>Ga0068714_10000012_pt1 | contig 399556 bp, 336 predicted proteins | sample MTBNYHSulfiMetaG_FD_62988 | JGI IMG/M metagenome (GOLD analysis project Ga0068714, IMG submission 62988) | Enrichment culture microbial communities from rom New York Harbor, USA that are MTBE-degrading - MTBE-NYH (New York Harbor Sulfidogenic)... | ecosystem: Environmental > Aquatic > Marine...
TTACAGGCGCCTGTAATGATGTTACTTTCATAGGGTGACGGCTTTGGATAACATATCGACTTTCATGATGGTGACCGGATAGAGGTGCCGGGAGGATACGGCCCGTGACCCTTCAGCGGTGAGTTTTAGTGCCGCTTAAGCGCTGCGGCGGATCAGCGGCCCGGACTGTTTGAGCGCCAGCGAGTTTCCGGGCCGCCCGGAGCAAGCTTTAGCGGCACTTGAACGAAATCGCGTGGAGCGCGGGTCGTATCCTCCCGGCACCGGCCTATGAGAGTCGAAAGTTGAGATAAAGACACCAGGATTGAAGACGGGGGTTTGACAATGGATTATATCAAAATTCGTTTCGGCAACGATTTAGATCAATTGAGCGCAGAGTTCAAGAAGAACGTCGAGGAGATGTTCCGATCCATGAGTCCGCGTTTTACCTGTACCGAATGCTCGTGGAACCCGCCCATGGACATCTACGAAACCCCGAAGGAGATCGTTGTTCTCGCTGAAATCGCGGGGGTCAAAAAAGAAGACCTGGATATCGAAATCAACGCCAAGGCCGTAAAGATCATCGGCAAGCGCTATGAGATGCCCCGGGACAAAAACGCCACTTACCGGCTGGCCGAGATCCAGTGCGGCAGATTCGAACGCATCCTCTTCATGCCGGTGCCCATCAACACCGAAAAGGTCACGGCCACCTACCAGGACGGCATGCTGCATATCAAACTGGCGAAGCAGCCGGCGGATAAACTCCACAAGATATCCATTTCCGAGGAATGATGCCGTTTCCGCTGGGAACGCGAACGACGACGGCGAAACCGGCATGGAAGCCCATATCTCACCCTTGAGCGACATCAACAGCGTTTCGGAGGTCATTCATGATACAACAAGCACAGCCTCAGAGAAATTTTGATCCTGATAATTTACCGAAAACACTATCCATTCTTCCGTTGTTCGATGCAACCCTCTTCCCCAAGATGGTCCTGCCCCTGGTGGTCATGCAGGGGGAATCCGTCCAGCTCGTCGACGAGGCCATGGCCAAGGACCGGATCATCGGGCTGGTGGTCGCCAAGAACCCCATCAAGCCGGATTCCGACCCGATGGTGGAACTGGAAAAGATCGGCACCAGCGCCCTCATTCTCAAAATGGCCAAAACCGACGACAACAAGGCCCAGCTCCTGGTTCAGGGGATCAGCCGGTTCAAGGTCAAGGAATACGTCGAAGGAAAGCCCTACCTTCAGGCCGTCATCAGCCACATCGCCGAAGAGGAAAAGAAGGACAAGGAGGTGGAAGCCCTCATGTCCAACATTCTCGACATCTTCGCCAAGATCGTCCAGCTCTCGCCCGGGTTGCCCCCCGAGCTGATCAACATGGCCAAATCGATCCAGGAAGCCGGCGTTCTGGCCGACATGATCGCCTCCACCATCAACTCCACCCTGGAGGAAAAACAGAAGGTTCTGGAGATCCAGGACGTCAAGAAACGCCTCAAGGAAGTCACCCGACTGATCAATTACCAGCTCGACATTCTCGAGCTGGGCAACAAGATCCAGTCCCAGGTCAAGGGCGACATGGACAAACGGCAGCGGGAATACTACCTCCGGGAGCAGCTCAAGGCCATTCGGGAGGAACTGGGGGAGAGCGACGAGACCACCGTCGAGGTAGAGGATTACCGGACCAAGATCGAGGCCAAGAAGCTTCCGGAAGAAGCCCGGAAAGAGGCAGAGCGGGAGCTGAACCGGCTCTCCCGGATGCACCCTTCCTCCTCGGAGTACACCGTCGCATCCACCTACCTCGACTGGATCACCTCCCTGCCCTGGAACGAGAACACCGAGGACAATCTCGACATCGTGGCCGCCAAGAAGATTCTGGACGAAGACCACTACGGCCTGAAAAAGGTCAAGAAGCGCATCATCGAATACCTGGCCGTCCGCAAGCTCAACCCCGAATCCAAAAGCCCCATCCTCTGCTTCGTCGGCCCTCCGGGAACGGGCAAGACCTCCCTCGGCCACTCCATCGCCCGGGCCATCGGCCGCAAGTTCATCCGGCTCTCCCTGGGCGGCGTCCGCGACGAAGCCGAGATCCGGGGCCACCGGCGCACCTATGTCGGCGCCCTTCCCGGGCGGATCATTCAGGGGATCCGGCGGGCCGAATCCAACAACCCCATCTTCATGCTCGACGAGATCGACAAGGTCGGCAGCGATTTCCGCGGAGACCCCTCCTCGGCGCTGCTCGAGGTCCTGGATCCCGAACAGAATTTCTCGTTTTCGGACCATTATCTGGATGTCCCCTTCGACCTGTCCCGGGTGATGTTCATCACCACGGCCAACGTGCTCGACACCATCCCGCCCCCGCTCCGGGACCGCATGGAAGTTCTGCAGCTCCTGGGCTACACCGAGGATGAAAAGATCAAGATCGCGAACCGGTACCTGATCCCCCGCCAGCGCAAGGCCCACGGGCTTACGGCGGAACAGATCAACATCACCGGCGGGGCCGTTCGGATGATCATTAACAGCTACACCCGGGAGGCGGGCCTCCGGAACCTGGAGCGCGAGATCGCCGCCGTCTGCCGGGGGGTCGCCGCCAAAATCGCCATGAACGAGGCCGAATCCGTCTCCATCAAAATCGGGGATGTCGCCGAATATCTCGGGCCGATCCGGTTCACCTCGGAAAGCAAGTCCCGCCTCCAGACCCCGGGGGTCGCCATGGGGATGGCCTGGACACCGGTCGGCGGGGATCTCCTCTTCATCGAGGCGACGGCCATGCCGGGCAAGAAGGGATTGATCCTGACGGGACAGCTCGGGGAGGTCATGAAGGAGTCCGCCACCGCGGCCTTGAGCTTCATCCGGGCCAACGCCGGGAAGCTCAAGATCCCCGACGGGTTCTTCGATGAACACGATATCCATATCCATATCCCGGCGGGCGCCATTCCCAAGGACGGCCCCTCGGCCGGGGTCACGATGCTGACGGCCCTGACGTCCCTCATCACCAACACGCCCATCCGGAAGGACCTGTCCATGACGGGCGAGATCACCCTCCGGGGCCAGGTCCTGCCGGTGGGCGGCATCAAGGAAAAGGTCCTGGCGGCCCATCGGGCCAAGATCAAAACCATCATCCTCCCCAGGGAGAATGAAAAAGACCTGGAGGATATCCCTGAAAAGGTCCGGGAGGAGATCCAGTTCCATTTTGTGGAAAAGATGCAACAGGTCCTCAATATCGCTCTGGAAAAACCCTGATCGGGAGGAAGAAGCCATGAGAACGCCGGCAAGACGAACGGTGCACCCCTGGTGCATCCTTATCGGTCTTTTTCTGACGGGGACACTGGCCGGGTGCGCCGCCCCCGGGAAACCGACGACGGCACACAGGAAAAGCATCGGCGGCACGTCCGCCTTCAAGAGAATCCCCGCCACTCAGCGGCCCTACAAGATCAACGGCATCTGGTACCATCCCCTGGCAACGGCCCACGGCTATCAAAAGACGGGCATCGCCTCCTGGTACGGCAGGGATTTTCACGGCAGGAAAACCTCCAACGGCGAAACCTACAACATGTACGGCATCTCCGCGGCCCACAAGACGCTTCCCATGGGGACCCACGTCGAGGTCCGGAACCTTGAGAACGGCCGCGCCCTCCGGCTCACCATCAACGACCGGGGCCCCTTTGTCGCCGGCAGGATCATCGACCTCTCCTACGGCGCTGCCAGGCGCCTCGACATCGTCGGACCGGGGACGGCAAAGGTGGAGGTCGTGGCTATCGGCACCGCCGCTCCCCGGAACCCGCAGCCCGGACAGGACGCCGAGATCCTGGCCTCCGAGGATCTGAACCGGGGAAATTTCGCCATTCAGGTGGGCGCCTTCGGGAACCGGGAGACCGCCCTGAGGCTGGCGAACGCATTGACCGGGAAATATCGGAGCGCCGAAGTCCTGCCCAGCTATTCGCCGGGGAAACAGCAGACCCTTTACCGGGTATTGGTGGGGAAATGCACCTCCCTAAAGACCGCCGAATCCTATGAAAACGCCCTGCGGGGCGAGGGATTTCCCGATGCCTTCACCATCGCCCAATGACCCATCGCCCAGTGACGCGAAAACCACTCAAGGTCGTCTTTCTCGATCGGGACGGCGTGATCAACCACGATTCACCGGCGTACATCCGGAGCTGGTCCGAGGTCCGTTTCATTCCCGGAAGTCTTTCGGCCGTCAAAATGCTGAATGACGCCGGGTTCACGGTCATCATCGTCACCAACCAGTCGGCGGTCCGCCGGGGCCTGATCTCCCTGGACGAGCTGGCCCGGATACACCGTAACATGGCGAGCGCGGTAGCGGCGGCCGGCGGCTGCATCACGGATGTCTTCTTCTGTCCCCACCTTCCGGACGAAGGCTGCCCCTGCCGCAAGCCCCTCCCGGGCCTTATCCGCCGCGCTCAGGAAAAATATCTCATCGACCTCGAGAAGAGCTACATGATCGGCGACAGGACGACGGACATCGAATGCGCCAGACGGGCGGGATGTGGTGGCGCGATTCTGGTCGGAACCGGAAACAGTGGAGAGGCCCCTGGAGCCGATGGAGAGTTCCCTCCGGATATGACGGTCGAAAATCTGGCCGAAGCGGCGCGATGGATCATCCGGAACGCGTCAAGAAAATAAAACGCAACGTTCGACTTTAACCGGCCGGTGCCGGGAGGATACGGCCCGCGCCCCACGCGGTTTCGTTCAAGTGCCGCTGAATGGTCGCTGCCCGTATCCTCCCGGCACCGCTATCCGGCCATCGCATGAAAGTCGAAAGTTGAAAATAAAAAAGAATCGCAAAAATCATTGACAACAGAAAAGCGTTGCTATAATTTATTCACCTTGAGCGGGCATAGCTCAGTTGGTAGAGTACAAGCTTCCCAAGCTTGGTGTCGCGAGTTCGAATCTCGTTGCCCGCTCCAGTTTTACGTCCGCCTTTTTGGTAAAGGTAGGCCATGAATGGGATACGAAGCGGTCTGCGACGTCTTTTCCTGTGTGTATCTAAACAGTTGTTTATTTAAGACCGATGAGAATTAGATAACATCCACTGAGCAGTAAGGTCTATAACCAATAAAACGGGCGGAAGCCCGTTTTTTTATTGTTAAAAAGTACCAACATCAAGGCCTCGGGAAAGAAGCGGGAAGGAAGATGAGCAGGAACAGCAAAAGAAAAACCCTCAAAAAGGCGCCCCCCCGGCAGCCTGCCGGGGAGGCGCCGTCGATGTCCCATGAAAAGGAGCGCCGGATTGTCGCCCGGGTTTACGCGCTCGGCGAGCCCCTGTGCGAATCCGAGGGCATCGAACTGGTGTGCGTCGAATACCAGCGCGAACCCCGGGGGCGGATACTGCGGCTCTATATCGACAAGCCCGGCGGGGTAACCCTGGACGACTGCGCGGCCGTCAGCCGCCAACTCGGGGACCTTCTGGACGCGGCCCTTGAAGAGATCGGGGCCTACAGCCTGGAAGTCTCATCCCCCGGGCCGCACCGACCGCTGGGCAAGGCGCTCGATTTTGAAAAATATCGAGGAAATACGGCAGAAATCAGAACCACTCTACCCATCAACGGGAAGAAAAAGTTCAAAGGGGTGCTGGAGGGCATGTCGGGCGATACGGTCAGTCTCAGGATGAACAATGCCGCCCTGGCCATCCCCTATGAGCTGATCGCTCGTGCGCGGCTCGTCAATTATACGGAGAAAACGGATGTTAATATCAGACATTAAGCGTGTCATTGAACAGGTAAGCCGGGATAAGGGTATCGACGTGGACGTCCTTATCAGAACGCTTGAAGACGCCCTGAAATCTGCCGCAAAGAAGAAATTCGGGAACAAGATCGACATCGAGGTCAAATATAACGAAGACTCGGGGGAGCTAGAGGTTTTTCAGTTCAAGGAAGTGGTGGAGGAGGTCACCGACCCCGACCTGCAGATCGATCTGGAAGCCGGTCTGCTGCTCGACCCCGAGTGTGAAATCGGCGACTGGCTCGGCGCCAAGATGGATACGGAATCCTTTGGACGCATCGCCGCCCAGTCCGCCAAGCAGGTGATCATCCAGAAGATCAAGGATGCGGAACGCGACGCGATCTACGCCAACTTCATCAACCGGAAGGGAGAGATCATCAACGGTATCGTTCAACGCCTGGACCGCGGCCAGATCATCGTCAACCTCGGTCAGGCGGAAGCGGTCCTCCCCGCCCGGGAGCAGGTCCCCAAGGAGGTCTACCGGCGGGGAGACCGGATTCGGGCCTATATCATGGACGTCCGCAACGATACCCACGGCTCTCAGATCATTCTTTCCAGGACCCACCCGGAGTTCCTGGTGAGCCTGTTCAAGACCGAGGTCCCCGAGATCAGCGAGGGCATCGTTACGATCATGGGGGCGGCCCGTGAGCCCGGCAGTCGCGGCAAGATCGCCGTCTCCTCCAACGATTCCGATATCGATCCCATCGGGGCCTGCGTCGGCATGAAGGGCAGCCGCGTGCAGAACGTGGTCCAAGAGCTTCGCGGTGAAAAAATCGATATCATCTCCTGGCATGTGGATCCGGCCAAATTCGTCTGTAATGCATTGGCTCCGGCGGAGATTTCCCGGGTCATCATCGACGAGGAGAACCGGTCCATGGAGGTCATCGTTCCCGACGAGTTCCTCTCCGTGGCCATCGGCAAGAAGGGACAAAACGTCCGCCTGGCCTCGAAGCTGACCAAATGGCGGCTGGACGTCAAGAGTGAATCCCGCTACAGTAAGGCGATGAAAGACGGCTACAACTCCCTCATATCGCTGCCAGGGGTCGGCATCAGTCTTGCCGACGCCCTTTATGAGAACGGCTTCTTCTCCGCCGAAGAGATCGCCAGGAGCGCCGTCGAGGATCTCACGCGGGTCCGGGTCGTCACCGAGGACGAAGCCCGGAACCTGATCGCGGCGGCAAAGGCCTATGCCGCGGCAGCGGCCGACAACGTCGAGACCGATGAAAATCCCGCAGTTCTCCCGGAGAAAGATATCGACGAGGAAACGTCCGAGGATCTGCCCCCGGATGACCCGGAATCGCCGGAGGATGGCGGATCGGCGGACGAAGGCGGCACCCCGGCATCAACCGGCGGGGAGGAGACCGTTACGATGGCGGCCGACGCGCCGACGAGGCCGGCCGATGCCGAGGAGAAGAAATGATCTTGCCGGGAAAAACGGACATCGACACATGATACAGGTATGTTAAGTTATGGAATGATCTGCGGTGCACTGGATTTTTAATAACAGGTAAGGGGGATGGATGGCGAAGATCAGGGTATATGAACTTGCCAGAGAACTCAATTTAAAGAACAAGGCGCTTCTCGAAAAGTTAAGCGAATTGGATATCGTGGTGAGCAGCCACATGAGTTCCCTGGAAGAAGAGGCGGTCAACCGGGTAAAGGCATACGTGCGGGGCAAAAAGCCCGGAGCGGTGGAACACAAACGCATCAAGCCGACGGTTATCCGACGGCGGAAAAAGCGGCACGTCGAAGCAAAAGCCCCCAAGGAGATCGAACCGGCGACAGAGGCCGAAACGCCCGTCGAGCCGGCGCACCTTGCCGTCGACATTTCCGAGTCCATTCCCGAAGAAGCGGCCAAACCCGCCGACGAGACGACTGCAGCGGCACCGCCTTCCCCTGAAACGGATGTCGAGGCCGAGCCCCCACGGCCCACAGCTGAAGAAGAGACCACCGCCCCGGTGCCGGAGGAGATGGAAACGGCCGCAGAAGTATCCGAAAAAGCAGAGGATGCCATCCCACATCCCCCTGAGGCGTCCCCGCCGACACCCGCACCCGAAAAACCCGCCGCGGAGGAAACGCCGCCCCCCACGGAAGCCGACGCGGTTGTTGAACCACCGGCAGCGGAGGTCGAAACGCCATCCCCTTCCCTGCCCGAGGAAGGTGACGGCGCCGACACCGATTCGGATCAGAAATCAAAGAAGAAAAAGAAAAAGAAGAAGAAAAAGAAGGAACCCACGGACATGCCCGCGAAGATCATCAGCCTGCCAACCAAGGCTGAGGAAGAACCCTTGTATTTGGATCAAGGCGATGACAGGTCGCAGCACCGCCCGGTCGTTTCCGATCACGTGGATGTGCCGACGGAGGGCGTCGAACCCCAAACGGCGGCAAAGGAGACGCCGACGTCCGAGGAGGATGCCGACAAGAAGAAAAAAAAGGAAAACCGCTGGGCCAAAAAGAAAATCTCCTTCAAGAAAAAAGAAGTGATCGAGGGAGATGCGCTTTACAGCAAGGCCCGAAACAAAAAAGGCAAAAGAGGGGCCAAGGCCAAACCCGTGCAAACACAGAAGACCCAGATCACGACACCCAAGGCCATCAAGCGCCGGGTCAAGATCGATGAAACCATCGTCCTGTCCGACCTGGCCAAACGAATGGGCATCAAGGCCAATGAAATGATCAAGAAGCTGATGATGCTCGGCGTCATGGTGACCGTCAACCAGACCATCGATTTCGATACCGCCGCCCTGGTGGCTTCGGAATTCGAGTACGAGGTCGAAAGAGCCCGGTTCGAGGAGGATGCCGTCCTGAATATCGACAGCGAGGAGGATCTCGGGAAACAAGTGGGACGCTCGCCGGTCGTCACGATCATGGGTCACGTCGACCACGGCAAGACCTCTCTTCTGGACGTCATCCGAAAAACCCGGATCACCGAGATCGAGGCCGGCGGCATCACCCAGCATATCGGCGCCTACAGCGTGGCCACCGATCGGGGGCAGATCACCTTCCTCGACACCCCGGGCCACGAGGCCTTTACCTCCATGCGCGCCAGAGGCGCCACGGTGACGGATATCGTCGTCCTGGTGGTGGCGGCCGACGACGGGGTCATGCCCCAAACCATCGAGGCCATCAACCACTCCCGGGCGGCGGAGGTGCCCATCATCGTCGCCATCAACAAGATGGACAAGGCCGGCGCGGATCCCGACCGGGTCATGCGGGAATTGGCGGATCACGGGCTGATGTCCGAAGAGTGGGGGGGCGACACCATCTTTGTCAAGGTCTCCGCGAAACAGAACCAGGGCATCGACGAACTGCTGGAAATGATCCTGCTCCAGGCGGAGGTCCTTGAGCTGACGGCCAATCCGGACCGGCACGCCAAGGGCTACGTGGTGGAATCCAAGCTCGACTCCGGCCGGGGCCCCGTAGCCACCGTCCTGATCCAGGAGGGCACCCTCCATGCCGGAGACCCGATTGTCTGCGGCATCCATCACGGAAAAATCCGGGCGATGCTCAACGACAGGGGGGTCCAGGTGAACGAGGCCGGCCCCTCCATCCCCGTGGAGATTCTCGGCCTGTCGGGCGTCCCCAACGCCGGCGACGAGATGATTGTGCTGGAGGACGACAAGAGCGCCAAGCAGGTCAGCGAACACCGTCTCCAGAAGCACCGGTCCCTGGAACTGGCCAAGACCAGCCGGGTCAGCCTGGAGAAGCTCTTCGAACGGATGCAGGAAGGCGAGGTCAAGGACCTCAACATCATTCTCAAGGCGGACGTTCACGGATCCATCGAGGCGCTCGGCGAAGCCCTCACGAAGCTCTCCAACGAGGAGGTGACGATCCGGATCATCCACGCGGCCACCGGCACCGTATCCGAGTCGGACATCTCCCTGGCCGCGGTCTCCAACGCCATCATCATCGGGTTCAACGTCCGCCCGAGCGCGAAGGTCCAGGCCATGGCGGCGGAAGAGCACGTGGACATGCGCTTCTACAATGTCATCTACAACGTCATCAAGGATGTCAAGGACGCCATCGTCGGCATGATGGAATCCACCTTCGAGGAACGGGTGCTGGGACTGGCCGAAACCCGGGAGGTCTTTTTTGTCCCCAAGGTGGGGGCCATCGCGGGCTGCTACGTCACCAGCGGGTCCATCAAGCGGGGGCAGCGGATCCGTCTGGTTCGGGACGGCGTCATCATCCACGAGGGCAAGATCTCCTCCCTCAAGCGCTTCAAGGATGATGCCAAGGAGGTCCAGAGCGGCTACGAGTGCGGCATCGGGATCGAGGGATACAACGACATCAAGGTGGGGGATATCATCGAGTGCTACTACCTCGAGGAGATCAAACCGGAGCTCCAGTAAACAGAACATCCGTAAGGGAGGTGACAATCGATATGGTTGTGGGCATTGGCATCATGACGTTCAGGCTTCATGACTGCCGCTCCCTGAAGGGTAAGCGGAGGATCGTGAAATCCATCATCGCGCGGGTACGGAATCAATTCAATGCCTCGGTGGCCGAGATCGGGGCCAACGACGTCTATCACCAGGCGGAAATCGGCGTTTCCCTCGTGGGCAACGATCGACAGGTGATCAACTCGAAGCTGGACAAGATTTTCAACATGGCCGATTCCCTGGGATTGGCGGAAATGATCGATACCGAATTGGAGATCATCAACATATGAAGCCTTTCTCTCGAGCGGACAGGGTCGGCGAGTTGATACAGCAGGTGCTGTCCGAAATTCTGACGCGCAGCATCCGGGATCCCCGCCTCAAGATGACGACCATCACCGGCGTCAAGATGTCCAAGGACCTCCGGAACGCCAAGGTCTATTTCGCCGTCTCCGGCGGACCGAAGAAGGTCGACGGCGCTCTTCTCGGATTCAACAGCGCCATGGGCTATATCAAGCGCGTGCTTGCCGCTGAGTTGGATTTGCGGTATATGCCTGAACTTAAATTTTTTTACGACAACTCCTTTGATTACGGCGCACACATCGACGCCCTGCTCAAATCGCTTGATACCGAAGATGGAAAAGATCATACACCATTTGAGACGGAGTAAGCGTATCCTGCTGGCTTCCCATGTCAATCCGGACGGTGACGCGATCGGCGCCCTCATTGCCCTGGCACTGGCCCTGGAGAAGTCGGAAAAACGGACGACGATGTACAACGAAAGCCCGATACCGGCCGTCTACCGCTTTCTGCCGGCGGTGAACAGGATCGTCAGCCGCATCGACCGGAGCGCGCCTTACGATGCCGTGGTGATTCTCGACTGCAGCAGCATGGAACGCATCGGAACCCTGGCATCCGAGACGGCTTCTCTCGGCGTCACCGTCAACATCGACCACCACCCGAGCAACACCCGGTTCGGCGATCTCCACTACGTCGACACCACGGCATGCTCCACCGCCGAGATGGTCTACCGGATCGTAAAGGCCCTCGGCGTTCCCATGGACCGGGATATCTCCACGGCGATCTATACCGGGATCCTGACGGACACCGGCTCTTTTCGGTTTGCCAACACCAACCGGACCGCCTTTTCGATATGCCTCGAGATGACGGAAAACGGCGTGGATCCCTATACCGTGGCCCAGCATGTCTACGGGACCTATTCCATCGGGCGGATCAAGCTCCTCAACCTGGCCCTCGATTCCATTGAAATCGCGGATAACGGCAAGCTCTCCTTCATGATGCTGACCCGCCACATGCTCGAAGAAACCGGAACACAGCCCGAGGACGTGGACGGTATGATCAACTATGCCAAAAGCATCAAGGACGTAAAGGTCGCTGTTCTCATCCAGGAGCGTGCCAAAGACCGTGTTTCAGGGGACAAAAACAATTTCTATGTCAGCCTGCGGTCGGACGGCAGCATCGACGTGGCGGCCCTGGCCTCGTCGTTCGGTGGGGGCGGTCACCACCGGGCGGCCGGCTTCTATGCGGAGACCACCCTGACGGACCTGAAAGGTGACATCCTGGAATGGCTGAAAAAATACGAGCCGAAGCCATGCAGAAACTGACCAGCGGCATCCTCGTTGTGGACAAGCCCGAAGGGATGAGCTCCGCCGGCGTCGTGGGCCGGATCAAGCGAGGGCTCAACGCGGGAAAGGTGGGGCACTGCGGCACCCTCGACCCATTTGCCTCGGGCGTCGTCGTCTGCTGCATCAACCAGGCCACCCGTCTGTCGAGTTTTTTTCTCCACGGCGACAAGCGCTATGAGGGGATCCTTCGACTGGGGATCGAAACCGACACCCAGGATCCGACCGGAAGGGTCGTCTCCGAACAACCGGTCACCGTCACCGCGGATGCCGTCCGGTCGGCCTTCGCCGCCATGGTGGGGCCCATGCGGCAGCACCCTCCGGTCTATTCCGCCCTCAAACACCGGGGGGTGCCGCTCTACAAGCTGGCCCGGGCAGGCCGTCCGGTCCAGAAACCGCCCAGGGAGATCGTGATCCACTGCCTCGAGGTGCAGGCCGTCGATCTGCCGGACGTCCACTTCGCGGTGTCGTGTTCCGGCGGCACCTATGTCCGGACCCTGGCTGCCGATCTGGGGCGAATGCTGGGATGCGGCGCACACCTGCGAAAGCTTGTCCGGACGGCCGCCGGTCCCTTCTCCCTGAAACAGGCCCTGACCCCCCAAGAGGTGGCGTCCCTGGCAGCGGCCGATGCCGTCGGGGACCGGATGATCGCCATGAACGACGCCGTGGCCTTCATGCCCATGTGGAGGGCCGCCGCCGAGACGGCCCTTAAAATCCACCACGGCACGCCCCTGACCGAAAACGAGATCGAACGTCCGAAAACGGATGGTTCGTCAGGATGGATTCGGGTGGTGGACGAAAACGATCGCCTGATTGCGATTCTGGAGCACAAAAAAGGAAATCCCCGCTATAATTATTGTTGTGTTTTTAACTAGAACATGAATATTAAGGGAAAAACTTAATATCCCTTTGCTTTTTTCGAAAAAAATCACGATCAACAGGAGGCTAAACGAAGTGGTACTGACAGCAGAACAAAAACGGGATTTGATCGACCAATATAAACTGCACGACAGCGACACCGGATCGCCCGAGGTCCAGATCGGACTGCTCACCCACCGCATCTCCTACCTGACGGAACACCTGAAGGTTCATAAAAAGGACCATCACTCCCGAAGGGGGCTTTTGATGCTGGTCGGCCAGCGGCGCCGGCTCTTGAACTATGTCAAAAACAAAAACATCACCCGGTACCGGGAAATTATCGAGCGACTGGGATTGCGCAGATAACCGCCGCCCATCGGTTCACCGATCCAAACGCAACCCCAAGGCACCGGAGTGCGTCTGCGTGCCGGCCTGCAGCCTTTTTCCCCGGAACCGTCGGCAAATGTCGCCGGCCGGGACCACGACCGGCATGATCCCGCGGCTCAGCGCCCCACAAAGGCCCGAGGCCGCTTTTTTTTAGGAGAGTTTATGGAATTAACATTGACAGCAGATCTCGGGGGCCAACCCCTGAGCATCCAGACCGGCAAGGTGGCCAAACAGGCCTCCGGCGCGGTGGTAGTCCAATACGGAGAAACGGTCGTCCTCGTCAGCGCCGTCTCTGCCTATGAAACCCGGGCCGGGTTGGACTTCCTCCCCCTCACGGTCGAATATCAGGAAAAAATCTATGCCGCGGGTCGCATCCCGGGGAATTACATGCGGCGGGAAGTCGGAAGGCCCAGCGAGAAGGAGACCCTTACGGCCCGGTTGATCGACCGGCCCATCCGCCCGCTCTTCCCCAAGGGGTATCACAGTGAAATCCAGGTCATCGCCACGGTCCTGTCCATGGATCAGGAGAACGATCCCGACGTCCTGGCCATGATCGGGGCATCGGCAGCCCTCCAGATCTCGGACATCCCGTTTCAGGGCCCCATCGCCGCGGTCCGCGTGGGCCGGATCGACGGGGAGTTCATTGTCAACCCCAACATCAGCCAACAGTCGGAAAGCGACATCAACATCATCGTGGCCGGCTCCAAGACCGGCGTGGTGATGGTGGAGGGCGGCGGCAACATCGTGAGCGAGCAGGAGATGCTGGACGCCATCTTTTATGGCCATGCCGCCATGCAGCCGGTGATCGAGATCCAGGAGAAGCTGACAGAGGCGCTGGGCAAGCCCAAGCGATCCCATGAGCCGCCCGTCAAGGACCCGGAGCTGATCGAAAAACTTGACGCCACGGCGGCGGCACAGCTCCGGGAATCGGTGCTGATTCCCGACAAGATCGCACGTCATACCGCCCTTCGGGAGCTGCGAACCCAGATCATCGCGGACCTCGGCGAGGACTACGCCGATCGCAAGGGCGAGGTTTACGAGATCCTGCACGACATTGAACGGACCCTCTGCAGAAACCTCATTCTTCAGGAGGGACGGCGCATCGACGGCAGAAAGTTCGATGAAATCCGGCCCATCACCTGTGAGGTGGGCGTCCTGCCAAGGCCCCACGGGAGCGCGCTCTTCACCCGGGGGGAGACCCAGGTCCTCGGGGTGCTGACCATCGGCTCCGGCCAGGACGAACAGCGGGTGGAGACCCTCTACGGCGACGACCCCCAGAGGTTCATGCTTCACTACAACTTCCCGCCCTTTTCCGTCGGGGAGGTCAAGCGCCTGGGCGGTCCCAGCCGCCGGGACATCGGCCACGGGGGACTCTCCAAGCGGGCACTGGAACGAATCCTGCCGAAGCCGGAAGACTTCGATTACACCATCCGCATTGTTTCCGAGGTCCTGGAATCCAACGGATCCTCCTCCATGGGAACCGTCTGCTCGGGGACGTTGGCCCTGATGGACGGCGGCGTGCCCATCACGGCGCCGGTATCGGGCATCGCCATGGGTCTGGTCAAGGAAGGGAACCAGGTGGTGATCCTCTCCGACATTCTGGGGGATGAAGACCACACCGGCGATATGGATTTCAAGGTGGCCGGTACCCGGGACGGCATCACCGCCCTCCAGATGGACATCAAGATCCTCGAGCTCTCGAAGGACGTCATGGAAAAGGCCCTCGCCCAGGCGCGGGAAGGGCGGATCTTCATCCTGGACAGGATGCTCCAGGCCCTCGGGGCGCCCCGGAAGGACATCTCCCCTTACGCCCCCAAGATGATCACCATCAAAATCAACCCCGACAAGATCCGGGAGATCATCGGCCCAGGGGGAAAGGTGATCCGGGCGATCCAGAGCGAGACCAACACCAAGATCGAGATCGAGGACTCCGGCCTGGTGAAGATCGCGGCCACAACCCAGCAGGAGGGCGACGCGGCCCTGAAGCGGATCAACGAGATCACCGCCGAACCGGAAGTGGGCGCCATCTATGACGGTACCGTCGTCAAGACCATGGACTTCGGCGCCTTCGTCCAGATCTTCCCGGGAACCGACGGCCTCGTCCATATTTCCCAGCTGGCCCGGGAACGGGTCAAGAAGGTGACGGATGTGGTAAAGGAGGGAGACACCCTCCGGGTCAAAATTCTCGAGGTCAACCGGGACGGAAAAATTCGTTTGAGTCACAAAGCGGTTCTGGAAGAGGAAGATGGGGCCTGAGACGGCACCTTGCCCGGATCTCCCCGGAGCTGACTGAACATGGCGCCCGTGCTCCAATTCCGCCGCGTGAGGCCCCAGCGGGACGCGGACATTCCCTTGCCCCGCTACATGACGCCCGGCGCCTCGGGCATGGACATCGCCGCCGCCGTAACGGACGCAGCCACCGTCGAACCCGGGGAGATCGTCCTGATCCCGACAGGCTTCGCCGTCGCCGTTCCGGCGGGCTACGAGGCCCAGATTCGCCCCCGGAGCGGCCTGGCCGCCCGGCACGGCATCGGGCTCATCAATTCCCCGGGAACCATAGACGCCGACTACCGGGGCGAGATCCTCGTCCCGGTCATCAACCTGGGAAAGGCCCCCTACACCATCCAGAGGGGCGACCGTATTGCCCAAATGGTCATCGCGCCGATCTGCCGCATGGCGACTGCACTGGCGGCGTCCCTGGAAGAAACCGATCGGGACGCCGGCGGATTCGGGCACACCGGGAACCGTTAGACCCGCAGTCCGCTGCGGCGGTTGGACGCCTCGGCCAAATGCCCCAAATGGACCCGCTTGAGCCGGGCGACTCCCGAAAGCTCGGAGAGCATCATCCCCAGAAAATCGAAGGCCGCGTCGTTCATCCGCTGATGGTGAATCATCACGCCGCAGCACCCCCCGGCAATTCCGTCACGGATTTCCGAAAAGAGCCGGTCCCACCCCTTCTCGGGAAGGGTTTCCTTTCGGGTATGGAGGTCCACGTTCACCGGGAAATCCGGGAGTCCTTCAGGGGGCGGCGGCAGTGCCCCCGTGCCTCGGGATATGAACCGAAACCCCTGATCCCGAAGCTGATGGAGGGTTTCCGGTCCGCATCGGTTCCAGGGGGGCGTGAAGCCCGGAAAAAAGTCATCGCCCATCACCCGCATCAGGCGGGCCTTGCCCAGGCGCAGGTCCCGGGCGATCCTGTCCCGTCCCCGGCAGCTGTCGAACTCCTGTTTCCTGCCCGAAACGGCATGGCTGACATGTCGCCAACCGTGCTGATGCCAACACCACAAATCCCCTCCGCCCGGCGCCGCGGCCCGGAGGACCCGCCAGCGGTCCGGCGTCAGCCAGGCCGGAACCACCGCCAGGGAGAGAGGGGTCTGGTGCAGAGTGAAGAGGGCTGCCAACCGCGCAAAGTTCTGGCCGGCCACGCCGATATCGTCGGCCCTGAAGAAGACGGCGGGCGAGGCGGCGGCGCAGCCGGCCAGTCCGCCGTCAACGGCACGGGAAAGCCGCTCCCGAAGCCGGTCCGGAGGTGAACGCCAGATGACGGCGGGTTGCGTGTTCATGACGGATCTCCTTCCCGGTTCACCGGCGCATCCAGGACGCCAGCCACCGCGCGCTGGTCTGGGCACCCGAAAGGTCGATGGCCGGATACCGGCGCATTCTCCCACGCCGTCCCCGGGCAAGCCGTTTTTCCATAAGCTCCGCCAGCCGCCCAGGGGCCAGATCCCCGTCGGCCAGCACCTGGATGTCCGCGAAACCGGCCAGTCGCTCGGCGCGGAGGCGTTGCTCCCGGTTCTGGGAAAAGGGCCAGAGCAGGGCGGGGCATCCGGCCGCCGTTATGTTCATACAGGTGTTGTATCCGGCCATGCTGACCGAAAGATCGGCGGCCGCCAGGAACGCAAGAAAATCATGGGTAAATTCGGACACGCGAATGCGATGGCCGGAAAAGGTCTTCAGGGTCTGGATCTCATCGGAAGGCATGAACGGCCCGGTGAAGATCTCGAGGTGCGCGTCGCCTCCAAGCCGCGTAAAAGCGGCTGCCGTCGCCGTCAGCAGGGGTCCGCCGACCTTTCCGCCGCCGGCGCTGGCCACCACCAGCCGGGTCGTTTCCGGCAGGCCAAGGGTTTCGAAAATGCGCCTTCGGGCGTCCGGGGGAGGGCCTGGGGTGATAAAGCCGGTATAGACGACGGGGACGGCGATGTCCCCCACGCGGGAGAAGGTCTCATCCAGCCGAATCAGCCGGGGATCGGCGTGGACCCAGACCGCGTCAAACCCCCGGTTCAGGGCCTCCACCACCCGAAGCTCGTAGGCGTCGACGTCCGTCTTTTCCACCAGGATGTCCCGAAGGCTGCAGATGACGCGGCAGTCTGGAAGCAATCCTTTCCGGATGCCCGACAGCACCGGCTCCAGTTCGAACCGGAAGGCCTTCCTGCCAAAGGGATACAACTCGACGATCAGCACATCAGGGGCCTCCACCGCCATGAGCTCCCACAACAGGCGCTGTCGTATCGCCTTGACCGCATCGACGGAGCGTCCTGGCGCCGCCGGCATCATCCGCTTGAAGCCGCTGTCCATCATGAGCCCCGGGAGGGCCACCATCCGGACGTGGGGCGGGACCGGGATGTCCACCTCGGCCCCACCGGCGAGGAAGATCACCTCGTGATCATCAAGGGCCCGGCAGAGGGCCATGCTCCTGAAAAAATGGCCGATCCCCAGGACATGCTGACAGTAGAGGACGATCTTCATGAGCCGTCGATCCACAAGGGCAGCACATTCAACGCCTCGACCGCCATCCCCTCCCGACCGTGAACCAGCCGATGGAGGTGCCCCCGCCGAAGAATGGGCGGTTCCGTGGGGAAGAAATGGCGGTCCGTCAAACGATAGACCAGGCACTTGATCATGCCCTCGTGGGTCACCACGAGAATCCGCCGCCCGGGCCACCTCGAGGCGGCGTCGATGAGGGACTCGCGGCCCCGCTCCCACACCTCCGTGCGGTCCTCGCCGCCGGGGGGACGAAACCGCCATCCCTCCCTCTCCATGGCCGCGAGACGGTCACCCGACTGCCGCTGGAGCTGATCGATGGTTTTGCCGGTCCACTTCCCCCAATCCTTCTCCCGTAAGCGGGGATCGACGGTCATGGGAAGCCTCAGCGTCCGATTGATCAGCTCGGCCGTCCGCCGGGTCCGCCCAAGGTCGCTCAGCAGAATCCGGTCCCAGCCGTATCGCCGCAGCAGCAGCCCCCATTCCCGGGCCATTCGCTCCCCTTCCCAGGTCAGCGGAGAATTGAGCTGGCCCTGAATCCGTTTTTCCAGATTCCAGACCGTCGGGGCATGCCGCAGCACCCCGAAGCGTGTCAATGCCGGTGATTCATTCATCTCCTCACGCCTCCCGCGATATCTGAGAGGATTTCTTCCATCAGACTGTAGTTCTTCTCGATGTCGTGACGACGGCGGACATGCTTCCGGGCGATCTCGCCCATATCGCCACGCCGTTCAGCTTCCAATATAAGTCCTGAAAGGGCCAGGTCAAAAGCAGGGCCGTCAAACGGCGGCGTCAGAAGCCCGGTCTCACCCCGGGCCACCACCTCGGCGATGCCGCCGTTGTCGAAGGCCACCACCGGAAGCCCGCAGGATTGGCTCTCCAGATAAACCATGCCCAGGGACTCCCGGATTCCGGGGAAGGCAAAGATATCGCCGGCGCTATAAAACCGGTGCATCCCCTCCCGGGGAATTTTCCCGGTGAACCGGATGCGTCCGGGCAGGTGACGCTCGCCCAACCGCATCAAGTTTTCCCGCTCCCGGCCGTCCCCGGCAATGACGAGAAAGAGCGGCAACCCGGCCCGGTAGAGGCGGCCGCAGGAACGGATGACCCAGGCGAGCCCCCGGGATTTGACGCCGGGGCGGAACATGGCGGCGGAGAGGACGACGGGCGCATCCCCCACGGCCCATTCCCGACGAAGGGCCTCCCGGGCCCCGGCATCGAAGGCAAACATGGCCGGCACGATCCCCGGCCGGATGTAGGTCAGGCGATGGGACGGCACCAGCCGCTTCAGGTTGACCCAGTCCTCGATCCGGTTGGTAAAAATATGGCACGCCGTCGTGAGGGCGAGGCGGTTGAGGAGATACCCCGGAAGGGTCTTGAGCCGCCGGCGCGGCTTGGTGGAAAAGATCCCCTGAAAGATGACATAAGGCAGCCCGGATCGGCGGCACACCACGGGCCCCAGAAGATCAGGCGCCTTGTAATAGGTATGGTAGGTGAGCCAGAGATGGGCGGGCCGGAAGCGCTGCTCCTGGAGGGCGCGCCGACACTCCACCAGAAGCGGGACCCAATTCCACGGCCTCCAGTAGATCCACCGCATCCGCGTCCCCCCGGCACCCTGAACCACATGCCCGCGGCCCTCGAGATAGGTCCGGATACCGTGGGCGATGGCGAGGTCCCCCGAGGGGCGGGGATGGTCCAGCGGCTTGAAGGGCGCATAAAGCGTAATGCGCATGACGATGTCCCCTGTTCGTCCGGAACCTGTTCAGAGTCTCGGCTGTTCCCGGTGAAAGATGTCTCCCAGCTCCCGGATCAGTCGCTGGTTGTCGAAATCCCGAATCACCCGCTTCCGGGCCGCTTCAATAACCCGCGCCCGCAGCGGCCCATCCACCAGGAGACGGTGCACGGCGTCGGCAAGCGCCGCCGGCGCCCCGGGGGGGACCAGAAGCCCTGTCCGGCCCTGGGAGACGAGTTCCGGAACAGCCGATACCCGCGTACCCACCACCGGCACGCCCATGGCCATGGCCTCGATGTAGACGTTGGGGATGCCGTCGCGATCACCGTTGGGAGCGATTTCACATCCCAGAATAAAAAGATCGGCCTTTTGGTAGTGGTCCAGGACCCTCTCGTGGGGAAGCGTCCCGAGCCAGCAACAGTCCCCGGCAAGACCGAGGGCCTCGATCATCGACAGGATGTTGTCCCGGTCGTCCCCATCCCCGATGAGGGTGTGCTGAAAACAGAGGCCCCGATCCTTCAGGATCCGGAGGGCGCGGTAGACGGTGGGCAGCCCCTTTTTCGGCACGAGGCGGGCGATGGTCAGGAGCTGGTAAGGCATTTCCGGAGCGCGCCCCTCATCCGAAGCGGGCCCGAAAAGCTTCAGGTCGATGCCGTGATAGACGCGGTATACCGGTGTTCGCCCCCCGCGCCCGATATCCAGGAGGTGACGGCGGTTGTATTCGGTGCAGGTGACGACGAACCGCGCCAGGGTCATCTTTTCCCGAAGCTGGCGGGGGTCCGATGTGTAGATGTCCTTGGCGTGGGCGGTGAAGCTGAAGGGAATCCCCGAGAGCTGCGCCGCGAACATGGCGACGGAGGTGGGGGAATGGGCGAAATGGGCGTGAAAATGAACGATGTTTCGGCCGGGCAACAGCTTGTCAACCAGGTAGCCGGCCTGCAGAAGATGCTTGATGGTGGCTGATGTTCGGGTCCTGAGAAAACGCCTGGCCGCTGTCCGGACGGCGGCCAGATAGCGGCGGGGTTGCCGGGCCGCCGCCCGAAGGTTGTGATAGAGCAACGGGAAAAATCCGGCAAGGATCTCCTGGGGCAGGTAATCGACAGCCGCCCGGATCCGCCCGACACTCTTGTGGGCAAAGGACTCCCGGGGGTGACGCATGGAGAAGAGGTGAATCGTAAACCCCAGGGATTCCAGCAGCAGGATCTCGTTGGAAATGAACGTCTCGGAAATCCGGGGATAGCCCTTCAGGATCATCCCCAGCACCGGTCTTTGGCAGGAAATCACGAAGCGCACCTGAAGGCGGTGAGCCGTTCGCGCATCACCTCGAATCCGGTCATGGGAAAGCGGTTGATGGCCGCCTCACAGGCACGGGGGTTCGCCAGCAGGTCAAGAATCTTCTCCCGGAGGAGGACCGGGCTCAAGGCGTTCCAGGGGATGTATTCGGCGATGCCGTGGGCCTGAAACCGCTCGGCCCGGATGAGCTGCTCCCGCCGCGGCGTCTCCCGGGGAATGATGAGCGGCAGGGTTTTCTGGCTCAGAATTTCACAAAGGGTATTGTAGCCGCCCATGGAGATGACCAGATCGGCCGCGGCGAGCACCTTTTCCATCTGGCGATAGAAATGGAAGCACCGGACCCCGACGGTCCTGGCACGACGATGGACATCGATCCGCTGCTTCTTGGGCATGAAGGGGCCGGTGATCAGGATGCTCCGGAAAGGAAGGGGGGTCCCGAAGGACTCCAACATGGACAGGAAGGCATCCATCACTGGGTAGCCGTCCCCCCCGCCGCCGGTGGTCACCACCACCAGGGGTTCCCGCTCCGCCAGACAGTGGCGCCGCTTTTCCTTTCGGATCTCCTCGGGGTTGGGAACCTTTCGCGGAATGTAGCCGGTAAAGACCATCTTTTGGCTCACGGTTTCGGGGATGGCGTATTCCACAATGGGGTCATAGAATTCTTGAATCCCATAGACCCATATCTCCGTGTAAAGGGCGGCAAGGACGTCGTAGATCCCCTTTTTCGCCCAGGTGGAGCGGATGGTGTCGGCATCGTCCATGATATCCCGGAGCCCCAGCACCGTCCGGGTATCGGGAAGGCATCGTTTCAGCCACTGGAGCGTCGAAAGCACCTCCTTTTTCAGGCCCAGGGGCTCCTTGTCCACGATAAAGAGATGGGGTCTGAAGGTTTTGGTGGTGGCGCTGATGATGTTTTTTCGAATGTCCAGGGCGTGGCGGGGGTTGATCTTGATGGAGAGGGGAAGATACTCCTCATTGGTCTTCTTGATCATCCCCGGAATGCGAACGAAGTCGATCTGATCCGGGAATGCGAATCGGCCGGCGATGGGAGATCCTGTCAGGATCAGGATGTTGACGTCCGGAGCACGCAGGTGGGACGCGATGGCCATGGTCCTGCGAATGTGCCCCAGGCCGTAGGTGTCGTGCGAGTACATCAGTATGTTGAAGGTCGAACTTCTGCCCATCGTACTGTCGTGACGCCGGCCTTTCATCCGCGACGAACCGCCCCCCGGGGCGGTTGTGCTGCGATAGGGGTTTAGGCTGAAGGCTAAAGCAGTGCCCTCGCGGCAAACGGGGCTATTTCGCCCCCTCAAACTTGGGTCCTCAGTTTTTAGCTTCCAGCCTTCATAGGCGCGATCGTCCACACCAAACGCTATTTTAAGGGCCAAGTCAAGGGATTTTTATCCGCCGCCGCCCTTCCCTTTTGCCGGGTTGCAGGATATGATACTATCATCTGTCGTCCGGTCTCAGATGAGACAGCGGGCATAACCTCTTCGGGAGATACGGCGGATGCATTCTCGATCCAATGACTTTCACGAGGCCGTCAAGACCCTCGACGGCTTTTTCCACCTCATGGATTCCCGGCGGTTGTTCACCCGAAGGGATCCCGACGAATGCCGCCGGCTGCGCCGTCAGGTTCGGCAGGCACTCTTTACCGTGCTCCTGGAAGGTCGCCCACGCCTCGAAAAACTCCGGGGGCTGTCCTGGCCCTACGACGCTTTCATCCGAAATCACCCCGATATGGAGACCGTCGCCTGCGGGGCATCCTCCGAGGAAGGCGGCCTGCAGGCCCGGTTGTTTCTCGCGCTGCTCCCATTCCCCGGTCAGTGGCGGCAACTGCTCCGTTTCGAGAATCAGGCGGACCGTCACCCTGAAATCGAATCGCTCCTGGCGGAAGAACGGCGCAAGATTGACGCCAAGCTCGGCCAAAAACGGCAGAAAACCTTTCGGCTCCGCCATTTCTGCCAGGTCCTGAAGGCCCCCCGATCCCCGGTGGGAAAGGGGGTCCTACGGATCTTTTCACTCCCCTATCTTTTCAGCATTCCCGGGCTCTTGAAGCGCCTTGGCGAGCGTTACGTCATCTACATGGAGCCGCCGTGGGGCGTTCTCGCACGGCACGCCTGGCTGCGGGTCTTCTCCGATCTCGAGGATCCCTGTCTCATCGGCGCCGGCGGTCCCGAGGACCGCCGGTTTCTGGAAACCCAGGCCGGGGTTCTCCCGGTGCCCCTGGCCCACGGCGACTACCTGGAGACCGACGTTGCCGTTCAGTTTGGGACGCGGAAATCCTTCGACATCGTCTTCAACGGCCTCTTCGACGACATGCCGCGGAAGCGCCACGACCTGCTGCTGGATCTTCTCTGCCGTCCCGAGCTCTCTCGCCTGACGACGCTCTTCATCGGACGCGGCGCCCCTTACCATGTGACGGCCTTTCGGCGACAGGTGACGGCCCGCGGTCTCGACGGGCGGGTCACCGTCCACGACAACCTGCCGAGGCGGGAGGTTCCCCGGTATCTCGCCCGTTGCCGCATGGGCGTCCATCTCTCCCTTCACGAAAATGTCTGCAGAAGCGTCTACGAATGCTTTCGCTCGGACATTCCCTGCCTCCTCTCCTCCGCCATGGCCGGCTTTGATTTCAATCTGATCACACCCCAAAACGGCGTCGTCTCTCCCGACGACGCTCTCGCGGGCGCCATTTGCCGCATGCTGGATCACCTCGATCAGTTCGCACCCCGCAAATGGTTTCTCGACCACTCGGGGAGCCGCAACAACAGCCGCCGCCTCAATGACCATCTAAAGGCCCTCTTCGGGCGGTTGGGGTATCCATGGGGGGAAGACATCGTTCCGCTGGGGTCGAGCGGCGCCAACCGATACGTCGATCCCGAGGATTACCGGCGGTTTCGACCGGAGTTCCATGCACTCATGACCGTCTTTCGGGAATTTCCCCTGCCCGTCGCCGTCACATCCGAATGAGGCCGCGGGCACCCCGGCCGAAGGGCCTCGCCGGTGGATTTGGTCTTGACTAATATGCCCGGATGTTTCAAAAATATCTCCTCGGCCTCCGGCCGGATCCGCCGCTTTGAAATCACCTGCCAAAGGATTAAAAATGGAATTTGTGACCGTTATCGGGCTGGAGGTTCACGCCCAGCTCAAAACCCGAACCAAGATCTTCTGCGGCTGCTCGACGGCCTTCGGAGCCCCCGCGAACACTCATGTCTGCCCGGTATGCCTGGGAATGCCCGGCGTTCTACCGGTGCTGAACCGCAAGGTCGTGACGTACGCCGTGAAGATGGGCATTGCCACCCACTGCACCATCAACCTGAAAAGCCGTTTCGCGCGCAAGAATTATTTCTACCCGGACCTTCCCAAGGGCTACCAGATCTCCCAGTACGAACTGCCGATCTGTGAACACGGATACATCGATATCGACGGGGACGCCGGGAAAAAACGGATCGGCATCACACGGATCCACATGGAGGAGGATGCCGGAAAGCTGACCCACCACCCCGGCCGCCCCGTCAGCCATGTGGACCTCAACCGAACCGGGGTTCCTTTGATCGAGATCGTCAGTGAACCGGATCTCCGCTCTCCGGAGGAGGCCGGCGCCTATCTCAGGAAGCTCCACGCCATCCTGAGGTATCTCGACATCTGCGACGGCAATATGGAGGAGGGCAGCTTCCGGTGTGACGCCAATGTCTCCATCATGCCCAAAGGGGCCGCGGCCCTTGGTACCCGAACCGAGCTGAAGAACCTCAATTCCTTCCGGCATGTGGAAAAAGCCCTTCATTACGAGATCGCCCGCCAGCAGGAGGTTATCGGCGACGGCGGCACGGTCGTCCAGGAAACCCGGCTCTGGAACCCGGACAAGGGGGCGACCACCGCCATGCGCGGCAAGGAGGAGGCCCACGACTACCGTTATTTTCCCGACCCCGACCTCCTGCCCGTTGTGGTGGACGACGCATGGATCCGGGAGATCGAGGCCGAATTGCCGGAATTGCCCGACACCAGAGAGAAGCGCTTTGTCGAGGTTCTCGGACTTACGCCCTACGATGCCGGCGTTCTGACCGCCGAACGCGAACTGGCGGACTATTTCGAGTCGTGCCTCGAGGTCTATCCCCAACCCAAGCCCGCGGCCAACTGGATCATGGGTCCCCTTCTGGGGCTGCTCAACGCCGAAGGCAAGACCATCGAGACCTCCCCCATCGCCCCAGCCGATCTGGGGACCCTCCTGAAGCTGGTGGACGACGGGACCTTGAACGGCAAGATCGCCAAGACCGTATTCGAGGAGATGGCCGCCTCCGGCAAGGCGCCGGGGCGGATCGTCGCTGAAAAGCAGCTGGTGCAGCTGTCGGACGGCGACGCCATCGAGGGGATCATCAACGACGTCCTCAGCGGCCATCCGGACGAGGTGGCGGCCTTCCGGGGCGGCAAGACCAAGCTGATGGGTTTTTTCGTGGGCGAGGTGATGCGGGCCACCAAGGGCAAGGCCAACCCGAAGATGGTCAACGAGATCCTGCGCGAAAAGCTCGGATAGCCGAAAGCCCGCCGATCCGGTGCCCGGGACAGCGCGAGAATCGCCGGCCGGGTGTCCCGAAGGGGGAAGGGCGTTGTACCGCCGGGCGATCGTCGGCGTGCCGCCCGGGGCATTCAACATTAAAAAAAGCCGGAGAAGCACATGGCTCCTCCGGCTTTGTATTCCGTCAGGAATGTCCTGGTGGGACCTTAGAAGGACAGGGACAGACGGGCACCCACTTCATAGGGGTTCTCGTCGTCATCGAGGTTCTCGGTGGTGGCGTCGCCCGCGAACAGGTAGGCGCCGACGAGATCCAGGTTCAGGTTCTCGACCACTTCATAGGTGATGACCAAGTCCACTTCCGTACCCAACACGTCTTCCTCACCGCCGCCGGCAACCGCGATTTTTTCGGCCAGCGCGGCATACCAGACATCCAGGGCTACCTTCAGCTTGTCCATGGGTTTGACGGACATGCCCAGGTTGGCTGCCCACACATTGCTGATGTTGTCAGCCGGTGCGTTGTTGGAGGCCATGAAGTCGAAGATACCGTAGCCCATGATCTCAGCCCAGTAGTAGGAAACGCCCTGGGGCGGGGTGAAGGTTTCGATATCGTCGTCGTCGTCATCGTCGCCCGTGGCGTAGAAGCCCCGGCCGTGAATATCAAACATGCCGACATTGACATTGCCGCCGACGGCCAGCAACCAGGCCTCGAAATCGGCGCTGCCGCCCGTCTGGAGATCAACATCGCCGCCCTGGTAGATACCGGTAAACCAGAGGGACGCCATGTCGAAGTCGACATCCAGGTCGAGACCAGCATACCACAGATTCAATTCCTCGGCAAGCCCGCCAAGCTGAGCCAATACGGACTGGTTTCCGGCCGGCGTGGTGAACCAGTTACTGGCATCCTTGGAATAGATGTACAGGAAGTAGGGGTTGACGTCGAACATGCCGCCGAGGGTGAACTTCGGAAAAATCCCGAAATAGTCGGCGTCGAAGTCGTTGTCGTTCTGGCTGTTGTTGAAGCTGACCTCGGTGCCTTCATAGGCCTTGACCCAGACGAAGGGAAGCTCGAAGGTCTCGCCCTTGTAGTTGACCTGGAGCCCGGAGAAGTCGTCGTCAAAGAGGAAGCCCCGGGCTAATACGGCACCCTGGATACCGACCTTCCAGTTGACCGGACCGGTGTTGAAGTCGACATAGGAGTTCTTGATCTCGAACTCTTTACCGTCGGCGCCGATGTCGCCCAGCGGTCCGGTGCCCCATGTCGCGTCAAACTCGAACTTGTTGACGAACTTCAGGTTTTCGTGAAAGATCACCGTGTAGTAGAGCCGGGTACGGGTATCCACGCCGCTGAAGTCGGCGGCTTCGGTTTCGTCCTCACCGGTGAAATTCTGGGTGGTATAGAACCGGGTTCGCCAGTAACCGCCGAACTCGCTCTCGATCGCCCAGGCAGGAATGGTGAACATCGCCACCAGTACCGCCGCCAAAGCCAACATGCCTAATTTTTTCATCTCGATTCCTCCTTAACCCAATTGAATCAAACAACCTAATAAACCAACCTAATAAACCAACCTAATAATTATTCCCTGCCAAAAACAGATAAATGTCTCCGATGCACCTCCTTTTCATTCAGTTCATCATAAACATCTCGTCCATCTGCTAACAGTCTCCCATGGACATGTCAAGTCTTTTCTAAACAGAAACGTGTCCCCCGACACATTTTTCAGCAGGACGGATCCCCTGCGCCCTCCCTTAGAAATCCGGCGCACAGGCGCCGCCCCCAGCGCCATTTGTCCCAGCGCCGGGACCGCTTTTCCGCTTCCGCAAGGCGGCCGGTTGCGCCCGGGTCCGACGAACCGGAATCCCCTTGACCCCGGTTTCAATTTCGTGAGATGATACATCAGTTCAACCATTGTGATGACGACCGTAACGCGGTGTTGGCGAGGGCAGGCGGATCCCTGTCAGCACCGATCCATGAACACCGAAAGTGGATATCCTTATTACTGGTAGTCGACTTTCAGGAGTTCGCCCGCTTGGAAAAGACTTCGGTCCCGTGCCTGAAACCCGAACCCGATGACCGGCTTGAGCCGCGCGCGCCGCCCCCAGGATCACCCCATGCCCCCGACCCTCTATCTCGCCCCCCTTCGGGGGTATACCAACGCGGTTTACCGGAATGTCTTCTCACGCTTTTTCGACGGCTTCGACCTGGCGGTGGCGCCGTTCATCTCCACCACCGAGAGCCGGCGCGTCCGGGACTGCCATATCCGGGACCTACTGCCGGAAAACAACCCGCGCATGCCCGTCGTACCCCAGCTCATCGGCAACGTCCCCGAGGATTTCGTCCGCATGGCGGAGCGGTTGTCGGGCCTGGGATATACCGTCTTCAACTGGAACCTGGGCTGTCCCTTCCCCATGGTGGCCAAAAAATGCCGGGGATCGGGGATGCTGCCCCACCCGGATCGCATCGACGATTTCCTGGAGAAGACGGTGCCGAAGATCCCGGGCGAGCTCTCCGTCAAGGCGCGGCTGGGCCGCTATTCCAGGGAGGAGATCTTCCGGCTGATCCCCATTTTCAACCGCTACCCCCTGAAGGAAGTGATCCTCCATCCGAGAACCGGGGTTCAGATGTACGACGGCCGCCCCGACCTCGAAGCCTTCGGGAGTTGCATCGAAGCGCTCCGTCATCCCGTGGTCTACAACGGGGATATTTGCCGCCAGGCCGACTTCGCGGTGCTGTCACGGCGGTTTCCCGAAGTCGATCGATGGATGATCGGCCGGGGCGCCCTGACAAACCCCTTTCTGCCGGCCGTCATCAAAACGGGAAGGGATTCCTTTTCCGACAAGATCGACCGTTTCAGGCGGTTTCACGACGCCCTGTTCAGCGCCTACCAGGAGGTCTTCAGGGGCCCCGCCCATCTCGTGGAGCGGATGAAGGGGTTCTGGGTCTACTTTTGCGAGTCCTTCGAAGATGCCCGGCAGTTTCTCAAGCAGATCCGCAAGCTCAGGAGCCCGGAACGCTACACGGAGCGGGTCGAACGCTTCTTCGAAAGGGAAGCGGTATGGCGTGATGCCCCTTCAATGCCCCAAAAGGGGTGAATCGGGTTTGGCAGGAGACCTCGACATGCCCAAGGAGTCCATGGACCTTTTCGCTTACCGCGCCGATGCCGAGTCCCGGGCCGACCGGCCCCTGGCGGAGCGGATGCGTCCCCGGGAACTCTCGGCGTTCATCGGGCAGGAGGCGGTGGTGGGCGAGGGAACCCCGATCCGCCACGGAATCGAGAAGGACCGGGTATTCTCCATGATCCTCTGGGGGCCGCCGGGGTGCGGGAAAACGACCCTCGCGGGCATCATCACCGCCAGGACCCGGTGCCACGTCGTCCGGTTTTCGGCGGTCCTCTCCGGGGTCAAGGACATCCGGGCCGTCATCGAGGAGGCGGAGCATCAGCGCCGGTTCCACCAAAAGCGGACAGTGCTCTTCGTCGACGAAATCCACCGGTTTAACAAAAGCCAGCAGGATGCCTTTCTGCACCACGTGGAGCGCGGCCTCATCACCCTCATCGGCGCCACCACCGAGAACCCGTCCTTCGAAGTCATCGCTCCCCTGCTCTCCCGGTGCCGGGTCATCCCGCTAACGCCGCTCTCTGACGAGTCCCTGACCGCCATCCTCCACCAGGCGCTCCTGGACACGGAAAACGGACTCGGCCGACTGAACCTGACCATCGACTCCGAGGCCGTCGGCCACCTCGTCCGCATCGCCGACGGGGATGCCCGCTCCGCCCTCAACAATCTGGAAATCGCCGCCCACCTGGTTACGGCGGCCGGCAGGCGGGATATCGGGATCGCCGATACCGAAAAGGCGCTTCAGAAAGCAGCCCCGCGCTACGACAAGACCGGCGAGGAGCATTTCAACCTTATCTCCGCCTTTCACAAAAGTCTGCGGGGCGGAGATCCCGACGCAGCCCTCTACTGGCTCGCCCGGATGCTGGCGGGGGGAGAGGACCCGCTCTACGTGGGGCGTCGCATGGTCCGCTTCGCCTCGGAGGACGTGGGCAACGCCGACCCCTATGCCCTCAGGACTGCCCTGGACGCGGTGGCGGCCTATCGGTTTCTGGGGAGTCCCGAGGGCGACCTGGCCCTGGCCCAGGCCGCCGTCTATCTCGCCACCGCCCCGAAGAGCAACCGCGTCTACGCCGCCTACAACGCGATCCGCGACGTTGTCGGCAAGACCGGGACGCTGCCGGTGCCCCTCCATATCCGCAACGCGCCGACCGCCTTGATGAAAGACATGGGATACGGCAAGGGCTATCGCTACGCCCACGATTACGAGGATGCCTACGTTCCCCAGATATACCTGCCCGACGCGCTCCGGGGTCGCCGGTTTTACACCCCCTCCGACCGGGGATACGAACAGACCGTCAAGGCGCGACTGGAGAAGTGGCGTCGGCGGATCGCCCCTCCCCGGAAAGGGGAACCTTGACGGACCATTGTGAGACGTATATTTTAGGCGGTATGGCAGACTGGAGGCTGAAGGGGCCTTCGGTCCTCATCCTTGCCCGGAGGACGTTATGAACCACCTGAACGCCCGGAAGACCGAGGGCGGCGCCCACCGCCTGGTGGTGCTCCCCTTCGGCAAATCGATCGAGATCGCCTACAAGAGCCTCAAGGTCCGCTTTTTCAGGTCCCTGATCACCACCGTGAGCCTCATGCTGGCTGTCTCCTTCCTGAGCTTCGTCAATGTGGGCAACGACATCGCCAACGGGCTGCTGGCCATGGGCGACCCAACGCTCCGTCAGGCCCTGATCCAGTCCGGATACGACCTGGGCGAGGGCGACACCCGGGTGGAGGAGAGTCCCAAACAGCGATGGCTGGTCATTCTTTCGCTCATGGTCTGCGTGGTGGGCATCGTCAACGCCCAGCTGATGGCGGTCACCGAGCGGTTTCGGGAGATTGGCACCATGAAATGCCTGGGGGCCCTCGACAGTTTCGTGCTGCGTCTGTTTTTGCTGGAAGCCGCGATGCAGGGGATCGCGGGCGCCGTGGTCGGCGCGGCCGCGGGCGCCCTTTTCGCCCTGGCCAACAACCTGATTCGATTCGGCGGCCCCGTTCTCTCAGCCCTGCCCTGGCCCGACATCCTGAAATCCCTGGTCATTGCCGCGGGTACGGGGTGCCTCCTCAGCCTGGCGGGCGTCCTCTATCCCGCCTTGGTGGCCGCGAGGATGGCCCCGGTGGAAGCCATGCGGGTCGAACAGTGACCGAAAGAGAGCCTTATGACTGAAATCCACCATATCGTCCGCGTCACCAACGTCACCAAAACCTTTCAGATGGGCAAGATGGTGCTGCAGGCCCTGAAGGGGATCACCCTGGAGATCGCCGCCGGCGACTATATCTCCATCATGGGCCCTTCGGGCTCCGGAAAAAGCACGCTCTTCAACATGATCGGTGGCCTGGACAAACCCTCCAGCGGGAAGGTCTTCATCGACGAGGTCGACATCGCCCAGCTGGACGCTTACGAGCTGGCATGGCTCCGTTGCCGCAAGATCGGGTATATCTTCCAGACCTTCAACCTCATCCCGGTCATGACGGCTCTGGAAAACGTCACCCTGCCCATGACCTTCGCCGGCATGAACACCGACGCCGCCGTAGACAAGGGCATCCAGCTCCTCGAGATGGTGGGGCTGGGAGACCGGTTCCGCCACAAGCCCTCGGAGCTGTCGGGGGGCCAGCAGCAGCGGGTGGCCGTGGCCCGGTCCCTGGCCAACGATCCGGCCATCATCCTGGCCGATGAGCCCACGGGTAACCTCGACCTGTCCACCGGCGAAGAGATTATCGCCCTTCTGAAACGCCTGAGCCAGGAGACCCGGGTCACGGTCATATCGGCCACCCACGACTTCAAGATGCTCAACGTTTCAGATCAGGTGATCTGGATCCGGGACGGCCTGGTGGAAAAAATCGAAAACCGAGAGGATCTCTCCATATCCGTCGGCCGGATCGACGACCGGGAGGCGGCGTCTTGAGGGGCCTCGGATCGATCCGGCAAGGAGCGGTCATCCTCTTCCTGGTGGGGCTTTGGGCGGCCGCGGCCCTGGGCGCCGACCCCGGTCCGACCGGCGAAGCGGACCTCCGCAAGACCCTCGACGCCCTGGCCGCACCGGCGGATCGGAGCACCGGCACCCCGGGGTGCCGCCAGGCGGCCGATTACATGGCGGCGTCTCTTTCGGCCATCGGGGTCGAGGCGGTGGACCGGTTCCCCTTCTCCCTGCCCATCCGGCGCCACGGCGGGAGCACCCTCTCCGTATCGGGCCGCACCGTCGACCTGCTGCCCATGCGGACCAACACCATCACCCCCGAAGCCCTCCCCCCCGGGGGTATTACGGGGCCCCTCTATTATGTGGGGCAGGGATCCCTCCCCGATTTCAACGGCAAGGAAATCGCGGGCAGCATCCTGCTCATGGACCTGGCGTCAGGCAAAAACTGGCTCCGGGCCGCCGATTTCGGCGCCAGGGCACTGATCTACGTGGAGAGCGGCGCGCCCTCCCGGATCCACTTCGAAGACAAGGAGGAGCTCTCCCCCGTTGTCTTTCCCCGCTTCTGGATGCCCATGGACCGCGCCCGGGAGCTCTTCGGCGGCTTCGAGTCCGCCCCGGGGGGCGCCGTGGCGGACCGGGTCGTTCTGACCACCGATGTTCGATGGACGGAAACCGAAACCGAGAACGTCTACGGCATCATCCCGGGAACCGACCCCGATCTTTCGGAGGAGCTGATCATCGTCGAGGCCTTCTACGACAGCACCGCCGCGGTCTTCACCCAGGCCCCGGGGGCGGACGAGGCCCTGGGGGCCGCCTCTCTTCTCGCCCTGGCCCGCCACCTCAAGGCCCACCCCCCGGCCCGATCGGTGCTCCTGGCCGCCACCAGCGGCCATTCCCAGAGCCTCGCGGGCATGCGGGAGATGATCTGGAGCATCCGCACCCCCACCAAGGAGATCCGAAAGGAAGAAAAACGACTGAAAAGCCTTCGCAAGGAATGCCGGACGATGCTGAACACCCTGGCGGGACTTTCCAGGGGCAACGCGGGGGGGGCGGCGCTTCAGGCGGCCCTGCAGGACCGGATCAAGACCGAGGTGGATGCCCTCTCCCAAAGGCTGATGGTGCTGCGCATGGCCGAAAAGGCAGACCAGGATCCCGCGGCCATCAAACGCCTCGCCGAAAAGCGGATGCTGCTCCGCAGGCTGGGGTGGCGATCCGGGTTCTCGGATCTGCCGGAAGGGGAGAAGGCGCTGTTGGCCCGGATCGTCCCCCTGGCCGTGCGGGATTTCGAGCGCATCCTCGAGGATACCCGGAACCAGCTCCGTCGTCTCGCCGCGCAGAAACGCTTCCGGAGCGTCGTCAAGTCCCGGGATCTGGCCGCCGTCATCTCCCTCCACCTGTCGAGCCACGGCAACGGCGTCGGCGCCTTCAACTATGGGTGGCTATATGACATCAAGCCCCAGGTCAACCGGATCGGCCCCTATGTCGCCGTGGAAGAAATTCTCCAGCGGGCCGCCGAAACCGGGGACACCGGGATGGCCGCCTACTGGGACACCCTGAGACCCAGCGCCCTCCGGTCGTGGCAGAGCTATCTCGTGGACCGTCCCCACCTGGGCGGCGAGGTCGCCGCCCTGGCAGGGTATATCGGGCTGACCCTGGCCACGGTCAACGACAGCCGGGTGTTGTGGGGGACACCCTACGACCGGCCGTCGGCCGTCGACACGGCCTACGCGGCACGGCAGGCCCGGCGGGTCATCAGTCTTATCGACGCCATGGCCCACGCGCCGGGGCACTACAGCGGCGAACTACCCCGCAACGGCTTCGCCACCGTGACCGGCCGCGCCAAGCTTCTCCGCCACGGCGAGCTCTTTCCCGACCAGGCGGCGGACAAAACGATAGTCATGGCGTTTCAGGGCAGGGGCCGGTACCACGCCATGACCGACGAGAAGGGCATATTCCGGCTCAAGGGCGTCGCCGACAAGAAGCTGATGCTGGACAAGGTCATCATCGAAGCCTACCGCTTCGATGCCGAGACGGGAGAGGTCGTCTGGGCCGTCGATAAGAACCAGACGGGAAAAGCCGCCTACCGGCTCAAAATGCAGCGCCAGAACATGGAGACGGACCTGGTGATGTTCGCCGCCCGGCAGACCACCCTCTTCAATTTGCTCGAGCCCCGAGGCTTCCGGTACATGACCAAGATCCAGATCATCGACGGCAGGCGTGAAGCCCTCCCCCTCCGATACTGGTACAGCCGGATCGACACCCGATCCTCCACCATCGCATCGGTCTATCTGGAACCCGGCACCCACATGAAGCTGACCCTGTCGGATTCGGTCCTGAGCAAAAAAATGCTTCTGCTCAACGCCGACAAGGACAATCCCCAGGGAACGGGGTACCGCGTCGACGACTGGCCCGCCGTTCACCATACCGGTTTCAGGGCCGCGCGGGACATGTGGGCCCTCCTCACCCCCCGCATCGAAAATCTCGAGGCCCACGGCATCCACGACCGGAAGATCGGGGAGCTCATGACGGCGGGGACCGATGCGCTGGCCCAGGCTGAAGCCGCCCTTGCAACGCGGCGATACGACCACTTCAGCGAGTCGGCCCTGACCGCCTGGGCCCTGGCGGACCGGGTGTACAACCAGGTGGAGAAGACCCAGAAGGACGTCCTCTTCGGGGTTCTCTTCTACATCGCCCTCTTCGTCCCCTTCGCCTTCTGCGCCGAACGTCTGCTGTTCGCCTTCCGCAACATTCACAAGCGGATCGCCGCCTTTCTGGTAATCCTGCTGCTGCTCATCGCCGTCATCTATCAGGTCCATCCAGCCTTTCAACTGGCCTACAGCCCCACGGTGGTTATCCTCGCCTTCTTCATCATGGGCCTCTCCCTGATGGTGACCCTCATCATCTTCTTCCGGTTCGAACAGGAAATGGTCCTGCTGCAGCGGCGGGCCAAGCAGATGCGGGCCGAGGAGATCAGCCGGTGGAAGGCCTTCACGGCCGCCTTCTTCCTGGGGGTGGGCAACCTGAAACGGCGCCGCATCCGGACCGGGCTCACCTGCGTCACCCTGATCATCCTGACCTTCACCATCATGAGCTTCACCTCGGTCAAGTCGACCCGCCACCACGCCCGGGTCCTCTTCCAGAAGCGCACCCCCTACCCGGGGTTTCTGATCAAAACCTTCAACTGGCAGGACCTTCCGTCCGAGGCCCTGGGCACGCTGAGCAACGCCTTCCACGGCGGGGCCACGACGGCGCCTCGCGTCTTCCTGGAGGATGCGGACAGGACCCGCACCATCCCCATCCCCATCCAGTACCAGGACAAGACCTTCGAGGCCCGGGCCATGATGGGGCTCTCCCATCGCGAACCCGAGGTCACGGGCCTGGACCGGGTCCTTACGGCCGGACAGTGGTTTTCCCGAAACGACGAGCGGGCCGTCCTCCTGCCCGACCGGATCGCCCGGCGCCTCGGTATTCCGACCAACCCTTTTCCCCGCGACGTCCGGGTCTCCCTGTGGGGGGTCTCCTTTCGCGTTGCGGGCATTTTTTCTTCGGAACGATACGAAGCACACCCGGACCTGGACGGAGAAATCCTGACCCCGGTGACCTTCCCCACCGAGATCACCACGGAAATGACCGAGGTGGAAATGGATGCCCTGGAGTCCGGCGAGGACGTCCAATTCTTCCAGAGCCGGTATCAGCACATCCCGGCCAACCTCACGGTGATCGTTCCGGCGGATCTTCTTCTGGCCCGGGGGGGCAACCTCAAGGGGGTTGCCGTGCGCCCCGACAATCCGGAGACGATTCCGGAGACGGCCCGCCGGCTGTCGGACCGCTTCGGTCTGCCCCTCTTCACCGGGGAACCCCAAGGGACCTTCATGCATCAGGCCAGCGACACCCTCGACTACAGCGGTGTCCCCAACATCCTGATCCCGCTTGTCATCTCCATCCTCATCGTGCTGAACACCATGATCGGCAGCGTCTATGAACGGAAACGGGAGATCGCCGTCTACACCTCGGTGGGTCTGGCGCCTTCCCACGTCTCCTTTCTGTTCATTGCCGAAGCCATGGCCTTCGCCGTTCTGAGCGTCGTCCTGGGGTACCTCCTGGCCCAGGTGTCGGCCGGGCTCTTCGCCGGCACGACCCTCTGGTCCGGCATCACCGTCAACTATTCCTCCCTGGCGGGGGTCGCCTCCATGATCCTGGTGATGCTGGTCGTCCTCATCTCCGTGGTCTATCCGTCCCGCATGGCGGCCGATATCGCCATACCCGACATCAACCGCTCCTGGTCCCTGCCCGATGTCAACGACAACAAGATCTCACTCAGCCTGCCCTTTCTCGTGAAATACCACGAACACGACAGCATCGCGGGGTACCTGGCCAATTATTTCAAGGGACACCAGGACGTCTCCCACGGCATCTTCTCCACCGACGAGATCGCCGTCGAGCCGGTACCGGGGAACACCGATCTCGACGGACGGGCGTGCGTTCAGCTGAAGGCCCGGGTCTGGCTGGCGCCCTTCGATTTCGGAATCATGCAGCGAATCGAGCTCGTCTTTTGCTCCTCCGAGGAAAACGAGGGATTTCTGGAAATTCACGTGACGATGGTCCGGGAAACCGGCGAAGCCAACGCCTGGAAGCGGGCCAACAAGGCTTTCATCAACGCCCTTCGCAAGCAGCTCCTGATCTGGCGATCCCTGGACGACGACACCCGGGATGAATACGTGACCGAAAAAGGCTGACGTCCGGGCGGGAAATTTTTTGCAGATTTCCCTTGAAAGATTGCAGCACAGGGATTAAGGTGCATCGGATGTCGTCCGCGCGTCGGATCCCTGAACACCGCTTGCCGACACCCTCCCTCAGCAGGCGACGCTCAGGGATCCGACGCGCGAAGACGCAGATTCTCTTTCGCATTGTCGTGACGCCTGTCCGAATCCCTCCACGACACGAAATCCGAAATCGTGTCTGCCACCGACATAAACACGCAACCCTTAAATTTTTTTGCCTGAAAGGGAAATGTCATGAACGTAACCAAAGGATTGATGACGGCGGTCATGGCGGGGCTTCTGATGATGCCCGCATCCGCCGTTTTTGCCGAAAGCGCCCCCCAAAAGGCAGCCGCACCCGACGCCAAAACCGATGAAAAGCCCCAAAATCCCGTCGCCGCCATCGTCAACGGCAAGGAGATCAGCCGCGACGCCCTGAACCGGGAGCTTACCCTGGTCACCCACCGCCTCGCCGGCCAGGGACAGAACATCGACAAGGATCAGCTCGAGAAGATTCAGGGCAATGTCCTGGACAACATGATCGACCGGGAGCTGCTGTATCAGGATGCCCTCAAGAACGGCATCAAGCCTGATGACAAGGCCATCGACGCCCAGATGGCCGACATGAAGCGCAACTTTCCGGGAGATGCCGAATACCGGCAGGCCCTCGACATGATGAAGACCACCGAGGCCGATCTGAGGACCAACATCGCCCAGAGCATGGTGATCCAGCAACTCATCGAATCCAAAATCACGCCCGGAATCGAGATCACCGACACCCAGAGTAAGACATTTTACGACACCCATCCCGAACTGTTCAAAAAGCCCGAACAGGTCAAGGCCAGCCACATCCTGATCAAGGCCGCCGACTCGGCCAGCGAGGCAGACAAGGCCGCCGCACGGAAAAAGATCGAGGAGGTCCAGGGCAAGCTCAAGAAGGGCGAAAAATTCGACGACCTGGCCAAACAATATTCCGAAGGCCCGAGCAACACCCAGGGCGGGGATCTGGGCTACTTTTCCCGCGGGCAGATGGTCAAGCCCTTCGAGGATGCCGCTTTCGCCATGAACAAAGGCGACGTGAGCGACATCGTCGTGACCCAGTTCGGCTATCATCTGATTCAGGTGCTGGACAAAAAACCGGCATCGACGACCGCCTACGATGAAGCCAAGGCCAGAATCGGCGAACACCTGAAGCGGGAAAAGATGATCGAGGCGATCAACGCCCACATCGAGAAGATCAAGACCGGCGCTAAAATTCAGATCCTGCCGTAACCTCGACCATCGGTACAATTGTCAAACGGACCGGCTGACCGCCGGCGGAGCCCCGCCGGCGGTCAGCCCGGGCCTCGTCACCCGAGCATGAGCCATCATTCCAACGACCTCACCACCGCCCCCGTCTCCCAACTGATCCGAAGAATCACGATCCCGGTCAGCATCGGCCTTTTTTTCAACACCATGTACAATGTAGTGGACACCTATTTCGGGGGTCTCATCTCGACGACGGCCCTGGCGGCCATGTCCCTGTCGCTGCCGGTCTTCTTCATCATCATCTCCATCGGCAGCGGCATCGCCACCGGCGCCACGGCCCTGATCGGCAACGCCCTGGGCGGCGGCAGGCCCGAGGCGGCCCGGCGCTTCGCCTTTCAGGGCATCGCCTTCGGCGTCCTCATCTCCGTCGCGCTGGCGTTCATCGGGGTGGCCTCGGCGCCGTTTCTCTTTCGGCTCCTGGGGGCTGACGAGGCCTATCTATCCATCTGCCTCACCTACATGGATATCCTGTTCAGGGGAACGGTCTTCTTTATCCTCGTCCACATGCTGAATGCCGTTTTGAACGCGTTGGGCAACACCCGGATCTATCGCAACTTCCTCATCGCCGGATTTGTGCTGAACGTGTTCCTGGACCCTTGGTTCATCTTCGGGGGGTGGGGCGTGCCGGCCATGGGGGTCGCCGGCATCGCCCTGGCCACCGTGCTCGTTCAGGTGACGGGGTGCGTCTATCTGGGGATCCACGTCCGCCGGACCGGACTTCTGGACGGCGGCACCTTTCGGGAACTCCTGCCCCGAGCCGCCCCCTTCGCGGAAATCGCCCGCCAGGGCTTTCCGGCCAGCCTCAACATCATGACCATCGCCATGGGGGTCTTCATCATCACCTATTTCATCAGCGGCTTCGGCAAGACGGTGGTGGCCGCTTACGGCGTGGGCATGCGCGTGGAACAGATCGTTCTGCTGCCCGCCATCGGCCTCAATACCGCCACCCTCACCCTCATCGCCCAGAACCACGGCGCGCGCCGATTCGACCGCATCCGGGAGACCCTCCACAAATGCCTGACTTACGGCACGGCCACGGCATGCTGCGGGGGTATCACCCTCTTCCTTCTGGCCGAACGGTTCATGGCCCTCTTTTCAGAGGATCCTGACGTCATCGCCGTCGGCGCGACCTATCTGAAAATCGAGGCCCTGGTCCTCGCGGCCTATGTGATCCTGTTTGTCTGCGTCGCGACCTTGCAGGGTGTCAAACAACCCATGTTCGCCGTGGTTATCGGGCTCTTCCGTCAGATCATCGCCCCCTTCGCCCTGTTTTACATTCTCACCCGCATCCACGGCGTCGGCGTTTCGGGCATCTGGTGGGGCATCTGCGCCATTACCTGGACCGCCGCCGTCATCGCCTTTTTCTACACCCGACACCGAATCAACGCCATCATGCCGGAATAAAATCTGTTTTCGTTTTAAATGGAGAATGGTACAATAATATTTATGAGTGCCCCTCAACACGACCACGAGACCATCCGGCTTCGGGCCCTTATCCTGGGAATTCTCCTGGCGGTGGGGATGTGTGCCCTGACCCCCTACAACAATGTCTACAAGCAGGCCACCCCGCTGGGCGGCGGCCACTTTCCCCTGGCACCCTTCTTTCTCCTGGTCTGGCTCACGGTGCTCACCGCCCTTGCGGGGAGGATCTTCAAGCGCACCATCTTCACGGGAAAGGAGCTGTTGATCGTCTGGATGCTCATGTTCCTGGTGTCGGGCATCGCCTTCACCGGCCTGGTCCGGACCTTTTTCATCAATCTGACGGCCCCCTACCATTTCGCCACCGTGGGCAATGCCTGGAAGGAGGTTCTCCAGCCGATCCTTCCCCGGGACTGGTACCCCCACGACCCCGAATCCATCGAGGGGCTCTATAACGGACTTTCCGGCGGCCGCCGAATGGGGTGGTGGACCCTGGTCACACACATCCCCTGGCATGCGTGGATCGTTCCCCTCATGGTCTGGGGGGGATTCGTCCTGCTCTGCTACGGTGTCATGATTTGCCTGGTCAACCTCTTCAGCCGACAGTGGATCTATAACGAACGAATGAACTTTCCCCTTCTGCGGGTTCCCCAGTTGCTGGAAAACGCCCTGGACCAGGGCCGGACGGGACAATTCTTCGGGAACCGCTTTCTCGTGGCCGGTCTTTTCATTCCCGTTTTCCTCCACACCATCAACGGGCTCAATTTCTACTTCCCGGAGGTGCCCCAGATCCCCACCCTTATCCTGGCAGGACCCTATTTCCCCCAATACGGCCTCTTTTCGGGTTTTCACAAAATGAAAATCCATATCTACCCGGCCTTCATCGGCTTCGCGTTTCTCACGACCCGGCAAATCTCCTTCTCGTTCTGGTTCTTTTTCATCGGAGGCGGCCTGATCATGGGGCTGTTGACCGTCCTGGGTTACAACATCCCCGAGGCGGCCCTGGGCGTCACCTTCGGCCCGACCCTCACCCGCCCCGAGGAGACCCAGATGATCGGCGCCTACGGCGTCTTCTTTCTTTTCATTCTATGGCTGTCGCGATACCACCTGCGGGAAATTTTTCAGGCGGTCATCGGTCGTCGCCCGGCACCGGCGCCGGTAACGGAGTGGTTCTCCATCCGGACCGCCTTCTGGGGAAGCGTCGCGGGCATCTCGGGACTCATTCTCTGGTGCCGGCTTTTCAGTATGCCCCTTATGGTGTCGGTTCTGGTCATCGGCGCCTTTTTCATGGTCATGCTGGTGGCGAGCCGCGTCATCTGCCAGGGGGGCATCGCCTATTTCACCCTCACCGTAGCGCCCATCGACGGCATCCTGGCCCTGTTCAGCTCTCAATTTTTCACCCAGATCGGCCTCCTCGGGTCGGCGGTGATGCAAAAGGTCCTCTTCGTGGATCTTCGAGAAGCCCTCATGCCTTCCCTGGTCCATTCGAGCCGTCTCACCCAGCAGACGGCCAACCGCCGGACGATCTTCTCCGCCATGCTGATCACCCTCCTTCTGGCCGTCGTGGTTTCCTTTGTGGCCATGCTGGCCCTGTGTTATAAATTCGGAGCGCGGGAGCTGCAGATGGACTGGGCCATTCAGAGCACCACCACCGTCTATGCCAACGTCCAGCGGCTCATCGAGGCGCCGCCGCAAAACGCGGACTGGGTGCGCCTCTTCGCGGCCGCGGGGGGTGTCGTCATGCTGGTTCTGGTGGTCTGTTATCACCGCTTTCCCTGGTGGCCGATCCACCCCATCGGATATCTGACCACCTACAGCTCGGCCATGCGGATCCTCTGGGTCAGCTTTTTGATCGGGTGGCTCGCCAACAGCCTCTGCATGCGGTACGGTGGGGTGGCGCTGTTCAAACAGCTGCGATACTTTTTTATCGGCCTCATCATCGGCGACTTTCTGATGGGCGGTACCTGGGCGTTGATCGGCCTTTTCGGCGATGCGAGCTACCAGGTGCTCCCCGACTGACGCCGGGCCCGTCACACAGAGACAGACCGCACCACGGAGGCAGGGAAGCGCCGCAACGGATAAAACGGATGAAGACGACAGGAATCCCATGAGCACCGGAACCCACCGCTGATGTACGAAGACAAGGAACTTCAGGAATACCGGGATCTGCTGCCCCAGCCGACCCATTTCGAAGAGGGGTTCGACTGGAAGGCCATCGTGGGTGCCGTCTTTATCGGCTTCCTCATGATGCCGGGAAGCATGTACCTGCAACTCGTCATCGGCAGCGGCATCGGGCCGGCGGCCCGCTGGGTGACGATCATCCTCTTTGCCGAAATCGCCAAGCGGTCTTACACGGAGCTGAAGCAGCAGGAGATCTTCCTCCTCTATTACATGGCCGGAGCGGCTCTGGCTTCGCCTTTCCAGGGACTTCTGTGGAACCAGTACCTGGTCCAGTCCGACGCCGCCCGGATGTTGGGGCTCACCGAGTTCATTCCCCTCTGGGTCGCCCCGCCGGGGGATGCCGCGTCCATGGCGGAGCGGACCTTTTTCCACCGGGACTGGCTGATCCCCATCCTCCTTCTGGTGGGTTCCCAGATCATACAGCGCATCGACCACTTCGGTCTCGGCTACGCCCTCTATCGAATCACCTCCGACGTGGAGAAGCTGCCCTTCCCCATGGCGCCCGTCGGCGCCCTGGGCACCATGGCCCTGGCCGAATCCACCGAAGACAAGCAAAAAAGCTGGAAATGGCGGGTCTTCTCCATCGGCGGCGTCATCGGGCTGGCCTTCGGCGCGGTCTATGTCCTGCTCCCCACGGTGTCGGGGCTCCTCTTCACCGAATCGATCCGCCTCATCCCCATCCCCTGGGTGGAACTCACCCGGCACACCGAGGAGATCCTTCCGGCCGTGGCCACCGGCATCCAACTCGACATCGGCCTGATCTTCATCGGCATGGTCCTCCCCTTCTGGGCCGTCATCGGCGGTCTGGTGGGCCTCGTCATCACGGTGGCCGCCAACCCCTTCCTCCATGAATACGGGGTCCTGACACGCTGGCACCCCGGCATGGGGACCGTCGACACGGTCTTTGCCAACAATTTCGACTTTTACATGAGCTTCGGCATCGGCCTGGGTCTGTCCATCGCTCTCGTGGGCATCTGGCACGTCGTCAAATCCTTCGGAAAAAGCGGGGGGGGTCGCGGCAGCTTCAGGAACCTTTTTCACCCGCCCCCGGGCCGGGGCGACTTCAATTTCTGGATCTCCATCGGCATCTACGTTTTTTCCACCACGGCCTACGTGCTCCTTTGCGTGTGGCTGGTGCCCAATTTCCCATGGATCTTCTTCATCCTCTATGGATTTCTCTACACGCCCGTGGTTTCTTACATTACGGCCCGGATGGAGGGCATCGCGGGGCAGTTCATCAGTTTGCCCCTGGTCAGGGAGGCCTCCTTCATCGCCGGTGCCAAGTACTTCGGCTACCAGGGCATCGAAATCTGGTACGCCCCCATCCCCATCCACAATTACGGCAAGACCACCGTGGATTTCCGGGAGATCGAGCTGACAGGCACCAGCATTCGGGGCATCATCAAGGCCGAGATCGTGGTCTTCCCGGTGGTGATGATTGCAAGCCTCCTCTTTTCACAGTTCATCTGGCAGCTGGCCCCCATCCCGTCCAGCAACTACCCCTACGCCCAGGAGTTGTGGCATCTTCAGGCCCTCAACACCCTCCTGATGCAGACCTCCACCCTCGAGGGCAACTCGGCGTTCTTCCAGGCCTTGAGCGCCGTCTACGTCATGACGGGGATGGGCTTCGGCGTCGTCACCTACATGATCCTGGCCTTCTTCGGTCTCCCGGTCATGCTGGTCTACGGGGTGGTCCGAGGGCTGGGGCAGAGCACGCCCCACGGCATGATCCTCGAGGTACTCGGGGCGGTTCTGGGGCGGTTCTTTTTCCTGAAGCGGTACGGCGCCATGTGGCGCCAGTACGCCCCGGTCCTTCTGGCGGGGTTTTCCTGCGGCATGGGGTTGATGGGGATGTTCGCCATGGGGTTCACCCTGATTCTCAAGTCCCTGGGACGCCTGGCCTACTGACGGGCTCAGGAGCATCGCTATGCCGTTAAGCCGAAATTTCAAGACAACATCTCCGCTTTTGGGAGACATTCAAGAGGAAAGACCGATGACACACATGCTGACGCGCATCATCGCCGGGATGGCCCTGACGGCGGCCGGACTTCTCGGAACGCCTGATGCGGCGGCCGTGGAGGGCGACATTCTGTGGCAATTCCAGCGGGGAACCCGCATCCAAGCCTCACCAGCCGTCTGCGGGGCGGGGATCATCTGCATCGGCTCGGACGACGGCCGAATCTATGCCGTCGATGCGGACGGCGTAGAGGTATGGCAGTTCGCGACCCAGGGCGACATCGTCGCCTCCCCGGCCGTGGGGGCCGACGACACCCTCTACGCCGGATCGACGGACGGGGTCCTTTATGCCCTCGACAGGGACGGCAATCCAAAATGGCGGTATGCGACCGGAAGCGCCATCGTTGCATCCCCCGCCGTCGGCCCCGACGGCGGCGTCGTCGTGGGTACCGAAGACGCCACGATCCACGCCCTCACGGACACCGGCACCGAAGCGGTGCTGCGTTGGCGTATCCGAACCCAGGGCGCGGTCCGGTCTTCGCCGGCGCTGAACACGGCCGGCACGCTCTACGTGGGATCCGACGACCAACACCTCCATGCTGTCGCGGCCGACGGCACCCTAAAATGGCGATATCCGACCGGCGGCGCCATCCGCTCCTCACCCGCCATCGGAACGGACGGCACCGTCTACGTGGGCTCCGACGACGGCCATCTTTACGCCCTTGCCGACGCCGACGGGGAAGGTCGCCTGAAATGGCGCTTCGAAACCGGGGGACTGGTGCAGTCCTCGCCGGTCATCGACACTGCGGGTCGGGTGATTGTGGGGGCCGACGACGGCGTCGTTTACGCCCTCAGAGACGAGGAGACCCGGGGCGTTCTCGAGTGGGATTTCGAAACCTTCGGCCCTGTCCGATCGTCCGCCGCCGTCGGGGCCGACGGCGGCATCTATATCGGGTCTCTGGACGGCGTCCTTTACGGACTCGGCGTGGACGGAACCGAGCGATGGACGGTGCGGCTGGGGGAGATGCGCGCCTCGCCGGTCATTGTCCAGAACGGGACTCTTTATGCCGGCACCCAGGCGTCCTTCAGCACCGGCGTTTTCCAGAATGGACGGCTCTACGCCGTTGAAACCGGCACCGCAGGGATCCTTCACGCCGCTCCCTGGCCGATGTTCCGCCACGATGTCCGCCACACCGGCCGAAATACCCTCAATCAGCCGCCGCTGGCCGATGCCGGCGGCGACCGGAACGCCGTCGACGGCCAACGGGTCACCCTGGATGGATCCCATTCAACGGATCCGGACTACGGCATCGCCGCCTTTCGCTGGCGCCAGACGGGCGGCGATCCGGTTGTCGTCACCGGTGAAACCGACGCCCGTATGAGCTTTGTCGCCTCCGACATCGATACGGCGAAGCCCCTGACCTTTGAACTCACCGTAACGGACAACGGTGGGCTTACAGCCGCCGACACGGCATCGGTCTCCTTTGAAAAAGACGACAATTTCTGCTTCATCCGGTCGGCGGCGGAAGGATTTTTACCATATATCGATTGACATGCCCTCCCGACAATTTTATAGGCTTTAGCAACGCACTTCAGAAAACATGGCGCCTTTGCCCCATGATCACACAGAGAGATTTGGAGAACCGTAATGTCAGACAATTTTGAAAATGATTACACCGAAGACGAAGAAGAAAGCTTTGCCGACATGTTTGAATCCTTCGACGCCGACACCAGCGAGGACCTCCTTGTCGGCGACAAGGTGAAGGGGGAGATCATCGCCATCGGCATGGACACCGTATTCGTCAATACCGGCACCAAGATCGACGGCGCCGTGGACAAAACCGAGCTTCTTGATGAAAACGGCGAATTTCCTTACGGCATCGGCGACATTCTCGAGCTTTACGTGGTCGCTTTCGATGAAAACGAGATGCGCCTCTCCAAGGCCCTTTCCGGTGTCGGAAGCCTGAACCTCCTTCAGGATGCCTTCACGGGGAAAGTCCCGGTGGAGGGCAAGGTGAAAGCGCCGTGCAAGGGGGGATTCAACGTCACGGTCATGGGGCACCGCGCGTTTTGTCCCGTCAGCCAGATCGATACCAAATATGTCGAAAACCCCGAGGATTATACTGGGGAGAGCTTCCTTTTCATCATTACCCGGCTCGAGGAGGGCGGCCGAAATATCGTGATCTCCCGGCGACGCCTGCTCGAAGAGGAACAGGAGAAGGCCAAAAAGGCGTTTTTGGAGACCATGGCCGTGGGCAGCATCCTCGAGGGTCGTGTGGCCAACCTGATGCCTTACGGCGCCTTCGTCGAGCTTTTTCCCGGCGTGGAGGGGATGATTCACGTCTCGGAATTGGGGTGGTCCCGTATCGACACCCCCGAGGCGATGCTCAAAAAAGGGGACCCGGTCACCGTCAAGATCATCGGCATGGAGGAAGGCAAGAAGAAGGGCCAGCTCAAGATCGCGCTTTCCATCAAACAGATCTCCACGGATCCCTGGGAAACCGATGCCCCCGGGTTCAAGGCCGGAGACAGGGTCCAGGGCCGGGTCACCCGCCTCATGGGTTTCGGGGCCTTCGTGGAGATCACCCCCGGTGTTGAAGGGCTGGTCCATATCAGCGAAATGAGTTACACCCGCCGCGTAACGCGCCCCGACGACGTGGTGGCCCCAGGGGAGACCGTCGCCGTCGTGATCAAGGACGTCGACCTGGCAAACCGGCGGATCTCCCTGTCCATCCGGGATGCCGAAGGGGATCCATGGGCGGACATCGACGAAAAATACACCCCGGGCCGGCAAGCCGAGGGCACGGTGGAAAAAAAGGAAAAATTCGGGTACTTTGTCAACATCGCCCCCGGCGTGACGGGCCTCATGCCCCGATCCAAGATCAGCCAGTCCGCCAAGGCCGCGGAAATCGACCGCCTGAAGGTGGGGGATCCCATCAGCGTCATTGTCGAAGAGGTCCATCCGGATACGCGACGGCTCACCCTGGCCCCCACCGGCGGCGAAGGGACGGGCGACTGGAAAACCTATGCAAAGCCCCAGGCCGCCGCCTTGGGCACCCTCGGCGAAAAACTGAAGGAGGCCATGAAGACCCCCAAAAAATAGCCGCGTGATCGGGGGCCTCCGACAGGGGTTGCCCCCGGCGCCTGCCGCCGTCCCGAAGGACGAACTTTCGGCAACCGGATGTACTTAAAGCCTGTCCGTTTCGAAATCGACGGCCGCGATCTGTTCCGTCGCCCCCAGAATCTTCTGGAGGACGGCCTGATGGTCCGGATGCTTGGAATACCGTTTCAGTGCGTCAAGATCCTCGAAAAGCGACACCAGGGCAAAATCGTAAGAGCGGGGCGAGCGCATCACGTCCCGGCCGAAATCGTAATATCGGATCTCGGGAATAGCGCCGGGCAAGGCCGCCAGCCCCGCCTCGATCTCCGCAACCACCGCTTCGGCGATATCCGTCTTGAATTTCAAAAAAACCAGATGTTTGATCATGGAATCCTCCTCCGGGATTGAAAGGTCCTTGGCCAGACCGTCTGTCAGAATTTCTCTATGCCATACCGTTTCATTTTGGTGTAGAGGGTTCCGCGGGCGATGCCGAGGGCTTCGGCCGTCAGCCTCAGGTTCCCGTTATTGTCATACAGGGCGCCGCGGATGAGGCTTTCTTCCGCATGGTCAAGGGACCAGGAGGAGAGGGCCAACCGAATGGTTTTATGGGCGGCTTCCGTCCGGATCGCCTGAATGTCCGCTGGAACGATTTTTTGTCCCCGGCAGAAAATCGCGGCATTTTCGATGACGGTGGAAAGCTCCCTGACGTTTCCCGGCCAAGGATACCGTTTCAGGATCTCCATGACGTCCCGCCGGATGCCGACGACCTTTTTCTTTCCCTCTTCATTGAACTTTTCCAGAAAAAAGGCCGCCAGGAGGGGAATGTCGGAAGCCCGATCCCGCAGGGGCGGGACCTCCAGTGACACCACGCTGATCCGTGAAAAAAGCCCCGCCAAAAACCGTTGGTCTTCAACCTGCTTCGCCAGGTTCCGGTGGGTGGCGGAGATGATCCGGACAGTGCTCTTGAGACGCTTCTCTCCCCCCACCCGCCGAAAGGATCGGGTTTCAATGCCGTTAAGCAATTCGGTCTGAATCGACGGTGGAAGTTCGCCGACATCGTCGAGAAAGAGCGACCCGCCCTCCGCGGCCTCGAGATAACCGGTATGGGCCGCCGTCCCGTCCTTTTCGAAGCCGAACATCTCGCCGTTGCCGACGATCTCCTTCAGGGCGGCACAGTCGACGCGGACGAAGGGACCCGTCCTCCGGAGACTGCGGTCGTGGACGGCCATGGCCGTCAAGTTCTTGCCCGTACCGATTTCTCCGGTGATCAGAACGGGAGCGTTGGTCTTGGCCGCCTGATCGATCCGTTCATGAAGGTCCGTCACGGCCGGGTCCTGCCCCACCATATCGGCAGAGCGGCGCCCCTTTTGGGGGCGGGCCTTCCTGGCACGACCCCCGCGAGAGGATCGGCTGGAGCTGATAATGCCGTCGAGCACGGCGATAATGGCGTTGAAGACAAACGGCTTGAGAATGTAGTCATAGGCGCCGGCCCTTATGGCCTGGACCGCGTCCTCGATCCGGCTCGAACCCGTGACCACCACGACAAATACCCGCGGATAGCGAGCCTGGATCGCCTCAAGGAGTGCATGACCGTCCATGTTCGGCATCACGATATCCGTGACCACGATATCGGCCGGGTAATCCACCAACTGTTCCAGGGCGTCCAGGCCATCCTTCGCCGTCTTGACGTGATAATGATAACGGGAGATCAATTCCACGAAACTCTGCCGCATGAACCGGTCGTCATCCACGAATAGGAGCTTTGCTTTCGGCGGCATGGTATAAACCTCACATCCGCTCAATCACGGCGTCTCCGAAAGCGTCGGTGCCTAAAACCGCCGTTTGGCCCGTCGCGATATCCCGGGTCCGGATACCGGCATCCAGGGTGTCGGCCACGGCTTTCTCGATGGCGGCGGCGGCGGCTTCCGCGCCCAGGCTGAATTTCAGCATCATGGCCGCCGACAGGATCTGGGCCACGGGATTGGCGATGCCCCGGCCGGCGATGTCCGGAGCGGAACCACCGGCCGGTTCGTAAAGACCGAAGGAGGTCTCGTTGAGACTGGCCGACGCCAGAAGGCCCATGGAACCCGTCAGCATGGCGCACTCATCGGAGATGATGTCGCCGAACATGTTCCCGCAGAGCAGGACGTCGAACTGATGGGGATCCCGGATCAGCTGCATGGCGGCGTTGTCGATGTAGATGTGGTTCAGGGCCACGTCCGGATATTCCCGGGCAACGTCGCTCACCACCTCCCGCCAGAAGACCATGGACTCGAGCACATTGGCCTTGTCCACCGAGGTCACCTTCCGTTTCCGCAACCGGGCGATCTCGAAGGCCTTCCGGGCGATGCGCTCGATCTCCCGCCGGGTGTAGGATTTTGTATCATAGGCCCGTTCGTCGAGGCCCGCCCCCTCCCGCCCCCTGGGCGTACCGAAATAGATGCCCGAGGTGAGCTCCCGCACGCACATGATATCAAACCCTTCCCCCACGATGTCGGGCCTGAGGGGAGAGCCGGACGCCAGGGACGGGAAAACCCGGGCTGGACGGAGATTGCAGAAAAGATTGAAATGCTTTCGCAAGGGCAGGAGGGCAGCCCTTTCAGGTTGTCTTTTCGGCGGCAGCGTCTCCCATTTCGGGCCGCCGACGGAACCGAAAAGGATGGCGTCGGCGGCTTCGCAGACGGCAAGAGTGGCCGGCGGGAGAGCACTCCCGTGCCGGTCGATGGCGCACCCTCCCACGTCGGCCTCTTCATAGGCCAGCTGGAGATCAAACTGCTTCTCAACCACGCCGAGAACCTTGAGGGCCACCTTCATCACTTCAGGTCCGATTCCGTCTCCGGGCAATACGGCTATTTTTTTCATGGCTCCCCTACTGTTAAGGTTTAAAATGGGAACGACTGTATCTTATCTTGGCCGGTCTTGCAACAGACGAAGCCGGCGACGTGTCCGCGGTGGCACCGACGTCTTTTTTACCGGCGGCCTTCAGGCAACCGGCCCCTCCCGCGAAACGTGAGGTACGTTGTTTTTCCGGGTCATATGATGTATATATCATGGTCACCTTTCAGCGGCGCACCCACCGGAATTGAACCCCAACGGGCCGCCGCCCCACGACAATCCAAGGAGAACCGTCATGGCCTCTTTCAAGGAAAACCTGCTTCAAAAGATCGAAATCGACCGGCTGGCCCAACGCGTGACCGCCACCCTGGGACCTTCCGGCAGCGGCAAAAAGGCGGATCTGGACGCCATGCGGCGCCTGCTCGGCATGGGGCCCTACGCCCACCGAAGGGAACGGGATATGGACCTGTATCTCTATAGCGAGGATCCCGAACACAAAACCATCCTGGTCCTCGACAACGAACTGCCGTTTTACCACACGACCGTCGATGACGTGGCCCTCAGGAAGAGCCCCACCATCAAGGAGATGATCAGCATCCGCAACGCCATCAAGATCCTCAACGACCAGGACGTGGTGACGAGCAAGCGGGAGTCCTCCGTCGGCGTCGTTCGAAAGGCCTGCATCCAGCGGCTCGACCTCTCTTACGACGAGGAGGACATCAACGCCATCGCGGCCGACGGCAAAACAGCCCTGGATGCCGGGGACGCCGACGCCGTTGCCCGGATTCTCTCCCTCTTCGAGGAGCTTCTGGGGTATGTCACGCCCGAACGGGGATTCCAGGTCAAGGGGTTCCGGATCACGGGCGGGGTCACCGAGGCGGAAAACGGGGTGATCCGTTTCGGTCCGATCCTTGTCTTCGATCCGACCCACGGCAAGCTCCTGATAAGCGAGACCTCGCTTCTCAGCAGCGACAAGGACCGATCCCGACGCCTCGAACAGATCGCCACGGGGGACACCGCGGCGGACAGGGAGGGTCCGGCCGTGTTCGACGCCCTCGGGGAAAAGGCCCGCCGCGCGCCGTACGACCCGATGTCATGAGCGGCCCCCCGTATTCGGTTCATCGTCCCCGGCGCGCGAGCCGGCAGCGTGCGGCTCACCCGACCTGAACAGGTCCCGGCGCCGTCGCCCAGCATTGTTGGAATTTCTGTTGCATATCCAGACGGTTCACAGTATGAATACGGCCGGTTCAAGGGACACGAAAAGAGATACGACGACATGAAACCCACATCCTGCATCAACCAGCGTGACATTCCCATCGACATCGACCGGATCACGGACGTTATCGCGCGAATCCAGCTCGAGAGTGGCGAGATTCCCTGGGGCCCCGGCGAAAAGACGGATCCATGGGACCATGTCGAAGCGGCCATGGGCCTGTGCATCGGAGGGCGTCTCGACGCGGCGGCACGGGCCTATGAATGGATGGCCCAAACCCAGCTGGCGGACGGCAGCTGGTACGCCGCCTACCGGAACGGGGTCCCTGAAAACCGTACCCGGGAAAGTCATATGGCCGCCTACATCGCGGTGGGGGTCTACCACTATTTCCTCGTCACCGGGGATCTCGGCTTCCTCAGAAACAGCTGGCCTACCGTGTCCGCCGCGGTGACCTTCGCCATCGGCCTCCAGAACCGCACCGGAGAGATCTTCTGGGCCGTGAGCCCCGCGGGCGACGTGGACCGCATGGCCCTGCTCACCGGATGCAGTTCCATCTATCTGAGCCTCAAATGCGCTCTGGCCATCGCCCGGCGCCTGGGACACGAAGCACCCTTGTGGGACGAGGCCCTGGCCCGTCTGGGCACGGCCCTCAGGACCCGCCCGCATCTCTTCAACATGACCAAATCCCGCTATGCCATGGACTGGTTTTACCCGGTCCTCTCCGGTGCCCTGACCGGAGCCGCCGCGCGGCGTCGCATCGATGTCCACTGGCGGAAGTTCGTCATCCCGGGCCAGGGCGTTCGGTGCGTATCCGATCAGCCGTGGGTCACGGTGGCGGAGACCGCCGAGCTCTGCCTCGCCCTGTCGGCCATGGGCAACGATGCCCTCGCCGGGATCGTCTTCGGATGGATCATCGACAAGGCGGATGCCGACGGGGCCTACTGGTGCGGTTTCACCTGTCCGGACCTGACCGTCTGGCCGGAGGAACGGAACACCTGGACCAACGGCGTCGTTCTGATGGCGGCCGATGCCCTCCGGCGCCTGACGCCGGCCGCCCGGCTCTTTTCCCACCGCTTCTGGAACGGCCCCTGAGGGAAATACGCCATGAGAAAGGATCACCGCCCCTATTTCCTGAAGCGGCTGGACCGTCGGTTTCAAAAATTCTACACCCGCCGCTTCCTGCGCCCCCAGTTCGATCATCTCGGCTGCGGCGCCCATTTCATGAAGCCCTGGCACGTGGAAATATTCGGACCCCGGATCGAAATCGGCCGCTATGCCACCGTCATCGCCGCGCCGGACAAGAAGGTCCGTTTTTCCGTCTGGTCGGACCGCCCCGACCGCGGCAGCATTCGGATCGGCAGCTATGCCCTGATCTGCCCGGGGGTTCGCATGGGCGCTTCCTGCAGCATCACCATCGGTGACAACTGCATGTTCGCCAGCGGCGTCTACATCACCGATTCGGACTGGCACGGCATCTACAACCGAATCGCCATGGGAACGGGCGCACCCGTGGTTATCGAGGAGAACGCCTGGATCGGGGACCAGGCCATTATCTGCAAGGGGGTGACGGTGGGCCAGAACAGCATCGTCGGCGCCGGAGCCGTGGTCACCCGCGACGTGCCTCCCAACGTCGTTGCCGCAGGGAACCCCGCCAGGGTGGTCAAAACCCTCGATGCCGACGAAAAAATGGTTACCCGATCCCAGTGGCTGTCGGACCCCGCCAAGATCTCCCGGGACTTCGACCAGATCGACCGGGATCTGCTTCGGGACAACACCTTTTCGGGATGGATCCGTTATCTGTTGTTTCCGAAACGGAAAGACTGAGGGCCTTCAACGGCGGGACAGACGCATGATCGATATTTTTCGGAAAATGTTTCGACATTATTTCTCGGACCCCCAGGTCATCATGCTGGGGTTTCTGCTCGTCCTGGGGTTCGTGGTGATCTTCTACCTGGGAGAGATGCTGATGCCGGTTTTCCTCAGCGTCATCATCGCCTACCTCCTGGAGGGAATGGTGGCGGGTCTCGAACGGTTCCGCGTTCCCAGGATCATTGCCGTCATCATCGTCTTCAGCCTCTTCATGGCCTGTCTCCTGGTCCTGATCCTCTGGCTCCTGCCCCTGTTGTCCCGCCAGATCGGACAACTCCTCCAGGACCTGCCCTCCATGATCGCCAGCACCCAGAAGGTGCTGATACAACTCCCGGACAAATACCCGGAAATGATCTCCAAAGCCCAGATCCTGCAGATCAACGACTACCTGACCACCGAGTTGACCCGCCTGGGCCAGTATCTCTTGTCGGTCTCCCTTGCCTCGGTCCGGGGCCTCCTCACCTTCCTCGTCTACCTGATCCTCGTACCCCTGATGATCTTTTTCTTTCTAAAGGATAAAACGATCATCATCGAGTGGATCCGGAGCTTTCTGCCCGAGGAACGGAAGCTGGCCGGCGAGGTTTGGCTGGAGGTGAATCACCAGATCGGCAACTATGTGCGGGGAAAAATCTGGGAGATCCTCATCGTGTGGGGGGTGACCTACGTGACCTTCATCCTCCTGAAAGTGCCGTTTACGATGCTGCTCTCTCTCTTCGTCGGCCTTTCGGTCCTCATCCCCTATATCGGGGCGACGGTCATGTTCTTCCCGGTGGGCCTGATCGCCTTTTTCGAATGGGGGTGGGGGGCCCAGTTCGCCTACACCATGATCGCCCTCGGCATCATCCAGGCCCTCGACGGAAACCTCCTGGTCCCGATCCTGCTGTCCGGCGTGGTCAACATCCACCCCATCGCCATCATTGTCGCCGTCCTCCTTTTCGGCGGGCTCTGGGGGATCTGGGGGTTGTTCTTCGCCATTCCCCTCGCCACCCTCTGCCATGCCGTCGCCAAGGCCTGGCTCCAGTCTTCCATCCGGGAAAAACATCACGACGACGCCGCCAGCGACGTCTAGGGCCGCGGCTCCCCTTTTGCCGGGCACCCTACCCGGAGCAGGGCGCAAATGGTCTTGGCGTCCTGGATCTCCCCTGTGGCGATCATGTCCACCGCCGTCTCCAACGGGAATTCATGGACGTCCAGGATTTCGTCGGCATCCAGGTTCTGGTCCGCGAGGGTGAGCTCCGTGGCCAGAAACAGGTGAATCCGCTCGTCGGAATACCCGGGAACCGGGGTGATCTCTCCCAGCTTTCGCCACGACCCGGCGCGGTATCCGGTCTCCTCGGCCAGCTCCCGGACGGCGCAGGTCTCGGGATCTTCACGGGGGTTCAGGGTCCCTGCCGGGATCTCCCAGATATAGCCGCCCACCGCATGGCGGTACTGCCGGATCAGGACCACCGCCCCCTCAGCCGTCATGGGAACGACGGCCGATGCGCCGGGATGCCGGAGGGTGTCGAGGTCCACGGTCACGCCGTTGGCCAGGGTCACCTTCTCCCGAACCAGGGTAAAGACCCGACCGTGATGAATTTCTTTGCGTTGATGAACGACGACGCTCATGGATGACCTCCCTTTTACCCAAAACGCAACTTTCGACTTTCATCGGCCGTTGCCGGCCACCATCATGAAAGCCGAAAGTTGAGAAAAAAATGGGGCTCACCTCCGTATCGAAGGCGAACCCCGCTGATTCAGGCAACTGTGATGAAATTTACGCGTGAACCTCTTCCTTGACCCCCACCGTGATCTTGAACAGAAGGGTGAGAACGAGGAACCCGGCGGCCCAGACGCCGAGGGTGATGATCAGCTCGGGGATCGTGGGCACATATTCGTTGATCTCATGCAACGGGTTGGGAACGAACCCGCCGGAGATCATGCCGAGTCCCTTGTCGATCCATGTTCCGAGAAACACCATGACGCAGGAGATGGCCAAAAGGGTCTCGTTGGCACGGAACCTGGGCGGAATCAGCATGATGATGGCCAGCGCCATGAGCGCCATGGAGGTCCACATGAAGGGCACCAGCTTCCCGTGGCCGTGGAGCCCCACAAAGAGGTACTTGATGTGGTCCATGTGCTCCGGAATCTGGCTGTAAAAGGCCACGAAAACCTCGCAGAGGAAGAAGAAGACATTGAGGATGAGCGCATAGGTGACAATCTTGGCCAGGCTCTGGATCTGTTCCCGACCCGGATCGAAATTCGTGAACCTCCGGATCATCAGACAGAGCAGGATCAGAAGCGCCGGTCCGGCGGCAAAGGCCGACGACAGGAACCGGGGCGCCAGGATCGCGGTGAGCCAGAACCCGCGGCCCGGCAGACCGCAGTAAAGGTAGGCCGTGACCGTGTGGATGCTGATGGCCCAGGGGATGGAGACATAGATCAGAATTTTGACCCATGAGGGATACTTGGTGTTGTTCCGCTCCGCCTCCAGGACATTCCACCCGATGACGACGTTCAGGAAGAGATAACCGTTCAGAACGATCATGTCCCAGAACAGCATGGAATTGGGCGTGGGGTAAAAAATGACGTTGAGCATCCGCATGGGCTGGCCCAGGTCCACCGTGATGAACAGAAGACACATGACGATGGCGGCGATGGCCAGGAATTCACCGAGGATAGTGATCCTGCCAAAAGCCTTGTAGTCGTGGAGATAATAAGGCAGAACCACCATAACGCCTCCGGCGGCCACGCCGACGAGAAAGGTGAACTGGGCGATGTAGAATCCCCAGGAGACGTCCCGGCTCATGCCGGTGATGCCCAGACCAAAATCGAGCTGCCACAGCCAGAAGGCACCGCCGAGGCCGGCAATACCGGCCAGGACCGCCAGTAACCCGTAATATCTTTTGCTTCCCTTAATTGCTAATTCAAGCATAACCACCTCATTTTCAAAAGTTAGGCGATACAGTTGCCGGGAGCGTCAGACGCGCCCGCCCGCGTCCTGAACGGCCTGGTCTATACGATGTAGTATACGGAGGGCTCCGTTCCCAATGTCTCTTTCCGCCGAATCGCGTAGTTTTCCTTCAACAGCTTCCGCACCTCGGATTCAGGATTGTCCAGGTCCCCAAAGGCGATGGCCCCCTTGGACGCCTCGACGCAGGCGGGCATTTTGCCCTCGGCAAGGCGCTCCGCGCAGAAATTGCATTTCTCCACGACGCCCTTGGAACGGGTGGGAAATTTCTTGTTGATCTCGGGTATAAAGGGCCGCGGATCCCTGAAGTTGAAGCTCCGGGCACCGAAAGGACAGGCGGCCATGCAGAAGCGGCAGCCGATGCAGCGATGGAAATCCATGAGCACCAGCCCGTCTTCACGCTGAAAGGTGGCCTTGGTGGGACAGGCCCGCACGCACGGCGGGTTCTGGCAGTGATTGCACAGCACGAGAAAAGGCCGGTGCTGCGCGGCCTCGTTCAGGTATTGAGTTCCGGTTCCGGGAAAGGCGTGCTGGAATTCCGTCTCCCAGATCCATTTGATCTCCTGGCGTTTGAGCTCGTGATGGGGGACGTTGTGGATACTGTGGCAGGCCTCGATCAGCGGCTCCAGATCCGCCGCGGTCTGCAGCTTCCGCGTATCGATGACCATGCCCCAATGAACCGCGCTGAGGGCGTTTTCAGCCTTGACCATCTCGGGCGACTTGATCTCGCCGTGCTCGCCGCCCGTTGCTGCCAGGGCGTCCAGCACCGGCCGGGTTCCCACACTCATGCCGACGGCGGATATTCCGGCGACCTTCAAGAATTTTCTTCTGCTGCTTTCCATCACTTTGTCTCCTTCGGATTGTCAATATGGCAGTCATAGCAATACGGGTCCACCGAAGCATAGTTGTGACATCTGTCGCAAAACTCGGCCTTATTCGAATGACAGTCCAGACAGGTGTTGGACAGGCTCATGTTAAACGCCTTGCCCGCTTCGTTCACGTAAATCCGCTTGCCTTCACGGACCACCGTATCCCGCCAAACATCCAGGAGCTGCATGTGCTCCGCCTTCATGTATTCCGTCGGCCTCACGCACACCTTGGCGGCCTTGGCCTCTTTCGTCAGCTCCAGTGTGGGCGCCGGTGCGGCTTTCCCAAAATTGTACCAGAAAGGAAAAGAGACCAGAGCGACAAAGATCACCAGGCCGGCGACCACCTGCTCTTTGTTGTACATCTTCTTCGACATGCTATTCCTCCTCCATTCCAGGCAGCGGCTCGCCGCGCAGATCGGTTTCTCGTTCCTTTTCGCCCGGGAGAATCAGGGCGTTGGCCACCAACTCCGTCACGCCGGTGACGTTGACTTCGGGAACCCAGTATTCCATCAGCGCCGGCAGGGCGGCCCGATCGATGGCACAGACGCAGGCCAGCATGTTGACCCCGTGTTTCTCATGGACATATTTGACGGCGTTGGCCCGGGGAAGGCCGCCGCACATCCTGAGCTCCATGTCCTCGCCGGCATTGAGTCCGGCGCCGCTGCCGCAGCAGAAGGTGTTCTCGCGGATGGTGTTGGCCGGCATATCGTAGAAATGGTTGCAGGTGTTTTGGATCACGTATCGGGGCTCATCCAGCATGCCCATGCCCCGCGCGGGGTTGCAGGAATCGTGGAAGGTCACGATGTGGTTGTCGTTCCGGCTGGGGTCGAGCTCCAGTTTCCCGTGCTTGATCAGATCCGCCGTGAACTCGCTGATGTGGACCATTTTGGTCTGCCGGGCGTTCTCGAACCGGGTGCCGGTAATGGGCGACACCGGCGGCTCCAGAAAATCGGCCGGGCCGTTCATGGTTTCCATGTACTGGCTGATGACGCGCCACATGTGGCCGCACTCCCCGCCGAGGATCCACTTGACACCGAGACGCTTGGCCTCCGCGTACATCTTGGCGTTGAGGCGCTTCATGGTTTCGTGGGAGGTGAAGAAGCCGAAGTTGCCGCCCTCGGAGGCATAGGTGGACCAGGTGATGTCCAGGCCGTATTTGTCCTTGAGATACTTGAAGAGCATCATGTATCCCATGCAGGTATAGGTTCCCGGATCGGCGAACACGTCCCCGGAGGGGGTGATGAAGAGGATGTCGGCGCCCTTCTTGTTGAAGCTCGGCTCCACGTTGACGCCGGTGATCCCCTCGATGTCCTCCACGAAAAAGTCGAGCATGTCCTTGAAGGCATGGGGCTGAATTCCCAGATGGTTGCCCGTCTGGTAGCAGTTGGAAACCGGGGTGGCGATCCAGTCGATGTTGAGACCGATGAGGTTGAGGAGTTCGCGGCCCATGATGGTGATTTCGGCCGTGTCGATGCCGTAGGGGCAGAAGACCGAGCATCGCCGGCATTCCGTGCACTGAAACAGGTAGTACCACCACTCCTTGAGCACGTCCAGGGTCATGGGCCGGGCCCCGCCGATCCGCCCCAGGAGCTTCCCGAGGGTGGTGAAGTCGTTGCGGTATACGGACCGGAGCAACTCGGCGCGGAGCACGGGCATGTTCTTGGGGTCGCCGGTGCCGATGAAGAAATGGCATTTGTCGGCGCAGGCGCCGCAGCGGACGCAGACGTCCATGAAGATCTTGAAGCTCCGGAAGCGCTCCAGCCGCTCCTTGAACCCTTCATGGAGGATCTGCTGCCAGTTGTCCGGCAGCTTCCAATCGTCGTCGAGGGGGTTCCAGGGCCGCGCGTTGGGGAGGCCCAGCGTATCGACGCTCTTGGGATTGGATGCGTAACAGTACATCCCCGGACGGATATTGATGGGGGTATCCATCCAGTCGGTCTTGGCCACTTTATGATCCAGGTTTTCTAACAATTCGTCTGATTTGGGAAGGTCCGACATTCTTTACTCCTTATGGTCCACTGGGAGGCCAGCTTCTATCATGAGAGCCCTAAAATGGTCCTCGTATTCCTCGTAGGTATGCACCTTGACCGGGTAATTCCACGGGTTCACGTGCCTTACGGCCCGGGTGTTGCCGGTCAGGTTCCGTGTCGGGCTCATAAATATCCCGCCCATATGCATCAGCTTGCTGAAAGGGAAGTAGATCAGCAGGACGCTGACCAGAAACAGGTGTACGTAAAACAGCCCCCCCACCCCTTGGGGAATCACCGGATTGAAGGTGACCAGTCCCATGGTGAACGATTTGATCGCCACCACGTCGACCTTGGTGAAGTAGCGCATCATGATGCCGGTAACGGCGATGCCGATAATCAGGAAAAGGGGGAAATAGTCGGCGGCAATGGAAATGTAGTTGACCTGGGCGATAAACATCCTTCTGAGCAGCAGATAGAGGGTCGCGGCCACCAGAACGATGCCTGAGAGGTAGACGACGGGAAGGCCGAACTGGAAAAATCCGTCGAGTCGCTCGAGAATCTTGACGAAAAAGGGTGTCGGTTCCGTAAAAAACCGCAGGTGCCGGATGCAGACGACCAGGAACGCATAGTGAAACGCCAGGGCGCCCAGCCACAGAAAGAGCTCCAGGCCGTAGAAAAGCTTGCCGCCCTCTTTCTGCTTGAACTTCAAATTCCTGAAGAGGGATCGGAATGTCAGGATTTCCAGGATCATGCGGACGATGACGCCCCCGGAGGTGCTCGGGTTATCGAACTTCGCCTGTTTGATCCACGGAAGCGATTGTTGTTGGCCGCAGGTCGTGGGGATGCGAAAGGGAACCGGCGAACCGGCCCAGTCGACCACTTTCCGGATGAATCCCAAAAGAAAAATCGCGAAAGCGAGATATGGGACGACGATCCCGAAAAACACCTGAAGCCCTGCCGCTTCAACACCCGCATACGCGAGCAGGAAGAGCAGAACCACTGCCAAGAGGGAAAACATGTACTTAACGTTCATACAACCTTACCTCACTCCACTGCCCCTGGAGGACGGATCCCCGGAGCCTCTTCATGGTGATTAATATTATTTTTCTTCAAGATCCGGACCATCCTCCGGGATCTCATGTACCAAACCCGCTCGGGAAAACGCCTTGTAGAGTCGCTCTCTTTCAAGGTTCGTCTTCAGTTGGTAGACCGTCTCCCGGCATTTCGTATAGATGTTGAAGGTCACGAGGCTGAGCTTGTCGATCTCGAGATCAAACGCCAAAAGTGCCTCGAGCAGTCGAACGTCCGAGAGCTGACTCTTGAGTTCTTCTCTAATGATGGTCTTCAGGAAATAGGGAAAGCCGGCAGCCTGGGCAGGGGAAAACATGGTCTGGACCGCCCGTATCCGGATGATGGGATCCGCGGCGGCTTGAAGGACGTCGCTGTCGGGGGTGTCTTTCAGCAGTTCTTCAAAGATTCGGGTCAACGCCTCGAAGGTCGTACTGCCGACCGGATTGCCGAAGGGATCTTTCTGGCGTTTGAGAAATCGGGAGGTATCGGCAGGATAGGTGTCAACGACCTTATCGAACCACTTCTTGACAATAGGCGTTTTTCTTTCCGCCAGCACCTTTTTCAGCCCCATACACCCCCTCAATCATCTCGGAAAACGTGCAGAAATGCCACAATATAAATGTGCTTGTCATCCATGAATTTGTTGTTTAAGAACAGTCCTATAAACAATTTGGACCAGTTATGTCAAGACCAAATCGGTCCGGCAGCCCGGCCCCGGGGCTATCGATAGCGCTTTTTCCAGGGTGCCCGCCGGATCTCCCGATAGCTGACCAGCGCCAGGTAAAGGGTACCGACAGCCAACTCCGCACAGTGAAAATGGTCCGTCGGGAGGGTCTGCAGATAGGCCGCGACCTTTTCGGGCGTAATCTCCCATGCCGTCGCCGTCGTCTGCCCCTCCGTCATCTCGCCAAGGGCATTGCAACAGGCGTTGGTATTGAGACAGCCGTCCAGCTGATACCGGAATTGCTCGATACGCCCGTCGCGGACGGCCAGAAAAATCTCGATGCTGTCCCCGCAGTCCCCGGTTTTTTTCCCGTACCCGTCGGGATGCGTGATAACGCCCTGGCGGTCCGTCCGAAACGCCATTTCCAGAAAGGTCAGTGAATGCGTCTGCAGCAGATCATGTTGATGCGTGGTCATTGCGTGGGTCCTACTTCTTGATGTTGATGTCCATCACGCCGCTTCCCGGTGAACATCACCGAAATCGAAAGGTGCGTCTTTGAATAAACTCAACGAATGAAAACGTCATCCCTTTATAATAGGATGCGCGATGTTGCAACCCGAATTGACAATGGGGGCATTCGGCAGGGGAGGGCGTTTCCAGGGTGCCGCCAAAAAAAGGAAACGGCTAAATGAACCGAGTTCAATTAGCCGTTAAGGAGGAGAACAGATGAAAAAATTATTAGGTTGACCTGAGAATATGCAAGACGCTTGCCAAACAGGTCGACTTTTTTTGTCAATATTTTTTAGGCTAATATAACAAATGGTTACATTCGATATCTCCTTTATTCATCGGTATCGACGCCCCGCTATAGCGAGCTGCAGCAACCCCGTTTTATTCACGTTGGCGTACGCCGCCCGGTTGAATGGCTGTCTTTATCTTTTTATTCAAATTGTTACGCCCACAATCGGTCGATTCACAATCTTGAACTTTTTATGGGATAAAGATCTATTACTAATCAACAGCCTGTTTTAACTAATGATATATTGTTTATCCCGTTGAACCGCGTTCCGGGTCCGAGGAATTTTTCCTTGTCCGAGGCGTTGGAAGGGGATGCCACGATGGCGACATGAGGACACTGGCGGATATCGAACGACTATCGGAAACACCCAAAAAAGGAAACGGCTAAATGAACCGAGTTCAATTAGCCGTTAAGGAGGAGAACAGATGAAAAAATTATTAGGTTGACTTAAAATTATGCAAGACGCTTGCCAAAACACTCAGAAAAATTTCCGATATTAATTTTTTGTTTATATTTCAGCATATTGCATATTCAATCCAACCACCGCCCCCGCATCGGCAGGGACATCGGCGGGCGTCGCGTGTTCATATTTCTGGACCCAACGTGTCACATTTTGCCGCTGTTTAAAAAAACTTTATGTATTTTATCAATATGTTACACTTAAATCCCGGGCAAGTTCACAATTTTGAACTTATTGATCAGATTTTTCTCCATATCCGTATAAGCTCCTTATTTTTTTCATGTTTTTGCATATTAAATTTTTTGAACCTCCGCCGTCAGACATCGGCAGACACCCCCACGGGAACATATTTTTCTTTGGCGTTCCGCAGGCAGATGCTATAGAGAACGATATCCGTTCGCTTCATGTTTTCAGGACTTCGCACAAAAATCGGCTTGCAGCCAAGGCCTTATGAGACGGAAATGAAAAAAAAAACTTCTTCCCGGCCGGTGACGGAGCGGTCGCTCTTTTCATGGGTGCTGTCCAGCAACCTCAAACTCCAGATGGCCCTCCTGCTCATCATCATCGTCACGGTTTTTGCCAGGGTCGTTCCCCTGGAAATGCAGAAAAAGATCATCAACGAAGCGATTTTCCTGAAAAAAATCGATTTATTGAAAATATACTGCGGCATCTACCTGGCCGCCGTGTTGATATCGACGATCTTCAAGTATCTGACCAACGTCATCCAGACCCTTCTAGGGCAGCAGGCTCTGGCCGATATGCGCCGGGCCGTCTATCACCACATCCTGACCCTGCCCATCAATTTTTACCGAAAGACCCAGCCGGGCATGGTGGTCTCCGCGCTCGTCACGGAATTGGCCGCCGCAGGGGATTTCGTGGGCATGGCCATCGCCATCCCGGTGACCAACATCCTGACCCTGCTGGCCTTTGGCGGCTACCTGTTCTGGCTCCACCCGGTGCTGGCGGCCGTCTCCCTCTCCATTTACCCCATTGTTCTCATCCTGATTCCCAGGCTCCAGTCCCGCGTCAACCAGGCCAACAAGAAACGGGTGGACATCACCCGGGAGCTCTCGGACAAAATCGGAGAATCGGTTTCAGGCATCCATGAAATCCACACCAACGGCACCTATGCCATCGAGAATCGAAAATACGACGCCATCGTCGAGAGGCTGAGAAAGATCCGCGTCACCTGGAACCTCTATCGCTTCGGCGTCAAGACGACCAACAACTTCCTCAACAGCCTGAGCCCTTTCCTGATCTTCATTATCGGCGGCTTTCTCGCCATCAGCGGAGAGCTGGCCCTGGGGGCCCTCGTCGCGTTTCTCTCGGCCCAGGAGAAGCTGTACGACCCCTGGAAGGAGATTCTCGATTTCTACCAATCCTATCAGGATGCCACGGTGAGCTACAAGCGCGTCATGGACTATTTCAACGCCGCCCCCGAACACCTGCTGGCGCCGGAAGGCCGGCCGCCCTATGATCTGGACGCCGACATCGAGGTGAAGGATCTCTCCTTCTACACGGAGAGCGGCATCCGACTCCTCGACCAGGTCAGCTTCTCCCTCCCGGCCGGCAAGCACATGGCCGTGGTCGGATTTTCAGGCAGCGGCAAGAGCACCCTGGCCCTGTGCCTCAACCAGCTTTACCGGTACCAGAGCGGCCAGGCCATGATCGGCCACCGGGAGATCTCCACCCTCACCAAGGCGGATATCATCCGGAACATGGGCACCGTCTCCCAGTCGCCGTTTATCTTCGAGGGGACCATCGAGGAGAACCTGCTCTACTCGTGCCTGGCCCTCGAAACATTCGTCGACAGCGAGGCGGCTGCCGCAAGGCCCTCCCTGGACGACATGATCGCCGCGCTCCAGCAGTCCGGCATCTTCGTGGACGTCCTCCGTTTCGGCCTCGACCGGCACCTGCGCCATGAAGACCACCCCGACCTGACGGAACGGATCATCCGCATACGGGGAGCCTTCAAAAGTGAGTTCGGAGAAACAGTCCACGATCTGATCGAATTCTTCGACGACGGGGCCTATCTCTACCACTCGACAGTACTGGACAATATCGTCTTCGGCACCACCGACCACCCGGAATTTTCCGGATCCAACCTCTCCCGGAACGCCTATTTTCGGGATTATCTCGAGACTGCGGGCCTGATGCGACCCCTCGTAAGACTGGGAGCTGAAGTCGCCCGGCAGACCGTCGACATCCTGGGGGACCTCCCCCACGAGGCCATATTTTTCGAGCAGAGCCCCCTGAAACCCGACGACCTGGAGATCTACATTCCGTTGACCGAACGGCTCAAAAAGCAGCCCCTCGAGGACGCTTCCGACGAAGACCGAGAACGGCTTCTGGATGCGGCCCTCCGCTTTTCACCGGGCCGGCACAAGATGGTCGCCCTTCCCGCCCCCCTGGAAAGTCTCATCCTGGAGGGCCGGATCCTGTTCAGGAAAAGCGTCTCCCAGGACCACCCCGACGTCTTTTCCTTCTATAACGCCGGCCGATACATTCCCTCGGAAACGATCCTGAACAACATCCTCTTCGGAAAAATGAAAAGCCGGCACCCCAAGGCCCAGGAAAAAATCAGCCAGAGCGCCATCCAGCTCCTGATCCGGGACGACCTCCTGGAGACCATTCTGAAACTCGGAATGCAATTTGAGGTGGGGGCCAACGGGGACCGGTTATCAGGGGGGCAGCGTCAGAAGCTGGCCATCGCCAGGATATTTCTGAAAGCCCCGAAAATATTGATCATGGACGAGGCGACCTCGGCCCTGGACAACAAGTCCCAGGCCCGGATCCAGAATTTGCTCGAAAACCACTGGCGGGGCAGAAGCACCGTGATTTCCATTGCCCATCGCCTGGATATCATCAAAAACTATGATTATATTGCCGTAATGAAGTCGGGAAAAATCGGAGAGCTCGGCGGCTATGACGAACTCATTGAAAAAAAAGGACTCCTGTATGAACTCGTCCATGGAAAATCCTGAGCTGTTTCACGCCTGTGAATACAAGCAGAACCTGGAACTTTTGCGGCAGGTCTATCTCTTCGCCAAACTGCCCATGGAAGCCCTCAAGGTCCTTGCCTTCCTCTGTTCGAAGGAGACCTACCGGGCCGGCGATTTTCTGCTCCGCCAGGGGGAGGCGGACGGCCAGGCCCTGCTGCTGCTTTCGGGAACGGCCCGCCTCGTTCGGGAAAACGGTGGGAACGAACGCTCTCTGAGGAATTACGGCGCCCACGATTTCATCGGGGCCATGTCGCTCTTTGGAAAGCGCAACCGGCTCTACTCCCTGATCGCCGCGACCGACACCACCTGCCTCGTGCTCGAGCGCGAAAAGTTCTTTAAAGCGCTGGCGCAGTTTCCCGCCGTCGTTCCGCTCATCGTTCAGGCCATCACGGAGCGGATTCATGCATGGGAGGAAAAGCTGCTGGCGCGGCAGGAGGACCACAGGGAACACCAGGACATTGTCGGGATCAGCCTGATATAGCCCCCGGCGGAACGGAACGATTGACATGGGGCGACACAACATCTGCTTTCAGCTGCGAAACGACCTGTCGGAACTGGAGACGCTGCGGACAGAACTCGAACGGTTCAAGGCCGATGCCGACATCCCGGAAAAGACGCTCCTGGAGGTCAACCTTATCCTCGACGAGCTCTTCACCAACGTCGTCTCCTGCGGCTTTCGGGACGCAGAGGAGCATTGGGTGAAGATCACCCTCTGTCGGGAGGGAAACGTGCTGACCCTGTGCGTCCGGGACGACGGCGTGCCGTTCAACCCCACGGCGCTGCACGATCCCGATACATGCTGCCCCATGGAAGAGCGGCGGATCGGCGGCATGGGCATCTTCCTGATCCGGCGCCTGACCGACGAGATGACCTATCACCGCACCGACACCGACAACATCGTCACCCTCAGGAAGAATTTACACTAACCCATCTGGACGTGAAGAGGCTGCAGTAAGAGGTTATTATGGAAATCATCGAACAACAGCAGAATGACGCATGGATATTTCGGATCGACGGACGGCTCGACTCGAACACCGCGCCGGATCTCGAAACGACGGTGGTCAAGGCCATCGAGAGGGGGGCCCGGAACATGGTCATCGACTTCGAGTCCCTGGCCTACATCTCCAGCGCGGGGCTCCGGGTCATCCTTAAGACGGCCAAGGACCTGAAACGGCTGGACGGCATCCTGGTCCTCTGTTCCATGCAGGATTACGTCCGGGAGGTCTTCGAAATATCCGGTTTCGACACCTTTCTCCCCATCGCCCCCACCGCCGGCGATGCCGTGCGGCAGGTTTCCCGAAAACCCGAATAGGCGGCCTCCCGGAGCCAACCCCGCGGCCGGTCATACCTGTTGCCGCATCCCCGCGAACCAACATTCTGGAGCGAATCATGACCACACCCCAAATGATATATCTGAAGGACTATCGCCCTCCGGCCTTTCTCGTGGACTTCGTCGACCTCGTCTTCGAGCTGAAGGAGACCGACACCCGCGTCAGATCGACCCTCACCCTCCGGCGCAACCCGGCGGCAAGCCCCCCCGGAGACGCGACGGCGCGGCCGGCCCTCGTCCTCGACGGACGGGACATGGCACTCGTTTCGGTGCTGATGGACGGAAAGCCCCTGGCCCCGGAGGATTTCCAGGTCGACGAAAGGTCCCTCACCCTTCCCGACCCGCCCGATGCCCTGACGCTTGAAGTCACTACCCGGATCCAGCCCCAGGAGAACCGGTCCCTGGAGGGCCTTTACCGGTCCGACGGCATGTTCTGCACCCAGTGCGAGGCCGAGGGCTTTCGGAAGATCACCTATTTTCCCGACCGGCCCGACGTCATGGCGGCCTACACCGTCACCCTCATCGCCGACAAATCGAAATACCCGGTACTCCTCTCCAACGGCAACCGCGTCGATGCGGGCGAGCTTTCGGACGGCCGCCACTGGGTGAAATGGGAAGACCCCTTCAGAAAGCCCTGCTATCTATTCGCCCTGGTGGCGGGCGACCTCTTCTGCCTGAAGGACACCTTCCGAACAATGTCGGGGCGCGATGTCCGCCTCCAGATTTACGTGGAGCACGAAAACCGGGACAAATGCGACTATGCCATGCAGGCACTCAAAAAAGCCATGGCCTGGGACGAGGAGACCTTCGGCCTCGAATACGACCTGGACGACTACATGATCGTGGCCGTCAACGACTTCAACATGGGGGCCATGGAGAACAAGGGACTCAACGTCTTCAACTCCAAATTTGTCCTGGCCCGTCAGGACACGGCGACGGACACCGACTTCTGGAACATCGACCGGGTCATCGCCCACGAGTATTTCCACAACTGGACCGGCAACAGGGTCACCCTCCGGAACTGGTTCCAGCTCAGCCTCAAGGAGGGGCTCACCGTGTTCCGGGACCAGGAGTTCACCGCGGACATGACCTCCCGCCCGGTCAAGCGCATCTCGGACGTCCGGACCCTCCGGGCGTTTCAGTTCCCCGAGGACGCCGGCCCCATGGCCCACCCGGTCCGGCCGTCGGCCTACATCAAGATGGACAATTTCTACACGGTGACCGTTTACGAAAAGGGCGCGGAGGTCATCCGGATGATCCATCGGATTCTGGGTGCCGAGGACTTCCGGAAGGGCATGGACCTCTATTTCGAGCGCCACGACGGCCAGGCCGTCACCATCGAGGACTTTGTGGGCGCCATGGCTGATGCCTCGGGCCGGGATCTCGGACAGTTCATGCGCTGGTATGCCCAGGCCGGGACACCCGTGATCACGGCGGCCCGCGCCTACGACCCCGTGCGGAAGACCTATACCCTGACCTTCTCCCAGTCCTGTCCCCCCACCCCCGACGCGTCCGAGAAGGCGCCCCTGCACATTCCGGTGGCCGTGGGCCTCATCGCGCCCGACGGCAGGGACTTCCCCCTCCAGCTCTCCGGCGAGAAAACGCCGGGGCCGACCACCCGTGTCCTCGAACTCCGGAAGGCCGACGAGGCCTTCACCTTCATCAACGTCCCGGCACCGCCCGTCCCTTCGATCCTGCGGGGATTCTCGGCGCCGGTCAAGCTGCGGGCGGGCTACAGCGACGCCGAGGATCGCTTCCGGTTCGCCCATGACAGCGATCCCTTCAACCGGTGGGACGCCGGGCAGACGCTGTTCGGCAAGGTCATTCTCGAACGGGTGGCCGACATCCGGGCCGGGCGGCCCCTCGTCATGGACGACGCCCTGATCGCAGCCTTCCGGCAGACCCTCCTCGACGAGACCCAGGACCGGGCCTTCATCGCCCACGCCGTCACCCTCCCCGGCGAGCCGGAGCTGGCCACCCTCATGAGCGAGTCGGGCCCCATCGACCCCGATGCCGTCCACCAGGCCAGGCGCTTCGTCATCCAAACCCTGGCCCAGACCCTCCGGGACGATTTCGAAACCGTCTTCAACCGGAACCGCGACACCGGCCCCTACCGCGTCGACCCGGCCTCGGTGGGACGCCGGAGCCTGAAGAACGCCGCCCTGGCCTACATCGGCGGGCGCGAGACCCCCGAGGCAATCCAACAGGTCTTTTCCGAGTTCGAAGCCGCCCAAAACATGACCGACACCATGGCGGCCCTGAGCATCCTTTCCCACATCCCCTGCGATGAGCGGATCCGTGCCCTCGACCGGTTCCATGAGCGGTGGCGACACGACGTCCTGGTGCTCGACAAGTGGTTCAGCATCCAGGCGGCGGCACAGCTTTCCGACACGCCGGCAACGGTCCGGAAACTCCTGGACCACCCCGCCTTTTCCATCAGGAACCCCAACAAGGTCCGGGCCCTCGTCGGCGTCTTCTGCAGCCTCAACCCCTGGTGCTTCCACAGCCCCACGGGCGAGGGATACGCCCTCCTGGCCGACCAGGTCGTCGCCCTCGACGGCTTCAATCCCATGATCGCCGCCCGGATGGCCGGCATGTTCAACCACTGGAAGAAATACGAACCGGTCCGCCGGAACCTGATGAAGGCCCACCTGGAGCGGATCAAGGCCTTGCCGAACCTCTCCGGCAACGTCTATGAGATCGTTTCAAAGGCCCTGGCCTGAACCATGACCCGGAAACCCGAGACAGGCGCCCCCCTGCTGCTGGGGGCCCATTTTTCCATCGCCGGGGGGCTTCACAAGGCCCTCTACGCCGCGGCGTCCTACGGCTGCGGCGCGCTCCAGATTTTTACCGGAAACGCGCGGACGTGGAAGGAGACGCCCCTCACCCGGGAGGCCGTGGACCGCTTCGCCCAGGCCCGGCAGGAGACCGGCATCACGGAGATCGCGGCCCACACCTCCTACCTCCTCAACATTGCCGCTCCCGAGGCGGAGAAACGGATCCGAAGCCGCGTCGCCCTCGCCGCCGAGCTGGAGCGTTGCGCGCGCCTCGACATCCCCTACGTGGTCCACCACCCCGGCGCCCACCTGGGAGCCGGGGCCGAGGCGGGCATCGCCAACGCCGCATGCGAGATCCGGCACATCTTCGAGGCGCTCCCCGGCCTCCCCTGCCGCCTTCTGATCGAGACCACCGCGGGCCAAGGCACCGGCATCGGCCGCACCTTCGAGGAGATCGCGTCAATCCTCGCGGCCGTCGACACGCCGGACCGGACCGGCGTCTGCCTCGACACCTGCCACATCTTCGCCGCCGGCTACGACATCCAGACCCGCAAGGCCTACGACCGCACCCTGGCGGATTTCGACCGGATCATCGGCCTGGACCGCCTCTTCGTCATCCACCTCAACGACGCCAGATCCGATTTCGACTCCCGGGTCGACCGCCACGCCCACATCGGCGAGGGCGCCATCGGCCTCGACGCCTTCGGCTTCGTCATGCAGGACCCCCGCCTCACCCGCTGCCCCAAGATCATCGAAACCCCCAAGATGCGCGGGAAAACCGACATGGACGCAGTGAACCTCGACCGGCTGCGGGCCCTTGCCGAGGGACGACGGCCGGAGATGTCTTGACCACCCGACCGCCTTTGTTTCAGTTTCAATTCACGCCCCCACGCGGGGGGCGACTGATTGAGTATATTCCCCCGAACTGCTATCGTAAGTTTCAATCCACGCCCCCACGCGGGGGGCGACATATTACTTTTAATGCAAGCAAAAAATGCAAGATGTTTCAATCCACGCCCCCACGCGGGGGGCGACTTGGTTCAGCGTCATCCGGAGGGGCGGCAGGAAGTTTCAATCCACGCCCCCACGCGGGGGGCGACCCGTGGTTCCTGCAGGCGTGAAGTCGGCCGCGACGTTTCAATCCACGCCCCCACGCGGGGGGGCGACGTTTCGACACTGAGCTTGCCCATCCCGCGAGGATGTTTCAATCCACGCCCCCACGCGGGGGGCGACCGAGCATCATTTTGCGTTCGGCATATCGTTACTGGTTTCAATCCACGCCCCCACGCGGGGGGCGACACGAGAGCCGTCGAAAAATGACGCGCGGAATCGGCGTTTCAATCCACGCCCCCACGCGGGGGGCGACTCTGGACACTCTCCAAATTCTCCGAAGGTTTCTGGTTTCAATCCACGCCCCCACGCGGGGGGCGACTTGCTACAGCCATTGCTACAAGGGTGTTGTAGCAGGTTTCAATCCACGCCCCCACGCGGGGGGCGACAGTGCTGTCTCCGATCATCGATGCCGGCGGTGGGGTTTCAATCCACGCCCCCACGCGGGGGGCGACAAGCTGACCCTGTCCGTGTTGCCTGGGCCGTGGAAGTTTCAATCCACGCCCCCACGCGGGGGGCGACCGACGGTTGAGGCGGCTCTGGCCGAAATTTACCAGTTTCAATCCACGCCCCCACGCGGGGGGCGACATTCGGTTGAGATTTGTGTGATTATAAATCTTTCCGTTTCAATCCACGCCCCCACGCGGGGGGCGACCGTTGGCGTTGTAGCACTGCCGCACGAAGGCCGGTGTTTCAATCCACGCCCCCACGCGGGGGGCGACCATATCGCCGCAATGGCGATACCAAGCCATGACCGTTTCAATCCACGCCCCCACGCGGGGGGCGACACGGTGGCGACACCGACCAGATTGTGCGCGGCCTGTTTCAATCCACGCCCCCACGCGGGGGGCGACATGGAGGTGCGATTTATTCGGCCCTTAATGCTAGGTTTCAATCCACGCCCCCACGCGGGGGGCGACGACGTCACCGACCTGGATAAGTATACCCAGGCTGTTTCAATCCACGCCCCCACGCGGGGGGCGACTGACGCCGGGAGCCCGCTGGCGTCGGGTTGGCGGGTTTCAATCCACGCCCCCACGCGGGGGGCGACCCGGTTGGTTGAGGGCCGGCACCCGGGCCGCCAAGTTTCAATCCACGCCCCCACGCGGGGGGCGACTGCCGTCATACCAGATATCGAGGGCATAAAAACTGGTTTCAATCCACGCCCCCACGCGGGGGGCGACGGGGTCTTTTCGGGCAGAGCACCTCTGGTTATTTGGTTTCAATCCACGCCCCCACGCGGGGGGCGACCTCCAGGCCAGCCACTGCCCCATCTTCTTGACATGTTTCAATCCACGCCCCCACGCGGGGGGCGACGGAGGTCGGCATGATCATCACGAGACAACACCACGTTTCAATCCACGCCCCCACGCGGGGGGCGACTCGCCACCACCCTCCTGAACAACGGCGCCGATCTGTTTCAATCCACGCCCCCACGCGGGGGGCGACGGTTTCCACGGCCCGCTCTTTTTCGAGGTCCTCGTTTCAATCCACGCCCCCACGCGGGGGGCGACGCGGCCCTGGTGCGGGTCCAGGACCGGCTCAAGGTTTCAATCCACGCCCCCACGCGGGGGGCGACTTTTACTGAGCGAGGTCTGATAACTGCCAGCATTGTTTCAATCCACGCCCCCACGCGGGGGGCGACGCAAAAGCCTATACCGAGCGCGGACCTAAAACCGCGTTTCAATCCACGCCCCCACGCGGGGGGCGACCCAAAGATTCGAGCCAGTCCAGGATGGCACGCTGTTTCAATCCACGCCCCCACGCGGGGGGCGACGTGATTTGGGCTGTTGCGTTACCGGGTTGTAACTGGTTTCAATCCACGCCCCCACGCGGGGGGCGACCCAGCTCGCCGTCGGTCTTCCAGCTTCCATGCCAGTTTCAATCCACGCCCCCACGCGGGGGGCGACCCAGACGGTCAAGTTTTGCCTCGATCCGAATCATGTTTCAATCCACGCCCCCACGCGGGGGGCGACTGTAGGCGCGGCTGGTGAAAAAACGGGGATTGAAGTTTCAATCCACGCCCCCACGCGGGGGGCGACGTATATCGTCGTCACTATGCAATAAACACTCATTGTTTCAATCCACGCCCCCACGCGGGGGGCGACTGGCGGACAAGATCAAACGAGGTGGAATGAGTTAGTTTCAATCCACGCCCCCACGCGGGGGGCGACTGCATCGCGGCCAGTTTGTCCGCGGCCTCCTGGCCGTTTCAATCCACGCCCCCACGCGGGGGGCGACTAAAATTGCTCCGGAATATAATGCTTACCAGACAGTTTCAATCCACGCCCCCACGCGGGGGGCGACCTCGATTGCTGGTTCTTCTTGAATAAAATCAGATGTTTCAATCCACGCCCCCACGCGGGGGGCGACATCCGGCACCGACCACGTCACGCCGTCATCGTCGGTTTCAATCCACGCCCCCACGCGGGGGGCGACTTTACGCAAGCTTGCAAAATCAAAGGGCTATTTGTTTCAATCCACGCCCCCACGCGGGGGGCGACAACACAAAAAAGAATCACAAATATGATGTTATATGTTTCAATCCACGCCCCCACGCGGGGGGCGACCGTAATTTTACTTTTAAACCAAGCATATGCAACGGTTTCAATCCACGCCCCCACGCGGGGGGCGACGCGAGATAGTCTATTGATTGGTCCGTATTGTACGGTTTCAATCCACGCCCCCACGCGGGGGGCGACTTTTAAAAAATATCAAATCACAAGGAGGCGAAATGTTTCAATCCACGCCCCCACGCGGGGGGCGACACCATGCTGTAGCAATCCTAAGCGACATTACACGTTTCAATCCACGCCCCCACGCGGGGGGCGACGCGACTTTTCCGGCGATATCCTCGACCGACGCCTTGTTTCAATCCACGCCCCCACGCGGGGGGCGACCGACCAGACATGCCAGGCCCACTCGGCCTGGCGCTGTTTCAATCCACGCCCCCACGCGGGGGGCGACCAAAGGGCAACATGGATAATTCCATGGTTTTAACGTTTCAATCCACGCCCCCACGCGGGGGGCGACAGGGCCAGCTCAAACGCCTATGCAACCTAACCGGTTTCAATCCACGCCCCCACGCGGGGGGCGACTCGGAGTCGTTCGGGTCAAAGGTGCCGCGATTGTGTTTCAATCCACGCCCCCACGCGGGGGGCGACTCGTTTCCACATTTACCGTGGCCGCGCCCGTGTTGGTTTCAATCCACGCCCCCACGCGGGGGGCGACTGTCACCTCGCTATGATTTTCGGAATGCCGGGCCGTTTCAATCCACGCCCCCACGCGGGGGGCGACCTGCCAGAACGTCCGTAAATACGCCGCTCAGCCTGTTTCAATCCACGCCCCCACGCGGGGGGCGACTCCTCGTACATCAGTTGGGACTTGGACGTGAACTTGTTTCAATCCACGCCCCCACGCGGGGGGCGACTTAATATACCAACCCGCATAATACCGAGACACAGCTGTTTCAATCCACGCCCCCACGCGGGGGGCGACTTGAGCCTCCCCAGCAAAAGAATAAACGGGAGTTGTTTCAATCCACGCCCCCACGCGGGGGGCGACGCGGCGTATCCATAAGGTCCAAAGGATGAGCAAAGTTTCAATCCACGCCCCCACGCGGGGGGCGACACCGGATGGCCGTCAAGATAGTTCAGCATGTCAGGTTTCAATCCACGCCCCCACGCGGGGGGCGACCCACGGGCTTGTGAAGCGTCGATGGAATACCCTGTTTCAATCCACGCCCCCACGCGGGGGGCGACATGGTTTCCAGGATAGAGCTAATTTTGTCATGGGTTTCAATCCACGCCCCCACGCGGGGGGCGACCGGGGGCTTGTCTCTTTCCCCTCAATTTCATTCGAAGTTTCAATCCACGCCCCCACGCGGGGGGCGACTTGAAGACCGTGTTGAATATCAGCCTTGGACTGAGTTTCAATCCACGCCCCCACGCGGGGGGCGACTTGACGGAGCCCTGTTTTGGCCGGACCTTCCTATGGTTTCAATCCACGCCCCCACGCGGGGGGCGACGCCCTATGATTTCTTCGTGTGGACGCCGGTTTCCGGTTTCAATCCACGCCCCCACGCGGGGGGCGACCTGGGATACGTTTTTTTGGGATTCCGTCATGGTCACGTTTCAATCCACGCCCCCACGCGGGGGGCGACTGCTGATTCGTAACCATCAATAACAAATCAGTTTTTCACATATTTTCCGCGAGCCTTGGCTATGGGCGATATAATTCACATCCCCATTCAGCGCCTATATCCGGAAACCGCCCTATCAGCAACCTTCGCGAACCTTCCGTGATTATATGGTTGCCGATGGTTCGCGGATCGGTTTTTACACAATCAGTGGGCCTTCCTGGTCCACGCTTTCCTTTGCGCCGACATGCTCAACCCGGTTCCGCCAATTGGCCCCAAGGAAATAAAAACGGAGGCTGTCGGCCTCCAGATCAATCTCGTTGATCAGCAACTGGCGCAGCCGGGTCCATTGAGCTGGATCAACCAAGCATTCGAACACTGAAAACTGCACGCGCTGACCGAAATTACGGCATACCTTGGCCACCCGCCGCAAGCGCTTGGCACCGCCGGGATCGCTTGTACGTACGTCATAACTGACCAGTACCATCACGGCCGCATCTCCCCTATTTCCAGATCACCGGCGGATAGCCGTCAAGCTCATCGCGCAGATAGCGAGCAAAGAGCAGTGCCTGGGTATGAAAAAACAGTCCCAGAGACATTCTCTCCTCCAGAAATGGGTGCATCATTTCCTCCTGTTTTCGTTTTTGATAAGACACCAGCAGAGTTTTGCGAGCCGCATCGCTCATTCGCACCGCGCCGCCCTCGCTGATATTAAAATCCCCCTTGCGCAACTGACCGAGATTGACCAGCGACAGGGCCAACCGATCGGCCATTGGGCGGAACTCCTCCATCAGATCAAGGGCAAGCCCCGCCCGACCGGGGCGGTCACGGTGAAGATAACCGACCGCAGGGTCAAGCCCGACCGTTTCAAGTGCGGAGCGGACGTCATTGAGCACGAGGGTATAGAGAAACGATAGCAGACAGTTGATACGGTCAAGCGGCGGCCTGCGACTGCGGCCACGCATGAAAAAATGACCCTTTTCACGAACGATGAGATGATCGAAAGCGTCAAAATAGGCACGAGCGGCGTCGCCCTCCACACCACGCACCTCGTCCAGCAACAGGTCATCCTGCAAGCGCCTGAGGGAGGCCGCTAACCGATCAATGCCCTCTTGAAGCGCAGGCGTATCAATTTTATCTCCATGATCACGCAATGCCCGCTGCAACACCGTCCGGCTGTTGGCCACCTTGCCGATCACACAACTGGTTGCAACCGCTGCGGAAAAGACCGGATCGTCGGCCCGTCGATACTGCTCGCGCCGAAGAAGGACGTTTCCCGAAACCGGACCATGCACTCTTGCCAGAAATCGTCCGTTTTCAGTAAGAAAACTCAAGCCCACATTACGCTCACCGCAAAATCCCATCAAAAACGGGCTGCAGCCGACATTCCCAAAGCAGACAATTGCCCCCAGAGTGTGAAGCGGCACCCGCAGAGCGACCTCCCCCGAAATGCGAACTGCCACGGTCTCGCCGTCCTTGGCCAGATAAGCCCCCTGAGTGGTGACAAACAGGGTATTGAGATGCTTTTTCATACCGCCGCCATTTTCCGCAGGTAATTTTTTACCCGCTTTCTCGTCACCACCTTGGGCAGACAAAGAGTCAAAAATGAACAACTTTCGCAACGTGCTTCATATCGCGGCGGAGGCGTTCTGCCATCGGCGAGCAGCGCATGCACCGCTGCCGCCGTCTGTGCCGTCTTTTCCCGCAGGGATGGGTCGAACGCCACGACAAAACGCCGCTTCTTTTGGCCGTAATAAAGAGCCCCTTCAGGCACGAGGCAGTCCAGCATCTCCTCCAGGCAGATGGCCTGAGCACAAAGCTGTACCTGATCGGTGTCGTCTTTTTTAGGCCTGCCACGCTTGTATTCCACCGGAAAAGGCAGCCACACCCCCTCTTCATTCAGATGGAATTCAACAATATCGGCCCGACCCGTCACACCGAGCCGAAGGGATCGAATGGGCACATCATACTCCACCCGCAGGGTGCGCCGCGACTCTCTACCGCTGGTATGCACTCGTTCATGAAGAATACGCCCCTCGGCGGTCAACCGGTTCTCCAACCATTGTTGTTCGAGGTGAATCAGGGCGCACTGACGGGGACAGAACAGGTAGTGTTGCAAGGCGGAGATCATGACCAGGTCGTCCTCGCTATGGAAGGATAACTCTGTTTGAGAGAGGTTGACAAAGCCGAGGGGTGAAGACGGTTCCAGCGATTTACTTTGAAATGCCATGATTACGGTTTTCCTTAAAACCCTTCAATTTCTTCAACATTCAACCCTTCCAGCTTTTGCAGTGTATAAGACCCGTCGGGATTGACGGACAATGTTGCATGAACCTTTGCGGAGGAATATTGCCCTGCTTTGCTGTTATGTTTCCACCAGATCACTTTTTCCACGACCATGCTGCCCTCTGGTCGGGCGGATGAAGCATCTCCTTCGAACAATTTTGGCAGAACTGTTTTAATGACGTCGGCGTCCTCATTGCTGAATCCGGTTCGTTCGGATAATTGAGGGTTCATACTTCCGAAGGTATAATAAACTGCACGGTCGACACGATGCTTCATTCCCATGGTATCAGAGCCTCTTTTGGATCCATCCCCCTCGCCGCTCACACTTTTCGTAATCTGAATGCTGGCAATGCTCACCGGCTCGACACTGAAGGCAGACTGAATTGTCACCGGACCGCGAATAGGAATGGAAACACCGTCTGCATTTTCCTTTTTCCCTGAAAATGCAAATAATTGACCGAAAGTTCTTACATCCAACCATTTCGAGCAGGCTAATTTTGCCGTTTTTTCGGAAGTTGTTTTTTTCCCATTAAGCGCGTCCTTGCCTAAAACAGCCTCTGCTCGCGCTTTTAGGCTGGACATGCCGTCTGTCTTCCTCTCATCCGATTGAACGAAAATAGGGAAACCCGCTTCCTGTAATCGATCACGAATTTTTCTCTTCAAACAAACATCGGATATCTCACCAAAGCCTTCATAATCTGTCCGAGGTCGATTTCCGTTTAACGGGTCTCCGTTGGGGTTGGCATGTTTTACGCTGATGATGACTGCGAAATCAATTTTGTGGTCAAGGCTCATTTGGATTCCTCCGATTGAATTGGTGTTTCATCTGTTTTTTCTGGTGCCGCATTTTTGTAAGTCATTCTTTGGCAATGGTAACCCATCAGAAATTCTCCTGTTAACGACTTGTCATCGGAAAATTCATCATTCGTGAAAGAAGAAATAACAACATCAAGTTCCTTTTTTCGGTTTGTCAAAAAACCATCCCTTTTTCCTTGTAGCCTCTGCATGTAGGGTTGCAGGCTCAATTCAATGGTTCGCCAAGTTGAAAAAGGTCTATCTGCAAAGCGCTGCATCAAGCGAGCGGCATTGGTGGGTCGTTTTTCGTCAGCAGTATGCAATGCAATCTCTTCAATCCGTTCTGCTATAGCCAGAAGTCTTCCGTACAAATAATCTCTGGATTTATAATTTTCGTCCAAACTCATAAGATAATTTCTCCTTTTGGCATGGGTTGGATGACGTTGATAAAAGCCTCTGTAAAGAGCGCAGGTGATTCCAAGATTACGCTCCCATTCCCAATGTTCACAATTAGCCCGGTTGCTAGTTCTTTTGACGGCCAACTGAAGAATGTCATGTGGAAATGGTTGACCATCAACAATGCAAGGAACAATGCGTTCCAGGAGATTTTTGCGTAGCGTGCTGTTCGTTTTCAGAATGTCGCCATAGGCTGTATCGGCAATGCTGCTCGGAACAGGAGCGCTGACAGGCCAGATGATTTTCGATATAAGTTTTCTCGCGGCTGTTCTTTGAGGCACCTTGATCGTAACGCGTTGGAACCAGGAAAATTGAGTATGCCAATCCTCTATTCGCTTGAAAAATTCACTTTCCAGCAATTCCCGGTAATAGATTATCCCCATTCTTCCAGGCGTTGCCGAATCTATGCCCATGACCACGATCTGGTCGTTCAATTTAAAACGACTTCGGTACCCGGCAAGATATTTGTTGAATTGTTCGGCGAATGACTGTCCTAAGTCGCGGCCGTAATCAATGACAGATTGCTCGACCCCCTTCTCCTCTTCATCCTCCTCGACGAAAAGTGGTCCCGGCTGAACTTTCAGTGAAGGGAAGGCGTTCATCAGCGTCCTTGAATCTTCCATGGGTGATGGGACGGGATTTCCCGTGACGGCCCACGCGACAAAAATTTGATCGCCATTTCTGTGTCCTTGACGAGAAATGAGCCAGCGAAGGGCGTTATGGGCCTTTTGAGCAATCTCAAAACTTACACCTGCAGCTTGCAAACTATTTGTAAAGCGGCCTCGAAAGGTAAACCCTGATGAATCATTTGCTGAAAGTAGTTTGGCTTTATCTCCTGTATGTCGCAATTTGGCTGGATGATTAACAGAAAGCGGCTTTTCAGCACCGGCAACGCAACAAAAGCCTATTTGGGCATCACGCAAGGCATAATACTCAATCCAACTTTGATGTAAGCTGCTGTCATCCCAAGTTTGGCTATTCAATTCTTGAGGCAATTCCACAGTCCAGCAGATAAGTGCATCGCCGATCTCTACTTCGACTCTATCCAACTGAACACGTTTTCCTTTGGGCACTGGCGGCAATACTTTAAAAATTTCTGGAACAGGGTGCTCCTTGTCTTCTTCATGTGGCCAAAACCTCATCAACATTCCGTAATCATTAATAAAAATGATGCGATTTTCAATCAAGTCTTTAATCAAATTCCCTTTAGATATATATTTGTATACAGCAACTGCTTTTTTATGCGCATAGCTTGAATTGCACCATTCAGCTAATTGTTTTTCGTATGAATTGAAATAACTGCTTTTTTGGCCGCCATAGTCAGGATAATCTTTTGCTACGTATTGAATTTTATCTGCTAAAGCGTGCGGTGCTTCATTGCTGCTTCTACTTGCTGAACTTTCGGTAGCGGGCAAAATGATTTGTTTTTTATTCAGTACCATTGCACGCTTAAAAAAGCCTTGTTCATCGATGACAATATTGATGTGAGCATTTTGAGGTGTATGGCTAATAGGCATCAATTTTTGATCTTCCGGTAAATCTAATCGTGAACCAGCTTCATATGTCTCAAAAAGTTTAGATAGCCAACTCATAACGGCACCTCTTCCAGTTCCACCGGTTTGATATTTCGGTCTTCTTCAAATTCCTTTCGTGACATTGCCCGGATAAACCGTCTCGCTTCACATGCTTCAGGACGGGGAAAAGTTAAAACTCCCTTGCACATGACAGCACGCCAGAATCGACTGCAAAGTTCGTTTTTTCCGGTCTCGTCGGGATAATCAAACCCGTGAAACATCAAGCCGAAACCGAGTTCGGGAATGTTGTCGTAATGGCCGTCTCCTTCACCAAATGTGCAAGGTTCAACGTATCCCTGGCAATCCCGAGTACCGAGAAAGATATCCTGCCGTCCGCCCCGCTCAAGGTGACGTTTGGCCATGCTATAATGTTTGCCATCTATTCTGTCTTGAGTCAGTTCAGGTCTATACTCATTCCACTCGAAATGAGCCGCGACCTGATATTCAACGTCATGAAGAAAGGTATAGATGGCCAGACTGTTGCCGCCCCCCCAAACTAATGGTTTGGTGCCCTTGGTTTGAGTCTGCAAAGGTTTCATAATCCGAACCTTGTCGACATGCCAAATAATCGTTGGTTTCCAATAGATGGATTTAAGAACCCCTTTTATGGCCTCATAGGTTGGAACATGGTACGAGCATTTTTCACCGCCTGTTTTGGTGACAGGATCGGTGAACAAGGCATACCGACCCCATAATCTAAAATGGATTTCATTTTTCACGATAGAACCTCCTTCTATCCAAACACGGGTGACAGGTCGCCGATCTCTTCCGTGGATACACCAAAATCCTCGCTGTAGTATCGTTCATCGAGGCAATAGATCTCCAAATCGGACTGTATGGGAATCACCGCATTTTTTTTCTGGAGCTTTTTCCAAACATTAGGAAAAACATTAACGCTATACTGTTGGGCTTGACGCAGAAGGGCTGAATCCTTGGCCGGATCAAATGCCGCGCAGAGATTCGCGATGATCTCTTTACCCTTTCCATAAGGGACAATCACTGGATGAGTGGGGGCATCGATGACTTGAAAGATATTTCCCGCCGTCATGAAAGAATGCCTAAGCGGCAAGTCGCTTTCAGCGACATTAAAGCTGTTTTCGCTCAGCAAATTGAGCAGGTTATCGGTTCTGCCGGCCTGTTTTGCCGTAACCGGATAAACCATTTTTTCCGCTCGGCTGAAAAAATAGTATTGGAAATATCGATCCATCACTGCTGGTGCCAGCAAATCTTCGCAAGACTCGGAAAATATTCGCAGTGCCTTGTCTCGGCCTTCTTTAATATCCTCGAGTCTCTCTATTTTTTCATGATCCGGGTTAACAACATACACCGTTGCCCTGGATCTACGGTTATTTCTGTTGCAACGGCCTGCCGCCTGAGCAATCGAGTCAAGTCCGGAAAGAAAACGAATAACGGAATTGAAATCAACATCTACCCCGGCTTCAATCAACTGCGTGCTGATGCAAAGCACAGGCTGATTCCATCGTAGATGACGCTTGATTTTTTTCAACAAAAACTTTCGATGGGCAGGGCACAAACTGGTGCTCAGGTGAAATAAGCAACGCCTGTTGACATCTTTCCGTTCCGAGCACGACTGATAAAGTCGCTGAGCCCATTGCTTGGTATTCACTATGACGAGACAGTTTCCTTTGTTTCTGTACTCTCCGACGGCAAGCGAAGTTATCTCGTCTTCGGCCCATCCCAATGGACGACATTTGTTGACCACGTTAACCCGTTTGAGATCATTGAAACGTTGCGTGACGTTTTCAATCAGCTCACTCTCGGGTGTCAGCGTCAACTGTCCTTTTTCCGGTTTTGTCAAGCGATCTAAAACCGGTTGGGTGGCGGTGCATAGAACGGCTGTGGATTGGGCGTGTGCAACCAAAAAATTAAGGGAATTACAGAAAAGGTGAACACATTTAACAGGCAATGTTTGAATTTCATCAAAAATCAGGACGGATTTTGCTAGTTGGTGCATGCGTCTGGCACCGCGTGTCCCGCCGCCGAAAAGCGACTCTAAAAACTGCACCATTGTTGTGAAGATGACAGGCGCATCCCAATTTTCAGCGATCAGCTTGCTCTGCCAGGTTTGTTTTTCCGGCTCAAGGCTGGAGTGCTGTTCCAGCACCCAAGGAACGCCTTTATTTTCTTTGTCCAGGATTTTTCTCATTTCCTCGGCATTCTGATCAATGATCGATGTGTACGGTATGATATAAATAATGCGTTCCAGTTCGTGCTGATGTGCATGATGCAAGGCAAAACGCATGCCGGCGTAGGTTTTTCCTCCCCCCGTCGGAACGGTTAGTTTATAAATCCCTTGAGGATCTTTGGAGCGAGAGAGACATTCTTGGGAGATTTGGCAACGAATAACGTCGATGTCATATTTTACTTCGAGATTTTGGAGATGCTGTTCAAACCTGCTGATGGCTGGTCGCCAATCGACAGGTTGCTTGAACCTGGCGATCTTCCTTTCAGGGTTTTCAAAATCCGCACTGTTAATCCTGTCCGCATCAATCAGGCAACTGTATAAAAATCGCGTCCACAGGCCAAGCCTGAAAGATCGAACTGTGGTCGAAAGCTTTTGGGAGTGAAGCTGTTGTAAGAAGTTCAAACAATCCTGAAGGCGTTCCGTGGAGGAAAGTGCTTTCATTTTGACAAGAATTTCATTATCCAACGCCTGAAGACATTCCTGTAAATGCGTTTTATCGTCACTCTTGGAAATTCGTTCGAGAAACCCCACTGTACCATCAGGCTTTAGACAATCGATCAATCCGCTATGATGGGAAGCCAAGCACAAGGCCATTATCTGACCGGTATACTTTCCGATTGGGAAATTGCCCAATCTGTATTTTTTGAACTGTGCCCAAATCCATTGAGCTCCTGCACTGGAATGGTCGATTTTTCCTTTTAAATTAATTTGTTCCTCAGAATTTTCATCAATGTCTGGATTCGACATATCCGTGGCTGATCTGATATATTTTTGAAATACCTCACTGTATTTTCCAAAATCGTGCAACAACCCAAGGAGTTCTCCCAGATCTGGAACACCGATTTTTGAAGCAAATCGACGCGATAATAAGGAAACTTCAAGAAGATGATCTGCGACGGATTGGATTTCACCGTCGGACTTTCGTCTATGCGCTATGAATCGAGATTTGATCATGACAACTCCAGTGTTGAAGATCCGCTGACAGCATTGAGAAAAAATGCGAACGACGTCATCGAGTCCTACCTCCTTGAAGATGAAACACGATGTTCGCGGCAATAACCCCTTATCTACTCCCCCCTTCCCTACCGCTCACAAAACGCCTCCGTCACCGCCCACAGGTCCGGTGTCAGGATGGTCTTCACCGTGTTGCGGATTTCGAGGGGAACGCCGCCGTAGAAGGCTTCGGCGATGGCGCCGGCGATGCAGGCCTGGGTGTCGCTGTCGCCGCCCAGGGAGACGGCGTTGCGGACGGCGTCTTCATAGGAGCTGGAATCGAGGAAGGCGATGATGCCCTCGGGGTGGTTGTGGGTGATCTCCGCGGTCAGCCGGGCCTGTTGCAGGACCGCTGCTTCGGTGGAAAAGGCGAACCCGACGGGACTCACGCGCATGGCGGCGCTGTTGCCCCAGCTGTTGCAGGGGCGCGGGTTTTCGGCGTGGAGCCACCGGAAAAAGGATCCGCCGTAACCCGCATGGGGGTATTGCCGGCCGATCCTCCGGATGGACTCGATATAGGGGGTTCCTGAAAGAATTGCATCCGCCACCGCCACCGCCACCGTGAGGACCGTGTCGTCCGTGAAGACGGCGCGCGGACTGAACAGGGGAAAGGTTTTTGTCTTGATGGGCCGGCCCTCGTAGACCGATCCGATGATGTCTCCCGCAATAGCACCGATCATGGCCCAGACCTCCTCAGCCAAACGCTGTGTTCAAAGGCGTCGGGAGGTCCCAAACCGGGCCAATAAAAAAAGCTCCGCCATCTCACTGGATAGGGAGCTTCATCACCACACGATTTTTAAGGCCTCTGCGCCTTGTCCGCCATCGGGCATACCTTTTTGGGTCGTCTTGGGGAGGTCTATTATTATCTCTTTTCCCAAATGTCAATAGGAAAAGTTATTGGCTTTAAAAGCCCGCGAATCACCCCGGCATCCACCGGTGATGGCGGGGATGCCGTGAATGGGGAGCTGATCGCATTTCCCCATCCACATTATCCTCAAAAGTCATCCCCAGTCCGGGGTGCAGAGGCCCCAGCCCAACATCTGCGGCGCTCAGCGTGAACGCCGCCGCGAGTCCATCACTTTGTAGGCGCAGTATTCGCCGCACATGGTGCAGGCGCCGTGGGCATCGGCGGCCGCGGTCTCGCCGCGCCGCTTCCGAGCCAGGGCCGGATCCAGCGACAAGGAGAACTGTCCTTCCCAATCGAGTGCCCTGCGAGCCCTGGACATTGCCGCGTCCCATTCCCGGGCGCCCGGGATGTTCTTGACGATGTCGGCCGCATGCCCCGCCAGCCTGGCCGCCATCACCCCGGCATGGACATCTTCCACGGTGGGCAGGCAGAGATGTTCGCTGGGGGTCACGTAACAGAGGAAATCCGCTCCGGCACACGCGGCGATGGCCCCGCCGATGGCACAGGAGATGTGATCGTATCCGGGCGCGACATCCGTCACCAGCGGCCCCAGCACATAAAAAGGTGCACCGTGGCAGATCTGCTTCTCCAACCGGATGTTGGCCTCGATCTGGTCGATCGGCATGTGGCCGGGGCCTTCAATCATCACCTGAATACCGGCATTCCAGGCGCGCTGGGTCAGTTCCCCAAGGGTCAGCAATTCGTGAATCTGGGCGCGGTCGGTGGCGTCTTCAATGCATCCAGGACGGAACCCGTCGCCAAGGGAAAGCGTCACGTCATAAGGCCTGACCAGCTCCAGCAAACGGTCGAAATGCTCATACAGCGGATTCTCCGCCTGATTGTGTTCCATCCATGCACAGGTGAACGAACCGCCCCTGGAGACGACTTCCATGATCCGCCCCTCGCGGTCCATGCATTCCAGGCTCGCCCGGGTCACGCCGCAATGCACGGTAATGAAATCGACCCCGTCCTCGAGATGACGCTCGATACCGGAAAAAATCTCGTCGACGGTCATCTCGACAATAGGCTTGCCCCGTTTCACCACGGTATCGCATGCGGCCTGGTAAAGCGGCACGGAGCCGATACAGAGATCGGTTTCCGCGATAATGGCCTGCCGGATTTCGTCGATCGGCCCCCCGGTCGACAAATCCATAATGGCGTCGGCGCCGGCAGCCACCGCCGCCCGTGCCTTTGCCAATTCCTTATCGATAAGGGTGTCGTCCTTGCTGGTCCCGATATTGGCATTGATTCGGGTACGAATTCCCTTGCCCACCGCCAGCGGCCGGCCGCCCCGACGACGGTTGTTATGGCAGACAATTGCCGTTCCCTCGGCCAACCGTTCACGCAGCACCTCGGCAGGAATGCCGGCGTCCTCCGCCGCAACGGCTACAAGTTCCGTCACTTGGCCCTCGCGGGCCGATTCCATCTGTGTTTTGTCCATGTATTTCTCCCGGAAGGGTTATCCGCAGGATACGGAACCGGAAGCAGCGGCAGGTTCTGCAATTGTTCGATCCGTTCCCTACGCCGGTATTAACCGGATCAGGTTCAAAGGGTTATTTCACATTCGTGAAATTCTCAGTCCGAAGACACCCCAGAGCATTATGATTGCCTTGTTAAAAGTCTAATCGGATATTCTGCCGACGTCAAGCGTTGATTCAAGAATTCGCGACAAAATCAGATGACAAACGACGGCTGGAGACCGAAGGCGATTCATTTTTTTTCGCTTGACTTTCAGGATTCTTTTTCCTTATGCTGGAAGATATCGATCAGGTGCTCATTATAGAGCCAAAGAGGGAACCCCGTGAAATTCGGGGACGGGCCCGCCGCTGTGATCGGGGACGAAAGCCGCAGGATGCCACTGGCCGAAAGGCTGGGAAGGCGCGGCCGGTAGGATGATCCGATAGTCAGAAGACCTGCCTGAAGCGAAATGCGCGAAACTCCGTGGACCAGAGTTTTGCCCGGATTCTGAGGACAAAAAAGGGACATCCCCGGATCGATCATTTTCGGTCCGGGGATTTTTTTTGCCGTCGACGGTGCGTCGTGAAGCCTTTCAGAAAGGCCGCACAGATCCGTTCATGTTCTCCGTCGACGTTCGCCGCCCATGTTTCCCGGCCGGAACTGTTCACCTTCACCCCCTTCATCAAAGGAGATTGAAAGAACATGATCGGGAATCATCTGAAACGGCATCGAAACCTCGTCCTCGGCATCCTCTGCCTCGCGTCCGCCGGACATTCGCCCGGCATCGCAACGGCGCAGGATCCGGCCGCAACCCTCGACACCATGACCGTCACCGCCGAACGTTTTCCGGTGAGGGAGAAGGAGAGCCCCCGCTTCCTGACGGTGGTGTCGTCGGAAAAGCTCATCGAAACCGGGGCCAACACTTTGTCGGACGCCCTCCGGCGCGTCGGGGGGTTTCAATACAAGGCCTTCGCCCCTTTAGGCATCTCCCACGGCGGCATGAACAGCACCCTCACCATCCGCGGCATCAAGGACGGCGAACTGGTCCTCATCAATGGGTCGCCCATCCAGGGGGCTGCCGGGCACGCCTATGACATCGACACCATTCCCCTGGACCAGATCGAGCGGGTCGAAATCCTCAAGGGCGCCGCTTCCACCCTCTACGGCGCCGACGCCATGAGCGGCGTGATCAACATCATCACCAAGGCGCCGGGAAACCGGACATCCGTCAAGGGGTCGGTGGAATTCGGGAATGAAGGCTACCACAACCACGGCACGGCCATATCCCTCCCGGACATCAACCTGGGGGTTAATTACCAGCATCTGAACCATCAGCAAGAAATCTCCCGAAGTTTTTCCCAAAAATACCGATACGACCTGGACGACACCGACAAGTATGCCTGGAACGTCAATGCCCGCCTGTTCGAGAACCTTTACCTCGACTATATCGGCTCTTATTACCGGACTGGTTTCGAAAAGCGCTATGACGGCAACAAAAAGCTCTTTGAAGGCACCGACCAGGATTATTACAAGAATTTTGCCAACCTCAGAGTTGAAACCCCAACCCTAAGGGCCAAGGCTTTCGGCACCTACGACGAGATGGAGCGGATAGAGATCACCGCACCCGATAATCCCAAAGACCGGAACCGGAACTATAATTTCGGCGCGGCCGGCGATTACAAACTCGATCTATCGGGCTGGGAATTCAATCCCGGCGCCGAATGGATCTATCGCGGCGCCGACTACGGCAACCGGTACGGCAGCCAGTACCGCAACGACTACGCCCTCTTTCTTCAGGTCAAAAAGACCTTCCTCGAGAGATTTATCACCGTCGCCGGCGCGCGGGAGCAGTTCATCGACGGCACCGCCGGCGCCAGGGATTACGACAAGTTCCTGCCCAGCTTGGGCCTCACCTATACGGCCACCGACAGCCTGAATCTCTTCGCCAACGCCGGGAAAGCCTTTCGGGCGCCGTCCTTCAACGATCTTTACTATGACAGCGACTTCCTGAAGGGAAACCCGAACCTCCGTCCGGAAGAGGGCTGGACCTACGAAGCCGGCGTCAAATACGACGACAATTTTCTGCAGCTGCGCCTATCCGCCTTTTACATGGCCTATGAAGACAAGATCGAACTCGACCGGTCCGGGGGGTATCCCCTCACCTATTTCAACGCCGGGGATTACGAGAGCACGGGCATCGAGTGGAATATCGGCGTCAATCCCTTTGTCCATCAGGCCGGGTGGGCGCAGGATCTCTCCCTTTACACCGCCGGGTACTGGGCCGACCCCACGGCCGAGGACACCGACGGAAACGATTACCGGACCGGCCCCAGGTTCCAGGCGAGCCTCGGCGTCGATTATCTGACCGAGCCCGTGACCCTGGACCTGAACGGTCAGCTTCTTACCAGCCGCGAGCGGGAACTGGACGACAGCATCGTACTCAATTTTTTCTCCAGGGTGAAGCTCTGGAAAGGCCATCTCACCTTCGCCGTGGACAACATCTTTGATGAGGAGGTTCAGGTCTCAGGGGACCTGTCCGAGGGTGCGAGCAATCGGTACGTCTATTATGATATCGGACGGTTGGTGAAGGTGGGGTATGAAATTGTTTTCTGACGTCTGAAACGCGCCGCGATCGCGGTGCCGCAAGGTCCGGAGGGCAACTGGATGGCCTTGACAACGCCGGATGCGCGCCGCACGAACGGTTTTATTCTTCCCGCGACGGATCCCCGGCAACCGCATCGAGGCCGTCGGCTTGCCGGCAGAGGCGGTTCACGGCGCGTTTCGCGATGCGGCCGGGAACCGTCGTCACCCTCGGAAAGTCCCCCAAAGGGCTCTTTTCCGTCAACAGCACGCAGCCGTAGGCCGCCTCCAGGAGGGAAAAGGTGAGGACCGCGTTGGGGGATCCCAGGCTCAGGATCCCGCCGTCCCGCATCAGGAGGAGTCGGTCGCCGTACATCGCCGCGAGATTCAGGTCGTGGGACACCATGACGATGGTGATGCCCCGCTCCTGCTTGAGCTGCTCCAGAAGATCCATGACCTGGATCTGATGGGCCAGGTCGAGAAAAGCGGTGGGTTCGTCCAGCAACAGGATGTCCGGCTCCTGGCAGAGGGCCTTGGCGATGAAGACCCGCTGGAGCTCGCCGCCGCTCAGGCAGTTGAGCTTGCGATCGGCCAGGGACCCGATGTCGGTGACGGCCATGATCCGCTCGGCGACGGCCATGTCCTCCCGGGTCTCGAATCCCAGGATGCCCTGGTGCGGGGCCCGTCCCATGAGGACCATCTCCCGCACCGAGAAGGGAAAATCCAGGGGGAGCTGCTGGGGAACCCATGCGATATGCCGCGCCAGGGCTTTTCGGGAATAGCTCTCGACGGGCCGTCCCAGCACCTTCAGGCTGCCGGCCGCCGGAATGATGCCGGCCAAGGCCTTCATCAGGGTCGTCTTGCCGGAGCCGTTGGGACCGATCAGGATGAAGAAATCCCCCCGGTCCACGGCAAAGGAGAGGTCTTTCAGGACCAGGGTCTCCCGGTATCCATGGCTGAAGTGCCGGACCTCGAGGGCGGGGCGTTTCTTCCCGGGCGTCATATCCTGGACCGTTTCAGCAGGTAAATGAAGAGCGGCGCGCCGATCATGGCCGTGATCACCCCCGTGGGCATCTCCCCCTGGGTCGGCAGCACCCGGGCGAGGATGTCGCAGAGAATCATGTAGGCGCCGCCGCCCAGGATGCAGGCCGGCACGAGGACCCGGTGATCCGGCCCCAGCACCAGCCGAAGCAAGTGGGGCATGACCAGCCCCACGAACCCCAGAAGTCCGCAGTAGGAGACCGTGGCGCTCACCATGAACGACGTGGCGAGCAGCAGGACCAGGGAGGCCGCCCCGGTGTTCACCCCCATGGTCCGGGCCGCCTCCTTCCCCATCAGCAGCAGGTTCATGACATTGGCATATCGAAAGATCAGCAGAAAGCAGGGCAGGACGATCAGCGCGAGGAGTCCGGCCTGGGCCAGGTCCGGCAGGGAAAGGTCCCCCATGAGCCAGAAGAGAATGTTGTGGATCCGGGCGTCCTGGGAAATCGACAGAAGAAAGGTGATGACCGACGAGCAGAAGGCATTGATCATGACGCCGGAGAGGAGCAGGGCGTCCTTTTTGAGCCGGATTCCCCCCCTGCCCATGAGGACGACAAGGGCCAGCACCGCCATGCTCCCGGAAAACGCCGTGAGACAGACCCCGGGAACCCGGGAAAACCCCAGGAGAATGCCAATGATGGCCCCCACGGCCGAACCGCCGGAGATCCCCAGGATGTAGGGCTCGGCCAGGGGATTTCGCAGCAGGGCCTGAAAGACCAGACCGCCCAGTGAAAGGGTCGATCCCACGAGGGCGCCCAGGATCACCCGGGGCAGACGGATGCGCCAGATGATATTCGTCAGCATGTCCGGTTCCGGGCCGCGTCCCAGAAGGGCTTGAAAGGCGTCCGCCGGGGTCAGCCGGCTCGACCCCACGGAAATCCCGAGAAAGGCGAATGCCGCCAGCAGCACCAGCAGCGGCGTCGACACCCACACGATCCGTCGGAATATTGCGGAGGTCGTCATCTCATTCCCCGTTGCCCAGGCCGGGATGGATGATCCCAAACAACTGTTCGAGGCCGTCGACCATTCGGGGACCGGGACGGTCCAGGACATCCGAGTCGAGAATATGGACCCGGCGGTTGCGGACGGCCGGCATATCCGACCACGCCATCCATTCCCGCTTCACCTTTTCAAACAGCCCGCCCCGGGCCATCGACGTGATGATCAGGATGTCCGGCGCCGTCATCAGGACCTCTTCCCGGCTGAACCGCGGATAGGGAATGTCCCCGGCGGCGAGATTCCTCCCGCCCGCGGCGATGATCAGTTCATGGATGAAGGTGGGGGTGCCCGCGGAGACGATGGGGTTGACCCCGATCTGGAAAAAGACCCCCGGCCGGGTTTCCGCCGTCGCGGCCAGCCGCCGGACCCTCGAAATCCGGCGCTGCATCTCCCCGACCATCGATGCCGCGGCTTCCGGCGCATTCAGCAGTTCGCCGACGGCGCGGATGGCCGTCATGACCGTATCGAGGCTTCTGGGGTCCACCGCGTAAACGGGGATGTTCAGGGCTTCGAGGCGCATGACCACGTCCACGGGGTTGCCGTCCTTGACGGCGATGCAGAGATCCGGCGCCAGGGCCGTGATTTTTTCGAGATCCAGCCGGACGTAGGACCCCACCTTGGGGATCTGTTCCGCCTCGGCGGGATAATCGCTGAACCGGGTGGCCCCCACGAGGCGATGCGCCTGTTTCAGCGCAAAGACGATCTCGGTGACGCTGGGCGCCAATGCCACGACACGCCGGGGATCCGCCGGGACCCGAACCGATCGGCCCGCCGGATCCTGAAGCACCCGGTCTTCCGCATCCGGGCACGGGATCAACGGCCCCGGCATCATGAGCATGAGGGAAACCAGGGCAGCGGTGATCAGGACCCTCGGGCCGGGCATCCGTATTCCGGATCGATAGGGTTGTTCGGCGTTCATGGCCCCAATCATTAGGGACTTTTCCAGTCCCGGTCAAGCCCTAAGCGGCATCGCATCCATCGCAGCGGACAAGATATCCCGTCACATGGCCGACGCCAGATCATTCCCGCTGGGCCTCGGGGGTCGGCTCGGCGATGAGCTTCCCCGTAACCGAACCGTCGTATCCGGGCAACGTATCGATCTCCCTGCGAAGCGCGGCGGACTGGAGGACGTCGAGGAGAATCCGGATGGTGGGATGATCCGCGAGGTCGGCCGGGATGACCAGGTCGCAGCGGGCCGAGGTGATCGGCACAAACCCCAGGCCGTAGACCTCGGCAACGGCCCTGAGCCCCAGGGCGGCGTCCGCGACGTTGCAGGCGATGCGATAGGCTCCCTCCCGGTGGGATCCCACTTCATTCCGATAACCGCCGATGTCTTCCGGGCGAATGCCGGCACGCCGCAGATGATCGTCCAGCAACACCCGGAGGGCGGCGCCGGCCTCGCGATTGACGAAGCGCACCTTGGGCCGGGCCAGGTCGGCCACCGTGCGGATGCCCAGAGGATTGCCCCGAGCCACCATCAGCCCTTCCTCCAGGAGGGAAAACCCCAGGATGCGGCTTCGCCCGCGGCGCAGTGTTCTGGCGGCCAAAAGGACGTTGGATTCCGCCTTGCCGGTATTGTGCAGGTGGGTGCCCGCCACGTGCGCGACACCTTCGGCCAGGCCTTCGATAGCGCGATGGCTCGATGCGAAACGGCAGTGCACGCGGGCGTCGGGAGACATGCGGGAGACATGCTGCCCGAGGATTTCAAATGCCGGATCGCACCCCATCAGAATAATGGTTCTCTCCAGGCGGTCGGCGGGAAGCAGTATCTCGGCCCGCTTTCTGTCCGGCTCCAGCAATCCGTCCGCCGAACGCAAGCCGAACGGCACGGATTCGGCGCCCTGAAGCGGAAAGCCCACCAGCCGATCGCGGACCCGCCCCAATGCCAGACGCGTCCACGGCGGCACGTCTTCGCCGATCAGGTGGATGTCATGACGTTCCCGGGGCGTCCGTTCGACGAACAGGTCCTCCACGCGGCATCCGAAAATGCGTGCCAGGCGCAACGCGACAGCCGTATTGGGCAGGTAACGCCCGGATTCGATGTCGTAAACCGCCTGACGCCGGATGCCGATTCTTTCCGCCAGCTCCTCCTGAGACCACCCCCTGGCCAGGCGATACGGTTTGACGCTGCATTGTATATCATGAGGTTGTCGGGGCACCGTGCCTCCCTGCCGTAATCCCGCCGTCGATTTTCGAAACCGTCCGTATTTAAAAACTCAATTTTTATGACGGAGACCGGAAAGAGGTACCGGGAGGATACGGCCCGCGCCCCTTCAGCGGTGAGTTTTAGTGCCGCTTAAGCGCCGCGGCGGATCAGCGGCCTGGACTGTTTGAGCGCAAGCGAGTTTCCGGGCCGCCCGGAGCAAGCTTTAGCGACACTTGAACGAAACCGCGTGGGGCGCGGGCCGTATCCTCCCGGCACCAGCCTATGAAAGTCGAAAGTCGAGATAAAAAAATATTGACGGGCTCTATATCATATGTCAATAGATGCCGTCAAATGACGTTTAAAAACGTCATTTGCCGTCACCTCCGGTTTGATGCTCAACAATCCGAAATGATAGGTCGAAACAGATTGAAGCCTCAACCGTAACGGGGTTTATGTCAAAGGAAAGATCGAAAATGGTATCGTTAAAAGGTGTGTTGCGTCTCCTGGTCATGGTGATGATGGTGCCGGCCGGAATAATGGGGCTGGATGCGTTCGCTGGATCCGGGGCCGCCGCGGAAACCGATGTCCTGGTCTTTGCCGCGGCCTCCACCACCAACGCCCTCACTGAAATCGGCGAAGAGTATACGGCAGCACATCCCGGCCGGCGCATCACTTCGTCGTTCGCCTCATCCGCCGCGCTGGCCAAGCAGATCGAAAGCGGGGCACCGGCGGATATCTTTCTTTCGGCCAACCGGAAATGGATGGACTACCTGGAGGAGAAGCACCTGATCGCGACTGAAAGCCGCTTCGATCTTTTGGGCAACCGGATCGTATTGATCGCGCCGATCAAGAGCACGATGCCGCCGATCACGGTGGCGCCCGGTTTTTCGCTCGCCGCCGCCCTGGGCGCGGACGGCCGCCTCTCCCTGGGGGACCCTGATCACGTGCCGGCCGGCATTTACGGCAAGAAGGCGCTTGAACATCTGGGCGGGTGGGCTGCGGTCAAGGATCGGCTGGCGCCCATGAAGGATGTGCGCGCGGCCCTGGTGCTGGTGGAACGCGGGGAGGCCCCCCTGGGGCTGGTCTATGCCACCGATGCCGCGATTTCGAAGAAAGTACGCGTGGTGGGGATGTTTCCCGAGGACAGTCATCCGCCCATCGTCTATCCTGCGGCGGCGGTGTCCGGCGGCAACACTGCCGGGTCCCGGCATTTTCTCGATTTTTTAAGATCCCCGGCCGCCCGGATGATTTTTGAAAAATACGGGTTTGTCGTGCGGTGATGGATCTGCTTCATTTGACGCCGGTTGAACTGGAAGCTCTCGAACTCAGCCTCTGGGTGTCGGGCTGGGCCGTGGCCGTCAGCCTTCCGGCGGGAATCGTGACGGCCTGGGTCCTGGCGCGCCGCCGCTTCCCCGGCAGAAACCTGCTGGACGGACTGGTGCATCTGCCCCTGGTGCTCCCGCCGGTGGTCATCGGATACCTGCTACTGGTGATGCTGGGGCGGAACGGGATCATCGGCGGACCCCTGGACCGTTACCTGGGGGTCGTCCTGGCCTTCAACTGGAAAGGGGCCGCCCTGGCGGCGGCCGTCATGGCATTCCCGCTTCTAGTCCGCGCCGTGCGGCTCTCCCTGGAAGGCGTGGACCCCGGGCTGGAGGCGGCGGCCCGCACCTTAGGCGCCGGTCCGGTTCGGGTCTTCTTCACCGTCACCCTGCCGCTGATGGTGCCGGGCATCATCACCGGGGGCATCCTCGCGTTTGCCCGGAGTCTGGGAGAATTCGGCGCCACCATCACCTTCGTCTCCAACATCCGGGGACAGACCCAGACCCTGCCGCTGGCCCTCTACACCCTGACCCAGGTCCCGGACGGAGAAACGGGGGCTATGCGGCTCTGCCTCCTGTCGGTGCTCATCGCCATGGCTGCGCTGGTGTTCTCTGAAATATCGGCCCGGAAATTCGCCGCCCGCATGGCGGGATAACCGACCGTGGACATCCGCATCAATCACCGGCAGGGCGGTTTCACCCTGGATGTTGCGTTCCGAGGCGCACCCTCGGGCGTGACGGCGCTCTACGGCCCCTCCGGCGCGGGGAAGACCTCCGTCGTCAACATGGTGGCCGGTCTGCTGAAGCCCGACACCGGCCGCATCGCCGTCAACGGTCTCTGCCTCTTCGATTCGGCGCGGCATATCGATCTGCCGCCGGAAAAACGCCGCATCGGCTATGTGTTCCAGGACGGCCGCCTCCTGCCCCACCTCTCGGTGCGATCCAATCTGACCTATGGGATGCGCCGCACGCCGGCAAAGCGACGCTTCGTCAAATTCGATCCGGTGGTGGAACTTCTCGGCATCGGCCACCTGCTCGACCGCCGGCCGTCAAAGCTTTCCGGCGGCGAGAAACAGCGGGTGGCCATCGGACGCGCCCTCCTGACCAGCCCGGCACTGCTGCTCATGGACGAACCCCTGGCAGCACTGGACCCGGCGCGCAAGGCCGAGGTGCTGCCCTTTGTCATGCGGTTGGGCCGCGAATTCGCCATTCCGATCCTCTACGTCAGCCATGCCCTGGACGAAATCCTCCATCTGGCCGTCCGCATGGTTCTGATTCAGGAAGGGCGCGTTCTGGCCGAGGACGATCCGGAAGTCCTGCTCTCCCGGTCGGATCTTCAATCCCATCTCGGCCGGAGCGAAACCGAATCGGTCATCTCCGCCGTGGTCGACGAGCCGGAGGACGCATTCGGCCTGACCCGCCTTCGCCTCGGCGACCACATCCTCAAGGTGCAGCACCTTCAGGCCGCCAGGGGGGAATCGGTGCGCGTGCGTATCCCGGCCCGCCAGGTGGCCGTTGCGCTGTCGCCGCCGCGACGGACCAGTTTCCAGAACGTCTTCCCGGGGGAGATTCGGGAGATATGGGATCACGGCGCCCCTTTCGTGGACGTCCGTCTGGACATCGGGCGTCCCCTGTGGGCACGGATCACCCGCCAATCCCTGTCGACACTGAACCTGAAGCCCGGCCTGCCGGTGTTCGCCCTGATCAAGAGCGTGGCGGTTTCTCCGGGACCGTCGTATTTAGCCCACGCCCATGTCAATTGACGCCGCTTGCATTGGAAGCGGCATTTTTTCGGGATGCCTGCAGCGCCTGCATCCATCTGGCGGCGTTCCGGGCGGTTTTGCTTTTGGGGGCTGCCTTGTCCATGGCCCGGGCAAAGCAGGCCTCCGCGTCCGTAAGCCGCTTCAACTTCAAGGCAACCATGCCCTCCATGAGGCTCATCCTGCCGTCGCCGTCATCAAGAGCCGCGCCCTTCCGGTATGCGGCGATGCTTTCCTGGAGATCCCCCAGGTGGAAGCAGATGTCCCCCACGCGCGCCCAGCGTTTCACCGTCGGAGCCCTGTCAGCGGCCAGACGGGCGGCCTCCAGGGCCTGCTCCAGGTTCCGGGCCGCCAGCCAGGTGTCGGATATCAGGTCCAACGCCTTCGGGTCGGGGTCCTTTCCAAAGGCCTTCAAATATGCCCGGGCCGCCGCCCTGGGCACCCCCGCCAGCCGATAGAGATCCCCCAGGTTCCGCCACCCCTTCCGGTCCGGCGGAGAAAGGCGGTAGGCGACGGAGAGGGCCGCCGCCGCCCCGGCATGGTTGCCCCTTGCGGCGCGCACCGCCCCGATATTCTCCCAGGCCTCCGGCCGGCAGGGCAACAGTGCTGCGGCGGACGTGAAGCAGTCCTCGGCCCGGGCCGTCTGCCGCAGGCGATAACAGGCGGTTCCCATGCAGAAAGACAGGTGGTAATGCTGGCGATCCGGGTGGCGGGCGGCATAGGCCGAAAGCATCTCCAGGGCTGCCCGGTTCCGACCCGCGGCCATGGATTTACGGGCTTTTTCCAGAACGCTGAAAAGCTCCCCATCCACGGCCGGCGGTTCGGGACATGCCGGCAGGGGACCGGCCCAAAGGGGGCCTGCCGTGCAGCACGCCCCCATCAGCATCAGGATCATCCAAAACCGTTTCATCGGGTCCTCCATCAGGTCAATCGAGTTTGAATTGAATGGTGGTCTCCACCCATACGTCCACGGGCCGCCCGGACCGAATCCCCGGATTGAAGCGCCATCGGGGGATCGCCTCCCGAACGGCGGCATCGAAAACATTCCTCGGAGATGACGAGAGAATAGTCAGGTCGTGGACCCGTCCTTCCCTGTCCACCAGGAATCGGACCTTCACCCACCCCTCGATGTTGCGGCGCCTTGCCCGGTAGGGATAGTCGGGTCTGGGCTGCCCCATGACGGCGGGTATCGTGTCGACCTGGTCCATGGCATATCCCCGCATCGCATCGCCGGTCTCCCTTGGGCTGTCGGCCCCGGGGACCGTCGGGGAAGCATCGTTCGTGGAGCGGCCAGACACCGGCACGGCAACGGCGGCCTTCTTCGCAGGCCCGGCGGGCAGCGGCCTGGGAGCGGAAACCTTGACCGGCGCCGTTTCCAGGAGCACCGGCGGGGGCGCTTCCGCGGTTGCCAAGTCGGGCGGCGCCAATACCGAAGACTCGGCCGGCGCCGGAATCTCCGGCGGCGTCAAGAGAAATTCCGGGGGTTCCGGAGGCTCCGGAGCGGGCTGCGTCTCCGGCCCGGGCGTGGACTTGCTGCGCAACGGAATCCGCAGATCGAGGGTTTCCGGGACAGGCCGGTCCGTGCGGACATCCTGGTCCAGAAGAAGCGGCGCCAGGGCGAAAATGATCAGGTTGAGCATCAGCGAAAAGCCGATCCCCACAAGAACCTCGCGCCCTCCCGTTCCCGGTTTGGACGTCACGGCGACGGCGCCACGGCGGACACGGCCGTGTTTTCCGCCCCGGCCAGCCGGCACTGATCCAGGACGGCCACCAACCGACCCGTGCTGCACGCCCGATCCGCCTCGATCAGGACCCCGCCGCCGGGGTTCTCCATGAGAAACAGCGCGACGACGGCCCGCAGGTTCCGCAGCTCCACGGGACGGCCGTCGACGAAGACCTCCCCGGCCGCCGTCACGCCGATCATCAGGCCCACCGCGTCTCCGGGTGCGGCCGACGCCGCCTCGGGCCGCTGGACCGTGACGCCGCTCTCACGGACGAAACTGGCCGTAACCAGAAAAAAGATGAGGAGGATGAAGATCATATCGATGAGGGGCGCCATGTTGATGTCCACCTCGGTGCTCTCCGCCAATGCCCGTCCGGCCCCGAACCGTCCTCTCGATCTCAGCATCCCGTCACCCCTTTTCCATTCTGTTTCCCATGCATGGGCAATCTGTCCCGCAGCGCCGTCAGCCATTGATCCACGGCCCGGTGAAACACCATGAGTTCGCCTTCGATCTCCCGCACCTTCTGGGTCAGGACCTGTCCGGCAAAGAGACCGGGAATGGCGATAAGCAATCCGGTCTGGGTCGTAATGAGGGCCTCCTGGATCCCGGACGCCAGGGCCTGGCTGTTCCCGGTCCCCTGGAATCCGATGACCTGAAAGGTCTCCACCATCCCGCTCACCGTGCCCAGGAGGCCCAGGAGCGGCGCCACCGCACCCAGAACCCGGATCGCCGGGAGATAGCGGTCCAGACGGGAAATCTGCCGCCGAACCGCGACCTCCCACAGGATCCGATCCGTCTCCGGATCTCCTGTGCGGTGTTCCAGAAAATAGGCCAGGACCGCCGTCCGGGATCCTTCCGGCCCCGCCTCGGGCGCTCTATCCCGGCCCGCCATCCACGCCGGCGCATCGGCGATCCTGAGCGGATGACGGCGCACCCGGAACAGCCAGAGGCTCTTCATCCCCACCATCTGCCACATCAGGAGTGAAACGGCGATCAGGGGGATCATGACGGGACCGCCGGCCCGGGTATAGGCGGCCACGGCTTCCAGCCCGTTCACCGGCCGTTCCTTTGCCGTTTCAGGAGGGCCGCCGTCATCGCCATCGCCTTCTCCTCCATGTCGGCGGCGATGTTCTGGGCCTTGCGCCCCAGAAAAGCGGCCGCCAGCATGATGGGAATGGCTACGGCAAGGCCCAGTTCGGTGGTGATGAGGGCCTCGCTGATCCCGCCCGCCATGAGCCGGGGATCTCCGGTGCCGTGGATGGTGATGACCTTGAAGGTATTGATCATGCCCGTCACGGTCCCGAGCAGGCCCAGAAGCGGGGCCACGGCCGCCAGAACCTTCAGGGCCGGCAGGAACCGCTCCAGTCGGGGCGTCTCCCTCAGGATCGCCTCGCCCAGGCTGCTTTCAATGACCTCCCGGGGCTCGTTCTCCACGCCCAGGCCCGCCTTGATGACATTGGCGGTCGGGCGGCCGGCCTGCGTATCAGCTGCGGCCAGGGCCCCCTCGACATCGCCCGCGGCCACAAGATCGGTGACGTCGCCCATCAGGACGTCGGTGTTCTGGCGGACCCGCCCCAGAAAATAGAGCCGCTCCACAACGAGCACGACGGCGGCAATGCCCACCAGGAGGATCGGCCAGACCAGAAAGCCGCCGCCCTGGATGTCCTCCCAGAGGGTCGTCCGGTGGGAAAGCTGTCCGAGGACCGAACCGCCCGAGATGTCCATGGGGACGGTATCGGTCTTTCCCTCCAGAAACCGCTTGAGCGCTCTTTCGGTGCCGAAGCCGGGGGGCGCCGCGGCCATGAGCCTCCCGGAGACGGGTCTCGGGTGGAGATAACCGGCCGCCCCGTCATGATCGAAAAGGGCCGAGAGATGCCCCAGCCGCAAAATCTCCGCCTGGACCGGCCGCCCCTCCCGGTCGAGAATCTCGCCGGTTCTTCGAAGCATCCGGCCCGATGCCGCCATGTCCTCGAAGGCCAGATCCACCAGGAGCCGAATATCCGACACCCCCAGATGTTGCTCTTTTTGGAGCAGCGCCTTCAGTTTCGTCAACCGCTCGGGACGCTCCGCCGTGTAAGGCGATCGTTCGGCCAGCCCCAGAAAATTCCGCACGAATTCGATCACGACACCCGAAAGGGCCTTCATATCCGCGGCATGGCCCTCGAGGGCTTGCGCCGACGCCTCCCGCCGGTCCCGCATTTCCGCCAGCCCCTTCTCTTCCCCGGCCAGGGCGGACCGCTCGGCCGCCAGACGGATCTTGAGATCACGAATCTTTTCGGTCCATTCGGCCCGGGCCGAGGCGATTTCAGATTCGACGCGGACCTTCTCGCGCCTCGCCTCGGCCAGATCCGCGTCCACCTCGCGGCCGACCCGGGAAAAATTGTCGGACCGGGCCGAAACCCCGGCCGGCAGAAGGAGCATCATCAGCCACAGCAGAATAACGCGCCTCATTTGACCGCGTCCTCCGCACTATCCGTCGGACGTCCGATGGGCAGCGCCACCAGGGCGGCCAGACGGGAGCGGTCCGCCATCTCGATCGCCTGCCGTATCCGGGCGGCATGATCGTCGACAGGCTCCCAGCGCTCGGATCCAGGGTTCCACCGAAAGGCGCCGCGGCCCCCTTCGGCAAGGGTAAACAGCCCCAGGCGGCCCACGGAGAGTCGACGGACGGGGATGACGCGGCCGCCGACTTCGAGTTCGGCCGCATCCGCCTCGGTGAGATACCCGTATTCGATTTCGACGGAGAGGGCCTCCAGAAAGGCGCTTACCTGGGCCGGCCAGTCGGCGTCCGCGTCGTCGGCGAGCTGGGAAAGATGCCGGATCCGGGCTTCCCGCGCTTCAGGATGAAGCGGCATGTCCCGCTCCACAAAGGTTTTGAGCCGCTGGATCCCCTCGTCCAGAAACGGCCCCAGGTCGTCCCCCAGGGTAAGGGCGGCCTTCTCGGCCGCCGCCAGGTCCGCCGTCTTCTGCTCCAGATCGGCCATAAAGGCCGCCGTCTTGTTCCGCCGCCACCGGACGCGCGCCAACTCCCGCTCCAGGGCATCGGCTTCCGCCGTCAGTTTTTCCGCCTCGGCGGCCCATCGGTCCCTGAGCTGCTGGGCCGCGCGTCGAATGTCCACGGCACTTTCCGCCGTCTCCAGCACCGCCCCGGCGGACGGCGCCGACCCCGGTCCCGCGGCGGGTATCCGGGCGGCCCCGCCCAGGAGCACGACGGTGCACGCGGCAAGGATCGCACAGCAGCGGTCGGCCCGGATGCGCCCGTTGTCTCTTTCTCTCGTCCATTTCATCATAAGCCCTCGGGTTTCAAACAAAAAAAGCCAAGAATAGCCTCTTCCCCGGAATCGGGTCGGGCCTTCTTGGCTTCTGCTTCGTAAATAAAGATTGGGTTCGCGGTCAAAACGCGATTTCATATCGCGCCGCCCCTGTTGATTAGAAAAAATCGCGGCCGTTGTCAACAGCAGATTTCCCGGCTGAATTCTCATCGCAATCCAGAGCAATGGGCGGCTCAAAATAAGTTCGGGAACTTTTCTCTTGACTTTATCCGTCACTCCTCTTTATGCTGGCGGATATTGATCAGGTGCTCATTTCCGTTTGAGCCCAAGAGGGAACCCCGTGGAAGCCGGGGACGGGCCCGCCGCTGTGATCGGGGACGAAAGCCGCAGGATGCCACTGGCCGAAAGGCCGGGAAGGCGCGGCCGGTAGGGTGATCCGAGAGTCAGAAGACCTGCCTGATCGACATATGTGGGCAACAGCCGCGCGGACGGCAAAACAGCCCGGAGGCGATGCATGCATCGCCGGCTTTCTGCGGATCAAAAAGGGATATCCCGGATCGATTGTTTTCGGTCCGGGATTTTTTTTTGGACGGCACCACAACGCCGCACCCCATCTCCTCGGGACATGGGGCTGCACCGAAGCTCACGGAAAAACCATCGTCACCCAACAGAAAAGGAGACAACATGAACCGAAAAACGCTCGCCACACTCATGACCTTTTTCCTGGTATCCCTCCTCTCCTCGGCCGCGACGGCGACCGGGCACGGACACGCCAAGGCCGACGACAAGGGACCGGCGATCCTGCTGGTGACCTTCGGCACCAGCGTCCCCAGCGCCCAGGCGGCCTTCGCCAACATCGAGATGCAGGTCAAAAAGGCGTTCCCGGATGTCGAGGTCCGGTGGGCCTACACCTCCCATATCATTCGAAAGAAACTGGCCAAGGAAGGCAAGGTGCTCGATTCTCCGGAAATCGCCCTGGCAAAGCTGATGGACGAAGGCTACGCCAAGGTGGCGATTCAATCCCTTCACATGATTCCGGGGCAGGAATTCCATGAGATCCACACCAACGCCATGATGTTCGAAAGGATGGCCGGGGGATTTGACAAGGTCATCGTGGCCCATCCCCTGCTCTCCGCCAATGAGGCCATGGAGAACGTGGTGAAGACCCTGCCGGCCGCCATGATCCCCAAGGATCGGACCCCGGGAGACGCGGTGGTGCTGATGGGCCACGGCACCCATCACGCCGGCGACGCCATCTATTCCGCCATGATGTACAAATTTCAGAGGATCGACCCCAACATCTACGTGGGAACGGTGGAGGGTCACCCCACCTTTGACGACGTCAAGGCCCAGCTCGTGAAAAAGGGCATCCGCAAGGCCTATCTCATCCCCTTCATGTCCGTGGCCGGGGATCATGCCCTCAACGACATGGCCGGCGAGGAAGCCGATTCCTGGAAGCAGATGCTGACCCAGGCCGGCATCGAATGCGTTCCGGTATTGAAGGGCATGGCGGAATACGACGCCCTGGCCGACCTGTGGATCGAAAACCTCAAGGTTGCCATGACACATCTTCAGCCGTAACCGAAGGAGAAAATCATGCATTTTTACTGGCGCGTCCAACAGGACCTGAACTGTCTGGGAGAAACGATCGTCTTTCACGACCCCGGTTTTATTCGGAGGTTCCGGCAATGGGTGCGGAAAAACGCCGTCGGCCTGGCGGCTGCCGAGGGTTTTTCCCTCGATGACCTGCTTCGGCCGTGCCTGAATTGAGCGGCGGCCGGACCGTTTATTTCAAAAACGGGGCAGTCCGGCCGATGGGGCCGAAATCCCTTGCCATTTCCCGGTAGACCGGGCGCCCCACGAAAAAGGAATAGATCTCGTCGGCCTTGACTTCCGGATCGACATCCGCAAACCGTTCCGGATAGATGATCTTGCCGATGACGTAGGCGTCGGCCAGGGCGGTATCGATGTTGGTGGTGTAGGAATTGAAGGGCAGCAGCACATGGACCCGCCGGTTCTGAAAGGCCTTCAGGGCCGCGTAGAACCCGGGATTTCCGCGGTAATCGTCAGCCACCAGGGCAAGCCCCCCGCCGTCGACGAAGACGACGTCCGGATCGAGGCCCAGCAGCACCTCCTTGTCCACGAAAACATGGCTCCCGATGCGGGCCGGCACCTCCTCCGCCAGGTTTCGCGCCGCCGTCCAGACGAAGGGGATATAGCTGATCTCGGTACTCCCGATGCCGTGGGCTCCGCGGTAACCGATGCCGCCGACATAAACCCCCGGCTTTCCCGCCTCGGGAATGCCGTCGACCCGCTGCCGGAGATCCTCTCTCATGGCCAGGACGGCGTCGACCACCGCCTTGGCCCGCTCTTCCCGCTTCAGAATCCTGCCCGCGATTCTCAGGGAATCGAGGACCGCCTCGTCAAAGGTGGCGAAGGCGCCATAGCTCAATACCACAACAGGGATGGCCAGGGCCTTCTCGACCGCGTCGGCCAGTTCGGCGTCCATGTAAGTGACGAAGATCACCTGGGGGGTCGACGCCATCAGGGCTTCCAGGTCCGGCTTCTTGTTGATGGCCGAAGGGCCGCCCGGACCGCAGCGGGGCAACCGCGCCAGCTCCGGGTGGGCAATCCAGTACGGCCGTCCCGTGGGGTTCAGCTTCTCCATCTCCTCCACGGCCGTCACCTTGTCCTGGGCCTCGAGATAGACCATCAGGCGCAAGGCCCCCGGCCCGACAGCGACGATCCGGTCGGGACCCTGGGGCGCCGTCACGGTCCGACCGGCCATGTCCGTCACCGTCACGGTGTCGGCCGCGGCAGTCCCCCACACCGACACCAGGGCGATAAAAAGCCAGGCTATCCATCTGAAAAGTTTCATACGACCTCCTTGGGGATTACAGCGGTATGACGACCGTTCTGCCGTCCAGCTGTCGGAGGGAGACCGCAACACCGTATACCTCACGGATGATATCGGCGGTCAGGTCCTCTTTTTCCACCATGGCGTGAACCCGGTGATCCTTGAGAAACAGGAAGGCATCGGCAAAGCGGACGGCCAGATTGAGATCATGAATGGAAACCACGACCGAAAGACCCTGGTTCAGGGCGATGGCGCGAATGAGGTCCATCACCTCCAATTGATTCCTGAGATCCAGGTTGCTCGTGGGTTCATCCAGCAGGAGCGCCCTGGGGGACTGGGCCAGCGCCCGGGCGATCATCACTTTCTGGGCCTCGCCGCCGCTCAGATCGGAGACCGGCCGGGTGGAGAGGCGGGTGAGACCCATGTGTTCCAGGACATCCTCCACCCTGCGAAAGTCGTCCGCCGAGACGGTGAGGCCCATGTGAGGCTTGCGACCCAGAAGGACGGTTTCATAGACCGTGAGGCGATCGGCCCCGTGGCGCTGGGGGACGTAGCCCACGCGGCGCGCTGTCTCCCTGCGGGACAAGGTCGACAGGCTCTCTCCCTCGAGAAGGATCTCTCCGGACTGGGGGTGAAGAATCCGGTTGAGACATTTGAGGAGGGTCGATTTGCCAGCGCCGTTTTTGCCCAGAACCGCCATTACCCGGCCGGGACCGAGGGAGAAGTCGACCTGGGCAAGCACCGGACGGCTGTTATAGGAAAACCGGATGCCGGAAACATCGAGAATCACGCCGTCTTCAGCCATGTCCCCGCCGCTACCGATACCCGCGGATGAGCAGATAGAGAAACATGGGCGCCCCCAGGAAAGAGGTCACGACGCCCACGGGCATGGCGCCCGAACCGATCACCACCCGACCCAGCGTATCGGCCGACAGCAGCAAGAGGGCCCCCAGCGTGCCCGAAAAGGGGATCAACAGCGAGTGGTCGGCCCCCACGAGGCGACGGGCCATGTGGGGCGCTATCAAACCGACAAAGGCGATCACCCCGCAGAAGGCCGTGGCCAAAGCCGCCACGAGAGCGGCCGCCGCCATGCCCTGGAGTCGCATCCGATCGACGTTCACCCCCAGGCCGCGTGCAGTCTCTTCTCCGGAGGCAAGGGCGTTCAGATCCCATCGCCGGATCATAAAAAAGAGGGTGACAACGGCAACGGCGACGGTCGCAATCCCGATGTCCCGCCAGTCGGACCGGGCCACGTCGCCGAAGGTCCAGAAGACCACCACGGCCAGCTCGGTCTCGGTGGCCAGGTACTGGATCAGCATCGTCGCCGACGCAAAAAGGGATGACAGGGCCACACCGGCCAGAATGACGGCCTCGGGGGCGAGCCGCTTGAGACGGGCCAGGAGGAGGATGATCCCCGTGGCGACCATGGCTCCGATGAACGCAAAGGCCGTTGCCGACATCATGCTGCTGCTGAAAACCACGATGGCCGACGCCGCCCCGAAAGCCGCGCCCTGACTGATGCCCAGCGTGGCGGGGGAACCCAGGGGATTCTTGAGAAGCGACTGAATGCCGAGACCCGAAACGGCAAGCCCCCAACCCATCACCATCGCGGCGAAAATCCGGGGGAGCCGGATATTCCAGATCACCACCGATTCCGCCGGCGAGAGTTCGCCGGTAAGCGCCCGGAAGATCCGATCCAGCGTCAGCTCGTAGGCACCCTGGGTGACGGCCCAAAACCCCAGGACCAAAATCCCTCCGCCCAAAACCGAGAGCAGCATCCGTTTCCGGCGGCCGGCAAGTCGATAGGCTCGGGTGGCCGTTCCAACCCCGACATCCATACCCGATACACTCCCCATAAGTCCTCCCCTCACAAACAAAACCAGCCACGACGGCGCCTCCCCGATTATCGGAGATAGAGCCTTCGTGGCTGGTTTGACGATCGATTTCTTTTATATTTCCGGTTTACATTTCCGGCGGATTTCCGGATCCCGCGGCTTCTGCCGCAGGTTCACTTTCGATGTCTTTAATCCGGATCCGCGAAGAAGTCAAGCCGTTTCGGGCCTGAGCCTCTCCGGGCAACGCCTGGATTTCCGATCCACGACAAGGTCTTACAGGCATCCCCGGCAAATCTGCCGTCCCTCCACGGTTTCCATCTTAGACGGCATGGTCGGCTCGCCGCAACGGGCGCAAAGCGCAGAAGGTTCGATCCGGGCTTTTGCAGGCATGGGCGTCTCCGCCGGCGTCAGGTTGAAAAGGGCCTCGGTGGGGGCCTCCAGAAGATCCCGGGTCCGTTGCAGGTGGAGTTCCTCGAAGCGCGTCCTCTCCGCTTCGCTCGCCTCCCCGGCCATCACCTTTCGGATCAGAGCGGTATGCTCCGCATCCGGCGAAAAGGCTTCGGGACGCAAGGCCACCCGCACCCCCTGTCCCGTCTTCCGGCTCAGGAGGGTCAGCACCATCTTGCCGTGGTCCTTGTAGATAAAATTGCCCTTGCCGAAGGTGCAGCCGGTCAGGACCTGGACCGCATCGGCGGAGCAGGCGTCCGTTTCCACCACGGCCACGATCTCCTCGTCCTCGGACCGGCGCTCCGCAAGCCACGCCATGGCGGCCCTGGCGGCCCGATAACCGATGGACAGGCCCGGGCAGACATGGCCGTGGAAGGCTGCGCACCGCTTGAAATCCTCTCTGTTCATAATTTCCTGTGCATTCATGATCATCTCTCCTGTTCCGGTTTCAATCTCCCGAAGCGCCGTGATGTTATCATCGGACGCCGTGATGATTTTCCATCTCAACTGTCGACCTTCATAGGCCGGTGCCGGTATCCTGTCACCATCATGAAAGTCGACAGTTGAATTTCCATAAAAAAAGCCAGGAAGGCGCTTTTTCTATCTCCAGGATGAAAAGCAAAAGCCTTCTTGGCTTAAATTCATTTACAACTTTCGTCTATTCGCGACACTTGGTCGCGACACCTGATCGCGACACCCGGTGTCGCCGCCTTCATGGCCGAGGCGATGATGCCGATTGCGATCAGCGGCATGAAGGATATTTAACGCTATCAACTAATTGAAGGTTTTTGAGAAGTCAATATTTTTTTCAGTCCCAGGATACGGTATATCGACCGGGCAACGGCGGCACCGGTCAAAAAGGCCTTGACGGATTCGCGCAATTGAGATAGTGCTCCCCTCAAACGAACCGGTCGAAATCGGTTCGCACCCTTGCGACACACTTCGCAACGCCGAGCCACGAAGGCGGCATCTTCATCGATGAAGCGCCTTCGCGGCTTTTTTTGTTTCACTCGACTGTCGACGTTCATAGACCGGTGCCGGGAGGATACGGCCCGCGGGCCGTATCCTCCCGGCACCTCCCTGGTCACTATCATGAAAGTCGACAGTTGCGGTTTCATAACAGCACCTCCACGAAGGACGGCAACAGAAGGTTCGGGCGTCATGTGCCCGAAGGGTTTTCGGAACTTCCTGAACGGAAGGACCTGAATGCAAAGGATAGATGAACTTCATACGGAGGTGTTGAATGAAAAAGAACGGTGTATGGGCACTGGTTGCCCTGGCGTGCCTGCTTGTGGGGACCCCGACCCTTGCGGCAGAAACGGTGACGCTGGATGCGATGGTCGTCAAGGAGAAAAAACTCGTCACCCCCACCCGGCAAACCCACGAAACGGTATACACCGGCAGCGAGGTCACCCGGGAAGGAATTGCAGCCCAGGGAACCAAGGCCGCTGTCAGCGTATACGAGGCGATCAATATACTGCCGGGCATCAGCGTGGAGAGCGTCGATCCCTATGGACTGGGAGCCGAGCAGAAAAGCATCCGGGTCCGGGGCGTGCGCGGATCTCTCGGCGCCATGACCGTTGCCGGCGTGCCCAACTACGGCGGTAATCCCATGGGTCCGCGGGACTATATCTACGATACGGAAAATTTTGAAGGAATCGCCGTTTACAAGGGCGCGGTGCCGGCGGATCTCGGCACCGGCGTCGGTGCCCGGGGCGGCGCCGTGGAGCTTCGACCGCTCTGGCCCGAAATGGAAGCCGGGGCTTTGGTCAGCCAGGGCGTCGGCGCCGACAGCTACAGCCGGACCTTTGTCCGGTTGGACTCCGGGACCCTGCCTGCCGTGAACACCCGCCTGTCGGTTTCCGGATCCTACACCGACGCCGGAAAATGGAAGGGTCCCGGCGACCTCGGCCCCCGGAAGAATTTCAATTTCATGTTGCGCCAACCAATCTCGGACCGGGACGAGGTCCGGTTCTGGCTCAATTACAACAGTCATGATCAGCACCTTTACAGGCCCCTCGCCTATGCCGAGACGCTGGACCTGGACGCCAACCATGACAAAGACTACACTGCAAATCTCACCGGAATCGCAGCCCGGGACATCGACTACTATGATTACAACCGCGGCGACTATGTCAACCGGGATTTTCTGTCCGTCATCCCGTGGACATTTTCCGACCTGTTCAAGCTGACGGTCAAGCCCTATTATTCCAAGGAGGACACCGAAATTCTGGAGGGAAGCACCGCCAAGGGCGGCATCGTCCAGAAGCGCATGCGGAACATCGAGCGGTACGGTGTCATTTCCCAGATCGACTCCCGGTTTTCCTGGGCAACGGCCAGCCTCGGCTACTGGTTTGAATCCTCGGACATGCACATCACCCAGGAGAACTTCAATGCAGCGACGCTGGCGTTCAAGGGATACGGCATGGTCATGGAAAGCGAGGACGACGGCATCGGCCACAGTCCCTATATCAAGCTGGCCGGAAGCATCGGCGGATTCGACTGGCAGGCCGGCCTCAAATACTTTTACTATCGGGACCCTGCCAGCCAGGGGTACACCGCCGCCGCACCGGACTACGAACGGGTGAAAGCCCCGGACCTTTACCGGCAAGAGAAAAGCTACGATGAACTGGAGCCCACGCTGGGTGTCACGTATCTGTTTTCCGAGAACCTTGAATTTCATTCCAGCTATGGGCGCAACCACATTCGTCCTTACGCTTACGTGCCTCTGGTAACCGTCTACAACAACAATCGCGCCGCTTTCCAGGCCGCTGGGGTGACCCTGGACGACATGTTCAGTGGATACGACATGGAGATTACCGACACCGTCGAGCTGGGAGCCCGCTTCAGCACCGAACGGATGGCGTTCCTGCCGACCCTTTTCTACGCCAAACATAAAAATCTCCTGAGCACGATATTCGATCCGCGAATAGGGCCCAACGGCGTGAACTATCAGCAGAATGTCGGGGAAGCCACGGGCTGGGGCTTCGACATGGAACTGAACCTCTTTTTCGGGGAGCATGTCATCTTCTTTTTAAACCCCTCCTATACCGACCTCACCTATGACGACGACCTGATCTTTGCGGAAGCGACCCTGGACACCCAAGGCAATCAGGTGGTGGATGTCCCCGAGTGGATGGTGAAAAGCGGCCTGATCCTCTCCTGGGGGGACTTCACGATCATTCCCATGCTGCGCTACATGGACGAACGCTACGGCAACCCCGAAAACACGGAGAAGATCGACGATTACTGGGTGGCGGATCTCAAGCTCGGCTACACCCGGAAAAACCTCTCCTTTGCCGACGCCCTGAACGTTTCCCTCGAAGTCATCAATCTCTTCGACGAGGCGTACGTCTCCCTGATCCAGGAGAACGACACCCTTCGGGGGGGCATCACCAGTTATTACGCAGGCGCACCCTTCACGGCGATGCTGACCGTCTCCCTGGATATGTAATTCAACCTTCGACTTTCATGATGGTGACCGGATACAACCGGCCTATGAAAGTCGAACGTTGAGTATTTAATACATAATATGAATGTCGAACGTTGAGATATAACCTGTGAAAATGGGCCGACGACCAGAAATTCGCCGACCCGGGAGGACGCGATGAACACTGAAGCAAGAAACGACGCAATTCTGCAGCTCACCCCCGTCGGCGTGGTGAGAAGCCCCATCACAACCCCCATGCTCACGGCCGGAGAATCGGGTCTGGCGCTGAACGAGCGCATGGACCGGATCAGGGAATATCACCGCCGGGTCAAGGAGACCGTCTCCCGACTGGAGATTTTTCCCCAATGGATCGAGCTCCTGGACGGCATCGAGGGCTTTTCGCATATCCTCGTGCTCTACTGGCCCCACCTGATCGACCCGGCAAGGCGCAACCTGAAAAAGGTCCACCCCATGGGGCGGAAGGACCTGCCGCGGCAGGGCATCTTCGCCACCTGCAGTCCGGCCCGTCCCAACCCTGTGCTGGTGTCGGCGGTGTCCCTGGCGGGCCGAAAGGATAACATGCTCGAGGTCAAGGGGCTCGAGGCGGTGGACGGGAGCCCCATCATTGACATCAAGCCCTACGCCCAATCCTACCTCCGGGCGGAAAACCTCCGCGTGCCGGCATGGATGGACCGGATCCACCAGGAACTGGAAGATGACTGATATTGACAAATCTTCAACGGGAACTTAGGGTTATCTCATAACGGCAGACGCAAACGGCAAAGGAGAATTGACTTGACATCCGGAGACCTTTCCGTTAAAGGCTTGGCACGATCCACGGATTGAAATCCGTTTTTTGCTCAATATATAGCGTTTTCCATATCCTGATCAACGAGCCACGAAGGCGACGATTTCCCAAACGATTGCACTTGGGGAAAGCGGTTTTCGTGGCTTTTTGTTTGAGGTAACCCGTCTGTTATTCTTCAAAAACCCTATTATCAAGAGGAGCGTCATATGCAAACCTGCAAATCGATGCTGTCCACCGTGGCGGCCACCTGGTTGATGCTCGCCGCTGTCCCGGCCTTCGCCCATTTCGGCGCCGTCATCCCGTCCGACGACATTATCACCCAGGCGGATGCCAAAACCGTCACCCTTGAGGTCAAGTTCATCCATCCCCTGGAACAGCACTACATGGAGATGGTCAAGCCCAAGCAGTTCGGCGTGATGCACGGCGGGCAGAAGAGCGACCTGACGGCCGCCCTGAAGGCAGCCAAGGGCGGCGGCCCGGACCAGACCGGGAAGTTCACCTTCTGGACCGCGGGCTACGACATCCGCCGGCCGGGGGACTACACCTTCTTCGTCGAGCCGACCCCTTACTGGGAGCCGGCCGAGGATCTCTACATCGTCCATTACACCAAGGTCTGCGTCAACGCTCTCGGGTTGGAGGAGGGCTGGGACGCGCCGGTGGGACTGGAGACCGAAATCGTCCCCCTGACCCGGCCCTACGGCCTGTGGACCGGCAATCTCTTTACCGGGCAGGTGCTGCTCAAGGGCAAGCCGGTCCCCCACGCCGAGGTTGAGATCGAGTATCTCAACGCCTCCCCCGGGAACATCAGCGTGGTGCTCCCGCCGGCGGACCCGTATGTCACCCAGGTGGTCAAGGCCGATGCCGACGGCATCTTCAGTTACGCCATGCCCAAGGCCGGCTGGTGGGGATTTTCAGCCCTGAACGAAGCCGACTGGACCATCGATCACGAAGGCATGAAGAAGACCGTCGAGATCGGCGCGGTCTACTGGGTGCGCACCCGGGACATGAGATAAGAGGGGGGCACCCAGTGAAAACCTCGAGAATCGCAGCGGTATTCATGCTGGTGTCGATCTTCTCCGCAGGGGTTGCCCTGGCCCACAAGGTCAACCTGTTCGCCTACGTCGAGGGGGGAAAGATCCATACCGAAAGCTATTTTCCCGACGGACGCATGGTGGAAGGCGGCACGGTGCGGGTCTTCGACAGTACCCACACCCTTCTCCTGGAGGGAACCACCGACACCGGGGGATTGTTCAGCTTCCCCATCCCCAGGGTCGACGACTTGACCATCGTCATCGACGCCGGGATGGGGCACAAGAACAGCTTTCAGCTGAAAAGGACCGAGGTGGAGGCCGGCAAATGAAGGGTTGCGGATCGGCGCCGTTCCGGGTTAAGAAGCTCGTCATGATTGCGGCGGTGTGGGCCTGCCTGGCGTTCCCGCCGCATGCCGCCCTTGGGGAAACGCCCGGGACCGATACGGCTTCCCCGGATCTCACGGCCCTCCTCACGGAGCGAAACGCCGCTCTCTCCCGCGAGTTGAGGGGTATCCGGCGGGAGATCGCCGCTTTGAGGGCCGATCTCGACAAGCCGGGTTTCCAGGAGGTGTTCGGCGGTATCGGCTACATCCTCGGCCTCTTCGGGGCCGCCGCCTTCGCGGCGAGCCGGCGCAGGGACCGGTAATCCATAGCGGCACGACACCGCACAGGGATTGACCATGCACATTTCCGACGGGGTACTCCCCATGTCCGTGACCGTCGGCGGCTATGCCGCAAGCGCGGCTCTGGCCGCCTGGAGCGCCCGCCGCACCCGGAGCGAGACACTGCCCAAGGTGGCGGTGGTAACAGCGGCCTTTTTCGTGGCGTCGCTGATTCACATCCCTTTCGGCCCCACCAGCGTTCATCTCCTCATCCCCGGTCTCGCCGGAGCGCTCCTCGGGCCGTCGGCTTTTCTGGCCGTCGGCCTCGGCCTCCTCCTCCAGAGCATCCTTTTTCAGTTCGGCGGCCTGACCGCCCTTGGGGCCAATGCCCTCATGATGGGGGTGCCGGCCTTGATCTGCGGTGTTTTCTTCCAGAGGCTCAAAGGCCGCACCCGATCACGGCAATCCATTGTCGGCGGTATCGCAGGGGCTTTGGGAACCGCCATGGCGGCTCTCATTCTGGCGCTCTTGCTGGCCGCGGGCGGGGAGGATTTCTTCGGGGTGGCCAAAATCGCCTTGGCGGCCCATGTTCCGGTCATCCTCATCGAAGGGGCGGTGAGCGCCTTCACCATCGGCTTCCTGGCCCGGGTGAAGCCCGAGATGCTGGAACCGGTCTTTGCCAGTGGGGCCGACGGCACCCATGACACCGCCCCCCGGGATCCATCCGCCCATGGCTGACGTGGTGCATATTGTCCTGCCCGCCTGGCAGTTCGCCGCGATCCTGGCGGGTCCGTTGATCCTGCTGGCGGCCGCGGCCGCCGGACTTCGGTTCCTGGTCCGCCGGCGCAGCGTGTCGGGTGAGGACAGGGACTGGTCGGTGCCGCCCCTTGCGGATTCCGCCGGCGCGACCCTGTTCCACCGCTGGGATGTCCGCTGTAAAATCACGGCCCTCCTCGCCTACAGCTTTCTGGTGGCGGCCCTCGAACACGTCACGCCGACCCTGGCGGCCCTGGCCGTATCGCTCCTGGCCCTGGTTCTGGCCCGTTCGTCCCTTGTCCGCGCCCTGACACGGCTTCTGGCCGTCACCGGCTTTCTCGTCATGTTTCTGGTGGTGATGCCGCTCTCCGCACCGGCGCTCCCCGGCGACACGGTTCTGGTTATCGACGGCGTGGATTGGCTCGGATTCAACCTGCGCGGCCTTTACAAAGCCCTGGCCATCGCCTGCAAGGGCGTGGCCATCGCGCTCCTGATGGAGCCCCTCCTGACCACGGCGCCGCTTCCCGTCACCCTTCACGGCCTGACCCGGCTGGGCATACCGGACATGGTGGGGCAGATGGTCCTCCTGAGCCACCGGTACCTCCACGTCTTCCGGCACGAGGCCGAGCGCATGGCCGCCGGCATGCGGGTACGGGGGTTCCGGAAACGCACCGACATCGAGACCCTGCGGGCCGTGGCCAACTTCCTCGGGATGCTGTTCGTGAGGAGCTTCGAGCGGACCGAGCGGGTCTTCGACGCCATGCGGGCCCGGGGATATCGCGGCCGGTTCCCCGCACCGGAAGAACCGCGGATGCAGGCAAAGGACCTGTTGCTAACCGGTGCCTGGCTGGCCCTCGGGATCACCCTGATCCTCTGGGACCGATTTTTCCAACAGGGAAGCGGATGAACAAGGAGCGGCGATGATGCACAATCCGACCCCGCCGGTGTTGCGACCGGACCCGAAGCAGACCCTCTTCAGCATCCGGGGGCTGACCTATCGCTACGCCGACGGCACCCCCGCCCTCTCGGGCATCGACCTCGACATCGCCCCGGGGGACCGGATCGCCCTCGTGGGGCATAACGGATCGGGAAAGACGACCCTGGTCAGACAGCTCTGCGGCCTGCTCTCCCCTTCCGCGGGGAGCGTCTCCTACAAGGGGAAGCCGCTGGCCGGCGCCCACCTCGATGCCGCCCGCCTGGAGATCGGCCTGCTCTTCCAGGACCCCGACGATCAGCTCTTCGGCCACACCCTCATGGACGACGCGGCCTTCGGCCCGCGGAACCAGGGCCTGGCGCGGGTGTCGGCGGAGGAGGCCGCCCGCGTCGCCCTCGAACAGGTGGGGCTGGCGGGGATGGCCTACAAACCGCCCCACAACCTCAGCTTCGGTCAGAAAAAGCGGGCGGCCCTGGCCGGCCTCCTGGCCATGGGCCCCGAAACGCTGATCCTGGACGAGCCCACCACCAACCTCGATCCGCGCCAGGAGGAGATCTTCCTCAACCTGCTCCGGGATTTTCCGGGCACCCTCGTCTGCATCAGCCACGACCTGATCTTCCTCTACGAACTCTGCGACCGGGCCGTGGTCATCGACCGGGGCCGCATCCACCACGATTACACCCTGAAGGCGCTCGTCTCCCACCGGGCATCCCTGCGGGAGCACGGCCTCGACTTCTCCTTCCGGCTGGCCCCGGAGACGGCCGACGAAAGCGGGAAGACACCGGTTCGCGTCCCCGCGGCCACGCCTCCCGGAAAGACCGCCCCGGCGCCGGCCCTGGTCTCCCTCCGGGACTTCCGATTCCGCTATCCCGACGGCACCCCGGCCCTCGCAGGGGTCGATCTCGACATCGTATCCGGCGAACGCGTGGCCCTCGTTGGGGAAAACGGGGCCGGCAAGACCACCCTCCTCTCCTGCCTCCTCGGCCTGCGCCGGGGCGAAGGCACGTTTCACTTCGCCGGAGAGCCCGTGACGAAACAGCGGCACCGAACCCTCTGGCAGCGGGTCGGCATGGTCTTCCAGGACTGTGCCGACCAGCTTTTCTGCCCGAGCGTGGGGGAGGAGATCGCCTTCGGCCTCCGGCGCCTTGGCTGCACCACCGACGAGACGCGGCAGCGGGTCCGGGAAACCCTGGTGCGGGTTCGGCTGTCGGGATTCGAGGATCGGGTCCCGCTGCATCTTTCCGGAGGGGAGCGCAAGCGCCTGGCCCTGGCCTGCGTGCTGGCCATGTCGCCCGACCTGCTCATCCTCGATGAACCCACCGCCGGTCTCGACCCCGAGGGTGAGGAACTCCTGCTCCAAATCATCGGCGACCTCGACACGACCCTGCTCCTGGTCAGCCACGACATGTTTTTCGTGGGCGAGTTGACCCGCCGCACCCTGGTCATGCACCAGGGGGTGATCGGCTGCGACGTGCCGACCCGGGAATTCATGCGGGACGAGGCCCTGGGCAGCCTCAACGGCCTCGCCTTCACCTACCGGCGGGACTGTAGCGGCGCCATCCGGGAACTGCAGCACGAACACGAGCACAGCCACCCTCACCGGCACCGCCACGAACATCCCCACCGCCACGGCGGAATGGTGCACACCCATGCCCACGAGCACGTCCACGAACACCCCCACCGCTTCGTTCATCGGCACGACGACGGCGACAAAGCCCACGACCACGCGCCCCTCCGATACCCCGAACACCCCCACCCGGGGCACGACAGCGAGCCTCACGACCACGAGCATCCGTGAGCCTGAAGTCGCCGGATGGCAACCTTCGACTATTCTTCCAGAAACATGTCCTTGTAGGTCTTTCGCATCTCGCGCTTCAGGATCTTGCCCGTGGGCGTCTTGGGGAGCGCTTCCATGAAGACGACCTTTTTGGGAACCTTGAAGGGCGCCAGATGTTCACGGCAGCGTTGAATGATCTCTTCCCCGGTTATCGTCTGTCCCTTCCGGGGAACGACAACGGCGGTGACCGCCTCGACCCACTTGGCATGATCCACGCCGATCACCGCAACCTCCTCCACCCGCTGATCCTGATAGATGATTTCCTCCACCTCCCGGGTGGAGACGTTCTCGCCACCGGTCTTGATCATATCCTTTTTGCGATCGACTACGGCAACATACCGATCCTCGTCCAGGATCCCGATATCCCCGGAATGGAACCACCCGCCCCGCATGACGTCCTCGGTCTTTTCCGGATCCTTGAAATACATGATCATGGCATGGGGTCCCCTGCCGCAGATCTCCCCCGGAACGCCCGGGACCTCGACGGCATTGCCGAGATCGTCCTCCAGGCGGGTCTCCATGTTCAAACCGCCCATGCCGGCCGATCCCAGCTTTGACAGGGCGTCTTCGGCTTTCAGGATGGTGTGGTAAGGGGCCAGTTCCGTCTGGCCGTAGTAGTTGTAGATACCGGCCCCGGGGAGGCGTTTCAGCATCTCCTTGAGGACCTCCACCGGCATGATGGAGGCGCCGTAGTAGCACTTTTTCAGGGAGGAAAGATCGTAGGTGTCAAAATCCGGATGGCGCATCATCCCGATCCAGACCGTGGGCGGCGCAAAAAACATGGTGGCCCGGTGGGAAGCGATGGTCTTCAGGATATCGCCGATATTCGGCGCCATGAGGACATTGGTGCCGCCGACCCAGAAGATGGGATTCATGAAAACGTCCCGTTGGGCGCAATGATAGATGGGGAGCGCATTGACGTTGATGTCGTCCGCACCGTATCTCCCGTCGATAATGGCCCCCATGTACTCGGCCATGAGCGCCTGGTTGCTGATGATCACACCCTTGGGAAGAGACTCCGTGCCGCTGGTGTAGGTCATCTGGCAGGGATCCTCGATCCGGAGAACCCCCCTGGGCTCCTCCGCCGGATAGGCTCTGTACCAGGTCTCGAAATTCATGAATCGGTCGTCCGGCGGAGCCTGGCCGGCCATATCATCGGACCAGATCAGATTCCGGACCGTTTTCATGTCGTCCAGAGCATCCGAAACCAGGTGATGCAAAGCGTCTTCGACAACGAACACGCGGCTTTCGGAGTGATCGATACAGTAGGCAATATCCTTGCCCTTGAGCAGGTAGTTGACGGCCAGGTAGATCGCGCCGATCTTGCAACACCCCAGCCAGGTCAGCACATGGTGGATGGTGTTGTGGGCCAGGATGGCGACACGGTCGTACTTCTTCACCCCCAGGTCCAGGAGGCCGCTGGCCACCCGGTTGCTCGCGTCTTCGAGTTCCCTGTACGTCATGGATTTTTGGCCGAAAACGACGGCTGTCTTGTCTGGATAGTGATAGCAACTCCTCCGGATCATATCCGCGATCACCCACCGGTTCACCCGGTTGTAACGGTTCATGAGAAAATCGAGGTTCTCCTTGTTGAGGGTGCCGTACCGTGATTTGTCCTCCGCCGATAAGGATGGTGTTTGCATCATCATGTCCTCCGGTTCATTACATCATTTCCAGTACAACGGCCATGGAGACACCGCCGCCCCCGCAAAGGGTGGCGAGTCCCAGGCTTTTGCCCTGCTGTTTCATGCCGTGGAGCAGCGTCACCATGATCCGGCAGCCGGTGGCGCCCACCGGGTGGCCCAGGCCGATGCCGGATCCGTTGACATTGGTGATCTCACGCTTGAGACCCAGTTCCCGTTCGCACCCGATATATTGGGCGGCAAAGGCTTCGTTGAGTTCGACCCGTTCGAAATCCCCGATCGTCATACCGGTGTTTTTCAGGAGATTCTTCACGGCGGGAACCGGGGAAAGTCCCATGACCGTCGGGTGACAGGCCCCCCGGGCCGATGCCCTGATCCTGGCGATGGGCGACAGGTTCAATTCCCTGGCCTTTTCAGCGGACATGATGATCATGGCCGCGGCACCGTCATTGAGGCCGCTGGCGTTCCCGGCCGTCACCTTCCCGATCTTCGGGACAAAGGCCGGCGGCAGTTTCTGCAGTTGTTCCAGGGTGATGCCGGGGCGAAAATGCTCGTCTTTGTCAAAGATCACCGGCTCTTTTTTTCGTCGGGGCACCGTCACCGGCACGATTTCCGCCTGAAAGGCTCCGTCCCGGGTGGCCCGCTCGGCATTGTTGTGACTTCTCAACGCCACCTCGTCCATCTCTTCACGGCTGATGTTCAGGTGCTGGGCCACCAGCTCCGCGGTCTGGCCCATGATATAGGGCTGCCCCAGGAACATGCTGGCAGGGGCTACATGGGTGTCGACCGGGCTGTCTTCGGAGAACGGAATGATGCGGGAACCGCACTGAAGCGCATGAATCAGGGCGTCCTCAAAGGCCTGATCCTGAAGGCGACACCCCCACCGAGCCCCGGGAACGGCATAGGGCACTCCGGACATATGTTCAACGCCGCCGGCAAGGATAATGTCGGCCATGCCGGCCTGAATCATGGCCATGCCCGAAACGGCGGCCTCCATGCCTGAAATGCAAACCCGGTTGATGGTGACGGCGGGAACCGCATCGGGGATGCCCGCCAGGAGGGCGGCGATACGGGTAACATTCAGGGTGTCGTGGTGCTCCATGCAACACCCGAATCGAACGTCGTCGATCAAGGCCGGATCGATGCCGGCCCGCGCCACCGCCGCTTTCATGACAATGCCGCCGAGTTGGGCGCCGTTCATATCCTTCAATGTTCCGCCGAAGGCCCCGATGGCCGTTCGGCAGGCTGAAACGATGACAACATCCTTCATCTTTCCTGTCCTTTCTTATTTTCCGGCAAAAGCGTCATCGGAGATCTCCACTGCGATACCGTCCCCGCGGAGAATCACCGCCATCCTGCCAAGGCTGACGGGCAGCACCGTCCGGATGAAAAACCGTGCCCCGGCGATCTGTCCTTCATAGAACCCTTCATCCTTCGATCTGACCCCTTCCCGGCGCTTTTCCGCAGCCACGAGCGCCCGCCAGAGCAGCATCCAGGCCATCACCACGTCGCCGGTGACCTCCATGAAGCCATAGGCATGGGCGAAGGCCGTCGTCATCCGTTCCGAACCGGCCATCAAGCCGATGTGGCGGGCCGTCTCCGTCAGTTTGGCGCAAGCTGCCGCCGTCTCCCCGGCCAGTTCCGCAAGGTCGGGGTGCTTGCCCGCGGCGTCGACGGTTTTCCGGATTTCGGCCGTCAGATCCCCGAAGGCCTTTCCGTTGTTCAGGCCCAGCTTCCTCCCCAGAAGGTCCATGGCCTGGATGCCATTAGTACCCTCGTAGATATGGGTGATCTTGCAGTCCCTGAGATACTGTTCCTGGGGATACTCCCGAGTGTATCCGTATCCGCCGTAAATCTGGACGCCCTGGCTGCACACCTCGAAGGCCCTGTCCGTGACATAGCCCTTGGCGATGGGAATGAGCACATCGATCAGCCCCTGGTGCCGGGCCTTTTCAGCCGCGTCATCGCTGACCCGTATCCTATCCTCGCACCACCCGATGTAGAAAAGGAGGCTCCGGCATCCCTCGGTGATGGCCTTCATGCCGAGCAGCATGCGACGTACGTCCGGATGCCGAATAATGGGGACGCCCGGCGCATCCTTGCCCGCAGCCTGGAGATGGCGTCCCTGAACGCGCTCCCGGGCGTAGTTGAGGGCGTTCAGATATGAGGCCGAGGCGCATCCCAGTCCCTGCATGCCTACATCGAGGCGGGCCTCGTTCATCATCACGAACATGGCCCGCATGCCTTTGTTTTCCTGCCCCAGGAGGGTCCCCCGGCACCGCCCCCTGGCCCCCAGCGCCATGGAGCAGGTGGGGCTGCCGTGGATGCCCATTTTTTCTTCGATGCCGGTGCAGACAATATCATTGGGCTCTCCGAGGCTGCCGTCGTCATGGACCCATATCTTGGGCACCAGAAACAGCGAGATCCCGGCGGTGCCGGCCGGCGCGCCTTCAATCCGCGCCAGGACCGGGTGGATGATGTTTTCCGTGAGATCGTGCTCTCCGCTGGAGATGAAAATCTTGTTGCCGGTGATGTTGTAGGTGCCGTCGTCGTTCCTCACGGCCGTGGTCGTCAGCGCGCCCACGTCCGAACCGGCCTCGGGCTCCGTCAGCAGCATGGTCCCGCCCCACTCCCCGGAATACATTTTTTTCAGATAAAGGGCCTTCTGCCGGTCCGTACCGAATTTTTCCACCAGCTTCCCGGCGCCGTGGGCCAGCAGGATGGTCAGAACAAAGGGGAAATTGGCGCCGTGAAAATAGTTTTTCGCCGCCAGTGAGACGGTTATCGGCATCCCCTGACCGCCCCACCGGGGGTCGTCAGACATGGCGATCCACTCCCCTTCCCTGAAAAGGGCGTAAATCCGGTGAAAGGACTCCGGAACCGTAACCCTGCCGTTTTCAAAGGCGCATCCCTCCTCATCCCCGGCTTTCAGGGCGGGCATCATCTCCTTGACGGCCAGGTTGCGGGCCTCGGATACGATCAGGTCCACTGTTTTTCGGTTGAAATCGGCAAACCGTTCATGTTTGCACAGGTTTTCGATCGCCAGTTGCTCGTGAAGCACAAAATCCACGTCCCTGCGATCTGCGATAATCTGGGCCATAATACCTCCAAATGTAAATTCATCAGGGATTCAGACTGAAGGGTCATCAACGCGCCATTCGCCGCGGACGCACCCCTTCAGTCTCCAATTCGTGTAATCATAGAAACCCTTGCTGTTCAGGCATCACATAAAAGCAAAAGGTGTGCCTCCAGTCGGAGGAAATATCATTTTAAATTTAAATTAAATAGTTGTAAAAAACAGAGGGAAGAAATCAGAGCGGGAACAGATGGGTTGTTTTTGACCCATTCACAAACCGAGATTGCCGTAACACATTTAAAAGACGTTCAAAAAGAGTCTGTGAGGCATAAATAACCCGATTGGGTAAAGAATAACTCACTCAACTTTCGACTTTCACAGGCCGGTGCCGGGAGGATACGGCCCGCCATCCGGTCACCATATTGAAAGCCGAAAGTTGAATAACTCACCTTTCAGGAATTCTTCCGAATACCGAGATGCTTGATTTTCAGGTAAAGCGTCTTTCGTCCGATGCCGAGAAGCGCCGCCGCCTCGGTTCGGTTCCACCGACATCGCTCCAGGATGTCGGCCACATATTTTTTTTCAAAATCCCTCACGGCATCCTGGAGCCGGCCCTGGGTATCCTGGGCATTTCCCGCAGAGAGTTGACCATCCGCCGATCCGTGCCGGTATGGATCTCCCGGAAAATCGAGTGAATTGAGACTGACATAACGCTGGACCGTATTTTCGAGCTCCCGGACATTCCCCGGCCAGTCATGATGCTTCAGCATGTTGCGCTCAAATGTGCTGAATTTCGTTAGGCCGGATGGATCATGTTTCTTCAGAAAGGCATCCGCCAGAAGTGGAATATCCTCCCGTCGCTCGCAAAGCGGCGGCAGATATATGGGAATAATGTGAATGCGGTAAAAAAAATCCTCCCGTATCCGACCCTGCTTTCGCAGTTCGGCAAGATTGCGGTTGGTGGCCGCGATGATCCGGACGTCGGGTTTGCGGGACTCGACCCCGCCGATAGGGATATATCCCCCGCCTTCCAGAACCCGAAGAAGTTTCACCTGCATATCTTCGGATATTTCCCCCAGTTCATCCAGAAACAGGGTGCCTTTGGCGGCATGATCGAAAAATCCTGGCTTGTCTTTATCGGCGCCGGTAAACCCGCCCTTGATGTACCCAAAGAACTCACTCTCCATCAGGTCCCGCGGAACGGCGCCGCAGTTGACGGGCACGAATCTTCCGGCGCTGCGGTCGCTCATATCGTGGATGGCTCGGGCCACCAGTTCCTTGCCGGTTCCGGATTCCCCGTAGATAATGACATTGGCGTCCGTTGCCGAAGCCCGCAGGATCATCTCGTACACCTGCCGCATAACCGAGCTTCTGCCGACGATATTTCCGAAATGGCAACTCTCCTTGAGGGCTGAACGCAGGCGCTGGTTTTCTGCCTGAAGAAATGCGTCCTTCTCTTTGACGGCAAGTTCGGCCTGCTTCCGCTCGTGGATGTCGATGACAACCGTCTGCTGCCCCACCACCCCATCGTTCATGTCAAGAACGGGGGAACTGACGGCGTAACACCACCGGTTGTCCTCGGGTCTCTGAAATTCGTATGTTACCGTTTCGCCGGTAAACACCCGTTTTTTTCCACACCACTCGCAGGGAGCGTTCAAGCCGTGTATCGCCTGATAACAGTATTCGCCCGTCCCGTCCTTGCCGATGAAACGCTTTAGCGCCCGGTTCATGAAAGAGATCCGGTAATCCGCCAAACAGATATAGATAACCCCTTCAAAAGCCTCGACAATGCTGATCAGCTTCGATTCGCTTTCCAGCAGACTGCGCCTTGCCTTTTTAAGAGAGCTGATATCCAGAATCGAGGCCACGCTGCATTCCGTGCCGGCGATCATTTCCACCCGGGCCAAAACATGTTTCCGTTTCCCCTCCCGACCGGAAAGGATGAATTCGTACTCTATGGGCACATGCTCCGCCAATTTTCTCCGATCAAAATGATAGGCCATCATTCTCTCGAGGTCTTCAGGATCGGCAATGACGGCAGACCATTTCATTTTGCCTTCAATCTCATCCCTGGAATACCCCGTGAGCTTCTGAAAGCCGGTGTTGGCCAGGGATATGGTCATGTCTTTCTCAATGATGATGGTTGCGGAGCCCGTATTTTCGAAGACACTTCGATAGCGAACCCCGCTCTCCGCCAATGCCCGGGAAATGCTTTTCCGTTCGCTGACGTCCTCGACAAACGCCACGATATGATTTGGCGAACCGTTCTTTTCCCGAACGACCCGAACATGGATCAGACTGTCCATGACGCTGCCGTCTTTTTTGTAAAATTGGGTTTCGATATCCAGAAGCCGGTTCTGTTCAGACGTCACGGCGAGAAGCGCTTCGCGACGAACGAGGTCCCCGGCAAGGCCGCCGGCAATATGATGGACGCCGGAAGCGGCTTCCGCCACGGAATCGTATCCCAACATTCGCGCCAAAGCCGGATTGGCGTCAATGAGGCGGCCCTCGGGGGTGGAACGCAGAATGCCGATGGGCGCATGTTCAAACAGTTCTCTGTCGCGTCCGGGATCTTTCGTCACGGTATCTCATCTGATCAGGGATCGTGGGGTTGGTGAGCAGGCATGGAACGCGGGTATCCGGAAACGAATCCGGCGTTTCAGGATTTCCCCTGCAACGCCGAATTCCCAACCGCGCTGGTCACTCCTCGAAGAGAATTTTGTGGTCGACCAGGTTCATTCCCCGAATGCGGCCCCTGACGATTTTCTGATCACCGAAAATCCCCACCAGCCGCCACGTCCCCTCTCCTTCGGGCTCCACCAGATCGACGGATTCCATGATCAGGGTTTCCGAATCGTTTTTGATCATATACGCATTGGCTTCACACATGGCGCAACACCTCCTTTATCTTTCCCGCCACCACGGCTTCCACCAGGTGCGGCAGCGGCTCTTTTGCCATCCCCACGATCTCCGCGTTCTCCTGGGACAGGGGCAGGAGAATCTTCAGGGCCGGGCTCGACATGACCGCCTCGGCCATCCGGGGCGTCACCTCGCCGAGCATGGCATTGGCCCAGGTGATGCCGACGGGGCCGACGATCACGTCGGCCTGTGAGGCGGATCGGCAGATGGCATTCTCACCCGACGCCCCCCGATTGGCCCCGGCCTTGAGCATACTCGCCGTGGCGATGGCATTGGTGCCCAGGGCGATCAGCTCCACCGACTCGCCATAGGCGTTTTTCAAGGATTTGATCAGGGTGGCGCCGATGCCGCCGCCCTGCCCGTCAATCACGCAGATCCGCTTTGTCAATTCCCAGTCCCTTTCCACACGGGTCATCCCTTAACTCAACTTTCGACTTTCGACTTTCATGGGCCGCTCCCGGGAGGATACGGCCCACGCCCGCGCGATTTCGTTCAAGTGCCGCTAAAGCTTGCTCCGGGCCGTATCCTCCCGGCACCTCCATCCGGTCATCGCGTGAAAGCCGAACGTCGACCCCTTAAAAAAAGGCCACGAAGGCGTCTTCCATACCCGTGGAACGACCTTCGTGGCCAGCTTGATTTCGCATTGCGGCCTTCGGCTTTCAGCGCCGATGCCGCCAGAGAAAGGGCTTTCGCCCACCCGTTCGTATACCGTATTGCCGACTTCTGCCGGAATTTATCTGACAATAAACCTAAACTGAATCACCGCTTACGTCAAGAAAATTCCATCTCCGGAAAGCCCGTTGCGAGCAGCTTCCGGCGCAACGGGAATATACCCGGCCGGTACAGGTTTCAGACCACCCGGATTCTCTCTTCCGGTCCGATGATGATTTCCCCGATCTGGGCGGCATCGGCAATATTTCTTGTTTTCATAACATCGACGAGTTCATCGGCCTGGGCGGCACTGACGCTGATCAAGAGTCCGCCCGAGGTCTGGGGATCGAACAGGAGATCCTGCCGGGCACGCACCACCGTTTCCGAAAAGCTGATCATCGGCTCCCTGAATGCCCTGTTTTTATGGGCACCCGCGGGAATCAGTCCCATGACGGCGAATTCCAGCGCTTCCGGGATCACCGGCACCCGATCGGAAAAGATCCGCGCGCTCGCACCCGATCCGCAGACCATTTCGGCCAGATGCCCGAGCAGGCCGAAACCGGTGACGTCGGTGCAGGCGGTTACATCGAAAGCAGACATGATTTCAGCGGCATCCCGGTTGAGCCGGACCATCAGTTGCGTAATTCTTTCCGTGAGATCCGCGGACGCCATGCCCGCCTTGATGGCGGTGTTGACGATTCCGGTGCCGAGCGCTTTCGTCAGGACCAGCCGGTCTCCCGGCCGAAGTCCTTTCTTGGTGAGCACCCGCGACGGATGGATCACGCCAGTGATGGACAGGCCGTATTTCAATTCCTTGTCCTCGATGCTGTGGCCGCCGACAAGAACAACCTGGGCCTCGGTCAGCTTGTCGAGCCCCCCTTGAATGATCCGCCGCAGAATCGATATATCCATCTCCTTGACCGGAAAGGCCACTATGTTCATGGCGGTCTTCGGTGTTCCGCCCATGGCATAGACATCGCTCAGTGCATTGGCGGCCGCAATCTGGCCGAACCCGTAAGGATCGTCCACGATGGGAGTAAAAAAATCCACGGTCTGGATCAGCGCCAGATCATCTGAAATCTTGTAAACACCGGCGTCGTCGGCACGCTCCAGACCGACGATCACATTTTCATCGGTGGGAAACACCATTCCGCAAAGTGCTTTGTCCAGGTCCCCTGGAGGCAGTTTAGACGCTCAACCGGCGCCGGTCACCGTCCGGGTCAGTCGCATCTTATTATTATCCGCCATGGATATTCTCCTGATGGTTTGAATCCATTGCTTTTGACAACGCCCGTGGAATGTTGTCGATCAGTTCCATAACCTGGGTCGCGGGATTCGGATGGGCATAGTGACCGGTCCAGCGATTGACTTTAGCGGCCAGCGCCCCGGCTTCCACCGGTTTCAAATCCGTGCCGCACAGGACGGTCAGCAGACCGGTCAGGGTATCCCCCGTACCACCGATGGCCTCCATGGCATCAAAAGAGGGGGAATCCACGGCTTCGACAATCTGCTTCCTTGCCGTAATATAATCTGATTTGCCTTTTACCACAAGATGCGCCGCGGCGTTGCCGTGCGCATAAGCCCGCTGGATCAAATCAGGCACATTACCCTCCTGGTGCAGAATAAACCCTCGTGTGTAAAAGGGATGCGGCGCCATTTTATCCGCGAGAAACGCCAATTCACCGACATCCGGCGTGAAAAAATCATAGCAGGGTGCCTGCCCGCTCATCTTGGCGGCATACATGAATCCGGCGTCGGCAATCAGAATCGGCCGCGGTGTCATCGCATCAACCGCAAACAACACCTTGTTATGCCAATCCGCATCCGGCTGAAGATAATGAAAGCTCAATACCGCAAAATTAAATTCGGATAAATGCCGTTCCAGAAATTGATACAGCCGGCGGCTGCCGTGCCCTTCACCGGTATCCCCCACCAGGAAGGCGTACACTTCCGCACCCCCCAGCCATTCGGAAGCCTTTAGCGCGGCAGCCGCCAGTGCGGGGGTTCCGCGGTTTACGGGTATGTTTCGACCCTTCATGCGCAGATGTCCGTCGACCAGGCGGATCTGTCCGTGGGTCAGCGGAAACTGCGGATCGGGAACCGTGCCGACGATGCCTAAAATTTTCGACATAACGCCTCATACGCGAGCTCAAGGGCATAGCCGCAGAGGGTATGCCCCAATTCTCTGGGCCTGGGCGCTTCCGCCAGGGTTTTCCCCACCATTTCCCGGGCCAGGAAGGGTACATCCGGGCATCCGCCGCCGGAAATATTGACGATTTTAAGATCCTTTTTGGATACGGTGATTTTCATGTTGGCCGCCCGCACCATCAGATAATCACCGAAATCTTTGGTATGAAACAGGCTTACGGGTTCCAGCAGCGGGGCCGTGACCGGCATGATTGAAAGCGGCTCAATACCGACGCTGTTGAGTTCCCGCAGGATGTTCAACTCTTCCATCAGCGGAAATTCGATCACCAGATCGCAGCCGGTTTGAATGTCGGGCGGCGGCCCCATCACCCGAACCGACCAGCCCGTTTTTTTCAGAACATTTTCAGCCTGAATCACATCACTTGTATTTTCGAAAACCAGAATCCCGCGATCGACCGACGATTTCCGATCTTTTTTTATCCCTGCCGGTTTTTTCTTTTTAAAAAATCTGAGCACGCTCACCTTTTCCTGATCGTAATCCGATATCCTTCCCCTTCAGGGGATACGTCACTGATGGTGCAGCCTTGACTCTCAGCGGCTCGCGTCACATTTTCCCTGGAAGTATCCGTGTCCACCAGAACGATGATATCCGTCTCTTTTCCGTTTTTGATTTCATTCAAGGTCATAATGACCGGCTGAGGGCAGGAAAGTCCCCTCGCATCCACTGTCGCTGGCATCTGAGCCCTCCTTTTATGCGCTTTTCCTTCTCATGGTAAAACCGACAAACAGACAAACCCCAAAGCCCACAACCACTGCAGCAATGCCGTGAGGGCCTACGCCGCCGGGAGAACTTGCCAGCCCGAAATTGTGGGCGAACCCAGCGCCCACGATCATTCCCAGTACGAATACGGCGGCGTCCCCATCCCCTTCACCTGCGAGAAAAAGCTGTCGGCCGGGACATCCGCCGGCCAGAGCGAAAGCAAGTCCTGCCAGGGCCATGCCGGCAAAATTCCAGAAATGCTGGGGGTGCGCCACGGGCTGACCGGCAAAGCCGGGCGTAAACTGGCTGAGTGCGAGGTTGGTCAAAAACGCAAAAACCGCCAGGGCAATGAAACCGGAAAGCAGATGGGTTTGTCCGAACAGCACCGCATCCCGAATGGCACCCATGGTGCAGAAACGGCTGCGCTGCGCCAGAAAACCAACGGCGATGCCCACGATCAAAGCAGACAACAGGGGGGCATGCATGGCGCCGGGTCCCTGAAGACTGTAAAACAAGACGCCGCTTTTGTCCTGGCCTTCGACCTGCGGGAATACGAGCATCAACACCAGAAACCCGACCATGATCAGCGGCAGGATCCAACCGACCGCGGTGTGCGTCGCCTGCGTGCGGCCCAAGGTGTATCCTGATTTGAGAAACAGGGTGCCGATCCAAATGCCGACGGTTAACCCCGTCAATCCCAGAATGGCGTTGCCGTCGCCACCAGCCAACCGCAGGACGGCTCGCCAGGGACATCCCAGAAACACCAGGGCGCCGATCATGGCGAAAACGCCCAGAACAAACCGGACAATGGGTGCCGAGCCTGCTCTGGGCCTGTATTCCCTGAAAATGTAGGCAGCGACCATCGCGCCGAGGACAAAACCGATGATCTCGGGACGAATGTACTGCACCACCGCCGCCCGATGAAGACCGAGCGCGCCGGCCATGTCGCGTTCAAAGCAGGCCACGCAAATCCCCATATTGCCGGGATTGCCCAGTTTCTGCAGCACGGGCGCCAGGATTCCGATAACAGCCCCCACCCCGATCACTCCCCATCTCGTTGCGAAAATATTTTTCCCCCCCATCGATCCTTTCATCCTTTCTTTGTTGACAAAGAAGCGCTATTCACCGAACGGACAGGATAACTCACCGGCGTGATACACATGCTTTTTGCCGCAAAAGGGGCAGGGGCCGTTGAGGGCCACCTTTGCATCCAGAACCCTGTTCCCGGACCCGTCGGTTATGACACCCCTGTTATCCAATATTGTGAAATCCGCACTTTCAAACACCTCGTTTCGCGTCGGACACACAAATATCAATTTCATATCCATGCTCACCCTCCGATATGGGTTCGGTACCGGCCCCTGACAGTTGAAAAACAGTGGTTACCCTGTTCAACGACCCATCGCTTGATCTCATAATGACTATCGATACAATTCTTATATCATTGTTTTTCCAATGATTCTAATTGATTTATTCTATTCTTCAAGGCTGTTCGATAGAATTTTACGATGCATATCAAAACGCTCATGCGACAGGCAGAGCGGCTCTCAGACAGGTGCTGATGTCGTTTTTCAGGGTAAAATCAGACGAGGGGCGTTGAAACAACTTGGAGAGTTCAAACTCAACTTTCGAGTTTCATCGGCCGGTGCCGGGAGGATACGGCCCGCCTCCCGCGCGGTTTCGTTCAAGTGCCGCTAAAGGGGCGCAGACCGTATCCGCCCGGCACATCTCCGGTCACCATCATGAAAGTCGAAAATTGAATTCGAATTTATTGCGAGGGGGCTCGGGGGGAAATTTGAGCAGCCCCTCTCGCTCCGCCGGCGGCACGGCGGCGTGACGTTATGACGACAAGTCCTCCGGGTCCGACGAATCGTCAGTGTCCACCGATACCGGCGGCGAGCGGTAGGCCTCCAGACCCAGGGCTCGGGCTCGTTTTTCCCATTGCTGCCGCGCCAGAGCCTGCATGTCCTCGACCCGGTCCATCTCGTCGACGATCTCCATGCCCAGGAGCGTCTCCACCACGTCCTCAAGGGTCACCAGCCCGACGGTGGCCCCAAAGGCGTCGGCCACGAGGGCGATGTGGCGACGATGGTCGAGGATATACTCCAGAAGACCCGAGAGGGGCATATCGTCGGGAACGGTCGTGATTTCACGCTTCAGGCTTTCCAGCCGGACATCCCCCTGCCCCCGGAATTTTGAGAGCAGCATGTCGTCCTTCAAGACGAACCCGGTGATGTCGTCGCGATCCTTCCGGTAGATCGGCAGGCGCGAGAACGGGAGGGCGTCGTCGGCCGCCAGGGCCTCCGAGACCGTCATGTTCTCGCGAAGACCCTGCATCACCGTTCGCGGGGTCATGATATCCCTGGCCTTGAGGGAGCCGAACCGGAAAAGGTTCCGGATGATCCGGGATTCGCGTTTGTCGAGTTGTCCGATCCGTTCCCCGATGCCGGCCATGGCGATGAACTCGTCGCGGCTGAACAAATGCGCCGCTTTCCGGCGGGCGATGAGACGGGTCAGCCCCTCCGATATCCAGATCAGGGGATAGAGAATCACGATCAGTGCCCTCACGAAGAGCGCCGTGACCCCCGTCAGTTTCTGCCAGTAAACGGCACCGAGGGTCTTGGGAATAATCTCGGACAGAAACAGGATCATCAATGTCATGACGGCGGAGAAAACACCGAACCATGCCGCGCCGAAGACGTCGGCGGCCTTGGCGCCGGCACCGATGGCCCCGACCGTGTGGGCGATGGTGTTCAAGGTCAGAATGGCGGCCAGGGACTGATCGATCCGGTCCTGCTTCAACCGCCGTAGCAGGGCCGCAAGCCTCGGACTGCGCTGTTTCAGACCGAGGATGTAAGACGGCGTGATGCTGAGCAGGACCGCCTCCGCCACCGAACAGAGAAAGGAGAATAATAGAGCGAGGAGCACGTAGGTCACGAGAAGAACAACATCCATGTGGGCATTTGAGGCACCGGCGACATCCCTGCTTCCCGGACTTGCCGCCATGGCCGCCCCGGCCCCGATCACCACGCCGGCAACACCCGCCGGCCAGAGATATCCACAATGCATTCGTCTCATTCCGCCGCCTTTCCGAGCTTCATGAGACTTCCGAAGACTTCCGCATCCCGCCTTCGGCAGTACTGCAGCCCCTGAACGCCTTGGAAAATCAGCAGCGTCGCCGTTTCCATCCTCCAAATCCACCTTGATCTCCTTTCCCTTGTTATCACGCTGTCAGCGTCTTATCATAATTTTTGACGGAACCTTCGGCCTTCAGGCTCTATCCGGTCACCATCATGAACGTCGAAAGTTAACTTTTCTATATACCATTGGAACGGACGGACCTGTAGTTTTTTTGATGCCACACCCCAAAAGATTTTTGACGGCGCATGCCGTTTTCGGCGTCGATCGATAACAGATGCCCTTATCGGCGGAATCCACTACGGTGATCAAAATCAGGTTGAAGACGCCGTGTCAACATCAAAACCCCCCCCTTATTCCGACAGGGGTTCAGGGGGCAACGCCGGAAAATATTCCGTACCGGTCTTCTTGCCGCCCCCTCTTGAAAAATCCGAAAAAGCCCCCATTATATCCCTTGTCCGATGATCAGCCATAACATTCCGAGACACAAAAGGTAATCATGAAACAAAGCTTAAAATCCACGCCTCCCGCCCCACCAGCCCTGGCCGAAAGGCCGATCCCTTTTTCGTTACGCCCCAAGCCCGTCCCGGCATCCGGGGAATTGGAGGCCATCATCGTCAAGGGCGCGCGGGAGCACAACCTCAAGAACATCGACGTGGAGCTGCCCAAGAAAAAGCTCATCGTCTTCACCGGGGTCTCGGGTTCGGGCAAGTCGAGCCTCGCCTTCGACACCATCTTCGCCGAAGGTCAGCGCCGCTACGTGGAATCCCTCTCCGCCTATGCCCGCCAGTTCATCGGCCAGATGGAGAAACCCCGCTACGACACCATCCGGGGGCTTTCGCCCACCATCTCCATCGAGCAGAAATCGGCGAGCAAGAATCCCCGCTCCACCGTGGGCACCATCACCGAAATATACGACTACCTCCGGGTCCTCTTCGCCCGCATCGGCGAGCAGTACTGCTACCGTTGCGGCAGCCGGGTCGGCCGGGGAGACGCCCAGAGCATGGTCGGGCAGATCATGGAGATTCCGCCCGGAGCCAAAATTCTGATCCTCGCGCCGGTAATCGACAACCGCAAGGGGGAGCACCGGAAGCTTTTCCAGGACCTCGCCGCCGACGGGTTCTCCAGGGTCCGGGTCAACGGCGTGGTGCGGGACCTTGAGGATATCCAGGGCCTGGAGAAGCACAAGAAGCACACCATCGAGGTGGTGGTGGACCGGCTCTCGGTCAAGGACGACGAGACCTTCCGGAAGCGGCTGACCGATTCGGTGGAGACGGCGCTGCGTCTGGGCCAGGGACGGCTCGTTGTCCACGTCCTGGGCCGGGAGGATCTCAGGATGAGCGAAGCCCGTTCCTGCTGCGGCATCGCCTATCCCGAGCTCGATCCGCCCCTCTTCTCATTCAACTCTCCCCAGGGCATGTGCCCGGACTGCAACGGCATCGGCAGCGAGCTTTCCATGGACCCCGAAAAAATCGTTCCGGACAAGACCCTCTCCATCCGGCAGGGTGCCGTCATTCCCTGGCGCGGCTATTTCATGAAAAACGACAACGGCAGCCGGTCCTGGGGGCTCAACAAGCTCACCGCCATGTCGCGTCGGTGGGGCATCGATTTCGACACCCCGTGGGAGAAGCTTCCCAAACAGCAACGGGATCTCATGCTCTACGGCTCGAATGGGCGGGAAATGAAAGTTCGATGGGATTCAGAGAAGATCCAGGGCGACGTCACCATGGCCTGGGAGGGCGAGGTCAACGCCCTCATGCGCCGCTACCTCCAGACCCAGTCCGAGGGCCAGAAGCGGTGGTACGCCGGGTTCATGTCCGAGAATCCGTGCCGCGCCTGCAAGGGGCGCAGGCTCAAGCCGGAGGTCCTGGGCGTCCGGGTCGGCGGACGCTCCATCATCGAGATCACGGAGATGACCGTGAGCGAGGCCCACGCCTTTCTGAGCAATCTCGAGCTCACCGGCAACCGGAAGCTCATCGCCGAGGAACTCCTGAAGGAGATCGTCGGCCGACTGGGCTTCCTGCTCAACGTGGGGCTCGACTACCTCTCCCTCGATCGCAAGGGGCCGACCCTCTCCGGCGGCGAATCCCAGCGCATCCGCCTGGCCTCCCAGGTGGGATCGGAACTGACGGGCGTCCTCTACATCCTCGACGAACCCTCCATCGGCCTCCACCAGCGGGATAACATCAAGCTCCTGGAGACCCTTCAGCATCTTCGCGATATCGGGAACACCCTCATCGTCATCGAGCACGACCAGGAAACGATGGAAGCCTCGGACTGGATCGTGGATATCGGCCCGGGCGCCGGGCTTCTGGGGGGGCAGATCGTCGCCCAGGGGCCGCCCGAAGAGATCCGGGAAAACCCTGTCTCCCTGACCGGGCGTTATCTGGCCGGCCTCGAAAGAATCTCCGTCCCCCAGAAGCGGCGCAGACCCGAAGACAACGGAAACCACTGGATCGTGGTCAAGGGCGCCGCCGAGAACAATCTGGCCGGCATCACGGCAAAGATCCCCCTGGGGCTTCTGGTCGCAGTCACCGGTGTTTCCGGGGCCGGCAAATCGACCCTCGTCAACCAGATCCTCTACCCGGCTTTGGCCCGACACCTCCACCAGTCCGCCCTGGAAGTGGGAAAATACCGGTCCGTCGAGGGGCTCGACCATCTCAACAAGGTCATCAACATCGACCAGAAGGCCATCGGCCGAACCCCCCGGAGCAACCCGGCGACCTATACCAAGGTCTTCGATCCCATCCGGGACTTTTTCGCCCTCCTGCCCGAGTCCCGGACCCGGGGATACAAGAAAGGGCGTTTTTCCTTCAACGTCAAGGGCGGACGATGCGAGGCCTGCAGCGGCGATGGGTACATCAAGGTGGAGATGCACTTTCTGGCCGACGTCTATGTCCCGTGCGAGACCTGCCGCGGGAAGCGCTTCAACGAGGCGACCCTCCAGGTGAAGTACAAGGGGCACACCATCGCCGACATTCTCGACCTGTCGGTGCGCGAGGCCCGGGAGCTCTTCGCCAGCCACCCCAGGATCACCCACATCCTCGACACCCTCATGGACGTGGGTCTGGGCTACGTCAAGCTGGGTCAGTCGGCCACGACGCTCTCGGGCGGCGAGGCCCAGCGCATCAAACTGGCCCGGGAGCTGGCCAGGCGGGACACGGGAAAAACCCTCTACATTCTGGACGAACCCACCACCGGCCTCCATTTCCAGGACATCCGGATGCTCCTTCAGGTCCTCCAGCGACTCGTGGACGGCGGCAACACGGTGGTCGTCATCGAGCACAACCTGGACGTCATCAAGACGGCCGACTGGATCCTCGACCTGGGCCCCGAGGGCGGCGCCGCCGGTGGCCGGATCACGGCCCAGGGCCCCCCGGAGAAGGTGGCCCGGTCGGATCAGAGCTACACGGGGTATTTTCTGAGGAAGGTGCTGAACAGCCGTTTGCCAGAGGCAGAGACGGTCGTTTTCTGACAATATGCCGCCACCATATCGAGAACCGCAACACCCCAAAGGAGTGTCGTGTGAACACGAAACACCACGACCGAGCCGCCGTTTCCGTCGTCACCATCGACCGGGAACCCATCGAGCTTTACAAGATCCTCAAAATGGAAAACTGGGTCGCCTCGGGCGGCGAGGCCAAGTTCGCCATTGCCGACGGGCAGGTTTTGGTCAATAATGCGGTGGAGACCCGGAGACGGAAAAAAATCTTTTCCGGAGACACGGTGGCATTTGCCGGCCACCGGATTCATATCCGCGTGAAACCGGATTAACCCCCTCAGGAAAGAATCCAAATGGTTCCTCAGTTCTGGACCTACCTCATCGCCATCACCCTGCTCACCCTCACGCCGGGGGTGGACACCCTGCTCATCATCCGCAACACCAGCCGCGGCGGCTGGCGGGACGGCGCCGTCAGCAGCTTCGGCATCTGCACCGGGCTATTCGTCCATGCCGCGGTGTCGGCCGTGGGCATCTCCGTCATCCTCCTTCAGTCGGTCCTGGCCTTTAACGCCCTGAAGCTGGCGGGGGCCGGCTACCTGATCTGGCTGGGGACGGTGAGTCTCCGACAGGCCTGGAACCGCGGCGATGCGCCGGCATTGTCATTCACGGGGGCCCCTCGCTTCCGATTCAATCCCAGACGCTCCTTTGTTGAAGGATTTCTCTCCAACGTCCTCAACCCCAAGGCCATCGTCTTCTACATGGCTTTTCTGCCCCAGTTCATCGACCCCTCGGGCTCGGCCCTGCGGCAGTCCCTTTTCCTGGCCAGTCTCCATTTCGCCATCGCCATGGTCTGGCAGTGCTTTCTGGCCCTCATCGTCAACCGCGCCAAGGTCTGGCTGAAACGACGTGCCGTCCACCGAACCTTTGACGGCGTGACCGGTTCCGTCATGGTGTTCCTGGGCATTCAGCTGGCCTTGACAAGATAGCCGCCCGGGTGAAATCCTCATGACCCCGGCGATCAATATACTGAAAAAGCATAAGATCCCGCACACAGTGCACGCCTATGTCCACGCCGCCGATACGGATGCCTACGGCCGGGAGGCCGCGGAAGCCCTGGGGGTACCCCCGGAACGGATGTTCAAGACCCTGGTGGTCTCCCTTCAGGGCGGAAAGCACCCCCTTGCGACGGCCATGGTTCCCGTCTCCGGCCGGCTCGATCTCAAGTCGGTCGCCGCCGCCGCCGGCGCCAAGAAGGCCGCCATGGCCGATCCCGCAACAGCGGAGCGGGCCACGGGGTATGTGGTGGGCGGCATCAGCCCCCTGGGTCAGAAAAGGCGGCTCCCAATCTTCGTCGACGCCTCCGCCGCAGCCTTCGAAACCATCTTTGTCAGCGCCGGAAAGCGCGGCCTCCAGATCGCGCTCGCCCCTGAGGACCTGATCCGCCTCTGCCGCGCGAAAACCATCGACCTCAGGCGCTCCGATACGGCAGGTTGACACCAGCGCGCCATGGCTGCGCTCATTGACATGATCTCCTCCGCGGATCGCTCCATGCAGCAGTCCGGCGGCAGCTTGAGGATCTTTTCAGCCCGAGAGAATACCCCGAGAGAATACTATGATACGCCTTCCGTATCCACGTACCGCCGCCAAGCCGCCGTCACCCGTTCCCGCAGTTCGATGAACCGGTCCGCGGCAACCTTGGCGGGCTTTTCCCGGAGGCTCAGCTTATGGCCCATGGACCGATAGGTCAGATAGGCTTTTCTCAGGAAATAAGCCGTAATCTCATCGATGATTCGGGCGTCGGCCAGGGACCGGATGAGGCGGACGTTATCCGTCCATCTGAGGATCTCGGGCCGTCGGTGGGACTCCAGCAGGACCAGGTACTGGACCAGGAACTCGATGTCCACCATCCCGCCCACGCCCTGCTTGAGATCGAACTGTCCCGGTTCTGGCGCCGGAACCTCCCTGCGCATTCGTGCCCGCATGTCCCGGATCTCCGCCCGAAGGGTCGCCCGGTCCCGCGGCTGGGCCAGGATCTCTCGACGAATCTTCTGGAATCGGTCCATGAGCCTGGGGTCGCCGACGATGGGTCTGGCCCGGACCAGTGCCTGCTTCTCCCAGGTCCAGGCTTCGTTCAACTGATACTGCCGGAAGCCCGACACGGATGTCACCAGGATGCCGGCGGCCCCGCTGGGCCGGAGCCGCATGTCCACCTCGTAAAGCCGGCCGGCGGGCGTATGGGTGGAGAGCATGTGCAGGACCCGCTGGCCCAGACGACTGTAGAAGGTAGTCGTATCCACGGGCTGTTGGCCATCGCTGAGTCCGGCGGCGCCTGAGTGAAGGAACACGAGGTCGAGATCCGAATCATAACCGAGCTCGAGCCCGCCCAGCTTGCCGTAGGCGATGACCGCAAAGCCCCGCTCTCCGGGGAGAAGCGGCGGGTCGCACGGGGGGGTCCCGTGCCGATCGAACAGGTGGGCCGCCGACATCTCCACAACCCGTCGCAGCACCGTCTCGGCGATGTCAGACAGGTGATCGCTGACCCGCATCAGGGGAATGGCGTTGGTGATGTCCGCGGCGGCCACCTTGAGGGTGTTTATCTGGCGAAAGAGGCGAAGCGCGTCCATCTGGCCCTCAAGATCGTCGGGATCGCTCTTGGCCTGCTTGCGCGCGAGGGAGGCCTCCAGCTCGGAGCGCTCCGGTGGCAGGTAGAGGGCCCTGGCGTCGAGCAACTCGTCCATGAGCACTGGCTGTTGCGCCAGGAGCCTCAGAATCCAGGCACTGGTGTCGGCCAACCGCATGAGATGGTCCAGGGCATGGTGGTTTTCCAGGAGCAGGGCCACATAACTGGTCCGTCGACGGATGGCACGGACCAGACCGACGGCCCGCTCCAAGGCAATGCCGGGCTCATCGGCCCGGCCCGCCCCGGTGATCACCAGGGGCATGAGGCGGTCGATCCGATCCCGCCCCTCCCTGCTGAGAACCTGACCGTCGATCTCGTCCCGGAAGGATTTAAGACACCTGAGAGCGGTTTCCGGATCATTGTAGCCCGCGGTTTGGAGGAGGGACCGGACGTCAGCGTCGTCCCGGGGGTGGTCCCACACCCCCGCCAAGGTTTCGGCCGCCGCATCCTTTTCAGGGGCACTCTCCTCCATTTTGAGAAGACTGTTGAAGTGGCCGTGGACCGCCGCCATATACCCGACCAGGCGGTCGCAGAAGGAGGCCCAGTCGTTGAAACCCATGGCCGCGGCAAGGCGCTCCCGCCCCAGTGCATCCCCCGGCAGCACATGGGTCTGGGCGTCGTTGACAGCCTGGAGGCGATGCTCGACACGGCGCAGGAAGACATAGGCTTCCTGCAGAATCCGGCAGGTCTCGGGGGCAATGCAGCCTTCCTGGACCAGCAGGCTCAACACCGTGTAGATCCGCCGTTCCTGGAGGGCGGGGACAACACCGCCCCGGATAAGCTGAAAGATCTGACCGAAAAATTCCACCTCCCGGATGCCTCCCGGGCCCAGTTTGATGTTGTCGGCCATGCCCTTGCGCTTTACCTCGAGGGCGATCATCTGCTTCATGCCCCGCAGGGACTCGAACACCCCGAAGTCGAGGTACCGGCGATAGATGAAGGGCTGGAGGGCGGCGGCGAGACGCTCACCTGCCGCGAGGTCACCGGCCACCGGACGGGCCTTGATCCAGGCATACCGCTCCCATTCCCGCCCCTGTTCCTGGTAGTAGGATTCCATGGCGTCGAACCCCATGGCCAGTGGGCCGGATTCCCCGTAGGGACGAAGGGTCATGTCAACCCGAAATACCAGACCGTCGACGGTATTCGCCCCCAGCACATGGATCAGACGGCGGGAAAGCCGGGTGAAGAATTCCTCGTTGGTGACGACCCGGAGACCGCCCAGGGTCTCGCCGGCTTCGGGGTAGGCGAAAATCAGATCGATGTCCGAAGAGAAGTTGAGCTCCCGTGCTCCCAGCTTTCCCATGCCGTAAATCACCAGGTGTTGAGGGTGTCCATTCCCATCCACCGGCGTGCCCAGGGCGACGCAATGCCATTTGTACAGGCATGACAGAGCGGCCTCGATGCAGACCTCGGCCAAACTGGAGAGGTCCGCCACCGTCTCCCAGAGGTCGGCAACTCCCGACAGGTCCCGAAAGGCGATCCGGGTCATCTCCCTCCGCCTGAACAGCCGCAGGATCCGCGAAAGGCCCGCCTCGTCCTCGACATTTTCAATCAGTATTCCAAGGTGTCGGGCGTAAGTCTCCCCGTCGTAAGCCCGGAAGAGGTCGCCGCTCTCGAAAAGCGCAGCCGTCATTTGGGGGTTTCGGACACAGCTTTTCAGCATGAAGTCGCTGACGGCAAAGGCGCGCCTCAGGGATTCGGCCAGTTCGGGGGATATGTATCCCTCGGCGTCGGCATAGGCCGGCGAGGCTTGGAATTCGCTCCACCGCTTGTCGGCCTCGCGGGCCAGCGCCTGGGACAGCACGATCGGATTTGACATTGTCTTTTCACCCCACCTTTGCGCCTTTGCGAGAACATCCTTTTTTGCAAGCGTCTTCCGGAGCCAATAACAGTCTCACGCGAAGCACGCAAAGAACGCCAAGGTTTTTTTATGCTTCAGTCTTCAACCTTATCCGGTTACGACAGGAAAAGCCGAAGGTTGAATTCATGCACAATCGATTTTCAAAACCGTCAAGGATGACAGACTCGAAATTCGAATCCATCATGATGTTAAAAGGTTAATTTATCATCGAATGCCGGGACAAACAACGAAAAAGATATCGATTCCCCTTTTCCGGCCGGACATTCCATGGTACAGCATCTTCCTCAACTTTCGACTTTCATAGGCCGGTGCCGGGAGGATACGGCACCTCTTTCCGGTTACCATCATGAAAGTCGAAAGTTGAGATCTTCATTATGCGAGCGCTGAACACGCTCTTGTGCACAGGGAACCCGTCAGGATGCCGGCCGTTCCCGACCGAACAGTCCCAAGGAGATTTTATGGATGCTCAGACGCTCATCCAGTGCGCGCGGGGGGATCGACAAGCAGATCTGCTGCTCAAAGGCGGCCGCATGGTCAATGTCCTCTCGGGTCGGATCGAAGATGTGGATATCGCGGTGATCGACGGTCGCATCGCCGGGTTCGGAGATTACGCCGCCGACACCGTCGTCAATCTGGACGGAAGCGTTGTCGCCCCGGGTTTTATCGATGCCCACCTCCACATCGAAAGTGCCATGGCCTCGGTTACGGAGTTTGCGCGGGCGGTGGTACCCCTGGGCATCACCACTGTCATCGCCGACCCCCATGAAATCGCCAATGTCCTCGGAGCCGAGGGTATCCGCTACATGCTGGCGGCAGCCGAAAACCAGCCTCTGGGCGTCTATTACACCCTCCCCTCCTGCGTACCGGCAACAACCATGGAAACGGCCGGGGCAGTCCTCGGCGTCCAGGAACTCTCCCGGTTCATGGGCGAGGAGCGCATGCTGGCCCTGGCTGAAATGATGAACTTTCCGGCGGTCGTGGCGGGAGATCCCGCCGCGCTGGAAAAAATCGCCCTGGCCCGGCAACAGGGAAAACGCGTGGACGGCCACGCGCCGGGTTTGACCGGAAAGCCCCTCGCCGCCTATGTCGCCGCGGGCATCGAAAGCGACCACGAATGCACCACAGCCGCCGAGGCCCGCGAGAAGCTGGCCATGGGCATGCACATTATGATCCGGGAGGGCACCGGCGCACGGAACCTCGATGCCCTGTTTCCCGTCATTGACGAAAAGGCCATGGACCGCATGATGTGGTGCACCGACGACCGACACCCCCATGACATTCTCGCGGAAGGTCATGTCGACCATATCATCCGAAAAGCCATCGCTTTAGGGCTCGATCCCGTCTCGGCCATCCGGATGGGCACGCTGCACCCCGCCCGCTATTTCGGCCTCCACGACGTCGGGGCACTCACCCCCGGCCGTCGGGCCGACATGGTGATCTTTCCGGATCTTGGCGCCCCCCGGGCCGAGGCCGTCTACGTCGGGGGGCGCCTGACCGCCGAGAAGGGCAACATGCGTCCGGAAATTCCCCGTCCGTTGTCCGCCGGGCTCCCCCCGTCCATGCACATCGCGCCGGACACCGTCGATTTCGCTCTTCCCGCCCAGGGCCGTCGCATCCGGGTCATCGATGTGATTCCCGACCAGTTGGTGACGGGGCAGTTCGTCCTGGACGCGACAATCCGGGACGGCATGGCCGTGGCCGACCCCTCGCGGGACATCCTCAAGATCGCCGTGGTCGAGCGATATACGGGAAAGGGCCGGACCGGCCTGGGGTTCGTCCGGGGATTCGGCCTGCGCCGGGGCGCCATGGCTTCGAGCGTGGCCCATGACAGTCACAACATCATCGTTGTCGGTACTGACGACAAGTCGATGAAAACCGCCCTCGAGACCGTCGTTCAAATGGGCGGCGGCCTCTGCGCCACCTTGGAACGGGATGTTCGCGCGGCCCTGCCCCTGCCCATCGCCGGGCTGATGTCTCCTGAGCCCATGATCGTCATCCGGGATCGGCTCGACGACCTGATCGCAGCGGCGGCGGCCATGGGCGAACGCCTTCGCGATCCCTTCATGACCCTCGGCTTTCTGGCCCTGCCGGTGATTCCCGAACTGAAGCTCACCGATATGGGACTGGTGGATGTGGGACGATTTGAGGTGGTGCCCTTGTTTGTGGAATAGAAAAAGGCTGAAGGCTGAAGGATAAAAAACCCTTGGCGTTCTCTGCGTGCTTTGCGTGAGGAGGTAAACGATATGTTAGTCGATGGAAAAGAGATGCGGCCCATATGGCTGGATGGGGATCACCGCACGGTGAAGGTCATTGATCAGCGTCTGCTGCCCCACGATGTCGTGATCATGGACATCAGAACCCTGGACGAGACCCTCTACGCCATCCGGGAGATGGTGGTGCGGGGGGCCCCCCTCATCGGCGCCACGGCGGCTTACGGCGTATACCTGATCGTCCTGAACGCCCCGGACCCGTCGGTGCCCGAGGGCTATCTCACGGCGGAAAGCGCACGGCTAAAGGCAGCGCGCCCCACGGCGGTAAACCTGGCATGGGCCGTGGACCGGATGGTGCCCGCCGTCCGCGCGGAAAGGACGCCCGAGGGAAAGCGATCGGCAGCCCTTGCCGCAGCCGAGGAGATCATCCAACTCGAGGCCGACAACTGCCGTCGGATCGGCGAGCACGGTGTCGCCCTGATCCAGGCGATCCGGGATCGGAAAAACGGCGGCACCGTCAACCTCCTGACCCATTGCAATGCCGGGTGGCTCGCCTGCGTAGAATATGGAACGGCCACGGCGCCCATGTACGTTGCTGTCGAGCAGGGGATCGAGATACATGTCTGGGTCGACGAAACCCGGCCCCTCAACCAGGGAGCGAGACTCACGGCCTGGGAGTTGGGCAAGGCCGGCATCCCCCACACGGTCATTACCGACAACGCCGGCGGCCACTTGATGCAGCACGGTCTCGTGGACATGGTCATCACCGGCACCGACCGGACCACCTACACCGGCGACGTGGCCAACAAGATCGGCACCTACCTCAAGGCCCTGGCCGCAAAGGACAACGGTATCCCCTTTTATGTGGCCCTTCCCTCCACCACCTTCGACTGGACCCTCGCCGACGGCATCCGGGAGATTCCCATCGAGGAGCGGGATCCGGACGAAGTCCGATACATTCAGGGATCCGACGGCAGCGAGTTGCGGAACGTCCTGGTGCCACCCAAAGGCAGCCCGGCAGCCAACTACGCCTTCGACGTCACCCCCGCCCGCCTCGTAACGGGCTTCATCACCGAACGCGGCATTTGCCGGGCCACGGCTGCGGACATCAAGCGACTCTTCCCCGAGCGGTGAGGCGGATCGCAAGCACTGCCGCCTCATCCCCGGGTCGCGGTGAACTTTTTCTTTAGCAAGGGGCCGTCCTCACGCCAGGCCCAGCAGGAGTTTTGCAGGTACGCCATCATTCTGGCATAGATCTCAGGATCAATCGGCTTTCGACCCATGGCGCTCCAGGCGCCCTGAAAGGCGGCCGGTGCCATGGCCGTCAGCAACTCCATCAGATGCGTGCACCCGGTTACCCTCCCCACGAGTTTCCTGGCAAGCACGGTGAACCCGGGGGCAATACTTTTGCCTTTGATGACGGCGAGACACTCTCGTATTTCGTGACAGACCGTGCGGGGCACCGTAGGCATCTCCACCTCCACGTCGACAATCACCAGTTCCGGGATCTGTAACGCCATGCGTAACTCCATGCGGATAATTAAGTGATGCATGACGTATGGCGGACGCACCTCACCGGTCAGCATGTATGAATCGAGGAAACGCTCATCCCGAAGGGAACCCTCAACGATAATCGTATCTGACGCGTTGGACGCGCCCTCATAGGTGACGGTATGAATGCTGCGGCTGTGAATCTTTTTCTGTCGGGTCTTGTCCAGGGGTATCACGAACCTTCAACCTCCTTCTCGTTTCTCGGATTTTTGAAAAACATTCACTCGACTTCCGACTTTCATGGGGCGGTACCGGGAGGATACGGCCCGCGCCCCGCGCGATTTCGTTCAAGTGCCGCTGAATGGGATCGGCCGTATCCTCCCGGCACCGCTTTCCGGTCACCATCATGAACGTCGAAAGTTGAAATATTCAATGATAACATCCAATGGTCATATTTCTGTTCTTTTCTCTCAATACCGGTTGTGCCGCGACAAGTCAACGATCTTCTTCCTTGACACCGGACAAGCGCCGGAAGGGCCTCACTCATCCATATTCACAATCTTCGGCGGGCAGGGAATAAACCGCAGGAGCCTTCTTTTCACGAATTTCCGGCGGATGCGAAACCCTGCCTTGAGGTGCAGCCCGACCGAGATTTCCCAGTCCTCGTACATCCCCGAAACCAGGGTATGGCAGCCCATATCCCGAAGGCATTCCATCAGGGATCCCAGGAGATAGGACCCCACGCCCCTTCCCTGGTGATCCGGAAAGACGAAAATATAGACCAGATAAGCGATGCCGGGATCCAGATGGAGGGTGTACAGGAGATCCAGGGGATAGTCCCGGAAGGTGACCCAGGCAAAGGCGCGGATGCGCTCCGAACGCTCCAGCAACAGAAACCGGTCGCCCCGCTCGAGGGCGCGGTCCAGAAAATCCGCTCCCTTGACAAACCCCTGAAAGGCCGCCAGGACAAACAGATCCCCCGGGCCGGCCCAGCGCCGGGAAAATGGGATATCCGGCTCGACGACGGTGATCGGGGCCGTCAGATCCCGGACCAGCTCGATCCAGGCGGCGGCCCGTTTGGGCCTGTGATAGAGCCCCTCGATGATGTGACGCAGAGAAACCATCGCGCACTTTTTCGAAACCGTCTGGAGATCGACTGCTTACGAAAGCATCCGCCGTAATCCATAATAACGCAACGTTCGACTTTCATGCGACGACCGGCACCGGCCCCTGAAAGTCAAAAGTTGAATAATAAATTATATCGCCGGCTCCGCCGAGATGTCAACATGTCCGTTGACCCATAAAATCTCATTGCTTTTTGGTCGCTCCGGGTATAAATTCGTTCCAGGACTTTCCATGGACGGCCCCAGCCCATTTTCGAGAATCCAACATACCGACGCCGAGATCACCGAAACTTATCCCATACACCCGTGGAAATCCGCAACCGGCACCAAACGGCTTGCCGCCGTCACACCAGCGACCGATAAAGAGAGACGATATGGGCTATCCCATCCACGGAAGACCGCACCCCCCGACAGTGGTGATTGAACCATCGCGGTGCAAGCCCGTCGGACGCCGGCGGGTCGAACTGGTGGAGCGTAAGGGCATCGGCCATCCGGACACCATTTGCGATGCGGTCCAGGAGGCGATTTCAGTCGCTCTCTGCCGCGCCTACCAGGAAGAATTCGGGCGGATCCTGCACCACAACATCGACAAGAGCCTTCTGGTGGCGGGATCCAGCACGCCACGGCCGGGCGGAGGCCGGGTGACGGCCCCCATGCGAATGGTCATCGGGGACCGGGCCACAACAGTCTGCGGAAATCGACGAATCGATGTGGATGCCGTCGTTCGGGCCACGGTCGGGGAATGGTTCCGGAAGCATCTCCGGTTCGTCGATCCGAGCGTTCATCTCGTGCTCCAGAACGAACTCAAACCCGGGTCTGCCCAGCTCGGCGACATCTTCGATCGTGAGGTGATGGGCGCCAACGACACGTCGGCGGCTGTCGGCTACGCCCCCCTCAGCGAGACGGAATCCCTCGTGCTGGCGGCGGAGCGATTTCTCAACTCGGCGGATTTCAAAAAGCGCTATCCTGAAACCGGGGAGGACGTCAAGGTCATGGCCTGCCGGCGAGACCGCCATTTGACCCTGACGGTCGCCACGGCTTTTGTTGACCGGTTCATTCCCGACAGTCGAACCTATTTTTCCCGAAAGGCCGAGATCAAAAGCGTCCTCGAGGCTCACCTGGGGGAGCGCCTGAAGACCATCGACACGGTGACGGTCCACCTCAACTGTCTCGACGACCCCGCCCGGGGGGATGCGGGCATGTATCTGACCGTTCTGGGTACCTCGGCCGAGGGCGCCGACGGCGGACAGGTGGGACGCGGCAACAAGGTCAACGGTCTGATCCCCCTGAACCGGCCCGCCGGCGCCGAGGCGGCGGCGGGCAAAAACCCCACCAGCCACGTGGGCAAAATCTACACACTGTTCACCCACCGGCTGGCCGGCGAGATCCACGCCCGTGTGCCGGGCGTCGAGGAGGTCTATGTCTGGCTTTGCAGCCAGATCGGCCGTCCCATTGATCAGCCGCTGATTGCCTCGGTGGCGCTCTCCCTCGCGGCCGGAACGACCGTGAAAGCGGTCTCCACCGACATCGAAGCCCTCGTCAGGCAGGAAATCGACGACATTCACGCCTTTACGCAAGCCCTGGCCGAAGGGGCGTTTCCGGTCTGCTGAATTTCCAGTACGCCGACCCGGAAAGGCGGCGATCGTCGGAGGCACATTCCTCACGTGAAGGAACACGACGTCCGAAATATTGGCTTGACAGCCACGGCGATCTTTTTTATGTGAATAATTATTCACCTATTTTTCCTATGACAAAACGACGATTCGTCACCGAGATTCGCCAGGACCAGATCCTTGAAGCGGCGTTGGACATCGTTCGCACAGGGGGGACCCGTCGTCTCAGTGTCGCCGCGGTTGCGGCAAAGGTGGGCATCGTACCCTCGGCCGTGTATCGGCACTTCAGCAACAAAGGCGACATCGTCACGTCGGTGTTGCGGCTGATTCGGTCAAGCCTGGACGCCCATTTCAAGGCGGTGGAGCGGCTGGAGATCGATGCCGTCGACAGGCTTCACCGGCTCTTCAACCGTCATATCGCGCTCATTGCCGGCAACAGCGCGATCCCCAGGATCGTCTTTTCCGAGGAGGTCCTCGGCGGAATGCCGGAAAAGCAGGAGGAGCTCTACGACATTATCCGTGACGTGCTCGGGCGCGTGGAGTCGATCGTAAGCGACGGGCAAGCTGAAGGCACGATCCGCGGCGATATCTCCGCACGGGATATTGCCGTCGCCTTTTTCGGCATGATTCAGCCGGCCGCCGTCATCTGGCACATCAGCGGAGGAGAGTTTGATCTGATGCGGCATTCCAGAAGCGCGTGGCGACTCTTTTCCGATTCCCTTCAAATTCGTTGCGGACCGTGATTCGAAAACCAATCCAGGGAGGCAAGCATGAAAAAATTCATCATTTCGGCAATCCTCGTGGGTGTCGGCATCGCCATCGCCTTTCCCCTTTTCAGCATCACCTACTACACCATGGTGCGCACCTCCACGCCGGAATTCTGCGCCTCGTGTCACGAAATCAAGCCGGCAGTGACGGCGTGGCGCTCCTCCACCCACACCAACAACGCCGCCGGGGTGGTTGTGGACTGTATGGACTGCCATCTCCCCGCCCCCCAGGACACCTTCAACTTCTTTTTTTCCAAGACCTATCACGGCATCAAGGATGTCGCGGCCCATTTTCTCCAGGACGAATACGACCGCGAAAAGGCCCGGGAAGCCGCCTATGCCGCCTTTGACAATGATCAGTGCCAGAAATGTCACCGCAATCTGCTCTATATGCCCACCCAGCGCGGGGCCATGCTGGCCCATCGGTCGGTGGTCCATGCCCGGCCCGGGTATGAAAAGAAATGTGTCGACTGCCATTACGACCTGGTCCACACCGAAAGGGGCCTGATCATGTTTCGCCAGAGCCGAGTCATACCGTATCAGGCCAAGGGGATGCGGCAGCTTTGACCCGAGGCCGATATCGGATTTTCACCCTCTGCAACCATTTGAAAATCGTCTAGTTATAAACGTATCACTCTTGTTTTAACCGGCAACAGAAAGGAGCAGTCACCATGAGGCGATCATTACTGTTTCTCACCATCGGCCTGCTGGTCGTCGGCCTGTTTTTCACCGGCGCATCGGCCGAACAGCCCAATTTCCCCAAGGCCAAGGAGTACCGCATCGAACGCAGTGTGCCTCCCGAGGCTCAGGCATGCATCGAATGCCACCGGGCCACCACCCCGGGCGTCTTTGCCGACTGGGCCAAAAGCCGCCACGCCAACGCCAACATCACCTGTCTTGACTGTCACCTGGTGCAACCCGGCGACAGGGACATCGCCCAGGATCACGAAAAATACTACGGCCGATCCGACATGCCGTGGGGCGAGGCCAAATACAAGATGCCCGTCGCCGCCATCGTGACGCCCAAAGACTGCTCCCGGTGCCACCCCGACGAGGCCCTCCAGTACAGCAAATCCAAGCACGCCAACACCATTGAGATCATGTGGAAAATCGATCCCTGGCTCAACAAGGGCATGAACTCCGACAACGAGCGCAAGACCGGCTGCTACAACTGTCACGGAACGGTGATCGAAATCGACGATGCCGGCAAGATCGACCCGGCCACATGGCCCAATGTCGGCGTGGGGCGGATCAACCCCGACGGCAGCAAGGGCTCCTGTACCTCCTGCCACACCCGCCACCGCTTCTCCGTGGGCGAGGCCCGAATGCCCGAGGCCTGCGACCAGTGCCACCTGGGGCCGGATCATCCCCAGATCGAAATCTATGAGGAATCCAAACACGGCACCATCTACCACGCCTATAAAGACGAATATAACTTCGACGCCGCCGGCGGCACCTGGACCCCCGGCATCGACTATCGCGCGCCGACCTGCGCGGCCTGTCACATGTCCGGCGCCGGCAAGGAACCCACCAGCCACGACGTGACCCAGCGACTCTCCTGGGAAACCCAGGCCCCCCTGACGGTGCGCCCCCAGGATTTCGCCGCATTCCCCTCCGGGACCGACTGGCAGGCGGAGCGGCAGAAAATGAAAAATATCTGCAGCGCCTGCCACGGCGAATCCTGGATCGAGGATTTCTACAATGGTTTCGACAAGGCTGTGGAGGAGTACAACGAGGTTTACTACAAGCCGGCCAAGCAGAAGTTCGACGAGCTCAACGAAAAAGGGCTGCTCGACGCGACCCGGTTCTTCGACGAGCGGCTGGAGGTGGAGTTCTATGAACTCTGGCACCACGAAGGCCGCCGGGCGCGCATGGGCACCATGATGATGGCCCCGGACTACGCCTGGTGGCACGGCTTCTACGAGGTCAAGCTGCGCTATAACATTTTCATGGAGGAGGCGAACCACCTCATCGAAACCGGCCAAAAGGCTTACGTCGCCAAGGATTTCCCCAACGCCGTCGGCGATACCCAAAAACCCCCGGCCGTTTTTGGTACGCCCTGAGGCTCATGAATCATCGCCCGGTGCGCATGGCGGTCGGCACCGGGCGCCGCTTTTCACCCCTCACCCCGCCGTTATCCCGGCATTGACCGCCGGAGACGAAACCCGCACCGGAAGTTCTGGAGACGCCCCCGAGCGAACCTTAACCGAGGGCGTCTTCGACCTCCTCCCAGAACCGGCTTCGGGCGTTGGACTGGCCCCTGCGGTATTCGGCCGATGTCAGGTAGAGAAAACGCTCGGCCCGGGTCATGGCGACATACATAAGCCGCCGCTCCTCCTGGACCCCTTCGGGGGATTCGAGGGACTTCCAGTGAGGAAAGAGGTTTTCCTCACAGCCCACGATAAAGACCACGCCGTATTCGAGGCCCTTGCTGGCGTGGATGGTGGACAGCTTGACACCGAGGTCCCGCTCGTCCTCGTCCTCCTCCCGGTCCTCATTGACCAGAGAGGCCTCCTGGAGGTAGTCCACCAGGTGGGCATGCTGGCCGGCGGAATAGATAAGTTGTTTGATGTTCTCCTCACGGGCGATATAATCCTCGGCGTTGCCTTTGGTATATTCCTTCAGGTGCTCCAGATAGTCGAATCGTGAAAGCGCCGCATGAACGGCCGTGTCCGGCGCCATGTCCCGGATCTCGTCCAGATGACCCAGAAGCGTGCTCAGAGCCTTGTGGATCTTGGGGCTCATGACCCGTTCGGCCACCACCTTCCGGGCCGCGTCCTGGAGGCTCATCCCTTCGGTACGGACCTGGTTGATCTTTTTGAGCATGCCCGGCCCGATACCCCGCCTGGGGGTGTTGACAATCCGTTCGAAGGCGACGTCGTCCTTGGGGAAGACAGCGGCGGTGAGGTAGCAGTTGATGTCGAGAATCTCCTTGCGCTCGAAGAACCCCTTGGATCCCATCATCTGGTAGGGGATCCTGTAGGCCCGGAAAATCTTCTCGAAAGAAAGGGAGCAGAATTTGGTCCGGTAGAGCACCGCCATCTGGTGATAGGGAATCCCCGTCTTCCGGAGGACCTGGACCTTGCGCCGGACCCAGGCGGCCTCCTGGTTTTCATCGTAAAAATCATGCAGCTCCACCAGCCCGCCCCGCTTTTTGGAGAAGCACCGCTTCTCCATACGCTGCTTGTTGTAGCCGATAAGATCGTTGGCCGCCTGGACGATTTCGTCGACGGACCGGTAATTCTGCTCCAGTCGGAAGATCCGCGCCCCCGCGTAAGCTTCGGGAAACGAAAGGAAGTGGTTGACGTTGCTGCCCCTGAAGCCGTAGATGGCCTGCCAGTCATCCCCTACGCAGAAAAGATTGCCGTTTTTGAGAAAGAGCCGGGTCAACTCCTCCTGGAGATCGTTGGAATCCTGATATTCGTCCACTAGAATATATTGAAACCTATCCTGATATTCACGGCGAATCTCACCATGGTCCCGAAGCAGGTTTCGGGTCAGGAGGAGGATGTTGTCGAAGTCGACGGCGTTGGCCTCCCGGAGGGCCTTTTCATAGGCGCTGTAAAGGGACCGGACCGGAAGGCGGAAGCTTCTGCGGCGGCTGTCGAAATAGCCGTCGGGATTTCCCGAGTTCTTGGCGTGGGAGATCTGGGAGAGCAGGGGCATGACGTGCTTCTTGTCGAAGCCGTTGCCCACGACGATCTCCTTGAACAGCTTCTGCTGCGGGTACCCGGAATAGATCTGCAAAGGGACGGTATAGCCCAGCACCTCGCAATGCCGCTTCAGGATGCGAAAGCAGGCGGAGTGATAGGTTCGGACCCAGGGAAACCGGAAGCGGGACATCCCGGTCAGATCTTCCAGGCGCCGCTTCATCTCGTCGGCGGCCTTGTTGGTGAAGGTGATGGCCAGAATCCGTTCAGGGTCATATCCTTTTTGGATCAGGTAGTCGATCTTGGCGGTCAGCGTCCGGGTCTTGCCTGACCCGGCGCCTGCCACGACCAGGGCCGGCCCCCCCGTGTGCTCCACGGCGGCCTTCTGCTGCGCTGAAAGTTCCATGGCATCCTTTCGGGTAATGTATTTCAACTTTCGACTTTCATGATGGTGACCGGAAAGAGGTGCCGGGAGGATACGGCCGACGAGAGTCGAAAGTTGAGTAATGTAGGTCATCATGTTGCCCGCCCTGCTGAACCACTGCCGGGTGTAGGGCTGACAACGGGGTTAAGAGACGACAAAACCAGGTTTGAGCCGAAACCTGGTTTTGTCCTTCAGTCGACAACGGCGGCCTCAACCTGAGGCCGATATCAGATGGCTCACCCGCCCCCCTTGCGACAGGTCGCCGCCGGCGGGGTAAAACCGCCGGCGCCCCTGGGAATCCCCTGGGGCCTCACGGCTCCGGCGGAGATGAGGCGCCGCACATCCGTCCCATGGCATTCGGGGCATTCGGTTGCGGGCTCGTCCGCCGAGAATTCGATCCGTTCGAACCGGGCACAACATTGGCAGCATTCGTACTCGTAAATGGGCATGTCCAAATCTCCTTCAGAATTCCGGCCGGGCCCGGACAGTGACATGATACTTTGGGCAAGACCGGTTTGGGGGTCATCCGCGGTTGACGGTATCCGCCGCCGTCACGGGCTCTGGAAGTCTAAAAAATAGTCGACATATCGGTTCCCGTCAAGCACTGACAGCCCCATTTTTCAGTTTTCATATTTTTTTTCTACATAATCTCTTTCTATCCAGACCGTTAACGATTGACACTCTCGTTGTCTTTCTTTATAGTCCCTAAGTTTGAATCTGTCGGAACACGAGGATATCCTGATGATTTCAAGAAGGGAGAATGGGGTCCCGTTTTTTGAATTTCCCCATCTGGCCAGGCTTCCCGGCATTTGCCACGGCGTCTTTACCCGGAAGGGCGGCTCCAGCCTGGGGACCTATGCCGCCCTGAACGTCGGGCGAGGACTGGGGGACCAGCCGGAGGCTGTGGCGTTGAACCGGGCACGCATCTCCCGATGCCTGGGAAACCTTCGATTGGTCTTCATCCGGCAGGTCCACGGCGATGACGTGGTGGTGTTGAAAAACGGCGCACCGAGTGCTGCCGATCCCGACACCCCTCCCACAGGCGACGCCGTGGTGACCGACATCCCCCGAACAGGCCTGGTGATCCAGACAGCCGACTGCCAGGCCGTCATGCTTTGCGATCCCAGGAAGGGGGTGGCGGCCAACGTCCATTCCGGCTGGCGGGGCAGTATTCGGAACATTATCGGTAAGACCGTCCACACCATGACGTCCTGTTTCGGGTGCGATCCCCGGGATATCCGGGCAGGCATCGGTCCGTCGCTGGGTCCGTGCTGCGGGGAATTCATCCACTACCGGAACGAAATTCCCAAGGAATTTTGGAAATACAAAGGAGAAGGCCACCATTTCGATTTCTGGTCCGCCAGCCGGGACCAGCTCTCGAACGCCGGTATCCCGGGCGAAAACATTTTTACCAGCCGTCTCTGCACCCGATGCCGGACCGATCTCTTCTTCTCCTACCGCGGCGAGGGCGCCACCGGACGGCTGGCGATGGTGATCGGGCTCAAGTAATGCCGTTCCGCAGGAAGGCCAACCGAAATCACCATGTCGCCAAAAGAGAAATTTCCAACCCACGATCCTTCCAGACGGATCGCCCCGGCACTTAAGAAAGTCTATGATCGTTTTGTGAAAATCCGGGGAAACCCCAGGGAGATCGCTTTGGGGTTTGCCGTGGGCCTTTTCGTCGGCATGACGCCTTACATGGGGCTCCACATGGCCATCGCCGTTTTTTTGGCCGCTCTGTTCAAATGGAACAAAATCGCGGCTGCCATGGGCGCCTGGATCAGCAACCCGCTGACGGCGCCCTTCATCTATGCGGCCACCTTCTACGTGGGAAACAGAATCCTCAGCCTCGATAACCCCTGCTGCATGCCCAACGCGTTGAACCTGGACGTTATCCTCCAGATGGTCAAAAACGCCCCGGCCATATTCTGGATCCTGACCGTCGGCGGCATCGTCCTGGGCGTTCCCGTCGCGCTTTTAGGATACTACATGGCCTTGTCGACCATCCTGAAATACCGGGAAGGCATCCGAAAAAAGCTCATCAAGGAAAAGGAAAAGCTCGGCCACGCCAGGGACAAGCTCAAGGAAAAGATCACCCATCCCAAGCGGCACCCCTGACGGATCATGCCAAAGCCTCTCCCTTCAGGCCAATGGCGTCGGCCACCTCACGCATCCCCATGATGGTGTCGGTGATGAGTTCGCCTAACTCGACGCCCAGCATCTCGGCGCCCTTTTCGATGATGGATCGGTCGACGCCGGCGGCAAAACGTTTGTCCTTCCATTTTTTTTTAACGGATTTGGCCGTCAGATCCATGACGCTCCGACTGGGTCGGACCAGAGCCGAGGTGGTCACGAGACCCGTAAGCTCGTCGACGGCAAAGAGCGTCTTCTCCATCTCCGATTCGGGCTTCACATCCGAGCAGATCCCCCAACCATGGCTGACCACGGCACGGACATACTCCTCGGGCCAGTTCTCGGCTCGAAGGATCTCCTCGGTTTTCGTGCAGTGGCGATCGGGATACCTTTCGTAATCCAGATCGTGGACAAGGCCGACAATGCCCCATTTCTCATCGTCCTCGCCCCGCTTTCGGGCCATGTAGCGCATGACGCTCTCCACGGCCAGGGCGTGTTTGATGAGGCTTTCCGTTTCATTGTAACGGGTCAGCAGACGAAACGCCGCTTCGCGGGTGGGTTTCATATCCGTAATCTCCTTTTTTCGTTCATCCCCCGCCCGCAGAGGAGCGGGAAGTGTTTGGGTTGGCGCCCTCTCCGCGTCAATCGGAGGCGGCGCTCTCCTTCCCCCCCAGGGTACAGAAAAAAAAGACCACTGTTCCCAAAGTCATCATCCCCCCGGAGAAGGTGAAGACAAAGCGCATTTCCACGAGATCCATCATAATGCCCGCCAGCAGGCTGCCCAGCATCATACCCAGACTGTGGGCCACGGTGATCAGGGACATCATGGCGCCCATGCCCCGGATCCGGGCGCCCTTTTGAACGGCGATGGCCATGAGGGGGGCCATGCCCATGCTGCCCCCGATCCCGAAAACGACACTGGCCAGCAACAGGTCCCAAAAGCCCAACGACCATTGGAACAACACCATGGCATAGGCAACGATCCCACCCCCGATAAGGATCATGAGGCGCTTGTTCCACTGGTCTGCGACAACGCCCATGGGGGTTTGGAGGATGCCGCTGGTAAAGACCCCCAGCATGACCAGAATGCCGATGGACGAGCTGGAGAGGGAAAATTCGGCGTCGGCGAAGACGGGCAGGAATCCCCATATGGCCCCAATGCAGGCAGTGTAGGCGAGCCGGAATACGAAAATGGCGTTGACATAGGGGTCCTTCAGGAGTGTTCTGAAGGCCACGGGGGCTTCCCTGCGGACGATCACCTGTTCAGCGTTGGCCGGTGGCAGCAGCAGGAGGCTCAGGAAGAATCCAATGAAAGAGAGAATGCCCATGCAGACAAAGGCGGCCTCCAGGCTGAAATGGTCGTTCAGAAGCCCCCCCAGGAAAGGGCCCAGACTCAAACCGATAAAGGTCGACATGTTGAAGAGCCCCATGGTGAAGCCCTCCCGATTTTTGGGGGTGATATCCCCGACATAGGCCTGGGTCACTGGCATGATCATGGCCGATGCGATGCCTTGGACGAAACGAATGGCGATCAGCAGTTCCACATTGACCGCTGCAATGAAGGCAAAAGAAATCAGGCCGTAGCAAAAGAGCCCCGCAACAATGAGGGGTTTTCGGCCCCGCCGATCCGATCGGCGCCCGAAAAACGGCAGGAAGAAGGTCCGCGACAGGGAAAACGAGGCAAACAGCAGACCGATATAGAGTCCCTTGGCGCCCAGATTATGAGCGTAGACAGGGAGAAGGGGCACCACGATGCCCACACCGGTGACCGCTGTGAAAATCGAGAAAAAGAGGGTTCCGAAGATTTTTTTGTCCAATCGGTTCATGGTATCGCCTTCACGGTTGATTCGGGCATCCATAGCAGACCCGCCACCTTTCTTCAAAGAGTTATTCGTGGAGTTCCGAATCTACCGTGTGCGGCAGCCGCGTCCGAATCGGCGCCCCCTCCCCCTTCAAAACCTCACGGGATTGTCGCCAAAAAATCTATTGACGTATGTTGCGGCAGGCATTATCACCGTTGGCGACTGTAACCTCATAAAAAGGAAACTCGTGACTGCGGAATATTTTGTCCTGATTATTGGATATGTCTTCGGTTTTTACATGGCATGGAACATCGGCGCCAACGACGTGGCGAACGCCATGGCCTCCGCCGTGGGGGCCAAAGCAATCACGATACGGCAGGCGATTTTCATTGCCGGCATCCTGAACATCGTTGGCGCCATCTTTATCGGCTCCCACGTCACCGACACGATCCGGAAGGGAATCGTCTCCACCGACATCCTCACTGATCCCCACATGGCCATGATCGGCGCGCTGGCGGCCCTCCTGGCCTCGTCCCTGTGGGTCTCCTTTGCCACATGGAAATCCCTTCCCGTCTCCACCACCCACTCCATCGTCGGCGCCATGGTCGGTTTCGGCATCATGGCCGGCGGTTTTTCGGTCATCAATTGGGGAAAGTTGGGGGGCGTCGCCCTGAGCTGGGTGGTTTCTCCCATATTCAGCCTAATCATCGCCTACGTCATGTTCAAGATCATCGTGCGGTTGATTCTGGTCCGGAGGTCAGCCTTTATCCACGGCATGCGGCTCTCCCCCATCTTTATCGGCTTGGCCGGCTTCGTTGTGGTGCTCTCGTTCCTGTTCAAGACGCCCCTGGGCAACACCCTCGCCCTCAGCGACGCGACAGCCCTTTTAACCGCCGTTTTTCTGGCCGTTGTCCTCGGCTTTTCAGGAAAATGGCTTCTCAGCCGCATCCTCAGGGATCAAGTCGACGGCGACGTCGAGGAAATTTTCCGCAGAATCCAGATCGGGACCTCATGTTACGTAGCCTTGGCCCAGGGCGCCAACGACGTGGCCAACGCCATCGGTCCCCTGGCGGTCATCTATTTTCTCGTCAAGACCGGCGGCGTCGCCGGTACGATCCCTGTGCCCACGTTTCTCCTGATGTTTGGCGGCATCGGCATCGCCTGCGGCATCGCCATGGCCGGTCACCGGGTGATGGACACCCTGGGAAACAAGATCACGACCCTCACCAACACCCGGGGCTTTTCGGTCGACTTTGCGGCGGCCACCACGGTGCTCGCCGCCTCAAAACTGGGGCTGCCGGTGTCCACGACCCACGCGGCGGTCGGCGGCGTCCTGGGTGTCGGACTGGCCCACGGCTTCGAGGCGGTCAACTTCACCATCGTATTCCAGATCATGCTCTACTGGGTCCTGACGGTTCCGGCGGCGGCCCTGACCAGTATGGTCATCTTCAAGATACTCGAGTTCATCATATAGCATATAGCAACAAGGAGCCTTGAAAGATGCGTATCCCATTTTTATCCATGTTCATGACCTCCCCCTTCGACAGCCTTCAGGAGCATGCCGAAAAAGTCAAGGAGTGCGCATGGGTGTTTCAGCACGCCATCGAATGCCATATGGTCCACAACTGCAGATCCTTTGACGGCCTCAGGGAGGAAGTCAAGCGCATGGAACAGGAGGCGGATGCCATAAAGCGGCGTATCCGGGGCCATATTCCCGTCGGCTCCCTCATGGCTGTCCCCAAATTTCAGCTCTTCAGGTACCTGCGAGAACAGGACAGTGTTCTCGACGCACTGGAAGACGCCCTCGACTGGATCTCCTACCGTGAAGAGCCGGGGATTCCCGAACAGTTCCAGAAGGAGTTCTTTCTCCTCATCGACTCGGTCATCGATCCGGTGGAGGAGTTGAGCCGAATGGTAGCCGAGGCCCGCAAATACTTCAAGGGCTACTCGGACAAACAGCGGAAGGTGGTCAAGGAAATCATCCGAAACATCCGGAAGCAGGAGCACGAGGCCGACCGGGCGGAGGATATCGTCAAGAAAAAGGTCTTTACCACCGAAATGGACCCGGTCACCGTTTTCCACATGGTTCGACTGGCGGAAACCCTGGGCCACATCGCCGACCATGCGGAAAACGCCGGCGACATGATGCGGGCGATGATCGCCCGTTAACGACTATCCCCGACGATCGGAGCGCCATCCAGAATTCGGCGCAACGCTTCGTATTTCGGGAAGATGCCGTAATGCCCCCCGGTGTGGACAAACAGCACCCGAGCCTCCCGCGATACGACGCCCCGTCGGATGTGATCCGCTATTCCAACCGTACCGGGTTCGAAACCCCCCACCCCCCCAGAATCCGGGCGAGCGCTTCCGCGAAATAGGCCGTATCGTCGCACACAGCGATGGGGTGCCCCCGGAACCCTTAACGCAGTCAACATGACCGACGTCGAGATCAGTGTCTGAAATCTCCTGAACCATGCGGACATATCCCAGAGTCCCGACGGCATTGGAACCGCCCATGAGAATCCAATAGGGTATTCATGGGCGTATGCCTCCTGCAGGGTCGTGTCCTGGGATGCTCAGACGCCGTTCGAACCATCCCGACAGTTGGATTAGAGGATAACAGACGCAGAAATAGAGGATGCCGACAAGTCCGAAGACCATGAGCCCCTCGGGTACCCGCTGCACCGTCAGCCACCCCACCCGGGTGACATCCGTAAGCCCGATGATGGAGACGATGGAGGAGTCTTTGATGAGAAGGACGTATTGGCCGACCAGAGCGGGCAAGATGGTCCGGAGAGCCTGGGGCAGGATGATATACCACATGCGCTGGAAGAAATTGAGACCAAAGGCGACACCCGCTTCCACCTGCCCCGTATGGACGGAGAGGATGCCCGCCCGGATGAGCTCCCCGATATACGCGCCGCTGTTGAGGGAGAGGACAATGATACCGGTATGGTGTTCGGTGAGCCGGATGCCCAGGCTGGGCAGACCGAAATAAAAAAAATAGAGCTGGGCCAAAAGTGGGGTCGATCGGATGACCTCAATATAGGCCTTGGCCGGCGCCGACAGGGAGCGAAATTTCGAGATGCGGCAGGTGCAGACCAGGACACCGATAGCGAGGGCCCCCGCCATGGCGAGAGCGGAGATCCACAGGGTCGCCCAGAATCCCTGCAGAAACAGGGGGAGGTAGTTGGCGATAACTCGGAAATTAAAAGTCGATAGCATGGCGCCTTGCCTCATACCCCCGGAAGATACGGCGGCATGCCCTCTTCCGGGGCATGGACCGAAAATAAAAAGCATGCCGGTGACCAGGGCGTTTGGATGGTTCCCATGGAAGGTCTATCGTCGTATAACCTGTTCTGAATTTTGAAAAATTGAAACGTCAAGTTTCAATTTTTATATCGCCCTCTTTCGGGGATTGTCAAGGGTGCCAATAATTCGGGTTGAAATCTCTCGACGGAGGACATAAGAATCCGGGGCATATCTTTTCCCCGTGCCGGCGAAAAAAACGACTTTTTCGCGCCGGTTGAACCCCTTCGACAAAGGAGAAACCCCATGGCGCTCGATGCAACTGCCGTTGGAAAACCGTTGGGACCATATGTCAAGGAATACGATTGGAAAGATGCCGTCCTGTATGCCCTGGGCGTCGGGGCGGGATTTTCCGAACTGGAATACTGTTATGAAAAGAACCTGAAAGTGATCCCCACCTTTGGCGTCACGGCTGTCTTCGATGTCTTCTTTCACGCCGCGGCAGCAGCAAAGGCCAACCTGACGGGGCTTCTCCACGGGGAGCAGGAGCTCGTTTTTCATCGTCCCATCCCCGTTTCAGGAACCCTGACGACCGAGGCTCGAATCACCGGGTGCTATGACAAGGGCGTGAAAACAGGAGCGCTGGTGACGGCTGAGAGCTGGACGCACCATTCAGGAGCCCCGCTCTTTACGAGCACCTTCACGCTCTTCTCACGCCTCGACGGCGGGTTCGGCGGTCCGGCGGCCCCGAACCAACGCCCCACGTTTCCCGACAGGCCGCCGGATGCAGCGATCGACGATCGCCCCGCTCCGAATCAACCCTTGTTATACCGGCTCTCGGGGGATCTCTTCGCGCTCCACGCGGACCCTGAATTCGCGCGGGCCTCGGGATTTGAGAGACCAATCATGCACGGACTCTGCACCCTCGGGTACGCCTGCCGGGCCCTCGTGGCGCACCTCACGCCGGGCGAGCCCGAAAGGGTTCGCCGGATCGCCTGCCGCTTCGCCAAACCCCTTTATCCGGGAACACCCATCCGCACCTTGATCTGGAGAATCCGTCCAGGCGCGGCTTTGTGGAAAACCGTTCCTGCCGACGGCGGCCAGGCGGTCATCACCGGGGGCGTCTTCGAGTACACTGCTTAGCGCCGATGCTTGTCCGCATCGCACGGGGCAGGGCCGTTGTTCACATCCGCTGCCCTTCCCCCCTGGTTTGGAATTTAACTTTCGGCGTTCAAGGGCCGGTGCCGACAGGGAATGCCCCCCACCCTCAATTCGCGGTGGGGAGCATTGTGTAAAAATAGGCTTTAGCCTGTTTTCATGGTCATCAATAAATAGGCGCGTTGAGTTAGAAGGTATAGGTGAATCCCGTGGTCAACAAGAATGCGGAGGCATCCTTGAAAGTGCCATCGATATCCTCGTTGGTGACGGTACGCTCTTCCTTGTAGTCGTAAAGAACACCGACGCCGATTTCCATGTTGGGGTTAAGGGTGAACCGCGCGCCCAAGGAATAAAGCCATGCATCGGAATCGGGCAGCTCGAATCCCAGGGTGTCGTCGGGCGCCGGATTCTCGTCATAGGCAAACCCGGCCATAAGGGCCACGACATTCGTCATCTGGTAGGTAAGACCGATCCTGAAGGCGTCCGTATCATCCCAGTTCTTGGGAATAGGTTGATCGAAGGCGGCCAATACCGGATTCCTCAAGGGCGTGTCATATTCGAAATCCAGGGTTTCATACTCCGACCAGTAGGTCCGGTCCCACTGGAGTTCGACAGTGAGTTTTTCGAAGGTGTAGGCGCCGGCGATAGTCAGAACAGCCGGGGCGGGTACCGTCACCTCGGCCCCTGTTTTCACAATGGTCTGAAACAGGTTCGTACCCAGGGTCGCGTCCCCGTCGAAGTCCAGATCCACGTTGGACCGGTAGGTCACCGATAGATTGGACTTGGGATTCGGTCTCACCGATAGCGCCAGGTTGTAGCCCCATTCGGTGGTGTCGCCCTCCAGATCTCTGGTTGCGGTGAGCCCGGTGGGGGTAACAATCCCGCTGCTCTTGACCGAGGCGTCGTTGTAAAGGAATCGGACACCGCCGCCGATGGAGATGTAGTCATTGAACCGATAGGCCATCGTCGGGTTGAACTCGATGACCTTCAATTCGAACTCCTCGGCAAAGGTTTTCGGAAACGGGTCTTCCCAGCATTTAGCGAGACCGTAAGGCTCCGTGATGGAAAATCCGAATCGCAGCCCGTTATAGTTCGGCGATACGATGAACAGCGTGGGGAGCAAAAAGTTCTCCTTGTCCGAGTCGCCGTCAAAACGCGTCGATCGTGCGTCCCGATATTCGATGGATGTCAGGTGGAGATAGGTGAGGTCAATCTCGCCCTGCCAGGCGTCGGCAGCCCAAGCCATGTTCGCCGGATTGTAATAGGCGCTGTCGGCCTTGAGGGCGCCGGCCACATGCGCACCCGCCTTGGCCGTGGCATCGGCGGATTGTTCGGGTATGCGGTAGGCCGAGGCAAACGCGGTGCCTTCAACGAATAGCGACACCAGAATGATTGCAAATAGTCTCTTCTTCATCTGTTTCTCCCCCTTCTCTTTCTCCGATGTTTTTCCCCCATGGTAACCGGCCATTTCCTGAAAGCGGCGCTTCATCGCCCTCGCCGCCGCGCCTGTTTACGGCAGGGATATGACCGATCGCTCAAAAAAGCCGCCAAAACTTAAAAAACGAGCGTTCGCTTTTTAACACGGTCAACATGCATTTTGCAAGAAAATTCTCTATACTTTCCTAATTTTAATGGATGTTGAACACAAATTCCAATTCCCCGCAGGACGCCAAAACCGGGGCGTCATACGACGCGATGAAAGGCCTTTTCCAGGAAGCGGGCCGGCCACTGAATCCAGGTCGGCCGGCCGTGGGGGCAGTGGGAGGGGTTTTCGCAGGCGTCCAGCTGCTCCAGGAGGTAGCGAATCTCGAGAGTCGAGAGCCTGTGGTTGGCCCGAATGGCGCCGTGGCACGCCATGAGCATCAGGCTCTCTTCCACAATCCGGTCTATCCCCGTCGTGACGCCCACCGCCGCCGTTTTTTCGAGAATATCGACGATCATGGGCGTCGCTGATCGCCCCGACAAGAAGGACGGCAGGGATTTCACGGCGAAGGTATTTCCGCTGAAGGGCTCGATCTCCATGCCCACCGTATCGAAGGATGGAATCAGGCTTCGCAGAATATCAGCCTCCCGATAGTTGAGGTCGATGGTTTCGGGGATCACCAGGCGCTGGGAGGCCTGGCGGATTTCGGCCGCCCGGGAAGTGAGCTGCTCGAAGTAAATCCGTTCATGAGCGGCGTGCTGATCGATGATGATCAGGGTGTCCCCGGCCTCGCAGAGAATGTAGGTGCCCCTGAACTGACCGATGACGACGAGATCGGCAAAAAAACGCTTCTCCCACACCGGCGCCTGCACCGGTAGCGAAACGGTCCTGAAGGGTTGGTCCATGCCCGCGACATCGTCCGGAAAAGTCTCTGAGATCCGGTAGCCGGCAGCGCCTTCCGCCATACGTGAAGGCGCGGGCGTCTCACATGACATCGGACGGGGATCAAACGAGACATCAGATCCGGACGCCGCCCCTGCCCGGAAAGATGGAGCGGCTTCCCGAGGGAAGGCGGGTCCGAGGGAAACCGTCCTTCCGGGCCGCCCCGCCGATACCAGGGTATCGAAGACGGCTGCCTCGATGATACGATGAATCTGCTGCGAATCCGAAAACCGGACCTCGCTTTTGGCGGGATGGACGTTGACGTCCACCCGCTCCGGCGGGACCGAGACGAACAGAACCGCCACGGGGAATTGTCCCTTCATGATCCGACCGCGATACCCCGAGAAGAGGGCGCGCTGGATCATCCGATCCCGGATGTAACGACCGTTGACGTAAAGATAGATGCCGCGGGTGGTCGACCGGGTGACACCGGAGGACGCGATCCAGCCGGTCACGACAGCCTCGTCCGCCGAACGATCCACCCGAAGAAGATCACCGCCGATCCCGCGACCCACGACCTCCGCCACCCGATCGGCGGGATCGGCGGCGGCCGGCCAGGATTTCACCTCCCGTCCGTCGTGCCGGAGGGTGACGGCCACCCGGGGCCACCCCATGGCCATATTGGTCACGACCTCGCTGATGTGGCTCATTTCGGTAGCGACGGTCTTCAGGAATTTCCGCCGGGCGGGCGTGTTAAAAAAGAGGTCTCGCACCGCGACGAGGGTGCCGATGGGCGCGCCGATCTCCGTGACCCTTCCAAGGGTTCCACCCGACATTTCGACCCGGAGACCGGCATCCCGGCTCTGGTGCCGGGTTTCCAGGGTGAGGCGGGATACCGAGGCGATGCTGGGCAGGGCCTCTCCCCGGAAGCCGAGGGTATCGATGGCGAAAAGGTCGCGATCATCGTATATTTTGCTGGTGGCGTAGCGTTCGATGGAGAGAAGGGCATCGTCGGGGGTCATGCCGGTGCCGTTATCCACCACCTGAATGAGGGTACGACCGCCCTTCTCCACCGATACGGTGATGCGTGTAGCACCGGCGTCCAGAGCATTTTCCATCAGCTCCTTGACCACGGAGGCCGGCCGCTCCACCACCTCACCCGCGGCGATCTTGTTGGAAAGCGTCTCCGGAAGAACCTTGATCGTCGCCACGCCTATAGATCCGACGGTTTCTTTTCCCGTACAAAGCGGTCCAGAAACTCCGCGTCCAGGGGCGACAGGTCAAACCGAGCGCAGGCCTCCCGAATCAGACGGCCGATGTCGTTGTCCGGATGGAATTTCCGTTCCTCGGCGATCCATTTCACCGCTTTCCGCAAGTCCTCCCCCTGGGGTTGAATGCTCATAATGTTTCTCCTTGCTGACGCGTGTGGGCCGCCTACGGCAGCACCGGTTTTCTGAGATGAACCTCCGTTGCCTGCTCGAAGGCATACCCGACCCTGAGGAGGGTCTCCTCGTCAAAATGATTACCCATGAGCTGGAGACCGATGGGCAGTCCTTCGGCGGAGAACCCACAGGGCACCGACATCCCCGGAATGCCGGCCAGGTTCGCCGACAAGGTGAAGATATCCGAGAGATACATGGTAAGCGGGTCGTCCATTTTCTCTCCGATGGGAAACGCCGGCGTCGGGGCGACCGGCGAAAGGATGACGTCGCAGGTCTCGAAGGCCTTCCTGAAATCTGCCACGATCAGGGTTCGCACTTGGGATGCCTTGCCGTAATATGCATCGTAATATCCCGCCGACAATGCGTAGGTTCCCAGGATGATCCGTCGTTGAACCTCGGGGCCGAACCCTCGGGATCGGGTACCCCGGTACATCTCCAGCAAATCGCCGCGATCCCGGTCCCGAAAACCGTATTTCACCCCATCGTACCGGGCCAGGTTGGAAGAGGCCTCGGACGGTGCAATGAGATAATAGACCGCCACGGCATGGGGGGTGTGGGGCAGTGAGATCTCGACACATTGGGCCCCCATGCCCTCCAGGATCTCGACGGCACCCCGGATGATCGACGAGACCTCGGGCGAAAGTCCTTCCGCGGAATGATACTCCCTGGGCAGGCCGATCCTGATGCCAGCGATGTCGGGTCGGAGCGCCTCGATATAATCGGGCACCGGCCGAGGCACCGAGGTGGAATCGCGCCGGTCATGTCCGGAGATGGCCGACAGGACCAGCGCGCAGTCGGTCACATCCTTCGTAAGGGGGCCGATCTGATCGAGGGACGAGGCAAAAGCCACCAGACCGTAACGGGAGACCCGCCCGTAGGTCGGCTTCAGCCCCACCACCCCGCAATGGGACGCCGGCTGGCGGATCGATCCCCCCGTGTCCGACCCCAAAGCGCCCAGACACATGTCCGCAGCCACCGCCGCCGCCGATCCGCCGCTGGATCCCCCGGGGGTTCGAGACAGGTCCCATGGATTCCGGGTGATGCCCATGGCGGAGTTCTCGGTGGAGGAGCCCATGGCAAACTCGTCCATATTTACCTTGCCCACGATAACGGCGCCTTCTGCTTTCAACGCCTCGATCACCCCCGCATCATAGGGGGGAACGAAATTTTCAAGAATTTTGGATGCACAGGTCGTTCGAAGGCCCCGGGTGCAGATCAGGTCCTTGACGGCCAGGGGAATACCGGTCAAGGGGCCGATCCGCCCTTCGCCGACGGCGTGGTCCGCCGCGGCGGCCTGGGACAGGGCCGTTTCCTCCGTCACCGTGATATAGGCCCCTACCCGAAAATCGATCTCCCGGATGCGGTCCAGAACCGAACGGGTCAGATCGACGGCGGAAATCTCCTTTCGCCGCAAAAGATCATGGGCTTCATGAATGGTCAGTTCATACAGGTTCATTATATCGCCCCCTATCCCACGATCCTGGGGACGACAAAACAGCCGTCCTCCTGCTCAGGCGCATTGGCCAGGGCTGCGCCACGCTCAAGGCTGTCCTTCTCCTCGTCCTCCCGAAAGGCGTTGTTCAGGGAGATGGCATGGGAGGTGGGGGGGACCCCTTCGGTCTCCACCTGGTTGAGGGAATCCATGTAAGACAGGATAGTGCCGATCTGCTCTGAAAATTTTTCCACGGCGTCGTCGTCCATGTCGAGACGGGCAAGATTCGCCACATGCAGAACCTCTTCTTTGGTGATTTTCATGACTGCTCCATATCGGTTGGCATCCGCTATAACCGCATCACCCCACACCGGTGAACGCGGCCCGAAATCAGTGATTCATTGTTTGAGGATAAAGGCGTCCCGGAAATCGTCCGTGTCCCTAAGCCGCGTCAGCACCCCTCGGGCCGAAATGGGATTACTGAACTGTCCGACCCTGACCCGATAGCGAACGCCGAGGCCCGGGATATTTTCCGCGGTGCGGTAAGCGCCGGCATATCCATGCTTTTTGAGCATGGCCACCGTCCGATCGGCATCCGACGCCAGCACGAAGGAGGCCACCTGAATGGCAAATCGGCCGCTCTCGCCTTGGGGCTCGAAAGCAGTCTGGACGGGTGATTTGGCGGGAAGCGAAACCCTGGAGGGTCCAGGGCTGGCCGGGGAGACCACCTTGCTTTCCGACCTGGCGGAGGCCTTGTATTTGGTCGACAGGGGGCGCTTGATCTCCGGGGGAGGCGCCGGAGCGTCATCCTTAGTCACCTCCGAGGGCCCGGACGCCGCCAATGCCCGGGGCGGATTTTTCAGATCCTCATAGAAATCGAGATCCAGATCATACAGGGCTTTAGCCTCGGCTTTCAGGCGCTCTTTCTCTTTCTGGATTTCGGCGGCACGAAGTTCGGCCAGCTCCTTTTCAATCCGTTTCGGATCAAAATTGACCGGTGTTGCGTAGCGGCCCACGATGATCCCCAGAACAAACATCCACGCCGCGACAAAGAGCATGAAGCTCCAGCGGAACACCGGTCCCTTGAGCCCTCTTTCCTTGGGTGGCGAATACTCCCGCGCCGTTTTCCGGGTTAGGGGACGGGATTTCAATCCTTTTTTTTTCATGACGACCGTCGCTTCACATCTTCTCCGGCGAGGATACGCCCAGCAGAGTCAGACCGTTTCGAATAATCTTCTGGACCGCCATCACGAGCCGCAGGCGAGCGCCGGTCACATCAGGGTCGTCCGTAAGCACGCGATGCCGATTATAATAGGCGTGAAAAGCCGCGGCAAGCTCCATCAGGAAGTAGGTGATTCGATGGGGTTCCATCAGACGGCAGCCAGACGCGATCACCTCGGGGTATCGGTCCATAAGCTTGATGAGACCGATTTCCTCCGGCGCGGTCAAAACGGCGGCCGTCTCGGTGTCTCGGAAAACCGCTTCGATGCCCATCTCGGCCCCCTTGGCAAGAATGCTCGATATTCTGGCGTGGACGTACTGAACATAATAGACGGGGTTGTCGTTGCTTTTTTTCTTGGCCAGCTCCAGGTCAAAATCGAGCTTACTCTCGTAATGTCGGGTCAGAAAAATGAAGCGGGCGGCATCCGCCCCCACCTCGTCCACCACGTCCTTCAGGGTCACGAACTGGCCCGCCCGACTCGACATGGCCACGGGTGTTCCGCCCCGGAGCAGGTTGACCAGTTGAACAAGGATGACGTCAAACTGCTCCCGGCGCATGCCCGACGCCTCAATGGCCGCCGTCATCCTGGGAATGTAGCCGTGATGGTCCGCCCCCCAAACATCGATGACCCGCGACATCCCCCGGTCATACTTATCTCGATGGTAGGCGATATCCGAAGCGAAATAGGTGGTCAGGCCATTGGCGCGGACCACGACCCGGTCCTTTTCGTCGCCATAAGCTGCGGTTTTGAACCAGAGTGCCCCGTCCTTTTCATAGATAAGCCCCCGCTCCTGGAAGTCCCGGATCGTCCGATCGACTTGTCCCGAATCATAAAGGGTCTGCTCGCTGTACCATCGGTCGAACCGGACACCGAAAGTCTCCAGGTCCCGGCGGATGCCCTCCAGGATGGCCCGGGCAGCAAATCGGGCGCAATAGTCGACGGCGGCCGTCTCGTCGCCGTCCAGGAGACTGTTGCCCTTGTCCGCATGAATCCGGCCCGCCAAATCGACAATATAATCCCCCTGGTAGTAGTCACCTGGAAAATCAACGACCCGTCCGGCAAGCGCCTTGTAGCGAAGAAGGACTGAGCGCCCGAGGGTCTGGATCTGCCGTCCCGAATCGTTGATGTAATACTCCCGTTCCACATCGTATCCGCAGAAGGAAAGAATGTTGGCCACGCTGTCGCCCACCGCGGCCCCACGACCGTGACCGACATGGAGTGGTCCCGTCGGGTTTGCGCTGACGAATTCGACCTGCACCTTCCGTCCACGGCCGATGTCAACAGCCCCATACCGGTCGTCAGCGGCGTGGACCGCATCCAAAACCGGATGCCATGCCTCCGGTCGGACGAAAAAATTGATGAATCCCGGAACCGCGATGTCGGTCTTGGAAAGCAGTCCTTCGGGATCCGAAATATGGGAGACGATAGCTTCGGCAATCTTGCGGGGCGCCATTTTCTGGGTTGCGGCCATCACCATGGCCATGTTGGTGGAAAAATCCCCGTGAGCCGGGATCTTGGGCGATTCAGCCTCGACCGGCGGGAATTCGGCCGACGGCAATATCCCCGCTTCATGGGCCTTCGCCGCCGACCGAAGGATCAGACCGGTTATTTTTTCTTTCATCATGATGTGACTGTACTCAACTTTCCACGGGTTCTGATTCACAGTCCTCCGGCTCAGGCGTTCGGTCGCGCCGCTTACCCGTCGTCGCATGATGTCACGCGCTTTCCCGGGATCATAATCCGGAGGGCCATCGGTTATTGATGACATGCAAACCAGATTCATAAATAGTTTTGACGCCCAAGTCAAGAAACTGTCCGATTCAGAGCGGTTTTATTAAAAAACTCAACTTTCGACGTTCATGATGGTGACCGGATAGCGGTGCCGGGAGGATACGGCCCGAGCCCATTCAGCGGTGAGTTTTAGCGCCGCTTAAGCGTCGCGGAGGATCAGCGGCCCGGACTGTTTGAGCGCAAGCGGGTTTCCGGGCCGCCCGGAGCAAGCTTTAGCGGCACTTGGACGAAATCGCATGGAGCGCGGGCCGTATCCTCCCGGCACCGGCCTATGAAAATCGAAAGTTAAATAAAAAAGCCGACACCCACTGAGGGGGGCCGGCTTTTGGCGATACCATCGAAAGACGGTATCCGGGTGCGGTCAGATGGCCTCGTTGCCCTTTTCTCCGGTGCGGACCCGAATCGCCTTTTCAACGGACAGCACGAATATCTTTCCATCGCCAAGCTTGCCCGTGTAAGCGGCCTCCTGGATCTTCTCCACCACCTTGTCGACCCAAGCGGCTTCCACGACGATTTCGATCTTTATTTTGGGTATAAAATCGACCACATATTCCGCCCCCCGGTAGATCTCCTTGTGCCCCTTCTGGCGGCCGTAACCCTTGACTTCCGAGATCGTCATCCCCTGAATGCCGATCTCGTTCAGCGCCTCCTTGACGTCGTCCAGTTTAAAGGGTTTGATGATCGCCTCGATCTTTTTCATGGTCGTTCCTCCTTCAGTTATATTTAAAACTCAATCTCAAAACCACGTTCACCGTGGATAGCCCCGTCAAGGCCTTTGACCTCGTCATCCTCGTCGACCCTAAGCCCACCGGTGACGACCCGGGTCACCAGCACCACAATGAAGGTGGCCAAAGCGGAAAACAGGGCCGTCGCTACGATGGAGACGAACTGGATCCAAACCTGACGGGGATTCCCGTATAGAAGCCCGGCCGCCCCCCCCGTAATGGCTGGATTCGCAAAGACGCCCGTGGCCAAGGCCCCCCATATGCCGCACATGCCGTGGACGCCGAAGGCATCCAGGGAGTCGTCGTATCCGAGCTTACGCTTGAGGACGGCGACGCTGTAAAAGCCGAACCCGCCGGCCACCAGGCCGATCACCAGGGCAGCCTTCATGTCGACGAAACCGGCGGCGGGGGTGATGGAAACAAGACCAGCCACCACGCCCGATGCAATGCCCAGAACCGTCGGGCGTTTGTTCACATACCATTCCGCGGCCATCCAGGCAATGGCCCCCATCGCCGCTGAGGTGTTGGTCACCAGGAAGGCCGATGCGGCCACGCCGTCGGCGGCCAGCGCGCTGCCGGCGTTGAAACCGAACCAGCCGAACCATAGCATGGCGGCCCCCAGGGCCGTCAAGGTAATGCTCGAGGGGAACATGGCTTCCTTGCCGTAGCCGAGCCGCTTGCCCACCATGGCGGAGAGAACCAGGCCCGCAACGCCGGCGTTGATATGAACCACGTTGCCCCCCGCGAAGTCCAGGGCGCCCATGGCGTGCATCCACCCGCCCCCCCAGACCCAATGGCAGACCGGACTATAGACGAAGGTAAGCCACAGCACCACAAAGACGATCCATGAGGAAAACTTCATGCGGTCAACAATGGATCCCAGCACCAGGGCTACAGTGATGGCCGCGAAGGTCATCTGAAACACGACGAAAACGGTTGTGGGAATTGTTCCGGTCAGGCTGTCCACGGTAATGCCGTCAAGGAAAAGATGCTCCAGTCCGCCGATGAGTTCCCCGACGTCGGGCCCGAAGGCCAGGGTGTATCCCCATAAGACCCAAACAATGCTGCCCAGGCAATAGGACATGAATGTCATGGCAAAGGTATTCAACAGATTCTTGTACCGCGACATGCCGCCGTAAAACAACGCCAGACCCGCCGGCGTCATCATCATGACGAGGGCTGTCGAAACGATGATCCAGGCCGTATCGCCGCTGTTCAGAACGTCTTCGGCAAAGGCCGACGAAAAGGGCAACACCGTCAGGACAGCCGTCAGTAAGATAAGTTTACATTTCATACGCCATTTTCCTCCCGATTTCATTTTTTTCCCGTTAAAAAATATGATCACCCCTGATACGATGATTCTTGAACAAGCGATGACGAAAGACCCCTCTCCTCGTCCCCGCCGAAAAACTGGGTTTTGCCGCTGCACGGAATCGGCGGTGGCCGGCAGGCATCGGCAGACGAGGCGTCATCTGCCGATGCCGACAGGACCGACGCGATTTGGGATCGGACCTGCGCCGTCGCCTCGACGGACGCTATCTTGCGACCGTCAAAATCCCTGACGTAAAAAACGTCGACGACTTGATCCCCCCGGGTGGCGATCTGGGCGCTCCAGATGTCCAGACCGCATCGAAACAAAGCCTGGGTCAGCCGGTAGAGCAGCCCCGGCCCATCGCGGGTATGGACCTCGATGATGGTAAAGACGCCGGAGTCGGCATTGTCGATATGGATGCTGTCGGAGGGCGCCGCAGGCAGGGCCGCCCGAGGGGGGGACGCCCGATCCTCCAGGATTCGACCGATATCCAGCTTTCCTCGAATGACGGCAAAAAGCTCCCGGGCGGCCCGGACCCAGTATTCCTCCTCGAAAAGCGGATCGGGTGGCGGCATGACCGTAAAAACGGCAATGGCGATATTGTTTCGCCACGTATGAATCCGGGCGTCGAGGACATCGATTCGGTTCAAGGCAAAGACACCGGCGATATTGGAAAAAAAACCGGGAAGGTCGCGGCCCAGAACCACCGCCCTTCGGGTGCCGGGTGCGGACTTTCGATCGATTTTCCAGACAAAGGGCTTCTCCCCCAACCTTCGGAAAAGGGAGATGTGCTCCCGAATCTCGGATGCGGGAGTGCTGAGAAGATACCGGGATGACATGACACTGAAAAGAGATGCCGCATCCGATCGATCCCGGGGAGACGTCAGACTCGCCATGACGTCCTGAATCTTTTCCCGGGACGCATCGAAGGCGTTTGCGGAGACCGATTTCTCGCGCGAAAGCCAGCGTGTTGCCTTGAGGAAGAGACTTCGGAGCAACGCCGCCGTCCAGGCGTTCCAGGCGGTTGGGCCTGTGGCTTTGAGGTCGGCAACGCTGAGAAGATAAAGCATATTCAGCCGGGGGATGTCGACGATTAACCGAGCCAGGGAACGGGGCGTCTCCTCGCTGTCGATATCCCGCCGCATCGCGGCATGCAGGAGGCGTTGATGGTTACGCACCAGAAAGGCCACGGTATCGATCATCTCCCGGGAATATCCCAGGCGCGCCAGAGCGAAACGGGCAATGGCCTCACCGGCCTCGGCATGGTGCCGGCCCGGGCACCCCTTGCCCATGTCGTGAAACAGTGCCGCCCAGGCCAGGGGACGCCGGTCGTCTATCTCCTCCAGAAGGGTGCAGCAGAGGTCCGTATCCACGGACGCCTCCGGGCTTTCACGCCCCCCCACATCGGCGGCGCCGAGCCGGGCCACGGCGACAACCGTTTCCAACAGGTGGCGATCCAGGGGATAGACGTGGCAGGTGTCGTATTCAATGCGGTTCACGACGGTTTCCATCTCTGGAATCAACTGCGTGAGCATACCCGTGGCGTGAAGCGCTCCAAGGACATCATGGCCGCCGGAAACGGGCTGAATCAGCACCTTTTCCAGCGCCCGGCGCACACGGTGGGAACGAATGCGCTCTCCATTCATGAGATACCGGAATTCCCGAACCAGCCGCCGGGTCTCGCAACCGAGGGGCAGGCCCAGCCGAACGCTCTCTTCGAAAACGCGAAGGAGGTTCTCCGGTTGGTTCATGACCGTTTTGACGGAACCGAAGACGAGCCCCCGACGCCGGATTTCAATCCCGGCAACACCGACCTCAACGGCCTTTTGCCCGAAGCCGAAGCGTTTCCGCGCCGTTTCCATTTCCTGGACGAACCCGAGGCAGGTCTGATGGATAACCCCCATGTTTCCGTGGAGTTCCCCCAGAAACCGCTCCACGGCATGCTGCCTCGGATCCCTTCGGTAGCCGAACCGCTCGGCCAGTTCGACCTGGTGATCCGGATGGAGTTGGTCGTATTTGCGCCGGACGAGAATGTGAAGCCCGCTCCGCACCCGTAGGACAAATGCCAATGAGTGCTCCAGGCCCTGATATTCTTCATGGGAAAGGTGACCGTGATATTCCAGATCCCGGGGATTTTTCAGGCCGAACCGGATCTGGGAGAGCCACAGCAGGGCATGATAATCCCGAAGCCCCCCCCGCCCTTCCTTGAGGTTCGGTGAAGTCAGACAGGTGGGATTTCCGAAAACCCGATGCCGATCCCGGATCCTAGCGGTGAGCCAGTCGACGATCTTACGACTGCGACGAAAAAGGATTTTTTCCCGGAGTCGATCCACCATTTCCGTATAAAGCGGCGACATCCCGCAGACGAACCGAGCGTCCAAAAGCGACATGAGCACTTCAAAATCCTTGGCGGCCAGGCTGATGCAATCCTTGAGAGACCGCACGGCATGACCGATATCCAGGCCGATATCCCACAGGGGATAGATGATTTCACGGATAAGCGCTTCGGCCTTTTGGGGAAGTTCCTTTTTAAAAAGGAAGAGGATGTCCACATCGGAATGGACGCACTGTTCCCGGCGTCCATACCCCCCCAGAGCGATGATGGCATAGGGGTTTTTGTCGATGCCCATGCGGGGACCGGTCATGCTGTTTTCGAAGCTTTCCCTGAAATAATCATCAAGGAGCCGGGCATACGCCGCCGTAAAATCATCGGCATCCCCCGCAAAGAACCGGGAGACCATTCCTCGCCGCTTTTCCTGAAGCGCTCTCGAGGCGTCGATGTATCGGTGTTCTGAAGTTGACTCCGGCATGGCTTTCCTTCAATTGTTATGGACGTTCATTCCGCCGCTTCGGTCGCCTCCGGTACAACGGACCGAAACGGCAACGGATTTTTTCGTTGAATCCCTCTCTGGATAATGATAAGCAAGCCATGTGCCACTATGATAGAATACAAAAAACACATTGAAATCATGATCAATGCAAAGTCTGAACCCCATGTTTAAAACGGTTTCGGAAAATTCGAATTACAAATTTGTTTAATTTATACCCAAAAAATTACATTTTCGTCTATCTTTTGAGCCGACAGCACGCCCGGTAAAGTGACAAGCCCCGGAGCGCACCGAACGGGTCTTTTTTCATTGACTTTTGGCTGGATTTTAACAAAGGAACACGACAACGCCGCTGTGAGGAGGCCATGGACACTCGGCCGCGGGCGTCGGCCGGACGAGGTGAACATCCATCAGATTCGCAAGGAGAAACCAACGATGTACAGAGTCATGATTCGGGACAACATGTCCCCTGTTGCAAAAGACATTCTGGAGGCGACCGGCAGGATCGAGGTGGTGGTGGACAACGACAAGGCCACCTCGGCTCCCGAAGCCCTCGCCAAGGTCATCGGTGAATTCGATGGTCTCGCCGTCCGGAGCGGCTCCCGGATCACCGAACACGTGCTTGAAAACGCCGGCAGACTCAAGGTTATCGGACGGGCGGGTATCGGCGTCGACAACATCGATCAGACGGCCGCAACGAAAAAAGGCATCGTGGTCATGAACGCCCCCGGCGGCAATACGGTGACGACGGCCGAACACGCCCTCTCCATGATGTTTGCCCTGGCCCGGAACATTCCCCAGGCCACCGCATCCCTGCGCGAGGGGAAATGGGAGAAGAAACGCCTCATCGGGGTGGAAATCACCGGCAAGACACTCGGGATCGTTGGGTTGGGGCACATCGGCCGCGTCGTTGCGGAACGCGCCCTGGGTCTCAAGATGAAGGTCATCGCCGCCGACCCCTTCGTGAGCCGGGAAGCGGCGGTCAAGATGGGGGTTCGGCTGGTCGACCTCGACGAACTTCTGGCCGAGTCCGATTTCGTCACCCTTCACGTCCCCCGCCTCAAAGAAACGGAAAACCTTATCAATGCCGACACGCTGGCCCGGATGAAGCCGGGGACACGGATCATCAACTGCTCCCGGGGAGAAGTGGTCAACCTGGACGACCTCCACGCCGCCGTCTCCAGCGGGCACATTGCCGGCGCGGCCCTGGATGTCTTTCCCAAGGAGCCGCCGGACCCGAACCTGCCGATTCTCAGCCACCCCAACATCATCTTCACCCCCCATCTCGGCGCCAGCACGGGAGAGGCTCAGGTGAACGTGGCCCGGATGATCGCCGAACAGATGGCCGCTTATCTTCTCGACGGGGTCATCACCAACGCGGTCAACTTCCCGTCGGTCTCCATGGAGGAGATGGCCCAGCTGCGTCCTCACCTCAACCTGGCCGAGAAGATGGGATCTCTCATCGGGCAGCTGGTGGGGGCGGTCCACGACGTTACCATCACCTACAGCGGAGAGATTTCGAAGCTATCGACTCGGCCGGTGACCCACGCGCTGCTCAAGGGACTTTTGGGCGCCTACACCGACACCCCCATCAATTACGTCAACGCCCGGGCCATCGCCCTGGACAAGGGGATACGGATCAAGGAGACCACGGACCAGTCCCCGGAAGACTTTTCCAGCCTCATCAAACTGAAGGTTGACGGGGCACAGGATTCCCCCAACGAAATCTGGGGAACCATTTACGAGAAAAAATATCCGCGGCTCATCCGTATGGGTGACGTTTACCTTGACGCCATCCCCGACGGATCGATGATCGTCATCCAAAACATCGACAAACCGGGCGTCATCGGCCATGTGGGAACCACCCTGGGCCGCCATAACGTCAATATCGGCCGCTTTCAGCTGGGGCGGCGGGACGATCGGGCCGTGTGCTTGGTCAACATCGACTCTCCTGCCGACGAGCAGGCACTTGCGGAGATCAAGGCCCTGCCGGTGATCCTCTCTGTCAAGCAGGTACATCTCGGCTGACGGCATCGACGGACACCGGGCGCGGGAAGGATCATTCCCGCACCGACGCAACGAACCGGAGAGATATCATAATGAACAGACGCATCAAAAACCTGATCATGATGGGCATCGCCGGATACGCCCTTTACTATATGCTCACCCATCATTTCATCTATATCGACAAGAGCATCACCATCCTTCCCAAATCGGAGATCACGCTGAACCACACCCTCTTCAGCCCCGGGGATCGAAAAGAGATCCTTTACAAAGGCATCGACAGCATCCTTGAAAACGAAGATTTACGTGAGGCGGGCATCGGAGAGTTGATGGTGGAAAAAAACCTGATCACGACGGATGAATTACAGGCTGCGGAAGAAATCGTCGATTACGGCGGATAGCCGCCCCTGACGAAAACCGATAGACGAATCGTCACCGGAGCGAGAATGGTTGTTCGACGGAAGTGGCGACGGCCGCTTGCCGGTTCGTGCCTTGTTTTGATGGGCCTGGTCGGGGTCATACTCACGGGCTTCGCCGTGCTGTTGCCCGCCTATCTCAGCTCAGGAGCGTTTTACCGTGCCGTAACCGGAGCCGGCCTGCCCGAGTTCCACTGGGACGTCCGCCGTATCGGAGCGACCGGTGCCGACATCGCAAGAATCCACATCGGACCCGCCGATGCGCCCGCGCTGCTCGCGGACACCCTTCGCCTGGATTACACCCCGACGGATCTTGCCCGACACCGGATCCAACGGGCCGTGGTCACCGGACTGGAGGTGTGGTGCGGTATCGACAAGGACCAGTTTTTCATTCGCAGCATCGACCTCGAGACCTTGGCAAAACAGTTCTCTTCCACCGATTCATCCGCCAACGGGCCCCAGCGACCGGCCTTCCTCCCGGAGACGATCGAGATTCGGCATTCCCGGATTCGATTCACCTGGGGCAATCAGGTGTTCTCCATTCCCGTGGATCTCCGCATCACCACCTCACCGGATCATATCGGCCGTTTTCAGGTCCGCATCGACATCACCTTCTTTGACCGCCGCATCGTGGGCGACGGAGAGGTGGACCTCGCCTCCGGAAACACCCGGTGGCGCATCACGGCCCCCGGGCTGCCTCTCGCATCCATGGCCCAGACTGCTGGCCTGCCTTTAGAAACCACCGCATCCGGAAGTCTGAATGTCGCGGCGGATGTCGCCTTTCAGATCACCCCCTTCACCCTAAAGAGCGCCGCCGTTCGTGTCGAATCCGACCGCTATCGGATCCGGACCGGCCCTTTGATGATCCGGGACCCCGACGGTGGTTACCCCCTGTCCCTCGATATCGTCATGACCGATAACCACGAATGGGACATCCGGCTTACCGGCCTCTCTCTGGCTTCTCCCCTGCCGGCGACCCTGTCCCGGCTCGCCGCACGCATCACCCCCACGGACGACGGCATCGACGGGCAGGGGGATGCCGTTTTTCGTGTTCCTTTGTCCGAAGCCGATCGGAATGACGGCACTGGAAAAGGGGGCGACATCCCCGTTCCGATCGCCTTCACCTTTGATCTGTCGCCTCCGGGCACATGGCGCTTAACGCTCACCACTCTGGGCACTGTAAACCTTTCGGTGTTGCCCGGCGTCCAATGGGGTAGGACGGTCATCCATGGGGCCATCCTCCGCGTCGCCGTGTCCGGGGAGGGGAATCCCGACGGCGGCATCCTCCGGTGCGTCGCTGAGACCGGCCCGGTTCGCGTGGCTGGGCCGGGGCTCGATATGTGTTTAAAATCCTTGGCTTTTGACGGAGAGATCCACTTTGAGAATTTTGAAAACGTTCGAGTCGTCGCGGCGCTCAAGGCAGACGCGGCCCGGATGTCGACGGGAACGGGATCCGAACGCACGACGGCGCACGTCCTGTCTTCAACCGTCTCCGGGAAGGGGCGTTTCTCCCGGACAACAGGCCTAAGCTTAGAGGGAAGCGCCGAAATCACCGACGGCGCCGTCGAGGTCCCGGATCAACGTGTGAGAATCGCCGGCATCCAGGCAGTCCTTCCCCTGGCATGGCCCTGGGCCGAAGCTGAAGAGCGGGGCACCTTTTCCATTGCCGCCCTCCGGTGGAAAGGCCAAGGCTTGGGATCGCTGAAGGGCGGTCTCCTTCCCAGGCCCCAGGGGTTAGGATTCGAGGGCCGCTTCTTCAGCCGCACGTTGCCAGGACTGGTCCTGAAAATCACCGGAGAAGCCCCGTTCCTCTCCCCCGGGACGCCCTTCGCCCTGTCCTGGTCGACGCGCTACCGCCCGTCCGCACCCCTGGACTTGGGCCGGTTCGAATCGTCCGCCAGGGGGACAACGGTCGATGGGATTCTGACGGTAAAGGGGCGCATGAACCTGGGCGGTGGCGCTCCTCTGGCGGGCACGATGGAGGCCGCGCTTTCCGGCGGCGGCATAACGCAGAAGAAAAAGGGGATCCGGGTGGAGAATATCCGCCTCAACCTCCATTTCCCGGAATTGCCCGTTCTGAGGAGCGCCCCGGACCAGCGCCTCACCGTCGGCCGGTTGACCATGGGTGAAATTCAGCTTGAAAACGCCGATATCCGCTTCCAGATCGAGCCGGAAACGGCCATCCTGATCGAAAAAGGCCACTTCAAATGGTGCGGCGGGAATGTGGACGCCCGATCTTTCAGGATAAATCCCGGAATTACGGATGTCGATCTTGTCCTCTACTGCGATCGGCTCAATCTGGCCCGTCTGCTCGGTCAACTCGGGGCAGCCAGGGCCGAAGGCGAAGGTGCCGTCAACGGACGGCTCCCCATCCGGCTTCGAAAGGGCAGATTGGTGTTCGACGACGGATTTCTCTACTCCACCCCGGGAGACGGCGGCGTAATCCACATCACCGGTGCCCAGGTCCTGACGGCGGGCATTCCCCGGAATACCCCCCAGTTCGCCCAGGTCGATCTGGCGGTGGAGGCCTTGAAATCCTATGAATACGCCTGGGCCAAACTGAAACTCGCCAGCAAGGGAGAGAACCTCCGTCTGGAGCTGCAGTTCGACGGTCGTCCGACATCGCCTCTGCCGTTTGTCTACAGCGAGACCTTCGGCGGGTTCGTTCGGGTGGACGCCAGTCATCCGGGATCGCGGTTCGAGGGGATACGGTTGGACGTAAACCTGGGGCTGCCCCTGGATAAAATCCTCCGTTACAAGGGACTGGTGGAGATGATCCAGTAGGAGGATCGGGCGGCCAGGAAACGCTCCAGCAACCGTTTGCCAGAAAAGGAACACGCAGATGATCGAAAAAATGCTGCTGGTGATGATGCACCTGTCGTTTCTGTTCATGCAGAGCTGCCAGACATATCATCAGGTGGACGTCAAGCCCGTCGAAGTGAAGCCCATCCACATCACCATCGACGTCAACGTAAAGGTGGACCGTGCCCTGGACGACGTCATCGACGAGGTCTACGAATATCGAAAAAGCGAAACATCCGAGATGCCGGCCTCATCCCAGGACACTCGAAAAGACTAACCCCATCCCGTCAGGAGGTCAACATGCCGTCAAGAATCGCGATCCTGTTTTTTACGTTTCTCCTCGGCCATGTCGCCGTCATGGGCGTCGTCGGGGCCCAGGAAGACATTACATCTCGAATGGAAGCCCGCTTGCCGGTGATCGACGCCCTCAAGGCGAAAGGGGTTATCGGCGAAAACAATAAGGGCTATCTGGCGTTCAGAGGCCCCAGAACCCAAACCGATGTTGTCAATGCCGAAAACACGGATCGTGCAGCCCTTTTCAAGAGGATTGCAACACAGCAAGGCACCACGCCGGACCTGGTCGGTCATCGCTTTGCCCTGAAGTTCCGGAATCTGACGCGAGGCGGGGAATGGTATCAGGACGACGCCGGAAACTGGCGAAAAAAATAGCGCCCCCTCCCTGCGCCGGTCGATGGCAAAAAAAATCCCGCGCCGGCAACGGCGCGGGATTTCCAGCGTCTCACCCGGAACAAGCGGGTGCAACACCGTACCAGTCTCTTTGAAACCTACTTGTCGTTAACCTCCTCGAAGTCGGCATCGACGACGTCGTCATCCGAACCGCCACGGGGTGCATCGCCCCCCTTGGCGCCGTCATCACCGGGTTTCGGACCGCCGGTCTTCTCGGATGCCTGCTGATACATGGCCTCGGCCAGCTTGTGAGAGGCCTGCATCAGGTCGTCGCTCAGGCGCTTGATCTCATCGGCGTCGTCGCCTTTCATGACCTCTTTGAGGCTGCCGATCTTGCTCTCGACATCGCTTTTGATGGCGTCGTCCACCTTGCCCCCCAAATCCTTGATCGATTTTTCCGTCTGGTAGATCAAGGCGTCGGCATGGTTTCGGGCCTCCACCAGGGTCTTCTTTTTCTTGTCCTCGTCAGCATGCAACTCGGCCTCTCTCACCAGCTTCTGGATCTCTTCCTCGCTGAGGCCGCTGGAGGCGGTGATCTTGATCGCCTGCTCCTTGCCGGTGCCCAAATCCTTGGCGGAGACGTTCACAATGCCGTTGGCATCGATGTCGAAGGTGACCTCGATCTGGGGCACCCCTCTGGGCGCCGGCGGGATGTCCGCCAGGTCGAAGCGGCCCAGGGTCTTGTTGTTGGCGGCCATTTCCCGCTCGCCCTGGAGCACGTGGATGGAGACCGCCGGCTGATTGTCGGTGGCCGTCGAAAAGACCTGACTTTTCTTGGTGGGGATGGTCGTATTTTTCTCGATCAGTTTGGTCATCACGCCGCCCAGGGTCTCGATACCCAGGGAAAGGGGGGTCACGTCGAGCAGGAGAACGTCTTTTACGTCGCCTTTCAGAACGCCCCCCTGGATAGCGGCGCCGATGGCCACGACCTCGTCGGGATTCACGCCTTTGTGGGGATCCTTGCCGAAAATCTTTTTGACGCGCTCCTGAACCGCCGGCATACGCGTCATACCGCCCACCAGGATGACCTCGTCGATGTCTGCATTGGAAAGGCCGGCATCCTTCATGGCGATTTTGCAAGGCATCTCGAGATTGTCCAGCAGATCCGCCACCAGACCCTCCAACTTGGTCCGGGTGATCCGGATGTTCAGGTGCTTGGGGCCACTGGCATCAGCGGTGATGAACGGCAGGTTGACATCGGTCTCCATGGAGGTCGACAGCTCCATCTTGGCTTTTTCGGCCGCCTCTTTGAGCCGCTGAAGCGCCATCTTGTCTTTCCTCAGGTCGATGCCTTGGTCTTTTTTGAATTCATCGGCCAGATAATCGATCAGGCGGAGATCGAAATCCTCGCCGCCCAGGTGAGTGTCGCCATTGGTCGCCTTGACCTCGAAAACGCCATCGCCGATTTCGAGCACCGAGATATCAAAGGTGCCGCCGCCAAGGTCGAACACTGCGATCTTTTCCTCGGCCTTTTTGTCGAGCCCATAGGCCAGGGAGGCGGCAGTAGGCTCGTTGATGATCCTGAGAACATTGAGGCCGGCGATTTTCCCGGCATCCTTGGTCGCCTGGCGCTGGCTGTCGTTGAAGTAGGCCGGCACGGTAATGACTGCATCCGTCACCGTCTCCCCAAGATACTCCTCGGCGGTCTTTTTGATGTTGCCCAGAATAAAGGAGGACACCTCGGCGGGGCTGTACTGCTTGCCCCGAATGTTGACCCGGAGGTCTCCGTTGGGGGCTTTCTCAATGGTATACGGCAGAACTTTGATGTCGTTCTGAACCTCACGGGAGTCAAATTTTCGCCCGATGAGCCGTTTGACGCCGAAAACCGTGTTCTCGGGATTGGTGATCGCCTGTCGCTTGGCGATCTGGCCCACTAACCGCTCTCCCGACTCCGCGATCGCCACCACGGACGGCGTGGTCCTGCCGCCTTCGGGATTGGTGATCACTTTCGCTTCTCCGCCCTCCATGACCGCCACACAAGAGTTTGTCGTTCCCAGATCAATGCCTATTACTTTACCCATTTCATCTCCTCCTTAGGATGTCTATTCGAATGCAAGTCTCGCATTGGTTTACGCTTCATTGTTCAGATCGTCGGGCGCATCATCGGCCGATACGGGCGGCTCCGCCCCGGCGGGCGTCGACGTCGCCTTGGAAACCACCACCATTGCCGGACGTATCAGGCGGTCGTGGAGAAGATAACCCTTCTGATATTCCCGTACTACGGTGTTGTCCGCATGTTCATCGCTCAATTCCTGCCCCACCGCCTCGTGGAAATTGGGGTCGAAAGGCTTTTCCAACGCGTCGATCGGTTTGACATGATACCGATCCAGGACCTTCAGAATTTCGTTGAGGGTCATGGAGACCCCCTCGACAATGCAGCTTTGGATATCTTCCGGCGGGCTTTCCTGGGATGACGACGATTGAATGGCCCGTTCAAGATTGTCGATCACGGGAAGCAGGTCCCTGATCAAAGCCTCGTTGGCGAACTTTCGGAAGTCCTGCATCTCACGGACGGTTCGCTTTTTGTAGTTCTCAAATTCCGCATAGAGCCTCATGAAGCGATCTTCATGCGCCTTGCCGGCTTCTTCGGCCGACGCCAGCGCCGTCTTCAACGCCGCCAACGTTTCTTCCGCTCCGGGCTCCGCATTCTCGCCGTCGTCTTCTCCGGAGATCGCTGCATTCACTCCCTCAAGATCCTCTTCGATCGGTTTCTCTTCCATTTTCTCTTCTGTCATGGGCCAGTACACTCTCCCGGTTAGCCTTTGTAATAAAGTCAAAAAAGATAGGGTTGAATATAAAATTGGAAACAAGATATGCTTTTTTTTTCAAATAAATTAATAAGAGCCTAAAAAATAAGGTTAAATCCGTAAAGATTGTGTAGAAAATAAGACGAAAAAAATCGATGTCAAGGCGATATGTTGCCAAGGTGAATATCTTAATTTTACAAGTTATTATCTTGCAAACCATGAAAATGGCGTTATCGAAATCGGGATTGGGCAGGCCACGCCGGGGTTGGCGGATCCGTCTTCGTCAACGGGGTAAGTAGTTGCCCTTCGCATCCTCGCTCAGAACGTCCAATGGTTCGGCATAGCCCGTCAGCTCGACATACCCTTCCCCGGAAACCGGGCTGCCGGATCGGCTCCCGGTAAAGGACGTACTCCCTTCCCAATAAATCACGTCCGCAGCGCCGGCCGTTGCTATCTCCTGGTCCGGAATATTCGCTCCCCCCTTCAAGCGGAGGCTCAACGGTTCGATATCGATCCGCCATTTCGAAGGATAGCGGGCGCCGGAATGGGGACTTTTCCAGACCGCCTCGGGTGTCACCCGGATTTCATCCCGATGCAGGTGCCGGTTTCGGCCGTCGCGATCGACAAAGGTACCACTCGATGCGGGATGAAAGGATCCGTCCGGGCTTCTCAGAAGGTAGAGCATCACCTCGGTGCCGTCCGAGAGTTGGATGCTGAACCAATCCCATCCGACCAAACCGCGCGCCAGGGGCGCAGTGGAGAATTCGTGATCCATCCAGGCGAGTCCCCTTACGGGAAAAGCGGTTCCTTTCAGGGAAACGGTTCCTTCGGCCAGAAGGCGGGTCATGGAGTAGTAGCAGCTGGCCCTTTCGGGGGTCGAGCCCTTTCGGCTGTAACCGTCGTCGCCGTGAAGGACCGGCGGTTTTGCGGGAAGGAGCAGAAGGCGCATGTCAAATTCAGGGGCATCGGCGAAAAGCCTGTGTCCGTCGGAACCGATCGACATGGACCAGTTTTTCAGCGTCACCATCGTCCGATCGGATACGATCTCGGCCCGAGCCATGCCCAAAGCTGCGCGGACGGCCGCCGTGGCGTGAAAAAAACGCTTGCCGGAAATGTCCGAAATCGCGGCATGCCCCAGAATGACGTTTTCCGCCCGCCACCCGGACGCGGGTACCCGAAGACCGTTTTCCCTCCCCGGCGGCACGAGACGCGAGCGAAAGAAGGTGAGCTGAAACCCCAGCCGCCGCCCTTCCCCGGTTTTCAGATTTCCGGTATAGTACCACCACTCCACCTTATAGTCATCATGGGGGCCATGGTCCCGGGGAAAGACGAGTCCGCAAGGTCCCGCGACCTGGGCGTAGCCGGAGGCCCGGGCCGGCCAGACCACCGCGGCACCAGCGATCACGAGGATGCCCATGAATCCCAGGAATCGAATCAAACGCATCAGCCGCCGGATATCGTCATGTGTCATGTATGCCTGTCCTCATTTCACAGCAACGCCGCTCGGCATCGGATCGGCGAATTCTCCGGCTGCCCCGGGATTCATCCCTCCCGCAGCACCATCGCCGGCGGTTCCCGGAACACCCGCCGTACCGCCGGGAGGGCGGCCGCCATGGTCGTCACAAAAATCAGGGGCAAGGAAAGCAAGAGGGGTGCCCAATCCACCTGATAGATGAATGTCCACCCGAAGGACTGTCGATTGATCACGAAGACCAAGAGCAGCGACAGCACGGCTCCGCAGAGAAGGCCGCCCACCTCTCCGGCAGCCACCATGAGAGCGGCTTCCCAGGCGATCATGCTTCGAATCTGGCCTCGGCTGCCGCCTATAGCGAAGAGGGTATTGAGCTGGCGGGACCGCTCCAGTACCAGCACCGTGAGGGTGGTGGCGATACCCAGTGCGGCCACCGCGAGAGCGATAAACAACAGAACCGTGGTCACGGAAAATGTCTCGTCGAACACCTGAAGAATGTTTCGCCGCAGCTCCGCTCCCGCGACCATGTCGACCCGGTCGCCACACCGCGCCAAAATCTCCGCTTTCAGGCGATCGACCCGAGTTTTGATATCCGAACCGGGTTCCTTGAAAAAGAAACGGACACCGCTCCACTCGGGAAAACCGGCATGTCTCCCGGCCTCGGTCCGGAGGGCCTCATACCGGTCAAGGGAGAAGAACACCACCCCTCCCTTGGACCGATAGTCCCGAATCACGCCCACGATGGGAACCGTCACCGGATGGCCGTCGATATGATCCCGGAAAAGATCGCCCACGCCCAGTCCCGTGCGATTCGCGAAAACCTCGGACACGACGACGCCCCGACCGGCCGCAAGCGCCCGACGCGCGGCATCGGCCTCACCGTCGATCCAGATGTAGCCGCCGTGACGAAAAAAGGTCGAAAAATCGATGGCCTCGAACTGATACGGAACGCGGCCGTAGGTCAGGTAGAATCGGCGGAAATGGACCCGATCCGCGGGGATATCGATCGACGAGATGGCTTTTGCGATCTCCGGCGCAAAGGGGGTTCGGTGATGATTGACCTCGCCGAGTCTGGGGGTTACGAAGAGATCCCCGCTCACGGTCTGTTGGACCCAAAGGCTCACGGTTGCCCGGAAGCTGTGAATCATGACGACCAGAGCCGAAAAAAGGGCGACCGCCGTGATAAGGGCGCCGACGGAAACCGCCGTCCGTATCCCGCTGTCCCGGAGATAGCGCCCCGCCAGATAAGCCGATACGCCGGCCGTGCGCCGAAGCAACGGGGAGAGGTGGACACCGATCCGCTCCAGGAAAAAAGGAGACATGAGGGAAAATCCCGCGAACAACATAAAGGTCGCGGCATATCCCGGCAACGGTATGCCGGAGACCGCGGGCATCCGGGAAAAGGGCCAGACCGATCCCACGAAAAGCCCGCCTGCGATCATCAAGCATCGAGCCGTCCGTCGGTGGGCGGTGGGGGGTGCCCCCGGCGACATCGCCTCACAGGGTGACACCTGCATGGCCTGACGGGCGGGTGCCAGGGCCGCCATCACCGAAACGGTCAGGGTGACGCCGAGAGAAAGCAACACTTCCCAGGCGTCCAGGCTCAACCGGTCGACGGTCACCTGGACGAACAGGGTGGAAATGGTCCTGCCGATCCCCTCTGCCATGAGCCTGACCATAACGACGCCCGCGGGAAACGCCGCCAACCATCCGACGATGCCGAAGAAGGCGCCCTCCATCAAAAACAGAAGGAGAACCGTCCGACGTGAGGCGCCCACAGCCCTCAGAACGGCGATTTCCCGCCGACGGGACGCCGCATGGAGGGCTACGAGGCTGTAGACGAGGAACATCCCCACGAACAGGGAAACAAAACTCAGCACCGACAGGTTGAGCCGATAGGCGCGGATCATGCTTAAGCCGGTCTCCTTGGCCTGGGTCGGCCGGGATAGCACAAGTCCGTCCGGCAGGATGGCCTGAAGGGTCTGGAAAGCGTCGGCCGATGCATCCGTCCTGAGACGGATATCGATCTGATCCACCACCCCGTATCCGCCGGTGAATTCCTGGAACGTCGCGATATCCGTTAAAACCACACGGCCGCCATCAACCTGGGAGATCCCCTCCCCGTCCAGAACGCCAAGGATACGGAAGGTCTGCGTCCCCCCGACGCCTTGGAGAGTGACCATGCCCCCGGCCGTCTTTTGAAGCGCATCCAGGAGCGGTCGGCCCGCCACCAGGGTGTAGGGTTGGGTCATGAGCGCCAGGGGACTGCTCTCCTTCGGAGAATCGGATTTGTCCGAAGCGCCGCCCACGGCCCACACTCTGAAGGGGCGGTCTAGAATCGGATCAAGACCGACAAGGAGAAACGGCGTATCCCCCCCCGACGCCGGGCGCACATAGGTTCTGGATAAAGGCGAAGCACTATCGACCAACGGATGGCGCAACAGCATCGCCACCACCTCCTCGGGCACACGCCCGCCGGGCCGGACAACCGTCCAATCGGCTTTTCCGGCGATGCGGTCCATGCTCAGGCCGAAGGCATCGACGGCAGCGTTGATGGAGAGCCGGACGCTGGTGAACACTGCAGCGCCAAGGGCGATTCCCAACACCACGGCCAGGGTGCGCCGCCGGTGAAGTCTGAAGTTGCGGAGGCTGAACCATCCGAAAAGGCGCATTAAAAAGATTAGTCGCGTCATTGGATTCTGCCATCCCTGAGGCGGATGCGCCGGGTGGCGACCTTATCGGCCTGGCTGCCGTGGGTGGCAATGACGACGGTTTTTTTCGATGATCGGCTCAGCTCCGCCAAGCGCTCGATGACGACGGCACCGTTCCGGCTGTCGAGATTGCCGGTGGGTTCGTCGGCCAGGATCACAGCCGGGTCGTTGATGAGCGCCCTGGCGATGGCCGTCCGCTGCATCTCCCCGCCCGAGAGCTGGCCGGGAAGATGGGTGAGGCGAGCGCCCAGGCCCAGCCATTCCAGAAGCTGCATGGCCCGGTTTCGCACGGCTGTGTCCGGACGGCCGGCCAAAAGTGCCGGGAGGCAAACGTTTTCCAGGACGTTCAGGGTCGGCATCAGATTGAAGGACTGAAACACCATGCCCACCACACGGCGACGATAATCGTCCAGGGTAGGCCCCGAGGCCCGGATCAGGTCGCGGCCCGCTACGGTAAGCCGCCCGCCGGTGGGACGGTCAAGACCCGCCAGAAGCGACAGAAGCGTGCTCTTTCCGGAACCGCTCACCCCCTTGAGCAGGACCAGTTCACCTTCCGGGATATCCAGATCGACGGCGTCGATACCGATAATCCGGGTTCCGCCCAAGGTGAAGGTTCGGGTCAGCTTCTCGGCATGAATCACGGCAGCCGCGGCAGATGATGTCATCATTGTCCGCTCTCAGCATAAGGTTGCATATGAAGGTAACCCTACATCGACCAACGGAAAAATCAAAGCATAAGGTTGCAACTGTTCGGTCACCATGACGAAGGCTGAACATTGCGTCAAGACGAAAACGACCCCCACTTGAGCGTTGAAACATTATGGAAACTGTATTAAATTGAGATATAAGCAGACGTCAAGTGATCATTAATAAATAATGGTCATTTCAAAGATCAGCTTGCCTGCCCGAAAAGAGAGAGGATTGCCATGAAAAAGGCCATCATCGTTCTGACCACGGTTTTCTTCATGACCGCGACGCCGTCCATTGCCGGCGCCGGTCGGGGGTATCACCGTTATTACGGACACGGCGGGTATCATCACGGAGATAGCGACGACGTCTGGGTGGCCCTGGGCATCGGTCTTCTGACCGGGGTCGTCCTTTCGGCCATTTTCACCCCGCCCCCGCCCCGAACCGTCGTCTACGCGAACACGGCGCCGGGGACGGCGCCGGCGTATGGTTACCCTGCGCCCTACCCTGTTTCAGGCACTGTATCCGTCACCGTAAAGGCACTCAACGTCCGGAGCGGACCGGGGCTCCATCTGGGTGTCATCGGACGTGTCCGACAAGGCGAAGTCCTCACGGTCCTTGGTGGTTCCCCCGGGTGGCTGAACGTCAGAACCCCTTACGGCGCTGTGGGATGGGTCATGGCTCAATATACCGCCGCGCCCGTCGGCTGATCCCGTCGGCTGATATCGACATCCGGCCGCCCCCGCATGCGCCGACCGCTCCCACGACCGCTCTGCACCCCGCGGTCTCGACCCTTCCCGTCTGATTTTTAGAAAAGGGGTACCGGGCTCAGGACCGACTATTAAGATCCCTTCGCAACTTTCGACTTTCATAAGCCCGCGCCCGACTGGCCGATGGACGCCGGGGTCCCCTTGAGTCCCAACACGCCAGCTCCACCGCGTCGGGGTGAGCACCCCTTCCGGGATACAGTCTTTCCCCGGCGATGAAGGACTTCTCCATCGCGGATAGCGTCTTGTTCGCTTTGATGAACGCCCTGTTGGTCCTTTTGGACCGCCTCGGCAACGGATGCAACATTCGTATTGGACGCTACGGGGGAAGCCGCAAAGCAGATCATGGAGCGCCCACACCCGTGCGACAGCACCAGGATGAAAGACACTCTTTGATAAAACAAGGGAGTATATCGTAAAAAACAACTTGAAAGATATTTCTATTGAAACTTTGCTATAAAAGGATTAAGAAATTTCCTTCGGCAATGCTTTTTGACGCAACCAGCAGATTTTTTACAGGAAGAGGGCTATGAAATACTGGCGGGTTCCCCTTGATGCGGACGCAGTGGACGTCACCCGGGGCATTGTTCACATTCTGGAGGATCGGTGCAAGGGATGCGGCTATTGCATCGAGTTCTGTCCGAGAGAGGTCCTTGAATTTTCCAGGACCTTCAACGCCAAGGGATATCATCCCCCCAGGGTCAGGAACGACGACTGCCTGAACTGCCACTACTGTGAACTGATCTGCCCCGAATTCGCCATCTTTTCATCGGCGTCCTCACCGTCGTCCCCGGGGTTGACCACAGGCGCAACCGAATGACCGTCGCGCTCCCCGGGAAATCCAACTACCCACGAACCCGGGCGAACCGCGGCACCCAAACCGGAACTTCATCCTAGACGAGGCCGTCCATGACATCCAGAGTCCACACCGGAGAGCATTTCATCAACGGAGACACCGCCTGCGCCGAAGGCGCCATTGCCGCGGGGTGCACTTTTTTCGGGGGGTATCCCATCACCCCGGCAACCGAGGTCGCGGAGCATATCTCCGTTCGACTGCCCGAGGTGGGTGGCACCTTCATCCAGATGGAGGACGAGATCGCGGCCATGACCTCGGTGCTCGGCGGAGCGTGGACCGGTGCCAAATCCATGACCGCGACATCCGGTCCCGGCTTCAGCCTGATGATGGAGACCATCGGACTCGCTGTGGTGACCGAAACCCCATGCGTGGTCGTAAACGTCCAGCGGGCCGGACCCTCCACGGGCCTGCCCACCCAGGGAGCCCAGGCCGACATGATGCAGGCCCGGTGGGGATCCCACGGCGACTACGAGATCATCGCCGTCGCTCCCGCATCTCCCCAGGAGATGTTCGATTTGACCATCACCGCTTTCAACCTGAGCGAGGCATACCGGACGCCGGTCTTTATCATGGCCGACGAGATCGTGGGGCACATGAGCGAGCGGGTCGTCATCCCCGAAGCCGCTAAAATCCGGACAGTGTCGCGGCCCAAGCCCACCGGCCGGAAGGACCGGTTCCGCCTCTATCGGCCCGGGCCGAACGGCGTCGCCCCCATGCCCGCCATCGGCGACGGCTACAGAATCCATGTCACCGGACTGACGCACGATGAAAAGGGTTACCCGGTGATGTCTGTGGAGACCCAGAAGGAAATGATCGAGCGGATCACGGGCAAGATCCGGAACAACATCAATGACATCGTCATGACTGAATCTTACCGGCTATCGGATGCCGAGATCGCCGTCGTCTCCTATGGGGTTTCTGCCCGAACCAGCTTCACCGCTGTCGACGAAGCGAGGAAACGGGGCATTCGGGCCGGCATGCTCCGGCTCGTGACGGTCTGGCCCTTCCCGGAAAAACAGATCCGGGCCTTGGCCCAAAAAGTCAAGGGGATCATCACCGTCGAGATCAACATGGGCCAAATCAGCCGAGAGGTCGAGCGGTGCGCCGCCGGGCGTGTACCGACCATCGGCGTGGGGCATCACGGGGGCGCCATCATTCCCCCCGAGGATGTCATCGACGCCATGGGAAGGGAGGACATGCGATGACCCGGACCCCGAACGCCGCCGTCACCCCGACGGTCCATCCTTTGGAGGATCTCGTCCGCATGGACCGGATCCCCCATATCTGGTGCCCCGGCTGCGGCATCGGCTCGGTCTTCACCGCCTGCCTCACGGCCATCAAGCAGACCGGGATCCCTTACGAGCATTTCGCCATGGTGTCAGGCATTGGTTGTTCGGGCCGCGGCGCGGGATACATCAACATCGACTCGTTCCACACCACCCATGGCCGGGCCATTCCCTTCGCCACCGGCATCAAGATGGCCAACCCGAAGCTGAATGTCATCGTTTTCTCGGGGGACGGCGACCTCTTCGCCATCGGCGGCAACCACTTTATCCACGCCGCCCGACGGAACATGGACATCACGGTGGTGTGCGTGAACAACCTGACCTACGGCATGACCGGAGGACAGGTTGCCGCCACCACCCCCCACAAGGCCCGATCCTCCACGACCACGGCCGGCAACCCCGAAACACCGTTCAACCTGCCGCTGTTAGCCTACGCCGCAGGCGCCACCTATATCGCCCGATGGTCGATGTTCCACGCCAGGGACCTGGCCGATGCCATCGCAGCGGCCCTTCGGCGGCGGGGGTTTTCCTTCATCGAGGCACTGTCGCCCTGTCCCGTCAACTACGGTCGGCGCAACCGGGAAACAGCCCTCGACACCCTCAGACACTACCAGGAAAAGGCCATCATCAAAAACGGTGCCCATCCGGCCGAGCTGGACATAAGCGGCGCACGGGGGCTGATTCTGGGAAAATTTCTGGACATCGAGAAACCCACACACGATGAAGTCTATAAAAGGATGTACCGGCCGGAGGAGGTGTGACGCCATGGCGCAAAAAAACATCAATCGGCAAGAAGTTATCGTTACCGGATTCGGCGGGCAGGGCATCGTCCTGGCCGGCCGGATCCTCGGCATGGCAGCGGCCCTGGGAGACCACCGGGAAAGCACTCTGGTCCAATCCTACGGCCCGGAATCCCGAGGCGGCGCCTGCTGTGCCCAGGTGATCATTTCCGATGCGGTCATCCAGTATCCCTATATCAAGACACCGGACATCCTCATCTGCATGTCCCAATCGGCCTACGAGAAATACCGCGACGTTCTCAAGCCCTCGGGCCGCCTCCTGACGGACAAGGACCTGGTCACCCCGGACATCGGCGGACCGGAGGCCTTTTCGATCCCCGCCACCCGAATGGCTGAGGAGGTTGGACGAAAGATGATGGCTAATATCATCATGCTGGGGTTCGCCACGGCCGTCACCGGCGTGGTCTCTTTGGAAGCCATGAAAACCGCCGTCACCGACTCGGTTCCCAAGGGGACGGAGGAGATGAACCTAGGCGCCTTCACCAAAGGATTCGACTACGGCGCGTCCACCCTGAAAGGACGGGAGAAGAAAAAGTCCGGCACCGACAACAGGGTAGGAGCCGCGCAATGAAGCGCCTCAAAAATCGCCTGCACAAGGTTGTCATCATCGGCGCCAATCCCGCGGGAATCGCCGCCACCAACAAGCTGGGAGAATTGGGGGTTCCGGTGACCCTGGTGGACCGGGAGGCGAACCTCGACCGCAAGCTCGCCAACGACGCCTGGCGGCTCGACTCGGGCGTCCCTCTCAACCATGCTCACCGGCCGGGCCTCATCCGCATCTTAAGAAATCCGGCTATCCAGTGTCTCCTGCCCGCCGATGTCGCCAGCATCCGGCATACTCCCCAAGGGTTCCGGGTCGGCCTGATCCGTCGACAGACCTTCACGAACCCCGACGCCTGCATTCTCTGCGGACGGTGCGCCGAAATCTGCCCGGTATCAACGGAGAACGGCCACAAAGCGGTCGTCTTCGACGGGCGCCTGAGCCTCCCGGGCCGGCCGATCATCGATAAACGACGGACACCCCTTTGCCAGGAACGCTGCCCTCTCGGCGTCAACGCCCAAGGATACGTGGCCCTGGCCAGGGTTGGCAAATATGCCGAGGCGCTCGCCCTGATCCGGGACCGGAACATTCTTCCCGGCATCTGCGGCCGTATCTGCAACCACCCGTGCGAAGACGACTGCCGTCGGGGAACCCTGGACGATCCGGTCGCCATCCGCGACATCAAGCGTTTCCTCGCCGACTATGGCGCGGCCCACCCTGAAAAAGCGCCGACTGTTCGGCCCGCCGAACGGCGGTCCGAGCATTTTGCGGTCATCGGCGCCGGCCCGGCGGGGATCGCGGCAGCGGCGGAATTCGCCCGAGCCGGATGCGCGGTGACGGTGTTCGATCGCGAAGCGGCAGCCGGCGGCCTTCTCCGCTACGGTATCGGCCCCCACCGGCTCCCCCGGCACATCCTGGACGCGGAGCTTACTGTCGTCCGCGACATGGGCGTCGCCTTCGCTACCGGCCATGCCGTGGACCTGAGCGATATCCAGTCCATGGCGGCGTCCTACAGCGGCGTCGTCGTGGCCGTCGGATCCTGGAAAGACCGGCGGCTGGGCATTCCGGGCGAGGATCTTGGGGGCATATCGGGTTGCCTCGAATTCCTGAGCCGCTGCCACCGCGAAGAGATGGCGCCCCTCCGGCAAAGGGCCGTGGTCATCGGCGACGGAAACGCAGCCTTCGACCTGGCCAGAACCCTCATTCGAATGGACGCATCGGTCACCCTCCTCTCCTGGTTCGGAAAGGACGACATCCCCGCCGACCCCGAGGAAATTCATGGTGCCATCCAGGAAGGCGTCGTCATCCAGGACCGGTGTCAGGTTGTCGCGTTCCTCGGCAGAGAGGGTCGCCTCGACCGCCTCAGACTCAAGCCCACCCGACCGGGAAAACCTGACGCCGACGGGGTGGCCTGGCCGGTCATCGTCCCCGGCGCATCAGCGTTCGAGATAGCGGCAGACCGGGTTTTCGTCGCCATCGGTCAGATTGGCGTTTTTGAACCGGGATCATCCCTGGGAGGACTGGAGATCACCGACCGGGGATTGATTCGGACGGACGACAACGCCCGAACCGCGCTTGCCGGCGTCTATGCCGCCGGAGATGCCGTTTCAGGGCCCTCCACCGTCGTCAAGGCCATGGCCTCAGGTCGTCTGGCGGCGATCGCGGCCCTCTCGGACATCTGCGGTATTCCCATGCCGGCGCCCATCTGTGTTCGGCCCGCGGATCGGGATTTCCGGAACATCCTCTCGGATATTCCCGTCCACTGCCGAATCCCCATGCCCGAGGCCCAGCCCGCCGCTCGGAGCGGCGGTTTCACCGAGGTTACACTGGGGCTCTCCGAGGTTCAGGTACGTGATGAGGCGAATCGCTGCCTCCAGTGCGGCGTCTGCGCCGAGTGCCTGGAATGTGTCAGGGTCTGCGGTGCCATGGGCGCCATTTGCCACACCGATACCGAGGAGTCCCTTGCGGAACACGCCGGCGCGGTAATCATTGCCGATCCGGACATGGCCCCCGCCGTTAAAGGCGACGACATCATCCGGGCGTACGGCCCCAAATCCGCAAAACCCGACGTATATGCCATGCTGATGCGCGGTTACGCGGCAGCCGCCCAGGCCCTTCTGCTGTTGGGCGACGCCTCATGGGTCCGCAAAGGCAACGGATTTTCCTTCACCCAGCCCGACCCCGGTCTCTCCCCCGATATCCGGATCGGCGTCTTTGTCTGCCGGTGCGACGACTCTCTCGGGTGGATGGATGGCATGGACCGGTATGTCGCATCACTGGCGGGCATCCCGGATGTGGTGCACGCCGGCACGTTAGCGTCGGCCTGCGTGCCTGAGGGAATCGCCGCCATCATCAAGACCGTTCGGGATAAGGGCATCACACGGATCGTTCTGGGTTCATGCGTCTGCTGCCCCCTCAACTTCGTCTGCAGTGCCTGCACCGATCAGCGAAGCCGCTTGAAGCACGCGCTTTTCACGGCCACAGGCATCAGCCGTTCCATGGTCATGGTCCGCAACATACGGGGAGAGGCGCTGAGCCTGCTCCAGAAGGATCCGGACGAGGCCCTGAAGCGCCTCCGCGGCCTCATCGACCGGTCGGTGAGACGCTCCCGCAAGCTCACGCCCTTTCCAAGTCCAAACCGGCTCTACAACTTTGCCACCGCCGTCATCGGCCGGTCCGAGGCCGCCCTGACCAGCGCCGCGACCCTCGCCGACATCGGCATGGACGTTTTTACCTTTGGATCTGACGCGGCATCCGCAAGCGATCTGCCGGAACACCCCAACATCCATGCCTTCACCGGGGCGCGGGTAACGCGGCTGAGCGGCAATCTTGGCGACTTTCAGTTGACGGTGGAGACCGATGACGGTCATGTCCAGCAGATGCAGGTGGGCGCCGTTATCCTGGGGGAAAAATCCCGGCGACGTATCCGGCACATCCACCAGGAAGGACTCCCGTCGCGAACCACGGCAGTCACCATGCAGTCCGTCGGCGTCACGGGCGTGCCCTTTTTCTACCCGGGCATGACCGCTGTTTCGGGACTTTTTCTCGCCGACCCGCCCGGCATCCACATCTCCGCCCGGCAAAAGGGGGCCGCTGCAGCCATGCTGACCGCCGCGGCCATGCCCAACGGCCCCCGGCAGAACAAGGGGTTTACCGTAACCGTGGACGAGGCCGCCTGCCGTGGTTGCGGGCGCTGCGTCGATGCCTGCGCCTACCAGGCCGTGACCCTGAAGCAGAACGATATCGGCTGGCACGCCGCAGTGGACGAGGCCTTCTGCAAAGGCTGCGGCAACTGCATCTCCGTCTGCCCTACCAATGCGGCGGACAGTCCTTTCCGGGGCCAAAAATTCTTCGAGCAGACCCTCGAAGAGATCCTGATGCCACAAACCCCAATTCCAACCATGGTGCCGTGAATCGATGAACGACTATAAAATCATACTCTATCTCTGCAACTGGGCGCCCCACACCGCCTACCAAACCCTTCAGGACAACGGCTACCAGATCCCACCGGAAATCAAGATGGTGCGGATCTCCTGCACCGGGAGAATCACCAAGGCCTTGCTCCTCAAACCCTTTGAAATGGGCGCCGACGGGGTTGCCCTGGTGGGATGCAGTCCAGGGGCGTGCCGGTACGGCACCGGCACCACGAACGCCGTGAACAACACCGAGGACACCGAGAGCATCCTGGAGCTCTCGGGCATCGGGGGCCGACGACTGCGCTTCGCCACTTTCTTGCCCGACGACACCGAGCCGCTCCAACGCTTTCTTTCGGAATTTACGTCGGAAATCAAGACCCTGGGCAAGAGCCCCGTGATGCCGACGGGAAAGATTTCGACCGAGGCGATCGACACCCCATCATCACTGGCCGATATTCTCGCGAGGCACGACGCCTACGCCTGCCAGGACTGCGGCAAATGCACCTCGGCCTGCCCCCTGGCCCTGAGCGGCAAGCCTTATAGCCCCCGGGCACTGGTGGGCGCCATCGCCGCCGGCGCGCCCCTTTCCGAAGCGGTCATCCGTGACGTCTGGGCGTGCCTCACCTGCGGCGTCTGTCACGAACGCTGCCCATCCGATGTCGATTTTCCCGAATTCATCCGGGATGTCCGTTCCTGGATCCACGTCCACCAAGGGGAAGAAAACCCGGCTCACGGCGGCTTCTTTCAGTCTCTCATGCGGACCATGACCTCCCCGGGGCTCACGCCTGGACGGTGGCAAGACCGTCCTGCCGACCTCATTGCGGATCCCGAAGGGAAGACCCTCTTCTTCGGCGGGTGCGCCCCCTATTTCGACATATTTTTCCGGAATCACACCGGCATCAACACCTCCCGGATTCTTTTCGACGCCGTTCGGCTTCTCAATTTTTTCGACGTTCATCCGAGGCTTCTGGAAACCGAACGGTGCTGCGGCCATGACCTCCTCTGGTCCGGAGACCGGCAAAATTTCCTGAAACTGGCCCGGCTGAACACGGAGATGATGAACGATCTCGGCATCGAGACGCTCATCACCGCATGCCCCGAATGCTACCGGACCCTGTCCCTGGACTACGCTCGTCACGGCCTCAAGCCGGCGTTCACGGTGGTGCACCTTTACGAATTCCTGGAACGGGAGATCGACAAGGGCGCTGTTACCTTCGCTCCCCTTGAGCACCGGATCACTTACCAGGATGCCTGCCGCCTAAACCGCCTATCCAGCGTGGGTGCCTTGCCGCGCAAACTCATCGATCGTCTCATGCCGACCCGTTTCACGGAGATGAAGGACAGCGGCGCCGCATCCATCTGCTGCGGCAACTGTGCCTGGACCGGATGCGACGCTTACAGCAAAGCCCTTCAGGTCCGACGCATCCGGCAGGCCACGGCCACCGGGAGCGACCTCATGGTCACCTCCTGCCCCAAGTGTCAGATCCACCTCAGGTGCGCCATGGAAGACCCTTTTCTGGGCCGGGAGCTGATGATGGAAACCGCCGATCTGACCAGCGTCATCGCCCAGACGATCCGCTGGGAATAGACAACCCCGTAACGAGGAATGGAATGGGAACGACGATGTTCGCAAGACAACCAATGGATATGAACACAGATGCCCGAATCGGGGTATATGTCTGCCGATGCGGACTCAATATCGGTCAGACGGTCGACTGCGCCCGGGTGGCTGACACCGCGAGATCCCTCCCCGGCGTGACGGTGGCCAAGGCAGTCACGTACGCCTGCTCGGAGCCGGGCCAGATGGAGATCAAGGCCGACATCGCCGAGCTGAACCTCGATCGGATCGTGGTGGCTTCCTGCTCGCCCCGTCTCCACGAACCCACCTTCCGTCACATGATGCAGGAGACCGGCCTCAACCCCTATCTCCTGGAAATGGCCAACCTGAGAGAGCAGTGTTCCTGGGTGCACATGAACGAACCGGCAGCCGCCACGCTGAAATCCGAGGATCTCGTCAAGATGGCCGTTGCCCGGGTTCGACTCCTGACGCCCCTTGCCGAAACGGTCCTGCCGTTGACCCGGCGAACCCTCGTCGTCGGGGGCGGTATCGCCGGCATTCAGGCAGCCCTCGATCTGGCGGACACCGGTTACGAGGTGGCCCTGGTGGAGAAAAACAGCTCCATCGGCGGTACCATGGCGCAGTTGGACAAGACCTTTCCCACCATGGACTGTTCCATCTGAATCCTCGGCCCCAAGATGGCGGATGCCGGTCGGCATCCCAGGATCACCCTTCACACCCTGAGTGAAGTGACCGAGGTCAAAGGCTATGTGGGAAATTTCGAGGTGAAGATTCTCAAGAAGGCCCGGTATGTCGACGAAACGGCATGCACGGCCTGCGGCGACTGCGCCCGGGCATGCCCGGTGGTCTTCCCCGACGAGTTCAATGTGGGGCTCTCGTCCCGAAAGGCCGTCTACATTCCGTTTCCCCAGGCGGTGCCATCAGCCTATGCCGTCAACATGAACGAGTGCATGGGAAGAGGCTGCTCCAAATGCCTCGATGCCTGCGAGAAACGCTGCATCGATTTTCACATGTCCGACGAGGAGATCACCGAACGCGTCGGGTCCATCGTGGTGGCCACGGGGCTTTCACCCTACGATCCCCGGGAGATGGACGAATACGGCTACACCCGATTTCAGAACGTGCTGACAAGTCTCGAATTCGAAAGGCTGGTGAACGCCGGCGGACCCACCCAGGGGGAGCTGATTCGGCCGGGGGACCGGCAGCGGCCCGCCTCGGTCGGATTCATTCAGTGCGTCGGCTCCCGCTCCAGGCGGAAAGGCGGTGAGTACTGCTCCAACATCTGCTGCATGAACACCGTCAAGAGCACCCTCGTCCTGAAGGAACATTATCCGGACATCAAAATCAAGGTTTTCTACATCGACATTCGGGCTTTCGGCAAGGGGTTCGAGGATCTCTACAACCGGAGTCGCCGTCTGGGCGTCCAATATCTTCGGGGGCTCCCCGGGTCGGTGGAAGCCCTGCCCGACGGCTCCCTGCGAGTGGCTGCCGAGAACACCGCCACCGGCGGGATCGAATTTCACAATCTGGCGATGCTCGTTCTGGCGCTGGGCATTCAACCCGCTCCGGGCACTCGGAAGCTCCAGGAGATGCTGGGACTCCAGCTTACCGCCGACGGTTTCTTCCTGGAGGCCCACCCTAAGCTCCAGCCGGTAGATGCGGCCACCCGGGGTGTCTTCTACGCCGGATGCGCCGAGGGTCCCAAGGATATCAAGGACAGCGTGACCCAGGGATCCGCTGCCGCGGCCCGTGCCATCCGCCTCATGCACAGGGGCCAGATCACCTCGGAGCCCATCACCTCGGAGATCATCACCGAGCAGTGCAGGGCCTGCGGAAAATGCGCCGAGGTCTGCCCCTACAACGCCATCACCGTCGACGTCAAGCGAAAGATTCCTGCCGTCGTCAACGCGGCCGCCTGCGCCGGATGCGGCACCTGCGCCGCCGAGTGCCGGTTCGGAGCCATCGTCATGAACCACTTCACGGATGCCCAGATCACCGCCCAGATCGACGCGCTCCTCGCTGAAAACGCGGCGGACAAGATCCTGACCTTCGCCTGCAACTGGTGCTCTTACGCCGGTGCCGACTATGCGGGGGTCTCGCGCCTCCAGTATCCCGCCAACGTCCGGCTTATCCGGACCATGTGCAGCGGCCGTGTCGATGAATCCTTCATCTGGCATGCCTTTGAAAAAGGCGCCCCCGTGGTCCTGGTGAGCGGCTGCCACATTGGAGACTGCCATTACATCGACGCCAACCACTGGACGGTCAAGCGGGTGGAGAAGGTCCGGAAAAAGATGGAGAAGCTGGGCATCCGGGCCGAACGCCTCCAGCTGGAATGGATCAGCGCCGCCGAAGGGGTTCGCTTCGCCAGGGTGATGGCCGAGATGGAAAGGCTCCGGAAAGGGGTATCGCGGGAGGAGATCGCCGAGACAACGGCGATTATCCGGAAGCGCAATCAGGAGCGGCGGTCAGACGCTCCTTCTGGAGCAGGAACGGCGACATTTCCGCGATAAGGAATGGATCAGGGAGGCCCCTCGGGGTTCCTCCCTTTCCCTCTCCACCCAGGATGCCGGCCTTCCCTGCCCTCTCCCTCGCACACCCCTGTTCGCCCGCCCCCGGAGCACCCCTTCAGACTTCAGTCTGATTCCCTTGCAACACCGCAAGGTGTGAGTCGACCGCCCGGCAGCACCGGTTCCCGAAAATCGGACGCTGAATCTTGACTTAAATCAATTGCAGCGGAATATTATGGCGTTATGCTGAATTATACCCGATTTGCGGCGGGAATACCCGTAGGTAGACATGAAAGCGATCATTACCCGGGAGAAACAAGATGAAATCCATCGATATCCTGATTGCCGAACATGGATTGATTCGCCAGGGACTGGGCATCCTTGGCATGGCGCGGAATAAACTGGAGAGAAATGAAAGCCCGCAAAGGACCTTCTTTGAAATCGGCATCGATTTTTGCAGAAATTTCGCAGACCGATTTCATCATTTCAAGGAAGAGAACATCATGTTCGGCATGCTGGCCATGAAGGAAGAATGCGATCTGGATGGCGAAATGATCGCCCTCAGGTACCAGCATGAGAGAAACCGTCACTTTATCCGGCAGATCGAAGATGTTCTCGATCCCTATGCCGAAGGCGACCCCATGGCGACGACGACACTGCTCGAGAGTCTGGCATCGTACATATCCCTGCTCAAACGTCACATCCACAGGGAAGACCATCTTTTTTTCAAAATGGCGGAGAAGGTTTTGTCGGACCATGAGGATGCCGTGCTTCTGAAGCATTTTAAAAACGAAGAGGAGCGGCTGGGGGGAAGGGCATTTTTTGAAAAAAGTCGGGATCTGATATATCGAATGAAGTCCATGGTGGCAGGGTAAGCCGATAAAGAGCGGACAGGATTGGGAGGGATATTCGTGGGCCTGAAAAAACTGAATTGCTGGGAAGTCATGCAATGCGGAAAAGAGCCGGGCGGTAGAAACGTTAATACTCTCGGCGTGTGCAGGGCTGCGAGAGATGCTTCTTTTGACGGCATCAACGGGGGGAAATGCGCCGGCCGATTTTGCTGGAGCGTGACCGGAACGCTCTGTGGCAAAGACATACAGGGCACTTTTGCGGAAAAACGCGATTCATGCCTCAATTGCCGTTTTTACCAACGGGTCCAGGCAGAAGAGAGTGTCGCCAATTTGCGCAACAAATTTTTGCGGTTCATCCTTCCCGGCGGACAACGTCAGGTGATTCCCAAAATGACCTTTCGGCATATCCCCAAAGGGGAACGATTCATCACTCAGGGAGAGATCGGCGATCAGGCCTTCGTCATCCAGCGGGGTTCATGCATCGTCGTGGTCGAGAAAACGGGCGAACTGCACCCCATCGATCACCGGGGAGAGGGCGACATCGTCGGCATGATGTCTCTGCTGACAGGCGAACGTCGGCATGCCCACGTTGAGGCTGAAACCGACATGGATGTCGGGGTGATCGATCAGATACATTTCGATGCGATCTCAAGCCATGCCCCCGACATGATGATGTTTTTGACCGAACTGACGGCAGACCGCTTCGACTCCCGGAGACCCACGGCCGACCGCACGATCGGGAAATATATCGCTACCGATATCATCGGCCGGGGTGGCTACGGTATTGTCTACAAAGGGAAACACGCCGCATTGAACATGCCGGTGGTCATCAAGATGATGCGGCACCATCTTGCGATGGACGACACTTTCAGTGCGATTTTTCACAACGAGGCCCAGATCATCGCGGGACTGAAGCATGAAAATATCGTTCGGGTATATGACATCGAGGAGCGGTTTCGGACCATTTTTATCATCATGGAATACCTGGAAGGCGAATCCCTGAAGCATTTTTTGGATCGAAAGCGAACCCTGCCGCCGGCGCTGGCGGCGAATTTTCTCATGCAGATCTGCTCGGGTCTGGACTACGCCCACCAGAAAGGGATTATCCATCGGGACATCAACACGTCCAATGTCATCATCCAGCCCAATGACCAGATCAAGATTCTGGACTTTGGACTCGCCTGCCCCATCGGCACCGAAGATTTCGGCTCTTCCGGCACACTCTTTTACATGGCGCCGGAACAGATCGAAAGTCATGCGCTTGACCAGCGCACCGATGTCTATGCACTGGGGATCACGGCATATGAAATGGTGACCGGCATACGGCCCTTTCCGGAAAACGATCTTCAGGAGCTGAAAAACATGCGTCTGAACCGGGAAATTCCCGATCCGGCGGAACGGATGCCGGGTCTGCCCGAGCCGCTCCGTGAATTCATCATCAAATCCTGTCGCCGGGATCCGAACCAACGATATCAAACTGCCGCGGAAGCGCTTGCCGTCCTGCGCCCCCTGGCGGAGGCCGTCGTTCGAAACCGGCTGGAGATCCAACCTGAAAACACAAGCAAGATTTGTGTCACCATGAGCTATGACCCCAAAAACAGGACTGATCTCAATGGGCTCCTAAAAGAATTCGAGGGGAAAGCCCAAAAATTGGGTATTCAACTAAACGTCGAGCGCCGGGAATGATAACAGGGGATGCGACATCGAAGCGGTTTCAATACGAAGAGATCGTGATGGCATCATCGATCGATCGCGCGGTGGCCTATACCCATATCGGCAATGTCAGAACAAAAAACGAAGACCGGTACCTGATCCATGAGATCGATGACGATTCTTGGCTCCTGGCGATTGCCGACGGCCTGGGGGGAGAGATCGACGGTGATGTCGCCGCAGAATTGGCGATCTCCGCATTGAAAAAAATCCGGGCACCTGTAACGAACGCGCAGAAACAGCTTATCATCGCCGTATCCGCGGCAAACAAAGCCGTCATGCGGCGGGTCCTGGGAAATATGGACCTGGTGGGAATGGGGACCACGGTCACTGCCGTTCTGGTCAACAAACGGGAGGCCCATTGGGTCCATGTGGGCGATAGCCGGCTATATCTGCTGCGCGACAGTGCACTGATTCAGATAAGCCGAGACCACACCCTGGTTCAATTTCTGTTGGATGAAGGGGAGATCACACCGGAGGAGGCGTTGTGCCACCATTCAAAACACGTACTCGAACAATGCGTGGGCTGTCGATATTGCGCGCCGGAATTCGGCCAATTAACGCTGAGGAACGGGGATATCGTGGTGCTGACAACTGACGGATTACACGACCACATCGCTCCTGAAGCCCTCGAATCCATTCTGGCTTCTCAAGATTCCCTGGAGGCCAAAGCGAAAAATCTGATTGAAAACACCCTGTCCGCCGGGGGAAAGGACAATATCACCCTCGTACTTGCTACCATTCATCAGGATTAACGCTACTTCGACAGTGTGGCTGAACGTAGGCATAAACCACCTCTCCTGTCACGTGTTCACCACCGCGAGGTGGCCGGTGGGGGCCGCCTCGCGAGGTAAACCACTGCGATCCGGGAGGTCGGCCGCAAGCCGGCCTGTATGAATCAGATACGCCCCCCCATGCCCCCCGGTGGATCGTTGCGTTTGTACGACCAGGACGGGCTGTTTTCACAGGGAGAATCGTATTCCTTGTCCGAAGCGTTAATATAGGCCTGACGTTCGCTTTCTCCTTCAAAAACACGATCGCGGCACTCACCTTCGCATTTGCCGCTGGTATCTCTCGATGGCATTCTTTCCATGATTTCCTCCTCTCCATCCAGCTTGTGAACATCGTCTCGCCGCTGACCCAAGGTAAAAAACCCAGCATATCACGGCAACCCAAGCTGTATTTTCATAACCGCGAATTCACGGTCATTGAGAGATTTCCATATGATAAACGGCAAGGCCGACGGTCATTTCAGATGGACAATCGAACAGGACTACCGGTGGTGAATTGAACGAACCCAAGCGTGAATACATATCGACAGGCCGTTGTACAACCGGCCAATACCCCGACCGTTGCCGATCTTATAGTGAAAATAGTAATCGCCCAAACGGGGCTTGTCAAGGATCCGGACTCATGCGGATGCCCCGAACCACGGCTCCAGCACTCTCGGCGGCATCACGGTGATTTCCCCGCTTCCGCCAGGGGCAGGCGCCGAAACCGCCGGCCAGTCGCCGCAAAGAGGGCGTTGGCCACTGCCGGGGCAATAGGCGGAACCGCGGGCTCTCCGACGCCCGTCGGGGGGGCCTGGGACGGAACGATATGCACCTCAACCCGGGGCATCCGATCGAACCGGAGAATCCGGTAGGTGTCGAAGTTGGACTGGCGGATCCGCCCGGCATCCAAGGTGACGGCCTCCTCCAATGCCGCCGACAGTCCGAACCCGATGCCGCCTTCCATCTGTGCCCGGATGATATCCGGGTTGATGACCATACCGCAGTCCACGGCGCAGACGACCCGATTGACATGAAAACTCCCATCCTCGGAGACCGAAACCTCGGCGACATGGGCCACCACGGTGCCAAAGGAACGATGAAGGGCGATGCCCCGGCCGCGGCCCGAAGGGAGAGGGGAGCCCCAGCCGGCCTTTTGAGCCGCCAGATCCAGGACGGCGAGGTGGCGCTCCCGGCCGGCGAGAAGCCGCCGGCGGAACGCCACGGGGTCCTGCCTGGCCGCTGCGGCCAGCTCGTCGATGAAAACCTCCACGGCAAAGGCGGTATGGCTGTGACCCACCGACCGCCACCAGAGGACCGGCACACCGACCGCCGGAGAATGCAGTTCCACGGCCATGTTGGGGATGGCATAAGGCATGTCGACGACCCCCTCGACCGAAGCGGTGTCGATGCCGTCGGCCATCATGGCACCCTCAAAGGATGTGTCCGCCGCGATGGACTGCCCGACGAGACGGTGGTGCCAGGCCACCGGATGCCCCTCGCCGTCGAGGCCGGCCCAAACGCGGTGGAAGAACATCGGACGATAATAACCTCCCCGAAGATCGTCTTCCCGGGTCCAGATGAGGTGAACCGGTGAACGCCCATCCAGGGCCTTGGCCACCTGGACCCCCTCCACAATATAGTCCGATGCCGGATTGGCCCGCCGGCCGAAGCTGCCCCCGGAAAAGAGGGTGTGGATCTTGACCTGCCGGGGCTCCAGACCGGCTGCGGCGGCGGCGTTAGCTTGGTCCACCGTCTGAAACTGATCCCCGGCCCAGATCTCGCATCCGTTTTCGGAGAACTGCACCACGCAGTTGAGCGGTTCCATGGGCGCGTGGGCGAGGTAAGGGAACGCAAAGGTTGCCTCGAAGGTTTGGGGGGCGCCGGCCAGAGCGCCCTCGACATCCCCCACTGTCCGTGCCGTCTTCCCGGGGATTTGGAGAAGCGCCTGGTATTCAGCGGCCAATTCGGGGGTACCCCTCGTCTCTCCCCCGCTCTCATCCCATACGATTTCCAAAGCCTCACGCCCCTTGAGGGCGGCCCAGGTATTTTCGGCGACCACGGCCACCCCCGAAGAAATCCTGACAACGCTTGTCACCCCAGGCACGGCGAGTGCCTTTTGGGCATCAACGGATGTCACCCGGCCTCCGAAGACGGGCGAACGCGCCACCACCGCCCTCAGCATTCCCGGCAGCTGGATGTCCATGGCAAACCGGGCCGTGCCCTGCACCTTCGGGACGATATCGAGCCGAACATCCTGCCGACCGATCAATGTGAAGTTTTTAGAATCTTTGAGCCGGACCTCGGTAGGGGTCTTCATGGCGGCGGCCCGCCGGACCAGCGCGCCGAAGGTTGCCTGGCGTCCGCTTTTGGGATGGGAAACGATACCCTTCTCCACCTCGATTTCTTTCGCCGGGACCCGCCAGGCGGCGGCCGCGGCGGCGACGAACATCGCCCGGGCCGACGCCCCCGCCCGACGGTACTGCTCATGGGAATTGGCGATGCTGGTACTACCTCCGGTGGCCTGAATGGGTCCGAAAAGAAGATTGTTGTAGAGGGTCGCATCGGCGGGAGCCGATTCGACCCGCACCCTCCGCCAGTCGGCATCCAACTCTTCCGCCAGCAGGGTCGCCAGGCCGGTGTAAATCCCTTGGCCTGTCTCCAAATGTTTGGCGACAATGGTCACCCGGCCCGACGTGCTGATGCGGACAAAAGGGTTGAAGACAAAGGCTTCCCCGTCAATATCGCCATCCGTGGGATTCTTCTTAAGGATAGGGACAGCGGGCCAGCGGTGCGGCGGGCTCTCCAATGCGGACTCCCGGGCGACATGCTTGATCGCCGATCGGATGCGGGGGTAGGTGGCGCATCGGCACAGATTTTTTCTCATGGCCGCCGCGATGGCCGTGTCATCAGGTCTGGGCGTCCGGCGAAGCAGGGATACGGCCTGGAGAATCTGACCCGGTTGGCACCAGCCGCACTGGGGCACCTGGGCCTCAACCCAGGCTTGTTTGACCGGATGGTCCCAGGGAATGCCTTCAATGGTGGTAATCTCCTTTCCCGCCGCCGCCTCGGCCTTGACGGTACAAGAGGGCCGGGGCTCTCCGGCCAGGAGAACGGTGCATCCCCAGCAATGGCCTTTACCACATCCGAATTTTGTCCCCGTCAACCCCAGAACATCCCTGAGGACCCAGAGAAGCGGCATATCCGGGGCCACGTCCACCGTGAATCTCCCGCCGTTCACAAGGAAAGTCGTCTTCATCGCTTATCCTCCTCATATCTGAATAAAGGGTTTTTCGGGGGCAAAGGAGACAGCCGCTCATCGAATTGGGAAAGGCCTTCCTCGAATCTTGGGTTTGGGCGGGAACGCTGGGAAAGACGGCGTCGGGTCATAGCTGTGCCGACGCCCTGAACTCCGGACCTGCAAAATAATATTTAACAATGCCAAAGGAGATTGTCAAACTCGAGGCCAGCGTCGCCTCAGGCGGCGATGAACCAGAATCCCGTAAAAGAGCGTATTGACGGCCACGGCGCAGACCCCGATGAAGAGTTGGTGTCGGGGAGTAAGGCCCTCGGGGTAAATGGCCGGCGTGAGGTAGGTTTCGATGAAGCCGCCCGGGTATCCCGCCTCGCCGCCCATGGATCTCAGCTGGTTTTCAAGCGGCGTAAGGGGGCAGATCCACCCAAAGAACTCGATCAGGGCGCCCCATCCGACCGCCGGGAGATGCAGCCACATCAGTCGCGGGTATTTGAGAACCAGGAGGCCGCCGGCCGCGACGAAGAGGATGAAGCTGAAATGCAGGACCACAACGGCGTCGGCAAGAAGGCTGGGGATCATTTTCTGTCACCTCCTCCTCGGAATCGGCCGTCCGTCGGTCCGACGGTGGACGGTGCTGCGGATAGTGCATCTGGGCTAGAGATCGTAACGCACGCCGGACAGGTTGTTATCCGGATCCCCCTCATCGATCATCCGCTTCAACAACACTCGTTCCGACTCCTGGGGCAACAGACCGGTCAACCGAGCGAATCCGACCTGCTCCCCGTGCTGATTCGTAAACACGGCTTCCGCTTCAGAACGTCCACCGGGTGCAATTCGAGTGATGGTGACGTCACAGAGGATCCTGTCCCCGAAATAGACCGGTTTGATAAACTTGAAATTCATGCCGCTGGCGAGCCAGCCCACCTGCCCGCCGAATTCACAAATCATGGAACCCACCAGGAGGCCGTGGCAGATCAGGCCGCTGAAGCCCTTGGCGTCGGACCAGCGTTCATCGTAGTGAACAGGGTTGTAGTCATGGGTCATCTCACCGAACTGCAGGGTTTCTGTCTGAGTAAAAACGCGCTCGTACCTGAACCGGTCTCCCTCCGAAAGTCCGATGACGGCCTTTTGTCGAATCGGATTTGTCATATTACCTGTTCCTGCTGACCGCTGCACATCGCTTGAATCTGTTGCCGTCAACGGTTCATGACGTCGTATTTTCGGCTTATTTCCGGATGAATCGTTTTCGTCGATACCCTCTTCAACCATGTCCGGATAATACCGGAGAAGACAGTCAGGACATATGCCGTGGGAAAACCGGGTGCCTGTATAACGGTGAAAATAATCTTCGACGCTGCGCCAGAAACGGGCGTCGTCACGCACCTTCCGGCAGTGGGAGCATATGGGAATGATGCGGCGCAGATCAAGGATTTCCGTGATGTCCTCCAGCGTCAGGATGACCCGTTTATGATGTTCATATTCGAAGGGGGCCCCGGTGACCATGAACCAGAAGGTCTCGACCGCGCCGTCCCGTTCCAGTTTCATGGAGGAGGCACGGCGGAAGACCTGATGTCCATCCAAAACGGCTTCAGCGGTCTGTCGCATGACGCAATCGGGACAAAACGCAGTGGTTCCGCAACCGCCTTCAGAAGCCCGGGCATGAACGCATCGGATGAAGTCTCCACAGAGGCGAGGATGAAATGTTTGCTCTCCACCCCGAAAAAAAAACTTCCGTGCGGCACGGCTCGCATTGTGGATCCGAAGATGAACATCTGTGATCAAAACGGGCAACGGAAAGGCGTCAAGGATCGTCCTCAGATATGTTTTGCCGGGTGGCGCATTCTCAGTCATGACTGCCTGTTTCCTTTTCGGTCGTCGATTGACGCATGCCGCGACAATTCGCCGGGCAAGTGGCGGTAAGGACCGATGCATCCCATCGGGACGTCATAACAGCCATCGGCATCATCCGATTTCAAGAGAATCCTGAAAAATTGATCCTCTGGGAAAAACCGTCCCGCCATAGCGGTACAAGGATCACGGTGTCGGCCCGTCAAGCCGGAACTGTCGACATCGTTTACCCGACGACGATGACCTCGCGCTCGAGGGTAACGCCAAATCGCTCCGCCACCGACGCCTGAATACGCTCGGAAAGGTCATAGATTTCCCGGCCGCTGGCGCCCCCGGGATTCACCAGCACCAAGGCATGATCACCATGAACCGAGGCCTTGCCGAAGGTCCTTCCCTTCCAGCCGCATCGCTCGATCAGCCATCCCGCGGGCAGCTTGAAGCCACCGCCATCATGAGAATAGCAGGGTATGTCGGGAAAACGGTGCCGCAACCCTTCGATCATCTGGTCCGAAACCACCGGATTCTTGAAGAAGCTGCCGGCATTGGGGATAACGGCGGGGTCCGGCAGCTTGCTCTTGCGGATTCCGATGACGGCTTCGCGGATATTGGCTGGGGTAACGGCACCCATACACGCCACCGCCTCCCGAACACCGGGATAGTGAAGCACGCAGTCCGGACGCCGGGATAGCCGGAACACCACCGCGGTGATGATGAAACGGTCCCGCCACTCGCCCTTGAAGCGGCTAAAGCGGTACCCGAAACCGCAGTCGCCGGGACAAAAGATCACCCGTCGCCGGTCGTCCAGGGAGATGGCCTCGACAGCCGCCACCGCATCCTTTACCTCCACCCCGTAGGCCCCGATGTTCTGGACCACACTGGCGCCCACATGGCCCGGAATGCAGGAAAGATTTTCGACCCCCCCCCACCCGTTCGCCACGACGAAGGCCACCAGATCATCCCACGCCTCGCCGGCACAGGCGGAAACCAGCACGCAGTCTGCGTCTTCCCTCACCACGGAGATGCCTTTCATGGCCGGATGAAGAATCATGCCATCAAAGTCCTTCAGGAAGAGAAGATTGCTGCCTCCGCCAAGTACCATGCGTCGCCAGCCCTTCAACGCGCCATCCTTAAGGAAGCCCATGATCTCGTCCACCGCGTCGAACCGGATGTATGCCTCCGCCGCAGCGTCGACCTGGAAGGTCGTAAAGGGTTTCAGCGAAATGTTTCTTTGGATTTCCATCCAGCCACGATACCATACACATTGATAAGTTCGACCGAGGCACGTGCTTCAGCAGCTCGGCCGATGCTGAACGGACACCATATTAAGTGGGGGGGATGAGGATTGCAAGACTAAAATATGGCGCTATCCCAAAGAAGATCGCCCGCCGCCGCAGCGGCCGAGCAGACTGCAAAAGTCTCAACGCCGACATTTTCAAAGCAGCCAAAGAAAGAGACTGAAAAATTTTGGATCTTTATAAAGAAACCGCTTGACCCTATAGTGGCTATAGACACTATTCTTATCGTGAAAGACGGACGAATCGGTGTGTTGCCAATTTTTGCAAACGATTGACGGAGAAATATCATGAATGGTGCACCCTTGACTTCATCCTGCGCCTGCGATGTGCAGATTGGGACCGACTGGCGTGGAACAGGGCAACAGCAGCGGCGTGAGCCCCTTAAAGGCTGCAGTTGCTGCGGGCACGACTGCGCCGATCCCGGACCTGTTGACCTCTCCGCCGTGGGCAAGGTGTCGGCGACACAGGCCGTTTACCGTATCGTGAACATGGATTGTCCCATGGAGGAGACGCTGATCCGCAAAAAGCTCGGCAGCATGCCCGGCATCACCGGACTTGAGTTCAACCTGATGCAGCGGGTGCTCACCGTTAACCACGAGTTGTCGTCCACAAAATCCATCGAGGCGGCGCTGAGATCCCTCGACATGACGCCCGAGCCCCTTGGTTCGGACCAGGCTTCAGTGGCCTTGTTCTCGGTCTCGGGTATAGACGGTCCCACAGGGGAAGAGCTGATCAAAACCAAACTTTTCGGCATGTGCGGCGTGCTCGGTATTGAATGCAACCTGACACAACAGACCCTGAAGGTACGGCACGAGCCTTCAGTCCTGCCGGCCATATCGGACGCCCTGATATCCCTGATCCCGGACACGAAGCTGATGGACGTGAAATCCGGCGAAACCGGGACCGTTCCCAAGTCCGGGATCCCCTGGGTCAACCTATCCATAGCCGGCGTGTTCGCCGCGGCATCCGAAGCCTTCGAACTGCTGCACGAGTGGAGTGTAACCCCGTTCGGAATCGACCTTCATGCCTTGAACATCGCCGGGGTCGACGTCACGACACGGCTCCCCATGGCTTTCGCCGTGACCGCCATTCTCTTTGCAGGACTAACCACTTACAAGAAGGGCTGGATCGCGATCAAGAACATGAACATGAACATCAACGCGCTCATGTCCACGGCCGTGACCGGAGCGGTCATCATCGGGCAATACCCCGAAGCCGCCATGGTCATGGTGCTCTTCAACCTGGCCGAAGCCATTGAAGCCAAGTCATTGGACCGTGCCGGAAAGGCCATCAGGAACCTGCTGAGCCTGTCGCCCGAGAAGGCAACCGTGCAGCGTCCCGACGGCGCGTGGGTGGTAACGGACATCAGGCAAATCTCGATCGGAAGCCGGGTGCGGGTGAAGCCGGGCGAGCGCGTCGCCCTTGACGGCGTTATCCTGCGGGGACGGTCGGCCGTCAACCAGTCACCCATCACCGGCGAGAGCATGCCGGTGGAAAAGACCGTGGGCGACACGATTTACGCGGGAAGCATCAACACATCCGGGGCCTTTGAATTCCGGGTGACAGCCGGATCAGGCGACTCAACCCTTGCGCGCATCATCCACGCGGTGGAGAAAGCTCAAGGCACCCGGGCCCCCATGCAGCGCTTCATTGACCAATTTACCCGATATTACACGCCCGCGGTGTTCCTTACGGCCATCTTGACGGCGGTCATTCCGCCCCTGTTCATGAGCGGTGTCTGGACGGCGTCGGTATATACGGCGCTGGTCATTCTGGTCATCGGCTGCCCCTGCGCCCTGGTCATCTCCACCCCCGTCACCATTGTCAGCGGCATGGCCGCAGCCGCCGGTCACGGCATCCTGATCAAGGGCGGCGTGTTTCTTGAGCAGGGACGGCGCCTCGACCGGCTAGCTCTGGACAAGACCGGCACCATCACCCACGGCAAGCCGAAACAGACCGATTTCACGCCGCTGGGCGACATCGGCGGAGACAGGGCGGTTGCCCTGGCATCCAGCATCGCGGCCCGTTCCGACCATCCCGTATCCAAAGCCATTGCCGAGGCCGCGGCGGAAAAGGGGGTGAACTTGCTCGATGTCGATGATTTTTCGGCCATCCCCGGCCAGGGCGTCAGCGGCGTTATCGACGGCAAGAAATGGTACCTGGGCAACCGTCGCATGGTTAAAGAACTGAAGAAGTGCTCCCATGCGCTGGAAGAACAGATTTTCCGACTGGAAAAAGAGGGCAAAAGCGTTGTAGCACTGGTGGGCGAAAAAGGCCTGCAAGGCCTCTTCGCCGTGGCCGACACCCTGAAGGAAAGCAGCATCGAGGCCGTCAGGGAACTGAAAAAGCTCGGCATAAAGACCCTGATGCTGACCGGCGACAACGAGCACACGGCACGCGCCATTGCCGAACGGGTGGGTGTGGACAGCTTCAAGGGCAACCTTCTGCCCGAAGACAAGCTGGCCTGCGTGGTGCAGCTCGAGGGACGCGGCAGGATTGGCATGGTGGGCGACGGCGTCAACGACGCCCCGGCTCTCGCCAAGGCCGACATCGGGTTTGCCATGGCCGCCGCGGGAACGGACACGGCCATTGACACCGCAGACGTGGCCCTGATGGACGACGACCTCAGGAAGATCCCTCGCTTCATCAGCCTGTCCAGGGCCACTTATGCCATCCTGGTACAAAACATCACCCTGGCGCTCGGCGTAAAGGCGATATTTCTGGCGCTGACCTTTATGGACCAGGCGACCATGTGGATGGCCGTATTCGCGGATGTAGGCACCAGCCTGCTGGTGGTGGCCAACGGGCTGCGGGCTATGCGCAAATAATTCAAACCGCCCACCAAGGACTGGAAACATGATGCGGCCTGTTGAAAAAGGGGATTATCACGTGCTGCCGGAATTGATCGAGCATGTTTTCAGGCAGCTCCCGGCAGCCCTGTATACAAACCTTCTGCTCTCGGCATTGATGGTCCTGGTGCTCTGGGACCTCTTTCCTGCAGAAATCCTGTTTTTCTGGCTGACGATGCTGTATGCCGTTTCCCTGCTGCGGTTCATGCTGTACCATCGGCACCGGCGCCGTTTGGACAGTCAGATCACCCCCGAGCAATGGCTGTGTCGCTATTCCGCTGGTGCGATACTTTCCGGCATTATCTGGGGGTCGGCACCGCTTCTTTTTTATTCCGGCAAATCGCCACAGACGAATGTCTTCATCGCATTTGTCCTTGGCGGCCTGATTGCCGGAGCATCCAGTTCGATGGCCCCGTTGAAGATGACCTTGCGAGTTTTTGTATCTCTGATTTGTCTACCAATATCAACTCTCTTCATTATCCATGGAGACAGTCTGCATCTGGCCATGGGGTCGATGCTGCTCATCTATGGTGCGGCATACCTTGTGATTTCCGCCAACACGGCGCGAATGATTCTTGAGTCCCTGACATTACGGAATGAGAATCTCCTCGAAATCGAAGAGCGCAAAAAAGCCGAAACACAACTCCGGTTGATCCAAAAGGATCTTGAGAAGACCGTGGCCAGGCGAACCGCTGAGTTGAGGGCTGCCAATGAGGAGCTGTCACGGGAAATTGACGAGCGGTTGCAGATCGAATCGCGATTGAGCGTCAGCGAGGAACGCTACCGCAACCTGGTCGAGTCATCAAATGATTGGATCTGGGAGGTGGACCGGGAAGGAAAATACACCTACTCAAGTCCCAGCGTGCGATCCATTTTGGGGTATACGCATCACGAAGTGCTGGGGCGCAGGTTCTATAACTTCATGCCGTCAAACGAGGCGGAACGAACGAAAGACATCTTCAATGCGAACAAATTCTGTGGGAAGCCCTTCGAACGGCTGGTCAGCGTCTATCTTAACGAGGATGGGACGGAACGGATCATAGAAACCAATGGTGAACCGGTCTTTGATGATGCGGATCTGCTCGTCGGTTACCGTGGCATAAACCGCGACATCACTCTCCGGGTTAAGCATGAAGAAGAAAAACGAAAAGTTGAGCACATGAAATCGCTGGGCTTGCTGGCCGGCGGGATCGCCCATGACTTCAACAATCTGCTGATGACGGTCTTTGGTAACATCGAACTGGCCAGGATGGAGATCAAAGCCGGTTCGAATGCCGATCGGCGGCTGGCGAATTCGCTGACGGCAATGGAACAGGCTCGGAAACTGACTGGTCAGCTGCTGACCTTTTCCAGGGGCGGCAGCCCAATTCTCGAAGCCACATCGGTTCGCAATCTGATACTGGACTCATGTCGCTTCGCGCTCAGCGGCACAGCCGTCAGGTGCGAATACGACGTTTCCGGCGACCTTTGGATGGCAGACATCGATCCGAATCAGATCTGGCAAGTACTCAACAACATTCTCACCAATGCCCGGGAGGCCATGCCGGACGGCGGCACCCTGTGGATAAGTGCGGAAAATGTCACGTTGGGTGAGACGGACATCACAGCCCCGGCATCGGGGAAGTTTGTCAAGGTTTCGGTCCGGGATCAGGGTGTTGGTGTCTCGAAGAATGATATATCCCGGGTGTTCGATCCGTACTTCTCCACCAAGATCCGTGGTTCGCAAAAAGGGACGGGTATCGGGCTGGCGTTATGCCATTCGATAATTGAAAAGCATGGCGGGAACATCACGTTCGAATCCGAGCTTGGTGTGGGGACCACGGTAACCTTCTTCCTGCGCGCGCTAGGCGCGGGACACCCGACAATGCATCCCACGGGAGATCAATCGGAAATGGGAACCCGGAAGATCCGTGTGCTGTTGCTTGAAGATGATAGCGCGCTAATCAAGACTGGGACCCGGATGCTCGAACACCTTGGGCATAACGTTACCGCTGTGAAGGATGGCGCCGAAGTCCTCGAGCGCTATTCCCGATCGCTGGGAACCTGCAGTTCGTTCGATCTCGTAATCCTCGATTTGACCGTTCGTGGGGGAATGGGTGGTCGAGAAACCCTGAAGCGACTCAAAAACATGGACCCGGACGTTGTTGCGGTGGTGACCAGCGGATACGCCGAAGATCCCGTGATTGCCGAATTTGGAAAACACGGTTTCCAGGCAGCATTGGTCAAGCCGTTCAGCATCAAAACACTCGAACACATGATTTCGCAGTTGATGTCAAGGATAGGTGAGCATCACCACCGTGGCGATATATGAGACGGCCCGCGGGCTGGAAAAGATCCTCGAGATACGGGCTTGCGTTCCTCTCTCTGTTTCCCGGCCATCCCGCATTGATCCGGACCGCTATTCAGAAAAGTTCGGACCGGGGCGGTCAACCGCGGCGACAGGTCAATTCGCAGTATTGCTCGTTGACCTCGGTGCCCCATTGAACGCCCCGATGCTGCCGGACCACTCTGAAACCGACATCCTCGTACAGGTGTTTTGCGGCATCGAGCCCTTCGAAGGTCCAGAGGTATGCCTTTGGATATCGCCTGCGTCGGCAGAAATCAACCGCCCGGTTGATCAGCTGCCGGCCGACGCCCCTTCCTCTCAATGGATCGGACAGGATAAACCAGCGCAAGTGGGCCCCCTCACTCGCAGCGTGGATGCCGTCGATGACGATCGAGCCCTCCACGCGGCCGTCGACAACGGCGAGCCATATGCCGTCACGGGCTGCATCGTATCGGCTGAGAAAGGCGGAGATTTCCGTGGCGACCTTGGCTTCGAAAAAGAGGCCGAACCCCCAGTTCGCGTGGTAGTAAACGCCGTGAAGTTCGGAGATCCTGCCGATGGCGCCGGGCACGTATCCATTCTCTATCGAATAATCGAGTTCACTGTTCATCACTGTTGTCCTGCCTGTGGGCGCTCATCCGCCGCATCAATCCTCTCCCAAGACAGCCGCAACGGCGGACATGATTTCCGACACCTCCTCAGGCACCACTCCCGAGAACCATATCTTCTGAGGATAAAACACCACATTGGCCCCCTTGGCGCACAGCCCCATGCATCCGGATGTGGAGATCCGGACCTTCCCTGTGCAGCCCCTTGCATTGACGGCCTCCTTCAATTTGGATTTTACGGACGGGCTAAAGATTCCGTACTAGCCGACATCTCCCATGCAGAGGTACTTGATCTCCACATACTCGTCAATACCGTAGTGTGATCCCTCCCGGCCAATGCCCGACTCCTTGACACCGCCAAATGGGGCCGTTGCGGTGGAGATAATGCCGGTGTTGATGCCGACCATACCGTATTCGAGACGTTCGGCGACGCGCCAGACACGGCCCAGATCACGGCTGTAAAAATAGGCGGCCAGGCCGTAGGGGGTGTCGTTGGCAAGGTTTACAGCCGCCATCTCGGTTCTGAACCGAAAGACCGGCGCCACGGGACCGAAGGTTTCCTCCGCGGCAATCCGCATGGCGGGAACGGCGTTCCCTAAAATCGTCGGCTCGAAAAAGGTGCCACCCAAGGCGTGACGTTTTCCGCCAAGAAGGAGTGTCGCGCCCTTGTCGAGGGCGTCCCGGATGAGCCGCTCGGACTTTTCCACGGCCTTCATGTCAATAAGGGGACCCTGCTCGGCCCCCTCGGTGAAGCCGTCGGCAACCTTGAGGGATTTTACGGCAGCAGTGAATTTCCCGACAAAGGCGTCGTATACGGCATCCTGGACCAGGATCCGGTTGGCGCAGACGCAGGTCTGGCCGGAGTTGCGGTATTTGCAGCTGACGGCCCCTTCCACCGCCCGGTCCAGGTCGGCATCGTCAAAAACGATGAAGGGAGCGTTGCCGCCCAGCTCCAGGGAGATCTTTTTGACGGTCCCCGCGCAGGCGCGCATGAGCAGCTTGCCGATTTCGGTGGAGCCGGTGAAGCTGAGTTTGCGCACCCGGGGGTCGTCGGTCAGGGCCTTGCCGATGACAGCGGAATCTCCGGTGACGACATTGAAAACCCCGGGGGGAATCCCGGCCCGGTCGGCCAGCTCGGCCAGGGCCAGGGCCGACAAGGGGGTCTGGCCCGCGGGCTTGACGACCATGGTGCAGCCGGCCGCCAGGGCCGGGGCGGCCTTGCGGGTGATCATGGCCGAGGGAAAGTTCCACGGGGTGATGGCGGCGCACACCCCCACCGGTGCCTTGATCACGACAATCCGGGCGTCGGCTCGGTGGGCGGGAATCGTGTCGCCGTATATGCGCTTTCCCTCCTCCGCGAACCATTCCACAAAGGATGCGGCATAGGCGATCTCACCCCGGGATTCGGCCAGAGGTTTGCCCTGCTCGGCGGTCATAAGGGCGGCCAGGTCCTCCTGGTTCGCCATGATGAGGTCGTACCAGCGGCGCAAGAAAGCCGCCCGGTCACCGGCGGTTCTGCCCCGCCACCCGGACCATGCCGCCTGGGCCGCGCTAACGGCTGCCCGGACTTCTTCGCGCCCCATGTCGGGGACCTCGGCCAGGACGGCGCCGTCAGCCGGGTTGGTCACGGGGAAAGTCACCTCGGCGGCGGCGCTTTGCCATTCGCCATTGATATAGCACTGCTGACGGAGCAACCGGGTTTCGGTGAGTTTAACCATGGCGTTTTCTCCTTTCGGTAAAAAAAAGCCGGGCTCCCCCGTCACTCTCTGGGAAAACCCGGCTTGTCATGTCAATTGCATGGGAGGGGCACAGGTGCCCGTACCATCACGGGGAATCAGGCTTTGGTCACCTCAACAAAAAACTCCTGGTAAGCGACGGCGCCGCCGGCCGGGTCCCAGAGATCCAGGCCGCCCTGCATGAACTTGTTGTCCGCGAGCCCCTTGCCGAAGGCTCGGGTTTCGACGGGAAGCTGATGGCCGAATCCATGGACCACGAAGACCGCCTCGGGATGTATCACATCGGTCACCTTGACCTTGATATGCTCCGAATAGCCGTTGCGGCTGACCCTGGCCCGGCCGCCTTCGGTGAGACCCAACTTCTTCGCGGCCCCGGAGTTGATCCAGAGCTCGTTTTCGGGCATCTGTTCGGCGAGCATGAGGTTGTTGACGGTATGCCCCTGGGTATGCAGCGCACATCGACCGAACGTCAGGCGAAACTGCCCTTCAGGGGGACGCTGGAGCGAAACATAGGGCTTCAGGGACGACAGCCCCTGCTTCTCCAACATCTCACAGACGATCTCGAACTTGCCGCTGGGCGTTTTGAATTTGGGCGGTGGATAGCTGGGCTGATCCGCGAGAACCACAAAGCCCTTTTCCTTGAAGTCGTCCAGGCTGACGCCGGTGCCTTCCAGCTGGAATTTGCGAATGTCGTCGATGGACGCGTAGGCCAGTTCGGGGAGGTTCATCCGCCTCGCCAGGCCCGCGATGATCTCCCAGTCGGCTTTGGTGTCGTAGCGGGGCTCCAGCACACGGTCTCGAACGAAGAACTGGGGTTTGACCCCGTTCTTGGCGGCCACGATGCTCTCCCGCTCCAGATAGGGCGAAAGCGGCAGCACCACATCGGAATACCAGGCGGTATCCGACCACGAAAAAGTCACCGAAACCATGAAGTCGAGATGATCGAACATCTGCTTGAGCCGATCCGGATCGGGAAATCCCATGAGGGGATCGTGCCGGTAGGCGATATAAGCCTTCACCGGATAGGGATCTTCGGTCTCCATGGCCTTGAAGAGCAGGTGGGGCAGCCCCGGTCCCGCTTCCAGGTGGGGGTAGCGCCAACCCGCGCCGTCGGCCCGCTTCTCTTCGGGCTTGGGATAGAGATCCATGAAGGATTTTAGCCCCTTGCGGCCCACGTCCCCGGGCTTGCTGACAATGGGCAGGCCCCCCTTGGCGCCGATGGACCCTAAGAGGGCGTTGATGATGTAAATGGTGCGGCTCACATAGAAGGAGGTGGTGTACCGGGCCGTCATCCAGCCAGGGTGCCAGAGCACGGCCGGCGCGGCGGCGGCGAGTTCCCGGACGAACTGGCGGAGGGCCTCCGGCGTCACGCCCGTCTCTGTCTCCGCCCATTCGGGCGTGTAAGGTTTAACAAACGCCTTCAGCACATTGAGGTCCTTGATATACTTGTCGGCATAATCCTTATCGTAAAGCTCCTTGGTCAGAAGCTCGTGGATAACGGCCAGGTTGAAGGCGTAATCGGTGCCGGGACGAACCATGAAGAAACGATCCGCCTTGGCGGCCGATACGTTGCCCCGGATGTCGATGACCGTCAGCTTGCACCCGGATTCCATGGCGTCCATGAGATTGTTGACCTCCTGGACGTTGATGGATTCAAATATGTTTCGGAGCTGCAGCACCACGTGTCGGGCGTTCTTCAGGTCGTAAGCCACCCCCTTCCGCCCCATGCCGGTTACGGAGATGCAGGCGTGCTGGACATTCCGCGCGCACGACGTGTCGTGATTACAGTAGTTGGGCGTGCCCAGTCCCTTGAGAAAGGCCCGGTGAAAATCGCGAAACGGACCGCCGCGGTCGGAAAAGGCGATGGCTCTGGCGCCGTGTTGCTCCTTGATCTCCATCAGCTTCTCGGCCACATGATCCAGGGCTTCATCCCATGTGACGGTCCGCCATTTTCCCTCGCCTCGGGCCCCCTCCCGGATCATCGGCGCCTGAGGCCGCTCCCGATCCTTGATAAGGGCGATGCCCGCGGCCCCCCGGGGGCAGACCGCCCCCTTCATGGCCGGCACGTGGAGATTCCCCTGGAGGAAACGGACCTCACCGTTTTCCACCTCCGCCTGGATGGGACAACGAACCGTACACATACCGCAAACACTGTAGACCTTTTCTATCGCCATATTTCTCTCCTTGACGCATCGCTCCGGACGTTTTTCCGCAAGCAGAACGCTATACCGTTTTATGCCACATTTTTCTTTCGATGTGCCACATTTTTATTTCGCTCGCCGCTCCGGACGCCTTCCCGCAAGCGGCAGATCTATCGATATCCTCTCACCTAATAGCGCTGCTTATGCTATATTTTTATGTCATGCTTGGCGCTACACAATTTATTTTATTGAAATTAAGGAAACTTATCACAGGTTTCTTTTTTCTGTCAACATGGAGATTGGGGGAAGCGATACCCGTTGGGGGATAATAAGACAGTCCGCATTGGCGATGCGTTATAGAGAAACGGATCTTAATCTACATCATCAGGGGGTGCCGGCCCCCACAGGCGTCTCAATCCGTGAAAAGCCCATGTGAGGACCGGCTCCGATGAAAATCGCCGTCGTCGCTGAGACGGCAGCAGAGCTACAAAGCCGCGACGTATTCCCTGAGCGCCCGGTCTAAATCCTCAGGCAGCGTTGGTTCCTCATAGTTTTCGAGAATTTCTTTCCATTTTCGGTTGGCGCGCTGTTCCAGGGTCAAGCCGCCCTTTTTGAACCAGTTGGCGAAATTCTCCCGCTCCTCCATGATCGGCGCGTAGAACTCCTTTCTGAAATTCTGGAAGGTGTGCATCTGAGTCAGATACTCACCGCCCGGTCCGACCTGCCGGATGACATCCAGGGCCAGTTTTTCCGCCGTAATCTCCTCACCGCGCTTGATCCGTTTGCACATGCCGCAGATTTCATCGTCAATGACGAACTTTTCATAGGAGGCCATCATGTAGCTCTCGAGAATGCCCGCGGAATGGAGCACGAAATTGACGCCCGTGAGGGTGGCCATGAGCTGGCTCATCATGGACTCGAGGGCTGCCTGGGAATCGGGAATCTTGGCGTCGGTAAGGGCGCCGCCGCCACGGGAAGGGATGCCGTAAAACCGGGCCATCTGGGCCGTCGCGGCCGTATTGACGGCCATTTCCGGGGCGCCGATACTGAGGGTTCCGAATCGCATGGCGGCGGCGGACGAGGAGCCAGCGAACACCACCGGTGCCCCTTCCCGGACCAGCTGGGTCAAGATAACGCCGGCCAGGACCTCGGCATTCTGGATGACCAGGGTCCCCTCCAGAGTGACCGGAGAGGTGGCCCCGGCGATGGAAAGGGAGGAGATCAGTTGGGGCATTCCCGCCGCGGCATAGGTCATGATCGCCCCCAACATCCGATCGTCATATCCCAAGGGCGTTCGGGAGCAGAGAATGCTGATAAAGGGCGGCCGTTCCGCGAGCGCCGCCTTTTCGCCAAAGACGAGCCCCGCCATCTCGATTGTCTCCCGGGCGGCCTTCTCGCCAATGGCGCCCCCCATGAAAGGCTTGTCTGAATATCGCATGGAGGCATACATCATTTCGGCGTTGCGCCGTTCGTGGGGGATGTCATTGGGTTCGGCCATCATCCCACCGGTAATGTCCATGGACCGACTGGCATGGCCGAGCTTGACAAAGTTGACGTAGTCCTCGAGCACCGATTCCCGACGCCCCTGGTCGAGGTCGGTGACAAAAGGCGGGCCGTAGCACGGGATGAAGGCGATGTTGTCCCCCCCGATCACCACGTTCTTCTCGGGATTTCGGGCATAAAGGGTGAACTCGGAAGGGGCCTTGGCCGCCTGTGTCTCCACCAGCTTGGGCGGAAAATAGACCCGCTCACCATCCACCCTGCAGCCGGCCTTGGCCAGAATCGCCAGGGCCGGTGGGTAACTGAAATCAACCCCCACGGTCTCCAGCACCTGAAGCGTCGCGGCGTGAATCTCTTCAACTTCTTTCCGGGAAAAATACTCAAAATACGGCATAAATCATCCTTTAGGTTTCGGTGTTGACGGAATTTCTCAGGATTAAGCAATGCATGTGCCAAAGCCCAGTTCATGACCGGAAAAGCGTTGATAACGGAATATATTCTTACATCAAATCAAATTTAGGCCGGTGCCGGGAGGATACAGCCCGCATCCCTTTAGCGGCACTTGAACGAAATCGCGTGGGGCGCGGGCCGTATCCTCCCGGCACCTCCTTCCATTGAAAGTTGAAATAATATAAAATTTTTTTGTCAGAATATTTTGTCTTTTTTCACCTGAGGATAAAATCTTTTCGGTCGAAGCCGTATTTTTTCAGCTTGTAGTGGAGGGTCTGGGCAGAGAACAGCCCCAGCATGCGGGCGGCCCGGGCCACATTCCCATTTGAAGCCGAAAGGGCTCGGCGGATAGCCTCCGCCTCGACGCTGTTTTTAGCCCGCTCGAGGGTTTCCATGGACGCGGGTACGCGGTTCTCCTCGAGAGGACGGTCCGGTTCGAACGCCGGGGTTTCACGGCAGCCGGACGGCGATGCCGGAAAGGCATTCCCGCTGAAAGCCTGAATGTGGCGGGGCAGGTGTTCCAGACGGATCAACCTGTCTCCCATGTCGACGACGTTCATGGCCCCCTCGATGACGTGAGCCAACTCCCGAACATTGCCGGGCCAGGGATAGCTCCTGAAGACCTGCATCACGTCTGTCGAGACCGATGCGACCGATCTTTTCATCACCCGATTGGACCGGCCAATGAAATGTTTCGTCAACGCCGGCAAGTCCTTCCGACGCTCCCTGAGCGGCGGGAGGGTGATGATCACCACGCCCAGCCTGTAAAAGAGATCCTTCCGAAGCGTCCGGTGTCTCATGGCATGATAGGGATCCTCACTGAGGGAGCTGATGATCTTCAGATCCACCGGCGTCTCCACAAGCGCGCCGATCCTGCGAACGCTTTTTTCCTGGGCGACCCGGAGGAGTTTGGCCTGCAGCGAGAGGGGCATGGCGTTGAGCTCGTCCAGAAAGAGCGTTCCGGCTGTGGCTTTTTCAAAAAGTCCCGGACGGTCCACCGCCCCGGTGAAGGCGCCCCGAGTCGTTCCGAAGAGGATCCCCTCCAACAGATTTTCAGGAATCGCGGCACAGTTGATGGGAATAAAGCTGCGTCGTTGCCTCGAAGCGTGGTTGTGGACGGCCTGCGCGAAAATCTCCTTTCCGGTTCCGGTTTCGCCGATAATCATGACCGGCGAAGGGGATCCCGCCGCCATCCGTGCAGTTTGCATCGCCGCCAGAAGTCCGGGACTCGATCCAACGACGTCCGCGAAGGAATAGCGGGTCCCGCTGCCGGAGACCCGCGGTTTTTTCGTGGCGGAGGAAGAGGAGATGATCTTCTCGACCATCTGGTAATCCTTGGTGAAGCTGACCGCGCCGACGACCCTGCCCTCCGAGTAAATTGGATAGACGTTGCTCACGACGTTGGCGAACCGCCCCAGCCGCGTCCGGTAGAAAATGGGCTGATTGACGACGGGACGTCCGCTCTTGAGACACCGCATGGTCGTGCTCTGGGTCGGGGTGAGGTCATAGACCTCCACAATCCTTTTCCCGACGACCTCATGGGGCGAAAGATCGTCGATGCGCCCCTGGGTCTCGTTGTAATAGGCGATCCGGCCCTCCACGTCCACCACGATGACCCCTTCGTGAAAGACAGCGTAGATCGCGGAGAAATCGATGGCGGAAAAATCCGCAAGCCCTCCAAAAGGCATTTTCTCCCCTTCAACCATGGTTGTCTCCTTCCCGGACCCATATGCCCGCCATTTGAAAATCATGACGGAAGAGGATTCAAAAGTCAATCCGCCGGGCAGGTTAGAACTCGCCGGCACCGGAAAAGACATCGATTTTTCGATGTCGACGCATCACCGCCGCATTATCGGCCGAATCGTCAAGGGCCGGACATTATCGACGGTGAGCGTGACGGCGCCCCATTCCCGCGCCGCCTTTCCGGAGAGGAGATAGGGGCGGTTCACCTCGAGGATTCGGCAGAAGCGATCGTAGGCTTCCGGAAAAAATACGGTCTCGAAAACACCGGTCTCGTCCTCGAAGGAGAGGAACTCCATGGGGTCTCCGCGGCGGGTCCGGATCTTCTTTTCGGTGATCAGCCACCCGGCAACACGGACCCGCCGGGCGTCATACCGATGGAAGCGGTCGGCCTTCACGGTTCCCTCGACAGCCGGATTTCCCTCGAAAAGGGCCATGGGATGCCGGTCGCACAGGAACCCGAGGACCGCGAACTCCCGGCGGAGACGAACGATTTCGGCGTCCGGATTCAAGACCGGAATGCCCGCCTTATCTTCGAAAAGACTAGGCGAACGCTCGCGCTGCTCCCATCGGGCGACGGCCCACATCAGGGCGGCCCGGTTCGCCCCCGGCAGGAGGCCGTCCAGGGCGCCGCATTGAACCAGTGCCCGGGCTTCGGCCGCGTCGGGCCGCACCCGCGACAGAAAATCCGACAAATTCGCAAAGGGACGTCGGACGACCGTGCGCCGACAGGTCTCCGCCGTAAGCCCCTTGACCGCGGCAAGCCCAACCCGGAGGGCGTCAGGTCCGGTCGCCGCCCAACGGACGCCGCTGGTTCGGACGTCGGGGGGCAGGATTTTGAGCCCCATGCGCCGGGCTTCGGAGACGTAGGCGAAGGTGCTGTAAAATCCCCCCTGGTTGCTGATGACCGCGGCCATGAAAGCCGACGGGAAGTGGGTCTTGAGGTAGGCCGCCTGGAACGAGACCCGGGCATAGGAAGCCGAATGGGGCTTGCAGAAGGAGTAGCCGCTGAAACTCATGATCATCTCCCAGACGCGTTCGATCGCGTCGGTCGGCACGCCCCGCTCTAGGGCTCCCGCGAAAAATCGCTCCTGAAAATCGCCAAGGTGGTATTCCCGGTCTTTCTTCGAAAGGATTTTCCGGAGCCGATCGGCATCGGCGTGGGAAAAGCCGGCCAAGGCCACGGCGGTTTTCGAGACGTCTTCCTGATAGACCATGATGCCGTAGGTGTCGCCCAGCACGTCGGCAAGGAGGGGGTGGATGGGCGTCCATACCTCCCCGTGAAGCCGCCGGATGTACTCCCGGATGCAACCGCCCGCCGCCGGACGGATGATGCTGCTGTGGATGACGAGATGCTCGAAATCCCCTCGCCCGGTCTTTTGCTGGAGAAGCCGCATGGCCGGGCTCTCGATGTAGAAACAGCCCATGGTGCGGCCCGCCGCCACCATCGCACGGGTCGCGGGGTCGTCCTCGGGGACCCAGTTCCGCTCGTCAAAGACTGCACCGGCGGCACGGACTTCGACCACGGCATCCCGGATCACGGCGAGGCTGCGGTTGCCCAGAAGGTCGATCTTCACGAGGCCCGCATCCTCGGCCCCGTCCTTGTCCCACTGGATGACGGGAATCCCCTTGGGCGCCGTCTCGAGGGGGACGTAGCGGTCGATGGGCCCGGGTGTAATGACCGTGCCGCCGGAGTGGACCGAAAGGTAGCGGGGCAGGCCGATGATGCGTTCGGCGAGGCTGATGATCTCCGGCCAGGGGGACGCGAGGTCGAGATCCCGGGATTCGGGCCGGGACCGGATATGATCCAGAAGCGATCCGTCTCCCGTGTTGTAGCGGGGAACGCGGCGGATCACTCGACGGATCTCCCCTTCGGGCAGGCCGAAGACCCTGGCCGTCTCCCGAACCGCCATCCGGGGCTGAAACTGCACGTGGTTGGCCACCAGGGCCGCCCGGCCGGAAAATTTCCCGAGAACGGACGCGAGCACGGCATCGCGTTCGTCCCAGGCGAAATCGATGTCGATGTCCGGCGGGTCGCTCCGTCCCGGGTTCAGAAACCGCTCGAAATAAAGACGGTGTTTGATGGGACAGACGTTGGTAATCCCCAGGCAGTAGGCCGTCAGGGAGGCGGCCCCTGATCCCCGGCCGCAGATCCGGGGGCTTTGGGCCACGATGTCCCGCACCACGAGAAAATAAGCGGAAAACCGCTTGTCGGCGATCACCCGGAGTTCATACGCCAACCGTGTGGTCACGGCCTCGGGCAGGTCTTGGCCGTAGCGCTGCCGGGCCCCCTGAAAGGCTGCGACCCGGAGCTCGGCATCGGCACCCCGGCCCGTCCCGTTCTCCCAGGGGGGCATGATCGTACCGAAACCGGGCCGGGTGAAGACCAACCGCTCGGCCAGATCGTGCGTCGCCCGGATCGTTTCCGGGCACGTCTGAAAGCGCCGGGCATACACCGTCGGCGTTGCCAGCCAGGCCGCCTTCGGGGCGCAGTCTTCGGAAGGGACGCCCGAGAGGGTCGTGTTGCCCGCGATAGCCCGGAGCAGACGGTGGACGGCGGCATCCGCCGGATCGAGAAGAAAGCTCCCGGGCACGGCGACCAGGGGAACCGCCATATCCCGGGCGGCCCTGGCGAGGGGGTGGACGGCAGCCACGGGATACCGGGGCACGGCGGCAGCCACGGTGAGCCCGACATCCCGCCATTCCCGGATCAGTCCGGGGTTGCCCGTAAGCACCGTGAGTCCCGCCCCGAGCTCGGCCACGGCAGTGCCGAGATCGAAGACGGCCGCCCGGTGCCGCCGGGTGAGTATCCGGCACAGGTTGGCGTAGCCCGCCGGTGTCTCCACCAGACAGACCGCCCGGCGCCGGGATCCCGGCTCGGTAACCTCGGCCCCCACAATGGGTTGAATGCCCTCCCGATCGCAGGCCGCCAGAAACGGCCAGAGCCCGTACAGATTGTCCGTGTCGGTCATGGCGAGGCGCCGGTATCCCAGCGTCCGGGCCCTTCGGCAGAGGGCCGCCGGGGTCGCGGTGCCCCACATGAGGGAAAAGCCGGATCGGACGACGAGCGGCACCAGGGCAGGTGTTTTGGCCGGCGTGGCTGTTTCGGATAGACGCATGGGCTTGTGTTCCGGTTCGTGAAACATTAAACAGGCAGGGTCCGCCCCATTCGGACCGCATCCCGACCGAAGCGGCGCCGGATCGCATCCAGGGCCGCTCCCAGACGCGCCTGCCGAAGGCTGCCCCCGTCGTCAAACAGGCTCATCTGCCCCGAGGGGAAGACCAGGCGATCGCAGACCAGGCTCATATGACAGATCCGGACCCGACGGATCCGGGCGAGCCCGAAAGCCCCTCGGGCCAAAGCGTAGAGGGCCGGATCGTCGGCCGTCCCCACGGCGGACGCTTGCCGCCGGGCGCACCGCACCCCGTCGGCATAGTCGAGAATCACCCCGATCCGCCGGGCCGTCATGCGACGCTCCCGCAGCGCGGTACCCGCCGTTTCCACCAGTCCGTAAAGCGCCGCATCCAGAATCCGATCGTCGTTGGTGTCGCCCCCGAAGGCGTGTGCCGCCGCGACCCGGGGCGGCCGCTGGTTCATGTGCGCCACCGGCGAGGGATCGACGCCCCGGACAAGGTCGTGGAAAATCCGCCCCCGACGCCCGAAGGCCACCTGCATCTGGTCGGCATCGAGGGCCTGGGCGTCGGCCACGCGATCAAAATTGAAGTCCCGAAACCGGACCAGGTCCGACGGGGTGATGCCCGGCAGAAGGCCCAACGGCAGGGGGGCCAGAAAATCGGCCTCTTCACCGCCCCCGACGATGGCCTCGCCCGCGGGCTTGACCGTCCGCGTAGCCGCCTTGGCCGTCAGCTTGTTGGATGCCACGGCCCAGATGGGATCGAGATCGAGGCGTCTTCTGATCTCCCGCTGCATGCGCCAGGCCATGTCCACCGGCGGCCCGAGATATCGTCCCGACGCGGTGACGTCCACGAAGAGGTGGCCGTCGTTTCCGCCCGACTCGATGAGGGGAGAGAACGGGCGTGCCAGTCGGCACACCGCCGTCATGGCCTGCTCGTATCTTGACGGCCGGGGCGGAAGGACGACCGCACGCCGACAGATCCGCACGGCCCGGGCCAGGGACATCCCTTTGCGGACCCCCGCCCGGAAAGCCTCGTCACTCATGTCGTACACGGCAGCGCGTGTGTCGCCGGGGGCCACGATCACCGGTCGTCCCCGGAGTTGGGCGTCGATGAGGCGCTCCACCGACACCGCGAAATCAGCCACGTTTAGGTGGATGACGGCCCGGTCCACGGCAGTTCCTCCGATAACCCGCACGGCGAAAAGCGGCCGGGCGGCGGTTTGCAGGAAAGCCCTCGGGCAACGAGAAGCGCCGCCAGGGCCTCTGCATTCCGCGGGGCCTGACCCCGGACGTGGTTGTTGAAAAAAACAAATCCCCGGGCGGCCCGGTCAACCATGGCAGGAATCCGCGCTTCGGTCCACTCGCGCAGCTCGGCCTCGCTGTAGTCGTAATCGAACTGCCGTTGCATGACGCCCGAACGCCATCCGGCAGCGTTCCGACCATGGAGCCGGAGATAGAAGAACGCGGGGGGGATGATCCTGCCGACAGGCGCCGGGGGCACCGGCGGATAGAGACCGGGCAGGCGGGGTGCGTCCACGGCGACCAGAGCGATCCGGCGGGCCGCCAGGGACGCCGCCACCTTTTCCGCGGCGGCTTCCGCGGCCCACGATGCGTGGCGGAACTCCACGGCCAGCGGCAGGCCGTCCAAGGCCTCCAGGAGATTTGCCAGGTAGCGCCGACGGTCAGGGGTGCGGTGAAAGAAGGGCGGCAGCTGGACCAGCACCGCCCCCAACTGTCCGGACTGGACCAGGGGGGCAATCCCCTCCCGGAAGCGCCGGGCGTTTTCGGGCCATTCCCCGGGCGACACCTCGTGGGTCAGGGTCCGGTTCAACTTGACCGCAAAAAGAAACGACGGGGGCACCTGGCCCCGCATTCGGTCGAGGGCGTCGGCTTTGGGCATCTGGTACCAGGTGAAGTTGAGTTCGACGGCCGCAAACCGACCGGCGTAGAAGGCGAGCATCTCGCGCTGCTTCATTCCCGGAGGGTAAAAGCCCGCCCCCGTCCACTCGGGATAGGAATAGCCGCTGGTCCCCACGAAAATCTCACAGGCTCGCCCGCTCATGACACGCTCCCGTCAAACCGGCCGGTGGGGAATGCCTTTCGGGCCGCGCACCACGCCCACAACCTTCCCCTGGATCAGGATTTCGTCGAATGCGTACCGACACGGTGGGTAGGCGGCGTTTTCAGGGCGCAGCTCGATGTGGTCGCCGCGCCGGAAAAACCGCTTCACCGTGGCCTCGTCGCCGTGAATCAGGGCCACGACGATCTCACCGTTTTCGGCGAACTGCCGGGGCTCGCATACCGCGATGTCGCCATCAAAGATGCCGGCACCCCGCATGGAATCCCCCCGGATCCGGAGGGAAAAAAGGTCCCGCCCCCGGTAGATTTCAGCGTCGACGACCACCGTCCCCGCCCACTCCTGCTGGGCGTACATGGGCAGCCCCGCCGTTATTCGGCCGATGACGGCGACCTCGCGGAAACGATGGAGACCCGCGGTCTCGTCGGCGCGGTTCAGGATGTGGAGGACACGGCTGTAGCGCCCTTCCCGCCGGAGATATCCTTTGGTTTCAAGAACCTTGATAAGTTGCCCCACGGCCGCGTGGCTGATCCCCAGGTCCCCGGCCGCTTTTCTCAGGCTCGGCGTGCGCCCGGACGCCCGGATCTCCCGATGGAGATATGCCAGAACCCTGCGCTGTGCTTCCGTCAGATCGGTGGACGATATCGGCTTCATTCCGAACCTTCTCAGCATTACAACGTGTTCGACTTTCGAGAGCCAAACTGTCGGAAAGCAGCAGTGCGCCACCCCCATCGAACAGGCATTGGATTCGAACACGGGGAATCGTCAGTTCTTTCCGGTATAGATAACGCGAAATTAATCCTGACGGATAAAAATGTCAACATGAATGTATAGATTATGTAAATATATTTTTACTTCAACTTTCGACTTTCATGATGGTAACCGGAAAGAGGTGCCGGCCTATGAAAGTCGAAAGTTGAGTTTTTACAATATATCCGACTTCTCCCCCAACGATGGAATGGGTTGCCTTTCCGGCGGTTGAAGCAATTTTTTTTGACTTCGACAATTTTATGCATACACTCCAAAATTATCGATAGAATTTCAAATGGTAATGCCTTTCTGCAGCGACGTTCCTTGCGGTTATCTCTCCTGCCCATCCCCATCAGGATCCTTCCTGAATCTTCTTTCGCCTGCGACACCTGTCAATGGTACGGCATTTTAAGAATACGCTGAAGATCAAAACATTGTTTAAAAGCGACGGTGATCAGCCGCAACATCCGATTCCGTCTGAAGGAGACAACGTCATGATACTGAAAAGAGGAGACACCGGCGATGCGGTCGAGGCCGTTCAGGAAAAACTGGGCATCAAAACGAACGGCATCTTCGGCCCCAAAACCGAAGCGGCGGTAAAACAATTTCAGAGAAGCCGGCAGCTCGAGGATGACGGTATCGTCGGTCCTTTGACCGCTGCGGCCTTAGGCCTCAATCTGGAGGAATTCCTGACAACCGATATCCAGGACAGCACCCGGACCACGGCGGACGGCCTGTTGATCCATACATCCTATCTCGATAAAAACGAATACCTGGGCGGCCCGACAGACAAGTTCTATGTGTTTTTGCACCACACCGCGGGCGGCCACGATCCATACGCCACGATTCGCTCATGGAACAATGACGATCGGGGTCGCATCGCGACACAATTCGTCGTCGGCAACAGAAGCGTCAAGGGCGATACGACCCACGACGGCGAGATCGTCGAATGCTTTCCGGATGAGGGGTGGGCGTACCATCTCGGGAAAAACAACAGTTCCCTTCTTCATCCGCACTCCATCGGCATTGAGATCTGCAATTATGGCTGGGTCGACCGGCGAGGAGGGAAATTTTACACCTACGTCAACAGCATACTGCCAGACGATCAGGTGATCGATCTGGGTTTTGAATTCCGTGGATTTCGATACTTCCATAAATATTCCGAAGCTCAGATCGGCGCGGTGCATCAGTTGCTCAGGGAAATCCGCCGGCGCCATGATCAGGTCAATCTCGATGTGGGGCTTGTCGAGTGGATAGAGACCCAAAGCCCGGCCGAAGCCTTCGATTTCAAACCGGACGCGTGTAACGGAAAGGTCCGCGGTCTCTTGACCCACGCCAACACGAGGAAGGACAAGACCGACTGCAGTCCCCAACCCCTGCTGATCGACATGCTGAGGCATTTATAATGGCGACGCTCTGCCCGATGAAAAACAAGACGCGGTTTTCAAAGGTGTTTCCCGGGGTCTTCCTGCTGTTTTTTATCGCGGTCGGCTGCGGAAGCCTCCAATCCGGAAAAGCGGCCGCCCCCAGCCGTTCTCCTGACCCGACGGCGGAAACGGTGCATCTGACCTACACCGTGGTCAATGTCGCACCCGACGATGTTCTCAACGTCCGGGCTAGGCCTGATGTGAACGCGGCCGTGGTCGGCCATATCCCATTTTACGGAGTGAATATTCAGATTCGTGAGACACCCCAAAAAGCGAAAACATCGGCCTGGATGCCGATTCACTACAAAGACCTGAACGGATGGGTCAACAGGCGCTACCTGGCACGACAGGTGGGGGCCATGGATGCGGCGGTTTCAGCGCGAGCCGGAGAAATAATGTGGGCACTCAAGCAAAAAGATATGGCGCGTCTTTCCAGGCTCGTTCACCCGGAAAAAGGGGTTCGGTTCTCGCCGTACACCTATGTCAGGGATGAAGATCTGGTCTTCCAGGCAGGCGACATAAAGGATTTAATGTCAAACCCGTCGATCTACCGCTGGGGGCACTTCGACGGCTCAGGCCGCCCCATCACAAAGACATTTGGCGATTATTTCAAAAGATTCGTATATGATGCCGACTTCATCCGTCCCCAGGCCGTCGGCGCCGACACGGTCATCGGGAGAGGAAACACCATCAACAATATTCCGGAATTCTATCCCGAAGCGATTTTCATCGAGTATCATTTCGAGGGGATGGATCCCAAGCTTGGCGGAATGGACTGGCGAAGCCTTCGTCTGGTGCTGGAGACGCACCAGGGGAATTGGTACCTCGTCGGGATCGTCCATGACGAATGGACCATCTGAGAATCGCCGGGCATGACCATGGTCTGCGTCACCCGCGAGATGAGCGTTGCCCGGTGCCCTGGCATACCGTCGGCGGCTGCGATATTCGATCCTTGCGGCGGTGCCGTAATACCGGATCGGTATAGCCGTCCCATGAAGGAGAATAACAATGAACGATCAGATCGTATCCACACTGAAGCAAAAAATTCGCGGACGACTCGTCAGTCCCAGTGATGCGGACTACGATGTCGTCCGGTCTCTTTACAACGGCATGATCGACAAGCGACCACGCCTGATTGCGCGCTGCCTCGATGTCGCCGACATCATCGCCGCGGTGCGCTTCGGCCGCGATCAGGGCCTGCCCATCGCTGTTCGCGGCGGCGGCCACAACGGCCCCGGCCTTGGCAGTTGCGACGGCGGACTGATGGTTGATCTCTCGATGATGAGAAGCGTGCGCGTGGATCCGGCGAGCCGAACCGTTCGCGTCGATCCCGGCTGCACGTCAGGGGATGTCGATCATGCCACCCACGCCTTTGGACTGGCCGTCCCGTTCGGCATTGTATCGACCACCGGCGTCGCGGGTCTCACCCTCGGCGGCGGCACGGGGTACCTCACGCGCAAGTACGGGCTTACGATCGATAATCTGATCGAAGCGGACATTGTCCTGGCCGACGGCAGTCTTGTCAAGGCCGACAAGAAGGAGCACCCCGATCTCTTCTGGGCGCTGCGCGGCGGCGGCGGCAATTTCGGCGTAGTGACAAGCTTCCTGTTCCAGGCACATCCGGCGGAGACGGTTTATGCCGGTCCGATCTTCTGGGAGGCGGCTCACGCCAAGGCGGTGATGCAGGCCTATCGCGACTTCCTGCCGACTGCACCCGAGGAGCTGTATGCATTCCTCGGCCTCAAGACGGTGCTCTCCATGGACCCGTTTCCAAAGGACTACCGGGGCAAACGCATCTGTGCCGTGATCTCCTGCTACAACGGACCCCGGACGGAAGGTGAAATGATCCTGGCGGAACTCCTCAAGACCTTGCCGCCGCCCATCCTCAACTGGATGGGAACGATGCCGTTCCCGGCGATGCAAGCGTTCTTCGATCCGTTTCTGCCAAAGGGGCTGCAATGGTATTGGAAGGGCGACTTTGTCAAGAGCCTGACGGATGAAGCGATCGATACGCACATCGCACAGGCCGCGGAGGCGCCCAGCGAATTGTCGCTCATGCACCTCTACCCCATCGACGGCGCGGTCCACCGCGTGCCGAAGGAGGCGACCGCATGGCGCATGCGCGACGCCACATGGTCCATGGTGATCGCCGGAATCGACGGCGATCCGGGACAGGCCGATGCCCTGAAGAGATGGGGACGCGCCTACTGGGCGGCGATTCACCCGTTCAACCTCGAAGGGGCCTACGTCAACTTCATGATGGAGGACGAGGTCCAGGGGCGAGTCCAGGCGGCCTATGGCGAGAATTACCAGCGTCTCGCTTCTGTGAAAGCGAAATACGATCCGGAAAACATCTTCCGGATCAACCAAAACATCCCCCCGGCTCGATATTGACGTCAAAGCGGCGTTCGAGGTGCCGGCCGCGCATCGCCCCGGAGGTGAGGGAATGCCGGGTTGCACGACATCACAATGCTTCCGGCTTGTCTGCGGGCAGGAAAAAGCAGACAAGCCGGAACCGACATGATAATAGAGATGCCGTCGACATCGAAAACAGGACTATCCATGAAAGGAGAGACCACAACATGACCGTCGAGATGAGATATCTTGTCATGCGAGATGGGAAAGAGGTGGGGATGTATCTGACGAAAAAGGAGGCCGACGAGCATGACAGGATGCTCGACATTGCGCTGGCACTGGCCGGTTTCATTCAAAAGGTTGAAAACATCAAGATCGATGAAGACACGCTGGAGGAGCTGACCATCCATCTGTCCCGGAACCGGGAGGATGTCATGCGGATCCTGAAGGGGCTCAAGCCACGCATCGAGAAGACTTCCGAAAAAACGGAGAAACTCATCGATATCCAGGAAAAGGGCAAAAAAGCCGTTGGCGCCAAGTAGGATGCGCCGTATTTCCGTTTGGTGTCCCATCGACACGCCGGCCAACGGCAACATGACGAATCGCTGCAACCGGAACAACAGGGGTTTGATATCATGAAAATACTGATCTGCGGGAAAGGCGGCTGCGGCAAAAGCACGGTGGCGGCCCTGCATCGCCCTTTCCCCGGGATGTTCGCATCGATGAACTGCCGGAGGGCTGCACGGCTACACTGGACGGTATCCGGAGAGACGTCCGGCCTTATCGCTTTCCGTCTCGTAAGTCTCGGGGATCGGTCATTCTTCCCATGAACAGAATGCTTCCGGTCGCGTGTTCGCGAATGAGAAAGATGAAGGGGTGATCCGCACGAAAGACCGGATATTCCCGGACAGACGTCACTGCCATTTCAACGGCTGTCGCGGCGGCGGCCTCCGTGCCCGCCTCGTTCACGTCCATAACGGCTTTGTGCTTGATCTGCGAGATCCACAGCTCACCCTTCGCCCCTCCCATGCCCCGAAAGTCGGCCTTTCCCGCGGGGTCAAACCCATCCCTCATGCCCAGTGTCTTGAGGGGAGGCACCAGATCATGCCCGGTTTCCATTCTGAATTTCGGTAGGAAGAGTTCCATTTCCTGTATGGACGTCGCATCCAGCTCCGAAAGCCATTGCATCAGCGTCTCCGTGGTGAGCTGCTTCTCCAGTTCCCTCAGGCCGTCCACGTCCCGCGGCAACAGGACCACCATGGACAGGGCCTCCCCTTTATAAGGCAAGACAACGGCCTGAAAGTCCGTCTTCGTCAAGCATCTGTAACGGTCTTTCCGGTACATGAGACGCGCAGTGACCTGCTCCCTCGACGACAACCTGAAGGGGGCTTCATGGGTCTGTTCATCCGCGAAGCGCCGCTCCCAGACACCCTTGAAATAGACGGCGTTCAGAAGCACACACACCGATTGGGGGTCGAGGGTTTCCATAATCCTTTCGATGTTGCCTTCCGTCTGCCGCCGGACCCACCCGTTGATCCGGTCGATCCCTCCGGTGAAAATTTCGGCGTTGTAGTTTTCCTTCAGCAGTACCTTGAACGCCCTGTCGACATCCCCGCCGGTCAGACACAATGCGTTGGCGATGTTCATTCTCTGACCGGTTTTGCGCGCACCGGCCGTAAGTTTCCGGTTCAGACGATTGAATGCGGTATGCAGGTCGGGCGGATCGAGCTGGAAGTCCAAGGCGGCTTTCATCTCAACGGCCGTATTTTCGCGGGCCCCGGCATAGGTCATGGCCAGCGCCGATGAAACGCCGTAGGGTGAAAACAACAGATTGCCGTTCGCAGCGCCGAGTTCACGATACAGCTTGACCGCAACAGCGCTGTTTCCCTCGACAAGGGTGTCGACCGCCGAACATTCGGTGCGGGATGCAGTTGCCGGGTTCCCATTCAGAACAATCGCAACGGCCAGAAGGACGGCGGTGCATGTCGGATATATTCGGTTCATAAGGTTCCTTTCATGTCCTGATTCCTGAAACGATGCTCAAAAAAAGGAAGGTCGGATCAACCGTTTGCCGAAAACCCTTGGTGAAACCCCACAGTGCCAGGGGCATCCTTTTCTCAAACGGGAAGACCCAAAAAAAATTCCTGTGGAACGCCGTCATGCATCCATTCCGGCAAACGCCCGCCACCCTCGTCTTCAGCCCCTCTGACGATGGGGTTGTCCGGGCAATGCAGCGGCAACGATTTCGATGGGATGACGGACGGGCTTTCCGCTCATATCCTCCATCTGCATCCGGCAGGTGGGACAGTCGGTCGCCCCGAAATCCGCACCCGACCGGTCGAGCCGGTGAATCATCTCCGCGCCGATCCGCCGGCTCAGATCGATATTGGCGGCGCTCATGCCCCAGATACCGGCCATGCCGCAGCAGCGGCTATCCAGATCGATCGTCTCGAGGTCCGGAACCCGTGAAAGCAGCTTGAGAGCACTTTTCGGGGACGGCTGGACCTTGAGGTGACACGGCAGGTGGTAGGCGACTTTGACACCAAGGGGCGCGAGGTTCAATCGACCGGGGAAACGCTCGATCAGCCGGCTGATGTGCATCGTTTTTTCACGGACGATGCGCATCTCGGCCGTGTCGCAAAGATATCCCCATTCCTGCATCAAGGAGAGGCCGCAGGAAGAGCAGGTGACCACCACGGCATCCGCCGCAACCGCCAATCGCCCCCATCGGGCGAGGTTCCTCCGGATCCTTTCCGCCGCCGTCCGCGTCATGCCCTTGGCCAGCATGGGCAGACCGCAGCAGTGTTGCGGCGGCAGGCTGACGGTCATGTCCATGGCGGTCAGCACCTTTACGGCGGCCTCACCAATCTCGGGCCGGATGTACGTCGCGTAGCATCCCGCGAAATAGAGCACCCGGAACCGCCCCCCGCCGGATTCGCCGGGAACCCGCTCGAAAAGGGCACGGGCAGGAAAATGCGGTGATCTTCGCCAGGCGGAAATGCCGGCGAACCGTTCAGCTGCCCTTCGGGCCATACGGGTATCCGCAAGCCCTTTCACCGCGTCGGGAAGCTTTCGGGCGAACCGCCCCGCGAATTCCGCGGCCGTCAGGAGCCGGTATTCGAGGGTCGGGCCGAACCGCCTTACATACCGGGCACGGGCCTCGACGGCCATCCTGGGAATGTCGACCCCGGAGGGGCATTCGTGAAAACAGCTTCCGCAGTGGACACACCGGCTCATCACCCTCTGAAAAGCCCGTTCAAAGAAAGACTGCTCTGGAAGCGCCCCGCTGATGAGCCCCCTCAAGGCATTGGCTTTTGCCTTGGGGGACGCCTCCTCGTCCCGGGTGAGTTTATACACGGGGCACATGCGGGTGGCCGCCGTTACCGTGGTACACTTGCTGCAGCCGTGGCATTTTTCGATCTCCCGGACAAAACCCCCGGGCCATCGGAGGCGGTTGCGACCGGGTTCCCCGGCACGGTAGTCCGGGCCGTAGCGGAGGGGGCCCGTCATCTGATTCGGGTCGTCGAGGGTCTTGATCTCCGGGTTGAGGATCCCCGCCGGGTCCAGAAGACGTTTAACCGCGATGAAAAGGGGCCAGATATCCGGGTAGCACCGCCTTATGTAAGCACTCCGAAGACGGCCGTCGCCGTGCTCGCCGGAGACCGAGCCGCCCAGGCGATGAACAAGTTCGAAAACGTCGTCCGCCAGGGGCTTTAACAGCGCGGCATCCCCGGCCTTCCTGAGGTCGAGGAGAGGACGGGTGTGAAGCAGTCCCTTGGCGATGTGTCCGTAGATTACAAAGGGAATCCGCCGACGGTTCAGGATCTCGTAAATGCCTTCGAAATACGGCACGAGTCGGTCCGTGGGCACTGCGGCATCCTCAATCAGCGCCAGAATCTTCTTCTCCCCCTTGAGCCGGTAGAGGATGGGAACCGCAGCCTTCCGCACCGCCCAGAACCGGGCCTTCTCCCCGGCCGAAACCGCGAGATGCGCCTCCCGGGCCAGACCCGCCGTTTCGACACCTTCCCTGGCCGCTTCCGCCAATCCCACGCACGTTGCCGCGGAAAAATCGTCGAACTCGACCATGAGGACGTTGTCTGCACCGATGGGGATCCTGTCCCGAAGGGTGGGATCGATCTTCCCGGCAAGGGAAAGGAGGGACTTGTCCATGATTTCAATGCCCGACGGTCCCATGGGGAGTATGCGCTGCACCGCCGTCGCCGCGGCGACGATGTCGTCAAAAAAAGCGACGACCAGGCTCTCGTGGGGCGGTTTTTCCAAAAGCCGGAATTTCAGGCGGACGGTGATGCCGAGGGTGCCCTCGGCGCCGGAGATCAGGCGGGTCATGCGGAGCCGGTCGCCGGCGACGAGTCCCCTGAGGTTGTACCCAGCGACATTGCATCGGACGGGGGGATAAGCGCCCTCGATGATCCCTCTGTTTTCCATGTAGAGGCGATAAAGGGCCCTGAGATTCGGGGGCAGGGCTTCGGCGTCCCGGGTTTCAAGCTCCGAAAGCATGAGGGTGTGGCCGTCGCCCGTCACGACCTCGGCGTCCAGGAGGTAGTCGGCGACGTTCCCGTACTTGACGCTGTGGGCGCCACTGGCGTTGGTGGCGGCCATCCCGCCGAACGTGGCATACTCGCCGCTGGAGGGATCCGGGGGGAAGAAAAGCCCTTTTCCGGCGAGTGCCGCCTCCAGTTCGCCCAGGCGATAGCCGGGTTCGCATTCGAAGGTACGACCCGCGGTATCGAGCCGGATCAGACGGTTCATGTGGCGGGTGAAATCAACCACGATACCGCCGCCCAACGCCCCGCCGCAGAGCCCGCTCCCGGCCCCTCGGGGGTGAACCGACAGGCCCCGGGAACGCGCGAAGACCACGGTTCTGGCAACATCGCCGGCATGTCTGGGGTAGACCACGGCAGCGGGCGTCTTCCGGAAAATACTGCCGTCCGTCGAAAGCAGATACCGTCCCAGGTCATCGGTGCGGACATCTCCTGAAATGCTTCGGGCCAGGGCTGAAAACCGGTTTTCCGTCATGGATATACCTTCATGGAACCGTTTTCACAGACCGCATCAGTCCATGTCCCGGATCAGGTCGACGGCGGCTCTGAGGCCCAGGAGGTAGCTGTTGACGCCAAAGCCGGAGATCTGCCCCCGGGCCACCGGTGCAATCACCGACATGTGCCGGAACGCTTCCCTGGCGTGGACATGGGACATGTGGACCTCAACAATGGGCGCCGCAAGCATGCCAAGAGCGTCCATGATGCCATAGCTGTAATGCGTCCAGGCTCCGGCGTTGATAACGACGGCGTCGGTCTTGGCCGCATGGGCCTGGTGAATTTTCTCGACCATCTCTCCTTCATGATTGGTCTGAAAACACTCCACCGCAACGTTCAGCTCCGTGCCAAGGGCCTTCAAGCGACGGTCGATCTCGGCCAGGGTGACCGTCCCGTAGTGTTGGGGATCCCGTTGGCCGAACAAGTTGAGATTGACGCCGTGAAGGACGAGTATTGCTTTCATGTCGTCTCCTCCATTGGGGGTATGCGCCATTACCCTGTCGATTATCGAGTGGGGGACCATACATCCCGGCAAAACGATGCTAATCCGTCTGATAGGCTTCGAGCAGCCGCTTCGCCACCGCTTCGGGTGTTTGACCGGACGTCTCGATTTCCCGAAACCGGGCATAGCCGTCCTCCCGCTCCCGCATCAGGCCGATTACCCGCTCAATGGGGTCTTCTCCACCTCTGAGCAGCGGGCGCGCCGCTCCCGCGTCTCTGGAAATGCGCGCCACAATCTCCTCGGGCGTAGCCTTCAGGCAGAAAATCCGACCGTTCTCGCCAAGGACGGTGGCATTGTCGGGATCCAGCATCAAACGGCCGCCGGTGGAGATGACCAGACCGCTTTTTTGGCTCAACTCCCGGGCCGTTTCGGCCTCCATTTCGCGAAACGCCGCTTCCCCTCTTTCATTGAAAATTTCGGCAATGGTTCGCCCGGTCCGGATCTGAATCAGGTCGTCCGTATCCACGAAATGGTATCCCAATGCTTTTGCTACTAATTTTCCCACAGTGCTCTTCCCGGTTCCCATGAATCCGGTAAGAATGATATTGGCTTTTGTCATCGTTCCCACCTGTTCGGAGACGAATCCCCGCGCCGCCCTGTCATGTATTCGTTGAAGCGCCAGATGTGCTTTCGGGCCAAATCGCCGGCCCGCTCTGCATCCTTGGCTTCAACCGCCGCGAAAATGTCCATAAGATCCTGATAATTCTCCTTAAGCCGACGCTCGTCCGGGGGAAGGAAGGTATCGTAGTAGGGCTGAATATTGTCGTGGATCATGTCGTGGATGAAGATATAGATGGGATTTCCGGTGGTGCGGGCCAGGGTCTGGTGAAATTTCTTATCGACATTCAAAAACGCGCGCCACTGGGTAATGCCGCCCGCAACATATCTTTCCGCTTCGGCCAGGAGGATCCGAAGCTTCTCGAGATCGGTGTCCACAGCCCTGGCGGCGGCCTTGGCCGTGACGATACCTTCGATATCCTCGCGGAATTCGTGAAGATGATCGAGGGAGATTTTCCGGAGTCGGAGCATAAGCCCGAGGCTTTCAGTCAGGGTCTCGGCCATAGCCGCCTTGACCATGGCACCGCCGTTGACTCCGAGACGGATCTCAATCAGCCCCTTCTGTTCCAGAACCCGGAGAGCTTCCCGAAGGGTGCCCCGACTGACATGGAAGATCTCCCGCATCTCCCTTTCAGACGGGAGCATATCCCCCGTCTGGAATTGCCCACTTAAAATCGCCTCCTGGATCTGATCGACCACATCCTGAAAAATCCGGCTCTGCCGGGCGACGCGAAAGATGCTGTCCTTGCTGTTGACGCCAGGATGTTTGAACATCTGTTGCAACCCTTTGTTGACGTGACACGCCCCGCGGCCGTGCCCATTGTGATATCTCTTCAACTTTCGACTTCCATGATGGTGACCGGTTAGAGGTGCCGGCTCAGGCGCTTATTTTTTATAATGATCCAACCATTACTTATCAAGGCCGGGCGCTCCGGTCAACCGTCATGTATCTTACCGTATTACAGGATCGGAACATACCGACGCTCAGGGCCGGCTAAAACGATCCGGGTTCAAAGGGCCGATATCGAGCGGCGGCCGATCTCCGGTCGCCAACGCCGAGACGATTTTTCCCGATATGGGTGCCTGCGTGATGCCCAGCATGCCGTGCCCGGTCGCGATAATCAGATTGTTCACGCGGGCCGTGCGCCCGATGTACGGCAACCCGTCCGGGCTGCAGGGTCTGAATCCCTGCCAGATCTCGACGAGATCCATGGAAAACGGGTCGATATCCGGAAAATAGGCGCTTATGCTGCGCACCACCGCCTGGATGCGCCGCCGTCGATAGACCTCATCAAACCCCGAAAACGCAAAAGTTCCCGCCACACGGAAGGTCTCCTCCAAAGGCGTTAGCACCGTCTTGGCCTCTAAAAGTCCCACGGGAATCGTTGGACAGGTTTCCGTCCGGGTAAAGGTGACGCTGTATCCCTTGGCCGGCTGCATGGGAATTCGTATCCCGAGGCTCCTGAGAACCCGCGTCGACCATGATCCTCCGGCCATGACAACATCGCGGGCGACGATGTCTCCCCGGGTGGTTTCCACGGCGACGATCCGCGTTCCGACGGTCTTGAAGCCCATCACCTCGGTCGATTCATGAATCCGGCCTCCCATGCGCCGCACCTCCGCCGTCAGCTGCAGCACGAAGTGACGCGGATCGAGATGGGCATCCATGGGATAGAATACGCCGCCCTCGGCGGCGGTCCGGATTCCCCCCGTCATCTCTCGGACATCACCCTTCCCAACAATGTCGAACGGTATGTCGAATTCCTTCAGCAAACGCGTCTCCTCCCGAATCTCGTCGAGGCCGTGATGGGTATTGAACACCGAAAGAAACCCTTGACGCGCCAGCCGCAGGTCCAGGTCGGCCTCCCCGTTCAGCTCTTCGAAAAGGGCAAGTCCGCTCAGGTTCAAGTCCCGAATCACCGGGATGCCAGCGCGGAAACAGCGCGCCCGGGAGGAACGCTGAAAAAGACGCATCCACCGGATGAGCTCCGGGTCGAGACGGGGCTTGATGGAAAACGGACTTTCCGGATTAAACATCCATTTCAGCCCCTTGAGGATCTTTCCCGGCGAGGCCAGGGGGATGCTGTAGCTGGGTACGATCAGCCCCCCGTTTCCGGCGGAGCACCCCGAGCAGACCGGCCCTCGATCGACGACGACCACGTCAAGCCCTTTCCGCCGCAGATAATAAGCCGAGCAGATGCCGATCGCTCCGCCACCGATCACCAATACATCTGTTTCTTGTCGCTGTCTCATTTTTTCGGGTTCCGCGTCCTTTCTTCCGTTCAATACCTGAGAATCCAACCGGTCCGAGAGGCCAAAAGGATGTCGGCACCGGTTCTTGGGGTTGACTGGCCGATACCTATAGTATCCGTGACTGTAATGGGCAAGCATAAGTTTGGCGGAATTCTCATGAGCAGCACATCTCTTTGAAATAAAAAGCATAAACACATCGGCAGCAACACAGTGGTCCTTGATTTATCCCTTGATAAATTTTTTGAATGACGATAGATTACAGTTATGATGTATAAGATTACACATCAGGCGACAAATCGGAAAACGACGCTCAGAGGCGCGTCGTTTTCCGGCATATTGTTTTGGAGGCCGTCTAAAGCGCCGTTTTAGACCTTCTTTCGAAATGATCGGGAAAACGCCGGGCATTATCCGACAACAGTTTGCCACTACAGAAAGGGATTTGATGCATGGAAGGTCGCATAAAATGGTACAACGAAAAAAAGAAGTACGGCTTCATCACCACCGAAGAGCACGGAGACATCTTTCTTTATCACAAAAACATAAAGGAGTTCGGGCATTTCGGATTTCAGGAGGACGATCTCGTGAGCTTTGACCTGAAAACCACCCCCCAAGGCAAACAAGCCATGAACGTTCGCCCCGTCAAGGCATATTGATCCGATCTTTCTAAAAGGGAAATTCGCGACACGCTGTCGTCCCCTGAAACCGCGGGCATTTCGCCGCCACTTCGTGATCATGGAAGGATATCGAAAAATCATCCATATCGACATGGACGCCTTTTATGCCGCCGTGGAGCAGCGCGACCGACCCGAACTCCGGGGCAAGCCGGTCATCGTTGGCGGCGACCCCCGTAAACGGGGCGTTGTCGCCGCCTGCTCATACGAAGCCCGACAATTCGGCATCCATTCGGCCATGCCCGGAAAAATTGCCCTTTCCCGGTGCCCCCACGCGGTCTTCCTCAGACCCCGATTTGACGTCTACCGCCAGGTGTCGACAGAGATCCGGGAAATTTTCCACGAGTACACCGACCAGGTCGAGCCGCTATCCTTGGACGAAGCCTTTCTGGACGTAACCGTCAACAAAAAAGGGAACCCGTCCGCCACCTTCATTGCGGAATGCATTCGGCAGGACATTCGGGAACGGGCCGGGCTGACGGCTTCCGCCGGCATTTCCTTCAACAAATTCCTGGCCAAGGTCGCCTCGGACGAAAACAAACCCGACGGCATCACGGTGGTTCCACCCCACATGGCCGACGACTTCATCGGACGTCTGCCCATCCGGAAATTTCACGGTGTCGGCAAAGCCACGGAAGAAAAGATGCGCGCCATGGGCATCCGGACTGGTGCCGACCTGAAAAGAATCTCGAGGATAGAACTCGTCCGGCGATTCGGCAAGGCCGGCATTTACTTTTACGATATCGCCCATGGGCAGGATCACCGGCCCGTCAACGCCAACCGAGTGCGAAAATCCATCAGCAAGGAAACCACCTTTTCAGAGGACATCGGAGGACGGGATCGACTGATGGCAGTGTTGAGAGAACTGGCCGATCACCTGGAAACCCTCGTGAGGAAACACACCGTCCGGGGAATGACTCTGACGATCAAGGTCCGATTTTCGGATTTCCGGTGCATCACGCGGAGCGTCACCCTGGACCGACCCATCATCAGTGCTGAGACCATAAGGGCCCAGGCCGGCCTCCTGCTCGACACCACCAATGCCGGCGAAAAACGGGTTCGCCTTCTCGGAATGGGGATCTCCAATTTTGAAACCCGCGATCCATCGGGAATCCACCGTCAGCTGCATCTTCCCTTTTCCGCGGCATACTGGGACATTCCCGCCGGATGCGGTCGGCCCCCGGTTGCCTGAAACGATCATCATCGTCCCCTCGGCGGCGATTGTCCGGTGACGACTGCGGATGCGTCGATCCTGGGGGTGCGTTGAAGAAGGATCAACCGTTGACGGCCACCATGGGCGCGGCATACCGCGCATCGATCCATCCTTTCTCTCCATCGCCCAGTTCGATATAGATCCACCCATCGGATTCTTCAGCGACGGTCAGGATCTCTCCCCGTCGCACTTGTCGAAACACGGGATGGCTGGCCCCCGGGCCGGACCGTACATTGAGCAGCGCCGCCGTGACGGAGACCTGGGTGTATTCCACCTCCCCCGAAGCGATCTGGGGAACCGCAACCGCCGGGGGTGATACCACGATATAACCCGACGATACCGGTTGGTAATAAACATCGTCGTAGTAATAGTAGATCGACCCGCCGACATAAAAACCGAAACACCCCAGGGGAAGGGAAAGGAACAGAGAGCCGATTCGAGGCCGCACCGTCATGTACCCCGGTGAATAGCCCCAGTAGGGACGCCCCCAATAGTAGGGCCGCCGGTGGGAATGATAGCACTTCAATCCCGGGCGGCAGAAGTGATGCCGGTACGTGCGTTTGGCGTTATGGCCATACTTGGAATGATGGCCGTATCGGGAACCTACGTTTCCCCTCCCGTAATGAGTCCGTCCATCCCGGTAGCCGGAAGGCCGTCTTTCATGCCGGACAATATTGCCTTTGGAAACGCGCCCTCGCCGGTGGTTATTTTGATTGACGACAGCGCGCCGCGAACGATGGATATTCTTGGGACCACGATATTCCCCGGCTCGGGACGATCGGGGGTACGCCCTCCGGCTCCGGAATTCCCCGCCGCGGGGCGGTCGGTGATGGTCCCGGCGGCCTTCATAACCCCGGGAGGGCCTGCCCGAACCGCCGTCGTGGCGTCGGATTGCGTCGGCATACCCGACGGCGCTTACCATAAGGATCGACAGAAAGCCGATCAGAAATATGACACCCTTCTTGGCGAACGGGGTGATGTCGCCATGGATCATGATGCCCCTCCTTCCATTTAGGCCGATTATATTTTTAGACGCGCCAGAACCGAAAAGGTTTACATCCCGGATCGCCTGGGAAGGATCTTGAGGCGCCGCCATCCTCCGAAAGGAGGGGGAAGGGGGCTCTCTATGCCGTTTCCAAAACGATTTTCCCGCGCCCCTCTCGGACGGTGCCATCAGAATAGCGGTTGAGCGCAAATTCAATTTCATCAGCGAGACCGTTGATCAAACTGCCAGTGGAACGCTCCCGCCCGCGTCGAAAGCCGATATGAGCGTCTGTCTCAAAAGTCTCGGCCAGGTACCGCATCTTCATAATTGTCGACGTCAACTCTTCCTGAATATTCATTCTGCACTCCTTTCTGATCTTTAATTAATAAGGGTTAATGGATGGTATTGGAGATTTTCCATTTCGGTCGCTGCATCACTGTTTCCCGCCGAAATTATAAAACCATGTTGATTTCAGTTAACATGCTGCCCAAAAAGCGCCTACCGGTATTCCCGACATGTCCAGATCACCCGACCGATGATTCGGACGCCCGCCGCCGCATCCCCCTCAAGGCAGATTGGCATATATCGAGGGTTGTCGCTGTGAAGAACAAGAACGTTCGGTTGTCTTTCGATTCGCTTGACCATGATGACGTCATCAACCCCTACGGCATAAATAACCCCCCCCACTACTTCCGTCCAGGATCGGTCGACGAGCACCATGTCTCTATCTTTCAATTCGGGCTCCATACTGTTGCCGGAGACATCCATCAGCACCATCCGCCGAGGATCGCCTTTTTTCGATAGCCACGCTCTTTGAAAAGCAAAATAGCTCTCGATGGTCGAGGCGGTTTCAAAAGAGCCGCCACCGGCGGACAACCGGGCCGAGACTTTGGGAATGTTGAAAAATTCGCTATCACCGCCGTCCCGTGAGAATGTGCGCCCCTCACCGCTCTCAAGCCATTCGGGACTCAGACCATATTTCCGGGACAGCTTCAGAATCCATCTCTCTGGCACGGTACCCTTCCGCTTTGCCTGACTGACAGCCGCCCGATGAATGTTCAAGACCGATGCCAGCTCGTTTTGGGAAGCAATGCCGGTCGCCTCGAAAACCCTCTGGAGAAATGATTCGAAAGAGAAGGATGCCATGTTTTCCTGGGTAAGAGTTTTTAGGGAACCTGCAAGTCCATGCCGACGGCCGGGTTCCATGAGTGGCCGATGTTAATTTTTATTAACATCGGCCACTGAAAAATGCAAGCTCTTTTTCAATACGAAACGCCGACAAGGACATCGCGTTGACATCATGGGCTTGCTTATCTATAAAGCTGGAACTGTCGGAGCTGCGCGATTCGGGAAACAGGCTACGACTCGAAATCCGGCTAGATGAGGTCGTCTTCTCTCCCAGAAGCCTCGGGTCGGAAGTCCAACTGGAACGACTTCTTCTCGATGCGGACGGGGACGGCCTTCAGCAGAGGAAAACCACTGATGGGGTCGTTGACGTCGCCGAAGGTGAGAATATTGGCCGGATGGTCTTCCCAGCCGTGGTAAACCTCCACCACCCCGCGACGCAGCTCCGCCCGGTGAACGATACGGGCCGCGACCTCGATGGACCCCAGCCGGGAGGTGAGGCAGACCGTCTCCCCATCGGCAATTCCCAGTCCGGCCGCATCGTCGGGATGGATTTCGACCTCGGCCCGGGTGTGGATCAGGCGGAACTTGGCGATATTCTGGTGCCGGGAGTGGTAAAAGAGGGTCATCCGGGCCCCGGTTGTCAACAGGAAAGGGTATTCCTCGGAGTGCTCCCGGATGTGAAGGGGCTGGATGTATTCGGGAATCTCGGGAAAACCCAAGGCCTTGAGGTAACGGGAAGCGAACTCCACCTTGCCCGACGGCGTGGGCAGGGGCGTCGTCTCGTGTTTCCGGAACCGGACCGGCTGATAGACAATTCCCTCGGGATGGGCTTCCAGATCTTCAAGGGAGAGTTCCGACGGTGCCAGAAGGTACTGGTTGACGTCGTCCTCGGTTTCCCAGGGGAAAGACTCTTCGCCGAAGCCAAGGCGGTGGGCCAGGTCGTGCCAAAGCCGATATTCGTTATGGATACCCGGAATTTCAGCCACCTTCCGGGTCAGATAGACCCGGTGGTACTTGATGTTGCAATGGATCTCGGATCGCTCGAGGAAGGTTTCGGCGGGCAGAATGTAGTGGGCCAGCCGGGCGGTCCGCGTCAGAAAAAAGTCGTTGACCACGAGGAGATCGAGATTCTGGAGCGCGCGCTCGACCTTAAGGGTGTCGGGGTGGGTCACCACCGGATTGGCGGCGGTGATCAGGAGCCCCTTGAGGGGATACTCGCCCAGGCCGAGCATGTAGTCCATGGCCGTCATGGTGTGACCCTCGCCGGTGAAGTCGTAAAGCACCGGAAACCGGTCGGCGCCGATGGGCCTCGGCCCTGACAGGAGCTGCTCCCGCCGGGGCGAGAGATCCGCCAGAGGCATCTTTTCAGGCCAGTAGAGACCACAGTCGATGTCGAGCGCCCCACAGAGGCAGGAAAGGATGGTGATGGCCCTTATATTGTTGACGCCGTTTTCATGATGCTCCAGTCCCGTGCCCATATAGATGCTGACCTTCGGCAGACACTCAATCAGCATATCGGCGATGGTCCGCACGACGTCGGCGTAGATGCCGCTTTCGGCTTCCACGACCGCCGGGGTGAACCGCTCGGCATAGGCGGCAATTTTTTCAAAACCCACCGTGAAGCGATCCACGAAATCCCGGTCGTAACGGCCGGATTTGATGAGAAGATGAATGAGGCCCCACGCCAATGCACCGTCGGTGCCCGGGCGGGGCTGAGCGAAGATATCGGCCCAGCAGCCGATGGGGTTGAGGCGGGGATCGATCACCACCAGACGGGCACCCTTGCTCCGGGCATCGGCGAACTCTTTCATAAAGGGCGGGTGGCACACGGGAGGGTTGCTGCCCAACAGCAGGATGAGGCGGGCCGCGGCAAAGTGCGGATAAGGGTTCCAGAATCCCGTAACCAGGCGATTGCCCAAGTAGCGACCGTTGAAGCAAGACGAATCGTTGGAAAAATAATTGGGCGATCCAAAGCCGTGGATGAAGCGGCGGACATATCCTTCCTGCTGAAGAAAACCGACGCCCTCCCCTTTCCAGACCCCCACCGAACGGGCCCCGTACCCGGCTTTGAGGTCCGCCATGCACGCCGCGATCTCATCCAGAGCCTGTTCCCGGTCGATAGCGATGAAAGATCCGTCAGACATCCGTTTGAGGGGGCGACGGATCCGTTCGCGGTGATAGAAGTGCTCCAGGGCGGTCTTACCGCGAGGACAGATCCGGCCGTCGTTCACCGGGTTTCCCCTCCCCGGAAGAATATCGGTCATGATGCCGTCCTGAACGACGACATCAATGCTGCAGCGGGTATTACACATCCGGCAGAGCGTTTTGACCGTGCCGTTGCTGACGACCGTTCGCTCCTTCATTCCGATGTCACGTCCTTCTTTTCCACGGCGCGGATCAAAAAGGTTGTTCTGGATTTGTCCCGGACCTGCCGGCGCTTGATTTCCGCCAGTTCGTTGAGGTCGCCGAAATGGAGCGCCTGGGCCATGCACACCTGGACGCATTCGGGACTGCCACCGCACAGATCGCACTTGGCCGCGACCCGAATCCGGGGCTCCATGTTGATATTGCCGAAAGGGCAGGCAATGACGCAAACGCCGCATCCGACGCACACCCGCTCATTGACCACCACAGCCTGGGTTTCGGGATCCCGGGAGAGGGCCCCGACCGGGCAGGCCTTGAGACATGCCGCGGACCGGCACTGAAGGCACGTCGACGTAAAGATCTTGCGCCGGTCCATGTCCACCGACACCCAGATGTTGGGGGTCTGTCCGTTGCATTTCCGGGCCTGATGAAAAATGCAGACACGCTGGCAGCTCATGCATCCCAGACATCGGTTGACATCGACATAGACCACCTTCATCGGGCGGCGCCTCCTTCCCCTTTCGGCATACCGGCGGGTATTCTTCGGAAACAGGTTGTATATACAGAACAAATATTCCTTAAGCCCATTGTCGACAGGTGTCAAGGAGAAAATATCCCTCGACTTTCCAATGTAATAAGGCTATATTAGCAAAATTATAATACCTTTTGGTGACGTTAAAAGCCTTCACATCGCAGCGGCTCCGCCGGATCATCACCCGTATAGACAAGTTTCGTCAAAAAGATGCAGACCTGAGGGGGTTGGACCAGGGGAAGGCGGCCCGAGGAAATATGGCCATGAGCACAACGATGACGAAAAAGGCACCCAAGTACCAGAAAATCAAGCAGTACGTCCTACAAGGAATCGCGTCGCACAATTTCATTGACGGCGTTCCTTCGGAAAATCAACTGGCTGAAAAATTCGCCGTGAGCCGAATGACGGCTCGGCGGGCCTTGGATGATCTGGAACGGGAGGGCTCCGTCGAGAGAATCCCCGGAAAAGGGACCTTTGTCCGTCGCTCCGGAAACTACACTCAAGGGTTTTTCAGGGTGCGTCCCTTTCGGAAATGGGCCGAGGACCTGGGTGCCGACCTTCGAACCGAAGTCCTCGAATCGCAGGTCGTCGATCCGCCCGAGGAGATCGCGGAAGTCCTCGAATACCGGGGCCAGATGATAAGGCTTTGCATTCTTAATTACCTCAACGACATCCCCGTCCGCTATGCCGTCCGGTATCTCCGCGCCGACCACTGCGCCGACATCCTGTGGGAAAACCTGGCGGAAACCTCCATCCATGACATTCTCATCAACAAATACCGCCTGCCCCTGACCCGGATCAGTCAGAGCATGACCGCGGTGGGGCTGCCGGAAAGTCTCGCCGGCCTGTTCGGGGAGGAACCGGGATATCCGGTCTTTTATTTTCAACGCACCGTCTATTCCTGCGAATCTCCAGTGACCTACGTGGAGTATTTCATGCGGGGCGACATGGCCTTCAAGGATACCTTCACCCCCATGCTCGAGGCGGGGGATTTCCATCCGGAGAGGTCCTGACCCCGTTAGCCCCGGCTGTATAGCCAGGCGGCATCTTTGTTCATGGCGCAGTCCCTTTCGGAGAACGCCGCACCGCGTGAATTTCGGACCCATTTATATCGACGCCGCGGGTTTTGGCAGAATTTTTTCCGCTTCGAAGCCATCGGTCAAATTGGACTCCCCCTTATAGAAAAAGATGTTGACAAATCTTCGGCCGGTCATTTATGAACATACAAGTTGTATATACAGCTGAGCAGTTCAATCCAATCACCGACGATCGCGCCCAAGCTCGGCGCGGTCACCGACCAATCTTCTTCGAAAAGGAACGGACGATGTCACTGGAAGCGCTGAGCAAGCTCGTCGAAGACGGGGAGAGCGAGGACGCCCGGGAAGCCGCGAAACGGCTGCTGTCAGCAGGTCAGGATCCCCTCAAGATGATCGAATGCATGACCCAGACCATGGCCCGCGTCGGAGACCGATTCGCCCGGCTCGAAATCTTCCTGCCGGAGATCATGCTGGCCGGCGAGGCCCTGGCCGTCGTGGTGGCGGAAATGGCGCCCTACCTCGAAAAGGCCGGGGGGCGGCAGATCAAGGGCAAGGTGGTTCTGGGCGTGGTCAAGGGCGACCTCCATGAAATCGGCAAGAATATCGTCAAGCTCATCCTGGAGACCAACGGGTTTCAGGTCAAGGACCTGGGCTACAACGTCGATGCGCTGACCTTCGTGAAGGAAGCAGAGGCCATGGGCGCGGACATCATCGGTGCCTCGTCTTTGATGACGACGACCATGCCCCGGCAGAAGGAGATCATCGACATTCTGAAGGAGATGGGCCTCCGCGACCGCTACAAGGTCATCATCGGTGGGGCGCCGACATCGCGGCTCTGGGCTGATAAGATTGGCGCCGACCTTTACTGCCCCGATGCGCGGTCCACGCCCGACCTCATCGCCGAGTTGCTGAAATAATGCCCTCGACCCGGATTTCGTTTGAGTGACGGATAGAAATGCTCTCAGGGGATAATCTCGACGCCTGAGGGCACCGGCGCCTGAAAGCCGATTTGCGTCATGCACACCCCTTAAGGAGGACACGAGATGTCGACCGCCTATCGCATGTGGGAAATCCTGGAGCGAGCCAAAACCGGCCCCTTCATGGAAGAGGAGGCGTTTCTGCCGAAACGCTTCACCCCGACCCTCAAGAAACTGATCAAGAAATACGAAATCCGTTACGACCCGGAGACCCCCTGTCCGGCCGACGACGCCATGGCTGACCGCATCTGGCAGGCCGGCTGGGAACTCTTCCGTGAGGTGGGATACTACAATACCGATACCCATCGCATCATTCAGGTGTCGGACGAGGAAATCCGGGAGGCCCTCTATACCGCCCGGGACCTTTATTGGGTGGGGGCTGGAAAGGACGCCAGGCGTTTCGCCCATCGCAAGGTGGAGGATCGGACCCCACCCTTTTGCATCCTAAGCCCGGACATCACCGTGGACGAGAAATACCATGCATCCATGTGCATGGCCTACCTCAAGGAACCACTCCTGGACGGTCTCTGCGGTCCCATCCTGGAAGAAACCTTCGGCCACCTCATCGAATCCTCCGGACCGACGGAGATCAGCGGCTGCATCCAACACATTTACAACCAGAAAATGGCGGCCAGGCTCTTGGGTCGTCCGGACATCTTCATGGTGGCCGTCGGCACCGCCGAGCATGACACGGGCCAGATCGCCGTCTCCAACGAGCAGTGGGGCGTCCAGAAGACCGATGCCCGGCTGGTGGGAGGGCTCACCGAGTTCAAAACCGCGGATACCCTTCTCAACCGGTCTCTCCACTACGCCCAGTACGGCTGCTACACCGGTCACCTCACCGGTCCCATCTATGGCGGCTGGTGCATGGGCTCCGAAGGCACGGCCGTCACCATCGTTGCCTACAGTCTCATCGGTCTGGTGGTCCACGGCGCCATATTCAACCAGCATTTCCCGTTCCATCTCAATCTCGGCGCCAATACCACCCGGGAACTCCTATGGTCCATCGCCATGGCCGGACAGGCCTTGTCCCGAAACAGCAAGCTCATCTATACATCCAACGGCTTCGCCAACGCCGGCCCCATGACCGAGATGCTTTTTCGGGAGACCGCCGTCCATGCCATGGTCTCGACGGTCTGCGGCTGGAACCTCTGGGAGATGGCTTCCGCCCGGAACAAATACCGGAACCGAGCGACCCCGCTGGAGGCGCGTCTGGGATGCGAGGCCGGACACGCCGTGGCCCACGGGGGGCTCACCCGAGAGCAGGTTAACGATATTATTCTCAATCTTCTCGCGACCTATGAGGACCAGGCAGCTGAAGCCCCCTTGGGCGCGGAATACCCCGAATGCTACGATGTCCCCAAGGCCATCCCGACCCCGGAGCATCTGGACATGTACCGGCGGGTCAAGGACGAAATCGCGGCCCTGGGCGTTCCATTTCCCTACTGAAAAAGGAGCGATCATGGCCAAACAACTGCTCATCGACGCCACCTTGGGGCGAAGGACCGTCATCCCGCCCTGGGTACCTTATGCCGGCGTCAACTGCGCCCATCTCATCCGGGAAAAGGCCGACCGCTATTTCAAGAATTCCGCTCTGCTGGCCAAAGGGGTGGTGGAAGCAGCCCGAATCTACCGCGCTGACGGCATCCCTCTTCTCTTCGACCTCTCTCTGGAAGCCGAATCCGTCGGGTGCGGGGTGGAATATTGGGAGGACAACGTCCCCTCGGTTCGAACCCATCCGTGCGACAGGCAGTCCCCCGAGGCGGCAGGCCTTACCCTGCCCGAAAAGAATAGTGGCCGTTGGCCCGTGGTCTTCGAAGCGGCAAAAATCGCCAAGCCTCAACTCGACGAGCTGGACTGCGCCATGCTAGGCCTCATGACCGGTCCCCTGACCCTGGCCTCCCACCTTGCCGGGGTCCGCATCTTCACCGCCGTCAAAAAAGACCCGGCATTCGCCCATGCGGTCATTCGCTTCGCCGGAGAGATCGGCGAGCGTGCAGCGGCGTTCTATGTGGAGATGGGCTGCGATGTCATCGCCATCGTCGACCCCGTGGCCTCCCAAATCCGCCCCGAGACCTTCCGGGAGTTCGTCACGCCCAATTGCGCCGCCAGTGTCCGAACCATCCATGCAGCAGGCTGCGCCTCGTCCTTCTTCATCTGCGGCGACTGCACCAAAGTCGTGGAGGAGGTCTGTGGCGTCGGCACCCATGCCTTTGCCGTGGACGAGCAGATGAATCTCAATTTCATCCGTGACATCGCCCGGAAACACGGGAAGGGTTTCGGCGGGAACCTCAAACTGACCCTCGCTTTGAGCCTCGGGCTCATCTCCCCCAGGGAGGACGCCCTTATCAGCCTGGCGGCTGGCGGCACCCACGGGTATACCTTTGCTCCCGGCTGAGACATCCCCTTCGATACTCCGGCGGAGCATCTCATTCAGGCTGTTGAAGCCCGAGCCTTTTTCAACGAATATTACCCCAAGTACCCGGCGCCGTAATCCGGTCCGGCATCCAGGAGCGCCCTACCATGACAGGAAAAATTCACATCGACATCCTGACTCTGGACAGTGTTCAGTGCGCCGCCTGCGGCTACATGATGGAGTCCATTGCCGCCCTGCCGCTTGAAATACAGGCCCTGATCGAATACCGGGAATGGTCCATCAAAACAGCTGCGGGCGTCGCCCGCTTCACCGCCCTCAAGGGCAAGGTGCTACCCACCATCTGCATCGAGGGCGACCTCGTCTTCCAGAGCATCATTCCCCAGTACGAGGAGCTCATCGAGGCCCTGGCCGCAAGGGCCTCCGGCGAGACCGTCCGGGATCGACTCCTCTCTCTTCGGGATGCCGAATTCGATTTTGATCGGATCAAAGAGAACCTGGAGAAAGCCGGAGCCGGCCGCAACACCCGAACCGGCAACTGACATGGCGGCACTGCTCATCGAGGTGACGTTCAAATACGAAACCTATCTTCCCAGTCGGCTCATGGGTGACGCCGTCTCAGCCGTGCTGCCCCACTACGGGGATCGAGTGATCTATCGACCGGTAAACCTCAGATCACCCGCCGGTCGAGATCGATTTCTGTGCCTCTCCGTCACCCTTTTCGGCGAAACGGCAGTCTTTCGGCGTCTCAAACTGGCACCTATTCCAGGCTTGTTCATGAACGGTCGCCTTGCCTTCGACACTATCCCTTCCCGGGACGACCTGGAGGGGGCCATCGATAACGGGCTGAAAACCGAAAAATGACAGCCAAAGCAAAATCCGGCCCGTGTCAGTCTTCGACCTTCAATCTATCCACCTGAAGCAAGGAGTTCATTCCCATGGACGCCACCACCGATGTTTTCCTGATCACCGGTTTTCTGGGCAGCGGCAAGACAACCTTTCTGAACCGACTTACGCGCGCATTCCCGTCGGACCGAAAGCTCACGATCCTTATGAATGAGTTCGGGGACATCGGCATCGACGGCATTCTCGTCGAAGGAGACGATCTGGACATCCTGGAAATCAATCGAGGCTCGATTTTCTGCGCCTGCGTCAAGACCGATTTCATCAAGGGACTCGACAGGATCTCCCAGAAGACCCGACCCGACATTCTGATCATCGAGGCCACCGGAACGGCCGATCCCCGGGACATGAAACGAGATTTGGAACTTCCCATTTTTGGAAACCGGTTTCGTTTCCGGGATCAGATCTGCCTGATCGACGCCGCGAACTTCACGGCCGTTTACGACACCTTCGCTTCGGTGGAAAAACAGATGGCCGCGGCCACCTGCTTCATCGTCAACAAGATCGACCTGGTCGAGCCGCCGGAGCTTTCACGAATCCGGGAAATCATCCGCTGGCATCATCCAGATCCGATCGTCTTCGAAACCGCCTTCGGAAGGATCCCTCTCGAGCGGTTCACGGCACTTCGAGAGGAGGAGATGCCAACGACATCCTCCTCCGGAGCGGCCTTTCGCGATATGAACGTCGATGCGGCCATCGAGTCGCTGATGAAAGACCCTTTCCGAGTCATTCTCCCGCCAGACACGCTAACCTCCACGGTCTGGACTCTGAAAGAAGCGACAGCGGAAACTTTTCACGCCCTGGTCTTGCAACTGCCCCCCGGTCTCCTGAGGGCCAAGGGGTTCGTCCGCCTTGACGGAGAGATCTGCCTTTTCAACTGGGTCATGAGCCGATCGGAGATTCGACGGGCCTCCGTCCGGGAAATTCCCGATGCCATTCTGGGCCGCCTCGTCTTCATCGGGCCGGCCGACGTTCTTCGTAATCTGTCGACTCTCGGCCGAAATCATCCCCTCGTTCTGGAACACGCCTGACCCGAAGTCTTTAAAGATCCCGGCAGGTGGTCGGCCTGCGGTCTGAAAAACATCTTGACAAGAATAGGTATTCTGGCCAAGATGAATGTTGTTTCGCCCGGGACGGGCGGGTAATCCCCGATCAACGGCCGGGGTTGACTTAGGCGGTATCCGCGGATCGGCGCATCTATCGGCATCGGAAAATCCGGCATGCCCGGCGATCGGAAGATCCTTCGGGTGCTTAACCACTGGCAGTCGATAAACGGGCAAAGATGACAACGGCACTCCTCCACCTACCAAACAAAGACTGGCGAAGATTCATACGATCCCCCCTATTCGATGTTGTTCAGTTCACTGTTCTGATGGTTGCCGTTATCTGGTTCTTTACGGAGAGCACTGGGAACCTTGGGTATAACTGGCAATGGTACCAGATTCCCCGGTACATCGTCACCCGGGGCGACAGCGGTTTACAGGCGGGGCCGCTGCTCCAGGGGCTCATGGTTACCTTCCAGATATCGATCGTCAGCCTAGTGTTAGCGTTTGCCATCGGGCTGTTGACGGCCCTGTTCCGCCTCTCCAACGCCTTTGTGGCACAAATCCTGGCGCGATTCTATCTGGAAACGAGCCGCAACACCCCTCTTTTGATCCAGCTTTTCTTCATCTATTTTGTCGCAGGACCGGTTCTGGGTCTGGGGCGGTTTCCCTCTGCAGTTCTGGCGCTTAGCCTCTTCGAAGGCGCTTACGCCTCTGAAATCTTCAGAGCGGGGATCCTCTCCATCCACCGCGGCCAGTGGGAGGCTGGCTACAGTCTTGGCCTCAGCACTTTTCAAACATATCGAACCATCATTCTGCCCCAGGCCATTCGACGAACGCTGCCACCTCTGACCAGCCAAGCCATTTCGCTGATAAAAGACTCGGCACTGGTCAGCACCATCGCTATTTACGACCTGACCATGCAAGCCCAGGCCATTATTTCCGAAACCTTTCTCACCTTCGAACTCTGGTTCACGGTGGCCGCCATGTATCTGGCGGTGACGGTAACCCTTTCCGTCATCGTCAACATCATGGAGAACCGCTTCAAGGTGATCACCTGATCTCCGGAAAGGACAGGCGTGGAACGGCAGTTCATGAATACCACGGCGTCACGGGGCGCATCGGTTTCCAGCAACCCCATCCCATGCGGATCGAGAGTCGGAAGGCGATGTCGCGTTCCGCGGGGACGACACCATCCCCCACAAGAGGATGCATTGAAAGGAGAACATATGAAAAAAGTGACGACTTTTCTGCAAGCGGCAATCGTTCTCGCTCTGACGGCCGGCATGGCCTGCTCCGCCGCAGCCGGCAAACTCCAGCAAGAACTGGTTCAGGAGAGCACGCTGGAACAGGTCCTGAAACGGGGGGTCCTTCGGGTCGGCATGGACACCTTCGAACCTTGGGCCATGAAGGACAAGAGCGGCAACTTCATCGGATTCGAGATCGATGTCGCCCAACGCCTAGCTGAAGACATGGGCGTTAAGGTGGAATTCGTTCCCACGAAATGGTCGGGCATCATTCCCGCCCTCCTGACCGGAAAATTCGACGTGATCATCGGTGGCATGGGCATTCGCCCTCAGCGGGCGCTCAAGGTCAACTTCTCTATTCCGTATGACTATTCAGGCATGGCGATTGTCGCTCACAAGGAAAAGGCAGCCGGATTCAACTCCCTGGAAGATTTCAACAAACCCGATGTCCAGATTGCCTGCAAACTGGGAACCACCGCCGTGATGGCCGCGAAAAAATTCATCCCCAAGGCAACCCTGCGCCTCTTCGACGACGAGGCCCAGGCCTATCAGGAGTTGCGGAACGGGAACGTCCATGCGGTGGTCGGGTCAGCCCCCCGGCCAGCCTATGAAACACTGGCTTATTCAGATACCCTGTTTCTGCCGATCCAGGGCACCTTCACCAAAGAGCCCATCGGTTTCGCCCTGCGCAAGGGCGACTTCGACACGCTCACTTTCTTCAACAGTTGGATCACCCATGTCACCGACGAGGGTTGGTTGGCCGAGAAGCATCATTACTGGTTCGATACACGTGACTGGGCGAACCTGATTCAATGAGCCGCAGCGTCTCCGGCCTCCCGACGATGGAGGCCGGCGGCGTCAATCCGCACCAGGGGTGGGACGATGCGACCGCATTCCTTATTTCAAAGCCGCAGCTATTCGTCTGAAACCGCCTGAAACAGAAACGATTTCCCTGTGCACAAGAAACCACCCAAGATCTCTCTCCTCGACATCGCGGTCATTTTCATTATCGCGGCTCTGGCCGGGTATATCGTCTGGCGGCTCACCATCCAGCTAAACTACAAATGGAACTGGGGCATCATTCCCACCTATCTCGTCCGACGCGATACCGAGGGCCGATGGGTCGCCAATATCCTTCTGGAAGGGCTCTGGACCACGCTTCGCCTCAGTGTCTGGGCCACCCTGCTTGCAGCGATTCTCGGGTGGGTCATGGGCATCATGCGGACGACCCAAAGGCTGTTCAACCGTCTGATCGCCCGCACCTACGTCGAGCTGATCCGCAATATGCCGCCGCTGGTCCTTATCTTTATTTTCTACTTTTTCGTCAGCGACCAAATCATGCCGATTTTAGGGGTCGACGCGTTCATCCGCTCCCGCTCCCCGCAAACCCAGGAATGGCTCGCGGTCTTTTTGGCCGAACCCAATCGGTTCACCGCTTTTGTTTCCGGTGTCGTCACCATCGCCGTATTCCAGGGCGCCTATATTGCCGAGATCGTCAGAGCCGGTATCCAGGGCATCGAGAGGGGTCAATGGGAGGCCGCCGAGGCCTTGGGGTTTTCTTGGCTCCAGAAGATGCGCCACGTTATTCTGCCCCAAGCCGGCAAACAGGTGCTGCCGCCCCTGGCCAACGAATTCATTAATACCATCAAGTATTCGTCCATCGCATCGGTCATCTCCATCCAGGAACTCACCTTCCAGGGACTTCAGATCATGGCCGCCACCCATGTAACCATTGAAGTCTGGCTTACCATCACCGCCATGTATCTCGCCATCTGCCTGATGCTGTCCTTAGCTGTCCAGCGCCTGGAGCAGCATCTCGCCCGGAAGGGGATTTGACGACAGTATTTCCTAAAATGACAAAAGGGCACTCCCCGCATCGGGGAATGCCCTTTTAAATTCGAAAAAACAGGCAGCCGGAGACTACACGGTTTTTACGTTCACCGCGGCGGGGCCTTTCTGGCCCTGCTCGATGTCAAAGGTGACGCGGTCGCCTTCATTGAGGGATTTGAAACCGGTGGCATTGATTCCCGAGTGATGTACAAACACATCCGGCCCGTTTTCCTGCTCGATGAATCCATAACCCTTGCTGCTGTTAAACCATTTTACGATACCATTCGCCATCGTGACTTGCTCCTTAAACTAAAAAAATTGATGATCCTCATGTGTTCCTAACCTCGGGACGCCACTTTGACAAATGGATCTTCCTTCAGTAATGAAACTGGCCACGCCATAATATCTCGGCCATTTTTGAGTTAAAAGATACTAATGCCTTCTCAAAAAAAAGTCAAGCAAATAATCGACACCCATCAATATTCAATCCCCTGCTGGGCAGAGACGCCCTCGGTGTAAGGGTGCTTGACCGCATGCATCTCCGTCACCATATCCGCCGCAGCCACAAGTTTTTCCGGAGCATCCCGCCCGGTAATCAGGACGTGGACGTTTTCAGGCCGTTGTTTTAGAAACGCGATGACTGCGTCTTCATCGAGCATACCGTACTTAAACAAATAGGTCATTTCATCCAGAATGACCAATCGGTATTTGCCGGAAGCGATTTTTCCCTTGGCTGTCTCCCAGGCACTCAATGCCAGGGCGGCGTCTTTTTTCAAGTCATCGGATTTCCAGGTGAACCCCCGGCCCATGACGTTGAAATCGATCACATCGGCCAACCGCATAGCCGTTTCGATCTCACCACAGGTCCAACTGCCCTTGATGAACTGGATCACCGACACCTTGAACCCGTGCCCGACAGCCCTGAAGGCAAGCCCCAGCGCAGCCGTGGTTTTTCCCTTTCCCATACCGGTGTTGATCATGAGCAGATTTTTTTTCATACCGTTCGTTCCTGTTTGCCGGCACGCCAACCGGTCAAGTCGATGATTTCATGGCGGGGAATCCTCACGATCGGCACCTCCATTCGGGTTCACTTCTCAAGAAGGAGATGCGCAAGGGTGATGCCTACCGATTTTCAAACATCTCCCGGGCATGGTCGAGGGTGGCCCGGGTCATCTCCACGCCGCCCAGCATGCGAGCGAGTTCCCGAACCCGCTCCGCGTCGTCCAGGGGCTGGATGGTCGTCCGCGTTCGACCCTCGTGAACATTTTTGGCAATGGCGAAATGGTGATCACCAAACTTGGCGATCTGAGGCAGATGGGTGATGCAGAGAATCTGATGATGCCCGGCCAGGGCGGCAAGCTTCCGACCAACGATCTCAGCGACCCCGCCGCCGATGCCCGCGTCTACCTCGTCGAAAATAAGTGTCTCCACCGATGCCGTCGCGGCGAGGATCGCTTTGAGGGCCAGGACGACCCGCGACAGTTCGCCCCCCGACGCAATAGCCGAGAGCGGCTTCAACGCCTCTCCGACATTGGGCGCCATCATGAAAGCCGCCCGGTCGATACCGGTCTCGCTAACGGCCCCATCCTCCCAGATCAGTTCGGGATGAGTCGCCTCTGTTGTCGGGATGCGGCTCATCTCGACCTGAAATCGGGTGCCGGCCATTTTAAGCCGTCCAAGTTCCGTCTCAACCTTCCCGGCCAGATCGCGACCGATATCGGTACGTCTCCGGGAAAGTTCCCGTGCCGTGGCCAACAACGCCTGCCGATCCCGGACCAGCCTTTCCTCCGCTGCCGCAATCTCATCCCCCAAGCCATCAATCCCTGCAAGCGCCCTGTCGATTTCCGCCAGACGCTCCGTTATCGAAGCGAGGGAGCCGCCATATTTTCGCATGAGAAGATGGAGACGATTGAGGCGGTCGTCGACCGCTTCAAGCCGCCCCCCATCAACATGGATCGCGCTTAGATACCCTCTAAGCCCTTCCACGATGTCCTCGATGTGGAAGGTGGCATCAGCAAGCCCTTCCGCCCGTGGCGTCAGCTCCGGATCGATCCAAGCGACCTTTTCGAGTTGTTTCCTGATCTCGATCAAGCGCTCCACAACGGCATCCCGACCGCTGTAGAGCGCCTCAATGCCAGTGTTAACCGCCTGGAAAAGCGTCTCTTTGTTCTTCAGCAGCAGAAGTTCCCTTTCCAGCCGCACATCCTCATCGGGCTGGATATCAGCCGTCAGGATCTCCTGGCGTTGGAAGGTCAAAAGGTCGATCTCTTCAGCCTGTCGCGCTTGTTTCGCCCTGAGATCGTCCAGCTTCCGAATGAGGGGCTGGATCCCGCGAAACCGCTCTTCCACCGTCTGGCGGAGGGACATAAGGCCCCCAAACCGATCGAGAATGAGCAGATGTTGAGCTTCATCAAGCAGTCCCTGATGGGCGTGCTGTCCTGAAATGCTCGCCAGGTTCTCCGATATGACGGTGAGCAGACGGATAGTGGCAGGATGATGGTTGATGTAAATCCGATGCCGGTTGTTTTGAGCGATGATACGACGAATCACGAGTCCTTCAGCGGGATCAAGGTCGTTCGCAGCCATGATAATGGCCGTTGGACTGCTTTGGTCGACCTCAAAAAACGCTTCGATTTCAGCTGTTTCCGCACCGGTTCGGATGAAAGCCGTGGTGGCGCGGCTACCCAGTATGAGGTTCATGGCATTGATGATAATCGACTTGCCGGCGCCGGTTTCACCACTCATGATGGTAAAACCCGAATCAAAATGAATCTGCAAATCATCAATGATCGCAAAATTTTTGATGAAAAGTTCCCGCAGCATGGTTGAATCGCCATAACAATCTTGAAATACTGGTCAATGTTATTCCTTTTTGTGGGTATCTCACACCCGAACGGTTTTGTAAAGAGGATCCGACATCCCGTTGGCACTCCCAAATATTCGGTGCCCTGCAACCGCTATAGCAAAAAGCCCTTGAAGTCGTGGGCCACCCGGTGTAGCTTTTTGTGCTATGTCCAAAATAATTACATCCATCACTTTGCGAAAGGAGAGACCGTGACAATCGAAACCCAACCAACACTGGAGGAATTTATCGACAATTGGGAAGAAACCCCCGAAGGCAACCGTAAGGCCTTCCTGAAACTCAAAACCCATCTGGCCGCGAAAGACGGCGCCGTGATGACCTTCATTCCCAGAAAAGGCGTCACTTACTCCTTAAGGGGCACGCACCCCCTGCAGACCAGTAAGTCGCTTTTCGTGATGGTCGACGTCATCGAGGACGCCCCTCGCTGGATCTCCGTCTGTTTTTACGGCGAAATGATCACCGACCCCGACGATTTGGGAGATTTCGTGCCCGAGGGGCTTCTGGGTGAAGACGCCATGTGCTTCGATATCGAGGAGTGGGACGACGACCGAGTCGGGTACATCGAGTCCCGGATCGATGAAGCCTTTGACGCTGCGTCCAAGGGATAGTCGCTTCCACCGACCTTTGGTTCGGACGCGATTCCGGCATAAACGCCAGTATCGCGTCCGGAAGTCTCCGTTACCTGCGATATCCCATTCTAAATTTACACATTTGGCTTTGACATCAGGACCGGGAATAATATAATTTATCACAATGGTATCAGAGCGGCATGATGGCGACGATAAAGAAGTTCCACATGTGGTGCACAACCATACACTGTTTTCCGCAAGAACTTACGCACATATATACCGGCGGGAACAATGCGAAGATAAAACGGATATCCCAAGCGAGAAGAAATATCGATCAAACAGCCAGACCTGATCAACCTCATGACACCGGCACAGATAGGCACCGACGGCAATGGCGAGATCCCTGGAGGAAACGTCATGAACAAGCGAATCTTGATAGCGGATAACGATCCTAAGTCCGTCGACCGGTATATGGACATTCTGACCGGCGCTCGAACCGACGCCGATCCAAAAAATCCGGATACCGATCGCTTTCAGCTGTTCTTCTTTCCCGACGGGGATTCACTCCTCCAGAATTTCAAGAGCGGTTTTGAACGTGACGAAGTCACTCCCCTCTGCATCATCGACGTATCCAGCAACAATTTGAATCCACTTCAGATTTTTGAGAACCTCACAATGATCGATTCTCGGGTCTCGGGCATCATCACAGCTGAAGGCCCCTTGATCGACGCGCTGAAAGCAAAACATTCTATTCCCGACAACCTTTACTGCGTCAAGAAACCCTTAGACAACCATCTGTTTTTCACCCTCGTCGCCGCCCTGATCCGGGGATGGAACAGCACCAGCCGCCTACGCGACCGGATCCAGAGTCTGGACGCCGCTCTGGAAGGCGCCAACATCGGCCTCTGGTACTGGAATCTGGAGACCCGTACCCAGACCATCAGCAGCCAGTGGGCCGAGATGCTGGGGTATACTCCCAACGAAATCGATCACGACATCAAGGCATGGGAACAGCTGGTCCACACCGAGGACTTGCCCTATCTCCGAAAAAGGATCGAGGCTCATTTCGCATGGGACGCACCCCTGTACGAGGCGGAATTCAGGATGCGAACCAAGACCGGGGAGTGGAAGTGGATCCTGGCCCGTGGTCAGGTCGTTGAATGGGACGCCGACGGCCGGGTCCTGAAAGTGGCAGGAACCCACATGGACGTCAGCGAACGCAAAATTTTCGAGAGAGATCTCAAACGTCAGCGAGCGCTCCTCTATTCTCTCATCGATTCGATCCCTGATCTGATTTTCTACAAAGACCTTAAAGGGGTCTACTTGGGGTGTAATCCGGCTTTCGGAAAATTTGTCGGCTTTCACCGGCAGGATGTGGTGGAAAAAACCGATTATGATCTGTTTTCCAAGGAGATGGCCGACTTCTTCAGGGAGCAGGATCGGCTGATGCTCTCCTCAGGCCGGCCCCGCAACAACGAGGAATGGGTGGATTACCCCGACGGTCGGCGGGTGCTCCTGGAAACCCTGAGAACGCCCTATTTTGGCCCCTACGGCGAAATATTAGGTCTCGTGGGCATCAGCCGCGACGTGACGGACCGGAAGCAGATGCAAGAGGAGTTGAAGCGCGCCAAGGAAAGCGCCGAAAAAGCCAACCAGGCGAAAAGCGAATTTCTGGCAGGGATGAGCCACGAAATCCGGACGCCAATGAGCGGCGTTATCGGTATGGCGGAGCTCCTGATGGAGACAAACCTCGATCCCGAGCAGACAAAAGGCCTGGAGTTGATCCATAACAGTGCCCATTCCCTCCTTTCCATCATCAATGATATTCTCGACATCTCCAAGATCGAGGCCGGAAAAATCGAGCTCGAAACCATCGACTTCGACCTCAGGGCGGTCCTAAAGGATATGAACGGCCTCATGGCCGTCAAGGCCGTCGAAAAATCCCTTTCCTACCGATGCGTCATTGATCCGGACGTGCCGTCCCTGCTAAGAGGCGATCCCGGTCGGCTCCGGCAGGTCCTCATCAACCTCATCGGCAATGCCGTCAAATTTACCTCGGACGGCGGCATCACCCTCGAGGTTTCGTGCAAAACGGAAAACGACATTCAAGCGAGAATCGGCTTCGTGGTGGCCGACACCGGCATTGGTATTCCCGAAGGTCAGGCCGAGCGGTTGTTCGAGAAATTTACCCAGCTTGATATGTCCACTACCCGGAAATACGGGGGCACGGGTCTGGGTCTTACGATTTCAAAGCAACTCTGCGAAATGATGGGCGGAGAGATTCACGTAGAAAGCGAGGAGGGAAAAGGGAGTCGATTTCACCTGACCGTTCTGCTGGATAAACAACGTCCCACCGAGGCAACCGCCCCTGCCCCTCTTTCAGAGGACACCCCATCTTCAACTGAATCCGTCGAAAGCCCCCGGCGGCGCGTGACGTCGCCGCAACAGCACCCGGCCGCCGGGAACCCGCCAATATTGCTCGTTGAAGACAACGAAACGATTCAGTTGGTCAGCCTTGGGCTGCTTAAAAATCTGGGATATGTCGCGGACTTGGTGGAAAACGGTCGTGAAGCCATTGATGCCCTTAAAAAGAAGCATTACCGACTGGTCCTCATGGACATGGAAATGCCGGTCATGGACGGATACGCGGCCACAAAAACCATTCGTGGGAAAAATTCACCGGTATTGAACCCGGAAATTCCCATTATCGCCATGACGGCCCATGCCATGCAGCGGGATCTGGACCGTTGCATATCCGCCGGAATGGACGGGTACCTGAGCAAGCCGGTCAAGAAACATGATTTGGCGGCGATCCTCAAGCAGTACGTGGACGAAAATCCGGAGGTGAGAACGACAGTTGTCGTCGACGCCCCCATTCCGGACGACGACATTTTTGACGAAGTCGGTATTCGGGAGCGGCTTGACGACAGTGATGATCTGATCCAGGTCGTCATGCAGAGCTTCATCGCCAGTTTTCCGGAACGAATCGTCGAGTTGACCGCCGCTTATCAGAGCCGGGACGGTGAAAAAATCCGTGCGGTGGGCCACAACATCAAAGGATCATCCGGCACCGCCGGAGCGGCGGCGATCATGAAAACGGCCATAATGGTGGAGGATGCCGGCAAGAAAGGGGATATCCAGACGATTCCCGGGTGTATCGATCAGCTGCAATCCGACTTTGCCAAATTAAAAAAGATTCTGATTGATAAGGGGATCTTGTAGGAACCGGCCCCGAAGCAACCGAATCTGCGTATGGTGGAGGTGAACCATGGATAGGCTCAACCCGGCGGCACAATCCGTCGACATGAAAATCGTTCAGGAGATCTTCAGTAACAACCAGGAACTGCTGGGCCGATTTTTCAGGGATTTCATGCAGAATTCCCTTCGGATTCTGTCGGATATTCAGATCGCCGTGGAGGAGCGGGACCCCGCTGGGATCCGACTCCATGCCCACAAATTAAAAGGCAGCCTCCGGTATCTCGCCGCCGAAAAAGCCATCGCCTGCGCATCGGCACTGGAGGAAATCGGCAAGACGGGGAACCTGGAGATGGCCCAAAACGCCTTCGAAGACCTGGTCGCGGCCTACCAGGATGTCCGGTACTTCATTTCGCAAACCCAGGCGGTGTCGGCATCCACTTGACGGCTCGCTTTTCCCGCCTCGGACCGGATGTGGCGCCAAAGGACTCTGACGTTCTACTTGAATCGCCCCCGGATCGACCGTTTTTCCTCCCCGGAGAGGGAATCCCAATCTTTCAGTTGCCGTCTAATCTGCTGCCGCTCCTGCGGAGAAAGCTTCTGCCACTGCTTGAATCTTTTCTGATAAAGCTTCTGGGATTCCGGCGGCATCCGGTTCAGCCGATCCAGCTTTCTCCGCATCTTTTGTTGCTCTTCCGGTGACAAGGATTGCCATTCTCGGAGTTTCTTCCGAAGGTGAGCCTTTTCTTCAGGCGGCAGCCTTTCATATCGTTCCCGGTTTTTTCCGCCCCTTTTTGCCAGCAGAGTGGATGCGTAAAGGCTGACCTCTGCCGAATCGCTCACGGCCACCCCCCCCCTCCCCGCATCGAGCTGGAGAACGGCGCAAATCATGAATACAGCGGCCCAGTTAGCCGCATCACGCCACATGCCGCCGCCTTGTTTCATTCGACCCCCCGCCGTCGCCCATGGTGGGGTGATGCGACGGTCCCACATTGCCATACTCCGGCGCTGCCGTCATCTGCACGAGCTTCTCGAGATCGTCGAATTCCTCCAGCAGTTCCAGATTCCGGATCACCTCCAGATCCTCCACCAGAACCCGCTCTTCCATGCTGGGCCCGGCCGTGGTCTGGAACGGAAGGGGCACGCTCCGCCATGCCCAGACCCCTCCGATGACGACGATCATCAGACAAACCACCGCTGCCCGGTTCCACCTTAACGCCAATCCGAAAAACATCAACCCTCTCTCGAAAAATCCGACCTTCCCCCCCTCCAGATCGCGCAGGATATTATTTGTCAACCGTGCGGCCTCACCTGCCGTCAGGGCCGGGGTCGGATGAATTTTTGGCACTTGATCGATGAGGTCCAGAAGTGTGTCCCGTTCACGACGGCACTCGGGACAAATCGACAGATGCCTCTCCACACCACCGCGCTCCTCCGGTTCCAGCTCACCGTAGGCATCCAGCCACAGCCGTTTTTGGTATGTCTTGCAAGATTTCATCTTTCGACTCCCTTATCCTCTCCCCATTCGCTCAACGCGGCTCTGAGGGCACGAGTCGCCCGGAAAAGGTGGGTTTTGACGGTTCCCTGGGCCGCCCCCGTCATACGGGCGATCTCCGAAAGGGTAAACCCGTGGAGCACCTTGAGTTGAAAGACCGTTCGCTGCTTCTCCGGAAGGGACGCCAACGCCTTCCCCAGGTCCTGTGAAAGAGCGCTCCCCAAAAAGGCCGCCTGGGGATCGTCGGCCTTGTCCGCCGGCGTCGATTCCTCGATGGCAGATTCATCGGACGACTCTCCGCGAAACCGAAGCCCCCTTCTCGGGAAAAGACGCTCCCACCGACTGCGCTTTCTTCGGCCGTCCAGGCATGTGTTGACAAGGATTCGATAAAACCAGGTGTAGAAGGAGGATTTGCCCTGAAAGGATCCGATGCTCCCCAGGACTTTCACAAAAGCCTCCTGGGTGCAGTCCAGGGCGGCCTCCCGATCTCCGTCGCACAGGGTGCAGGCGATGGCAAAGGCCTTGGGCTGATAGCGCCCTATCAACACCTCCGCCGCCGGCCGATCGCCCTGGAGAATCCGCCGCACCAGCACTTCATCCTCCGGCGCCTGATAATCCTTTTCGGTATCGACTTTCGGTCTCCCGGTGTCGTTGGGCTTGACAATTGCACGCATGACTGAAGGGCGTCCGAGGCCCTCAGACGCTCCCAAACGCCGGGCACGATGCTACTATCGCCCTCTCGGTAAAGAAAATTCGGTTCGGCGGTATCATGATCGTTCTTTCATCCGTTTTTAAAGAGTTAGACGCACGAGTTGACAAAAGGTTTACCTCCAAAAGCTATTCCGCGTCATCCGTCACCCGGACACCTTCCATAAGCAGCCACATGAAGTCGCCCAGGGGGGATTCATCCTTGAACGCGTCGGGCAGGGCCGGCTTGAACTTGAACCGCCCCGTCGTCTCTTTTAGGATCTCGAAAAACGCCTGCCGCCCTTCGAACTTGTCATAGCTGGCCCCCACAATTTCCCCTTCCCGAAAGCAGACCCGTGCACTGCCCCGAGGCAAGTCCATGTCGATCATGCCTGTTTTCTGGTTACTGTTCAGGGACTGAAAGATCTCGGCCGGTAGCATTTCACTCAGCATGCCGGTCATGCCCAAGGAAAATTCCTCCGCCCGGGCGATATTGGTGAACGAAAGCCGTTTGATCAGAAGACGCGAAAAATACATTTGAAATGAAGGAAATTTATTGAGCATCTGCTGGAAATTTTTTCGTTCAATGAAGAGAATTCGTGTAGGTTCTATCACCCGGATGGTGGCACCGACGGGATTACCGCTTAACAGGCTCATCTCACCAAAAACCTCTCCGGAACCCAGTGTAGCGATGCTGACATGGTTTTCCTCAAGCACCTCCACTCTCCCGGATACGATAATGAAAAGATAACGCCCGGGCTCCCCTTTTCGGATAACGATATCGTTTTCGGCAAATTTCTTCAACTTCAGGAAAGAGATGATATGCTCGACGTCCTCTGTTTTCAGGAACTTGAAAATTTCAAATTTATTGAGTTTATTGATGATGGCGGCTGAATCGTTCTTTTTTTTCGGCAGCGGCGTCCTGGTAAATATATTGATGCGATAGTCAAGGCGGATGCGGCCGGTACACCCGCTACAGTGGAGAATATTCCCGGTTTTTAGCTGAACGTCGTCATGAAAGCGTCGGATCAAATCCTCCATCAGGATGAGGCAGACCGGCTTCTCGACGGGATGCACCATGGCGGTTCCCGAAATCTGAAATTCATCGTCTTCACTGTACAACGGACAGTCGTTGTCCTCCATGATCTTCAAATGCATTTCGGGAAAGTTCATGTGCCACCTTGGATATCCGAATGAATCGCGAGCAGTTGGCCGCCGTCGGCGAGAGCGCGTCTTCCTTTTTATCCGGTCGATGGCCTGTTGTCAAAAAAAAGATTCTCTGGTAGAAAGACGCGGATTTTGGAACAAAATGGCAATACCCGTAACCGGGCCGGAGAAGAAAAAAATGGTTCCCCGAACGCTACGATCCAACACTCTCCTGATGCTGACGGCCATGATCTGGGGATTTGCATTCGTCGCCCAGCGCATCGGCATGGCCCATGTCGGCCCCTTTACCTTCAACGGTATCCGCTTCGCTCTGGGAGGGCTGTCCCTCATTCCGGTGATGATCGCCGCAGGACGACCACACCGGAACATCGCTCACCCGTCCTTTCGGTCCGGATCAACACTGCTGATGACCGGGGGTGTTCTGGCCGGTGTCGCCCTGTTTGCCGGTGCATCCCTTCAGCAGGTGGGCCTTTTGTATACCACCGCCGGCAAGGCGGGGTTCATCACCGGTCTTTACGTGGTTCTCGTTCCCATCGTCGGTCTCGTCTGGAAACAATCCACCGACGTCGGCACATGGTTGGGAGCGTTGCTGGCGGCGGTTGGCCTCTATTTCCTGAGTGTTACCGAGCAATTCAGCATCGCTTTCGGAGACTTCCTAGAACTTCTTGGCGCTATGGTGTGGGCCGGTCATGTTCTGCTGATCGGATGGTTTTCCCCCAAAATCAGCGCCATACGCCTGTCATTCATCCAGTTCATGGTCTGTTCGGGGCTGAGTCTCGCAACGGCGGCCGTCACCGAGACGGTGACCCTGCAGGGTCTTGTGGGTGCGCTGCCGGCCATACTATACGGCGGGATCGGCTCGGTGGGGATCGCCTATACCTTGCAGGTGGTGGCCCAGAAACACGCCAAGGCGTCCCATGCCGCCATCATCCTGTGCATGGAGTCGCCCTTTGCGGCGCTGGGCGGTTGGCTCCTTCTCAATGAGATGATGAGCGGAAGGATGCTGTTCGGTTGCGGCCTCATGCTTTTCGGCATGCTGGTCTCTCAGCTCTATCCCCAAATCCTATCCCGGTCGGGCCGGCGCCGGACCGATGCCTGAACCGCTTCCTAATGGCCTCCAGCTTCAAGGATTCTGGTCACCTCCGGAATGATTTCGAAGAGATCCGCGATGATGAAGTAATCGCACTTGCCGATAATGGCGGCATTGGGGTCCTTGTTGACGGCGATGATCATTTCGGAAGACTTCATGCCCGCAAAATGCTGGACGGATCCTGAAATCCCGCAAGCGATATAAACCTTTGGGTTGACCTTTGTTCCGGTCTGACCGACCTGAAAGGTGTAAGGAACCCACCCCTCGTCCACGGCGACCCGAGAAGCGCCGACGGCGGCCCCCATGGCCTTTGCGCAGTCATGAAGCACCTTGAAGTTCTCGCGGTTTTTCATTCCGCGACCGCCCGAGATAATGACGTCGGCTTCCGCCAGGTCGACAACACCGCCTTCACCATACCGTGTAGACAGGATCGTGATCCCCGAGGAAGCGGCGCCAGGCAGGTGACAGGTATGGATCTTCACCCCACAAGGACGCGGTGCGGGGGATACGACGTTGGCCCGCATGCCATATATGAAATACTCGCCGCGCAGCTGGATCTCGGCCACAACCTTGCCCGAATACTGGGTGGTCCGGACCACGTTGCGGTCCAGATCGACACTCATGCAGTCCATCACCAACGGGGCATCCAGCGCGGCGGCGATGCGGGGCAGGAGATCCCGGCCCTGAAGGCTGGTCAAACCCATCAGCGTCTGAATGTCGAAGCGCTTCATGGCATGGACGACAGCCTCGGACCATTCGTCGGGGTGCCACCCGCCGCCGGTGGAAATATCGATCACCTCCGACACCCCATAGGCGGAAAGCTTTTCGCGACACGCAGCGATATCGGCGTTCACGACCAGAGCGAAAAGCTCGTGCTCGTCCCCGTGGGCCATGGTAATCATCCCATAGTTTGCGGGTTTGATATCATCATCCTTGAGTTCGATAAACAATCCGATCTTTTTCATGGCGTCATTCCATCTTCATGATGTTGCGTTGATTGCATCGGTGCCGGAGCTTCCGGAACTGGGCGAAACCCCCATCAGCGCATTAACCTCCATCCGCTACAGAACCTTGGCCTCTTCCCTGAGAATCCGTACGAGCTCCCGGGCCACAGCTCCGGCATCTCCGGTAATCTCCTTGGGGACGCGATTCTCCGCCACCGGTACAAGGGAAAGGATTTCCGTGCCTCCGCCGGGCGATGTCACCGCAAGCCGGTCCAAGGCAACTTTCCTGATCTCCCGCTTCCGGGCCTTGAAAATGTCCGGCAGCGTCGGATACCGGGGTGTGTTCAGGCCCCGTCCGGCGGCAACAATGCAAGGGGTCGTCAGGCGCAGAACGTCCCGAGAGCCCGCCTCCTTTTCGCACTCCACCACGACACTGCCCTCCTCCAGGGTAATGTTCACCACATTGGTCGCCGCCGGCACGCCGAAATGGTGGGCCAGACGAAACATGGTCTGCATCCCCTCGGCGTCGATGGATTCCTTCCCCGTTAGAATCAGGTATGGCGATCCGTCCTGCTTGATGGCCGCCGCAAGGGCCCGGGCCGCTAACATACTGTCGACGGGCTGATCCGTACAAATGAGAATGCTGCGGTCGGCACCCATGGCCATGGCTGAGCGCAAGGTATTTTCGGCCGCAAGCCCCGCGACACAGACGGCGATCACCTCGGCGCCCGGCAGTTGATTCCTTAGTTTGGCCGCCTCGGTGACGGCGTGCTCGTCGTAAGGGTTCATCAGGAAGGTGATGTTCTCATCGATCCGGTTCTTGCCTCGAATGGTGATGGTGGCCGCCGAGTCTGGCACATGCTTAACGCAGACATAGATTTTCATGAATCCCATCCCGTTGATTCAAATATTTTTCCGCCCCGCGGCATCCGCGGCAAAGCCGCTGGAACCGGTGGGACGATGCGAACAAGACAGATTATATATGCAAAAAGGGCCTGTAAAAACAGGCCCTTTTTTAAATTCATCTACCGCGTTTTGTCGAGGGATATCCCCATGTGATCAACCATTGACGGAGAAACTGGAGTCATAGTTGATCTCGCGCTTGCGGGAGAAGAAGCCCACATCCAGGACCCGGCCGGTGTAGCGCATCTTGAACTGGAAAGGCGTCTTGTCATGGTCGAGGCCCTGTTTCTCGCAGGCGTCAATGAGATCCGCCATCATGGCACCGACCACCGGAGCGTTCTTGTACTGGTTGCCGCTGGTGCCGATGGCCATGTAAAAACCGTCCAAATCTGATTTGTCGTAAATGGGAATCCAGTCGTCGGAGACGTCATACAGGTCGCACACACCTTTGGGCTGGTTCGGGACCGGCAGGGTCGGAATTCTTCTAGCCAGTCGGTAGCACTGGGCTTTCCATTGCGCCTCGGTCAATTGATTGTCCCGCCCGGAGCCACCCTTGCCGGCATAAAATTCGTCCGGATCCACATACTCTTTGGGATCACAATCGGGATCCTCGCTCCCGATGAGGAACATATTGCCGACTTCCGGTCGGTAGTAGCATCCGATGTCGCCGTCGGACATGTGGTAACCGTCGTTCAGGTAGTCGTAGCCTTCGGGGGAGGGACAGTGCATAACCTCGTGGCGGAGAGCCTTGGTCTTGATGCTGCAACCCTCCCAGACGCCTTCGGCCATCTGGTTGATTTTGAAGGAATGGGGACCGCCCACGTTGACTACAATGGGGGCGTCGATCTGGGTCCCGTCTTTCAGGGTGATACCCGCGACCCGGCCGTCTTTGCTCCGGATGTCGACCACCTCGGCATTGAACATGAACGCTGCCCCGTATTTCTCGGCGGCCCGCATGATGTTATGGGCCGACAAGGTGGGATCGTTCACATACCCCCCCTCGGGACAGAAAATGCCGCCTTCCAGCATCTGGGTCGGTTCATCAAAAAAGGAGGGGTCTTCCGGGCGCTTCACCGGCCAGAACTCATGCATGTCGACCACCGGAACCATCTTGAGGATCTCTTCGTTAGTCAATTCCTTGTAGTCAACACCGACGGCATCGTAATGCTTCTTGACCTTTCGCCAGTCATGCCCCTTGGATTTGATGAGAAGGGAGCCTGTTTTCATGAACTTAGCCAACCCCTTTTCATCTTCGACGTTCTCCAGGTAGTTCTCCCAGTCGTTCCAGTATTTGAATCCCTCATAGGCAAAGGCTACACCGTCCTCGGTGGAGTAGTGGGCGCGGACAATGGCGCAGGAACCCGCCGTGGAGCCCTCCCCCGCATCAGGCATCTTGTCCACGTTCAGGGTCTTGTATCCCTTTTTGGCCAGTTCGTAAGCGATGGGGGTGCCGATGACACCCGCGCCGATAATGATGGCGTCATAGGTTTTGCTCATGGTGTTTACTCCTTTTACAGATCACTTAAATTAAAGAGAGTCTATCGGGCCGGACACACCGCAGAGGTGCCGCCGGCCCTATCATTATCCGGTCAGAGTCCCCACCCAGTCGGTAAAACGGTTCTCGCCGGCAGGTCTGAGTCCGAACTCCTGGCCGGCCTCCATGATAGCGTGGATCATGGAGTGGGCGTATCCCCGGGAACAGGTGAAAATGATGCCGCCGTTGCCGTCGACATGCTTCTCCAGGGTCACGATCTGGCAGGGAACGTGGGAAAAGGGGCCCTGCAGCAGAAACGGCGCCGATTTTTCAGGATTGAGGAAATCGAGTGCCGAGAGCTTCTCCGTAATGGAGAAGGCATTGGGCCCGAAGAGCGCCAGGAAGAGCGTCGCCTCGGAGACGTCGGTGTATGCCGGGTCCTCCGGCATGGGCCCGGGGATGCCGGTGAGCTGCCATACCGCCGCCTGGGTGCGGTTCATGCGGTTGATCAGTACACCGTTTTCCAGCGCGCACTGCCCGGGCGTCGCCGGAACCGGAATGTCGTAGGGGCGAAAGTCGGCCAGGTTGGTGCTCTGGAGATCAAGCCGGACCTTGTGGCTCAGGTCGACCAGGTAGGGGCCGCTGCCCTCGTCGTCGTAAGCCAGGGCCACTTTCCAGTGGTCCCGGATTTCGGTCTGAATCGGCGCCACAGGAAATTGAACGGGGGATTGTCTTTGAATGTCCGCCATAATCGTTACCTCACATTTTCATCCGTTTGCCATCGGGATCATAGAACGGCATGGGCACAACCTTGGCATACAGGCGTTTGCCGTTGCATTCGTCTTCGAAAATTTCGAGCCGCGAGCCAATGTCCGACAGCTGCGATTCGACCAGGGCCATGCCCACAGCCTCGTTCAGCGAGAAGCTCTTCCTTGCTGTGCAGACGTAACCCCGAACCCGTGTGTCCACGATGATGGATCCGTCCTTGGGCGCCCGCTCCGAATCCTCCATCTTGAAGCCGACCAGGGTCAATCGGCCGGTATCCCCTTCAGCCTGTCGGAGCGCCACGGCACCCACCGTCCTGGCATCGGTCTTTTTGCGGTCCCAGAGAAAGCCCAGGCCCACGTCCAGAAGATTGGTCCGCTGCTCGGACTCCGTCCCCAGGATGATGTGGCACTTTTCCATCCGGAGTACGTTCTGGGTCTCAACGCCGAAATGGGCGATCTTGAATGCTTTTCCGGCCTCCCAGATGATGTCCCACAGGGCCTGCATATATGACGACCCCACGTGGAGCTCGTAAGAAAGTTCGCCCACGAAGCCAAGGCGCATGGCGCGGACCGGAATCGCGCCGGCCACGGTGAATTCCCGATAGCCACTGAAGGGGAAAGCATCGTTGGAGACGTCGGCATCGACGACCTTTTCCAGTACCTTTCGGGCGTTGGGCCCCGAAATGTTGATAACGCCCATGGCATCGGTCAGATTCACCAGATGGTAGGACCAGCCATCAAATCGCGTATGGTAACGGAACCATTCTACGGTGGCGCCGGCACGGGCTGTCGAGGTAGTGAAGTAGTAGTCATTCTCGCCCTGCTTGACAACAACGCCGTCGTCGATGACGCATCCGTCATCGTTACACATGGCCGAGTATTTGACGCGTCCCTCCTTAACCTTGCTCATGTCCGAGACATAGATCCGCTGCAAGGCCTTGAGGGCGTCAGGCCCGTGGATCCGGAACTTGCCAAGAGTCGAGCCGTCCAGCATGCCGACATTGTTCCGAACATTCAGGATCTCCTCCCGGCAGGAGAAGTCATCGGAGAAGTATCGGGCTCGGCGCCACACGCCGATGCGGCGGAATACACCGCCAGCCGCCTTCTGGGACTCTGCCACCGGCGTCCGTTTGTGCATATCGTGATTGGCGCCGGCATAGGTGGCCAGAAAGGTCGGAACCAGAGGCACCCGGACTGTGGTCGGCTTCGGCGGTTTGGTCGGGGAGGCGCCGTACTTGGCCACGAAAAGCGGCAGGTTGTGGCCGGGGATGCCGCCCTGGCCCGGACCGGTGCCCGCCGAGGTAAACCGCTTGATAAGCTCGGGCACGTCAAAGCCCATGGCCATGGCCTGCTTGATATTCTTGACGGTGGTATCCTCATCGAAGCAGATGTAGGTCTTTCGGCCTTTGACCGGTGCAGTGACCAGCTTGGTCCCACGTTCGGGGCCAGGCAGTCCCGCCAGACGGACCTTGGCCTCGTCAATATCGGACACCGCATCAACACCAGCGTCGGCGGCCGCCAGAAGTCCGGCCAGACGCCCCGAAACCTCGATGGCCATCGCATCGCCCAGACCCGTCATTCGACCGGCCACGTGCATTTTCTCCGGCAGAGTGGTGGGCAGAAAATATCCGGTATGCTGATCATAACTCGTCTTGGCCTGTGCCAGTGTCGCCGGTCCCGTGACCGGGGTCAGACCGGCCGAGGCCACCAGCACATCGCAATCGAAATCACGGCTAACAGTACCGTTCACGGTGGCTATAGAGACCTTCTTGACCGTCTTGCATCCGCGGGCCTTGACGGCCACCCATCCCGGGAACACGGGGATCTTTCGTTCCTTCAGGGCCAGCATCAATTCAGGGTTCTGCCCGTCTTCCCGAATGTCGGCGACACAGGCGATCTTGAGGCCCAGGTCAAAAAGGTCGACAGCCGCCTCCAACCCCAGGTCGTGACCGACGCTGAAGGCCGCCTGGGTACCCGGCAGTAGGCCATAGGTCCGGGCCAGACGATGGGCACAAGCCACCTGCATCACGCCGGGACGTTCGTTGTTGTCGAAAAGGAGCGGTCGTTCGATGCAGCCGGTCGCCACGACAATGCTGGTGGCACGGATCTCGATGTAGCGCTCGTCGAAGCTGTCCTTCTCCCCGCCCACCTGGAAAGCAGTGACCAGATTGTTGTTGTAGGTTCCGATCACCGAAGCATGGGCAAAGACACGGATGTTTGAGGTCTTCTCAACCTCGGCGGCAAGCTCTCGGGCCCGCTCGTAAAGAGGCTTTTCACCGTTATAAAGGGCCGTTCGGTACTCAAAGCATCCGCCAAGCCATGGCCGAGACTCGAGGAGGACAACCCTCAGGCCCTTCCCCGCCGCCGCCAGGGCGGCGGTCATCCCGGCGGCACCGCCGCCGACCACGCAAACATCGACGGTGCTGAAAACATCGGTATACGATCCCTTCATCTCGAAATCGGGAGAAATCTTTCCGAGCCCGGCCGCCTTCCGCACCTGCTTCATGGCGATGGGCCACACCCACGCGGGCTTGTGAAGGGTCTTGTAATAGAATCCCGCGGGCATCATCCAGTCGAGCTTATCCATGAAGGCCATCCAATCGCGTTCGGCGGAGCCCACGACATTCTGCTCGGCGACCTTCATCCCCTCCTTGAGGGGCAGGTTCTCGGTCCGCTGGTTGGGAATGCCATCCACCGCCATCATGGTGTTACTGGATTCCCCGTCAAGGCTGTATAGCCCCCTGGGGCGGTGATATTTCAAGCTTCTGGCAAAGACCCGAACGCCGTTCGCATACAAGGCCGTCGCCACCGTATCGCCTTTAACCCCCTGAATGGTTCGGCCCTTGTAGTTCAGGGTCAACGTCTCCGAAGGGTTGATCCGCAGTGTCGGCAGAGTGTTAAGCCTGTTCATTCTTTTGCCTCCGGTGCTTCCACTTCAAGGTTGGTGACAGTGTTGCGATAGGTGGTGAACCAGGAACCGCATCCATCCCGGTGAAACCACCATTCCTTCTGAACGCCCGCAACGCATTTGTTCATATGGACATAGTCGCACCAACTGCGCGGGGTAAGCCCTTCCTCGGCGGGCCGGGGGCCCTTGTCCTCGCCGCCGTAGCGGAATTCGTAGCCGTTACGCTTTCCGCAAATGGGGCACGTGAGTGTCAATGACATAGCCAAATCTCCTTATAAAATGCTGTGGCGGGGTTCGCCTCAGCCGTTTTTTAATGATCAGCCCTTAGTTATCCGGGGTATAACTCACCAACGCGGCCGTCTCGCCCATAAGATGGTGTTGTTCATACCGCCGCAGGTTGAAGGGTTTGAGGATGTCGGGACAGCTGCCGGTGGCCATAAATGCCGCCATATGCTTACCCGCAGCCGAACAGGACTTGAAGCCGAAGTAACCCCAGCCGCAATTCATGTAGAATCCGTCGACAGGATCGTTGCCATCCATGATCGGCGCCATGTCGGGGGTCATATCGGCCAGACCTCCCCAGTGGCGCATGAATTTGACCCCCCGGAGGCAGGGCAGAAATTCGGAGAGGGCCTGGGCCTGGTGCTTGATGTAATAGGCGGTGGTCAGGGTTGTATAGTTGGGCCACGGGTCCATGTGGGCGCCGGTGGCGATTTCGCCTTTCAGGGTCTGGTTGGCGTAGGCGTGATAGGCGCCCGAGGAGACGACATGGTTCAGAATCGGCTTGAGAGGCTGGGTGACCATGGCCTGGATCGTGAGAACACTGATGGGCAGCTTGATCCCGAGCATCTTGTTGATGATGCCGGCCGAATACCCGCCTGCGGACACCAGAACCCGGGGGGAGTGGATCTTGCCCCGGCTGGTTTCCACGCCGGTGATCTTGCCGTTTTCGGTGTTGATGGCCGTGACCTCCGTCTGTTGATGGATCTCGGCACCAAGCTTGACAGCACCCTTGGCCAAGCCCCAGACGACGGCGTCGTGACGGACGATGCCCCCCGGGGGGTGGAACATGGCACCGTGGATCGGATAGGTGATGTCGGGCGAGATGTTGAGGGCCGGCACCATCTCCTTGACCTGTTTCGCGTCGAGAAGGTGACTCTCGACGCCGTGGAACTGGGCCGTGGCGATGTTCATACGGGCGGCATTCATGGCGGCTTCGCTGTGCATCAGATTCAGGTTGCCGCAGTTGTTGAACATGAGGTTGAAATCAAGATCCCGGGTCAGCACAGGCCAGAGATCCAAGGCCTCCTTGTAAAGCGGAACGTTGAGCTGAGTCCGCTGGTTGGCACGAACAATGGCCGTGTTTCTACCGGCGCCTCCGAATCCGATGAAATTCTTTTCAATGACGGCCACGTTTTTCATGCCGTGTTCCTTGGCGAGAAAATAGGCTGTCGCCAGGCCGTGAAGCCCTCCGCCGACAATCACCGCGTCATAGCTGGATTTCAGGCGGGTCTTGTTCCCCCACAGGGGTTTGTACTTGCCAAACATAGGTTCCCCCTTGATGATTGATAAAAACTTTCCGTTGGGTGTCATTATCGACGTGTTGAAAGATTTCCCTCCACAGCATCTTGATTTTTCAGGATATCAAAGCAACAAATATGCCACACGCCCCACATGCTTCGGCCCACGACCCATCGGCATCGTTTATTCATGATAACATCCTGATATGATTTCCTTAAAAGAAAAATCGTCTTTTCCCGGGCACCCCTCGAAGCGGTATCTGGAAAGAAAAAAATTTTGCGGTAGTAGAAAATTTTGCATGCACGCACGAAAAATATTTTTCATTTTCAGCCCACTCCGCGCCTCTCCCAGGAAAGACAGGGGGCGCAGAAAATCTTCCGTTGCCTGCCCACCGGTGCCAAGGCGCTGGGGATAGGCCATCTATCCTAAATGTAACGAAACATGTCAAGGGAAAAATTCAAAATGAAATCTAACCTATCAAATAGGGTTGTTTTTCGAAATCAACATATTGACTTCACTTAAGTTAAATATTAATATCCCATGGCATATCAAAATGGAATATTTATTTCATTACACATTCACATTGTTGAGGACTTGATCATGAGCATCCAACGATCACACCCTGTCATCAAAGATATCACCGAACATCTAAATTCCCTCACTCCCAAGGGCCGAATCCTGGGCAACTATATCATTCAGAATCCGCGAAAAGCGGTGTTCATGACCACCAAGGAGCTTGCAGAGGTCTGCCAGGTCAGCGAAGCGACGGTGGTGCGATTTGTTGGAAAACTGGGATACACCGGCTACGGAGATTTCCTTCAAGCTCTCAGGGACTTTGTCGACACCGGCCTCAGCCTACCGGATCGGGTCGATCTTCCGGGCATAAAAGGCGCCGGGACGAACTATTTACACCGGGTTCTGGTGGAGGAAATCAATAACCTGCAGCATCTTTATGAATCAGCCGACATGGAAGCCATCGCCCTGTTTGTGGAAAAGTTGGCCTCGAGCCATTCGGTTTACGTAATAGGGTCAAGGCTCTCTTACACCTTTGCCTATTATCTGGGATGGTCCCTGACCAAAGTCCGGAAAGGGGTCCATATTCTCAAAGGAAGCGACAGCACCGCCATCGACTGTCTCTCCAACGCTCCGGACGGCGCGCTTGTGATCATCATCGCCACCTCCCGGTATCCCAACGAACTCATCAAGCTGGCCCGGGTCTCCCGGCGGTTTCATCAGACCCTTCTGGTCATCACCGACAGCAAACTCTGTCCCTTGATTCAATTTGCCGACAGAACACTTATCGCCCCGTCGCGGTCGATTCCCCTGATCGGTTATTCGGCGGCCATCTCCAGTATTATCAACTGCCTCATCCTCGAATTGGCCGGCCGACACGATGTCGCCATGAAGCACCACCAGGAACGCCTCGAACAGGCTTACCTCGAGAACGACATCCTGTTCAACCCCCACTCCCATGACCCCAGACCATAGCACTCGCCGCCTTGATTCACCGTCAGGATTATGGTAGATAACAGTCATGAGGCATGCAATATGACGGCATCATCCCCGATCCTATCGGGGCCATTCCACCCGCGCGGCACAAACCGCTCGGGTTGCAAGCAGACGCGATGAAAAAGCATTTTCCAGGCACGGAGCTGCTCGATCTGACCTATCACGATTTTCTGGCTGTATTCGATAGCCTTACCGCAGGCATCATCATCATCAACCTGCGGGGTACGATTATCTATTATAACGAAGGCATGGCGAAAATCGACGGCCTCGACCGGAACGCGGTCATCGGCAAATCCGTCGTCGAGGTTTATGATCTGACGCCAGAGACGAGCATCCTCATTCAATGTCTGAAAACCCGGCAGCCCACCATCGACCGCCCATTCTTTTACCGCACCCGCATGGGGCGCGTCGCCAACACCATCCACAGCGCTTTCCCTCTTTTTAAAAACAGGGCCCTCAAAGGCGTCGTCTGTTTCGTCCGGGAATACAACGCCCTGGAAGAAGCCCTAGCACAGGTATCCATACCGCGCCCGAAGTTCAGCCTCGGCAACGAAACCCGATACACCTTTTCGAACATCATCGGCGCGGCGCCCGAGTTCCTCCAAGCTGTCAATACCGCTATGATGGCCGCCGGAACGCCGTCACCGGTCATGCTGTACGGGGAAACCGGCACCGGCAAGGAGTTGTTCGCTCAAGCCATCCACAACCAGAGCAGCCGCAGTAAAGCCGGATTTACAGCCATCAACTGCGCGGCGATTCCGGAAAACCTTCTGGAAGGAATTCTTTTCGGCACGTCCAAAGGCGCCTTCACCGGCGCCCAAACCAAGCCCGGGCTGTTTGAACGCACCAGCGGTGGAACCCTCTTCCTCGACGAACTCAACGCCATGCCCATAACCCTTCAAGCCAAGATTCTCCGAGTTCTTCAGGAGCGGAAGGTCCGACGCCTCGGCTCCTTCGTAGAAGTGGAGGTCGATCTCAAAATCATCTCCTCCGTGAACCGGCAACCCCACCTCGCCATCTCGGAAAAATCCTTACGGCCCGACCTCTTCTACCGTCTGGGCGTTGTCTTCATCCCCATCCCTCCGCTGAAAGACCGCAAAGAGGATATCGAACGTCTGATGCACCATTTCATGGAGAAGCACAGCCGATCCCTCGGTCGGAATCCCGTCTCATTCTCCAGCGAGGTCGTGGAGTGCTTCAGAACCTACCATTGGCCGGGAAACGTCCGTGAACTGGAACATGTCATCGAAGGAGCTCTGAACCTTGTCGGGCCGGGAGAGACCATCGAACTCGACCACCTCCGGTCTCATCTCCCGACGTGGTACCGCATGAGGAATCAACCCTCGACGCCTGACAGCCATTTAGCCGACCATTTTCCGGAATCGCATGGGGACAGCGAACGGTCAAGGGCGGTACCGATAGACAGTCAAGGCGCTCCCGCCTCCCGTCGAGGGAAAAGCCTCATCAAGACCCAGGAAGAGCGGGAGCGCAAGCTGATCGCCGGGGCACTGCGGGCGTTCAGGGGGAATGTCACCCAAGCCGCCCGAAGCATGGGGATCTCTCGTCAGCTGCTGCACTATAAGATGAAAAAACACCGGATTGCCAGGTCCAACTTCACCTGAAACAGCCGTACCGGCCCGGAATGGCCGTATTTCGTTTGCATTTTTTTCCTTCCCCCAATTCGCCGGACAGGCACCCTCGGCGAACCGTTTGAAGCAATTCCGCAAACGAACAATCAATCGGATGCAACAGGCACCCTCACCTCGACCGAGTGTTCATTATGGTCGTCAACCAGAGGGATGGACTTGTCGGGTTGGTCGACCCCGTCCACGCGGACGCGTATATCTCCGTCTGCGGCGGGTGTCTGCAGGACGTCGATGTGGTAGACCGTTTCCCGATGGCGGTAGTGTATCTTGAAACCCTTCCAGTCCGCTGGGAGGCACGGCACAATACGCAGTTTATCCACTTCAAGTGTGAGCCCCAGGAGGGATTCCACAATCAGCCGGTACATCCAGGCGGCCGAGCCCGTGTACCATGTCCAGCCGCCGCGGCCAGTGTGCGGCGGCACGGCATAGACATCGGCGGCAACGACGTAGGGTTCCACCTTGTAGACGGCCGTCTCCTCGGCTGTCCTGGCATGGTTCACCGGGTTGATCATGGTAAAGAGCTCCCATGCGCGGCGGTTGTCTCCCAGGCGGGCGAAGGCCATGGCCGCCCAGATAGCCGCATGGGTGTACTGACCGCCGTTTTCTCGAACTCCCGGGACGTAACCTTTAATATAGCCGGGATTCATCTCCGACGTGTCGAAGGGCGGATCCAGAAGTTGGACCAGTCCATGCTCGCGGCGAACGAGGCGCTCATCCACTGCTGCCATGGCCATGCGTGATCGCTCATGATCCCCCGCACCCGATAGAACGGACCAGCTTTGTGCAATCGAATCAATACGGCATTCGGGGTTGGTCGAAGACCCAAGCGGTGAACCGTCGTCGAACCAGGCCCGTCGGTACCACTCGCCATCCCACCCATGTTTCTCGATATTGCGACGCAGCCCGGCCGCCTCTCCCTCACAACGCTCGGCAAAAGCCGCGTCGCCATGCGTCCGGGCAATCTCGGTGAAGCGGCAGAGCACTTCATACAGGAAAAATCCCAGCCACACACTTTCGCCTTTGCCCTGCTCGCCAACCCGGTTCATACCGTCGTTCCAGTCACCGGAGCCCATGAGCGGCAGGCCGTGCGCACCGAATTTGAGGCCGTTCAGGATGGCCCGGACACAGTGTTCATAAAGGCTCCCCGACGCTTCAGAGCGTCCGGGAAGATCGTAATAGGATTCTTCATCCGCATTAACCGGGCGGCCATGAAGGAAGTGGACGGGATCGTCCAATACTCCGGTGTCCCCGGTGGCGACGACATAGCGGCACGTTGCCAGCGGCAGCCAGAGGTAATCGTCAGAGCAATGCGTTCGCGCACCCCGCCCTTTTGGGGGATGCCACCAATGCTGCACATCTCCTTCCACGAATTGACGGGATGCGCACAGGAGAAGATGTTCGCGCACGAGATGCGGCCTGGCGTAGATGAGCGCCATCACGTCCTGCAACTGGTCGCGGAAACCGAAGGCGCCCCCCGACTGGTAGGTTGCATTTCGCGCCCAGAGGCGGCACGCCAGAGTCTGGTACAGAAGCCAGCCGTTGGTCAGAACGTTCAAGGACAAATCGGGTGTTTCCACATTGATCGCGCCGAGAGTGTGGGTCCAGTGCTGCCAGACCGTTTCGAGGGCACTACGGGCAGCGGTCGAACCGCGAAAGCGATGGACCAGGTTTCCGGCATCAACGGCGTCTCGCCCCGCACCGAGCTTGAAAACGATTTCATGTTCCTGGCCGGCGGCCAGATCGAAGCTGACCTGCATCACGGCGCAGGGATCGAGTGATGCCCCCACCTTCCCGGAAAGGCGCGCGCGCATCATGGCGGCGGGAGCACCGAGAGACCCGTTGCGCCCCAGGAATTCCGTCCGATCGCCGCTCACGGTGCGGGTCGTATCGTCCACGTCGAAGAACGCAGCTCGATCGGGAAACTCGGTGTTGTATGGGTTTCGTGCAAAGATGGCGCCGCTCGCCGGGTCGATTTCGGTGATGACGTGCATGGCCGATTTCGGCCGCAGGTCGCCAAGCACCCATTCCACATATCCGGTAGCGGAGATCCGGCGGGGCCTTTCCGACTCGTTTCGCACCCTCAGCACCGTGAATTTGATCGGTGCGTCCAGAGCAACATATACCCACATCTCCGAGCGGATGCCGCGCTCGGTATGTTCGAAGACGCTGTAGCCGAATCCATGCCGGGTCACGTAAGGCGTCGCCCCCCGACAGGGCAGCGGCGCAGGGGACCAGTAGTGGCCGCGCTCCTCATCCCGAAGGTAAAATGCCTCTCCTCTCGAATCGCTCACGGGATCGTTTCCCCAGGGGGTGAGGCGGAACTCGTGGGCATTCTCGCTCCAGGTGGCGGCAAGACCGCTCTCCGAAACCACGCTTCCGAAATGAGGGTTGGCCAGCACATTCACCCAGGGTGCCGGCGTCAACTGCCCTGCTGCCGTGGTCATTACATACTCGCGCCCATCCGGGGTGAATCCGCCCAGCCCGTTGAAGAACGTCAGATCGTGGCGTGGCTTGGGTACGACCGACAGGGGCTCGGAGCGGTGGGTTCGGGTCGGGATAAGCAAAGGCACGGACGCTTCCACCAGAATGCGGCCGTTGATCTGATCCGCCAGCGACCCCCGGCTGTCGGCGATGATGGCGCGGGCGACCGCCTGGAACAGGATGCGGTCCTCCTCCCCTATCTGGTCCGCGGATCTCACGAAAATGCCTCCGGGTCGATCGGCAACGCCCGCTTCGAAGCTTGCGGCAATGAGCGCCATGATCTGGTCGTGAAGGAGCTGCCGGTAACCAGCGTGATCTTCGTTCCAGATCACCAGGTCCACCGCCAGACCTTTGAGACGCCAGTATCCGTGGGCCTGAACGAGTTGGCGCACCAGGTCTATATTGGCCGGATCTTCAATCTGCAGCAGCACAATCGGCAAATCGCCTGAGATGGCGTATCCCCAGAGACCGGACTGTCCCCGGCGGTTCTTGATGAGGACGCGGGGGTCGGCGCGAAGCGCTGCATCGGCGTAGAGAATGGCGCCGGCAAGGCGCCCGTAGAGCTGCGCATCGGTTTCCGAGGCATTGAACTGGCGAAGCAGCACCTGGCCATGGGTCCATGCCAGGTCAAAGACGCGACCCGCCAGCCGCCGATCCTGGTATTTTTTCACCAGGTTCAAGGCGGCATCACGGGTTTCACCGATGCCGGAGACCATGTTGATCGTTGTCGATGCGTCAGGATCCAGGGTTATCCGGGTGCGGATGGCGACAATCGGATCGATCACGGAACCCTCGCTTCCTGAGAGCGCCCCCGTGAAAAAAGCACCCCCCCCGCCCATCGCCTGGGGATCAGAGGCGGTGTTTCCGCGACCGATAAACTGCATGCGATCGGTTTCGTACGAGACTTCTCCGATCTCCGCCCCATGCACGGCCATGAGGTGGAACATCCAGGGTATCTGATCCTCCTGGGAACGGGGCCGGCGAGTGCAGAGAATCGCCCGTTGTCGCCGGATGATCTCGGTCTGCACAAAGAGATTGCTGAAGGCCGGATGCTGGGCATCCGCGGCCGGGGCAGCCAGAACCACTTCCGCGTAACTGGTCACGTCGATCGCCCGGCGTATCCGCGCGCGGTTGGTAATGCGGACGCGCCGCAGCTCGATGTCATCCTCGGGCGAGACAGCGATTTCGGTATGGGTATCATAGTCGTGGTTGCTGCAACGGAATTCGGCTCGCCCTTCCGAGAAGATCGCCTCAAAAGACTTCGATCGTTTGAGGGTCGGCTGATATGCGATTGACCAGAACTCGCGGCTGGCCGCATCGGAGATGTAACAGAAGGTGCCCCAGTTGTCGCAGGTGCGGTCTTCGCGCCAACGGGTGACGGCGAGATCCTTCCAGCGACTGTAACCAGCGCCGGCATTGGTGATCATGACGTGGTATCTGCCGTTCGATAGCAATTGCACTTCCGGATTCGGCGTGTCGGGACTGCTGAAGACACGTATCGGCTTCTCCTCGGCGCCGGAGCGCCAGGGGTGTTCCGAAAACTCGGATGTGCGCGCATAGAGCGCTGTCGCCTTGGGGACTCGCTCCTGAAGCAGGAGCAGGGTCGCCTGGAACATGGGTTCCGACGAGAATCGTTTCTGCATTGGACGGTCTAAGAGAAAATGGGTCAACGCCAGGAAGCTCATTCCCTGGTGATGGGACATGAAGGATCGGATTACGGCCTTCGACTGGCCTCGGGGCAGACGCGACGGCGTGTAATCGATCGCCTCATAGAAGCCATACCGGGTTTCAAAGCCTTCGGCAGCCAGCCGTTCGAGATTCCGACACGCCGCCCCGGGCGCCACCATCAGCGCCAGGGCTGAGGCATAGGGCGCAATCACCAGGTCCTCGGCGAGCCCTCGTTTAAGCCCAAGGCCGGGCACACCGAAGGCACGGTACTGGTAGTTGAGGTGCACATCGACGGCATTGTAGCCGCATTCCGAAATGCCCCACGGGACGGCGCGTATTTCCCCGTAGTCGATCTGCCTGGCGACAGCCGCCTTGCAGGTCTGGTCGAGCAGGGTGTGTTCGTAGGTCGGCATTACCAGAAGCGGCATCAGGTATTCGAACATCGAACCACTCCACGAAAGGAGGATCGGTTCTCCTCCGGCGATGGTGAGCAGACGCCCCAGGGCGAACCAGCTCTCCTGTGGGAGTTGCCCCTGTGCGATCGCCACGAAAGTGGAAAACCGCGCTTCCGAAGCCAGAAGATCGTAGTAACTGGCGTCCAGCCGACCGTCACCGACATTGTAGCCGATCGCCAACAGATGACGCGTCTCGTCATACAGAAAGTCATATTCCATCCGGGCGAGTGCGTCACATTGCAGGGCAAGCTTTTCGACAGCCGCAATTCTGGCTTCGGCGCGCCGGCCGGCTGCCGTGATGAGGGGTTGAAGTTCGTCAAGCCGGGCGCTTTCCGCCGGCGTGGCGGCAGCGTCTTGCCGGTCTCTGACTGCAGGGAGGCGTTTTGCATCGAGCGCCGCCAGTTCGCGAAGTGTGGGGATCTCGTCGACATCGGGAAAATCTCCGAGGCGGGTCCGGGCAAACAGGCGTTCTGTCCATGGCGCGAGAAACATGAGTTCATCTGCGACGTCCCGGCATTGTGCGACGAACGCACCGGCCCAGCACCGCAATGGGCATTCAGGGTCCGCATCGAGCGCCTCGATGCCGGCGACCAGCCCCTCTGCGGACGCTGTCAACCGATCCAGGCACAGCCGCGAAGCCGAGAGTGTGGGGGGATGGGATCGGATCGCGGACGCCAGATCCTGCTCAAGTTGAGCGAGCCGAGCGCGTATGTCCGGAGCGGCTTCCGCCGCCGCGTCCATGACAATCCCGAACGTGTCGCTCAAGCCTTCAAAGAATTGCGTTTTCAGGATTTTTTCATCGAGGAGCGCCAGGAGGGCCTGCCGCAGTGTCAGGAGATGACCTCCAAGATTGCCGCTGTCCACCGACGAAATGTAGAGCGGCAACAGCGGCTTCAGGGATTGCGTGTCGTACCAGTTGTAAAAATGACCCCGGTATCGCGCCAGGGCTTCCATGGTGCGGAGGGTGTTTGCAGTGCGTTCAATAAGCCGGCCGGCGGAGATGTAGCCAAAATCGGCCGCAGATACATTCGCCAGCAGCGCAAGGCCTATGTTGGTGGGCGAGGTGCGATGGGCGGTCACCGCAGTGGGATGCTCCTGATGGTTGTCCGGCGGCAGCCAGTGATCTTCCGGGCCGATGAAGGTTTCGAAGAATGCCCAGGTTTTCCGGGAGAGCTTCCGCAGAAAGCGGATCTGCTCCGTCGTCAGCTTCTCTCTGCGGTGAACGAGCGGGCGGCTGATCCACCATGCGATGGCGGGGGAGACAAACCAGAGGCCCAGTAAGGGCCCGGCCGAGACCAGTGCGGTCGGCCGCCACAGCGAGAGAGACATCGCCGCGGTAGCGGCGATGACCGGGGCGATCCACATCGTTCGAAAAGAGCCGGCGAGGTCCGTGCGGCTCTCGCGATTCGAGTCGTGCGACGGAATCCATTGGAGAAGTCGTCTGCGCGTGATCAGCATCCGCCAGACCGTTCGCATCACAGCATCCAGGCTGAAAAACGCTTCGTATGGCAGGCATGCGATCGTGAATGCAGCCTGCGCCAAATGCCGGCGGGCCGAGCGTGCGGATGCAACGAGGTGCTGCGCCAGGGTCACATCGACCGGCTTCTGAAACAGACTCAGAGCAGAGGCCATCACGGAAGGAAGCAAAATGATGCCGATCACCGCCGCGGTCCAGAACCAGGGCGATGGCAGCGCGGTCCAGCCCAGCAGCAACAGAAGCATCAACGCCGCAGCCGTCAGGCTGCGCCGCAGGTTGTCCAAAATCTTCCAGCGGGACAGCATCGAAATCGGATTTTTCCGCCGGCGCGCATCGGGGCCGGGAATACCCGGCAACAGCCAGCGCGCAATCTGCCAATCGCCGCGAATCCAACGATGCCGACGGTTTACATCTTCGCTGTAGCGGGATGGGTATTCCTCGTATACCTGCACGTCGGTCAACAGGCCGGAACGGGCGTAACAGCCTTCCAGAAGATCGTGGCTGAGGATCCGGTTGTCGGGAAAACGCCCCCCCATCGCCCGCTCAAAAGCATCCACCTCATAGACACCCTTGCCGATAAAGGAGCCTTCGCCGAACAGGTCCTGATAAACATCGGAAACAGCGCGGGTATAGGGGTCGATACCGAACTCACTGGCGCACAGGCGGGCATACCGGGTTTGGTTCGCGCCGGACAGGCTTACCGACACCCGCGGCTGAAGAATGCCGTAGCCCGCAACGACACGCTGCCGATTTTTGTCATAGCGCGCACGATTGAGCGGATGCGCCATGGCACCCACAAACCGCCACGCCGAATCGCGCGCCATTTGCGTATCGGTATCCAGGGTAATCACGTACGTCACATTCGACAGGACCGACGTGTCACCGACGACGAGCGCGAAGCGGTCACGGGATCCGCCTCGCAGAAGTCCATTCAAATCCGCGAGTTTGCCGCGCTTGCGTTCGTAACCCATCCAGATCCGGTCCTGCGGATTCCAACGACGCGGGCGATGAAACAGGAAGAAGGGTTCGTTTTCCGAACTCCGGTAGTTTTTGTTCAGCGCTTCGATTCTCTCCCGGGCCAGCCGCAGCAGGAGTTCGTCCTCCGGCAGCGTTTCTTCGGCGGCGTCCCTAAAATCCGTGAGCAGACCAAAGTGGAGGTGGTCATCCCGATTTGCCAGGAAGCGGACTTCCAGGCCCTCGATCAGGTCCTCGATGTTCTGCGCGCTTGTAAGCATCGTCGGCACCACAACCAGGGTTCGCAACTCCTGCGGGATTCCTTTGGAGAAATCCATGCGTGGCAGCGGGCGCGGCGTCGCCAGCAGCGTCGCCAGCCAGTTGACCAGGACTACCGACAGATGGCCGGCGCACAGAAGCGTCAGCAGACCGACCAGGCCGAGGGCCCAGCCATGCAGCCCGTCGGCATGGGCCTTCGCCGTTAAACCCGCACCGAAAACCGCCGTCATCATCAGGATAGTGCCGCCATACAGCAGCAAAGGAGAATGACGGCTGAGTCTGCATAAACCCCGGATAAGCGATACATGCGCCTCCACCATCCGTTCGAGCTGCCCGAATCCCTTGTCGATCAGGTAGAACCCGACGTGGGCTTCGCGGTCGTCGCCGCCGTTTTGAGTCGCTCCCTCCTGCGCGAGCTGGATCGCTTTTCGGGCCACCTCACTTTCGGAGAACGGACTGTGCTTCGCAATTTTCTCCACGACATGGCGGTAGTGATCCCGGGTGGCAAAATCCATTTTGCTGTAAACATCGCCGGGATCTTCACCCAGGATCTGCTCGACCCTGCTCATCGTCTCGACGAAATCGCACCAGTCCCTGGCAGCCAGGAAACGGAGGCTGCCGATACTGTTGCTCATCGAGACCTGATCCGCAGCCTGTTGTTGATTCTCAGCACCCACCAGCTGCTCGATGGTCAAGCCGGATTCAGACAACCGCTGCTCAATCCAGGTGAGGGGCAACAACAGTGCAGGCCCCTGGCTCTGCAAACGGCGCGAGAACTCCGCAACAAACGCGCTCGCCATAGGGGGATTCGACCGTGCCATATCGGCGACCGCAAGAATCAGATTCTTCGGATCCTTCCCGGCGATCTCCGTCATCTGGTCGGCCCAATAGTTGGCGCGGTTTCGATCGGTTCTGTCCACGGCGATCCGGGCCGCAACCCGCCGAAGGTTCTCGATCAAAGCCAGACGCAGCATGATGGGAATGGCCCAGAGTTCTCCCAATTTCAAAGTGGTCATCGACTGATAGGCGGCTACGAAACTGCTGAGGTTTTCCGGATCGACCCGCCCGTCGTTGTGCGAGATCGTCTCCAGGGCGATGTCATACACCCGCGGGAGTCCCGCCGATGGACCGTTTTTCAAACGCGGCAGCTCACGGCTGTAGGCCTTCGGCAAATGCCGTTTCGCCGTTCGAATCTGTTCCTCAATCAGATAGAAATTGTCGAGCAGCCATTCTCCGGCCGGTGCGATCAGGCGTTTCGCCTTGACCGCCTCCGTCAGCAGATCGCAGGCGCCGATCAGAACGACTTCATTCTCGCCCAGCCGCGATAGAAGCCGATCCGGTGCGTGCCCGTGACTCAGCTCGTGCGTACCGGCCAGGGTCTTGCCATGCTGCTTCATCTGGTCGCTGCTGAACAGCTCCGCCCGCAACGGCGGTTCACAGGCCACGCACTTTTGCGTCAGATCTTTTCTGCGGAGATATTCTATTAAATGAAACAAGGTACCCCTGACAGTCGCGCTGTTCACCTTCATTCCTGATGTTTCCTTACCTGCCGATACGGAGCCCGGAAAGCGAACCAAGGACTCCAAAGATATTCAACAACCAAAGGATCACGGCAATCATCACGACGACATTCAAGATGTTCTTGATGTTATGATCCATCGGTATGTAGTTATTGATCAGCCAGAGGATCACCCCAACAGCAATCAATATGATAATCAGATTGATGAACGACACGCCTTCCCCCTTTCATGCCCAAAACCCGTCGACCGGACAATCCTCACCGAAACGGAACCCGTCGGTTCCAACTTTTACGAATGACGGCGTTACGCTCTCCGTCGAGAAAGACGGTTCGATGCGCACCTTTTTCCCGTCGTTCCCGTGAAAAATTCGGGAACGACAGGAAATGAACTTTTTTTACACAGTATCCGCGCGTAAATTTTCGCATTGAAGGATCAGACTGCAATGCGTCCTCTTGTATCAGTCGGCCTTGACGACAAGATCGTTTTCCACCGATTTGACACTCTTGACACTGCCGACGATTTCCATCGCCCTGTCGATACTTTGCTGAGACTCAACAACCCCGCTCAGGTTGACCACCCCGTTTGTCGTGGTCACGCTGATCTGGGACACTTTAAGCAACGGATCACTCAGAATATCCATCTTGATCTTGGCTGTAATTGCGGCATCATCCATGTATTCAGCAGCTTTTTCAGCTTTCTCGCTTACCGCCTCCCCTGCTTTTTGAGCGTGTTCGCTCACTTTTTCAGCCGCTTGATCCACTTTTTCCCCTGCCTTTTCGGCGGTCCCCTCTTGTTGGCAACCGGGCAGTACGAGAGCAAAGGACAATAAAAGAACGATGAAAAATCCCCTGTGTAATAAACTCATTTTCAATCTCCTTCCGCGATGATCGCTCAATTAAAAAATGCTTTTTGTCGAAAAACTACGGATTAACGCAATTCGGCATTGGCGTATCGATCTCTTGACAGGAATGATCAGAATCGAACGCCTCTAAGTTCTGTTACAACGTTGTATCCCCTCCCACTTTAAAACACCCCGCTCCTGCAGCTCTTTTGCCGCCTCAAGAGGTTTGAGGTCGCATTTTATCTGAATCATGCCGAGGAGTTGGTCATGCCGTCCGGCAAGGATGACAACATCATTCTCATTGAGCTCGCCCAGTTTTTCTCTGACGTTGCCTTTGAATTGCGCCCAGTTCCCTGCGACTACATTCCATTTCATGACTTGTTTTTTTGTTTTTTCTAAACCTCCTCTCTTATTTCACGATCAGATCGTTCTTTACGGATTGGACCCCCTTAACACTTTTTGCGATTTGACTCGCTCTATCGGCAGCCTCTTGAGAATTGACAAAACCGCTCAGTTGAACGGTTCCCTTGTAAGTCTCGACACTGACCTGGAACAACTTGAGAAAATCGTCAGTCGCGAGCAGCGATTTGACTTTGGTCGTAATGACCGAATCATCAACGAGTTCGCCTGTGCTGGACTGTTTGGGCGTCGATGCACAGGCCAAAAATGTGGCGATGAACATGACAAGCACAACATAACCGGCAAACCTGTTCCATTTTTTCATGACCGTTACTCCTTTCTGCGAACACCCTGCCTTTTCCGGCAAGGGTCCAGATGGTTACACTCTTCTTCGTCTCTGAATGACCTGGACCAGCACCACGATGATGGTGATGACCAGGAGGGCATGAATGATGCCGTCCATGGTGCAGCCGGTCGCCAATCCCAGCCCCCACAGAATCAAAAGAATGACAAATACTGTCCGGAGCATGTTCGACTCCTCTGAATGCATTATCCGGACGCATTCTTGTATGGGTTTAAAAACAACGGGAAGGCCCTTGACGAGAATCAGGTCAGATAGCGTGTCAGGGCCTTCATGGCCGTCACAATATCATCGATCGCCTTGTGGATTCCTTCGCTAAAGGAACCGGCGTCTGCGCGTTCGCCCTTTTCGATGCTTTCCTGTAGCGCAAGCCTTTGTTTTTTTAATTCATCGGCATGGATTTCGATCTGGGTTCGCAGGGTTTCATCCATATCTTCGATGAGCCCGGAGTTCAGCTGGTCGAGCAATTCATCGGCCTCGGATAAAATGGCTTCGATTTTTTCAGGTCTGTGGTTCGTTTCCATGACATTTCCTTTCTGAAATGATTCGGCCCATGCCGGGATATCCCTCCTCCGGAAGCCGGTGCTCAGGCGCGGTCGTGGTCTTTCCCCCGGGCGCCAAGAACGGCTTCCATGCCTTCCGATTGCTGGATGGTATAGATATGGATCCCATGCGGTTTTTTTAAAAGACTCCTTGTCCCAAGTAAAACCCCGAACATTTCGGACCTCAAATGACGATCCAGATCTTTTCGCGTTCGCCACTCCTCTAAAAGGTTCAGAAGGTTTTTGTCATTGATGTAACAGACGAGCGCATAGCTCAGACAGCCGACCTCCTTTTCCATTGCCCCGACCATCGAAAGAAGCGTCTGCACCAGTTCTTTCTGCTTTTCCGGAAGTACGTCCATGGTAATTTTAACAACGATCATTGCGGCCACCTTTCGGCACTATCTGAACTTTTGACGATTCGACGATTTCGAACACTTTGGGATAGTCTGCTTCAGCCGAATCAGAGCTTGTCTATGATTCGCAGTGCGCCGGGGGCGCGACACTTGAACGAAATCGCGTGGGCCGCGGGCCGTATCCTCCCGGCACCGGCCCATGAAAGGCGAAAGTTGAGTAAGATTTTTTTCTATTCAGATATATATCCAATCTTCATGCCATGCTTCGAACATTTGGGTTTTATTGGATAACAGTCTGATTTATAAATCAACTTGTTTGAAAAGCGGTGACAGGAAAGGGGACCATCAGACGCATGAACAGGGGGATATTTGACCAATGGCCATATATGACCATTATTTAAAAACGACGTCTGTGGCACGGAGGTGCATCGCAGGACACAAATGGGATATCAAATTATAATCAGGTTTTCCGGATATGGAGTTTGCGCATGCGGGCGCGCAGTGTGCTGCGGTTGAGACCAAGGATTTCAGCCGCACTGTTTTTGCCGCTCACTTTCCAATGGACCTGTTCCAGCACCTGAACCATATACTCCCGTTCAACCTCCGCCAGGGTTTTTCCGGACCGGATGAAATCCTTCCGGGGCGTTTTCAGCTCATCCGCCAGATGGAGTTTGGGTCCGGAGGAGTTGATCACCGCCCGTTCGAGCACATTTTCCAGTTCCCGGATGTTGCCGGGCCAGTGATACGCCCGCAACGCGTTTATGACACCCACCGGGATCAGCTTGATGGATTTACCCATTCTTTTTGAAATCTTATCCACATAGAAATCGACCAGCAGGGGAATGTCGTCCGGGCGGTTTCGAAGCGGCGGCATGGTGATCGGAAAGATATTCAGCCGGTACCAGAGATCCTCCCGGAATCTTCCCATGCGGACTTCCTCTTCCAGATTGCGATTAGTGGCGGCGATGATACGAACATCGACTTTTATCGTTTCAGAGCTGCCCAGACGCTCGAACTCACCCGTCTGCACGACCTGGAGCAGCTTGGGCTGCAGTTCCAACGGCAGTTCGCCGATCTCATCCAGAAACAGGGTAGCGCCGTCGGCAATCTCAAACCGCCCCAAGCGTCTGGAATGCGCCCCGGTGAACGCACCTCTCTCATGCCCGAAGAGTTCGCTTTCAATCAGGTTTGAGGGCAGTGCGGCACAATTCATTTTGACCAGTGCGCGATCCTTGCGCAGACTCAGGCTGTGAATCGCCCGCGCCACCAGCTCTTTACCGGTTCCGGTTTCGCCGAGAATCAGTACATTGGTATCCGTGCCGGCGATCTGCTCAATCTTGTAGAAAACATACTTGATCTCATTGCTTTGACCGACAATATTCTCATGGTTAAATTCCAGCTTGATTTCTTCCTGAAGATACGTTCTCTCAGCTTCAAGTTGCTCTTTTAATTTTTCTATCTGATGAAGAGCATATTCGGCACGATCTTTGCTTTTTTCCGCCTCCTCCCTTGCTGCGTTGAGTTCGGACGTCCGCTTTTCAACAATCGCCTCAAGATGTCGTTTGTAGCTTTCACGCTCCGTCACATCCTCGATGGCCAGGAGAATCAGCTGGACTTGCTTGCCTTTTCTATAAATCCGGCTGGCATTCAGATGCATGATCTTGTGGCCGATGGTTTCAAAGTTGTGTTCCACCTCAAAATCATGAAATCTGGTATTTTGAGGAAGTATATCTTCAAGTAATTCCCGGAGCCTGGGGATGTTCCACTGCCGGTTGCCAAGGTCGTATATCAAGACCCCTTCGGTCTGTTCGGGGCTTACGCTGAAGGTCTGATAAAAAGAATGGTTGGCTTTTAAAACTTTCAGATCAGAATCAAGCACCACAATGGGTTCACGGATCGACCCCATGATGCGATCAAAAATTTCCATAAAAGCCTTTTTCATGTGATTATCTCACTCAATCCTCATGACCTGTTTGTCTTGAGTCTATCAAAGAGTTGTTGGGTATCCATTATGATACATTTTTAGTTTAATATGGCTGTGATTGAAATTCAAGGGGTATAAGAATCAGGTCCGGAGCGCTCCCACCAGGGGCGGTCACGGCGGCGTCAAAGGGATATTGGGAGGATGCCGTTAAAACCGGCTGCTGCTGCGAAAAACAGGGAGGGATGAAACGCTCTTTTCAGGGAGCGCCCGACAGAGTAGGCTCCTTCAGACTCGTGAATAGCTGATGCGGTCCTTTTCAAATTCTTCAATCACTTCACGGGTCAGAGAGGGGCCTTTTTTGAGATCATTTGACTGAAAAAGAACCATATGGCGCCTATTCCTTGTCTGCGTTATTTCCCATCCCGGGTTTCATATGGTCCATCATGTGCCCCTTCCTCATGTCATGCATTTTCATCATGTGCCCTGCATCTCCTTTCTCTGGCAGACCATTTCCTTGATGACCGCTGCCATGGCTGCTACTTTTGCGTCAAGCCGGGCATCCATCTCCTTCATCCTTGACATCATCTCGTCGCATTCTTTCATCTGCGCTTCTGACATCATCGACATCTTCGGCATCCCCTGTTTATGTTCGACAGGAGACCGGATCTGTGCGGGGGCGGCAGGGGTTTGGGCTTTTTCCTGTTGAGCAGATAAACCGGGCGGCACCCTCAAAACAGCCGGCACGAGCAGGAACGACATCAGTATTTTCATGGCCATCTCCTTCTTTGCTTTAAAATTAGTTGTAGCATATCTCCCCTTTTGGAAGGGCAGCGGGTATTTGGTTGTTTTCATTTTCTCATCTCCTATTTGGGTTGTATGTTGTTGCTGAGTCATTATTGTCAGGCCCTAATCGATCTATTGTACTGCTTGCAGTTGAGCGCTTTTCCAGCCGCGCAATCGAGAATGAAGCCTTCTGCCCTCGGCAGGCTGTCCATGCATGGTTTGCAGCCATTCTGGCTATGCCTCATACTCCCCCCGGTTCACGGCTTAAGAAGGGTCGAACTCCCGACTGTTTTTGACGGATTCCCGCGTGAGATTAAAATGCACACTGGAATCGGCCCATTCCACACGTTTGATCCATTGGGACGACAACGGATGGTCCATGTTTCGTCATCGAAGTAGAACTCATCCACTTTTCCCAAATCACCATCGCTGGCCCTGATGGGGCAGCCAACCAACCTGCTGATGACATATTGCATGGCATCTCCTATTCGTTAAAGGTTATTTCCGGAATATGCACACCATTTCTTTTCTGCGTTCAGCCTTTCGAGGCTGGAGATAACGCCGCACAGTTCCTCATCGTTTGTCCGCTTCCATTGCTTCCAATACATGCGCAAGCCGGCGCTCAAATCGTGCCAGGTCGTAAGGGGATCCGATGGTGCGTTCGGCCAGATCGGCGATCCATTGCACCTGGTTACGGAGCACCCGTCGCCGGCCTGGTCCGGCTGTCATACCGGCGATGGTTTGAAGGGCGTCTATCATTCGCGACATGATGGCGACGTTACCCGCGGCATTCTGACGGATCTGGTCGAAGGCTTTGGCCAGCAGGCTCTCGAAGCTCGGGCCTCGGGCAATCACGCGCAGTTCTCCCTGGTCCAGGCCGTGGGAGTGCCCAATCCGGCGGGCCGCGAGCCGTACCAGGATGGCCGTCAGGTAGTCCACGCACATCACCGCCGTCGTGGTGTCGTTGATGCCGGGCGACAGCGCTTTCATGGCGATGTCCACGATCTGCCGGATCCCGTACGCGGCATCCGCTTCCACCATGCGCTGACGGCTGACGACATAAGCCGCGTTCAACCCGGCCGTTGTTTCGTCGTCCGGATCGCCCGGGGCAAGCAGCGAAACCAGCGGCGCGCCCTCGACGACAAACTCCCCGATGCCGCGTTCCATCCGCAGGATCGTCCCGCGTTCCCGGGCCGCATCCAGGAGGGCGTCCGCGTCGACACTCTCGATGTAACCGGTATGCCGGGACGGGACGACAGACCAGGGCTGATTCGCAAGGGACGTTGGGAGGTCGCTGTCCACGTCTTCGTCTTCGTCCTCGTCTTCAGCCAGATCTCCGGGAAACAGGTGATCCACGGCCGAGAGGGTCTCCTGTGCGGCCCTGGCAATGATGTTCGACGCCTGGATGGACATCGAGATGTGGTGAATGAAGTAGATCAGAAAGGCGATCCCGACGAAGGCAAGGATCAAGCCGGCCAGCACCGCCAGCGAAGGGACGAATCCCCCTTCGCCCCCCCCGCGAATCGTTCGAAGCACCACCAGGCAGTAGGCGAAGATGCCGACGAACACGCCGAGCACCACCTGGTTGACGCGATCACGCATGAAATTGCGAATGACCCGCGACGAATACTCACTCGACGTCAGAGAGATGGCAACGAGGGTGATGGAGAACACCACCCCGGCCACCGTGATCATCGAGCCGGCGACGCTCGTGAGCAGGCCGCGGGCACCGGCAGCGCCGGCGCCGAAGAGCAGCGGCCAACGCTCGACAGCACGCAGATCGACGGTCGCGTCCACAGTAATCAGAACCGTGGCGAGCACCACGGCGCCCAGCACGATCGCTGCCGGTACGAACCAGAAGCTCGATCTGAGTTCCTGCCACCAATGGTTCAGTTTTATTATCATTCCTGGTTGCCTTCCCGTTATGGTTCTGGTTCTTCCGTCTGTTTCATAGAGGCAGGCGTGTCGGAAACAGCCTGAACAATGTCATCCGCGCGCGAACGCGAAAACGATCCGGTCATTCAATTCGACGGGCCTGATTAACCGTGCCATCCTACTCCGTAGGATGGCAGCCCGTCGCCTTGCCTGATTTGTCAAAACAACTGGCCTGATCCGTTTTCAACAACAGTTTGTTTGTCGCCATTCAACAGTCCATCCGGGTGATATCCCGGTACAGGGGGCCGCCCAAGGAATCTCAGGTCTTAATGAATGCCGGCAAGTCGGCGTTAAGCTGGTCTTTGTGCGTGTATGCCTGCGGAGGCTGTCGAATTCGCGCGCCAAATGCGCGACAGCCTTCTCCGGATCCGGTTTCCGGTACAAACGGAAAAACTTTCCGACACTGATGCGCACATCCTCACGCTCGTCATCGGTCAGTCGGCTGAAAATGCCATGAATTCGTACAGCAAGAATCAACAGCTTCCTATTGTTTGGATGGCCAGGATTGACCAGATCGTATCGAAATTTCCCGCCAACGGAAGATCCGCCATCAATTCCGTTACCGTTCCTCGAAGAACCGGACAGCGTTCAGCAGTTCCGGGAAATTATAAATAATATAGTCAGGCTCCACCCCCTCTTTTTCCTGCAACCCCTGATTCGATCTGAAGAAGACCGTTTTTATTCCAAGTTTCCGCGCTCCATGAATGTCGCGATAGATGTCGTTGCCCACGAACAAAACATCCGATGGCTTCATTTGCATCATGCTCAAGGCGCGCTTGAACAGCCGCGGGTCGGGTTTGCGAAAACCGAAGTCGCCGGAGATGATGACCGGGTCGAAAGCGCCGAACAGCCCGACAGCGTTTAACTCCGGGACAGCATAGGCGGACTGGCCGTCTGAAATGATTGCCAGCTGATATTTCAAGCGCAGTTGCCTGAGGGTTTCTGCCACACCATTATAAAGCTGCAGCCGATAGCGCGAAGCGGCACGGTGGGTTTCGGCAAGGAAAAGCGGGAGATGTTCCCGCTTTTCGGGCGGTAGTCGGCGCGTGAAGTCCGTCGCGTGGCGTGTTATGATTTCGCGAAAGGTGCTGACCGCATCGAACTCCGGGTAACGTTCACCGCGCGCCGCGCGCTGTTCCTTCATGATCTGAACATACGAATCCTTAACTTCGTTCGGACCGAGCACTATTCCCTGATAGGAAAGCAGGTTGCTGAGAATGCGATAGACATCATCGTCCCATTCGTTCGTGAGAATATCCGTCAGTGTTCCGTTGATGTCGAAAATGAGTCCTCGTATGACCATCAAAATCTCCTCAGGCATTCTTTTGCTTCATCGATCAGGCGGCGGCGGTAACCGGGTTCGATCCAAGTGTTTCGTGCAATGCGCAGCAGGGTGATTCCCATGTAAAAAGGAGTCCTGCCGGAGATCGATCGGAAGGCGCTTTCGCGGTCCGGGAAGTGGCAGGCGTATTCCCAGAGGAAGTGCCCGATGAATGGGCCGGCAGTGTTTTTGTCCCCCGTAGCCTGCATGAAAAAATGTTTCAGTTCTCCGGAAATGCGGCCGATGTCGAAAACGCGGTCCGCGCGCTTGCTCCGCTCCAGATCCAATGCGACCACGCTCAGGCCGCCCCCGAACATGAAATTATCCGGTGTTGCATCTCCATGCACCGTCACCTGCTGATCCTCCCACATCCTCGGCTGATCATGCCACTGGTCGCGCAGCCAGTAAATCTCATGCGCTTCGGCCCGGCCCATGGCGTTGATTTCGAGGAGCCTTTTTACCAGACGGTCCATATAAGCGCAGTCCTGGTTGAAGTCGACTCCTACGCCGATGGCGGTCCGGTTGTGGAATGTCGACAAAAAATACGCGAGCGCTGTCAATTTGTAATAAAGACGGCCTGTTTCGCCGCTTTGGATAACGGAGAGGATCAATTCGCTGAACAGTTCACCTTCGCAGTATTCGGTGACCAAAAGCGCGTTCAGCGAAACGTTGCGGCCCAGGGGACGAACGACATGGTGTGGATAACCCTCCAGTCCGCAATCACGCATCCTTCGGAGGCTGTCGAATTCGCGAACCAAATGCGTGACAGCCTTCTCCGGATCCGGTTTCCGGGACGAAAGGAAAAACTTTCCGACGACCTTTGCACCGCTGCGTCTGTTTTCGTACAGATACACATCGTTGGAACCGTTGAGCCGAAAAACCCGGTAGTTCGCTTTACCTGACGATCCGTTGATCTGTGGCTGAATATTATATTTAAGATAATCGTGAAGCGGATCGCTTTCCGACAGTCGCCCAAGATACGTTCTGCTCATTGGTCCTTTGAATCCTCATATTCACGTCCCGATCCGGGGAGCGTGGAAATCGTCTTCAGGCATATAGCCTTTTCTCAAACCGGACAGAAAGCCCGCCATTTTTTCCGGAAAAACCGGGGTTAACTCTGCAAAGGGCCGATCCGTGATCTCTTTCCGGAAACGGTCGGCGAAGGGTTTGCGCGGCGCGGAACAGGATGCCGGTAGGGATCCTTTCTCCCGTTTCCATGGTTTTTTCCAAGGCCGCTTTTCGGTCGGTCGGGTCATAATCGTCACCCAGTATGTATACCCTTTCCCGATACCAGCTCAACGGATGCGTCCCCCAGGTGATGCACGGCTGGATGACCTCTACAACGGACAAGCCGGGATGGCTGACGGCTTCCATCAAAAGCGATTTCAAATGATCGCCGTCCCCTGCAAAGCCCCGGGCCACAAGCGTGCAGTCATGGACGATGGCGATGGCCGGCATGTTCAGGGGCGCGATTTCCACGCCGCTAATCTGAAGGCTACGTTTCTCTCCGACCCTCGTGGTCGGGGAAGCCTGGCCTTTGGTAAGGGCATAAAACCCGTTGTTATGGACCACTACCGTGATATCGGGATTGCGACGCAGCGCATGGAGGAAATGGTTGCCGCCTTCTCCGTAACAGTCTCCTTCCCCGGTGACGACGATGGTTGTCAGGCGCGGATTGGCTACATGGATGCCCAGGGCCGCCGGAAGGGCTCTTCCGTGCAATCCATTAAAAAAATTACATTTGAGATAGTGAGGCAATTTGGCGGCCTGTCCGATGCCGGAGACAATGCAACATTCGTGGGGCTGTTTTCCCAATGCTGCCAAAGCTGTTTTGAGGGCGTTCAGGATTCCGAAATTCGGGCATCCGGGGCACCACTGGGAAGGAACATCGTTCTTGTAGTCGTCGATTTTCACCATTGCAGCACCTCCTGAATGTAGGGGCCGGTCAACGGCAGGCTGTCATAGCGATGGACCTGGCCTGCGAACGTAATTCCGTATTCGGAGCGCAGCAACGTCGCAAGTTGGCCGGTGGTGTTGTTTTCAACGTTCCAGTACGCCTTGCCTTCGGGAAACCGGTATGCCGGCAGGGGCCATATTTCCCTGAAATGGATCAAGCCCGTCCGGATTCCGTTTTTGTTAAGCCGTTCAAGGGCTTCCAACAGGGCCGGGCGCGAGGAGCCCCAGCCCACCAGAATCCGCTCTGCGCCCTCGACATCGACCTCCTCGGGCGGGTGGATGGCGGCTTTCACTGCCCGGTGCTTTGCGAGGCGTTTTTCCACCATCTCCGGAACGGTTCCAGCAAGGTCTTCGGTGATGTGGCCCCGGGAATCGTGTTCATCGCTGTCCGCCGTCACCAGATGCAGGCTCTGGCCGGGGTACAGACGCGGAGATATACCGGTTTGCGTCACCCGATAGCGATGGTAATCGTCGATAACGGACGGGTCGGCCAGATGGAATTCGGGAGCATATTGCTCCAGGCAGATGTCCGCCTATGATACGAAGCCCCCCGGCGTAAGCTATCCGCTGAATCCTTTCTTCTATCTCCCGGCCCTGTTCACCGGTCTCTTTTCCCCCAGCCGAAATCACAACAGCGCCGCCGACCTTTTTTTCGACGCATTCGCTCACGATATCGACAACGCTGTGAATCGGGGTGGCGATAATCGCAAGGTCCACACCTGTTTCCAGGGCGGAAACCGATCCGACGGAAGTATGCCCGTGGATGGTTTTATATCTCGGGTTCACCGGCAGCAATGTTCCGGAAAACCCGCCGTCAATCAGGTTTCTCATCAGCGCATTACCAATACTTCCAGCTTTTTCACCGGCGCCCACCACCGCAACATGGCGCGGTCTAAAGATGTGGTTCAGATTGTATTGCCCCATCATTTTCCTCCGTTTTTAAATTTTAAAACCTTTTCCTGCTTTTGAGGAAGTACGGTAATGTTCTCCGGTCGAGGCCCTTATACTGCATACCAAAGGATTAAGAAATAATGGCAGGTGGTGCCGGTGAGAACAAATAGATGCCAGATCAGGTGGCCGTATGGCCCCCGCGAATCGGTCGCAAAAAATGCGACACCGATGGTATACGACAAGCCGCCCGCAATCAATAAGAATAGCCCCTTTTCAGGCATCCCGGCAAACAAAGGCTTGACCGCAATCACGATAAGCCACCCCATCAGCAGATAAAGACAGGTGGAAAGAATGGGACGTGCGGTTTTATAGAATGCCTTCAGCACTACACCGGCTGCGGCAAGACCCCAAATAACCCCGAAGAGCGTCCAGCCGAATGCACCACGAAGGATGCCAAGGGTTAACGGCGTGTACGTGCCTGCAATAAGAATGAAGATCGCGGAATGCTCGATGATCCGGAAACAGCGCTTGGTCTTGCCTATCGGCCACGCGTGGTAGAGCGTGGAGGCAAGATAAAGAAGGATCATGGAAGCAGAGACAACACTCGTGCCGAAAATAAATCCGGCATCCCCGTGCCGCACTGCATGCATGATGAGAAATGGCGTTCCGATGAGCGCACCGAGCAGCCCTATGCCGTGGCTGATGCTGTTGGCGATTTCTTCGCCTTGCGACTGTCCAATATTTTGGTTTAATAAGGATAATGTGATTGTCGTCGCTTTCCTCATCGTCTTTCCTTCTGTCGATCGGATCACCGCTGCCACAGGATTCGTGCGTTTTCCAACGGGACGGCAACGCCGTCGCAGTGCGGTATCACACACGCCGTATCGGTCGGGGCGCCGGCCGACGGATGAATTTAATCCATTCATGGATCAAGGCCTGCCCCGCCCGGTCCTCAAGATGGGCCTTGCCGGCGATCGGCAAAGACCGTATGCCCTGCAGTCAGGTGACAAACTTCCGGCTGCGTCTTCGATCCGTCATATCCGGCCCGACTTTTTCCCCGGGGCATACCCCGTCATTCCGATCATGAGTCGCACCAGGCCGTAACTCAGCCAGCCCGCAAGACGCAGCCGGATGGGCTGCGTTCTCCAGTGATCCTGAAGTATCCGCCGCGATCCGGTATGGATAGCTTGATTCAGGCTATGCTTTAATGTTCCAGCGAAGTTTTCATCATCCACAACGACATTTGCCTCGAGTGAAAGCAGAAGGCTGAATGGGTCGAGATTCGAGGACCCCACCGTAGTCCAATGCTCATCAATCACAGCGACCTTGGCGTGCATGAGGCTTTTGTGGTATTCGTAGATTTCAATCCCCGCGTCGAGAAAACTGCCGCGGAGGGCATGCGAGGCATAATGCAGCAATGGATATTTCACTCTTCCCGGCAACAGCAGAATCACCCGGACACCTCGACCGGCGGCGTTCAGAAGTGCATGACGCAAATTCAATCCGGGAAAAAAGAAGGCATTTGCAAGAATGATTTCGAATTTCGCCTGTTCGATCGCCTGCAGATAAGCATCTTCAATATCGCGGCGGTGGCGGATATTGTCCCGCACCAGAAAAGCTGAGCGCATTCGGCCCCTGGATTCGGTTGAAGGCGCCTGTCCGTCACCCACCCGACTCCAGCCGCGACGAAAGCGGCTCCAGGCCACTCGCGACCAGACTCGGCTGGCGGAATCAAAGATTTCTTCCACCAGCGGTCCTTCCACACTTACAGCGTAGTCATAACGAGGCGATGTCTGGCCCGGCTTAGCCATATCGTCGATAATATTGATGCCTCCGACAAATGCAATCTCCCGGTCCACGACCACAATTTTCCGGTGCAACCGCCGCAGCCTTCGGCGCCGCAGCGTCCAGGGCGATGTCTTGGGGCGAAACCTCAGCACCATTACGCCGGCCGCTTCAAGGGAATCGACCATGGTTTTCGGCAAACTGTTCGATCCGAATCCATCGATCAGAACGCGGGTTTTTACGCCGCGAACGGCCGCCCGTCGGAGCGCTTCCGCAATGCGTCTTCCGGTATTGTCATTTTCGAAAATATAGCTTTCCAGATAAATTTCACGCACCGCCCGGTCGAACGCCGCTTCGATGGCCGGAAAATAAGCTTCGCCGTTTTGCAGCAGGGTAATCTGATTGCCTGGAATCATTTGCATTATAACAGGGTTGTCCTTTTTCCGGGTATCGATTTCGGCTGCGGTATCACCCGCCAGGGTATACTTTTATGTACCTTCCCCGCCGCTGCCATTGCCGGCATCATCCTCTGAAAGTCCAGATCAAATGCCGCTTTCATCATCCTCTTTTTCGGCAATGCTTCGGGAGGGCTCACCGGACGATGACGCCGCCACTCCAAGTGGAGATGCCGACAGCATCTTTCTGAGCTCATCTCCCTGCACGCTTTCCTCATGCGAAAGGAGACGGGCCAGGTCATCGAGGACCGTTCTCCGGGCCAAGAGGATCTTACGCACGCGTTGATGAGCTTCCTCAATAATCCGTGTGACCTCTTCGTCAATTTGAGTGGCCATCGCTTCACTGTAATTTTTGCCGGGAGAAAAACCTTCCGGGAGAAACATGGACTGCCGCGGACGCTCATAGTTCACCAGTCCCAGACGATCGCTCATGCCGTATTCCATGACCATGGACCGGGCAATGCCGGAGGCCCGCTGCAAGTCGTTCTGGGCACCGGTCGATATTTCATTGAACACCACCTCCTCCGCGACCCTGCCGCCTAAAAGAACGGCCAGGCGATCGATCAACTCCGAACGTGTCATTAAATAGCGGTCCTCCGTGGGTTGCTGCTGGGTATATCCGAGCGCTGCAATGCCACGGGGAATAATGGAGATCTTATGCACAGGGTCGGCATGCTCGACAGACTCAGCGACAATCGCGTGCCCGGACTCATGGAAGGCGACAATTTCTTTCTCCTGAGCATTCATCACCCGGTTTTTTTTCTGGAGACCCGCAATCACCCGGTCGATGGCCTCGTCAAAATCCGTCAGTTCCACGGTTTCTTTATCGTTCCGGGCAGCCAGCAGCGCGGCTTCATTGATGATGTTGGCCAGATCTGCACCCACAAATCCCGGGGTGCGGCCGGCGAGTTTACGAAGATCGACCTCGGGGCCCAACACCACATTCCTGGAATGAATTTTCAGGATGGCTTCTCGTCCATTGATGTCCGGCCGGTCTACCAGAACCTGCCGATCAAATCGTCCCGGCCGCAGCAAAGCAGGATCCAGAATTTCCGGCCGGTTGGTAGCGGCCATGATAATGACCCCCTTGTTCGTTTCGAACCCATCCATCTCCACAAGGAGTTGGTTAAGCGTCTGCTCCCGTTCGTCATGCCCGCCCATAACGTTCATCCCCCGAGCCTTGCCTAACGCATCCAGTTCATCGATAAAAATAATGCAGGGCGCTTTGGCCGCCGCCTGAGAAAACAGATCGCGAACGCGGGCTGCTCCTACGCCGACGAACATCTCCACAAACTCGGACCCGCTGATGCTGAAGAAAGGCACCATGGCCTCTCCGGCCACGGCCCTGGCCAGAAGGGTCTTGCCGGTTCCCGGCGGGCCGACCAGGAGCACTCCTTTGGGGATCCTTCCCCCCAGCTTCTGAGACTTTTCGGGAGTGCTTAAAAATTCAACCACTTCCTGGAGTTCTTCCCTGGCTTCGTCGATGCCGGCCACATCGGCGAAAGAAACCTTGGTGTCGCTCTCGGCAAAAATTTTAGCCTTACTCTTGCTGAAAGACATGACGCCCATTCCCGACCCCATCTTTTTCATGGCGTAACGCCAGATCAGGAAAAAAATGGCAAGTGGAAAAATCCAGGAGAGAAGGCCGCTCAGAAATTTATTTTCGTACCGTCCGGAATAACTGACCTGTTGTGCATCCAGGTCCTTCACCAGGTCGGGATCATCCACCCGAATCGTCGTGAACGCCTGACCAGGAGATCCTGCCAGGGTTCCGTTGATATTGTCAGGGCCGATGGTCAATTTAACCACATTGCCTTCGGCGATGTGCTGTTTAAACCGGCTGTATGGAATCGTCTCCACTTTTCCGGAAAAGATGAGCGGCTGCAGATAGGAAAATAAAAGTATGGCGACCAGGAAATACCAGATGCTGAATCGCGCCTGGGGCGGCAGCCCATCCTTCGTTTTCGGGGAAGCATTCAGGCCCAGGACGGCGCGAAGCTTATCTGTAAAATTTTCTGACGGTCTTTTTTTCTCATTGGGTGGCATGTTTTCCTCAGGTTTCTGTATTTCCGGCTCTTAAAGAATGTACAATTCACATATCTTTCGGTAATGATAGCCATATATTGACAGGGTTATGGCCACCGGCATCAGCCTGGGTTTACGGAACAGGGTCCAGACCATCAGGCGCCAGTAATGAAAGCGTTCCTTCCCCAGAACGCCAAGCCGGAAGACGCATCGAAAGAATGAGAGGAACCGCTGAAGGTTCATCGGCTGGCCGATCTCAGGCGCTTTCAGTTCTCTCAGTAGGGTTCTGACCCGCTGGTAGTAGTTTTTAGGAGAGTAGATCTGTTTCATGATCGATCGGTACCCATCCAAAAGCCTGTCTATACCCATTCGAGGAAGAATGTTGGTGGTTCCGTCAACATTGTCTCCCGAAAAGTTGTTGACAATCCGGCTTTCCCGTTGAAGCCGGTCAAAAAGACGCGTTCCCGGAGGGGCCTGGAGCATCCCGACCATTGCGGTGACGATTCCGCTGTTCTGAATGAAATCGATCTGCCGCTGAAAAATAGAAGGCCTGTCGCTGTCAAAGCCCACAATAAAGCCGCCCATGACCTGCAACCCTGAACGGTGGATCATTTTGACGCTTTCAAGAAGGTCCCGGTTTTTATTCTGGGTTTTATGACATTCCGTAAGACTGACCTCGTCAGGCGACTCAATGCCGATAAAAACGGCATCAAATCCTGCCGTTACCATCATATCCAGGAGTTCAGGATCATCAGCGAGATTGATGGAGGCTTCCGTGAAAAAAACACATCCCTTTTTACCTTTGCGCCATTCGATCAGGGCGGGCAGCAAATGCGTTTTAAGGTAGACCTTGTTTCCAATAAAATTGTCGTCGACAAAAAATATACTGCCGCGCCAGCCGAAAGCGTAAATGCGATCCAGTTCTGCGATAACCTGCCGGGGGGTCTTCATGCGCGGCCGGTGACCGAACAAAGCCGTCACATTGCAGAATTCGCAGTTAAACGGGCATCCCCTGGAGAACTGAATGTTCATGGATGCATATCGCTTCATTTTTACCAGATCCCACGCAGGCGTCGGCGTGTCGCGAAGATCGCAGAAACCGGAAGCCCTGTAGACCTTTTTCATCTGCCCGTATTGCAGGTCGGACAGAAAATCGGGGAGCGTCAATTCCGCTTCGTCGAGAACAAGATGGTCCACCGCATCGAATTCATCCGGTGCAGCAGTAAAAAGCGGCCCACCGGCAACAATCTTTAAATTCGAAGCGCTGCAGCGGGCGATGATTTGTTTGGCCGATTTCCGCTGAACCGCCATGCCGCCGATAAAGGCCATGTCCGCCCACGAAAGATCTTTATCCGTGAGGCAGTCTACATTCATGTCCACAAGTCGCATGGGCCATGCCTCCGGCAGCAGGGACGCGACGGTGAGCAGGCCAAGCGGCGGGAAGGCGGCTTTCTTTCCGATAAAATTTAACGCGTAGGTGAACGACCAGAACGTGTCTGGAAATTTTGGGTAGATAAGAAGAACGTTCATATCAACAGGCTCCTTTCTGTGACCATGTCCATAATCAAAATACATGATCAAACTTCATGCCAGAGTTGGAGCACTTGGATTTTTGTCGCACATCGTTCTGGATTATCATAACAAATCCGTGCCAAACGCGCGGACAGGGCAGGCATGACCCCACGCAGGATCAAGGCCATTTATGACCACAGGTCAAATATAGCCTCAAGCCAACTTCCGGGATCGGGTTTACGTCATCGCCAATTTATTTTTAACAAGCCCACACAATGCAGCGCGGTTTCCATGAGCATTCAAGATGGCGGCAGCCGCCTTTCTGCAGTGGTGTCCAGCGGTTTGACTGAAGTTGAACAGTTGCATGGGTAGTTTGATAGATAACCTACTTAAATCACATTGCCTGAACTCTAAAAATCGCGAAGGCAAGGAACTGGATCAGCAACCGTCCTTCGGCCCGACCATTCGCTCGAAATCATATCCGTCAGGGGGTATGATGACCGTCAATCCGCCGGGAAAACGACGGCCTTCACAGCCTCCGCAAAGTCGGATTCAACCCTCTTCAGGAATCTCTCCCAGTCGAGGCCGTACCGGTAAAAAGCCATGGACGAAAGCTTCTTGGTGAGGATGGCATCCCGATAGGTCATAAGTTCCGGGGCGTTCAGGATGCCCACAATCTTCTCCCTGCCGAGCCGCCGGATCAGGATCGCCGGGATGTAATGTTCCATGATTTGCCAGACCAGGTTGCCGTCGGCGAGGATGTCGTCGATCTTCTGTTCAAATACGGCCTGGAGGGCGAAGATCTGTTCGCTCGTCCGTTCCGACAGATCGAAGAGGGGCACCGAAGGATCGGCTTCATGGAGCCGGATGAGGATGTCGGTTTCCGCACGGGCGTAAGCATCCACCAGCCCCATGATATCGCGGATCAGCGCCCACCGGGTCTCCGCATCGTCCAGCAGGCTCGCCTCGTAGTCGTCTCCGAAGAGAAATGCGGTGAGGACCTCGGAGACGGCGCTCGAGAACACCCCGCCCTTGTTGGCCGTGGTGTCCTTGATCTGCTTGATGTCCGTGGCGGCAGCGATGTGACGCCTCGCGGCGGCGTCGAAGAAGACGTTGGCGCCCTCGACGATGAATTTCAGTTCCTTGAAGATGGAGAGAAACGACTTGACGTTTCCACGGTTGACGGTGTCCTTGAAACCGCCGCAGGGGATGAAGGCCCGGATGTCGGCCTGGCGGATGAACCGCCGGTTCTCGGGGTCCGACAGGAAGGTCCGGTGGAACATGGCGCCGTCCTCCACGACGGTGCCGTCGGGAAGCGGGATGTTTTTGGCGGTCATCGGCACCCGGAAACCCCGGGGACCGAGCTTCTCTTCCGGAAAACTCAGGGAATTGGCCCGGGGGGACGAATGACGCATAAAGGCGATCTTCATCAGCGCCCGACGGTCAAGCCCGTCCGGGTCAAAGAGAACCGATCCACCGTCGATGATCAGGCAGATCCTTCCCTTGTAGCACTGAATCTCGTTGGCACCGAGGTCTCCGTCCGGGCCGCCGGTCATCATCAGGTTGAGAGACGCCTCATCTTCGCCATAGTGCGTGACCAGGGTCCTGAAGGCGCCCATGACGCCGGTGGTGGTCATGCCACTGGCTTCAATCCTGCCGCCGATGGCGTCATAAATGGCGTCCATATCCCGGGTGATAAGCGTGGACTCCCCGTTGATGCAAAGCTCGGTGCCCGACGCCTTTCTGTCGATGAGGCCGAAGAGATCGCCGCTCTCGAGCCGCCCGTAAGTATCGTGGGGGATCCCAAAGCTCTTGCCCGTCGTGAGCGTCCGCCAGTGCTGATATCCCCGCTCCCGGGCGCGAAAAGCCACCGCGTCCATGAGCGGCGCCGTCCCCTCATCCGGGCCGAAAAAGACCATTTCCGAAACAGTCCCGTCCCCCAGCATCAGGTCGAGGATGCCCTCGGTATAATCGTACAGGGCGTCCATGCCGTGGCGTCCGTAGATGGCGTGGGGCACGACCACGCCCTTGGAGCCGCTCTCACAGATATCCTTGTGCTTCAGCCGCTGGGCCTTGGGCCCCAGAGCATAATTGAGCAGCACGGCATTGTCGATCTCGATGGGATAATTGCTCGGCGAAACGCGGATGAGCCGCAGTCCGCCCCGAGCGATATCCCCGGCCCTCAGATGGGTACCAGAGGCATAATGGCCGTTCACGTAAAAAATACCGAACACGAACCGGTCGAACACTAGAGGATCGAGAATGCGGTTGTCGAACCGGAAGGCAAAGGACCGTTTCTCAGGCATGTAAAAATTGGTTTTCAGGGTGCACGAGACCAGCTTGAACATGAACCTGAAGATATCGTAGCTGCGCCAAGCGTCGATGAAGCGGGATGCGATGATCTTGTCGAACGCCGCGAATTCGCGATCGAGGTCATCCGGGGTGATCCGATTTGGGATCACGGGTTTGAATTTTCGCTCAAAAAGACCGTACATGAATTTGATGAGATCCGGATTCTCGAGGGCGGCGTCCATAATGAACTTCGACACGTAGGTGGATTTGTTGGCGCCGTGAATCCGCCCGGCGAAGGCATCCCGGTGGTCTTTGCTGGCGAGGCTCCTCAGGATCTCCCGGTCAGTGGCGTTGTCCCGCTCCTTGAAGATGAACATGTGGGTGAAATCGACGGCATTTCCGGCAAAGAGCATCTCGTTGAACGTCAGCCTCCCTGATACATACAGGTCTGTGACCGGGCTCACGGCAAACGATAGATAGGCACAGAGATCGGCGACAAGGGCAGCCTCCTTCTTTCTGGAAAGCTCGCCCAGGGCATACAGGGAGCAGATCGATGACGGCACCTGCGATTTTCCCCAGTAAGGCTCCCAGTAGGCCCGTTTCAGCACGAGATCGTGGTCCTCAAACAGCTTCCGGAGCACGGGAAGCTGGGGGGAAGCGAAATCGCTGTTAAACATCAGGCGGGTCTCCCCGGTTTCGGGAAGATTGAACACCTCGATCAGCGGAGTGACCACGCTTTCCGCGGCCTCGAGAAACCTTTCATACCGACGCCGGGTAGGTTCCGGCGTCGTGGCGTAATCCCCCGCCAAGGCGAACAGGAACCGGGATGATGCAAAGGCCTCGCGGCTATAGTCCAGAACCGTTTCCGGCCGGATGATATAGGTATAGTACTGGCTTTCCGGGCTGTAGTAATACTCACGCCGGTGGCCGGAGATCAGGTCTTCGAGGATTTTCTCCATGCTGTCCCGGGTCTCACGAGTGGCGATTCTGACCCGCTGCACATCATTTTCGCGCTGCAAGTCGAAATCGACATGGGCGACCCGGCCCACCAAAACCCCTCTGCCGTCCTTGAACGTAATGCTGTTGGCGATGGACGAAAGGATATGCGTGAGGGAGTCTTTCCTGATATTTTCAAAGAAATAATTGGGGAGCCCCAGGTCTTCCAAAAGAATTCCCGCCGCCATGTTGATGCAGTTGGCGGTGAGAAGCCCTTCGGAAGAGAGGTCGATGACAGCCTCGTACAGGACGCTGGGGTCAAGGTTGACGCTCTTGGCCTTGTTGATGATCTCGGCACCCTTGGAAACAAAGACGGAACAGTTGGCATGGTTTTCCATGATGCTATTCATAATCATAAACCTCATATTTTCCGGGTTGTGTCCCACGGCAAATGTATCGGAACATCCCATGGCGACCGGTACCGGCGTCATCCGCCGGCGACCGGCCCCATGAAGTAGATTTCGGCATCCTCGGCCAGACGCTCATCCAGGTTGATCTTCCGGCCGTTTACAAAGGCTATGACCACCAGGATCGGCGGGATGCCGATGTCGGCCGCCAGCCGCTTCAACGTCATCGGCGACGTCGTTTCGACCACCGCCCGCTGCGGAAGGTTGTCGATGATCCCCCGGAGGGTGCCGGAAATTTGAATGGTAAAGGTCATTTCAAACCTGTCGACTCCTGGGCATGACATGCCCAGTCGGTTATGGTGTCGGCCACATCGTCCAGGCCGACCCGCCGCAGCGTCTCGGCGGTGGGGATGCCGTTTTTGTCCCAGCCCCGGAGGGTGTAGTATTCGTCCAGAAGGATATCGACCTCCTCCCGAGGCACGCAGTGGCCCGCGTTGGGGCCGTCGGGGACAGGTTCGGTCATGAACCGCTCGGGCGGATAGTCGAAGGCTCTGCCGAAACCCGGAATTTCGCGGGCGGAAATGCCTCGAGTGAGTTGCCAGACTTTTTCCGATATCGCGAGCAGTTCCTGCCAGGTCATCCGACGGCCGGTGACCTTATCGAAAAGACGTTCATAGTGTTCGGGCTCGAAGCCCAGTTCCATGTACTGAAGGCGGCAGATGCCCAGAAGATCGAAGAGTGGTCGGGTGTGCTGGCTGTCGACAACGTATTTGGCGCGGCCCTGGGGTGCGGATTTGGGCAGTTTCCCCCCCCCGCCGCCGGATGCGATCAGCTCGTGGACATTGGCAGCGGTCCCCGCCAGATCGTGGCCAAGAACCCATGCCCGGGCGTGATGAGCGCCGATGTCGCTGGTCATGTAGGCAAGCATCATCCCGGGAGCGTTGCGGCATTCGTATCCGCTCCACTCCAGCCCCTTGACCTGAATGGCAAAGGACGCCGAGCCCCGGCCGGTCTTTTGGGCCGCCGTCCGGACACCTTGGGCCAAAAGATCGCCAATACCCCTGCGACAGGCGATCTGTTCCAGAAGATAAACCACCGATTTCAGGTCGCCAAACCGCAACTCCCGCCCGATGGTCGCCTGATCCAGAATTCCCTTTTCGAAGCATTCGATGGCCCAGGAACAGACCACCCCGGCACTGATGGTATCAACGCCCAACTCGTCGCAGACATAGTTGGCGTATGCCACCTCGGCGATGTCTCCAAGCATGCAGTTGCCGCCCAGAAGAGCGATGGTCTCGAACTCCGGACCTTCCACATAAACGTCGCCCAGTCCTGTTCGAGCCCTGCCGTATTTCCCGCAGGGTGTGGGACAGCAGTAGCAGCCCTTGTCGGTGATCTTAAGTTCCCGCAGAATGGCCTCGCCGTTGATGTCGGAATGTTTTTCCCAGTAAGAGGTACTGAAATTTTTGGTAGGGAAGGCACCCACGCGGTTAATCCAGTCGGTGATACCGGCAGTCCCCTCGGGCGTCCACCCCGTGAATCCGGGCTTGGCCCTGACGGCCCGGTAGGCATTCTTGCCTTCCTCATAAAGAGCACGGGCATCGCCGACTGGGATGTCGCCAGTCCCTCGCACGGCGACGGCCTTGAGATTTTTCGATCCCAGGACTGCCCCGATACCTACCCGCCCGGCCTGGCGACCAAAGTCGTGGGTAATGCAGGCGAAGACCACACCGTTTTCACCCGCCGGTCCAATGGTGAGAATCTGAAAGTCCCCCCCCAGATCTGCCTTGAGCTTCGCCTCAACGCTCAAAGACCCCATGCCCCAGTAACCTTCGGCGGATCGGATCTCGACCCGATCATCATCGATAACCAGGAGACTGGGAGACGGAGCCCGTCCGGTCAGGACGAGCATGTCGTACCCGGCGTATTTGAAGGCCGGTCCGAAATGGCCACCCATATTGCTGTCGCCGTAGCCGCCGCTGGCTGGAGATTTGCATCCAAAATGGGTCTTCCCCGACGCGGGTAGAAAGTGTCCGCTCAAGGGGCCCGTAGCCATCACGAAAATATTTTCAGGCCCCAAGGGATCGACCCGGGGAGGCAGTTCATCAAAGAGCGTTTTAGCCACAAAACCTCGACCACCGATGAACTCTTCGGCCATCTGTCGGGACAAAGGCGTCTTTTCCACCCGGCCGTCGGCCAGATAAACCCGCAGCACGGTTCCCGCGTATCCGTTCAACATCACCATACCTCCTTTATGCCGCCACCAGGGCCAGCGCGTCCCTGGGACAAATCTCCACGCATTCCTTGCAGAGCGTACATTTAATCGGAACATCCAGGCTTGGATGGGTATACATGACCCCCCGAGGACAAGCCTCGACACACTGGAAGCAGGCGATGCAGGACGCTTCATCCACCCGGAAAACGCCGTCCGTCCTCACAATGGCGTCCACAGGACAGGTCTCGGCACAAACACCACACTGGTCGCACAGCATGATGTCATAGGTGCCGGGATCGGGAAAGCGACCTCGAATCGTCAGCGCGCTCAGGGCAGGATTGACCCGACCGTAATTGGCCATGGCACAAGCCAGACGGCAAGCGGTGCAGCCGGAACAGCGCTCGGGTATTGCCTTAAGTTTCATGTTTGCGATGCTCTCCTTTAAAGCAACTTTCGGCTTTTGGTATGGCGACCGGAAAGCGATTCGAAAGTTGAATCTTGAATTTAAGGTTGTAACATTCTCCCCAAGAAATATATTTTTAATATATTTTTAATATACAGACGTCAAGCACAAAATGCCCACATCGCATTTTGTGCTTGACATCCGCAGTTAACTGTATTTTATATATTCTAAATATATTTATGATATATTTTATTGCATACTGATCGCCATACAAGTTCTTCGGGATGAAAAAAGATGCCTAAAAAACCGTCTCCGTCCACCCCCCTCAGCGAAATCGCATATCAACATATCAAAGACATGATCGTCACCGTGAAACTCCGACCGGGCGAACAAGTCGACGAAGGCGGGCTCGCCGAAAATCTCTCCATCGGACGAACACCGATCCGAGAGGCGCTGTTTCGCCTCTCGGCGGAAGAATTGCTCCAGGTACGCCACGGCCGCGGCTTTTTTGTGCGGGACCTGTCTTTGAGCGATTTGAAGGATCTCTTCGAGGCCCTTTTGCTCCTTGAACGATCCGCAGCGGCCCTGGCCTCCCGTAGAATCACTCGGGAACAGATTCGAAGCCTCGAACGCATCAACGCCGATCTCAAAAAGGCATGGCAAAAAAACGATTTCATGGAAGTTACCCTGCATAACAGTCGATTCCATCGAGGGATGTACGACGCAGCCGGCAACGCCTTCCTCAATTCCTACCTCAACGCTTTGCAGAACCAGTCCCAGCGTCTGGCTTATCTCTGTTTCAGCAGGCCCTCGGTATCCATCGACCTGGAATCCCACGCACAACATTCCATCCAGGACCACGCTCGCCTGATCGAATGTGTTGCAACTGGCGACGAAGCTGGCGCAGTGAAGGCCGTCACCGACCATATCCGGCTTTTTCAGAAGCGGGTAAATGATTTTGCCACGCCCTCGGTCATAGACCTGAACATTCCGGTGTAAAGTTCCATGGGAAGCAACGCTTGACGCCACACCACAAGAGCGGCCAGACAAAATACAGATTGGATCGACAGGCCAACCCGATACCAAAGAAAGGACAAGGTTCATGCGCAGAATTCTGACACCCGACCATCTCAATGAGACCGCCGACGCCGTCGTCATCGGCGGCGGCATCATCGGTGTGGCGACGGCCTTCTGGCTCTCCAGGGCCGGTCTCTCCACCATCGTCGTAGAAATGAAAGACGGCCTCTCGACCCTGACGACCACCGCCTCCATCGAATCTTTCCGTGCCCAGTTCACCGAACCGGCCATGGCCGCTCTGGCCAAGGAATCCATTGCCGTGTGGGAGAACTTCGCCGAGGTCACCGGGCTCGAGGGATATGAAATCGACCTTCATCACGGCGGTTACCTGTTCTGCACGTTGGAAGAAAAAATGATCGATGCCGTCAGAGAGACCGTTGCGGGATACCACGCCGTCGGCGTCACCGACTCCGAGTTTCTGACCGGCGACGAGGTGCTCAGGCGATACCCCTGGATCTCTCCCGAGGTGAAGGCCGCCGCCTTCCGGGCGAAGGACGGCTGGTTCTCCGCCCACGAGGTCACCCAAGGCTTCGCCCGAGCGGCTGAAAAAGCCCGGTTTTTCCTTCGGACCCGGGCCACGGACATCGAGCGGGATGAAAAGGGCGTCTCGGCGGTCGTCACCGACCGGGGTCGGATCCAGACCCGCGTCGTCGTCAATGCCGCAGGCCCTTTCGCTATCACCGTGGCCCGATGGCTTGGGGTCGAGCTGCCCATCTACCAGATGCGCCGCCAGCGGGTCTTCGTCGCGCCCCACCCCAAGATTCCCCAAAACGCCCCCTTAACCATCGATCTCGAGAACGAGTCCTACTGGCGGCCGGAAACCGGTGGCGCCCTTCTGGGCTGGCACGATCCCGAGGAGCCCAAAACCGAGCCCCTGGAGGATCCCCAGGGCGACTGGGACTTTCCCGCCTTCAACCTGGAAATGATCTCCCGCCTCAGTCCCTTCTGGACCGAGATCATCGACGACCTGACCAAGGACGGCCTCTCCGTCTACGCCGGGCAGTATGTCCACTCCCCCGACGACCAGCCCATCATCGGACCGGTGGAAGACATACCGGGATTCTTCCTCAACTGCGCCTACTGGCCGGGCGTCATGCTCTCGGCCGCGGCCGGCAGATGGACCGCCGATCTCATCCTCGGCAGGATGAAAAACACGGACAATCCCCTTCGCCTCACCCGCTTCGACGAGGGAATCAAGGCGATTCGAGGATCCTTTTTCAGGGGCCAGCATTGATGCGTCCATAATTTACAGACCACATTAATCGATATCTCAGCCCCGAACGAAATAATGGCGCTTAACACGAGGTACCTCGTGTTAAGCGCCATAGAACAATAGATCCGCGAAAATACGGCATGATTTTTGCTTTGCCATTTATCTTTGCTGCCGTCGACGGTTCATTCAGGGAGCACGCGACGGCCTCGGACCTCCAAGGGGTATTCGGGCTGGTATCTCTTTCGAGAATCGAATCGCCAAGGCCGCAGCCCGTGCCGGTCGGAAGCCATAGCATTCTGCCAACCCGAAATTCGAGAGGGCCCTTGAAGCTGAAAAAAGCCAAGACAATCATGGAAGGCCACCGGGAAACATCAATGATGTGGGGGTATCTGGCGGTCATAACAGCGGCGGCCTGCTGGGGCACCTCAGGAATCTTTATCAAGCTCATCATGACGCAAATCGATATACCGGCGGCGTCGTTGGCCTTCTGGCGAGATACCGTTGCGTTTCTTGTCTTTTCCTGCATGTCAGGCTTGTTCAGGCGACACGAGCTTCGGATTCAGAAAACCGACCGCCCCTGGCTGGCCATGATGGGTATCAGCCTGGGCCTGTTTCATGTCAGCTGGAATTTGGGAATTTTTCTCAACGGCCCAGCGATCACAACAGTGCAACAGGCCGCCATGCCGGTGATTGTCATCGTGGTTGCTCGCATCGTCTGGCAGGAGGCTTTTACCGTCCGGAAAATCGCCGCCGTCATTCTCATTATCACCGGCACAATCCTGGTATCCGGAATGATATCCTCGGTGCGAAGCGATGTGACGGCGGCCGGCATTGCCGCGGGCTTCTCTGTCCCGGTGACCTACGCGGCATGGAGCATCTTTGGAAAACAGCTCAGCGGCCGATATGCCCCTGAGGTGGTGCTCACCTATGCCTTCGGGGTCGCGGCGTTGGTGCTTCTGCCTTTTCAGTTTTTCATGACAGCCCCCTTCCCCGCACCGCTCCAGACGTGGCTTTGTTTCACCGGCCTGATCGGACTGTCCACCGTCGCCGGTTTTTTGGCCTTTGCCTTCGGGTTGAAGCATCTTCCAGCCGGTGTTGCCACCATTCTGGTGATGTCCGAAATTCTGTTTGTATCGGTATATTCCTATTCCCTCTGGGGGGAAATGATGACCCCCATCGAGAGCACCGGGGCCGTGTTGGTCATGTGCGGAGTTATCGCCCTGCTGGAGCGGCGCAAATTGCGGCTGGCTGAAGATTGATCTCAACGGCGAACGCATGCTGTATCGGCGGCCTTGCCCGCCCAGATTGTCATTCACATCAAAAAGAAAAGGAATCGCTGCAATGAAAATCCTCCTGGGTTATGACGGATCTCCTGCCGCAATGGACGCCCTCAAGCTGGCGGTCAAACACGGCAAAGCCTTCAATGGAACGGTTTACGTTGTCCATTCGCTTACAGGCGGCGCCGAGAACAATGAAGAAAAAATCGCTGTTGCGGAAAATCAACTGGCTTTTGCGAAAGACGTCATTCAAAAAACGGGGGTCGCCTGTGAGACGCATCTGCTGATTCGCGGACTCCCCACCGGGGAGGATATCGTTCGATTTACCGAAGAAAGGGAGATCGATACGATCATCATCGGGGTTCGGCGCCGAACTCAAGTGGGAAAACTCCTGTTCGGCTCCACGGCAGCGTATGTCATTCTAAACGCCCCCTGTCCCGTCATCACCACGCGGTAAGTTCAGCCGCGCTCGTGGACACCGGACGTTGCCCTATCGTTTCCAATGGGTGCTTCCCCCCTGAAGCCCTGAGAACCTTATGGGCCGGCTGGCCACCAACCCATAGGTTGTGTGAAGCTTTCAATATCTTAATCAAGGGCATGACGGTCATTGAAATAAATGAAAAATATTTTTCATTGTTGCTGCAAATTTTTCAATCACTGAAAAATATTTTTCGTTTTGCATCGTCCTGCGGCGGCAGGCATGCCGATAAGAATGTCGCAAAGATAATTTTAGAAAAACAACTTCCTTTATTAGATGGTTATATCGCCTGTAATAATATACCGAATAACCACTGAACGCCGTTCACTGATTTCGGCACGCTTATTGCTATTATTGTGACGGATGTCGGGTTTTCAGCGGAAAACCTTTCACGCCGTGGTCTAACCGTATCACAACCCACTGGAGGAAAAAAATGAGAAGACGATTTTGGTCCGTAATCCTGATTGGAACCCTGGCCTTCGCCCTGTTGGCGGCGCCTGCAACTGCCGCCGAAAAACTCCTGAAAGTGGGAGTCCTGGGCCCCTTCACCGGTCCGTCGGCCAAAAATGGCGCTGAATTCAAAGCGTCGGTGGAGATGGCCATGGAAAAAATCAGCTACAAGATCGGTGACTACAAGATCGAGTTGGTCTGGATCGATTCCCAATCCGATCCGGCCAAGGCGGCTAGTGCTTATGCCGAAGCAGTCGAGCGCATGGGTATTGAATGCGCCATGCAGAACTGGCACAGCTCGGTGGCCGTGGCTGCCATGGACGTAGCAGCCCAGTATAAGATTCCCCACTGGTTCGGCTTTGGGGCCACGGAGGTGGTCAATGAAAAATGGCGAAGCGATCCGGCCAAATACAGTTACTGGGGGGGCAAGGGGTGGCCCGTTCCCGCCAAAATGGCCGTCGGTTATGTCGAGTGTCTCGCCAACGCCGTTGAGAAAGGACTCTGGAAACCCGCCAACAAGAAAGTGGCTGTTTACGGGGAAGACTCCGACTGGGGCCGCAGCCTGGGGGGCGCCCTCAAAAAGATGTTCGCCGACAAAGGGTGGGAGATCGTTTCCGAGGATTATTTCCCTATCACCCAAACCGATTTCTATCCTCTGCTGAGTAAATACAAATCCGCCGATGTCTCGGTTCTGGCTGGAACCTCCACCGCAGCCCCCACCATGACCTCCTTTGTCAAACAAGCCAGTGAAGTCGGCCTCAAATCGGTTATCATCGCCGACGGTCTCGGCTGGATGGGGGATTGGTACAAGATGGCCGGCCCCGGCTCCAACGGGGTTCTTGACATGATTCCCCAGCTTACGACGCCCGAAGCCCAAAAATGGGCTAAGGATATCCAGGCCAAGTACGGCTTCAACCCGAGCCCTTCGGCCGGCGGCCTCTGTTATGACGGCACCAACATGTTCATCAAAATCCTCAATCGTACCCTGGAAAAATACGGCGAGATCAACAAAGAGAACATCCACAAGATTTTCGTCGAGGAGGTTCAAACCGGCAAGCTGACCTTCAGCAAGGCCGACGGCGCTCTCATCATGAACGAATACCGCTACACCGCCGAATCCGTGCCGGATCCGGTGGTCGGCAAGGATGCCTACTACTTCCCGGTGATCCAATACGCCGAAGGCAAGGGCGCCATCGTCTATCCCGAGGACTGGAAAGAGAAGGATTTCGCACCCAAAAAATAAGGCTTGCGTCAGCGGGGGCCGGACGATTTCAACCCGCCCCCGCTGTTCATCCTCCGGACCGGAACGACAGACGAAAACAGAAGGCCGACATGAATATTTTAGAGACAAAGCAATTAACCAAGCGATTCGGGGGCCTGGTGGCGGTCAATGCAGTTTCCATGCACGTGGAAAAAGGAGAGATCGTCGGTCTCATCGGCCCCAACGGTGCCGGCAAGACGACCCTCCTCAATGCCATCGCCGGCCTCAATCCCCCTACATCGGGACAGGTTTTTTTGGGTGGCGAGGAAACCACGGGGCTTTCACCGGATCGGATGTGTCGCCGAGGACTTTCCCGAACCTTCCAGATCCCCAACCCCTTCCCCAAAATGACAGTGCTTGAGACCGTCATGTGCGCCACCATCTTCGGGAATCGAAAGGGGGCAGTAGCGAACCCCGGGGTTCATAGTCGTGAGATGCTCTCCTTCGTGGAGTTTCCCATGCCCGAGCAGACCGTCTCCGAACAGCTCAACACGGTCCAACTCAAGCGCCTCGATCTGGCGAGGGCCCTGGCTTCTAAACCTCGGCTTCTGTTTCTCGACGAAGTCGCATCGGGACTGAGCGAGGGCGAATTGACCGACATCATGGCCGTGATACGGAAGATCCGGGAGAGCGGGATCACTATCCTGATGGTAGAGCACATCATGCAACTCATCATGAATCTGTGTGACCGACTCGTCTGCATCCAGTTCGGCACCAAGATCGCTGAAGGACCCACCCAGGAGGTGGCAAGGGACCCCAAGGTCACCGAAGCCTATCTCGGGGCCGAAGCCGACCAGTGCCCGGCCGTGCCCGAATAACCTCACCCTACGGAGAACCCCATGCTTCTGGAAGTCAAAAATCTCAACGCCGGCTATGGATTCCTGCAGATCCTCCGGGACGTGTCGATCCACATCGACGTGGGAGAGTATGTCTGCATCGTCGGCCCCAACGGGGCTGGGAAAAGCACCACCATGAAGACCATCGCGGGGCTCATCACGCCCACAAGCGGCCAGATCCTCTTCAAGGGCGAGCCCATCCACGGCATCGGCGGGCACCAGGTCACCCGGAAAGGCATTGCTTTCGTTTCCGAGGAAATGAACCTCTTCACCAACATGTCGGTTCAGGAAAACCTCTTGATGGGTGCCTATATCCTTGAGGACAAGGGCCTGATCAAAAGACGCCTCGACTATATCTACGACCTCTTTCCCCGCTTGAGCGAACGCAAAAATCAGCTGGCCGGCACCATGAGCGGCGGCGAGCGCAAAATGCTCGCCATCGGCCGGGGCCTTATGAGCAACCCGTCCCTGCTCATGGTGGATGAACCCTCCTTCGGCCTCGCCCCTCAGTTGACCGCCAGCGTGTTCGAATCCCTCGACACCCTCGTCAAAAAGGGGCTGACAGTTTTGCTGGTCGAGCAAAACGTCACCAAGACGCTCTCGGTCACCCATCGGGGATACGTCCTGGAAAACGGTCGTATCGGCCTGGCCGGAAAAAGCTCGGACCTGGCCTGCGATCCCCATGTCCGCAAGGTCTTTCTGGGCGTTTAAGCAACATCTCTGAAAAAAGGAAGAATCATGTCTGACCGTTTCATCCGCTGGTGCACTTCAGCGGCCGGCATCACAATCCTTTTGAGCATCCTGCTGGCCGTCTACGCTACCCTCGATCGGGGGCCCTATATCCTCGTCAACACCGCCATCACCGGGGGCATGCTCGCGCTGGTGGCCATCGGACTTGCCTTGCTTTTGGGGGTTATGAACGTGGCTTCCTTCGTCCACGGTGAATATTTTATGATGGGCACCCTGGTGGCCTATTATGTCTTCACGCCCCTGCAGAATTATCTCAACGCGAACCCCAGTCAGACCCTGGCCATGGTCGCCCCCATCATCGCAATTCTGGCGGCCGCAGCTACGGGCGCCGGCGCCGGCGCCTTGACCGAAATCATGGTCTTCGCCCCCATGCGGCGCCGCAGCCGGGAAAACTGGGTCATGAACTCATTTCTTCTCACCGTCGGCTTGGCCGTGCTCCTCATCAACGGCCACCTCCTCATCTTCGGCGCCGACTTCAAGGGCATCGTCCGCTACTGGTCCGGCGCGCCGGTCACCATTATGGACGTCTTCATCTCCCGGGACCGGCTCTTCGCCTTCCTGATCTCCATCCTCGTCATCCTCGTCTTCTGGATCTTCATGCGGACCACCCGAATAGGACGCGCCATCAGGGCCGTCTCTCAGGATGAAACCGGCGCACTCATGGTCGGCATCAATCTGAGCGGCATCCTTATCTTCACCATGGCCTTGGGCTGCGCCCTTGCGGCCGTGGCCGGCGCCAGCCTCCTCTTCCTCTATCCATCCTACCCCACCGTCGGTCTCGAAGCTCTTTACATGGCCTGGTTCATCGTCATCCTCGTGGGGCTCGGCAACATCATCGGGGCACTCATCGGCGGTTTCATGGTCGCTCTCCTCAAAGTGGTCACCGTCGAATACATCGGCTCAGGCTGGGACTTCGTCGTCCCCACCGCTCTCATCATCCTGGTACTCATATTCAAACCCAGCGGCATTTTCGGCTCGGGAGTCCGGGGCGTCCTCGACAAATAGACTTTAGGAGGTTTGCGCGTCATGAATCGATTCGATAAAGTTCTCAAACAATTGAACCTGACCCCGGCTGGCCTGCTCGGGCTTATTATCCTGGCGGTTCTGCCTTTTGTGCCGCCCTTCAACCAGGAGTACCTGATCCGGTGGCTCATCGCCGCGGCCTTCATTGCCGCCGGGGCCATCACCTTCGATTTCACCGCCGGATATATCAACATCGTCAACTTCGGGTACTACGCCATCCTGGGGTTCGGCGGCTACACCTCGGCCATCCTCGCCGTCAACCTCGGCGTGCCCCCTTGGATCGGCATCCTCTGCGGCGCCCTCACTGCTGGCCTCCTGGGTTTTCTTACAGGTCTCTTGACCCTCCGCCTTCGGGGCATATTCGCCGCCGTCATGGCCTGGTTCGTCGGTCTCGCTCTCATGGGGCTCGCCACCAAGATGGTTTGGCTCACCCGCGGTCCCCTGGGGCTGCGTACCCCCCGGCTTTTCGATACCGCATCCAACGTTCCCTACTACTTTCTGATCCTGGGGCTCATGCTCGTCAGTTATATCATCTGCAGCCGGATCGTCTCATCCAGGATCGGCATCGCCTTCAAGGCCATCGGTCAGAACATGGACGCCGCCAGGACCTCCGGCATCAACCCGACGTTTTACAGGATCATCAACTTCACGCTTTCATGCACCCTGGCGGGGCTTCTTGGCGGCTTTTACGCCCACTACTACGGCATCCTCACCCCCGACATCATGCACACCGCCAAGACCGTCGAGGTGTTGGCCGTCGCCTACATCGGCGGCCGGGGGAGCCTATGGGGAGGGGCCGCCGTTGCATTCCCCTTCATCCTCGCCATGGAGCTCGTCCGCTCAGGGCTCTCCAACCTCCCGGGACTGAATCTCATCATATACGGGCTGCTCCTCATCTTTGTTATGATCTACTACCCCGGCGGATTCGCCAAGTTCTTCGATGCCCATATCCGGCATCCCAAAAACCGCGCCCTCAATTACTTTATCAACGGCGCCCCGGCGAAGACATGAAACGCTTCATCGGCCGAACCGTTTGTCGCGGCGGCCTTTCGTGGAAGCGATTGTTAACGATTCATCCACTGCGTACTCTGTTGTACGATATATTCAGCAACTAAGGAGATCAAAGAATTATGAAAACACATGCGAGAGTCGTTGTCATCGGAGGCGGCGCCATCGGCGTCAGTGTCGCTTTTCATCTGGCCAAATACGGATGGAAGAATGTCGTCCTCATCGAAAAACACGAACTGACATCAGGTTCTACCTGGATGGCCGCAGGTAACTGCTCATTTTTTCACAGCAATTACTACGCCACCCAGGTCAATATGAAAAGCATCGAAATCTACCAGAACCTGGAAAAAGAGACGGGCCAGTCCGTGGGGTGGCACACCACCGGCTCTATCCGAACAGCCGATAACCCGGGCCGCATGCAGGAGCTGGGATACGTTTATACCATGAATCGCTGCCTGGGCCTCAACGTCGACTGGGTCACCCCCGAGGAAATGGCCAAGCTGCACCCGCTGATGAATGTGGACGGGTTTCTGGGCGGCCTCTACTGGCCGGATGACGGGGACGTGGATCCAAACGGCATCACACAGGCCATGGCCATCGGGGCCAAGAAGCACGGCGCCGAGCTCAACACGCATACCCTGGTCACCGGCATCGACCGGACGCCAGGCGGCGAATGGGTCGTCCACACCGACAAGGGCGACATCACCTGTGAGTGGGTCGTCAACGCCGCGGGCCTCTGGGCCCCCCAAGTGGCGGCCATGGTCGGCATAGAGATCCCCTCCATCGCCGGGGAGCATACCCACATCCTCTTCGAGGCCATCGACGCCGTGGAGAAAAGCCCGAAGATGCTGCCCTTGGTGCGCGACCCGGATCGCTCCATCTATATCCGTCAGGAGATGGACAGCCTCATCCTCGGTCTGTATGAAAGCAAGGTCAAGCAGTGGTATCCCAAAGGCGTGCCCTGGGACTATGCCCAGACCGAACTCCAGCCCGACATTGATCACATCGCGGATTTTATCGAGCACGGCATTTACCGATTCCCCATTATGGGCGAGACCGGTTTCAAGCACGTGACCGCTGGCCCCATCACCTACACGCCCAACGGGGATCCGCTGGTTGGACCGGCCTATCCCCTGAAAAACTTCTTCCACGCCTGCGGCTACAGCTTCGGCATCACCCAGGCCGGCGGCATCGGCCACTACATCGCGGGATGGATCATGGAGGGCGAGCCGGAAATCGATCTCTGGCCGGTAGACAGCCGTCGTTACGGTTCTTACGCCAATTGGGCCTATAACCACGAGAAGGTCGAGGACACCTATCCCCGGCTCTACGCCATTATTTATCCCAACGAATGGCGATCAGCGGCTCGTCCCAACCGGACAAGTCCCATCTACGAATACCAGAAACAGGCCGGCGCTTCATTCGGCGACTATTTCGGCTGGGAATGCCCCAACTACTTTACCGACAACGCCGAAGACAGGTGCGAGGCCCCAAGCTGGAAACGAAACAACGCATTCGACTGCGTGGCGGCCGAATGCCGTCACGCCGCCGAACATGTCGGCCTCATCGATTTGACACGGTTCGCCAAGACCCGGATCAGCGGCACCGGCGCCGAGGACTGGCTGAACCGCATGACCTGTCAAAAAGTGCCGGTGAAGGACGGTCGCATCGCCCTCAGCCCCATGCTGAACCACAAAGGCACCTTCAAATCCGATATGACGGTAACAAAGGTGGCGGATGGCGAGTATTTCTGTGTGACCGCGAGCGTCGGCAAGCGTCATGATCAGCATTGGATGATCCAGAATTTGCCCGAGGACGGCTCGGTCCGGATGGAAGATCTGACCTACAAGATGGGATGCTTCGTCATCGTCGGCCCCAAAAGCCGGGAACTTCTCCAAAAAGCCAGTTACATGGATGTCTCCAACGCGTCTTTCCCCTTTGGGTCAAGCCGGGAAATCTTCGTGGGTCGCATCAAGTGCAGGGTCAACCGCATGAACTACGTCGGTGAGCTGGGCTATGAAATCTTTCATCCCATCGAAGCCCAGATCCCCCTCTACGAGGCCCTGACTGCGGCCGGCAACGACCTCAATTTCAAGATGATCGGAATGTACGCCATGGATTCCATGCGCCTGGAAAAGGGCTACATGGCGTGGAAAAGTGAGATGAACGTTCACCACTCCCCACTCGAGACCAATGTGGACTGGACGGTGAAATGGGACAAGAACTTCATCGGCAAGCAAGCGCTGCTCGATGAAAAAGCCAAAGGACTGTCCCTCAAGCTGGCCTGCATGACCATCGATGCCGAGGATGCGGATCCCTGGGGCTACAACGGGATCTACACCGAAGGACGACGCATCGGCATGACCTCCTCCGGTGGCTACGGTCACCGGGTGGGCAAGAGCATCGCTCTCGGCTACGTACCGCCGGAATTCGCATCCCCCGGCACCCGTCTCGACGTGGAGATTCTGGGGAAAATGCACCCGGCGGAGGTGGTCGCCATGCCGCTCTACGATCCCAGGAACGAAAAAATGAAATCCTGAGTGCAAAGGCCCCGGGGCGAAAAGACGGGCGCTCAGGCCCACACCCCGGGGCGTTGCACACCCGGCATCGACGAGGTGCGTTCATGCCGGACATACCCAGACATCAGAAAAGAGGAAGATACCATGCAAATCTATGTATGCGTAAAGCATGTTCCGGATACGGCGGCAAGCATCAAGGTCGTCGGAGAAAAGGCCTTCAACGATTCGACATGCAAATTCATCGCCAACCCCTATGACGAGTACGCCATCGAGGCCGCCGTTCAAACGGTCGAGAAGGAGGGCGGTGAGGTGGTCGTGGTGACGGTGGGGCCCGAAGCCGCCGTGGCAACCATGCGCGGGGCCATGGCCATGGGCGCCCACCGTGGGGTTCTGGTCAAGGTCGACGGCCAGTTCCTCGACAGCGACATCACCAGCCAGGCACTCAAGGCGGCTATCGAGAAGGACGGGACGCCGGACCTCATCTTCACGGGAAAAAGCGCGGTGGATACGGAAGGGTTTCAAACCCCGTATCGCCTCGCCGCGGCTATGAATCTGCCGGTGATCAACGAAGTGCTGAAGCTCACCGTCGGGGACGGCAAGGCTGTCGCCGAGAGGGAGATCGGCGCCGGTTCCCGCGAAGTCCTCGAGGCGGCGATGCCTTGTATCTTGGGCGCCACCAAGGGCCTGAACGAACCCCGCTATCCGAAATTCCCGGATATCATGAAGGCCAAAAAGAAGGAGATCAAGCAGTTCACCCTTTCAGATTTGGGGATCGACGCTGCAGCGGCCAAGACAGAGCTTCTCAAGCTGGAAGCCGTCCCGGAACGCTCGGGAGCTAAAATCATCGAGGGATCCACCCGGGAACGGGTTCTGGAGCTCGTCCGAATCCTCAGGGAAGAAGAGAAGGTTCTATAGCATCAACCACTACGAGGCCCTTTCGGTATGGAGGGCCGGGGAGAATCATCAAATGGCCAATATAGGTGTTTTAATCGAGATCGAGGGCGGCGAACTGAAGGCCACGAATTACGGTGTCCTCACCGCCGCTTCTGAACAGGGAAAGAACAATGTCTACGCCATCGTGATGGAGGGGACCGCGGATGCCGTCAAAGACGAACTTTCAGCCTATGGCGCCAGCAAAATAGTAACGGCGGCGGGCGAAGGACTCAAGGCAAGCCCGGACCTCCAGGCATCGGTGCTGGCCGCCGCGATTCAGGAATATGCCCTTTCGGGTCTCATCGGCCTGGCCAGCGCCCGGGGGCGGGATGTCTTCGCCCGTCTTGCCGCAGCCAAAAACCTGCCGTTGGCCTCGGACTGCGTGGCCGTCAACTTTGCGGAGAAGACCGTACGGAAATCTCATTTTTCCGGCAAGACCACAGCCACCATCCGCCTGAATGAGGACGTCCTGCTCGCCACCATTCGACCCAACGCCATCGAGCCGGTGGGCGCCCCCGTCGACGCCGAGGTGCTGAATTTCAGGCCTGAAGCGCTGGGGCCCGGCCGCGTCACCATCGTCGAAACGAAAACAGCCGGAACGGACAAAATGGATCTTACCGAGGCCGGTATCATCATCACTGGCGGCCGCCCCATCGGTTCAGCTGAAAACTACAAAATTCTCGAAGAATGCGCGGCCGCACTGGGTTCCGCAGCCGTCGGTGCCTCCCGCGCGGCCGTCGATGCCGGGTTCGCCCCCCATTCCATGCAGGTCGGGCAGACAGGGAAAACCGTCAGCCCCAAGCTCTATATCGCCTGCGGTCTGTCCGGATCGGTCCAACATTTTGCCGGCATGAAGACCTCCAAAGTCATCGTTGCCGTCAACACGGACAAGGATGCGCCGATCTTCGAGAAATGCGACTACGGCATCATCGGGGATCTGTTCGAGGTCATTCCCGAACTGACCAAGGTTCTGAAAGAAAAATAACCCATCGCCCCACGCCCGAGACGGTCGGCCGATCGCGGCCCGGCATACGGGTCAGCCTGGGCCGTGATCTTTATTTGAGACCCGAAAGTTCCCATATACGGACACGTTGTCGCAACTGGAGTGTGCCATGCAAAGCTACATCCTCTTTAAATCATTCATCATGCTGTCGGCCTTGGGAGTCGCGTTCACTATCTTTTACCAGAAGGTCAAGCGTCTTTATCGCCTGATGACGGCAGTGGACGGCAAGACCGAATTCAAACTGGATCGCGTCAGGGAGCGCATCGGGGTTATCTTCAAGGACGTACTCGGCCAATCCAACGTACGCCGGAAACCCCTTGCCGGCATCTCCCATATGCTGATTTTCTTTGGATTTTTGGCGGTTCAGCCCCATTCCGTCGAGCTCATGATCAAGGGCGTTTTTCCGGCCTTCGACGTCGCCCATCTGATTCCGGGTGTCTATGGCGCCTATCTTTATGTCGCCGACATCCTGGCGGCACTGGTATTGGTGGGCTTCGCCTACGCCATCTATCGCCGGACCCTCGTGCGGCCCAAATACCTGACCATGGGCCTCGATGCCAATCTGATCATTCTTTTCACCTGCGTCATCATCGTGACGTTTCTGTTCATCAACGCATTCCAGACTCTGATGCCCTCGTCCTTCGACTATGCGGCGATATTTCCCGTGTCGGACGCCCTGGTCGCTTTCCTGAACCTGGATCAGCTGACCCCGCAGCAGGTCTTCATCGGTTACGAGGTTTCCTACTGGATTCACATGACCACGATCCTGGGCTTTCTGGTCTACATCCCCGGCTCCAAGCATCTCCATCTTCTGGCGGCAGCGCCCAACGTGTTCCTGAAGCCGCTTCAGCGGGAGAAGGCCATGATCAAGACCGACATCGAAGACGAGAATGCCGAAAACTTCGGCCTGGGGAAAATCAGCGATCTGAATTGGAAGAAGGTACTGAATCTTTACGCCTGTACAGAATGCGGGCGATGCGAAGAACAATGTCCGGCGGCGAACACGGGAAAGCCTCTGTCGCCAAAACAGCTCATCCACGATGTCAAGGTCGATCTATTTCAACAGGCTGATCTGCTCCTGTCCAGCGATAAAAAAAACATCCGACCGATCATGCGGGAGCACTCTCCCATCACCAACGACGTCATCTGGTCGTGTACCTCTTGCCGGGCCTGTGAGAATATCTGCCCGGTCAACATCGAGCAATTGGACTTTATTCTCGAAGTTCGCAAACATCAGGTTCTGATGGAAGCCAATTTCCCGTCCGAGATGCAGGAGACCTTCACCAACCTGGAAAATCAGGCCAACCCTTGGGGATTCTCGGCCGACACCCGGGCCGACTGGGCCAAGGACATGGACGTTCCACTTATGAGCGATCGGCCGGAGGCCGAGATCCTCTGGTATGTCGGGTGCGCCGGCTCCTTCGACGACCGGGGCAAGAAGATCTCCAGGGCACTAGCCCGGGTGATGCAACGCGCCGGGGTGGATTTCGCGATTCTGGGACCCGAGGAAGCCTGTAACGGGGATCTGGCTCGACGATCCGGCAACGAATACCTCGCCCAAATGCTGATTCAGCAGAACGCCGAAGTCCTCAATCAATACAGCCCCAAAAAAATTGTCACTGGATGCCCCCACTGCTTCAACATCATCAAAAACGAATTCCCGCAGTTCGGTGCCGCATACCCGGTGGTTCACTACACGGAGTTTCTGCTCGATCTTCACAAGCAGGGACGCCTCGTACCCAACGGCAAGAGCGTGGGAGACCTCACTTTCCATGACTCCTGCTACCTGGGGCGATGGAACGGCATCTACACGGCCCCCCGGAACCTTCTGACAAGCATGAACGGCGGCGGACGCCTGGTGGAACTCGCACGATGCGGCGAAAAGGGCTTCTGCTGCGGCGCGGGCGGTGGGCGCATGTTCATGGAGGAAACCATCGGCAAACGCATCAACACCGATCGGGCCGAGGAGGTCGCGGCCTCGGGGGTGTCGACGGTGGCGGCGGCTTGTCCCTTCTGCGCCACCATGCTGGCCGACGGCCTCATGGAAATGGAATCCCAAATGGTCGTTAAAGACATCGCTGAAATCATTGACGAGGCCACGGCGTCAGCAACCGCTCAGGGAGAAAAACCATGACACTGGAAGAGAAGATCATCGGCATCCTCAGGGATGCGCGGGTACCTTATGAAATCTACAACCACGAACCCGTCTACACCAACCCGGCCATGGCCAAGGCGCTGGGCGTCTCGGAGGCGGAGACCGTCAAATCTCTGGTGCTGCTGACCAAAGAAAAGGAGATGGTTATCCTGGTGTTGCCGGGCGACAAAAAGGTGGACTGGAAAACAGCGGCGGCCGGCATCGGCACCAAGAAGGTCTCCTTCGCCAAGCCCGAGGTGGTAGCGGAAAAGGTGGGGTGTGAAGTTGGCTGTGTCCCGCCTTTCGGACAGATGACCGATCTGCCGATTTACATGGATGCGGAGCTAACCAAAAAGGACTACGTCTATTTCAACCCCGGCGTACACGACAAATCGTTCAAGATCAAAGCCTGGGACCTGAAAAAGATCAGTAATCCTAAAATGGTCTGACCGGTGCCGGGACGGCCTCGTCAACGGCCGTCCCGGAAAGTGCCTCCGCCGTCTTCTACAAAATCATGTTGAAAGTCCGTCCCGGCCGGGAATGTTTCGCGTTATCCGTGAATCGGTCGTCCGGCAGCCTTCAAAGCGGTTTCCCGTATAACCTCCGCCAGCGTGGGATGGGCATGGATGGTCTCTGCAATGTCACCCACCGCAGCTCCCATCTGAATCGCCAAGGTGGCTTCGGCGATCAGATCGGTAGCATGAGGCCCGATGATGTGAACGCCAAGCACCCTGCCCGTATCCGTATCGGAAAGGATCTTGGCTTGACCCGAAATCTCTCCGATAACCTGGGCCTTTCCGAGGGTCCGGAACAAGACGCTGTCGGTGCGGACCTGAAGCCCATCGATCGCGGCCTGGGATTCGGTGAGTCCCACGCAGGCCACCTCGGGAGTGGTAAAAATGGCGCCCGGGACGAGATGGTAGTGCATCCGCTTTTGGCCGCCCATGGCATTCTCGGCGGCAATCTCCCCTTCAGTGGAGGCCACATGAGCCAGCATGATCTTGGAGGGTCCGAGAATATCGCCGATGGCGAAAACCTCGGGAGCGGACGTACGCAACTGATCGTTCGCGATGATCCAGCCCTTATCGTCGGTCCGAACCCCGACGTTTTCGAGGCCGAGATCCACGGAGTTGGGCTTCCGGCCGATACAGACAAGCATCTTTTCGACCTCGACCGTTACGGATTTTCGATCCTTCTCCGAGGGAGATTTTAAGAACGGCGACGAGCCGATGTTTACCCTTAGACCGCCGTCAATCTTTTCGTAACCGTCCACAGTCTTGTTGACCATGAAAGCGATCTTTTTCTTTTTCATCTCTCGTTGAAGGGTTTTGGAGCAGTCCTCGTCCACGGACGGCAGGGGAAGGAGGCGCGGCATGGCCTCCACCACCGTCACGCGGGCACCCAGACCCGAGAGCATGCAAGCGAACTCGCAGCCAATGACACCGCCGCCGACGATCAGGATCGATTTGGGTACCGTCGTAAGCGAAAGGGCATGATCACTCGAGAAAATCCGCTCTCCGTCAAAAGGCAGGGCGGGAATATCGAGGGGTTCGGTTCCGGTGGCGATGATGAGACGATCCCAGGCGACCTCGATTTCCGCGGCTTTCGCTTGGCGAACGGCCACAAGACCCGGCTCTTTGATATAGGCATCCCCTTTTATATGACGAATGTTGTGATGCTTGAGCAGATCGAGGATCCCCTTGGCCTGGGTAGCCAAAATCTCGCTTTTCCGGGCCATGAGACGGTTCATATCGACCCGGGGTGCCCTATCGACCTGGATGCCGAAGGTTTCTGCCCGATGAAACGTTTCCAGAACCGCCGCCGTCTTGATCATGATCTTGGACGGGATACACCCCCAGTTCAAACAGGTGCCGCCGACGTTTTCCCGCTCGACCACCGTGACCGCCGCACCCAGCTGGGCAGCGCGCACCGCCGCCACATATCCGCCCGGTCCGGCACCAATAACGGTTATTCGTGTTGTCATAACCCCTCCTTGTCTCCTGAATGATTTCAGCCGCACCCGCCGAACCCGCCGAATGCGCTATGGTTTCGACTATAACTACCGATTTAATCAATTATTGACAATTATTTTTATGTTTATATCAATTTTATTGGTATTTTTTTTGAATATCGCGTTTTGATTGTCCATGGTTTTATTCTCGTTCAGATAAAAACCATTTTGGCTTAAAATTATAAAATCGCATAAAATCGATGTCAGATTTTACGGATTTTCAAAACAATATAAAATAATATTGACATAAACATCAATTTAAATCTATATGCAAAATAAAGATCCCCGATCATCGAACCGAATGCAATCGTCAGAAGGCGATCATCAACAGCAAACCATGTCGGAACGGCACCGACGGCCCATCCCGACACCGGCTGCCATAACATTCGACAGTAGCCGTTATCCGATCACTTTTTTCCAACACGCTAAGGAGAGACACCATGGGAAATCACCCCAAAAAAACCCTTCTTCACGGTTGGCATACTGCACATGGTGCCAACATGGCCAATTTCGGCGGTTATGAAATGCCGCTGTGGTACGCGTCGGCGAAAAACGAACATCTGGCGGTACTGAGCCATGCCGGAGCGTTTGACACGAGTCACATGGCATCCCTGCTGGTCTCCGGAACAGGCGCCTTCGAACTGCTGCAGAAGTGCTTCACCAATGACATGTCGGCCTGCATCGGACGGGACAAAAAACCCCTCTTCCCGGGTCGCTGCGTCTATGGCGCGTTTCTGAACGAAGAGGGCGGTGTCCTTGACGATGCCATCATCTTTCACATCGACTGGCATCAATACATGGTCGTGGTCAATGCGGGTATGGGAGCTCCCGTCGCGGATCATCTGTCGATTCACGCAGGAGAAGCGGACTTCCGAATCACCGACTTGACGGACCGTTTGGGGAAAATGGATGTTCAGGGGCCTATGGCGGGTCGGGTGATGAGAAAGGTTCTGAAATCACCCGAGTTGGTCTTCGACAACATGCCCTATTTCGCATTCAAGGGACATTTCGACACAGCCTCGCCCCAAGCCGATGTCGTCCGCCTCATTGACGGAACGCCTGTTCTGCTCTCTCGGACCGGCTATACCGGAGAGTTCGGATTCGAGATTTTCATTTCCCCCGAGCATTTTGTAAAGTTGTGGGCAATGGTGATTGAGGCCGGTGAAGAATTCGGATTGACGGCATGCGGTCTGGCGGCTCGGGACTCCCTCCGCACAGGGGCCGTTCTGCCTCTTTCTCATCAGGATATCGGACCCTGGCCCTTTATCAATACGCCGTGGTCGTTTGCCCTTCCTTACGATGCATCGGGCCGGGGCTTCACCAAATCCTTCATCGGCGACGAGGCGCTCACCGCCATAAAGAGTCCGGAATTTACATACCCCTTCGCAGGCTTTGACCTCAGAAAAGTCACTCTGCCGGCGGCGGTACTGGATGTCGACGATACGGAAATCGGCACGGTCCTGACCTGCGCCACCGACATGGGTATCGATCGTTATCAGGACCGGATCTATAGCATCGCCAGTCCAGACCGGCCAGAGGCGTGCCGGATCAAAGGACTCTGTTGCGGATTCATAAAAGTAAAAAAACCGCTGGAAACCGGCACCATGTTGACGCTGAAGGACGCCCGCCGGACGATTCAGGTTCGCGTTGAAAAAGACATCCGCCCCAATCGTACTGCGCGTAAACCGCTGAGAGAGATGTTTTGAAACATCGTCGCCTTCAGCGGCGTTCCTTGTGCATAAGGCTAAAAAAAACAAAAACCGCCACACGGCACCACCGATCAAAAACCAATCATTATGGAAGGAGGACATCATGGCCAAAGAACTCAACGACATCATTCTGAAGGACGGCTATAAGTATGCAGAGGAGCATGAATGGGCCAAAAAGACAGGGGACACCGTCAAGATCGGCATCACCGACTACGCCCAGGACCAGTTGGGCGATATCGTTTTTGTCGAACTCCCAGAGGTGGATGCGGAATTCGGAAAAGGGGATGAGTTCGGAACGCTGGAATCGACCAAGGCCGTATCCGAGCTCTACATGCCCATGGGGGGTCGAGTCGTCGCCGTCAACGACACCCTTTCGGAAGATCCGGAGCGGGTCAACACATCGCCCTACGATGACGGATGGATGATTGAAATCGTCCCCGCCGACCCAGCCGAGTTCGACGCCCTGATGGACAGAGACGCCTACCTCGATATGCTGAAAGGATTGTAAACCATGAGATATTTACCGCACACCAATGAAGACGTGACTGAAATGCTTCAGGTGGTAGGGGCGGCAAACCTTGATGATCTCTTCTCGTCCATCCCCGAAGAATGCCGCTTCAAGGGCGAACTGAACCTGCCGCCCGATATGACGGAATGGGAGCTCACCGACCACATGACGGCATTGGCGGACCGAATGGCCAGCCCGCCGGGATATCGCATTTTCTTGGGAGCCGGCAGCTACCCCCATTTCATCCCGACATCGGTGCACTATCTCCTCGGCCGGTCCGAATTTTCAACCGCATACACGCCCTACCAGCCGGAGATCAGTCAAGGGACCCTCCAGGCCATTTTCGAGTACCAGACTCTCACCGCTCGCCTCCTGGGCATGGAGGTGGCAAACGCCTCCATGTATGACGGCGCCTCCGCCCTGGCCGAAGCCTTGCTAATGGCGATTCGGATCGAGCGGGGCAAAAAAACCACCGTGGCCGTATCAAAGCTGATTCACCCCCACTACCGGAAGGTGGTCCAGACCTATTTCAAACCCACCGGCTACCGGATCATCGAGCTTCCCTACCTGCCGGACGGATCCACGGACCTGTCCGCCGTCGACGAGATCGAAAACGTGGCCGCCATCGCGCTCCAATCCCCCAATTTCTTCGGGTGTATTGAAAATATCAAGGCTGCGAGCGACAAAGCTCATGCCCTTAAAGCTCTCTCCGTGGTCTGCTTCACCGAACCCTTGGCCTACGGCTTGTTCAAAAACCCCGGCAGTCAGGAGGCCGACATCGTCTGCGGTGAAGGCCAAAGCCTCGGCATCCCCCAATCCTTCGGAGGTCCGGGACTCGGTATGTTCGCGTCCCTCAACAAATACGTCCGAAACATGCCCGGACGCCTTATCGGCCAAACCACCGATCAGGACGGCAAGCGGGGCTTCGTATTGACCCTCGCCACACGGGAACAGCACATCCGCCGGGAGCGCGCCACCTCCAACATCTGCTCCAATCAGGGGCTCTGCGCCACCATGTCTACCATGTACATGGCTTCGGTGGGTGGCACCGGTATCCGTAAGCTGGCCCGGCTCAACCTCAACAAGGCCGAATACCTAAAATCGGAGCTTAAAAAGGCCGGCTTCCGGATGCCTTTCGAGAGGCCCGGTTTCAACGAGTTCGTCGTTGAATTTCCGAAAGGATTTGAATCCACATATCAGAAACTGGTCGGCAAGAAGATCGTTGCAGGCATCCCCATCGAATGCCACTATCCGGAACTGGCCGGCCACTATCTCCTGTGCGCCACCGAAACCCACAGCAAAGCCGACATGGACGCACTGGTAAAGGAGGTGACATCATGACCGAACGCGCAGGCACCACCGGCCTGATAATGAACGAGCCCCTGCTGTGGGAAAAGACCAAGCCAGGGCGAATGGGCATCTCCATCCCCAAATCCGATGTGGCCGCTGCGCCGCTGGATCCGGAGTTCGTGGGAGAGGGACCGAATTTTCCCGACCTCTCCGAAGTAGACGTCGTCCGACATTTCACTCGACTGTCGCAATGGAATTTTGGTGTCGACACCGGCATGTATCCTCTGGGATCGTGTACAATGAAATACAACCCAAAGATTCACGAAAAGATAGCCGCCCTCCCTGGGTTTGCCGGCGCACACCCCATGCTGCCGCCGGATCTGGCCCAAGGCATCCTTCGGATCATGTATGAATTGGAGCAGTTTCTTTGTGAAATCACAGGGATGGACGCCACCACCCTGCAGCCCGCAGCCGGAGCACATGGAGAACTGACCGCCATGCTGCTTTTCTACGCTTATCACAAAAGAAAAGGGGAAAAGCGAACCAAAATCCTGATCCCGGATACGGCCCACGGCACGAATCCCGCCTCCGCCGCCCTTTGCGGATACGCCTCCATCCCGGTGACCTCGGGTCACGACGGCGTTCTCTCCGTGGAGGCGGTTGAAGCCCTCATGGACGAGGAGACGGCCGGCATTATGGTCACCAACCCCAACACCTTGGGCCTCTTCGAGGAAAACATCCGGAAAGTAGCCGAGGTCGTCCACGGCAAAGGCGGTCTCGTCTACGGTGACGGTGCCAACATGAATGCCGTCATGGGCATCGTCAAGATGGGCGAAATCGGCATTGACGCCATCCATCTCAACTTGCACAAGACATTTTCGACGCCTCACGGCGGAGGCGGTCCGGGTTCGGGTCCGGTGTGCGTCCGGAAACACCTGGAACCTTTTCTGCCCGTTCCTCGAGTGATCAAGAACGGTGACGACTACGCCCTCCAGTACAACCGCCCCGACAGCATCGGAAAAATTCACGCGTTCCACGGCAATTTCGGCATCCTGATTCGGGCCTACAGCTACATTCTGAGCATGGGCCGACACCTGAAAACGGCCAGTCAGCACGCCGTATTAAGCGCCAATTATATCAAGGAACGGCTCAAAGATGTCCTTCATCTGCCCTATGACCGCCCCTGCATGCATGAATGCGTCTTCACCGACAAAAATCAGGAGGATTTCAAAATCACCACCCTGGACATGGCCAAACGCCTCATGGACTATGGCTTTCACCCGCCCACCATCTATTTTCCCCTCGTGGTCCACGGCGCCATCATGATCGAGCCGACAGAAACGGAACCCAAGGAAAATCTCGATCAGTTCATCGAAGCTTTCAAGGTCATCGTCAAGGAGGCAGCGGAAACTCCAGAATTGCTGAGAGAAGCGCCCACGGCTCCAAAAGTTCGTCGGCTGGATGAAGCCACGGCGGCCCGAAAACCCTGCCTCTGCGGATAACGAAACTGCGATACCAATATGGAGGGATGAATGGAAAAGCGTTTTATCATGACAGCCTTCGGTACGGATCGCCCGGGGATCGTGGCCGACGTAACCGAGATGATTTTTGAAACCGGGTGCAACCTGGAAGACACCACCATGACCCGTTTGGCAAACGAATTCACTTTGATTCTGATGTTTACGGGGCGGGGTGACGAACTCGAACAGACGCTCCACATGGCCTGCCGCCGACTGGAGCGGGAGAAGAACATTTCGGCATTCCTGAGGGTCCTTCCGAAAACCCCATCCCAGATTCCCCCGACGGGAACATTGCGGAAGGTGCACGTAGAGGGGCTGGACCATTCCGGGATCGTTTACAGGATCAGCCGATTCCTTGCGGATCACCAGGTGAACATTGAGAGCCTTTCCTCCTCGGTTCGCCCGTCGCCTGAAAGCGGTGCCGATATCTACAGTATGGAGATCATCGTTCAGGTGCCGGACAGCGTCACCATAGAAGCCATCGATCGAGGACTGGACCGCATCGCCAACGACTTGAACGTGGACATCACGTTCCAGTAGACGCTCTTCATCGTCGTCCGCCTGTCTGTGTTCAGCCTGCCGCCGGTTTCGACCTCCCGCAACCGGCGGCTTCTGCTCGCCCCATCTCGGCAGCCTTGAATTCCTATCACCCGATCCGGATGTCAATACAGTCCTCCCTTAACGAAATTGAATCTTCATCAAGCCGTCCAGCAGTTGGAAAAATCCCTGATTCTAAAAGCCTGCGGCAGGCCGGCGGCAACCGAACCCAAGCCTCGAGCCTCTTGGGAGTATCTCGGAGCGCCTTGTTTCGGAAGATGCCCACACCGTAAGCGTCTAAATCGCCCGGACCGGGCTAAAACGCCCACATATAAAATAAGCTATAATTTAAACAAATTATAGCTATTCATAGATTCCTTGCGGGCGATTTTTGCCACTGCCATTTTTCAATCTCCTTTTTTGCTCTCCAATCTAATCATCATATCCGATAGTTATGTTTATCCACGTTAATTGGCATCACACTTGCAGTCGCTTTCCGCCGAGAAAAGGATGTTGCGCCATACCGTTGATGCGCCGATGAATTGAAACCCCTTGTCCTCGGAGTTATTCGCTGTGGAACTCGTGAAGAACAAAGCCTCCGGAAAATACTTTGTCGTCCTTGATGACGACGGAAATGACGATTTTCTGGTCGTCACACCTGAAGGAAAGATCAAACGCCTTGAACGGCGCCTGTTTGGTCCCCGGAATATCGTCGACCCCCAAAAAACGCGCCGAATTCACAAGTTGACGCAAATGCAACTCGATAAATATTCAGAATACATCGATGAATAAAATTACGGAATTGCATTTTCAGGGTGTTTCGGTAGGTTCGTCCACCGACCTCAATTACAAAACAGTTCAATTTGAAAAGGAATAATCCTAATGAAGCAAGATCCCTTTGGAAACCTTACCGATTGGGGAACGGTTCTGGATCTCTTCGAGAAACTCGGAAAGAACGGCAACCTGACCGAATGTCAACCCGGTCTGGTGCGCATACTGCGGTACAAGGGGAACTGGCGACTTCGCGAGGAAGCGTTGAAGCGAATTGGAGAGATCCAAAATCCGTCCGAAGAACTGATTGCTCAGGTCATGACGATACTGACCGATGACAATATCTACTACGATGCCAGAATTCTAGCCAGCGAGGCCTTGGCTCAAATATTGAGAAACGTCGACAATGGATACTCACATAAAATCAGTATGGATGTGCGGAAAATCACCGAAAAATTGAGATCGACACCCCAGCCGCCGTTTTTTGAAAACGCTTTGAAGCATCTATACTCAGAAGCGACACGTTCCGGCATGATGGAGAACTGATCTCGCTACCGTTTACATCGGATGGCGGAAAGGCGATGCAGCAGAGACATTCCAGGGCGTCCCTCATGGGCAACCTTAACCATCGGACCGCTTTCGATTCGCCTTTACTTGCCCTAAGATTCACAGGAGACTATCGATGGCAAAAGCAGCTCAACAGCCTGAAACAGATTACACCGGTTACACCGACGATTGTCGATCGGAATATCTGATTCTGCGAGACATCCTGACATTGGGAAAACCATCGTCTTTGCGGTGTGACAAAGACCCGAATGATCACCCGCGGTCGGAAAATCCGGTCAAGGCCCAAGGCTTGTGCCTAAACTGCGCCGACCGGCACGTGTGCAGACACCCATCCCTTGGCCGGAATGTAATCTATTGCGAAAGCTACATTTGATGCGTCCGTAAAAAGTCAATTTCCAGACGGTTTCACAAAACGTTCAAAATTGGCGTTCGCGGATCCCGAGGAATGCAGGGAGCTTAGAGTACATGGCGGTGATGATGAATACGCGTAACGCAGATATCGGACTTTTTACGGAACGGTCCAATATCGACGAGACAAAGAACATGATCATCTGCAATTATAATATTCAACCCGGTTATGCCAAAGTAAGCAACCCCCTATACCAGAGTCCGGGGGCACCCTTATTTTGGGAGATGCCAAGGAATCCCCAAGGATGCTGACAACCAGCTTCATTACGGATCAAACAGCCCCCCCCGAAAAGATTGTCAAGAGCGAGAACACCTCACATCCTACACCCCCGAAGACAAACGTCACGATAGGGACCAAACGCGTCGTCGTCGTTCCCGGATACAGTATGGCCCTGGCTCAGGCCCAATCGGAGGCCAAGCACATAGCTGACCTTCTGGAACAAAACGGTAACGACGTTAAATTCGGTATTTATGCTGTGGCCGGTCGAATGCCGGGACATATGTACGTACTGTTGACGGAACTTGAAGTGCCTTACGAGAAAGAATATGGTGTGGAAGAAATGAATTCGAAGGCCAACGATCCGGATCTGATCGTCGTGGTCGGAGCGGCAGATTTTTTCAATAAATTTCAGGCGTTTTTCCACAAACCCCCATCCAAAAAGAATCTCCTTGACCTGTTTCCGTTGTTGAACGACTGACAGCGCCCAAGCCTAACAATGCCATTTTTTACCGGGGTGCCTCAAGACGGTCGCCTTTTTATCCGGCAATACTCGTCGCGGACAGGAACCTAAAATCCGCTGTAATTCAATGGTGCGTTGCGTTGGAATCAACAGAATTCTGCTTGCTCCCAAAGGGCTTCATCAGATAAGATGATAATAATAACATGCGTCAACGCCTTAATGCCGGCGCATATATCCGAAACCCAATGACCCTGAGACAGTTCGTCTAAATCGCCCTGATCCGTATTGCCAAGGCAATCGAGATAAACAACAACGGTTATGGTTCTCCCGCCCATTTTGAAAGGCACCTTCAACTCAAGAAAGGAAACCATCATGGCAGAACAGCATTCCCTACCCGTATCGCTTTCAGCGTGGTGGCGCCGGAGCGTTTTTCTGGTCTTTGTCGTCGGCATGGCGGTTTTGGGCTTCATGTCGGTCCAGGCCTATCGCCATGCGCCGCCGATTCCCGAACAGGTTATCGGTGCCGATGGCCAAACGATCTTCACCCGGCAGGACATTGAAGAGGGACAGGAAATTTTCCTGAAATACGGCTTGATGCAAAATGGGTCGATCTGGGGACACGGCGCTTACCTGGGGCCGGATTTTTCCGCTCAGTACCTCCATGAATTGTCCATGGATGCCGGCGAGGTTCTGGCCCGACGGAAATTCGACAAAGGCCTGGCCGAACTTGACAGCGAACAACGGCTTCTGATCGACGCCGCCATCCCTGCTCTCCTCAAAGAAAATCGTTACGATCCCAAAACCCGTCAACTGACCTTCCTGGATATCGAAACCGCCTCGTTTCAGCGTCAGCTCACCTTTTGGACCGATTATTTCAGCCGGCCGACCGGCAACATCGGACTACCGACCCGATATATCAGCAATTCCGAAGAGATTCGCCGGTTAACGGCCTTTTTTGCCTGGACCGCCTGGGCCAGCGTCGCCAATCGCCCCGACAAACCTTATTCCTACACCAACAATTTTCCTTACGACCCTATGGCCGGCAATCACCTGACCGGCGATGCGGTGCTCTGGAGCGCCCTTAGCGTCGTCATGCTGCTGGCGGGATTGGCGCTGGTCCTGGTGGCCTTCGGGAAATTCGACTATCTCGGATGGAAAGGCGGCCCTGAAGGGGGTTACCCTCAGCTTCTCGCCGGGGAACCGACTCCCGGCCAGAAGGCCACCATCAAGTATTTTGCCGTCGTCGCGCTGCTCTTCCTGGCTCAAGTCCTGATCGGCGGTGCGCTGGCGCACTATCGGGCCGAACCCGGAGATTTCTATGGAATTGATCTGGCCCAGTTCCTGCCCAGCAACATTCTGAGGACCTGGCATCTCCAGTTGGCTATCTTCTGGATCGCCACCGCCTATGTTGCCGGCGGCCTTCTGCTGGCCTCCTCCCTGAACCCTGAAGAGCCCCGTGGTCACGCAACCGGGATCCATATGCTCTTCTGGGCACTGGTGGTGCTGGTTGTGGGAAGTCTTCTGGGAGAATTGCTCGGCCTTCGTCAGATTTTTGGTTCCCTATGGTCCTGGTTCGGGCACCAGGGCTGGGAATTTCTCGAGTTGGGCCGATTCTGGCAGATCATCCTGGTGGTGGGCTTCAGCTTCTGGCTCTGGCTCCTATACCAGGGTGTCGCGCCCGCTCTCAAGGATCCGAAACGCCGGGAGATCACCCAACTTTTTTTGCTGGGGGCCGCCGCCATTCCGATCTTTTACCTGCCGGCCTTCTTTTTCGGGACCACCGATAATTTCACGGTGGTTGACATGTGGCGTTTCTGGATTATCCATCTCTGGGTCGAGGGTTTTTTCGAGTTGTTCGTCACAATTCTGGTGGCGGTCACTTTCTATCAGATGGGCGTCGTGAGGCGCATTACCGTGGTGCGGATCATCTATCTGGACGCGATCCTCTTCCTGTCGGGAGGGATCATCGGTACGGCCCACCACTGGTACTGGACGGGACAGACCAATTTCACCATGGCCCTGGCGGCCATGTTCTCGGCGCTTGAGGTGGTACCCCTCACCCTGTTGACCCTCGATGCCTGGGATTTTGTCAAGCTGACCGGCACCCCCACCGTCGAAGGCGTTGAAAAAAGAACCATACATCACAAATGGGCATTCTATTTTCTCATGGCCGTAGGATTCTGGAACTTCGTTGGCGCGGGTATCTTCGGCTTCCTGATCAACATGCCGGTGGTCAGTTACTTCGAGGCCGGCACCATCCTGACGTTGAACCACGGCCATGCGGCCCTTCTGGGGGCATTCGGTATGCTGGCCATGGCCCTATTGGTCTTGGGGTTGCGCCACGTGCTGACGGACGCCCAATGGGTGCTGCCGGAAAAACTGATCAAACTCTCCTTCTGGGGAATGAACATCGGCCTCGCACTGATGGTCTTAACCAATCTGTTTCCCGAAGGAATCCTTCAGATCTGGGATGTACTGGAAAATGGCTACTGGCATGCTCGAAGCCTGGAGTTCATGGGGCAGGAACGGATCCGGATGATGGAATGGCTCAGCATGCCTTCCCATCTGATTCTGATTCTTCTGGGGGCGATGCCCATGGCCGCAGCAGCCGTATGGACCTACCTGACCGTTCGGAAAGCGTGACGAGATCGCCGTCGGGACTCACCGAATGCCCAGATGTCCGGGAGCCCGACGGTATTTCAACAGGGGCGATTGACGATATTGTCCCAACAGCCTATTTTTCAATATATATCCACAACCTCTTCCCCCTCACACCATAGCACCGATGGAAAGGAGAATGGACATGGATCTCAGCACGACCTATTTGGGCATCCCGCTTCAAAACCCCATCATCATCGGCAGTTCCGGCTTGACCGATTCCGTCAAAAAAATCCAAAAAATCGAACAGGCAGGGGCCGGGGCCGTTGTTCTGAAATCGATTTTCGAAGAGGAGATCGTCTTCGAGTATGAGGATATCCTGAAAGAAGCCGAATCGCTCGGCATTAATACGGATCAGTTTGATTACTACGATTTTCACCTCAAGGGGAAAAAGCTGAACCGCTATATCGATCTCATCACGGCATCCAAAAAAACGGTGTCCATTCCGGTGATCGCGAGCATCAATTGCGTCTACTCCCACGAATGGGTCGCTTTTGCCCGCCGACTTCAGGATGTCGGCGCTGACGCCGTCGAACTGAACATGTTTTTTCTACCATCTGACTTGAGTCGATCCCATCAGGAGCTGGAGCAGATGTATTTCAACGTCATCGAGAAAGTCCTGAAAACCGTTTCCATTCCGGTCGCTCTCAAGATCAGCTATTATTTTTCAAGCCTGGGGCAGATGATCCAGAAACTCTCCCAATCGGGCGTTAGTGGTCTGGTATTGTTCAACCGTTTTTTCAGCCCCGACTTCGACATTGAGCATCTGAAAATAAAGCCCTCTTTTGTTTTCAGCACGCCAGCTGATCTGGCGGTTTCCCTGAGGTGGATCGCCATGATGAGCCAGCGGGTCAATTGTGACCTCGCCGCCTCAACCGGCGTCCACGACGGCAACGCCGTGATCAAACAGCTTCTGGCCGGCGCTCAGGCCGTCCAGGTCGTGTCCGCCCTCTATCAGAACGGGATAGATTATCTGCAGGAGATGATCGCGGCCCTGAAAAACTGGATGGCCGCGCACAAATATTCCCGTCTCTCGGATTTTCAGGGGAAACTCAGCCAGGCTAAAGCGGACAATCCGGCGGTCTATGAACGGGTTCAGTTCATGAAATACTTCAGTTGATTTCCGCGCCCTCCGCCGAGAATCGGCATTTGACGAACGTCCTTCCGAGGCTTACTTTCATCCCGTAAGGCGTTCCATATGGTTCGGAAAAACGCCAGAACGAAAAAAAGTGCTATGCAACGAGGGAAGGAGGCACTGTTATGAAGATTCTTTACGCTGTTCTGATAGCGGCAATGCTGACCTTGACATCGGGTGAGGTATGGGCCGATTCCGACACCGGTCACGGCACCATGGCAGGGGATATGGATCTGAAGAGATACGACGTTCGTTTCAACAGCCTTGACACCAGCGGGGACGGCGCACTCAGTTGGGCGGAGTACAACGCCCATTTCGCCGACAAGGACCGCAATATCTTTGACGCATTGGACACTGATGACAGCGGCCTTGTCGAACAGAAAGAATGGCACGATTTTAAGGCGGCCCACGGCATAGCGGGCCCCAAGAAAAACGGAAACGGCCGGTATCATCAGGCCGACTTGCCGAACCCGGCGCCTTATATGGTCCACATGGGGGAACTCGACAAAAACGGGGACAACATTCTCAGTCGAGAAGAATTTCAGAACCGATTCCCTCACTCGGACAAATCAGTCTTCGATGCCATCGACGTGAACCAGGACGGCAGCATCAGCCACGGCGAATGGATAGACTTCAAGACCGCCCACGGAAAGAGAGAGAATTATCATCACAAATCCGACGAATAGAGAGTCATCCCCACGACCAATGCCGCGATATCTGATGTCAGGTGCCGCAGAGTCACCCCTCAGACCGGAAGGCCCACCGTGATACGGCTGCTCACACAGGCATGGCAAGAGCCGGATCGCACCCGAGCCGCGTCTGAAAGAGACAGAACTCCGGTGATTCGAGACGGATCGTCCTCAAAAACAAAAATACGATGGATCTGTGAAAAAATCAACTTCCGGATGGCTGTCTCCAGATATTCAGCCTCTCCGCAGGATCGGACCGGCGAGGTCATGATGGCCCGGGCCGGAGCGCCGGGATCACGGCCGTGCTTGTAAGCCAGGACCAAGTCTGTTTTGGAAACAACGCCCACCGGCGCCCCCCGGTCGTCAGTGATCAGAACAGCGCCCATCCGATATTCCGACAAACCCTCCATCAGCTGAAATAAAGGCTCGTCCGCCCCATGAGAGTAGACCGACGCAGCCATGACCTCTTTCACCCGGAACCGAAGGATCGGATCGTCGCCCCCCTTGTCGGTCCGCCGTGATCGGCTGTACCTGCACTCGTGACAATATTGGTAAAGAATGCCGACGATGTCAGGATAGGCGATTACACCCACCGCCCCATCCCCGCCCCCCCGGACGTAAAGGCGGTGGACGGCGTGATGCCGCATCTGCTCCAAAACCGTCTCCAGAGTATCCGTCATCCGACAGAAGAGTGGGGGTGAAACCATGATATCCGACACCTGTAAATCGATGGGAAGGCCGGCGTAATAGGCCCCCATGATGTCCGCTTTGGAAACTACGCCCATGCAAGCCTCTTCATCAGCAACCAAAACCGCGTTCACCTTGAATTTTATGAGTCGATTGATGGCGGCCGCCAGATTGGCCTCCGGAGGCAAAGAGATGATCTGCCGCCGCATGGCCTCCCACACGGTCAACTCCGACAGAATGGTATTTTTTTGAATAATGCCCATGATCCGAGTCCTCTTGGGCCTGAAGTTCCACGTGGAACATCTTCAGATGGGTTGTCGTCGAGACAACCCCCATTGTATCGTCCCGTTACATCATCTTTTCGACCAGATGGTAAAACAGATCGGATATATAGACGATTCCCGCAATCCTATCGTCATCAACCACCGGTATGCGGCGGATATGCTTCTTGATCATGATGTCCAGCACCGCCATAAGATGGGTATCGGGTGTGATGGAGATGACTTCGGTGGTCATGATGTCACCCACGAGGATAGTTCCGGCGCGATGGCAGGCGTCGTCCACTAGGCCGACGATATCCACGTCATCCATGCCCCCCCAGATGCGGACATGCTTGGGTTGGATAAAGAGAAGAATATCATACATGGAGAGCATGCCGACCATGCGGCCGCTCGAGTCAGTGACGAGCATCCCGAATATCTTGCGACCCTCGGATTCGGTTGCTTCCTTGAAAGACCTGACCGCATCGGAAACAGTCATCTCCGCGGCAAGGGTGTGAAACCGGGGCGTCATGACATCTTTGGCGGTGACGTTCATGGTGGCTCCTGCCGAGTTGAATTGGATGTTGTGATCTGACACGGCAAGGTATCAAAAACCCCTTCCCCTGTCAAACACTCATGCCCCAAATTCCATATCAATTCTAATCCATTATCCTGAACAAGCTATCTTTCGAAGCATTTTTCTCCGCCATGACAGATATAACTCTTGATACGAAGGCGGTATTTGTATATTTTAATAAGTTTGGATGATAGGTTACGTTTTCTGTAACGACACTTTTTTAACCCTGCGACACCGTCATTTTCAGACGGTTCCCGAAAAACCGATCAAGGCTCAGATTTATAAACCCGGAAGGGTGCGGCGCACTGATCGGACGCCCCGGTGACAAGGAGTATGCGCAACTTGGGTAGCGAACTTTTTCGAAACCGCAAACCATGGAGGCTTACAAATGACCATAGAGACCAAAGAACAATTTCTGGAAAGGATGATGGCGGAAGAAAAGCCCAGGTGCCCCCATTGCAACCAGGAAATGAGCGTCTGGGAGGTTCCCCCCATCAACTACAGCGACGGACTGGGCTGGGGCGCTCCCTACCTATTCGTCTGTTTCAACGATGATTGTTCACTTTACAAACAGGGGTGGCAGAACATCGAGGACAACTACGGACATCTCGCCTCGTACCGATGTATCTGCTACCTGGGAGCCGAAACCTTCGAGTGCATGCCCGTCTTCAGCTCCGTCGGCGGCACCGGCCAAATCATCGATAACCAGGCCATGCTCCAGGAGGAGATGTTAAAAGAGAGCATCAAGAAGGGATTCTCAATCTTGGCAGACTGTTATGTAAATGAAAATACTATCGATATTCTCAGGCTGCTTCTCGATTCGAGTCAGCCGGCTCGGGTCCGTCTGAAGGCTGCCGAAATGATCGGCGACATCGGCCCCGTGGATGCCGTAGATGCACTGAAAAGCGCTCACTTCGGCAATGAAAAACTCCAGGAAACGGTCCAGAAGGCTGTCCAGAAGATCCACGAGCGCCACTTCACACGGGAATGTCCATTTTGTGCCGAAATCATCAAGAGCCGGGCAAAGATCTGCAAACACTGCGGCAAGGAGGTGGCGGGGCAATAATGTCCGCAACTCAGCCTATCTGGACGAGGTGTTCCCGAGAGACGGCATTCACCCCCCGAGGGCTCATGAAGAACGCTCATATCCAATCTATTGCCGCCAGCATCAAGCTTCGACGCCCCTGGGTCCGTCGACGGGCCGGGTGCTTTGTTGCGCGGTCCCGGCCAATTATTTTGGATTGCGGAAACGGCGTCCGGCTCCAGGGGGTTTACACCCTCCAAGCGAAGGGAAGCCGAGGAATGGTCATGCTCATTCATGGCTGGGAGGGCAGCAGTGAGTCGGTCTATATGATATCGAGCGCCGCACGCCTCTATGACCGAGGCTTCGATATCTTCCGACTCAACCTCAGGGACCACGGACCCACCCACCATCTCAACCCCGGCCTCTTCCACTCCTGTCGAATCGGAGAGGTGGTCGGCGCGGTCAAAGCGATACAGGAACGCTTTTCCCGTCGACGCTTCTTCTTGGGGGGCTTTTCCCTAGGGGGCAACTTCGCTCTAAGGGTCGCGGCCCGCGCCACCGAGGGGAATATTTCCATCGATCACGTTGTCGCCGTCAGCCCAGTTCTGAACCCACTTCGGACCATGGCGGTTCTCCAGAACGGACCACGGATCTACCACGACTATTTTATGAAAAAATGGCGACGATCCCTCGAAATCAAGCGTCGTTACTTTCCGGAGACGGAAGGGCTCGCCAATTTGTCCCGCCTCGGGACATTATGGGAAATGACAGCCTATTTCGCCCCGCGACATACCGGCTTTCCCAATGCCCGCGCGTATCTGAACGGCTACACTCTTGTTGGGGATGACCTCAGGGGCCTTGCAGTTTGCTGCCACATCATCGCCAGCGAGGACGATCCGATGATTCCCGTCGAAGATCTCCATCGGCTCCCTTCGTCCAACCGGCTCTTCATCGAGCGAACTCGCTACGGCGGACATTGTGGATTTTTCCAAAATCTCAGCTTAGACAGCTGGGCCGTCACACGGATGATCACCATCTTTACCCGGTCAGCAGAAGGTCAGTGTTTCTGAAGCCGTCCCTCGACATGCGAAAACCGACTGCCGTCGGACTTGCCTTCAGCCGAAAAGCGTATTCGCCGAAGCAGGATCAAAAATGTACTTCCCTGGCCTGAGGATGTTGCGCCCCCCTATCGATCCCTAAGATCCACGCCCTTCTGTTTTGGGAAATGACTCCATCCCGGGGAGGGGAACGGCCGGGCCCCTCCCCCCTGGACGACAGTCATACGATTGTCCTCGGTCATCTTGCCGATGTGATAGAGGGGGCGATTGAACCGCGCCAGAAATGCCTGAGCGACCGCCGCGGCCTTTGCTGGATCCACCGTGCATGCCAGCACATAATCCTCTCCCCCGGCAAGCGCATAGTCGGCGGCATCAAACCCAAAGCGGCTGCAGAACATCTTCAGATTTTCTGAAATGGGAAGACACTCTGCATCGATACAGACCCCCAGCCCGGAAGCACGGGCCACGTGTACGAGATCCGAACTGAGACCGTCGCTGATGTCGATGGCCGTCCGCACTGCTCCGGATTCGCTTAAAAACCGCCCTTCCGCCAAATGGGGTCGCGGGCGGTGGTGGGCGTTCAGAAGTTCCTTGAAAACATTCGAATCCGTCGAAAGGCGGTTCGTAAGCAGGTATAGCCCTGCCCGGCTGTCCCCCACCCTCCCGGTGACAAAAATGCAGTCTCCCGGCCGGGCGCCCTCTCGTTTAAGCATCTCCTCCTCAGGAACCGATCCCACCACGGCAACATTGACAACCAGATCCGACCGGGATGCCGTTGTGTCTCCCCCCAGGATGTTGACTCCAAATTCCCCGCACAGAGATATCATCCCTCGATATACTCCCTCGACATACGTCAGAGAGCAATCTCCGGGAACGGCGATGCTGACGAAAGCTTCCCGGGCGGTCCCTCCCATGGCGGCGATGTCGCTCAGGTTGACCGCCAAGGCCTTGTGCCCAAGATCCTCGGGGAGTGTGCCATTCCTGAGAAAATGGATTCCCTCCACCAGGAGATCGGTGGTAACCAACGTTATCTGACCGTCTGGCACGACAAAGGCCGCGGCGTCATCGCCGATGGCCAACCTGACGCCTTCGGGTCGAATCAGGCATCCCCGTTGAATCCTCCGGATAAAGCCGAACTCTCCGATATCCCTGAAATCCATCATGATCCCTCAATTCTGGCACCCTCACAAACCTTCTCCGGCGTCATCCCATACAAGGCGTCCAGCAGCCCAACCATAAAGCTGCCTGGCCCACCGGCCACCGCTGCGGCCATCTCGCCGGCCAGTCCAAAAACGGCCAAAGCGGTTGCGGCGGCGATGACAGGGTCGGAATCCACAGCGGCAAAAGCGGCAATGACGGCTGACGCCATGCATCCGGTACCAGTCACCCGCTGCATCAACGGATGACCGTTGGCGACGCGGATTTGCCGATGGCCATCAGTGACGACATCGAACGGTCCGGTGACAGCCAAGGTAACGCCCGACCTTCCGGCCAGCCCCTTCGCGCCATCGAGAACCGCTTCCATCGAATGGACGGCGTCGACCCCTTTGGTCCCTGGAGGGCTATTCGACTCGACATCGGAAAGTGCGTGAACTTCAGAAGTATTGCCGCGTACGATTCTGACGGCAGCCTCCTTCAATATTTTCCTGGCGGTGTCGGTTCTGAATCGGGTGGCACCGACCCCGACGGGATCGAACACCACGGGTTTTCCTTGGATAGCGGCCGCTTGACCGGCCATAATCATGGTCGGCACCCATTCCCGTGTCAGCGTCCCGATGTTCAGCACCAACGCCCCGGCCAGCTGGGCCAACTCCATCACCTCCTCCGGGGCATGGGCCATCACCGGCGAGGCGCCGATAGCCAGTAGGGCATTGGCCGTAACGTTCATGACAACGAAGTTGGTAATGTTGTGAATGAGAGGTGCATTCCTGCGGACGGCGATCAAATTTTCCGCAGCCCGATCTTTCAACGTATTCATTTCATTCGACCTCAACCAAGGGGCGTTGACGATGGCTTACATAATAATGTATAATGTATTTTAAAAAAATGACTCAAGCGTGTCAAGACGTCTTGGAAGAGCAAACCTGATTTCATTTTTATTCCGGAGACCATGATCCTGCAATGTGGGCCTATCGCCATGTTTTTTCGCCTTATGACACCCGATTTCAATTTTTCTTTATTTTTTTCTTGCATTTATTACCCTTATTTTATATGGCACTACTGAATTTATATCATGTGAGCGCAGAATGGATTATCAGATTTAAGATCGGAATCTGATCTCCTGGGCGGGACAACCAACAACAATGTTGAGGAGGTGTAGAATAGCTAGGCCAAGACAAACAGACGGGGTGAACATCAATCGCCAGATCAGGGCAAAAGAGGTGCGGGTTATCGATCCGGACGGCAATCAGATCGGCATCGTTCCGACCCATAAAGCGCTAGCCACCGCCAACGATTTCGGGCTTGACTTGGTGGAGGTTTCTCCCAACGCCAGTCCTCCTGTCTGTAAGATTATGGATTACGGACGCTACAAGTATGAACAGACCAAAAAGCTTCAGGAGGCCAAGAAAAAACAGAGTACCTTCCAGGTCAAAGAGATCAAGGTTCGTCCCAAAACCGGCGAACACGACCTGAATGTCAAGTTGGGCCACATCCGAAAGTTCATCGAGCGAAAGGACAAGGTCAAGGTGACGGTCATGTTCCGAGGGCGTGAGATCACGCTCTCCGATCAAGGACGCGATCTTTTGAAGCGAATCGCCGACGAACTCGAAGAGCTTGCCATCGTGGAACAGTACCCGAAATTTGAAGGGCGCACCATGGTGATGATCTTGTCCCCGAAATAACAGGACGTTCATACAACACTTTCCTTCAGACCGATCAAGCTGATATCGCCAAACGGCGGTTTTGACGTTTTTTTATGGTGGCGTGTGCACATTGATCTTGATGGCTCACGCCATCTATTATTTTATGTGGATAGCAATGAAAATCAGGGAGGTATCTCCCTTTTTTCATGAAAAAATACGGTTGAAAGGATACAGAAATGCCGAAAATAAAAACCAATCGCGCGGCGGCCAAGCGTTTCAAGAAAACGGGTACCGGAAAATTTGTTTTCAGGAAATCCCATGCGAGCCACATTCTGACCAAGAAGACCCGAAAACGCAAGAGAAGCCTGAGGCTCAGTCAGATCATCGACAAAACGAACGAGAGAGAGCTGAAACTGCTGTTGCCCAACGGATAACCCTAACGGTAACATGACATTTTAAAAATGTTAAAACGTTGACAGGAGAGTAGTGCAATGCGAATCAAACGAGGATTTAAGGCAAGAAGACGCCGAAAAAAGGTTTTAAAGTTAGCCAAAGGATTCCGGGGTGGACGCAGCAAGCTGTTTAGAACCGCAGCGGATTCCGTGGACAAGGCCCTTAACTATGCCTACCGGGATCGGAAAGCCCGCAAGCGTGATTTCCGGCAGCTATGGATCGCCCGCATCAACGCCGGAGCCCGCATGAACAACCTGAGCTACAGCAAGTTTATCCACGGTCTCAAGCTGGCCGAGGTTGACCTGGACCGGAAGGTACTCGCAGAGTTGGCCGTCTCTGATCCTGCGGCGTTCTCCCAGATCGTCAGCCTAGCGGCCACCCAGCACTGAATCACGCTCTGGACGGGGTCCAGCCCCATCTAGAACGGATCAGGGATCGCAGAAAACCGCCGATGGATGATCAATTGCGCCGGGAACATTTTCCGTCTGAAGGGGCGTTGAACGACCGGCGATCCAATGGGAGTATCCGTGGAAAAGAACATCGAACACATCAAGGCCGAAGCCCTGGCTGAACTCCAGGACGCCTTGGACCCCGACGGCATCAAGTCTATATCGGTTCGGTACCTGGGCCGAAAGGGTATTATTACCCGCTACCTCAGAAACATATCCAGTCTTCCCGCGGCAGAACGTCCGTTCGCCGGGAAACGCGCCAACGAAGTCAAAACGGAGTTGGATGCCGCTTTTAAGGGTGCCCTTGAGAAGCTGGCATCCGACGCCCGCGGGACAGATGACTGGATTGACGTGTCTCTGCCGGGCCGAACCCCGCCTCGGGGGTTCCTCCACCCACTGACACAGATCACCCGCGATATCTGCGATATCTTCACTCGAATGGGGTTCAACATCGCCGAGGGACCGGAGGTGGAATCGGATTACTATAATTTCGAGGCTCTCAACATCCCTAAAAACCATCCGGCTCGAGACATGCAGGACACTTTCTATGTTTCGGACGCCATCGTACTGAGGACGCAGACCTCTCCCATGCAGGTCCGGGTCATGGAAAAACAAAGGCCACCGGTCCGTATCATCTCCCCGGGCAAGGTCTATCGATGTGATTCCGACCTGACCCATACCCCCATGTTCAGTCAGGTCGAAGGGCTCCTTGTGGATGAAAACGTCAGCTTCGGAGACTTGAAAGGCACGCTGACAGCCTTCATCCATCAAATGTTTGACGCCAAAACCGCGCTCAGGTTTCGTCCGAGCTTTTTCCCCTTCACCGAACCATCCGCCGAGGTAGATATCCTCTGCGTGATGTGTCGGGGAAAAGGCTGTCGGGTCTGTTCTCAAACCGGCTGGCTGGAAGTCCTGGGGTCCGGAATGGTCCATCCCGCCGTTTTTGAAAACGTGGGGTACGACACCCATCGTTATAGCGGCTTTGCCTTCGGCATGGGTGTTGAGCGCATCGCTATGCTCAAATACGGCATAGACGACCTCCGAAAGTTTTTCGATAACGATTTCAGATTCTTGAGGCAGTTTTAACATGAAAGTCAGCCTGAGTTGGTTAAAGGAATACATCCCCGTCGACATGACGGTGACCGAATTGACCGATCGCCTGACCATGGCCGGTCTTGAGGTCGACTCGGTGGAAGATCGTTACGCCTGGCTGAATAGCGTTCGGATTGGCCGCGTTCTCTCGGTCGAGCCCCATCCCAAGGCGGACAACCTCAAACTTTGCCAGGTGGATATCGGGGACCGGACCGTCCACGTGGTTTGTGGCGCACCCAATGTCGCCCCCGGCATGCTCTCACCTCTGGCGTTGCCTGGGACCGTTTTTCCCAACGGCAAACGCCTCGGGAAAGACGTCATTCGAGGAGAATCGTCCGACGGAATGCTTTGCAGCGAAGCAGAGCTGGAACTGGGGATCGATGCCAGCGGCATCATGGTCATAGCCGAAGCCGCCATCACCGTAGGAACGCCCCTGTCCAAGGCCTTGAACCTGTCGGATACCACCCTCGAAATCGATCTGACGCCGAACCGGCCTGACTGCTTGAGCCTCATGGGTGTCGCCCGGGAGATCGGATTTTTTCAGAACAAGAAGATCGTACGACCCGAAATTCGACTGCCGCGGGGTGACGGCAATATTCACGAACAAACCTCGGTAACTATCGAGGCCCCGGAACATTGTCCCCGATATGCCGCCCGGCTTATCGAAGGCACTCAGGTCAAATCGTCGCCGTTTTGGCTGCAAGATCGACTCTTGTCGGTGGGACTCCGCCCCATCAACAATGTCGTGGATGTCACCAATTTTGTGATGATGGAGACCGGACAACCACTCCATGCATTCGACTTCGATCAACTGGCCGAACATCGTATCGTTGTCCGCACGGCCATAGAGGGCGAGAAATTCACGACCCTGGACGGCAAGGAGCGTTCCCTCAGCGCCGACATGCTTATGATTTGTGATGGTGAGGGACCAGTGGCCGTTGGCGGTGTCATGGGCGGATTGAACTCGGAGATTGAAGCCGGCACCACGCGAGTCCTCATTGAAAGCGCCTATTTCAATCCCGTCAGCATTCGAAAAACCGCAAAAACACTGGGGTTGGGTACCGATGCCTCCCACCGCTTCGAACGCGGGGTCGACCCCGAGGGGGCGCTCTTCGCGCTGAACCGAGCAGCCCAACTGATGCTCGATATCGGTGGAGGGCGTCTCGTGGAAGGCTTTATCGACGAACATCCCATCAGGGTGGACAACACGTCCATCGCGCTTTCAATCCCGACAGTCAACCAACAACTGGGCATCGTGCTGTCCCGGGATGCTGTTTCCGAAATGCTGCAGGCCATCGAGTTCACCGTGACCCATGAAGCCGAAGATCTTTTGCGGGTAATGCCGCCTTCGTTTCGGGTGGACGTGTTCCGGCCCGAAGATCTCATAGAGGAGATTGCCCGGCTCTGGGGATACAACAAGATTCCGGTCACCTTTCCCCGCCTTCCCTCGGAAGGGGTACGGTTTGATCCCCATATCGTCCTGCGGAACCGGATCAAAGACCTGATGGCCGGATACGGCTTTGCAGAAACCATCAATTACAGCTTCGTTGATGAGACCGCCGTCGACAAGCTCCGCCTAAAACCAGAGGCCCCTCAGCGACGCATGCTCCATATCCTCAACCCATTGACGGAAGACCAGTCGGTCATGAGAACCTCGCTGCTCCCCGGGCTTCTGGCTACTGTAGGCAGAAACTTTGCGCAGCAAAACCGGAACCTGAAGCTGTTCGAGGTAGGAATGACGTTCCTGAGCAATGGTCAAGTTCGGCTTCCCGATGAGATCGAGATGGTTACAGGCTTGTGGACCGGGACACGACAGCCGATCGCCTGGTTCACCCGAGAGACCGATTGCGATTTCTATGATCTCAAGGGTGTCGTAGAAGCCCTGGCGACAGACCTAGGCATCTCCGATTTGCAGTTCAGCGCAGCGCCGGATTCGGCATGCGATTACACCCGGCCGGGCCATACCGCCGTCATCACGGCCGGCGCTAACCGGGTGGGAATTATGGGTGAGCTGCATCCGGAGGTCGCCAAGCGATACAGCCTCAAACAGACGGCCTTCATTTTCGAACTCCAGCTCGATCTACTGCGCCCCCTTGTCTCGGATACCAAACAAGCCCAGCCCATTCCAAAATTTCCATCGACCACCCGTGACATCACGCTTATCGTCGACCGTGCCGTCGAAGCCGGCGCCGTCGTTACGACCGTGGCGGAGGCCCAGGAACCTTTGGTGGAAGAAGCCTTTTTATTTGACGTATACGATGGGAAAAACCTTCCGGAAGGGAAAAAGAGTATTTCTATCCGAATCGTCTATAGATCGCCAAATGAGACGCTGGAAGACAATGTTGTATCGCCCGTTCACGCAAAGATATCGATTTGTTTGATGCAAGCCTTTAATGCGACCTTTCCGACCTGAATCTCATCGCTGACGGCATTTACGCAACATTCGCTCCTGACTGGCATATATCCCGCTTGAAAACGCGACGCCAGCCAAGTTGCGGAAGCGTTTTTTAGTCCGATCCGGCCATATTCTCTCGGCGAAATCAAGCAAAAAACACACCGTATATGTGTTCGGATCCAACACCATAACCGGGACCAGAAATAGCAAAATTTTTTATTATATCATAGACCGTTTTGAAAGGCAATGGCCTCCTATAGCCGTGACGGACCAAAATCCGGGATCCATAATAATGACGCGATATTTAGGGCGTCTTCCGACACCTGAAGTCATGTGCCGGAAGCATCAGAGAAATCGAACACAACCCTGGGCGGCGGCGGTCCATCGTTACTGAGGCGAAGTCGCGCTGAAAATGATGCCCCCTTTCTGGATATAAACCCGGACAAAAGATCCGTCGCCCCTTTTTCTATAAGTTGTGCCACCACCCCAGGGGAGATCTCCTTCTGGGCGATCGTCCGCCACACGACAAATTTGCAGCCACCGTCCGCTTCTCGCCATTGGGCGCAGCCATAGGCTTTGGGCCCTTCGGTCACGTTACCGCCGCAAGCCGGGCATTTGCCGATCACCTTTGGAGACGTTCCATCGGAAGCATCGTCCCCGAAATGAAACCGGACCGTCCAACGATCCCCTTCCTGGACGAGCTTCAAGGCGGCGGAAAAGATTGTGCCCTTCTTGGATACAAAATGATCCAGAAGGCCGGTCCGGCCTTTCAGAAGCAGTTCTCCAGCCAATCGCGGCGTGATCGGCTTCTGCGCCATCTCTTTCCAGATCACGAAACGGCATCCCCCGTCCGCTTCTCGCCAGTTGCCACATCCGTATGATTTGCGGTTATCGACGACATCCCCCCCACAGTGAGGGCATCTCCCGATCACGGCGGTAGACATCGGCGCCGCGGGCGTCTCACCAGGTTCAAGCTGAACCTGCCACACGCCGTCTTCCCGGACCAGCCGCAACGTGCCGCTGAACGGCTCCCCCAGATCCGATAGAAATCCCGGCAGGGGTCCGACTTGCCGGTTTGAGAGCAATGCGGAGAGGACCTGAGGAGGAATTCGTCGTCCGGCGATCTCGCTGGCGACAACGAAACGGCATCCCCCGTCGGCCTTGCGCCAGTTGGCGCATCCATAGTCCCGTTTGCCGGAGATAACCTCTCCCCCGCAACTCGGACACGGTCCCAGACCCTTGGGGTCGGCTTTGAAATCATTCATCATTTGCATCACCATTTTTTAATCTCGTTTAAGAACGCTTCGCCCGGTCCATCGCCTCGGGCAATCCGATCCAAGTGCGCCTCCCAGCGGACGGTTTCCTCGGGAGACGTTAGTATTCCTGCCGTCTGAAACCGATGGTTCGCGCGACCATCTCCTCTTCGCGGCCCGCATCTGTTGCGATGATGATTTTGGACCACGGCCGATGAAGCGAGGAGATGGCGAATAACCGTCAACTGTTTTCGGGTTTTGGAAATAGGCTTGTATTGAAACGCGTCGGCGGTGATGGGCAGGGTATCAAGGCGCCATGGTTTCCAGCGGGGATCGTCATCCTCGGGCAACGCCAGTTCCACCAAATGCCCGACGGCCCAGGTAACGATGAATCGCAAATCCTCCAAATAGCCGTCATGTTTTCCACGAATGCCCAGATCGCGGGCAAAGTCTCGAGCCACCGAGAGTTTCTCCGTGAGAATGAGGGCCTTCAGGCCAGAGGCGGTATGTAGATCAGGGCAAAACGCCGCACAGATCAGCCGGCATCATTGTTCTTCAAACCACAGTGAATGACAAGCCCTTTATAGAGATGCTGCAATAAAAAACAGGGATTCTTTCCAAGCCATTCTGCCATAAACCGAATCAATAGCTTTGGATTAAAGGCGCAAGGACTGTATCCGAAGTTGAGGAACGGCCGCCTATATGCCGGGCCAAAAAGGCCTCCACAGCCCGATATAATTCCAGTTGATTCGCCGACGTATGGAAACCGTGCGCTTCTTTGGCCTTGACCATGTATGAAACATGGATGCCGCGACGACGCAGGCGATAGACGATCTCATCGATCTCGGATTTTTTGACACGAGGGTCGATAGCGCCTTGAGCGACTAATAGCGGAGCCCGGATCTGATCGACATGGAAATAGGGAGAAGCGGCAATCAGTCGTCGAAACTCCCTCCTGGGATCGCCGATTTTCATGTAAACCTTCTCCAACTCGACTTCCTGGTAAAGCGGAAAGGACTGAATCAGGGAAAAGAGATTAGCGGGACCGGCATGGCTGACCCCGGCTGCGTATAGATCTGGTGTGAAGGTCAACCCGGCCAATGCAGCGTATCCGCCATAGGAAACGCCATAAATAGCAACCCTCTCCGGGTCGGCAATGCCTGTCGTGACAAGCCAGGTCAGGCCATCGGTAATGTCATTCTGCATGACCCCAATCCCCCACTCGTGATATCCCGCGGTTTCAAATTTACGTCCGTATCCTGAAGATCCCCTGAAATTGGGCTGGAAAACGGCGTACCCCCGGCTTGCGAGAAACTGGGCTTCCGGGTGAAACCCCCAGACCACCCGTGTCCAGGGATCCCCATGAGGAATTACTACCACCGGCAATTTTCGACGATCCTTACCCGGCGGCCATGTGAGATATCCAGGAATCTGTCGGCCGTCTCGACTGATAAATACAACGTGTGTCATCTCGGCCAACTTTTCAGGATTGAGCCACGGCCGAAGGTCAGCCAGTTTTTCCAGACGATCACCTTCAGCATCGAAAATGTAATAGGCCCCAGGATACCGATCGCCCGTCACCCAAACCAGACAACGCCGCCCATCCCTACTCCGATCGATGACGCCGGCTTGAAGCCCTGGAAAACGTCGATCGAGAGCGGTTTGAAGCGACTTTCGCTCTTCGTCGAAAAAAGCGTAGTGAATCCTGTCGGTAACATAGATTGCGCCATCGATTCGACGCCGGTGACGAAAGACAAGAGGCGCCAGCACGTCAACCTCAGAGTGGCGATAGAGTTCCTGGACCTCCTTTCCGGTTATCGGGTCGAACTCCACCAGAGCCGTCTTGTCTCGCCCCACGTCCGACACCAGAAGCAGGCGACGATTGTCGAAGGTGAACCCGTGGAGATGAATCCGGGTATGCGCCTCACCGAAGAGCACCGGCCGGAACGCCTGCGTTTCAAGATCACGGTACAAAAGAACGGTTCTGAGACCGTCGGTCTGGACGGCAGCACGGAGATTTCCGTCGTGGTCTGTCGCCCACTGGACGATGTTGCCGGGGTTGTCGGCGATCTTCCGGATCTGACCGTTACCGAGCGCCAATCGATAGACATCCAACAGGTTGGGGTCCCGCTGATTCATGGCGATGAGAATCTCGTTCGGACATTGGGGCATGACATCGATTATCTCGACGCTGACACTCGGAAAGGGCGTTATATCCCGAATCACCCCCCCGGTCCGCGGGACAAGATACAGGTGATAATTGCCATCCCCCCCCACATCCGCCAAAAAAGCGATCTCTTCGTCGTTGACCCAGGTATAACTGTAAACGTCCCGATTTAATATCGCTGTTATGGGTTGCCCCTCCCTTCCGAGCCGTCTGGGATCTGCCTTGTCGGCAGTCGACGTCAAATTTGGGTCGTCAGAAAATACAGCCGCTACATGAAGATTCATACGACGCTTCCAGGGTGCCAACCAGGCGACATGAGTCCCGTCGGGGGAAATGGTGAAAGTGGTTTGTTCAGGCGTCCGGAAAAACGCAGAAACCGGTATGAGCCCTGTCGATTCGTCGCCCAATGCCAGGCCTTGCTTCCCCGGCGCCAGGAACGTGTCGGGCGGTGCGCATGCCAAAATGGTCGTCAAGAGCGATGCCAACAGGCATCCCATGACAAATTTAGCCGTACTGACGCGGAGATATTTTCGACGATGCATGGGACCTCCCCCGGGGACTGCCGTCCTTGAAGCAAGAGAACAGAACCCAATTATGGGCATAATGATTTTGGGGTCAATCGACGCGGAGACATGCCGGCGGCCGTACCGTGGCAGACGACGCAATACAATTGAAGGTACAATAGCTCTTCAGGACAAGTCAATGGTGATGTCCGGTCCTGCGAGGATGGTATACCCAAATATGAGTTTTCCTTGACCCAACGCCAGTTTTTCGCTAATTTCATCCCTAAAATGCGGTTGCCCCTTTAATGTCAAAAGCGGTGCCCAGCCACATTCCACCCAAAGGCAGGAACGGAATGGACTAGCCGCCGCCAAGAACCCAAAGGTATCCACCGCCAAACGTACAGATGAGTTATGCAACAGGCTAAGCCACCCAGACTCAAGGGGTGGCTTTTCTTTTTGGGGTGAACAACACCAGGTGGATCGAGGATGCTCGAGTGTTGTCGCCCCCCTCAAGGAGGTATGGATGACCCGATTGCTTGTCATCGACAATTATGATTCATTTACCTACAACTTGGTCCAAATGTTCCGGCATTATCCTCTGGACATCCACATTGTCCGGAGCGATCGGATCACTCTTGATGAAGCCGACCAGTTCAATCCGGACTACATCCTGGTAAGCCCTGGTCCCAAGGACCCGTCCCATGCCGGGATATCGATTCCCCTCATCCGAGCCTTTTACCGACGAATCCCGATTCTGGGCGTCTGCCTGGGCATGCAGTGCATCAACGAGGTCTTCGGTGGCACGACCGTTCGGGCGCCATTGCCTATGCACGGCAAGACCAGCCGCATTCAACATGATCGTCAAGGACTTTTTCAATCCATCCCGTCACCGTTCAGGGTCGCACGTTATCATTCCCTTGCGGTTCGCCTCTCCCGTTCGTCGCCGCTCTGCGAAACAGCCCACAGCACGGATGGGGTCATCATGGGGCTCTCGCATCCAAAATTTCCTCTTCACGGCGTCCAATTCCATCCGGAAAGCTTCCTCACCGAAAACGGGTTCATGCTCATCGACAATTTTCTCAACATGGAACCATTCAGCAACAGGCCCGTGAAACGGATAAATTCATGAAAGAGATCATCAACATATCCGACACGATAACCGGCGTCCACGAGATGTCCATCACTCTCGAGGAGGATTTCCTGGCTTTCGCCGGTCGATTCGCCTCCATGCCGGGAACCGTTATCCTCATGAGTGGCGGAAAACTCGACTGCGCCCGTCACCATATTCTGGGAATCCGCCCCTGGATGATTCTTCGGGCACGGGGAATGGCGTGCAGGGTTCAAACTGCGCAAGACGAAACCATCATCCCGGGAAACCCGTTCGAGACGCTGCGACATCTTCTCAATCACTTTAGCATGGCGCCGCCCTTCCCTGTCACGCCCTTATCCGCCGGACTTCTTGGATACCTGACCTACGACCTCAAGGATGCCCTCGAAGACCTGCCGCGAAGCGCCATCGATGACCTCTGCCTGCCCCATCTTTATCTGACCGCCCCGTCCCTACTTATCGTCCACGACAAGATCCGCCAGCAAACCCGTCTCTTCATCCCGAAGCGCTATACAGATGACGATGCCCGTATCGCGGGAGACATAGACTGGTTCTTGAAAATGGTCTCCGGCCCGGCACCCGGGGAGGGTGCCTTCCAAGGAAACGTCGACGGGTTTACCGCCAATTTTTCTCGATCCGCCTACATGTCGGCTATTCAACGCATCCAATCCTATATCGCTTCGGGTCACGTCTACCAAGTCAACATGTCCCAACGATTTGGCATGGACTTCGTGGGCGACCCTTTTGCTCTCTTCAGCCAGCTCTACCGGATCAACCCCGCCCCGTTTTTTGCCTATATCAACGCCGGGGATCACCATATCGTCTCCACCTCCCCCGAGCGTTTCATTCTTCAGGACGGTCGCGCCGTGGAGACCCGGCCGATCAAAGGCACGCGGCCGCGAGGCAAAACCCCCGCCGAGGACGACGCCCTTCGCCGGGCACTTATGAGTAGCCCCAAAGACGATGCCGAACTCTCCATGATCGTAGATCTGATGCGCAACGACATCGGCAAGGTCTGCGCATCCGGCTCAATCCGCGTTGTCGAGCACAAGCGCATGGAATCTTACCGGAACGTCTATCACCTGGTGTCGAAAGTAACGGGAATCCTTGATGCGGGCAATGGATCAATCGACTTGATCAAAGCCGTATTCCCCGGAGGTTCCATCACAGGGTGTCCAAAAATCCGCGCCATGGAGATCATTGACGAACTCGAGCCGAATTGCCGGCACATTTATACCGGGGCCATCGGATACATCAGCTTTCACGATACCATGGACCTGTCCATTGCTATCCGGACGGCCACCATTCAGAACGGCAGAATCCTGTTTTCGGTCGGAGGTGGCGTGGTCTACGACTCCGATCCATCGGAAGAGTTTGAAGAGACTCTTCACAAAGGGGAGACCCTCCTGTCCGTCTTTCGAAACGAGGGATCAGAAAAAGTATCTCCCGGCCCATGGGCATGGGTCAACGGACGCCTGGAGCCGCTCGATCAAGCGACAGTTCCGGCGGCTCACCCAGGTGTTCAGTTCGGACACGGTTTTTTCGAGACGATCCGGATCGATACAGGCCTGCCCCGATATCTGCCGGAGCATGTCGCACGGTTCAATCGGGCATGGGCACATCTTTTTCCCGGCGATGCCCCCGATCTGAGTTGGGACGTCATCATCCGGCAAGTAATCGACAAGAACCGTCTCGGAAATCAGGTCGCCGCCGTCAAGATGCTCGCGTTGATGGGAAGCCGAACACACCCCCCCTTCGACCACACCCTGATGGTCACGGCCAGACCCTATACACACCGGCTCGCCGGACGCGCTCCCTACGGGATCCACATGGTCACCTATCCCCACTCCCGGGAAACACCGTTAGCGGATTACAAGACCGTCAACTATCTTTACTATCGCATGGCCGGCCAGTGGGCCAAGGCAAGGGGTGGTGACGAAGCCCTGATCCTCAATCCCGACGGAACGGTGTCCGAGACCGACACCGCCAACATCATTCTTCTCAGAAATCGGCATGCCTGGCTTCCACGCTCCGCGCATGTCCTGCCCGGCATCATGGTCCGGAAGGTCGAGGACGTTCTCTCTCGGGATGGTTTTGCCGTTTCAACGGCAGCGATCCACCCACGTGATCTTTTCACAATGGATGTCGTTTTGTTGTCCAACAGCCTTATGGGGGTTGTGCCGGTGCTCAGTTTGGACGACGCTCCCCTTAAGGTGGCCTGGACGCTTTTTGAAAGCATCCGCCGTGCAATCCGCTGACATAATGCAAAACGACCATGGATGCCGGCGATCCGCTGACGATCGCCGGCGCTATTCAGTCCAAGAACCGATGGAAGGCCCAAAACCGTGAGAGGGAAAACAGGGAGGATGGATCGAGGCTGTTAGCGTTCGAAAGGCGTCATTCGGTCCGGCCCGCTCTTTCGGCCTTCTCTTTTTCGAGCAGGTCCCGGTACCAGCAAGAAAATTCAAACATGCCCCGGTACCGCTCGTCATCATTCATGAGTCCCAGGCACAACTCCAGAACGCCGCTGCCGTATGAATTGCCGTAGCCCTCGAACGTGTGCGACTGAAGGAATTCACGCACCAGCATTTGGGTAGTCCGTTTGCTTTGATCCCGCCGGATATCGATGGGGTCCTTGGGCTCCTGAAATGGATCCCATTTCTCGTACCCCACCTTGTTGAGGATGTGCTGTCGGCGCCGGGACGACATGCTGTCAAATACGGCCCGTTTTCGGATCTCGGCCTCATCTTTGGACAATTTATCCATGGACATCCTCCTTGTTGGCCACATCCGCATTTTCATTATCAGAATCGACGATACCGAGGTATTCGTCATCGTAGATAGTCAACAGTGCCATCGACAGCGGCACCAGCATTTCCGACATCTTAACATACCGCGTTTTCAAGGCACTGACGAGCTCTTCGGAAATTTGATACAGACGCTGTTGAACAATGTCCATATTCACGGTCGGATACGGTTCACCAGGGACGAATCCCGATCTTCCGCATGTATGTCCCTTTCCACCGATAGCAGTTGGAATGCCGTAAAATCGACAGGTGGCGGGACGATGGTCATAAAGGCTGCACAGATCCCGGGCATTGAGCAGCGGGCATCGTATCCGCTTTTTCGCCAAGTCTCCCAAAATTTCTTCCTCCGTCAGACCCGATTCGAGAGCCCTGTAGGCTTCCTTTTTAATCTTGTAGGCTTGGCGATCCGCCCTATTGGCTTTCTCCACGATCTCGGCCTTCTCGTCGTCACGTCCCTGATAGGTCCGGTTAAACTGATGGTTGATGTAGAGGGCTTCGATCAAGGTCAAATCAAAGAGGGCGTGGCAGCAATCGGAACACCCCTCGTCACATTTCACACAGTGAGGGTATTCCTCGCGAATCCGGCCAAAAACTTCGTCGGCAGCCTTTAACAGGGTCTCGTATTTTTCAAAAAACGGTGTAAAATCGATTGTCATGTTTCACCCCTTAAAAAACGCTTTGTCCCAACATGTTCCACGTGGAACATGTTATTTACCAACACAGAACTGTTCAAAGATGTGATCCAGGATGTCCTCCTGGATCGTGATCCCGATGATCTCTCCGAGAAGGTCATAGGCCGAACGAATGTCCAGGTTGACCAACTCGAAGGGCACTCCACCATGAATACTTTCAGTAGCGGCGACCAGAGCGGCCTCTGCGTCTTCTATGGCATGTTTTTGCCTCAAATTAGGAATCATCGTGCTTTCACAAGCAAGTGACGGTTGAAGCGCGAGGGACTCGATCGCCTGCTTGAGCGCGTCGATCCCTTGGTTGTGAAGTGCCGATATGGACACCCGGGCCATTTTGCCCCAGCTCTCCGGAAAAACAGCGGTCATGTCCGCAGAATCGAGATCGCACTTGTTCATGACCCAGATAACGGTTTTATGGCGAATGACATCGTAGATATCGGTATCCTCGTCCGTTATGGGACTTCCGACAGCGGTCACAAAGAGGACAAGGTCCGCCCCTTCAATGCGGGAAAGAGTTCGTTCTACACCAATTTTCTCAATAGGGTCCTCTGTGGAGCGTAATCCCGCAGTGTCCGTCAGAAGGATGGGGATACCGCTAATGACCAAGCTTTCCTCGATAAAGTCCCGGGTGGTGCCGGGAATGTCCGTTACGATAGCACGATCCTGATCGAGGAGACGGTTCATGAGACTCGATTTACCCACATTCGGTTTGCCCGCGACGACCACCTTCAGCCCGTCTCGCAAAATATGCCCGGCGTGATATCGTGCCATCAGCGACCTGAGGGAAGGCAGCACCTTTTGTTCCAGCTGCCTGAGAATCCGTCCGTCATCGATATCGCCACCAACATCATCGGGAAAGTCGATGGCCGCCTCGGTTTCCGCCAGGATTCCCCGAATCAGCGTTCGCAGTGACGTGATGTGTTGTCGCAATGCTCCCTGCAGTTGGACCGTAGCGATATGAAGGGCCCTTTCGGTACGCGCGGTGATGATATCGATCACTGCCTCTGCTTGGGTCAAATCGATACGACCGTTCAAAAAAGCCCGACGGGTGAATTCACCAGGCCCCGATAGAACCGCCCCGTGTCGAAGGACAAGGTCAAGAACGGCGCGGACTGCCGCCAGCCCCGAATGCATCTGAATTTCAACCACATTCTCCCGCGTATAGGAACGGGGCGCCTTCATCCACGCCAAAAGGGCTTCGTCCAGGATTTGCCCTGTATCGGGATCAACAATGTGGCCGTGATAGAGACGATGGGATTTCGGGAGAAACGGCGTCGGTCGGCGCCGGACCTTGGACGGCTGGAAGATAACCTGGGCGATATGTAGCGCATCCGGCCCGGAAATCCGAACGATTCCGATTCCGCCGATGCCCACCGGAGTCGCAATGGCGGCAATGGTGGTGATGGTCACTATAAAAATCTCTCGGACGCCTCAGAACACCTCAAAAGGTCAGCGTCATACAACGACATCATAAGGCCTGCTTTTTCCGCCGCTTCTTGGGGAAAATGACCAGTTTCCGATAAAATCCGTCACCAATACTCTGAGTTCTGACGCCCTGATCGTTTTTCAGGGTCAAGTGAATAATGCGACGATCGTGAGCATTCATCTGACCGATGGTGGCCGGCTTTCCCGTACTCTTCGCTTTTTCAGAAAGCTTTCGAGCCAAGTTTCTCAGATTTTCCCGACGATCACTCAAGTACCCCTCGACATCGACCTGAATACGGATACGCTTATCGCTCTGTCGATTAACGATCTTTTCCACAAGGTATTGAATGGCCTCGAGGGTTTGTCCCCTTTTACCGATGAGAACTCCGGCGTTTCCACCTTCAATGTTGAACAGAATACGGTCAACTCCCGTCTCGATGCTGATGTTCGCGCCGGTCGTAACGAAGTCGATGATCTGCTGGAGCGCCTCCCTGCCCGCGACTATCGCATCCGAATCGAGGTCGACAGCCCCATTTTCAGCGCCGAAAGCCTCTTCGACAAGCGCGGCAGCACGATCTTCGGTCGGTTCGTCGACGCCATCCAAGACATCATCAAATGCATCGTCATCCGTGTCAAGGACTGTCTCCTCATCAGTCTCGCGATTAGACAATTCGGGTTCTGGATCAATAGGGGGCGGCGAAATTTTGCTCTTGACATGATCAGGCACGGTGACGCTAATCTTGGCTTTTTTGACACCGACCAGTCCAAAAATGCCGGAGGATCCATAGGAGATAACCTTATATTGAAGCTTTTCTATCGGAATATTCAGGGCTTCCGAGGCCTCTTCCAGAGCCTTGTCAACAGCCTTCGCTTCGAATTCCAAAGAGGACGACATGTGTGATAACCTCCATCATTTAGGCGTTTTTCCTTCCGACATAATACTGCTGGGCAATTGAGAGAATATTGTTGACCAACCAGTAGAGCACAAGTCCGGAGGAAAAGTTGATAAAGATAAACGTAAATACCACCGGCATCAGCATCATCATCTTGGCTTGGGTCGGATCTCCAGGAGGCGGAGACATTTTTTGCTGCAGCAGCATGGTTGCGCCCATGATAATCGTCAGGACAGGGATACCGTAAGGCGGTTCCATGAACGGAATGGAAAAATCGAACCGAAACAGGCGATCCGGTGCCGCAAGATCGTTGATCCAGCCCACAAAGGGCGCATGGCGTAGTTCGATTGCCTCGTAGAGCATCCGATAAAGTGCGAAAAATACCGGGATCTGAAGCACCATGGGCAGACATCCGCCCATGGGATTGACTTTGTAGATACGATAGAGCCCCATCAACTCTTCGTTCATCTTCTTCTTATCATCTTTATATTTTTCGCGAATTTCGGCCATCAGCGGCTGAATTTTTTTCATCTGGTTCATGGAGGCATAGCTCTTGTTTCCCAAAGGCCAGAGAATCAGCTTGATGATAATCGTCAGAATGATGATGGCGACGCCATAATTGGGGATCACGCTGTAAATATAATTCATCAGCCAGAGACAAGGCTTGGCGATGATGTCGAACATGCCGAAATGGACGAGCTTATCTAAACCGTTATGATATTGACTGAGAATTTTCAGGCTCTTAGGACCAAAAAACAGGTCGAAAGCAAACGTTTTTACAGTAGCGGGATCAAGGGTCACCGCAGGTAGAACATATTGGCTCTTGAGAACGTTGTCCTGGGCCACCGATAGGTGCAGACGGGACGTCTCGGATGTTTTTGGAATTATAGCGGAAAAAAAATAGCGTCCCTCAATGGCCGCCCACCCGATCTTGCCATCATAGAGGTTCTTGTCCTTGATGGATTTAATCTTGATCTGCTCAAGGCTGTTGTTGATGAGAGCGCTCGGACCTTCGAAGCCGTATGTGGCCTCATTTGCGGGAGATTGGCCGGAAAGACCGACCGATAGCACCCCCTCCACCGGTTGGGTGGAGGTGTTTTTCACCGTGACGTCAAGGCCTACGAGATAGGTGTCCGACGAGAAACGGAATCGTTTCTCCACGACAACGCCACCGGGGGACGCACACGAAAAAACGACATCCCTGGGTGTGCCTGAAACCGACAAATCCTCCACGTCGAGGGATGCCGTGAAGACAGCGTTATCGAGATTCGGAAAATCGCCCCCCGAAAAATCGGTATACAGGGTGCCACCGGGAAGATTCTTGGGAATCAATGCCTTCATCGGAGAATCTTTTTCAGCGGTTTCACGATAATTTTTCAAAACAAAACTCTCAAAAACAGCCCCTCTTTCTGAGATTTTGGCGATATACAGAGGCGTGTCAATGGTGATCACCCTGGCTGGCAGCGTCGCCTTGAAAGGCATCCGGGAATCGGTTGCCTTGATGTCCGATTGCGGGACAGCCGGTACGGCGACATTGGGGGCTTGGCTGGTTTCGGCCGGCGCCGATGGTGCCTCCGGCTTAACCATAAAGAACTGCCAAGCGAATATAACAAGAAACGAAAGTGCTATTGCTAAAAATATTCGAGCTTGTTCCATGATCCTCTCCTCGTATCCAAAACGAACATATTCTCCTACATGAAAACTCGCAACAACGGCCCGCAGGGTGTCAATGTAAAAAAGAAGGTTGGAAGGGTCGCAGGGCGCCTTTTTTGATTATGGGACAGGATCGATTCCTCCGGGATGGAAGGGATGGCACCGCAGGATGCGCCGGACGGCGAGGGTGATTCCCTTGAAAACGCCATGACGCATAAGGGCCTCGTAAGCATAATGGGAACAGGTGGGATAAAACCGGCAAGATGGCCCCAACACGGGAGATATTATATATTGATAGAGCCGTATGAGTATCAGCAAACTATATTTTATGACTACCATCAGGTATTCTGTCAAAGATATGTTTCAGAGATATAAAAACATCTTTTGTCGACAGATCTGCCGCCTGCTTTTTCGCAATGATATTGATATCCCAACAACCTGTTATATTGTGCTTGTTCAAACGAAAAAACTCGCGGCAAAGCCGTTTGATTCGGTTGCGAACGACGGCGTTTCCGACCTTCTTCGTAACAGTGATCCCAAGGCGCGTCCGATTCTGACTCCCCCGGCAGAGGCTGATAATGAAATACCGGCTGTGAATCGCCTGATCCGAACGCGATAACCGGAGGAACTCAGAGCGCTTTCGTATCCTGTCGGCTTTGGTGAATAAAAACTTCAACCGTGTCGATGTGTTCCATGGACCGATCGGCCCCGGACGGGATAGTCCGCCAATTCGATCGGTCTCACGCGTCAAGTTTATGCGGAAAGTCGCTTTCGACCCTTGGCCCGCCGCCGCTTGATAATGTTTCTGCCCGCCTTGGTGGACATCCGCTTCAAAAAACCATGGGTTCTCGCGCGTTTAATCCTGCTGGGTTGATACGTCCGCTTCATAACCGAATCCTTATTGATCGTTGAATGTAATTGCTAAAAAAGGACAACACATCGGACAGAAGGCTCAGCGACTCATCCTCTGCCCAATCTGATTAGTTTAACCTGATTATTAAAACATAATCATTCAGAATCGTCAAGATTAAATTCCCATCTCATACGCCTGCACTGTGCAGAAGAACACCCGTCATACTCGCATCATGGCTGCACCGTTTCGAAAATATCGAATTCCTCCAGATGAAAGTCCTGATTGGGGTAAACGACAATCTGCCTGCCGGTCACCCGCTCCAATGCAACGATGATATGATTCTCCTCACCGTGGAGCAAGTCGGCGATATCCGGATTCACCCGGATCGTCAGGGTGCTGCCCGTCATGTCCCGGACGTCCCGCATCGCTTCCCGGTAAATATTGTAGCATATCGACCGTCCCGACATCAGATACCCTTCTCCTTCGCAGTAAAAACAGGGTTCGCACAACAGGCGATTCAAGGGTTTCCGGACGCGCTTCCGCGTCATCTGGATCAGACCCATATCTGACATGGGAAGGATATGAGTCTTGCTCCGATCCTTTTTAAGAGCATCCTTCAGTGCGTTGAACACCTTTTCCTGATTCGACTTCTTGGCCATGTCAATAAAATCGATGATAATAATACCGCCGATGTCCCGTAGCCTAACTTGGTAGGCGATCTCCTTTACAGCCTCGAGATTGGTTTTGAGGATGGTTTCCTCCAGGTTGTGCTTGCCAACATATCGACCTGTGTTGACGTCGATGGCCACCAGTGCCTCCGTGTGCTCAATGACGATGTAGCCCCCCGATTTGAGCCAAACCTTTTTTTTGAGGGCGCGAGTGATATCCCCCTCCAAATTGAAAGCGTCGAAAATAGGCTCTTGACCATCGTAGAACTCCACATGGCCTTTCAAGCGTGGCATGAACGTCTCCAGGAACGAAACGATGGCGTCATAGGTGGGCCGGTAGTCCACCACCACCTCCCCCGCCTCATGGGTTAGGAGGTCCCGAACGGCTCGCAGGCTGACCGTCAATTCCTGATGGAGCAGGCACGGTGCCGAAGCCGCCTTGTACTTGGCCTGGATATTGCTCCAAAGATTTTTGAGAAAATTAATTTCATAGGCAAATTTCTCTTCCATGACCCCTTCGGCGGCCGTCCGGACGATATAACCGTCATCCCCTCCTCGAAGGGACAAAATCAGGCTTTTCAGACGATTCCGCTCACCATCATCCTCGATCCGCCGTGAAATCCCCACATGGTTCGAGGTCGGCATCAGCACCAGAAAGCGACCGGGCAAGGAGATGTGGGAAGTCACCCGCGCCCCTTTGGTGCCGATGGACGATTTCGCCACCTGAACCATGATCTCTTGACCCTCCGTAAGGACATCCTCAATATGGGTCGGTTTTTGACCCACCGACTGGATGTCGCTCATCATATCGACACCCCCGCCCTCCTCGATGTCATCAGCGAAGATTTTGTTGAATTCCGAACTGTTTTCGTCAATGACATCGTCCACATAGATAAAGGCCGCCTGGCTCAAACCGATATCCACAAATGCGGCCTGCATACCCGGCAAAACTCGCTGGACCCTTCCCTTATAGATATTCCCTGCGATATCCGATTCATCCTTCCGTTCGACAAAAATCTCGGCAATGGTGCCGTCCTCAAGAAGGGCCACGCGCGTTTCATGATCGCTCACGTTAACGATTAATTTTTTGTCCATGAGGTCATTTCCGGAACGATCGCAAGCTTCCTGACCGTCACCTGTTTTCCGATTTCCTCGGGGAGATCGAAGATAGCCTGAAGGATCTCAAGAGGCCTGACAATGTTGCCCGGAACGAGCTTCAAGGTCATCTCCAGTTCGCGGAAAGAGCGCTGATGAATATCCAGAACGACATCCTTCAGTTCGATTTGGATTCGACGCCCCTTCGGGTTGGTCCGCGTCAGGATATGGCTGGATGAAACGACGAAGGTATCCAAACGATGTGGTATAAAAACCGCTCGTTCATGACGAATCCGATAGTGTGCGATAGAAGACGTTCGGCGCATCGACCTGGAAGGTGCCAGTTGGCAGCCGGTAACGGCTATCCCCTCGGGCAGGCAGACATTGAGGCGCGTCGGGATCTCCGTCGGCCGGACCCCCCCATGGACGGTCAGGTAGAAAACCTCCTGTTCGCTTTCCATGCCGATAGGCAAGGGATCCTGAAAGGAGATTCGGGGCATGGGGTGGAATCCCTCAGAGTATTTTACAGGAATACCCGCTCTCCGAATAGCGCGTATAAAAATGTTCACCATCTCCAAATGGCCGAAGTAACGACCCGACCCGAGCTTGGTATAATAGACCTGGAAGGTCTTGTAGTCTGGATTCAGACGGGCGATCGGGGCGCTGTCGACGACAGCCGGGCCCATGGACTCCGGACCGTAGATCCGAGGTTCGAGGATATCAAAATCGCAAACTCCGCAGTGGTTGCACCCGCCGCTCCGGCAGTCGCCGATGGTCTCGGCAGCAAGGGCCGCGGCCCATTCCGAGCGCAGAAATTCGCGACTGACGCCCACATCGATATGGTCCCACGGCAAGGGTACAGCCGTATCTCTGGGGCGGGTGGTATAGAAATCCGGATCAACATCAGCCGATTCGAAAGCTTTCCGCCAGATATCAAAACGAAACTGGTCCCCCCATCCATCGAAGCGGCAGCCGCCCCGATAGGCGGCGACCAGAAGCGCCGAGAGCCGCCTGTCCCCCCGGGCGAACACCCCTTCCAGAAAACTGACCTCGGGATCCTGCCATTTGACCTGGACGCCCGAAAGATCGAGTCGAGCCTTTAAGGATTCGATTTTTTCCCGAGAGTTCGCAATGGACGCCTGACCGCACCACTGGAAAGGGGTGTGGGATTTTGGAATGAAAGTTCCTACGCTGACGTTGATTTTTCCCTTTCGCCCCCTACCCCCCCCTGACCTACGAAGATCCTTCACCAGATCGACGATGGCGTCCAGGTCCGCGTCGGTTTCGGTGGGAAGACCGACCATGAAATAGAGTTTGATGACCTGCCATCCCGCTCCGAAAGCGTTGGTCACGGTACCCAATATATCCTCACGGCTAATATTTTTGTTGATGACGTCCCGCAACCGTTGACTGCCAGCCTCGGGGGCTATGGTGAACCCGGTTTTCCGAACTTTTTTGATCTGTGCCATCAGCTCCGGTGTCAAGGTGCCCGCCCGGAGGGATGGCAGGGAGACGGCCACGTGTTCTCCGGCATACCGCTCCATCATGCGAGAGAGAAGCGGCGCGATGCAGCCATAATCTCCAGTGCTGAGGGAAAGAAGAGATATGTCTTCATATCCTGTGGCGGCGATGGCCTCGTCCAGCAAAGTCATCAGGGTTTCGGGGGAACGCTCCCGGACCGGACGGTAAATCATTCCGGCTTGGCAAAAGCGACATCCTCGAGTGCACCCCCGTGCCACCTCCAAGCGAAGGCGGTCGTGGATCGGCCTGCCATAAGGGATTACCGGCGCCCGGGGGAACGGCGCCTGATCAAGGTCGGGGACGACAGCTCGGTGCACAGTGGTGTATTCAGGGAACCGGGAAATCAACATCTGAATCCCGCGATCATCATATCTGGCCTCGAAAAAACCGGGAATGTAAACACCCGTAAGTCGGGCCCATGACCTCAAAAGCGTCTCGCGCCGACCGTCGCCGTCGGCTCGCCAAGCCAACCAGAGGTCCGCCATCTCAAGAAGCACGGTTTCGCCGTCTCCCACAACGACAGCGTCGAAAAAATCGGCCACGGGCTCGGGATTTACGGTACAGGGGCCACCCGCGATGACCAAAGGATGGCTATAATCCCGGTCCCGGGCATAAAGGGGAATGCCTGAAAGGTCGAGAAGAGTCAACACATTGGTATAGTTGAGTTCATAGAGGAGGCTGATGCCGACAATGTCAAATCGCCCCAAAGGAATGCCGGATTCCAAAGTTGAGAGAGGCCGACCGACCTTTCGCAGCCACGCCTCCATGTCCACCCCGGGGGTGAAAACCCGCTCGGCGGCGATATTCTCGCGTCGGTTGAGAATGTCGTAGAGAATCTGCAGCCCGAAATGAGAGGTACCGACTTCGTAGAGATCCGGGTAGGCCAGTGCCACCTTGAGGGCGACTCTGTGGAGGTCTTTTCTGACCGTGTTGACCTCGGATCCCAGATATCGACTGGGCTGGGAGACCAACGGCAAGATATCTTGAATGTCACCAGTGTTCATGGTAAATAGCTTTCGGTTCGATGCAAAAATAAAAAATTTATATTAACCATCTTAAGAAAAAAATACAAACCTTCAATGAAAATAATCCACCGAAAAACCATGATCATGCTCTTGGCGGGAACCGTGTTCGTCATAACGGCGATATCCGCCTTGCGTACCCCAGCCGCCGAATTCAACCGGGAAAATGCCGTGGTCAAAGCCGTTCGAAAGGTCAGCCCAGCCGTGGTCAACATCAGCTCGGAAAGCTCCGCCGAGGACCGACAACCACCTTTCACGGGCATGGACCCCCTGTTCGAATGGTTTTTCAGGGATTTCTTTGAATCCAACCCGAGACGCCAATATCAAAAAAACAACCTCGGCTCCGGCGTTATCATCGACGGCCGCCGGGGCTTCATCCTCACCAACGCCCACGTCATCTTTCGGGCAGGCAAAATCAGCGTCACACTGAGGGATGAACGGGAATTCGAGGCAACCATCGTGGGCGCGGACCCAGATTCGGATCTGGCCGTCCTCAGGATCGATTCAAAAACCCGGCTGCCCGCCGCCGAGATGGGCGATTCAAGCGATCTGATGATCGGCGAAGACGTCATCGCCATCGGCAACCCATTCGGCTTTTCCCACACCGTAACCACGGGGGTCGTCAGTGCGCTGAACCGAAACATCCGGGCCAACGACGCGGTCTATCACGATTTTATCCAGACGGATGCATCCATCAACCCTGGAAACAGCGGCGGCCCTTTGCTGAATATCAACGGCGTACTGATCGGGATTAACACCGCCATTTATGCCAAAGCTCAGGGCATCGGGTTTGCCATCCCTATCAACAAGGCATCAAGGATCGTGGCGGACCTCATCGCCCATGGAGAAGTTCCCCAGACCTGGATCGGAGTTACCGTCCAGGGAATCTCGGAGGAGATGGCCCGATACTTCAATCTGCCCGTGCGTGGCGGGGTTCTGGTCAAGCAAGTGGAACCCGACAGTCCGGCCCACGCCGAAGGCATTCAGGAAGGCGACATCATCCTCTCGCTGCGCAGTATCAAGATCCGATCGGCGGGAGAATTCAACGCGGCCATGAGGGGGATTACCGCAGGGGAAGACGTTCAAATCGTTCTGTGGCGAAACGGCGATTCGTTGAAAAAAACTGTCAAGGCCGACGTGTTCCCCCTCGATAAGGCGCCTGAACTGGGATACAGCCTTTTGGGGGTCAAGGTGAAGAATTCACCGTCTCCAAAGGGCCATAACAAAGGAGCGGTCATCACCCGAGTGCGGCCGGATTCCTACATGGCCGAAATCGGCGTCCAGCCGGGCGACATCATTCGTCAGATCGATGAAATGAAGGTCGAAAACGTCCAGGATTTCGAGCGTGCAGTCATCAAATATCGGGACAAGGGATCGGTAGTTATCCTCCTGCAGAGGGGAGATCGAAGTTATTACATCTCCCTCAGGCTATAGGCTGCCTGATTCCCGAATCCGTCTCCGGATGCTTGACACGGTATCAGTCATGTGTTAATTTTCCGAGATTTCAGAATTATAGAAGAAAAAAGGCGTTTGCGCCTGAACTTATTAGTTTAGTTAGGCAGAAAGATTTGCAATGAAACCAGAAGACGATGACCACGGGGGGTCCGCCGAAAGAATGCGGCCGACACTGATCGTTCCGGGAGGAAACCTGGATGCCGTTGCGCCACTTGTCGAGGGCGGGGACGCATCGTCTGGAACGGAAACAATACCGCCGTTCAATCATAAAAGCTTCGAAGCAAAGAGGATCATGGCCCCCGGCGGAGACCTCGATGCCATCGATTTGAAAACGGGAACGATGGGCGGGGGCAGGCGCGCAGGGAAACCGGTGCAGTCCGTCACCCCACTCGAACCCCGGCCCGCCGGAGACGAAAAAGAGATGATGTTTCGGGAAAGAGGTACTTTTATTGATTCGGAACCGGACGAGCGCTACGGCCGCAGTCGTCAGTCCATTTCCAGAAGTGTTCAGGTGCCGGAGGAACGTCCCCGCCACAAAGGGATGACCGGATTCAGATTTCGAGACGGTACCGATGACGATTCATCGGCCTTGTCAAGCACTTTTCACGACGGAGACGAAGAGGCTTGTGGCCGCACCCTTCGCAAGAGGGAAATGCTTTCCACGCCTGATAACATCAATGCTTCGTTCCTTCAGGGCGTCGGAACTCCGTCCCATGTCCTTCGAGAGGTTACACCCCGTACTTCAGATACTTCACTCCCCCTCCTTTCAGCGATCCTGAAAGCGTCTCCGCCCAGGGAAAGCAGCGATGTCCGCAAAGCGACCGATGAGGACGCCGCCTATCTGGATGTTTCAACGGCTCAGTTGGAAGCTGTGATTAAGCAAATTATGGAACGGGTCTTTGTTGAAAAGGTCGAGGCAATTTTACAGAAAGTTCTGGAAAAAGCCGTTGCGCATGAAATGCAACATATTCGAAGGTTCCTTTTAGAAGAATTGGGCCGCCCCGTCGGATTCCGGGATGACAAAACGCGGTAAGGCCATTCCGGAATGAAGCGCCCCGGCCAATGATGACCATCAAATGACGTCAGGACCGCGGATCGAAAAGAAACTGGGCCTTTGAAAAAGTCCCGCTCTCCTTTTCGGTCACTGCGGTCCGCTCTTTTTATGATGGATGGTCACCATTTGGGCGGACGGGTAAAAACAGCCAGATTTTAACCGAGTTAGGAGTAGAGGTTCATGAGCACCAATCTGCTTGACAAGGGGTATGACCCCCATGATGTTGAACAGCGCTGGTACGATTTTTGGGAAAAGGAAGGGCTGTTCGCCGCCGAAGAACGGAGCGACAAAAAGAGTTACGGCATCGTCATTCCCCCGCCCAACGTCACCGGCGTCCTCCACATGGGGCATGCCCTGAATAATGCGCTTCAGGATATTCTCTGCCGTTATCGGCGGCTCCGCGGCGACAACGTGCTCTGGATGCCCGGCACTGATCACGCGGGCATCGCCACGCAGAACGTGGTGGAGCGACATCTCGCTGCCGGCGGCATGGACCGCCACCAGTTGGGCCGGGAGAAGTTCATAGAACGGGTATGGGAATGGCGCAGGGAATACGGCGGGGCCATCATCCGTCAACTCAAGCGGCTGGGAGCATCCTGCGATTGGAAGCGGGAGAGGTTCACCATGGATGAGGGGTTGTCCAAAGCGGTCCGAAAGGTGTTTGTTCAGCTTTATGATGAAGGACTGATCTACCAAGGCAACTACATCATCAACTGGTGCCCGAGGTGCCATACGGCCCTGGCAGACCTGGAGGTGGAGCACGAGGAGGTGAACGCCCATCTCTACTACATCCGATACCCTTTTCCCGACGGCTCAGGCGCCATCACCGTGGCAACGACCCGGCCGGAAACCATGCTGGGCGATACGGCCGTCGCCGTCAACCCCGAAGACGAGCGCTACTTGAATCTCCCGGCGGAAAGGGTGATCCTTCCTCTCCTCAACCGCTCCATTCCGATTATCCGGGACAGCTACGTAGACACCACATTCGGAACGGGAGGGCTCAAAGTCACGCCGGCCCATGATCCCAACGACTTCGAGATCGGTCGACGTCACAACCTGCCTGCCGTGAAGGTCATCGGCGACGACGGCCGCATGACGGCCGAAGCAGGCAAATATGAGGGCATGGATCGGTTCGAATGCCGTAAGGCCGTTATCGAAGACCTGGAGGCCCAGGGCCTGCTCGAAAAGGTCACGCCTCTTGTTCACAGTGTGGGACATTGTTATCGGTGCCACACCGCTATTGAGCCCAATCTGTCCAAGCAGTGGTTTGTCAAGGCCAAGCCTCTGGCGGACAAAGCCATGGTCGCCGTCAAAACAGGAAAGACACGAATCATTCCCGATATGTGGGAAAAAACCTATTTTGAATGGCTTGAGAACATCCGAGATTGGTGCATCTCCCGACAGATCTGGTGGGGCCACCAGATCCCGGCCTGGACCTGCAAGGCATGCGGTAAGCTGATGGTGGCCATGACGGCGCCCTCGACGTGCACCAAATGCGGCGGGACCGATCTTGTCCAGGAAACGGACGTTCTGGACACATGGTTCAGCTCGGCACTGTGGCCCTTCTCGACCATGGGATGGCCAGAAAAAACGCCCCTTTTGAAAACTTTCTACCCCACGTCGGTGCTCATCACCGGCTTCGATATCCTGTTCTTCTGGGTCGCCCGCATGATGATGATGGGGATCCATTTCATGAACGACGTCCCTTTCCGCGATGTCTACGTCCATGCCCTGGTCCGAGATGAAAACGGCCAAAAAATGAGCAAATCCAAAGGCAATGTCATCGACCCGTTGAACATCGTCGAAAAATACGGCACCGACGCCTTCCGATTTACCTTGGCCGCCTTCGCGGCTCAGGGAAGAGACGTGAAGATGTCTGAAAAACGGGTTGAAGGTTACCGAAATTTCATCAACAAACTCTGGAACGCCTCCCGATTCTCCCTGATGCACCTGGAAGAGGCATACCGTGACATCCCCGAGGACCGTATCTCCCTGGCGGATCAGTGGATCTTGTCCCGGTTGGCGCGGGTCATCCGAACCGTCGAGGAAGCGCTTTCGGGCTATCATTTCAACGATGCCGCCAACACCCTCTACCAGTTCGTCTGGCATGAATTCTGCGACTGGTACCTCGAGGCTGTCAAGCCAGCCCTCTATGGCAACATGGGCGACGCTGCACGAGATGCGACACGAAGCGTCCTATGGCGAGTTCTCCGGGAAACCCTCATCCTGCTCCATCCTTTCATCCCCTTCGTCACCGAGGAGATCTGGAACAAATTGCCGGGCACCAAAGGATCCATCATGCGGGCCATCTTCCCCCTGGACAATCCCGAAACCTTGGCCATTATCACTTCGCCCGAGGCCGAGGTCCAAATGAATACGGTCATGGGCATCATCACCGGCGTTCGCAATATCCGGGGCGAGATGAACATTCAGCCGTCCGCTGCCCTGGAGGTCATCGTCCAGTCACCGGATGACGACGTCCGCGCGACTATCGAGGCACAGAGGGAAATAATCACGGACTTGGCCCGTCTCAAATCCCTCACGGTCTCAACGCCCGGAGAACGACCGAAATCCTCGGCCACGGCCGTCCTGGAGAATATCGCCGTCTTCGTCTCCCTGGAGGGCATTCTCGACATCGAGATGGAAATCATGCGCCTGGAAAAGGAGATGGTAAAAATCGACAAAGAATTGACCGCTATTTCCAAAAAACTCAACAATGAAGATTTTCTGGCCAAGGCGCCAGAGGATGTCGTGGAAAAGGTTCGGGAAAAACATCGCAGTCTGGTGGAAAAGCGGCAGAAATTCGAAGCCAATATGGATAAAATCACGGCGATGGGTCACCATTGACGTCCAGGATCAAGGCTATGCCCCGGATACTTCTGCTGTGAAAAAAGGCCGTCCTTTCTGGACGGCAACCCGGCTCTGTCCTTTGCAAAGGCTTCAGGAAGCCAAATGAACGCACCGCTAAGATCGATATGATAAGCACTCGGGTATGCCCCATCTACCGAGATTAGACATGGCCTCCGAACTGCGAAAGCGAGACGGAATAGAGCATCGTTTGAATGTTCTGATCAAGCTCGTCCAGGCCGCCGGATTCGTCGATATCGAAGCCCGGATGAAGGTCGAAAGGGACATCTTGATCGGCGGTATCAGCCGTATCGCCGTCGTTGGTGAAGCGAGCGCCGGGAAATCGACCTTTATCAACCGGAAAGTGCTCTCGGAAGACATACTCCCCATGGCGGGCGGCACCGCCGTCCCCGTAGAGATCCATCACGGCCCCAACAGACGTATGGAGATCATCCCTTATGTCGAACTTTCAGAATCTTCCGTGCCGGAGAACACAATGAAATCCGGGGGAATGACCGGCTTGTGGGCATGCGAAGGACCGCCCGTCATCATTACCGATCCGACACCGGCAGACATAAAACGTCATGTCACGCGGTCAACCCTTGGCGAGCGAGCACGTCTGGCCGATACCACCGCCCGCGTCAGGGTCTTCTTGCCTTCACCCGTGCTCTCGAACCTGATCCTGGTGGACACTCCCGGCTTCGGTTTCATGAACCGCGCGGCCGTCGCCACCCGCTATCGAATTCTTCCCGGCTGCGACGACATTTTCTTCTTGTCTTTGGCCAGTACATTTTCATCGGTCGAACGGGCGTTTCTCGATAGTCCGATGCTGACGGACCGTCGGATCAGGCATTTGCCTCCCGGGGCCGCGTGGTCCTCACAAGAAGTCGGCGTGGGATCGTCGTGGTCGATGATGGTGTATGACGGACGGTTCACTTTTGCCGATCGAGCCGAACCGATGATCCGTCACCAGGCGGTCTTGGCTCGAGCTCGGTGTGCTGCGGAAATGAGTGCACGGCGGAAGTCTGCGACTGAATGTCGGCGAATCGAGACCGAGATCGGTATTCTGGAAACAGAGATCCGCATTCGACTGGCGAAGAGACTGTACCGCCTGAGCAGCGACCTCACAGCCCTGAAAACTCGGATGTCGGACACGATCAAACGAGGGATCATGACCGCTACCGCGGGTGCTTCCCGGCCGGCCCTAACGAAACTGGAATCGGCCGTGGCCGGCTGTGCGGCAGAAACGAAGGCTGCAATACGGGCGCTTGCCGAACGATACGGATCGGAAGGACTGGAACTCCTCGCCCCCTGGAAGATGCTGGTCCACCGGGAACTCGGCGACCTCGCCGTGCCGGACGATCACCGAAAATTCCGAACCCGAGTCCTGGCCGCGATCGCCCTGACCCGAACACATCCATACAGTATTCTCGCGGATATCCTGCCGGGAATCTTGAACTGCAGGCCTGCCGCCATCGCCCACCGGCTGGCGGTAATCGCAGCGGATATGCCCCGTCGCGTGGAAGGTGTTTTTCGTCCGATCGAAGAGATCCTTCCGGGGGAGTGGGACGACGATCTAAACGGCCGCATGAACGCCGTTCGCCAAGGAATTTCGGCGGCAATACACCGGCCAGTGGACCTCGAACGAGAGGCCCTGCTCAGGGAGATCCGGACACAACTCGATGCGATCGCGGGAAAGGCTGTTCACCACCGGGAAGCGAGCGAAAAAATACCGAAGAGGAGTGAGCGATGATTCCCATTCGAGACATCAACCCGTCAAAAACGGTTCCGGTGGTCAATTATGCCATCATCGGGGTCAACGTGTTCGTATTTCTGACCGAGCTTCTGCAGGGCGGAGACATGGGCCGCTTCATCTATTACTATGGACTGGTCCCCGCCCGTTACTCCATTTCTGAAATCGCATCCTATTTCAGCTTCGGGCAACAGGTCTTCTCATTCTTCTCCTTCATGTTTCTCCATGGCGGTTTTCTTCACATCCTGGGCAACATGTGGTTTCTTTACATCTTCGGCGACAACGTGGAAGATCATATGGGCCCTTACCGGTACTTGACCTTCTATCTCCTATGCGGCATATCGTCGGGCATCTTTCACATGGTCATCAACATCCATTCAAACGTCCCGGTCGTCGGCGCTAGCGGCGCCATCGCCGGCGTCATGGGAGCCTACCTGATTCTCTACCCCCGATCTCGTGTTCTGACGATGATCCCCATCATCATCATCCCCTTTTTCTTTGAACTGCCGGCCTTCATCTTCATGGGCATCTGGTTCCTGATTCAATTCTTCAATGCAGCGAGCAGTTTCGGCAATGCCACGGACATTGCCTGGTGGGCACACATCGGCGGATTTCTCTTCGGTATCCTGTTTCTACGGCTAATGGGACGGGTCCCGTCTACCGGCGTCACTCATTTCACCCGTCAGCTGGCTGAGCGGAAAACCACCCATCGCCTGCAGGTCATTCGCCCAACCGGTCCCGTTGAAGACCCAAACCTGTATGGCACCATCCTGATCACCCCCTACGAAGCCCTTCGTGGAACCCAAAAGGTTGTCAACATACCTTGGGGGTTTCACAACCAAATGGTCCGCGTCACTGTCCCCCCCGACACTCCGGAAGGGAGCATTCTCAGGCTCGACGGCATGGGTAAGCGGATGCCTGGGGGACGCAGGGGGGACCTCATGCTCACGGTCAGATTTGAGGCCTATCAGAGGTAAGGCTTGAACAACCAGCAAAACGAATCACGAAGCCTAAGGGCAAGAGGCCTGGCCACCAGCTCTTCGAGAGTGAGCTCTCGGGCCCCGTCGAGCTGATATTCGAAATGGGGCATCAAATCACGGACTACACTGCGACCGTAGATTTCCACCATGAGCTCAAAATTAAGGCGAAGACTCCGGGTGTCGAGATTGGCGGAACCAATCTGGGCATAATGGCGATCGATAATGATCAGCTTGGTATGGACGAATGGGGGGGGTTGGAAAAAGATACGGATCCCCCGCTCCAGAAGATCGGGGATAAGCCTCATGGAGGCCCAATGAACGAAGGGAAGGTTGTTTTTCCCGGGAAGAAGAATCCGGACGTTCACTCCTTTGAGGGCGGCAGCCTGTAAGGCGCCGACAAGCTCTGACGACGGCAGGAAATACGGGGTCATAATGGAGATGGACTTTCGGGCGAGGGAGACTGCGCAAAGCAGCAGCATTTCCAGCCGGTCGATACGGATATTTGGACCGTCCACTACGGCGCGACAGATGGTATGACCTGTATTGAAGGAATGGACGGGGCCGGGGATGAGTCGTTCGCCGGTGGCAAAACGCCAATCCTCCAGAAAGGCATGCTCAATCTGGCCGGCAATGGGGCCGGCAAGTCGGAAATGGAGATCAACAACCCGGTGCCGATTCTCCGTCCTGTCTGCCAGATGACTGTCCCGGATGTTCATCCCCCCGACAAAGGCGACCTTTCCGTCGGCCACCAGGATCTTTCGATGGTTGCGAAGGTTGATCCGAAAGGCTGGAGGATAGAGCCTCGGCGGCAAAAAGCGGGCGAACCGGATTCCTCGCTTGGCGAGAAGTCTGCCCGCCCGTGGGATGCTGTACCATTCCCCCACCCCGTCGATGATCACGCGGACATCGACCCCGCGTTCCCGAGCACGGGTCAAAGCGTCGATGAAAGCCCGTCCCGTCGAACGGGTTTCAAAAATATAGGTGCTCAGATAAATATATTTCTCAGACTGTTCGATGGCCGAAATCATGCACGGATATGCCTTTTCGCCATTTACGAGAGGTACGATCACATTTCCGGCGATAAGGGGCCTGCGATTGACGGCATCGGACATCCGGACAATTTCATCCAGAGGTGGCGGGATCTGGAATGCCATGATTTGCCGTCGGTCGCGCATCTCGTGCTCGATTTTGAACGGAGAATCCACCTCCAGCTTTCTCGCCCTTGAGCGAATGCGGTTGACCCCGAAAAAAAAATAACAGATGGGACCGGCCAAGGGGAATGTCAGGCAGATGACAAACCATCCCAGAGCAGAACGAGAATCCTTCTTGAAAAGAAGAGCATGCCCGGCCGCCGGAATAGCAAGGGTCGCATACGTCAGCAAAAACCATCCATCGATCATAGGCACCTAAAAAACCATATTTTGAAAATTAGCAAGAAAAATCTGAAGCCCCCGCCCAGACGGGAGTCGAGACACCGCATCTGTCGGAAGCCTGCCGATGCCTGCATGGAATTGAAATATCCGCGTCATTGTGATAACGGTCAATGACCATGGGCATGAAGTGAATTTTAGTAACCTTCTTCAGAATACGATTGCAAACAAGGTCGGAAACAGCCCGGCAATCCTCGGACCGGTGCCTGGAAGGCGTGAATTACCCCCTCGAAAACAGCTTTGGCGGAAAATCCAAGGCTTTTTTGCCCATGTCGCGAACACCGGAAAACCCGATCGCAGTGGGAAAGGATGTTGACGATGGCCCATGAAGAACAACAGCGAATTATTGTATTTCAGCAAAATGCCTCCGCTACCGCAAAAATCCGGGGAATCAGCCTATACGGGGGTGGGCAGTTCAAAATCCGGACCATCTCTATCGACGATGCTCTCCCGCCAATACTGGACAATACCGATGATTACCTTCCGAAGACTGTAAACGCGGACTTGGTCCTAAATTATCTGAAACATCCGGATCTGACCTGTGATCTCGTGGAAAAATGCCTCTCACAGAGGATTCCGGTGGTGGCTTCCGGCATGAAAGGGGGCTTAAAGGGTGTCCATAACCCTCCGACCTGATGCGGCCTCCCCAGGCAGGTCGGCTTGGGACAATACGGAGAGCGCTTTGGTTTACCGGAGCTCACCATCGAAATATGTGACGAAAAGATCGCAAGTGCAGAGGTTATCCGCGGTGCCCCCTGCGGAGCGACCTGGAAGGCGGCTCGACGGATCATCGGACTCGATGCGGCGGCTGCCGTGAGACGCATCGGCCTGGAAGTTCAGTTTTTCTGTACGGCGAATCCGTCCGCCTGGGATCCGATCTATGAACACAGCCCCGTCCATTATGCTGGAGAGTTCCACATTGCCGCTGTTCGCCGGGCGCTCAAGGCTCAGAAAATTAAATATTTTTTGACAAGACTATAACTTTAAATTATAGCAAAAAGTTCTATATCATTAAAGGTGGAATTCCAGATCCTTGAAATGAGAGATCTACAACCCTCCCGAACCCTGAAGCAATCGGCCATTCTCCAAGAAAAAACGCCACATGAATGGAGACCAAGCTCGAAATAGACGCCGGATCAGCTGTGCTTCGACAACAATTCTCCGGCTACTCCGAATCCTTAGCTGAAACTGGATCATAGGCAATTCCGGAAAAAATCCGATTGCATGGCAGCCGCCCTCAAATTCCGAACATTCCCGCCGAATCATCAGGCGAAGAGAAGAGAAGAGAAGAGAAGAGAAGAGAAGAGAAGAGAAGAGAAGAGACAATATACCAAGGAAAGGAAGAAAAAATGAATGATTTTTTGAAGAGCCTTCGCTCCAATAACAAAGAAAAGCGCTACGATCGCAACGACCGTAATGAACGGCCAAACCGACGTCAGCATGGGAACGGAAACTCGGCCTACGGTGGCAATCCTCAGTACAAGAACGACAGGAGCAACGGCAATCTCAGAAAACCCCACAGACCTTTTGAGGATAACAAACTGTCCATCCTTCTGGAAGATGCCTTACCCGAAATCAAAGAGGCTGTATCGCGCTTGGTGAATGCCAGCGAGCGTCTGCTCGTGGCGGAAGAACGCAAGGCCAACGCCATGGAAAGGATTTCGAATTCCCTTCAGGAACTCCTCTTGGGCGGTTCCCCCCTTGCAGTCTTGCCAAACGAGCCCCCCGGCAACGGTGCCACGTCGGTCGCCAAAAGCTACGACAACGCTCAAAAATCGATCAACAACATGACGCGCGAAGCCGTTATCGACATCATCCTGACCATGCGCGAGGAAGGTGCTACCTATGGTAAAATCGCCGACCATTTAGAAGCGGAAAATATCCCGACGTTCTCCAGAAAAGGGAAATGGCATGCCCAGACAATCCATCGGGTATGCCGGGAATGTGCCTGAATTCACATCTGCACCACTCAATAATATAATGTTGCAATTTCATTTGGTTAAGCGCGTATCGCCAAAATTTTTCACAGGGGTGGGGATTTGCAATCCCAGCCCCTGTGTGCTTTCATGGATGACGATTCCGCAAATTGATTTTTACAAATGATTCAGGATGGCACAGGATTCAATGGAGCGGTATGACGGAAGTGGTTGTGCACCCCCTGGTCGAATCTTTTCCCTTCAACACACCACAGATTGACCGGGATCGATCCGCGACACAGACGCCATCACTTATTGCTGCTTCCTTCCGGACCTGACAAGGTTCGTGAGTGTCTGTTGCGCGGCGGCCGGTCAGAGCGGCACATATCGGGGACAAGATCCTCGAGGGGGAGTTCAGCCCCGCATAAAGCGGATTTCGGGTAGAGGGCACCGCTAGCTCCCCGCCTAGCACAACCATGCCCTTATATCTTGGAATGATTTTGTTAATCAAGGGAAAAAGATGTTTTCTTCTCTCCACCACAATGATCCAACCCTCATGTAAGCACCGAATTGGAGGGGGTTTTCTGTTGACACCGCCCCAACAGCATCGTAAAAATATATCTTTTACAGACAGATAGTAGCAGACCGACAAACAGAGATACACCCTGAGGCCCAGACATCTTTTCAGTCCTGACACGAGAACTTCCAAGGCCATCAGGGTACATTCCTCAAAACCGGCGTTCCCATGACATGCCGAACGGTCGGAGAATAATGCACCCTGTCCTGAGACGATGCGATAGGGCCAGACCTTTCGGATCTCGGTATCTGACGTGTAACGGCGGTGAATGAGAGAAAGGCAAAGAAACCATGAAACTGCACCAACCAATGCAATCATTGAAGATGGTCATTTCGGTGCTTACCGGTTGTCAGATTATCACCGGCTGTGCCTTTTTTGTTACCGGCGCCATTGTTGGCGCGGGAGCCTATACCTACGTCAACGGCGAGCTGAAACGGTCCTATCAGGCGGCTTATGACCCAACTGTCCAGGCTTCCCTGTCCGCCATGAAGGAGATGCACATCGAGGTCATATCCATCAAAAAGCAGGATTTGACCACAACTATAGAGGGAAATATCAATGGAAAGCCCGTCGTAACCAGAATCTCCAGGATGGATGTCAACATTTCCGAGGTCGGGGTTCGCTCCGGCTATGTGGGCGTATGGGAAAAAAATTTTTCAATGGAGGTTCATGAAAAAATCGCCCTTCACCTACGATCATAGGCTGATTCAAACCGTCGACAAAACCATTGCCCAGTATGGCATGCTCAAGCCGGGGGACGCCGTTCTGGTTGGCGTTTCAGGCGGTCCGGACTCCGTTGCCCTTCTTTATGTTCTGGTTCGGCTCGCCGAACGATGGTCGTTCTCCATCGGCGTGGCGCATCTCAATCATGGACTTCGCGGCGATGCTTCCGACGGAGACGCTCAATTCGTGGCTGAACTTGCCGATACGCTCCATCTCCCCTGCCACTCCGCCCGTCGGGAGGTAGCGGCTTATCGGCGAATCCGAAAACTTTCGCCTGAAGAGGCGGCCCGCAACGCACGATATGAATTCTTCGAGGATACGGCCGTTCGGCACGGATACAACAAGATCGCGCTGGGCCATCATGCCGACGACAGTGCGGAGCTGGTCCTGATGTACCTTCTCCGGGGCAGTGGGTCCGCAGGCATTACCGGGATACCGCCGGTCCGGGATGGTCGGTATGTAAGGCCGATGTCGAAAGTCAGCCGCAAGCAACTCATTGCTTTCCTGGAAAAAAACGGCATTGGATACCGCATCGATGCATCCAACGCCGACTTGCGGTTTACGAGAAATCGCATCCGACATCGGTTGATCCCCGTGCTCCGACACGACTACAACCCAAGGATTTCCCAAACCTTGAACCGCCTTGCGGACATTCTCCGAGCCGAAGAGAAATGGCTGGAACCCATTATCCGGGAAATGTACGAGCGTTGTCGATTGAAGGAAAGCGAGGATCATGTCGTCCTTTCCGTTCCGGAACTCGAGAAAATCGGACTGGCACCCCGGCGGCGGATAATTCGTATGGCTATTTTAGGGGTCAAAGGTGATCTTCGGCGAATCGGGCTGACGCATATCGACCGCCTGGCGGTGGAGATTATAGAGGACGCTTCCCCGCGGACTCGGACCATTCATCTGCCGGACCAGATCCGGGTATACCGGGTTGAAGCGGAACTATGCATCGCCCGTGAATCGTTACCGCTTCGGCGAATGCCGTTATCACCATCCCCACCGGCTTTCAATTATCAGGTACCCGCTGCCCCGAATCCACAGAAACCTATAGAACTCCGAATCGTTGAGATCGATGGACGATTGCGCTTCTCGGTGGTCTCCGCCAACAGTGCCGAAGACTGGGGCAAGGCCTGCCCGGCTATCGCATTTTTCGATATGGCAACAATTCGCTTTCCCTTGACCGTCAGGAATTTTAAGCCCGGCGACCGCTTCACCCCACTGGGGTGCCCGGGAACTCAGAAGCTGAAAGCATTTTTCATCAACAACAAGATCCCCGTCGCGTTACGTCGGCGATGCCCCATATTGCTGAGCGAAGGAAAGATTATCTGGGTCGTGGGCCACAGGATTGCCGAGGACACCAAGGTCACCGTATCCAGCAAAAACCTGCTCAAGGTACAAATTTTGTTTGCCTAATTTGCAATGATGGTTAGAATAATATAATTGTGGCTTTACTTACGTTGAGGAGGGACTTTTCCTTGAACCCGTTTTACAAAAATCTGGCATTGTGGCTGGTCATCACCCTGATGATGATCATGCTCTACAACCTGTTCAACCAACAGAATCTGGCCGAAACAAACGTCAGCTACACCGAGTTTCTGGGAATGGTTAACGCAGGCGAGGTTTCGGAAGTGACTATACAGGGACAAGAGATTATCGTCACGGATAGAAACCGAAAACGTTTCAAGGTCTACGCACCCGAGGACAACGACCTGATCCGCAGGTTGGAAAGCAAGGATGTCATTATAAAGGCCAAACCCCCGGCCGAATCTCCCTGGTATATGTCGATTCTCGTTTCCTGGTTTCCCATGATGATTCTGATTGGGGTATGGATCTTCTTCATGCGCCAAATGCAGTCGGGTGGCGGAAAGGCCATGTCCTTCGGCAAAAGTCGCGCCCGATTGATGACGGACCAGTCAGCCAAGGTGACCTTTGACGATGTCGCCGGTATTGACGAAGCCAAGGAGGAGTTGGGAGAAATCGTTGAATTCCTCAAGGATCCGAAAAAATTTACCCGGCTGGGCGGACGGATCCCCAAAGGCGTCTTGCTCATGGGCCCTCCGGGCACGGGTAAAACCCTCCTCGGACGCGCCATTGCGGGTGAGGCTGGCGTGCCGTTTTTCAGTATCAGCGGATCAGATTTCGTCGAGATGTTCGTGGGCGTAGGGGCCTCCCGCGTTCGAGATCTGTTTCTACAGGGCAAAAAAAACGCCCCGTGCATCATTTTCATCGACGAGATTGACGCCGTGGGACGGCACCGTGGCGCCGGCCTGGGCGGCGGCCACGATGAACGGGAACAGACCCTCAACCAGCTTCTGGTGGAGATGGACGGCTTCGAGTCCAATGAAGGCGTTATTCTGGTGTCTGCCACCAATCGGCCTGACGTCCTGGATCCGGCTTTGATGCGACCGGGACGGTTCGATCGTCAGGTGGTGGTCTCTCTTCCCGATGTCAAAGGTCGGGAAAAGATTCTCAGAGTGCATATGAAGAAGACCCTCATCGCGAACGATGTAGATCCCGTGGCTTTAGCAAAGGGGACACCGGGTTTTTCCGGAGCCGACCTCGAAAATCTGGTCAACGAGGCCGCCCTTTACGCTGCCAAGCGGGATGCCGAAAAAGTCGCCATGGTCGATTTCGAGGAAGCCAAGGACAAGGTTTACATGGGGCTCGCCCGAAAATCCAAAGTCATCAAAGACGAAGATCGAAAGGTGACGGCCTATCATGAAGGCGGACACGCCCTGGTGGCCCGTTTCATGCCCCATACCAGCGTGGTTAATAAGATCACGATCATCCCCCGCGGTCGGGCCGCCGGCGTTACATGGTTCTTACCGGAGGAGCAGGACTTCAAATACAAGGATCAGCTGGAAAGCGAATTGGCCGTGGCCTTCGGCGGCCGAGCCGCCGAGGAGATCATCTTTAAACGGATCAGCACGGGAGCCTCCAACGACATCAAGCAGGCCACCGAGATGGCCCAGAACATGATTCGAGCCTGGGGCATGAGTGAAAAACTGGGCCCGCTCTCCTACGCCAAGGGAGAAGAGCAGGTTTTTCTCGGCCGGGAGATCGCCCAGCATCGGGACTACTCCGAAGAGACGGCCCGGCTCATCGACAGCGAAATATCCGCCCTCATCAACGGCGCTTACCAACAAGCACGTAAGGTGCTGAAGGAGAATGTGGACATCCTGCACAAGCTTGCGGATCTTTTGTTGGAAAAGGAAACCGTCATGGGGTCGGAACTAAACGATCTGATCTTGACGATGCGACCCGGCATCCGCCTGCCGTCGTTCCACCCTTCCCCGCAAAACGAAGACCGTGCTGATGAGTCCTCAGGCGACGAATCCCCGACCTTGAAGGAGAAGCCAGCCTCGCTCCCCGACGCGTCCGAAACCGGCAACGGCAATCCCGAACAGCGCGGCCGTCAATAAGCGTCTTAGGAAGAACGTCATGAAGCACTATACGCTGACCTTGAAAAATCGCCGGATGGAACTGGGGGAACGAACCTGCGTTATGGGAATCCTCAACATCACCCCGGATTCCTTCTCCGACGGCGGCCGTTTTTTCAACACTGAAACCGCCCTGATCCACGCGGAGAAGATGGCCCGCGCCGGTGCCGATATCATCGATATCGGCGGAGAGTCCACCCGGCCCTTTTCCGATCCGGTTTCCCCCGAGGAAGAGGCCGACCGAGTTTTGCCGGTCATCGAGAAGCTTTTGGCACGCATCGATATACCCATATCCATCGACACCACCAGGGCATCGGTGGCGCGCCAAGCCCTCGGGGCCGGAGCCGCCGTCGTCAACGATATTTCCGGCCTCCGGGTGGATCCGGACATTGCCGAGGTTGCGGCACGGCACGGCGCGCCCCTGATTTTGATGCACATGAAGGGAACGCCCAAAACCATGCAGGCGCATCCACAGTACGACAACCTGATCCACGAGGTCAGGGCGTTTCTCGAAACCGCGATCGCGACGGCACAAGCTGCCGGTGTTCCCAAGAACAGCATCATCGCCGACCCGGGGATCGGCTTCGGGAAGACCATCTCCCACAATCTCTGCCTGATCAACCGATTAGGGGCATTTGAGCCTCTGGACGTGCCGATCCTGGTGGGCTCCTCCCGAAAATCTTTTATCCGCAGCCTCCTCAAAAAGAATGGTCAGCCGGATATCGATCCAACCCTCCCCCAGGTAGAAACCGGAACCCAGGCCACCGTGGCTGCCGCTATCCTTAGAGGAGCCCACATCGTCAGAGTCCATGATGTCGAAAGCACCGTCGCAACCGCCAGAATCGTCGATGCCATTCGAAACGTTCCCGACAACCCATGATGAGAACGAAGACATGACAAAAACAAAACAGATCGGGATGATCACCATCCTGATGATCGTCACCATGAGTTCTTGCGCCCCTCATGACAAGGTGGTGACGAATCGCCGGGCAGAGGCTTCCAGAGATCTGGGAGAGGCTTACATGCAGGAGGGAAACTACTCCGCCGCCCTGAGGGAGTTGCTCAAGGCGGAAAAGGGGCTTCCGGGGGATCCGTTCGTCAAGAACGACCTGGGCTTGGTCTATCTGGCCAAGGAACGGCCCGATTTGGCCGTCAACTACTTCAAAAAGGCCGTCTCTCTCAATCCCGATTACGCACCGGCGCGGAACAACCTCGGTACGGCCTATCTCGCTCTCAAGGACTGGGATGCGGCCATAGAGGCATTGACGGCATTGACGGATGACCTTCTCTATGCGTCCCCTCATCTGCCACTCTATAATCTGGGACAGGCCTACTACAACAAGCGGGACTTCCCCACAGCCCTCAAGTATTACCAGGAGGCCCTGGAGCGAAATCCCCAATTCGTGCTGGCCTATCGCGGTATAGGCCAGACCTACATGGTCATGAACCAATTCCCCAAGGCCATCGAGAGCTTTGAAAAGGGGTTGGAGATCGCGCCAAGATTTCCACCGCTCTACCTCAATCTTGCCGAGGCTTACCAGGCGTCCCGGAACCGCCAGGCGGCCATTGAAACTTACCAAAAAGTGATCGCTCTATTCCCTGACACAAAGTACGCTGAAGAAGCCCAAAAAAGGCTCACGAATTAGCACAAACCGACAGGAACGGATATGACGTCGGAAGGCTCGGCGTCATGAAATGCAGTCCAGAGCCTGTTTGAGATCGCCCATGATGTCATCGGGGTGCTCGAGACCGACGGATAAACGGATGAGTCCGTCCGAGATGCCCGCCAGTCGTCTCTCTGCCGGGGAGTAGACAGCGTGGGTCATAGAGGCGGGATGCTGGATGAGCGTTTCACAATCTCCCAAGCTCACCGCAAGAGTACATAAGGTTACTGTGTTCATCACCGTCTTCCCGGCGGGAATCCCGCCGTGTACCTCGAACGCGATCATGCCCCCATACTTTTTCATCTGCTGCCGGGCGACCATATGCCCCGGATGAGTGGTCAGCCCCGGATAAAAAACCGCTGCCACCCGGGGATGAGAAGAGAGGCGCTCTGCGATGGCGAGGGCGCTGTCGCTGTGGCGCTCCATCCGGAGGGCTAATGTTTTGATCCCTCTCAGGATCAGCCATGCATTGAATGGACTCATAACCGGTCCGAAATGCTTCATGTACGATGCTTTGATATTCCGAATCATCCGATCGCTTCCCACGATGACGCCCCCAATCAGATCCCCGTGACCGCCCAGATATTTCGTTGCGGAATGAATCACCAAGTCCGCCCCCAGAGTGAGAGGGTGTTGCAGGTAAGGCGAGGCGAAAGTATTGTCGACGATGAGCGGAATCCGATGAACCCCGGCCACGTCTGCCCATAAGGAGAGGTCAATGATATCGAGAGTCGGGTTTGCTGGAGTTTCGACATAGAGAAACCGGGTTTTGCCATCTATTCGTTGCTCGATCTCCTCTCGGATACCGCTCAGCCGGGGTGAAATGAAACGAGCCCGGATATCGAACCGCGCCAAGTCGGTATTGAACAGCGCGAAGGTTCCCCCGTACACGGTGCTGCAGGAAACAAAATTATCGCCGGGAGCAGCCAGGGTCATCGCCACGGCGGCAACGGCCGCCATGCCCGAAGCCGTGGCTGCCGAAGACTCCCCACCCTCGAGGACGGCGACTTTTCTTTCCAGAAGATCCACGGTAGGATTGCCGAGACGGGTATATATGTATCCGTCACGCTTGCCTGAAAAAAGGTCGGCGCCATGATCCACATCCTGAAATTTGAAGGTGGAGGTCATATGGATAGGGGGGACAAGATCAAGGGACATGACAGGCCCCGCATGGATACCGTGAACGATTTCCGTCTCTTTGGTGAGTTTTTTCATCCGAAAGGCTCCTTTTCCTTGAGGTCCCAGGACTTGGGAAAACAGTGTTCCACAGACCGTTGTCTGGAGTTGATGCTGTTGGAAGATCAATCCAAGTTCATTATTGACAGGCCGCAGTCTCTTTTTCAAGTCATTCATGCGTCTTCATTCACCCCGGGTCTGCTTTTCCCGGCCGACCGATTGGGACCGGATCACAGCGCCGCTCGTGTCTTTTCGCTGCAGTTTTAACGCGTTATCGTTTTTAACATTTTCTCAATATATAGTGTAACGAAATCTATTGACATACAACATATTGTGTCATATTGTATATAATATAAGACGACATCAACACCACAGGCAAAACCCCGAAATCCTCCATGGGTGATCGTTTTGAGCGATACATGTTGATAATTCATAAAAATTCCGAGTTCTATTCAGATACCCTCGCGTCAAGTCGACTGTTTTCCCATCGCTCGAATCGTTGTGAACCTCCCTGTAAAAGGCAAGACAATCTGCTCGAAAACCGGTAAGCACCGATCCGTAAGCGATTGCGGATCCAAACAGCTGACTCAGAATCGCAGTGGAGAAAATTGGCATGTCACAAATCCGTAAAATTCTGGTGACCGAAAAAGAACGGTTGATATTGAATGATCCGCTTTGGGACGATGGTCAATTTTCAGACGTCTTTGTCCGTCACAACCCCGTCACCAAGGATCAAGCCGTGAGTATCAGCCGTTTTCTGCGGGAGGTGATCGAGAAAATGGAAGAGGAAACGATTCCCCTGATGCTCATTGACGAGATGATCCGGGAAAAGGCCATGGCGCTGGGGTATCCGTATGTTTCGCCCTTAAAATTGGATGATACCATGTTTCAACACAACAGGCCGATAATTTCCGGAAATGCAAAAGTCGTCCTGGAAAGGCGTTACCTGAGGAAAAACGATCAGGGTGATCCCATAGAGACGCCGACGGACATGTTCCGCAGGGTCGCACATCATGTCGCCCAAGCGGAAATGCATTACGATGGTTCTGGGACCGCAGAGGAAATGGAAGCGATCTTCTACAGGATGATGACCGAGTTTCGATTTCTGCCCAATTCACCCACGCTCATGAATGCCGGCCGCAGGCTCGGACAGTTGGCCGCCTGTTTTGTCCTCCCGGTTGAAGACAGCATGGAAGGGATATTTGATGCGCTCAAAAATGCCGCCATCATCCACAAGTCCGGCGGTGGCACCGGATTCTCCTTCTCACGGTTACGTCCGAAAAACAGCCGCGTGGGAACCACCGGCGGCGTGGCGTCGGGACCTGTCTCCTTCATGAAGGTTTTCAACACCGCCACAGAGCAGGTCAAGCAGGGCGGCACCCGACGGGGCGCTAACATGGCTATCCTTCGGGTCGACCATCCAGACATCCTGGAGTTCATTCAGTGTAAAGAAAAGGACAGCGATCTTAACAACTTTAACATCTCCGTCGGCATTACGGATGCGTTCATGGATGCACTGAAAAAAGGGAGCGACTATGACCTCATCGATCCTCAGGAAAAGCGGGTGACGGGAAGGCTCTCAAGCATCGAGGTATTTGATGCCATCGTGCATCACGCCTGGAAGAACGGTGATCCGGGTATTGTTTTCCTTGATCGGATCAACCGAGACAATCCCACGCCCACCCTTGGAGAAATCGAAAGCACCAATCCCTGCGGCGAACAGCCTCTGCTGCCCATGGAATCCTGCAACCTGGGCTCCATCAACCTCGCTAAATTCGTCACGGAGAAAGAGGGGGTAGCCGTAATCGATTTCGAGGGGCTGTCGGAGACTATCCACCACGCAATCCGCTTTCTTGACGATGTGATCGACATGTCCCTCTATCCGATACCCGAAATCGAACGGATGGTCAAAGGCAACCGCAAAATCGGCCTCGGGGTCATGGGCTTTGCCGATATGCTCTACCAGCTGGAGATTCCCTACAACAGCAAAAAGGGGATAGAGACCGCCGAAACGCTAATGAAATTCTTCCAAAACACGTCTCATGAGGCTTCGAGGACGCTCGGCGAGAAACGGGGACCCTTTGAAAACTTGGAGCGGAGTATCTACAAGGATCGAGAGGGCTGCACCTATCGGAACGCAACCACGACGACCATAGCCCCCACCGGAACGCTCAGTATCATCGCCGGATGCTCCTCGGGTATCGAACCGCTCTTCGCCCTGAGCTTCACCAGAACCATCATGGACAACGATGAGATGATCGAGGTCAACCCTGTTTTTGAGGCGACGGCCAGAGCCAGGGGATTCTACAGCCTCGAATTGATGAAAACGATCGCCCAGAAAGGTGGCCTCCAGGGGTTGGACAATATCCCCGATGACATCAAACGGGTCTTCGTCACGGCTCACGACATCACCCCGGAATGGCATGTCCGCATGCAGGCTGCTTTTCAGAAATACACGGACAACGCCGTTTCGAAAACCGTCAATCTGCCCAGGAACGCCGAGATGGTCGATGTGGTAAAGGTCTACAATCTGGCCTACGACCTGGGCTGCAAGGGGGTCACGATCTACCGGGACGGCAGCAAGGACAAACAGGTGTTGTCGGTCAACAAGGGCGAGACGGAGGTCAAACCCATTGTCAAGGAACGGCCCGAAACTCTCGAAGGGTTTACCACGAAGATCAAAACCGGGCTGGGTGATCTCTACGTGACAGTGACGGAAATGGATGGGCAACCCTTCGAGGTATTTGCGACTATCGGCAAATCCGGCCGGTCGACCACGGCCAAGACAGAGGCCATCGGTCGCCTGATCTCCCTCGCCTTCAGATCTGGCATCAAGGTGGAAAAAGTGGTGGAACAGCTCAAGGGCATCGGCGGTGAACACCCTATCTTCCAAAAGGGTGGGATCGTCCGCTCCATTCCCGATGCTATCAGTCAGATCCTGGAAAAGCGCTACATGGGGGACAGAAACGGTAGAACGAACGGGGCCGACAACGACATTATGGGGGCTGTATGCCCCGAATGCGGAGAGGGCCTTAGTTTTGAAGAAGGCTGCATGCTGTGCCACTTCTGCGGTTACAGTAAGTGCGGCTAAGAAAATCCCCGGACCGGTAGCGATCCATCCCCTGCCGGAGCCAATTCATCTGAGGAAATGTGCAACAACGCTCACGCTTATCGGGTGTCAGAGAATACTCCATAGCATTCGAGTCGCCACCATCAGCAACAAAAAGGCGAAGATCCGCTTTAACCGATCCACCGGCAGGCTATGGGCCAGCCGGACCCCCAGTGGCGCAGTCAGCACGCTGGCACAAACCAAGCCGAAGAGGGCAGGCAGATAGACATACCCTACGGCATACGGGGGGAGACCGGCGGCCCCTAAACCATTATAGACATATCCCACCGTCCCTGCGACAGCGATGGGAAAACCAATGGCCGCAGAGGTCCCTATGGCGTGGTGAACGGACATATTGCACCAAATCATGAACGGAACGGACAGGGTCCCCCCGCCGATACCCACCAGACTCGAGATGGCGCCGATCACGTTGCCGATGCCAAACATGCCAAAACTACCAGGAAGCTGTCGGGATCCTTTGGGTTTTCGGCCTGTCAGCATCTGAATCGCCACATAGTAGAGGAACACGACAAAAAAAATCTTCAAAAGGCCCGTGGACAGCCGAGCGGCGATGCACGTGCCCAGAAAGGTGCCGACAAAAATCCCGAGAACGATGCGTCGAACAACCATCCAGTGAACCGCCCCCCGCTGATGGTGTGCCCAGAAGCTCGACACCGCCGTAAACATGATGCTGGCCATGGAGGTACCCAGGGCCAGATGCATCATCAGGTCGCTCGGTATCTTCTGCCAGGTAAAACAGAACACCAGCATGGGAACGATGACCAGCCCCCCGCCAATGCCAAGTAGGCCGGCCAAAATTCCCGCCAATGCGCCCACCGCCGTATACAGCAGAACAATGGAATACATCTCATCCTTTCTGAACAGGCCATCACCCATATGGCTCACAGGGCCGATATCATACCTTAAAACACCCCGCAACCGCTATCTTCGAAACAGGAAGTACTCCGGACCCCAAAAAAGCACCGGGTACACTGGTGCCCCGGTGCGCATGTATCACGATGTATAGTGTGTTCTGTCAGTGAACCGTAATCTGTTTAGGTTTTTTTTCCTCCGGTCTTGGAATGCTGACGGTCAGCATGCCGTTTTTGAACTCGGCCGTAATCTTTTCGGACTCAACGCCCTCGGGAAGGGAAAACGAGCGCTGGAAGCTGCCAAAAACTCTTTCCTTTCGGTAATAACGCTTCTCTTTGACCTCCGTTTCACTGCGTCGCTCACCTCTCACAGTCAGGATGCCATCCTTTACGTCAATGGAGATATCATCTTTCTTCATACCAGGAAGTTCCGCATTCACCACATAAGCATCATCGGTTTCGTATACATCCACCGCAGGAAGCCATCGACCCCTCGTATGTTCTCGATCACCATACCGAGCGGGAAAGGCCGTGTCGTCAAGCATGCGATGCAGCTTGTTACCGAAATGCATCATGTCGTTCCATGGATTGAATCTGACCAGTTGCATAATCACCCTCCTTTTCATCATCATCTTGGATGACGTTTCGCCAATGAATTTATTCCTAAATTAAAACCAAAACAAACAATGTCAATTTATTTTTTTACTTTTTATATTCATTATTATAATTAAATTTATTTTTAAGTAATGTATTAAAAATAAATAGAAGGATATTAACAAGTAATCTAAAACATAAAATTTAAAAACAAGACTATGACAATCAGATGATTTAAAGTAATATTTAGATGGAAAGGAATTAAACATGAAAAAAAATGATGATGGCCATATCCATATTTCCCTACCGGGAACCAACGCATCGGATCTGAGAGGGAAACAGTCAGTCCGAGCGACCTTCAAGTTGACCGAGGATGCCATCAATACCATCAGTATCGTTTCGATTCACCTGGGCATCAAGCAGAAATCTCTTTTTGATCATTTGATTGAAGACATGCATGCCCTGGAAACGATCGCGCAGGAGATCGAACCCCGCGAGTTCAAACATCAACAGCGGGTTCAAAAAACCTTTGTCCTCAGTCGAAAAACACTCATGTCTCTTGAAAAGGTCTGTCGGAATTTCAATGCCTCCCGGGACATTTTGGTGGAGTATTCGATCCAACGCCTATTGCCCGTCATTATCCGGGAGCAGGAACGCCATCGACGGCGGAAGGAGATTCTGAAAGAATTGGAGGCGTTTCTCCATCAGGGGCGAAAGATCTTGGAAAGATCAAAACGCCTGCTGGGTGACGAGGACATGGTTTATGATCGCCTCAAGCGGATGATGGGCGCCTGTACGACCACCTATGAACATGTGGCGGATTACATCGAGCGGGGTAAGGTCATAGAGACATTCAAGATCGACTCGGATTGAGTTTCCGGCAGGATCAGGAGCGCTTTAATCGGGAGTAGACATCGTCGGTCATCTCCGACAGATCCCCTTTCCGGACGTAATGGTAGCCAACGGCTGCGATCATGGCCGCATTGTCCCCGCAAAAATCCAGGGACGGGATATGAACCGAAAGCCCCTTATGCGTGCCCTCCCAAAGCAGCCTCTTCCGAAGACGCTCGTTTGCAGCCACCCCGCCGACCAGGGCGATGTCCCGACAGGCCGCCATCTCGGCCGCATGGATGAGTTTCTCGACCAGCACATCCACCACAGCCTCTTGAAACCCGGCCGCGATATCGGCCATCCGATCGTCAAAATCATCGCCATGGCGCTGGATATACTGATTGACCGCTGTCTTCAACCCGCTGAAGCTGAAATCAAACCGATCTCTATCCAGGTAGGCCCGAGGGAATTTGATCCTTTCGGGATTCCCCTGACCAGCCAAACGGCTGAGCACCGCACCACCGGGATATCCTAGCCCCAGCATTTTCGAGACCTTGTCAAAGGCTTCACCGGCTGCGTCATCACGGGTCTGCCCCAGAAGTTCGAAACTAGTGGGCCCGGTGACATGGTAGATGCTCGTGTGGCCGCCCGACGCCAAAAGCGCCACAAAGGGAAAAGGCGGCGGCTTATCGCCCAGGAAGACTGAGTGAAGGTGCCCCTCCAGGTGGTTGACACCCCGCCAAGGCACTCTCAACATCCGTGCCAAGCCCTTGGCAAAGGAGAATCCCACCAAAAGGGCGCCCACCAGTCCAGGCCCTTGGGTGACGGCAATACCCTCCAACCGGTTGAAGCCGATATGGGCGCTCTCAAGAGCTTCCATTGTTACGGGGACAATGGACTCCAGGTGTTTTCGCGAAGCCAGTTCCGGCACCACCCCACCGTATCGGTGGTGTATGTCGACCTGTGAAGCGACGACTGAAGAGAGAATCCGCCGACCGTCTGCGACCACTGCGGCGGCGGTTTCATCGCAAGAGGTTTCGATGCCAAGTATGATCATGGTGCATGGATCCGGGATCGGTTGTTTCGAGCAAAAACACTGGCGATATTCCTGAAAAATAGCCTGTCACGCCGACAGCTGAAAGAAAATGGTTCTGTCAAAAAGGGCTGGGTTGTCGAAATGAATACGATCTCAGCACTCAAGGTCGACCTCCTCCATGGAAATGGAAAACCGTTTAAGGGAGAGGCCGTGATTTTTACAAAATGTCTTCACCGCGGAAACGGCAGCGTCATTTTCGGCGGATGACATGAACGAAATGAAAACACTACCAAATCCGTGCTGCGCAAAGAGCCGCTCCATATCCCCGAAGGTCCCCAGAATCGGATAGCCCTGTAATCGTTTGCCGGTTTTGACAGGATCGTCATCAATGAAGCCGACAGGATTGATTCGGTGGGATTTGTTGTTGACGATCTCCCGGAGGAGAATCTCTCCCCCCCGTCCGGCACCGTAGATGACAGCTTTTTCCCCTTCGAGAGTCTTCCGACTCATGAAATCCAGAGAAATTCTGAATGATCCGCGAGTCCCCAACAACAGTCCGGTAGTGAGCAACCAATCGATGACGAAAAGTCCCTTCGAAAAGTCTCTGAAACGATAAAGAAAGGTGATGGCCGCCACGGAAAAGAGCGTGGCGAGAGTGGATGCCTTGACAAAGGTGAACACGTCATCGGCGCTCATAAATCGCCAGAAACCTCGATAGATCCCCACGATATAGAAGGCGATGAACTTGCAGGCAATGACAGCTGGAAGAGAGTACAAAAACAACTTGAAATAAAAAGCAAATTCAGCATCACTGAATCGCAGGCGGTAAGAGAGATAGTAGGAGAAGGCGATGAGCCCGAAATCCAGAAATACAAGAACAATCTGGCGTTTATAGGTCAGCTCCATCAGAATCGGCGTATAGCTATGGTTTCTCAGCACCGAGAACTCCTTTTCCTCGTATACCCGCAACTGTGCCATATAAATACCCATAAGCAGCAAAGATAGCCCAAGAGGAATGATGACAGCGGGCGAGGACAGGGTGTCAACGGTGTTGACGAGCATGGCGGCGATGCCGGAAATGATGCCTACCCCGTAAAGGAAGAGTACCGCATGGCGCTGGCTGAAGCCCATCAGGACCAAGCGATGGGAGGTGTGATCCCGTCCTCCGGTAGAAGCTTTTCGTCCGCTTAAAAGCCGTATGAGTGTCACCAGGATGGTGTCGAGAATCGGCACCATGAGGACCATTACCGGAACGCCGTACAAGGCCATGGGCCCCAGGGTAAAGGACTCCGTATAGTGGATCCCCAGCATAGCCAAGGTGAACCCGATGACGAGACTCCCGCAGTCGCCCATGAATATGGAAGCCGGGTTGAAATTATAGACGAGAAATCCCCCGAGCGAACCGGCCAGGAGAAGTGCCGCCGGAATGCCGCTCCCGACCCCAGAAGCGACAAAGAGAACGCCGAAGTAGACGGCAGCGATCATCCCGACACCAGCGCAGAGCCCGTCCATATTGTCGATGAGATTGAAAGCGTTGGTGATACCCACGATCCAGAAGAGGGTAATCAGGGTATCCAGTGTCAGGGAGTGAAACCAGTGGAGACGGAACCCCAAAAACGTCATCAAGGAAGCTGCAAGAATCTGGCCGATCAACTTGGTATGGGGTTTGATGCGGAAAAAATCATCCACCACCCCCAAAATGAACATGAGGGTGGCCCCCACCCATATGGCAGCGTCAATAGCGGGGGCAGTGCGAGGAACCTGCCCGCCGAAAATATAGCTCCAGAAACCTTCAAAGTCCGCCATGACCCCAAGGGGAACGCCCATGGCGAGGTAAATGGCGCCCCCCCCCATCAGCGCAGTGGGTGTCTTGTGCCAACGATCCTTAACGGGATAAGCGACCCAATCGCATCTTCGAGCAATGTGTCTCACTGCGGGAGTCAGCGCCAAGCAGGCAGATAAGGATATCAGAAAAATCACATATGGCGGGATCATCTTACTTTATCGGATAACAGCGATATCAGGCAAGGCAGGTGTCTATAGACCCTTCACACCAACAACTGCGAGGCCACCTTTCGAGCGGTGCCAGACCTCAATCGATCCATTTCACTCGAGGGGCGGCACCCTTTCGACTGGTGATTTCACCGATAGCCCAGGCCCTCTCGCCCAAGGCGTGAAGTCGATCCAGGACATCCCCCGCCCGATCCTCGGGGACCACCGCGATCATGCCGATCCCATTGTTGAAGGTTCTGAGCATCTCAGTTTCGGAAACTTTTCCGCCGGACTGAAGAAAATGAAATATGGGCGGTCGCTCCCAACTTCCCCGTCGGATGGCCACGTCGCACGCTTGAGGGATGATGCGAACGACGTTTTCGGTAATTCCGCCTCCGGTAATATGGGCAAGACCGCGGATGGGCAGGTCGCGCATCAGCATCTGAACGGTTTCTGAGTATATCCGGGTAGGCGTGAGAAGCACCTCGCCGATGGTCTGGCCCAGTTCGGGAACAAGGCTGTCGACGGTGAGCTTCATGACGTCGAAACAGATCTTTCGCACCAGCGAAAAGCCATTGCTGTGAAGCCCGCTGGAGGCGATGCCGATCAGCACGTCACCCATGCGGATTTCAGCGCCGTCGATTATTCTACCGTTGTCCACCAGACCAACGGAAAATCCGGCCAAGTCATACTCGCCAGGATTGTACAGACCCGGCATCTCAGCGGTCTCTCCCCCGATGAGGGCGCAGTTGGCAATCTTACATCCTTCTCCTATGCCTTTGATAATTTCGGGAACAACGCTTTCATCCAGCACTCCCATCGATATATAATCTAAAAAAAACAGTGGCTTTGCTCCCTGGACAGCGATGTCGTTGACACACATGGCCACAAGATCAATTCCGATAGTATCGTGAATGTTCGTCATGAACGCTATCTTGAGTTTGGTGCCGACCCCATCCGTTGAACTGACCAACACTGGTTTTTCATACCCGTCCACATTCAGGGAAAAAAGCCCTCCGAATCCACCGATTTCCCCCATAACTCCTTGCCGGGGTGTTCTCTTGGCGATGTCCTTGATCTTCTCGACGAGTCTGTTGGCCTTATCGATATCCACGCCAGCTTCCGCGTAGGTGAGCGACTTTGTCATGCTTGTCCTTTTAATTATCTTGGAATACAGGAAATTAATAGGGAAAAGTAAACCGATTTTCCTCAAAAGTCAAAACAATTTTTTTGACATCGTCACCAGCTTTGGGTAATAACGGATACGGATTCGGTGCATTGACGCACAACATTTATAATGAAACCCTTCCGGTTCACTCAAAATGGTGTCTATCCAAGCACGTGCCTTGAGGTGTTTTATGAAAAATTTCGCAAGACTCGATCGTCTTCCGCCATATGTCTTCGCAACGGTCAACGAGCTCAAGACGGCATCACGGCGGGCCGGAGCCGACATTATCGATCTCGGCATGGGAAATCCCGATCTCGGCACGCCGAAGCATATCGTCGATAAATTGATGGAAGCGGCACAGAAACCTCATAATCATCGATATTCCGCGTCCATGGGCATCCGGAAGCTCCGGATGGCCATCGCTGATTGGTACAAGCGGCGGTATGACGTTGAGATCGATCCGGAAACAGAGGCTATTGTTACCATCGGCGTCAAGGAAGGACTCTCCCACCTCATTCTGGTGGCCATACGACCGGGAGACGTCATTTTCACCCCGAACCCCACATACCCTATCCATCCTTACTCGGCCATCATTGCCGGCGGCGATGTCAGGGGAATTCCCGTGGGGCCGGACCAGGATTTTTTCGACAACCTCATGAACGCCACCAAGCAGACTTGGCCAAGGCCCAGGATGTTGATCCTCTCCTATCCGCACAACCCAACCACGGAAGTGGTGGATCTTGCTTTTTTCGAAAAGATCGTTGCGTATGCTCGTGAGAACGATATTCTGGTGATCCATGACTTTGCTTATGCCGATCTCACCTTCGACGGATATACCGCCCCCTCCTTTCTTCAAGCCGATGGCGCCAAGGAGGTGGGGGTGGAGTTCTTTTCTCTTTCCAAAAGTTACTCCATGGCCGGTTGGCGGGTCGGTTTCTGCGTGGGAAACGCCGAGACCGTCTTCGCATTAAAACGGATCAAAAGCTACCTGGACTACGGCATCTTCCAACCCATTCAAATTGCCTCGATCATCGCATTAAACGGGGATCAATCCTGCGTGCAAGACGTCCGTGACATTTACAGGTCCCGGCGAGATGCTTTGGTCGACGGCCTTGAGCGCGCTGGATGGAAGATTCCCAAGCCCAAAGGGACCATGTTCGTTTGGGGCAGGATACCCGAAGCCCATCGACACATGGGGTCGGTGGAATTTGCCAAATTTATGATTCGGGAAGCCCAGGTAGCGGTGTCGCCAGGACTGGGGTTCGGAGAGTACGGTGACGATTTTGTCCGATTCGCTCTGATCGAAAACAATATGCGCATCAACCAGGCGGTCAGAGGCATCAAGAAAATACTTTAAGGAGCTTTCCTATGAGACAGGTCAATGTGGGCGTACTAGGATTCGGTACGGTCGGAACAGGCGTGGTCAAGATACTGTTGGAAAACAGCCACCTTCTCAAGGCCCGGTTGGGAGCAGAGCTGAACCTGAAATATGTGGCTGATATCGATACTGAAACCGATCGTGGCGTCCGACTGTCTCCTGGCGTTTTAGTGAAGGACGCCTTCAGGGTCGTCACCGATCCCGACATCGATATCGTCGTCGAAATGATCGGCGGCGAAGGGATCGCCAAAGACCTCATCTTGAAAGCCATTGCAAGCGGCAAGCAGGTGGTGACCGCCAACAAAGCCCTGATCGCCGCCCACGGGAACACCATTGCCCGCGCGGCCACCCAAAAGGGCGTCGACTTCGGGTATGAAGCCAGCGTGGGGGGCTGCATTCCCATTATCAAATCGGTGCGGGAGTCCCTGGTCGGAAACCGGATTCATTCCATGGTCGGCATTCTTAACGGCACCTGTAACTACATTCTGACCCGGATCGCCGAATCGGGAAGCGCCTTTGCAGAAGCTCTGGCCGAGGCCCAAGCCAAAGGGTTCGCCGAGGCCGACCCCACCTTGGATGTGGAAGGTTACGACACGGCGCACAAACTTGCCATCCTGAATGCCCTGGCCTACGGCATGGAGATCAACCTGGAAGATATCTATGTCGAGGGGGTTTCCAAAATCGATCCCGTGGATATCGCCTATGCAAGGGAGTTCGGGTATAAGATCAAGCTCCTGGCCATCGGCAAGGACAACGGTGATTCAGTGGAAGCTCGGGTTCACCCGACCATGATCCCCTTCGCGGATCCGCTCTCCAGCGTCAGTGGCAGCCTTAACGCCGTTTCGATCTCCGCCGACGCCGTCGATCGGATGATGCTATATGGCCGGGGCGCCGGAATGATGCCAACGGGAAGCGCCGTCGTCTCCGACATTGTCGACATCGCCAGGAACCTGATTACGGGGAGCGTCGGACGCATTCCGGTGTTATCCTATCAGCCGGAAGCCATCCGCAGGCTACCCATCCTCCCGGTGGACGCGATACACACCCACTATTATTTTCGCTTCGCCGCCCTCGACCGGCCCGGCGTGCTATCGAAGATCTCCGGTATCCTCGGAGACAACGGTATCAGTATCCGCTCGGTTCACCAGAAGGGGCGCCGATCCGAAGGCGCGGTGCCGATCGTGATGTTGACCCACCGGGCCAAGGAGGCTGCAGTGAAAAAAGCCCTGGAGGAGATCGCTCATCTCGACATCGTCAGAGATCAACCCGTGCTGATCCGCATCGAGGACGAAAACGGGGGCGACTGACCGTTCCCCCGACCCTCAACACAACCACCGTATCGCTCTGAAAAAAAGAGGTGCGCCATGTACATTGTCTGCTCAGATCTGGAAGGCGTCTTTGTTCCCGAGATTTGGATCAACGTCGCCGAAAAAACAGGTATCGAGGAGCTTCGACTGACGACACGGGACATATCGGATTATAATGTTCTCATGCAGAAGCGGTTGTCCATCCTGAAACAGCACGGTCTGAAGCTCAAAGACATCACGGATGTCATCGCCACCATGCGACCGCTTGACGGTGCCCTTGATTTTCTCGACTGGTTAAGGGCGAGAGTATCGGTCATCGTGGTATCGGACACCTTCATCCAGTTTGCAGGACCCCTCATTGCCCAACTCGGCTGGCCGACCTTATTTTGCAACACCCTGGTCATCTCTCCGGACGGCAACGTCTCAGACTATCGCCTTCGGCAGCCGGACGGCAAGCGCAGATCGGTCGAGGCGCTGAAAAGCCTTAACTACAAAGTCATCGCCATGGGGGACTCCTACAACGACATCACCATGCTCAAGACCGCCGATCACGGGATCCTTTTCAGACCGCCGGCCAACGTGGTCGACGAGTTCCCCGAATTTCCCGTTACGACCCGGTACGACGAACTGAAACCCATCTATGAAAAAATTCTGGCCACGGAAGGCTGACGCCATGCCGACACACGCGACGCACTATCGGGTGATCTACGGCGACACAGACCAGATGGGAGTGGTCTATTATGCCAACTATCTGCGTTTTTTCGAGATGGGGAGAGCTGCCATGTTCCGATACCTGGGCGTTTCCTACCGGGAGATCGAAACCAGGGGGTATGTTTTGCCGGTCTCGGAGGCCTTCTGCAAATATCATGCATCGGCCCGTTACGATGACGTGATCCTTATTGAAACGGCTTTAGATCCGGGCATCCTAAGTGGCGTGAAATTCAACTATACCATCCAAAGAGAGGCGGACGGGGTATCCCTGGCGACAGGTCACACCCGCCATGCATGCATGACTACCGAAGGACGGGTGGTTCGTCCGCCCCAATTCCTCAGGAACCTCATCGCCCGAAAGGACGGGGACTTCAAATGACGGCGCCCATGGACATTTCGGATTTTCCAAACTGCCGAATTCTGGTGGTTGGCGATCTCATGATCGATGAGTATGTCTGGGGAAGTGTCGATCGCATCTCCCCGGAGGCGCCGGTTCAAATCGTTGCCGTTGACCGGGAGGAGTACACGCTGGGAGGAGCCGGCAACGTCGTCAACAACCTGGCGGCGCTGGGGGCACAGGTCTCTGTTGGGGGCGTCATTGGCACCCTTGCCGACGGGGATCGACTCATGGCTATGTTTACGGCGCTGGGCATCGATGCATCAGGAGTCGTGCGTGACCCCGTGCGCCCCACCACCCGGAAAACCCGCATCATCGCCGCCAACCAACATGTTCTTCGTATTGACCGGGAGACCCGCAGCAGCTTACCGGAGAACGCCTGTCGGGCCCTGGAGACGCTCATCCGTCGAAAGCTGCCGGAATCGGATGTGATGCTGATCTCAGATTACGGCAAGGGCGTCGTCACGCCCTCCCTGGTCCAGACCACCGTTCAAATCGCTGATGCCTGCGGCAAGATCGTTATTGCCGATCCCAAGGGTGTTGATTTTTCAAAATATGCCGGTCTGACACTAATAACCCCGAATCAGAAGGAAGCGGCCCTCGCATCGGGCGTCGATATCGCAGACGACGCCGGCCTTTCGCAAGCAGCTCATCGGCTTCTGAATACCTCGGGCGTCAGACATCTTCTGGTCACGCGAGGGAAGGATGGTATGGTGCTCTTCGAGGAGGGAAAAGAACCTTATGCCATTCCAGCCGAAGCCCGCCAAGTCTATGATGTCTCGGGCGCCGGCGACACGGTCATCGCCGTGTTCGGTTTGGCCGTGGCTGCAGGACGATCCTTCCGGGAAGCCGCCATGATGGCCAATACGGCGGCAGGCCTCGTTGTGGGAAAAGTGGGGACCGCCACCATAACCCCTGCCGAACTGTCAACTGCATTGCGTCATGACGTCATCTCTCGGAAGCACAAATCCTTGGCCGAACTGTCCAAAATCGTTTCGGAACGCCGACGAGAAGGCAGCAGAATCGTTCTCACCAACGGATGCTTCGACCTTCTCCATGCCGGCCATATTCAGCTTTTCTCGGCCTCCAAAAAGATGGGGGACGTGTTGGTTGTCGCCATCGATGACGACACCTCCGTCCGCCGCTTGAAAGGAAATGGGCGGCCGATCATTTGCGCCCGGGAACGGGTCCGGATCTTGAGCGCTCTGGACAGCATCGACTACATTGTGGTATTTTCGAGCGAGATGCTCCCCCAACTGATTGAAACCCTCCGTCCGGACGTTCTGACTAAAGGCAACAATTACACCGCCGATACCATCCTCGGGCACGAACAGGTAGTACGAATGGGCGGGCGAGTGGCCTTGGTGGAGATGATGGAAAACGTCTCCTCTTCGAAGATCATCCAGAACATTCGGACCGCCCCGGCAGGATAACTAAGCCGGTGGAGAAACCCCGCATCATGTTTATCGACGAAAAAGACAACACCATTGCATTCAAGGTTTTTGTACAACCCAGATCCTCCCGAAATATGATTGTCGGGTCTCACGGGGACGCTCTGAAGGTCAAATTAACCGCCCCGCCTGTAGGGAACGCGGCAAACCGTATGTGCATCTCGTTTTTCTCGAAAATTCTCGGGGTAGCGAAATCTTACATGGAGATTCAGACCGGACACACCGGCCGGACCAAAGTTCTTCGAGTTTTTCTTGGAGAAGGGGGCGATGGGTGCAGAGAACGAATGCGTATCCGGGAACTCTTGGAAAAAATGGCAGTTCAATAAAAAATAATTCTTGACTTTATTCGCCGATGATATTAATTTCGGGAATTGGTGATGCGGGGTGGAGCAGCCAGGTAGCTCGTCGGGCTCATAACCCGAAGGTCACAGGTTCGAATCCTGTCCCCGCTACCACGTTTTAAACAAGCAGTGAGATATTGATTCAGATCGACGCATTATAAGGTCCAATTTTAATTGCGGTTAAAATACGGGTTGCCTTTGACGTTGACGCCATGAAAACTTTGACCCTATCCACTTTTTTACGACATCCATTACCCCATTTAACCCCCCTGTCTCTATCAACCATCCCTTCTTCATAAGGTGCATAACATTCACGACGTGATGGAGAGCGAATGATACACCCACCGATGTAATTGCGGGTTACGTCCGTCCGGGCACAGTGCCGGCATGCCTATCCAGAACCGTAAAGGCCTATCCTCGACAGGGAGATATTTTGGGTCGTTTACCGCTCTGAATATACATGCATTGAGGTGTAATCGCTTGACGTTCGGATTGCCCAGGCAGTCCGAGCCGTGGCAAAAACATATTGCTCTCGCCCGAAGCGTTCGGGATTCGGCGTTGCCGGGTCGAGAAGCATCGCTCAACAACATTATCTTAAGGATGGTGTTTCCTTGGAAAA